>Ga0268264_10000068_pt1 | contig 275708 bp, 265 predicted proteins | sample KBSSwiS32_FD_190357 | JGI IMG/M metagenome (GOLD analysis project Ga0268264, IMG submission 190357) | Switchgrass rhizosphere microbial communities from Kellogg Biological Station, Michigan, USA - KBS Switchgrass S3-2 (SPAdes) (version 2) | ecosystem: Host-associated > Plants > Roots >...
CAGAATGAACGCCTTCTGGGCGTCCGAAAACTTCGAGGCCTTCATCGTCCTCCGCTCCTCCCCAGCCTGGGAAATCCGGCGCGGAAAACTCTAGCTCAGAACAGTCCAGCTTCCGGGGAGCGGATCACGCTCGCGCCTCCGCGACGCGGACGGCTTCCAGCCGATGATGCAGTGGCTACTGGAGCGCGGCAACAAGGACCAGGCCGGCTTCGATTACATGCTGGAGAGAAGCCGGACGACGGCATTCCTCCGATGGTCCCCTACCTCTGCCTGGACGAGGCCGAGTACCTGAACGGCTAGATCTTCAAGGTCGGGGGCCGCCGTGTCGGCCTAGTCGTGCCGCCTCACGAGAGCCGCATCCTCTCCCGCGACTAGGACGCCCACGGCCCATTCAGCGCCGGCGATCTGGTCAAAGTGGCTCCGCTGGCTTGTCCTCTCACCAATCGCTGGCCCATACGCACCGACGAGGGGCTGAAGGAAATGGAAGCCAAGGTCATCCCCTCGCTGCTTTGAACCGTCTAGAAAGGTGTCGCGCTACTCGGAAAACGCGGCGCCTCAGCGGGGTTGGCGCGTCGATCCTTGACGCGCCGCGACATTCAAGCTGAGGGCGGCGCACGCTGCGGAATGAGGACACCAATATGAGCCAAGACAACTACCTGGCCGCACCCCAACCCATCAAGGTCGGCATCATCGGCGACAACCCCGCCCGGTTTCAGGATCCCGGCGAGAAGGTCTACAACCTCGTCCGCGAGCAGTTCGAAGCCTCCGGGCGTTTCGAGCGGGGCTTCGAGTTCGTCGTCCGCCGCTCGTTCGGCCCGCCGGCCGGCCCGATCAAGAACACCATCGACGCCTACAACCAGCTCTGCGACGAAGGCTGCCTGGTGGTCGTGGGTCCGCACCACTCCGACTCCAACATCGCCATCACCCGGCACGTCGAAGCCCGCCAGGTGCCGCTGATCGCGCTCGGCGCGACCGCCTCGCATATGTCGGAGTACACCTTCTCGATCCGCTGGGGCTCGAGCCCGAACGACGCCTTCACCTGCGCCAGCTGGCTGAAGAAGCAGGGCTGCAAGCGCGTCTGCTACACCTGGGACAACGCTGAGCACTCGCGCGAATACGTGCAGAACTTCCTAATCGCGGTGGAACGCGCGGGCCTTCGCGTCATTGGCGAGCGCCGCTTCCCGCAGGTGATCACGCCGGCGTTGAACGGCATCTTCGAAGAAGCCTACGGCGAGCTGCGCGACCTCAACCCCGACGGCATCGTCCACTTCGGCAGCTCCGAGACCGCCTTCCACTGGGCCAGCTTCGTGAACCAGAAGGGCTGGGACCTGCCGCGGATCATGAACGACACCTTCTTCATGGCCTATCTGCCTGGCTATACCGAGAAGCTTGAAGGCTGGTGCGGCACCACGCTGTTCGACGATGACAACACCACCCTGCAGCAGTTGCACGCCGACTACATCGCCCGCTATCCCGGCGAGGAAGTTCCGCCGCATGAGCTGATGGCGATCTATCGCGACGGCATGCTCGTGGCGCTCGAGGGGATCAAGCTGGCGCCGATCTTCACGCCGGAAGGCGTCAAGGAAGGCCTGGAGAAGATCTCGCTGCTGCCCGCCGCCATCGGCGGCCCGCGCACCTGCATCGGTTTCGCGCCCTACGATCGCGCCGGCCTGAAGGGGCCGGACCTGATGGTCGTGCGCCGCGTGAAGGACGGCAAGCCGATCATGGAAGGCCGCATCGAATTGTTCTGACCCTGCGCCCGTCGCCCACTTCCGAGCGGACGGCGGCCGCTTCCGGCAAGTCGCTCGTTCGGAATAAAGATAACTCATTTGACCGCGAGCCGCCGACGGCGGATGCTGTAGCCGCTCAGAATGGAGAATAGAGATGTCGGAGCAGCGCTTCATCGCCGGCAAGATCACCGACGAGGACATCGAGAAGATGCGCCTGCTGATCGGCTATCCGAACCCGACCGTGCCGCAGAGCAGCCCCACGCCGCACTATTGGACGGCGACGTCGGACGCGATGCGCAACTACGCGAACGGCTACGGCGACGACAATCCGCTGTACTGCGACGAGCGCTACGGCATCGACACCCGCTGGGGATCGCAGATCGCCTCGCCGACCTTCGCCAGCGCCGCGACCTGGGACATGTCGCGCAAGCCCTCGCCGGAGCTCAAGCAGCAGACCCGCGGCGCGCTGCGCGGCGTGCACCTGTTCAATTCTGGCGGCGAGACCTTCTACTTCCGACCGATCTATCCGGGTGATCGCCTGGCGGGACGCAACTCGCTGATCTCGGTCGACGAGAAAGATCAGTCCAGCTTCTCCGGCACGCGCGCGGCGGTGACGGCGAACGGCGGAACCATCATCAACCAGTTCGGCGAAGTGGTGCAGTTCACCAGCTCCTACTTCTACCACACCGAGCGCGAGGGCTCGGCGAAGAAGGCCAAGGAGCGCAAGATCGAACTCGGCAATTACACCGAGGAAGACCTGGAGAAGATCGACGAGGCCTATGCGAACGAATACGTCCGCGGCAAGGACACGCTCTGGTTCGAGGACGCCGTCGTCGGCTCGAGCCTGCCGACCATGATCAAGGGGCCCCTTCGCGTCACCGACATCGTCGGTATGCACATCGGCTGGGGTTGGGGCAACTACCTCGTCGGGCCGCTGAAGCTCGACTACAAGAACCGCAAGAAGATGCCGGGCTTCTACGGCAAGAACGAGTGGGGCGCCTGGGACTGCATGCAGCGCCTGCACTGGGACCCGCTGTTCGCCCAGGCGATCGGCAACCCCACCACCTACGACTACGGCAACATGCGCGGCTGCTGGGTCAGCCACTACCTGACCAACTTCGCCGGCGACGACGGCTGGGTGCAGCGGACCAAGCACGACCTGCGCAAGTTCAACTTCGTCGGCGACGTGACCTGGATCACCGGCACGATCGTCTCCAAAGAGGTCGATCCGATCCTCGGGCCGAAGATCGAGATCGAGGTCGTCGGCACGAACCAGCGCGGCGAACAGTCGATCAGCGGATCGGGGACCATCCTGCTGGCCTCGCGAGAGCTGGGCGCCGTGAACCTGCCGCCGGTCCCGGACCACATCGAGGCGCTGCGGCCCGACAGCCTGCCGCCCGAAGCGCCCAAGCCTCGCGTCCGCTGAGGCGACGCCGCTACGCCGCTCCGGCGACATGGCGGCTGATCAGCTCGGCCAGCCAGGCCTCGAATTCATCGCGGCGGCGGAGCTCTTCGGCCTCGCCGTCCGCACGGCGCAGGCGCGCGCCGACCAGGGCGTCACCCAGCGCCGCGACCGTGACGAGGTGGACAATGGCGCGGCGCTGGGCCAGGTCGGGTTCCCGGTCGGGGGGCGATGCGCGCCGGCGCAGCGCGTGCAGGCGCTCAGCCATCTCGTCCAGCAAGGTCGGCCCGGACTGCAGGCCGGGCATCTCTCCCGAACTGATCAGCCAGACGATCCGCTGGGCGAAGCCGCCGCGATAGGCGGCGAAGGCCGCGCGTAACGCGCCGCCGCCCGCGATCGGCGTTTCCATCTGCTGGCGCAGGGCTTCGGCTAGGCCCTCGATGGTGCGTGCGTTCAGCGCGCGGATCAGTCCCTCGCGACTCTCGAAGTGATGCAGGATCGTCGGGTGCGAAACGCCGGCTGCAGCGGCGACCTCCTGCAGCCGCAATCCGCCTGGGCCGCTGCGGGCCATCACGCTGTCGGCCGCATCAAGGATCTCCCGGCGAGCGTCTTCCGGCGTTCGGCGAATGCGCTTGGCAGCCTGCACTCTCAGTCCTGACATTATTGTAAGTAACTATTGACAATTATGTATATAGCAAATATCACGCCGCCGGCATAGGAGGATCCGCCGATGAACCAGGCTGCCGCGCTCGATCCGCCCCTCCGCCCGCTGGAGGCGCTACGCGCCGTGGGCCGGCTGCTGCGCAATCCCGAGGACACACGGCAGGTCTTCACGATCATCTCGGCGCTGCGCGGCCGTTCGGGGCGGCGGCTGTTCGAGCGCTTTCGGCGAAGCTCGACCGGCGCCACGGTGCTAGCCGACCAGCGCCGGTTGCTGGACTGGTTGAACGACCAGGACACTCTGTCCCGCCTGCCTGAAGGAAGCCTGGGCAACGCCTACTACGCGTTCATGCACGCCGAGAACCTCTCAGCGGCCGGCCTCGTCGAGGCGTCCGACGTCGAGGACCAGGAGATCCCGCCGCAGGCGCGGCTGTTCCGGGAGCGCATGCGCGACATGCACGACCTGAATCACACCTTGACCGGCTACGGCCGCGAGCCGCTGGGCGAGCTCTGCCTGCTGGCCTTCATGTACCGCCAGACCGGCAATGTCGGGAATGCGCTGATCGCGCTGATGGCGACCCGTAAGTTCCCGAAGGGCGTGCCCGGCCGCGCCGCGCGCAAGGCGCTGTTCGAAGGCTTCCGCAACGGCGCCCGTGCGCCGTGGGTGCCCGGCCTCGACTGGGAGTCGATGCTGAGCGAGAACCTGGAGAGCCTTCGCGCCCGCTTGGGGGTACCGCCCGCCTCCGCCTACCAGGCGGCGCTCGCCCGCGGGACGGGGTGCTTTAGGGCCGGCTAGACGCGCGTCGCCCGAAAGGCCTCCCCCAGCATGGCCGCGACGCCGGCCTGGATGGCTTCGTAGCATTCGCAGGCGCAGCGCTTCACCGCGGGGCGGTCCAGCATGGTGATCCGCCCGCGGACATAGGAGATTGCGCCGCGATCCTGCAGTTGAGAGGCGATTGCCGTGACGGTCGTTCGCTGCACGCCCAGCATGATCGACAGATGCTCCTGGGTGAGCGGTAGGACATCGGCGCCGAGGCGGTCCTGGGTGAGCAGCAGCCAGCGACACAGCCGCTGTTCCGCAGGATGCAGACTGTTGCAGGCGGTGTTCTGCGCCGCCTGCAGGACGCTGGCCTGCGCATGCTGAACGATCAGCTCCACCAGGCTCGGGCACTCCCGGGCCGCCTCCCGCAGCGCCTTCAGCGGAATACGCCAGGCGCCGCCGCCGACCTGCACGATGGTGCGCTCGAACGACATGGGCGAGCCAAGCGCATGCAGCAGGCCGTAGCCGGACTCGCAGCCGATGGTTCGGCTCTCCACCTGCGCGCCGGATCGCATCACGGTGACGACCGAAAGGATCGAGTCGACCGGGAAATAAACCTGGCTCATCGGCTCGCCTGCCTCGGCGAGCTTGTCGTTGCGACCGAGCGTGACCGGCGTGAGCTTGGGGCGCAGAGTCCGCAGATTCGCCGCGTTCAGCGCGTCCAGGAAATGGTTGGCCCAGGACATGACGCACTAAACGCCCAACCGCCGAATTGGCGCCTGCACGACCACCTCGCGGGAATAACAGCGAAATTCGCGATCTGTCGGCCGCTGAGCAGACTTGCGGGCGCACACGGGCGAAAGCGGGCGCGCAACGGGTGGACGACCGCGTGTCGGATTTTCTTCTCTACGGGATCGACGAAGACGGCCGGGCAGCGTTCTCCGAGGTGCTGACCGGCCTTGCGCGCAGTTCGTTGCAGGCCCTTGCGCGCGAGCGGCTCCTCGACTGGCCGGCGGTGGAGATCTGGGAAGGGCCGATGTGCGTGGTGCGGCTCAAGCGGCCGGCCGCCAACGGCCTTTGACGCCCGCCGGGAGCGAAATCGCGCCTGAGCCGTTAACTGTCCTCACCCGAAAGGAGAACCGATGGCGCACGTTCGCAAGAAACTTCCTGCATGCCCGGGCGACGGCGAGCTGCGCTACCGTGGCTTCTGCGGCGAAGTTCATTACGAAATCCAGGGCGAGCCTTCGACCCTGCGGTCCGGACCTTCGCGGCTTCGCGGCTCGATCAGCGCCACGCCGGAAGTCGCCGAGCAAGCGTTTCGCGAAGGCGATGGCTTCCTGACGCTGGAAACCGGCGCAAAGTTCCGGATCACCATGCTCGGCCACTCGGCGGGAAGCGATACGGCCTATTTCGAGATGAGGGTGTGAGCTAGCCGCTACGCCCGTTGAAGCGGATCGAGAAAGCGACCGGTTCGTCACCCGCGTGATCGCGCATGCGTTCGGACACGGCCAACATGGCGTGCTCCTCGGCATGGAATCGCGCGACTTCCCGGCCCTCCTGGCGCACCACCCATTCGCCAGCAGTCTCGACGATTTCGAACATGACGCCCCGTCCGTTACTACAACCCCAGCGGTAACTCAGCACGGTTAATGCAACATGCGCGAGCACCCTGCGGCAGCTGGCCGCAGGGTGTTGCCAGCAGAAGCAGAAAAACGGCTTCACACACCAATTATATCCACATCGGAAACAATCTTGTTCCCAAGTCCCCGTTCACTCCTCGCGGCGCGGGCCTATCTCTAGCCGCGAGCGGCGCCGCGACGGCGCCGGAAGGAATTGGAACGATGATCGAAAAAAGGCCCTTCGCCGCGCTGGGCGGCGCCGATCACGGCTGGCTCAAGGCCCGCCATCATTTCTCGTTCGCCAACTACTACGATCCGGCGCGGATGAGCTGGGGCGCCCTGCGCGTCTGGAACGATGACGAGATCGCCCCGCGGTCCGGCTTTCCGCCCCACCCGCACGCGGACATGGAGATCATCACCTACGTTCGCGAGGGTGCGATCACTCATCAGGACAGCCTGGGCAACGAGGGCCGCACCGAGGCTGGCGATGTGCAGGTGATGAGCGCGGGTTCGGGCATCCGACACGCCGAATACAATCTCGAGCCGGAGGCGACCCGGATCTTCCAGATCTGGATCCAACCCGCCCAGCGCGGCGGCGAGCCGACCTGGGGCGCGCGCCCCTTCCCCAAGGGCGACCGCGCCGGCCGCTTCGTCACCCTCGCCTCGGGCCTTCCGGGCGACGACGAGGCCCTGCCGATCCGCACGGAGGCCCGCGTGGCCGGCGCGACGCTGAAGGCCGGTGAGAGCACGGACTATGCGTTGGCGGCGGGCCGTCGCGCCTATCTGGTGCCCGCGGTCGGCTCTATCGAGGTGAACGGCATGCGGCTGGACGCGCGCGACGGCGCCGCCATTCAGGACGAGGCGCTGATCCGGATCACGGCTGTCGAGGACGCCGAAGTGGTGCTGGTGGACGCAACCTGAAAATGCCCGGCGGAGGCCCAAACCCTCCGCCGGGAGCTCCCCCTCCGCGTTCAGTTCAGTCGCGGCGCTTCGACGAGAGCCTCGTCCCACTCGCCGAACTCTTCCTGGATCAGAACGTGGCGGCTCTCGTGATACGGATGCCACTCGTAGGCCCCGGCGGCATCCAGGGCGTCGGCTCGCGACGTGTACTGACCGACCTCGCCCGCCCCCTCTTCGACGAGAACCCATCGACCTTTACGGGCGACCAACGTCAGGTCGTACATCGCCGTATCCCCCATTGACGCACCACGCTAACGCGCTCGCGCCGGAACGCCGCGCAGGTGCAAAGTCGCAGGGGCCGCGGCGGAAGCGCGCAGTCAGCCTTCGCGGAAGTAGGGCTCGACGGGTCCATTCAGCTTGATGGTCAGCGGCTTGCCGTGGCGGTCGCGCTTGTCGCCGAGCGCCAGGCGCACCCAGCCTTCGGACACGCAGTATTCGTCGACGTTGGTCTTATCTTCTCCGCGGAAACGCACGCCCACGTTTCGGGACAGCACGTCAGCGTCGTAATAAGGGCTGTCGGGGTTGGTGCAGAGGCGATCTGGGAGCGTGTCCGTCATAGCGCCCGCTGTCTCACGAGCCGCGGGCGCGATCAAGCCGCCAGGCGCGCGGCGACCTCTTCGGGCGTCTCGAACAGCCAGGTCGGCGCCCGTTCGGCCAGGCGCTCGCGGCAGGCCGAGCCCCAGGTGGCGGCGGCGGCGGCGGCGCCCACCGCACGCGCGGCTTCGATTGCGCGCGCCTCGGCGCCGATGGAGAGCGTCTCGCAGGGCTTGACGCGGGCGCGCCGCACCAGCCCGCGGACCTTCGCCGCGAGGCCGAACACGGTCATACCGCACGCATAATGTTCGATCAGCGCCGCCACTTCCGGGCCGAGGATCTTGCGCACATGAGCCGCGGAATGCGCGCTGACCACGCCCAGGACCACGCCATGGCCGGCCAGGCGTCGCAGCAGCGACTTGGAGCCGGGCCGCAGTTCCATCTCCTCGGCTGAGGCGTCAGGCAGGCCGAGGCGGCGGGCCAGAAAGGCGAGAGTCGCCGCGGACGGCTCGATCGGGCCGTCTTGGCCGCTCTCCGAACGCGCGAGGACGGCGTCGAAGTCGAAGATCACCAGCTTGTACATCGGGGGACCGGGGAGGTCGTTGCGAAGGCGCTGCGGGTAAGCCCGCGCCCGTCCCGGGTCAAGCGTTCCGTTTTAATAATGCGTTAACGACGTGGTGATCTGCCGATACCTGGCGGCCGGAGATACCGCTGACCGGCGCCTATTCCGTCTGCATCAGCACGTGCGCGCCGCGGCGCAGCACGATGCGGCGCCCGAGGTTCTCGCGTTCGGCCGCGACGAAGATGGCGCGCGCCAGCGTGGCGTTGGCGGCCCGCGCGATGATTCGCTCCGGCGCCGTGCGCGGCAGGTTCCACAGCTCGATCGCGTAGGGCAGTTGCGTCGCTTGCACGGGTCCCGCGCTCACCTCCCCCCGCTTCGATGGCTGCCTGGCCTGCATCATGCGATCGCCCGGGCTAATGCGCCCGCCCGGTCCAGCGGCTCAGCACTCGGCCCTTGTGGCGCAGCGTCACGTCGCGACCGGGGTATTCTCGCGCAGCGGCGTAATAGGCGGCATAGCCGATGGCCGGGTTGGCGCTCACCGCCACCACGTACTCGACGAACTTGCCGGCAGTGTCCCACACCTCGACCCGATAGGGCAGGTCTTCGTGCTCAACGGGGAAGCCGCTGAACGCGCCGGCGTCGCCCGCGTCCCTGTCACCAGGGTCGTCCGACGAATGTAGCTTGAACGCGAGCTGCAACACCTCACCCTCCAGGCGACTGAACGCAATGTCAGATCGCCATATGGTGGTGTCAATCCGGCGCCAGACGGATGTCGCGAACAACGGCGAAGCGGTGCAACCTAGATCACGATGGCCACCTTCGTTCCGCTGCCGACTCTCACGAGCCGACCGCTGGCGTGGCTGCGCGCCCGCTTCAGGGCCAGCGAAGCCTGGTTCATCACCCTGGCGATCGCCGTGGGCGCAGGCGCAGGCCTGCTGGCGGTCTTGCAGGCGCGAATCGCCCACGGCCTTCAGGAGCGGCTCTACGGCATCACGCCGGATTCCCGCCTCAGCGCCTCCACCACGCTGGATCCGACGGCGGTGCTCTGGCTGCCGTTCGGCGGCCTGCTGCTCGGCGCGTTCGCCTATCTGATCAGCCACTGGAAGAGCCGGCCGATCATCGACGTGGTCGAAGCCAACACCCTCTACGGCGGGCGCGTGTCGTTGCGCGGCAGCCTGGTGATCTGCGTGCAGACACTGCTTTCCAACGGCTTCGGCGCCTCGGTCGGACTGGAGGCCGCTTACGCCCAGGCCGGCGGCGGCCTGGCCTCCTTCCTCGGCCAACGGCTCAAGCTGCGCCGTCACGACCTGCGAACCCTGGTCGGCGCCGGCGCGGGCGCGGCGATCGGCGCCGCGTTCGGCGCGCCGCTGGCCGGCGCATTCTACGCCTTCGAAGTGGTGATCGGCTCCTACGCGCCCTCGATGATCGCGCCGGTGGCCGCCGCCTGCCTGGCCGGCGCGCTCGGCGCCACCGCGCTCGGCTCCGATTCCTACCAGATCCACGTCAGCGTCACCCAGACGCCGACCATCCCCGACTACGCGCTCTACGCCGGCCTGGGCGCGGTCTGCGCCGTCTTCGCCATCGTGCTGATGCTGCTGGTCGCGCGCGGCGAACAGGTGGCCAAGAGCCTGCCGGTTCCGCCGGTGGTGCGCCTGGTGCTGGGCGGCTTCGCCATGGCCGGCCTCGCGCTCCTTTCCCCGCAGGTGATGTCCTCCGGCCACGGCGCGCTGCATCTCGACCTGGCCACCGTGTTTCCGCTGGTCGCGCTCGCCACCTTCCTGGCGCTGAAGACCGTGGCCTCGGTGCTGTCGCTCAGCGTCGGCTTCCGCGGCGGCCTGTTCTTCGCCTCGCTGTTCCTGGGCTCGCTGATCGGCCAGATCTACGCCCGCCTGCTGGGCATGACCGACCTGCCGGCCGCGCTCGACCCGCAGAACGCCGCCCTGGTCGGTATGGGCGCGCTGGCCACCGCCGTGGTCGGCGGGCCTTTGACCATGAGCTTTCTGGTGCTGGAGACCACGCGCGACTTCGGCGTCACGGCGGCGACCTTGGCCGCCTCGCTGGTGGCCTCCAGCCTGGTGCGCGAGCGATTCGGCTACTCCTTCTCCACCTGGCGGCTGCATCTGCGCGGCGAGACCATCCGCAGCGCCCGCGACGTCGGCTGGGTGCGCTCGCTCACCGCCGGGCGGATGATGCGCACCGACGCGCCCAGCATCGCCGAGACCGCCACGCTCTCCGAGTTCCGCCGCCGCTTCCCGCTGGGCGGCGCCACGCGGGTGGTGCTGCTCGACGAGGACGGCCGCTACGCTGGACTGGTGCCCGTGCCGGCCGCCTGGATGGAGGGCCATTCGGCCGAGGAGCGTGTCGCGGCGCTGGCCGAGGCCCGCGCCGCGACCCTGACGCCGCAGATGAACATCGTCGAGGTTATGCAGATGTTCGACGCCACACAGAGCGAGGAGCTGGCGGTGGTCGACGCTGCGGGCGCGGTCGTGGGCCTGCTGGCCGAGGTCCATGTCGCACGCCGCTACGCACGTGAACTCGAGCGGGTGCAGGAAGGCGTATTCGGCGAGGCCTGACGCCGGCGCGTTCAATGCTTCAGAAAGAAGAGCGCGGTGATCACGTAGGTCAGCGCCAGGGTCGCGCGCCGGGCCCAGAGGGCCGGCAGCTTCATGCCGATGCGGGCGCCCAGGATCCCGCCCGCCACCGCGCCCACGGCGACCGGCGCGGCGTGGGCGTAGGCGATGAGCCCCACAGCGGCGAACAGGACGCAGGCCGCTGCATTGGCGCAGGCGAGCATCAGGACGCGAGCGGGCGCGAGCTGCGCCACCGAAAGCTCGCTGACCAGCACCCAGGTCGCCATCATCAACAGCCCCACGGCCCCGCCGAAGTAGCCGCCATAGATCCCCAGGGCGAACTGCAGCAGGCTCGCGGGCCCGGCGGAGAGCCGAAAGCCGGTGTGGTCGAACGCGCGGCGCAGGCGGTCGCCGAAGGTGAGCGTCAGGCTGGCGACCAGCAGCAGCCAGGGCACCAGCGCGCGGAAGGCGGATTCGCTGGTCAGGTGCAGCAGCAGCGCGCCAAGTCCGCCACCGGCGAGCGTCAGGAGCACCATGGCGCGCAGGCCGAGCGCGCCGAAGCCGACCAGATGCTTGCGCAGCGTCCAGGCGCTCGCGGCGGCGCCCGGCAACAGCGCCGCATTGCTGGTTGCGTTGGCGACGGTGGGCGGAAGGCCGCTGGCGATCAGCGCGGGAAAGGCGGCGAAGGTGCCGCCGCCGGCGAGCGCGTTCATCGCGCCGGCGAGCACGCCAGCCCCCGCAAGCCCCGCCATTTCCAGCCACGCATCCACGCCGCCTCATGCCGCGACAGCACGGCCGTGCGCAAGCCGCGGGCGCCGCGTCCGGCGGAACGGAAAACGTTACCAGAAGCTTAAGCATTTGGCGCCGTGCGTGCTAAGCACAGGGTCGGGAGGCCCATAATGAGAATGTTTGTCGCCGCCACAGTACTGGCGGCCTGTATTTTCCCCGCGTTGGCTTACGCAGCGCCGCGCGAGCTTGCGATCGGCGCGCATCCCACGCCCGCCGCACCGGCGCCCGAGGGCGTCCGCATCGCGATGCGCCAGGAGTCCCTGGCGCCCGGCGGCCGGCTGGCCGAGCACCGTCAGGACGGCGAGCGCTTCGTCTACGTCGTTTCGGGACAGCTCAAGGTCTCGAACCTGGTGACCGGCGACGAGGAGATCGTCGACGCCGGCAAGATGGCCGCCGAGAAGCCCGGCGACTGGCACACCGCCGAAGCGCTGGGCGGCGAGCCCGCCACCTTCTACCTGATCGACCGCACCCCTGCCGCCGCATCGGCCGCGGTCGCTCACGGGAACTGAGGGTCTTCGAAAGGTTTTCGGCCTAGGCTCTGCGCCAGGTCATATCCACGCCACCCTGAGCGGCGATTGTCTGGAGCTCGCCGCCGACAGGAGACTTCGGATGCGAAATGTTGCGGAAGAGGAAGTGCTGGGCCACGAGGACGCGCCGCCCGAGCTGCGCCTGCCGCCCGTCCAGCGCGCCATACGCGTCGTGCGCCCCGTCGGCGACGCGCTCGCCAAACACGGACGCGACGCCGCCGATGCGCTCGGCCGCCACGGTCGCACGCTGGGCCGCGTTTCAGCCGCGCAGGTGAAGTCCCGTCCCTTCGCTCTGGCCGCCGTGGCGCTCGCCGCCGGCGCCGTCCTGGGCGCCCTGCTCTCGCCGCGGCGCCGCGCGAACTGACTGATTGCGGACTTCGGCCCACCCGCCCACGCGGGCGCTAGCGCTGCTCGGAGAACCACCAATTGCACGAAAGCGCCGTGCATTTGGCGGCGCTGCTGGAATTGACCACGGGGACCACGCGGACGGAGCTCGCTCATTAGCCGGATGATCGGCCGTGACCGGTCGATGTGTGAGCCGAAGCTCACGGCGCACTCATTTCGTGGTTCCACGCTCTAACCCGTCCGTGTGGTCCGTGGTTCAACGTTCCTAAAGCCCCGCATCCAGTCCCGAACGTATTGAAACTCTAGCGGGAACGGCTTAGCTGGCGTACCTTCTGCGTTGAGGAATACGCGTCGGGGTATCGTCGTGATCAAGACATTTTGGCCGGGCGTGGCGCTTGCCGCGCTCCTGGTTCAGCCGGCCGTGGCGGCGACGCCGCGCGCCCAGGCGCCCGCCTGGGTGGTCGTCCCCGGGCAGCAGGGCTGCCGCACCGACATCGAATTGACCGGGATGTCGGGCAAGGGCGTCGCCGCCGCCTTGGTCTCGGACGGCGACGGCGTGAACCTGGTTTTCCCCAAGGCCGACGCGCCGGAACAGGCCTTCCTGCCGATCCGCGTCGACCACAAGCCCTACTCCAACCTGGTCCTCAAGCTGGCCGACGGCCGCTCGGCGGCGATCCAGCTCAGCGACGAGGCGCTGAACGCCCTGCGTAAAGGCGGCGCGCTGCAGATCGGCTGGCTGGCCGACGAGCCCGTGCAGATCGCGCTCGCCGGTTCCGACCAGGCGATCAGCGACCTCCGAACCTGCGGCGCCCAGGTGGCGGAACGCTATCGCGCGAAGGAGTCCGCCCGCATGGCTGCGGCGGCGAAGGCCGAGGCCGACACGCGCGCCCAGGCGGTCGCCGACGAGCAGTTGGCCGCGGCCAAGGCGCAGAAGGCCGCCGCCGAAGCCGAGCGCGAGCGTGCGTCGGCCGAAGCCGACCGGCTGCGCGCCGAGGCGGACGCCGCTCGCGACCGGGCGGAGCAGCAGCAAGTGCGCGCCGAGACCGATTCCTATCCGCGGGGTTACCGCGACGACGCCTACGACCCGCGGCGCCAGGATCCGGACGACGCCTACGACCCGCGCTACGCGCCGTATCCCTACCGGCGTTGGTAACCTGAGGCGCGAAAAGTCGGGCCGCAGAGGCGATTCGTTCGCTCGCGTCAATGTTAATCTGTATTTCACGCTGCCCGAGCATCCTCATCCAAAATAGGTGGTGGTGTGATGCAACAGGTCGATCTCGCGAGGGCGAACGACGATGATGTCGTCGCCTCGCAACTCAATGGTCATTACGAAGAAGTGCTTTCCGATTTCCGGCGGCGCATGGCCACCGCGCTGAAGGCCCTGCGCGATTACGAAGAAGCCGTCCGTCAGGGGGAGTACTTCTGATGAGCATTCAAACTGAACCGCAGAACCTCATGGTGCTGATCGTCGACGACGAGCCGGTCAACCGGCTGGTGCTGGCGCGCATGGTGGAGCACCTCGGCTCGCAATGCCTCGAGGCCGAGAGCGGCGCCGAAGCGCTGGAGGTGCTGCGCCAGCGCCCCGTCGACCTCGTGCTGATGGACATCCAGATGCCGCAGATGACCGGCATCCAGGCGGTGGAGATCCTGCGCGAGGCGCCGGGCCCCAACCGCGAGGCCCCGGTGGTCGCCGTCACCGGCGACACCACCCGAAACAAGCACGAGTATTACGAGCTCGGCTTCGACGATTACGCCAACAAGCCGATCTCGCTGGCCGCGGTGAAGCAGATGCTGGCGGCCCGACGCCGTCCGCCCGGCTTCGTTCGCCGGCCGTTTGCGCAGCGGGTCTAGATCCCACGCGCCCCAGTCGGGCGTCAGATGCTCGGGCTGAGGCCGCCGTCTACGTGGATCACCGAGCCGGTGACGTAGGACGCCGCGTCCGAGGCGAGGAAGCAGGCGACGTTCGCCACCTCCTCCGCGCGGCCGATGCGCCCCGCCGGCACGCCGATGCGCTTGACAACCTCCGCCTGATACTCCGCGTAGGAGAGCCCGGCGCCCCGCGACTGGTGGGAGCGACGCATTTGGTCGGTGTCGATCAGCCCGACGAGCAGGCCATTGGCGAGGATGTTGTAGGGCGCGCCCTCGCGCGCCAGCACCTTCGTGAACGTCATCGACGCCGCCCGCGTCACCGAGGTCGGCGCGCTGCCGGCTTCCGGCGCCTTGGCGAAATGATTCAACAAATTGATGATCCGCCCCCACCGGCGCGCCTTCATGCCGGCAAACGCCAGCCGCGACAGGCGCACGGCGGCCATCAGCTTCACCTCGATGTCCTTCGCCCACTGTTCGTCGGTGAGGGTGTCGCTGGGGCCGGATGCGTGCTCGCCGGCGTTGTTGAAGACGACATCCACGCTACCCAACCGGTCGACCGCGGCGGCGAACATGGCCTCCAGGTCCGCGGCGGCCCCGACGTCGCAGGCGAAGACCTCGATCTTGGACCGCGAGACCTCCGCGATGCTGTCGCGCGCCGCCTCCAATCCCTGCTGATCACGCGCAACCAAAACCACGCTCGCCCCTGACAAGGCGAACCGCGTCGCCACGGCCAAGCCGATCCCCTTGCTCCCGCCAGTGACCAGAGCGACCCGGCCATCAAGTCGAACATCCATTCGGCAGCCACCCTCCCAGCTGAGCGAACCGGGGGCGCCCAGACGCGACCGCACGGCATTGGCTTAGAGCCTACCATCCGAATTCGCGTGCAGGCGACGTCGAAGCCAATACAGCGCCTAGCGCCCTCGGCCCCGCCACAGCATCGCGCAGCCGACGAACACCAGCGTCTGGCCGACCACGGATACCAGGGCCGCGCCGGCGAGCCCAAGACCGGTCAGCGCCCGCTCTGCGAGCGTCGAGGTGCTGTTTCCGATGTAGACCAGCCAGCACAAGATCAGCACGCCCGCCACCACCATGGCGACGCCGGCGGCCGTTCGGCGAGGACCCGTGTCAGCTGTAGCCATGGCCGTCTCCTCGACGGAAGAACGCGCGACGAGCCTCAGTGGCGTTCGGCGGCCACGCAATCCGGTCGATCCCTGGCCGTCAACAGAACCAGCTTGCAGTCCGGTCGTTCGGCCGGGAGGAAGGTGAACTGCTCGAAGGCGAGCGAGCCGTCTTTCGGGTGGTCGAAGCGGCGCAGGCCGCCTTCGCGCGCCAGCACCGCCTGCTCGTCCCACAGCGCGGCGAAATCCTGGGATCGAGCGCACAGGTCCTCGACCAGCCGCTGCATCTGCACGCCTTCCAGGTTGCGGCTGAAGTCGGCGCGGAATTCGGCGATCACGCGGCGAGCGCGCTCAGGCCAATCAACCACCAGTCGGCGCGCGGCGGGATCGCAGAACAGGTACCGGAGCAGGTTCGGCTCCGGTCCGCCCAGCCAACCGCAGAACAGCCGCTCGGCCGCGGGGTTCCAGCAGATCGCCGTCCAGAACCGGTCCAGCCCGTAGGCGGGGTCGGCGAACCGGGCGACCGCCGCCGCCAGGCTCGTCGGCGCCTCTGTCGCAGCCTCGGGCGCGGCTGGATCGCGGCGGCCTGCGAGGTCGAACAGATAGGCGCGTTCCGCGGGGGTCAGGTGGAGCGCCCGCGCGACGCGGGCGAGCGCCTCGGCCGAGGCGGAGACCCGCCGCCCCTGCTCGAGCCAGGTCAGCCAGGTTGCGCTGACGCCGGCGAGCTGCGCCGCCTCCTCCCGCCGCAGCCCGGGCGTGCGCCGCCGCGCACCTGCCGGCAGCCCGGCCGCGGCGGGCGAAAGCCGCTCGCGGTGCGTTCGCAGGAAGGCTCCGAGCAGGCGGCGCTGATCCATGCCGTCGACCGTCATGGCGCCCTTCATACCAGGATAAGATAGATCCTTGTACCAGGCATGCACTAAGACGAGCTTAGGCGCGACACAAGGAGAGCCGCCATGTCCCGCCACAACCAAGTCGTCGACGCCCAGTTCGGCCCGCAGGCTCAGGCATACGTGCAGAGCGCCGTCCATGCGGCGGGCGAAGACCTCGACCAGCTGGAGGCCATCGCGCGCGATCGGCGTCCGGCGCGCGCGCTGGACCTGGGCTGCGGCGGCGGCCACGTCGCCTACCGGCTCGCGCCTCACGCGGGGAACGTGGTCGCCTGCGACCTCTCCGCCGGCATGCTGGCGGCGGTGCGCGACACCGTGGCTGAGCGCGGCTTGGCCAACATCACGACCGAGCAGGCGCCGGCCGAGCGGCTGCCGTTCGCCGACGCCGCCTTCGACTTCGTGGCGACGCGCTTCAGCGCGCACCACTGGTGTAATGTCGAGCGCGGGTTGGCCGAAGCGCGGCGCGTGACGCAGGACGGCGCCACTGCCGTGTTCATCGACGCCGTTGCATCGGCCGCTCCGGCGCTCGACACCCATCTGCAAGCCATCGAACTGCTACGCGACGCCAGCCACGTGCGCGACTATTCGATCGCGGAATGGACGGCGGCGGTCGGTCGCGCGGGCTTCCAGATCGAAAGCGTGATCCGACGGCGGGTGCGCATGGATTTTCCCACCTGGATCGCACGCATGCGCACGCCCGAGCTGCAGGCGCACGCCGTCCGCGCCGTTCAGCGGGCCGCCTCGCACGAGGTGCGGGCCTATTTCGAGATCGAGGCCGACGGTTCCTTCCAGCTCGACGTCATGGCGCTGGTCGCCCGCGCCTGGTCTCGGAACAGCGGGCGAGCGAATGTTGTTGGGGCGTGAGGGAGGTGAGGATGACGCCACGCAAGACCTTCCATCAGTCTTTGCAGGCCGAATGCATCGAAGGTCAGATCGTCGTCATGGCCCCGATCATCTGCACGGCGCCTTCGTGGGCCGCGCCGGTCGCGCCGATGAGGCGCGCAAGTCATCACCGAGATGGACAAGCGCATCACCAAAACCGGCCGCCACTTCCGCAAGGAAGCGCAAGGCTGGCGCAACTTCGCCCAATCTGAGCTCAAGGGGGCGGAGCTCAAGGGGGCGGAGCCAAAGGGGACGGGACTTAAGAGGGCCGGGCTCAAGGTGGGCTAACGACCCGGTTTCGCCCGCCCCCCGCCGCGTGCTAGGTCGGCGGGCCTTAAGACAGATCCGGACTCTCCATGGCCCTTAAAGTCGCCATCGTCGGCCTGCCGAACGTCGGAAAGTCGACACTTTTCAACGCGCTCACCCAGACCGCTGCGGCGCAGGCCGCCAACTATCCGTTCTGCACCATCGAGCCGAACGTGGGGGACGTGGCGGTGCCGGAGCCGCGGCTGGAGAAGCTGGCGGAGATCGCCGGCTCCAAGGAGATCATCCCGGCGCGGATGAACTTCGTCGACATCGCCGGCCTGGTGCGCGGCGCCTCCAAGGGCGAAGGCCTGGGCAACCAGTTCCTGGCCAACATCCGCGACTGTGACGCCGTGGCCTTCGTCGCCCGGTGCTTCATCGACGACGACATCACACACGTCGAAGGCAAGGTGGATCCGCTGGCCGATCTCGAGACCATCGAGACCGAGCTGATGCTGGCCGACCTGGAGAGCCTGGAGAAGCGCGTCGTCAACCTCGAGAAGCGGGCCAAGACCGGCGACAAGGAGAGCGCCCAGACGCTGCGCCTCGTCCAGGTCGCGCTGACCGAATTGAACGCCGGCCGGCCAGCGCGCAAGGTGCAGGTCTCGGCGGAGGACGAGAAGGCCTGGCGGATGCTGCAGCTTCTCACCTCCAAGCCTGCGCTCTACGTCTCCAACGTCGACGAGGCCTCGGCGTCCGACGGCAACGACCTCTCGGCTCAGGTCGCCGAGCGCGCCAAGCGCGACGGGGCCGACCACGTGGTGATCTCCGCCCAGATCGAGAGCGAGATCGCCGTGCTCGATCCGGCGGAGCGGCAGGAATTCCTGGAGACGCTTGGGCTGACCGAGCCTGGCCTAAACAAGCTGATCCGCGAGGCCTTCCATCTCTTGGGCCTGCAGACCTACTTCACCGCCGGCCCGAAGGAGGCGCGCGCGTGGACCATCCACAAGGGCGACACCGCGCCCCAGGCGGCCGGCGTAATCCACACCGACTTCGAGAAGGGCTTCATCCGCGCCGAGACCATCGCCTACGATGACTACGTCCGGCTGAAGGGCGAGGCCGGCGCGCGGGAGGCCGGCAAGTTCCGCCAGGAAGGCAAGGAGTACGTCGTCCAGGACGGCGACGTGATGAACTTCCGCTTCAACGTGTGAGGTCTTGATGCTGCCCCTCAGGGGGAGCTTCCGCGCAGCGGGTGAGGGGGCTTCCGCTCAGACGCCCGAAGTGACCGCCACGAACTTTTGAGTGGAGGCCCCCAGCCTTGCGCGCACCTCCCCCCGTGGAGGAGGATTTGGTGAAGGAGCATCGGCATGGGCGATTCGATCACGCTGAAGAGCCGTTTCGACGGCTTCGAGCTTTCGGCCTATCGCGCGGCGCCGAACGACGCGCGGCGCGGCGGGCTCGTGCTGGTGCAGGAGATCTTCGGCGTCACCGACGTCATCCGCGGGCTCTGCGACGGCTTCGCCGAGGACGGCTACGAGGTGATCGCCCCGGCCTTCTTCGACCGCCAGGCGCCCGGCTACGAGTCCGACTACACGCGGGACAGCATGATGCAGGGCAAGGCGCTCTCCGAGGCCGCGCCCTGGGATCAGGTTCAAGGCGACCTCCAGGCAGCGATCGACGCGCTTTCCGGTCCTGTCTTCGTGACCGGCTTCTGCTGGGGCGGAACGGCGGCCTGGCTGGCGGCTTGCCGCTGCGAGGGCGTGGCCGCGGCCTCCGGCTACTACGGCCGGCGGATCAGCGAGCTCGTCGACGAGACGCCGAAGGTCCCGATCATCCTGCACTACGGCAAGACTGACGCTTCCATCCCGCTTGAGAAAGTCGACGAGGTCGCCGCTCGCCATCCGGACGTGCCGATCTACCTCTATGACGCCGGCCACGGCTTCGTGTCGGATCGCAGCCACGATTACGACCCCGACGCCGCGCGGCTCGCCCGCCTGCGCACCCTCGCCCTCTTTTCCCGCAGCGGCGGCGGGCGGGGCGAGGTCTAGGCTCTACGCCTCCTCGATGACCTTGCGCACCTCCGGCGACCTTTCGAGGCTGCGGACCAGCACCGCCTGGGCGGCGAGGATGCCGATGCCGGCGGCGTAAGCGGAGAAGACGTTGGCGCGATAGGTCCCGGTCGCCGCGACGCTGGCGATCTGCCAATAGATGAACATCGCCGCGCCCAGCAGCAGCACGAGCCCGGTGACGATCGATCCCGGGGTCTGGCCGAAACCGGCCTGGAAGCTCATCCAGACGTAGCGGGTCAGCCATCTCCGGACGGGGCCGATCAGCAGCGGCAGGAACAGGGACGCGACGAGATAGAGCAGCGGCCACAGTAGCACCCAGCGCGCCACCATGGCAGGGCTTCCGGGCAATCGACCGATCGCGTGCACCGCCGCGCCCGCATAGATCAGGCTCGCCACGGCCACGGTGAAGTCCTGCATGCGCTTGAAATTGCGCCAGGCGCGCGTGTACGAAATCATCGCTCCAACATGGCCGCTCTTCGCGGCTGGCGTAAGGCGCCTACCGCGTGCGGCCGGCTTCGATATGGTGACGGTTCGTGCGCGCCCTCCCCTTCCTCCTCGTCGGCTGCAGCCTCTGGCCGCTCGCCGCTCACGCCGGCGAGACGCGTTGCTGGTTCGAAGCCGGCGTGGTGGTGGTCCCAGCCGAAGTCATGGGGGTGTCCGGCGACTTCGTGCTCGACACCGGCGAGCCGCACACCCTCCTGGCGGAGACCCAGGCGCAGGGCGCGGGCTTCGCCGAGACCTCGCTGAGGGGGCCGGTGCGCGTCGGCGGCCTGACGCTCGCCGATCGCCCCGTTCAGGTCGCCGTGCTGGATGCGCGCCTGCGCAATCTGCCGACGCCGGTCGCGGGCGTGCTGGGCGCCGACCTGCTGGCGGGCAAGATCCTGGACGTCAGCTTCGCGCCCTGCCGAGTCGCCATCTACGCCGCCGGTCATGCGCCCAGATTCGGTCGCGCGATCGCCGCGCCGCTGGCTTGGCGCGGCGGGCGGCCGGTGACGACGGCGGCGGTGTCGGACGGCCCGCGCGCCTTCGCCGCCGACTTCGTGCTCAGCACGGGCTCCGATACGCCGGTTCGGCTGCGCGACGACCTCGCCGACGCGCCAGGGTCGAAGGCGCGCGAGCCGCTCTACCCCTTCGGCCCTGCGCGCCCACGGCTGCGGGCGCTGTCGCTGGCCGGCGACCTGTTCGAGGAGCCACCCAGCGGCCTCGTCGCCAAGACCGAACTCGACGCCGCGGGAGAGATCGGCGCGCCAGTGCTGGCGGCCTATCGGCTGCGCTTCGACTTCGCCCGTGGCCGGCTGCAGCTCGCCAAACGAAAGAGCCCGCCGGATCGCTCCGACGGGCCCTGATCGGGTTGGCTGAAGTCGCTCTTAGTGGGCGACGTTCTTCCAGATCTTCCGGTAGCTCGCATAGAGCAGGCCCGCGAAGATAAAGAGATAGATCATCGCGCCGAGGCCGAAGCGCTTGCGCTCCTCCATCTTGGGTTCGGCGGCCCACATCAGGAAGGCGGAGACGTCCTTGGCCTGCTGGTCGACGGTCGACTTGCTACCATCGTCGAACGTCACCTTGTTCGGCGCCAGCGGCGGCGGCATGGCCAGGAAGCCGCCCGGAGGGGCATGGCCCTTGCCGGTCCAGTAGGAGGCAAGGTCGCCGGCCATGTAGGGGTTGTAGTGCTGACCTGGCGCGACCGTCAGGCCGGCCGGCGGTTCGACGTAGCCCGAGAGCAGCGCGTGGATGTAGTTCGGGCCGCCTTCACGCGCCTTGGCGATGACCGAGAGGTCCGGCGGCAGGGCGCCGCCGTTCGAGGCCCGCGCCGCCGGCTCGTTGGGGAACGGCGCCGGAAAGTGGTCCGCAGGCGTCGCCGGGCGCTGGATCGAGTCACCCGTCTCCGAGTCGATGTCCTTGACCTGAATGTCTTTGGCCAGCGACTTCACATAGGGGTTATCGTTCGGGTTCGGGTACTTCGGGTCGTAGAACGGCCCGCCCGGCTGACCGAGGTTGCGGAAGTACACTAGGTTCATCGAGTGGCAGGCCGAGCAGACCTCCCTATAGACCTTGTAGCCGCGTTGCAGCTGAGCCTTGTCGAACTGACCGAACGGGCCGTTGAAGGACCATTCGATCTCCGCGGGCTCCTTGGCGTGCGTGGACGCCTGAGCGGCGCCCCCGATCAGGGCGAGCCCGAGCGCCGAGAGCGTGAGACCTTTGCGCAGCATTGGGCTCAACCCCTCTTTTCAGGCGACGCCGTAGCGCCCGCGGGCGCGCTGGCGGGATGCGATAGGACTGGCGCGGAGATCGATTCCGGCACCGGCAGCGGCGTCTCGATGAGGCCCAGCACCGGCAGGATCACCAGGAAGTAGGCGAAGTAGTAGAGGGCCGCGACCCGCGACAGCCACACGAAGCTGTTCAGGTCGGCGTCGATCAGCGTGAACGTCGACCCGATCGGGACGACCGGGTCGTCCGGAAGGCGGGCGCCGCAGAAGCCGAGCACGATGCAGGCGAGCACGAAGATGAAGAAGTACAGGCGCGCCGTCGGACGGAAGCGCATCGAGCGCACCTTGCTGGTGTCCAGCCAGGGCAGGACGAACAGCACGCCGATCGCGCCGAACATCCCGATCACGCCACCCAGCTTGTTCGGCACCGCCCGCAGGATCGCGTAGAACGGCAGGAAGTACCATTCGGGCACGATGTGCGCCGGCGTCACCAGCGGGTTGGCTGGGATGTAGTTGTCCGCGTGGCCCAGGACGTTCGGGTTGTAGAACACGAACGACGCGAAGAGGATCAGGAACAGCACGATCGCGAACCCGTCCTTCACCGTGTAGTACGGGTGGAAGGGGACCGTGTCCTCCTTGGACTTCACGTTGATCCCAAGCGGGTTGTTGTTGCCCGGAACGTGCAGCGCCCAGATGTGCAGGCCGACGACGCCGGCGATCATGAAGGGCAGCAGGAAGTGCAGCGAGAAGAAGCGGTTCAGCGTCGGGTTGTCGACCGCGAAGCCGCCCCACAGCCAGGTGGTGATGGAGTCCCCGATCACCGGCAGGGCGCCGATCAGGTTGGTGATCACGACCGCGCCGTGGAAACTCATTTGGCCCCAGGGCAGTACGTAGCCCATGAAGGCCGTGGCCATCATCAGCAGGTAGATCACGCAGCCGAGGATCCACAGCACCTCGCGCGGCGCCTTGTAGGAACCGTAGTAGAGGTTGCGGAACATGTGGATGTAGACCGCGAGCAGGAACATGGAGGCCCCGTTCGCGTGCATGTAGCGGATCAGCCAGCCGTAGTTGACGTCGCGCATGATCCGCTCGACCGACGCGAAGGCGTGGTCGACGTGCGGCACGTAGTGCATCGCCAGGATGATGCCGGTGACGATCTGGAAGCCCAGCATCACGGCCAGGATGCCGCCGAAGGTCCACCAGTAGTTCAGGTTCTTCGGGGTCGGGAACGACACCATGGTGTCGTTGGCCATCCGGATCAGCGGAAGGCGCATGTCGAGCCAGCGCTCGAAGCCGGTCTTCGGCTCGTAGGTGGAGTGTCCGCTCATGTCGCTCAGCCCACCTTGACCTTGGTGTCGGAGAGGAACGCGTAGTCCGGAACCGCCAGGTTCTTGGGCGCGGGTCCCTTACGGATACGCCCGGAGGTGTCGTACACCGAACCGTGGCAGGGGCAGAACCAGCCGCCATATTCGCCGCCGCCGAAGGTCGGCACGCAGCCCAGGTGGGTGCAGGTGCCGATCAGGATCAGCCACTCGGCCTTGCCGGGCTTGTGGCGTTCCGCGTCGGCCTGCGGGTCGCGCATGTCGGCGTGGTCGTCCTTCACCGCCGCGGCGATTTCCTTTTCGGTGCGGCTACGGACGAACAGCGGCTTGCCGCGCCACTTCACCGTCACCTGTTGCCCTTTGGCCACCTTGCTCAGGTCGAATTCGATCGACGCGAGGGCCAGGGTGTCGCCCGCGGGGTTCATCTGATCGATGAACGGCCAGGCGAGGGTCGCGACCGCGCCCACCGCAGCGGCGCCCGCCGCGATGTGGATGAAGTCGCGACGGCTCGGGTCTTCGCCCGAGACGTGCGGGTCGGGTCTGTCGCCCACGACGGTGTCAGCCACCTAAAGCTACCCTTCGATATCGAGCGCGCCCTCATGAGATCGGAGAAGGTGCGCCCAGGCTTGAACCCGGCCAGGGGAACTGGCCGGGCGAATCTTCCGTGGACAGGTCGGAAGCTGGTGATCGCCGCGCTTTGTCGTTTGCGAACCGTTCGCAACACAAAGCTACGTGAATCGCCTTTACGCCCCGGCCTATTCCGTGGCGGATCGCTTAGAATGCGCTTGGCCCTTTTTCAACCCGACATTCCTCAAAACCTTGGCTCTGCGGTGCGGCTTGGCGCCTGTCTGGGCGTGCCGGTGGACGTCATCGAGCCCTGCGGCTTCCCATTTTCCGACCGCGCCGTGCGTCGCGCAGCGATGGATTACGCCGAAAAAGCCGAGGTTGTCCGTCATCCGAGCTGGGAAGCGTTTGTCGGCGCGCCCAAGCGAAGCCGCAGCCGACTGCTTCTGTTCACGACCCGGGGCGCCGAACCCTTCCACAGCTTTCGCTACGAGCCGGACGACATCCTGCTGCTCGGCCGCGAGAGCGCCGGCGCGCCGGTCGAGGTGCATGAAGCCGCCGACGCGCGGCTATTCATCCCACTGGTCGCCGGCGCTCGATCGCTGAATGTCGTCAACGCCGCGGCCATGGCGCTCGGCGAGGCTCTGCGGCAAACCAACGCTTTCCCTCTTCCCGCGGGGAGAGGTTGAACGCCGCTACGCAATCTCCCGCGGTTCTCTCCGCGCGCCATCCGCGCTAAGCCGCGCGGATGGCCGAAATCCTCGATGAGAAGACCACGCGGGCGCGCGCCTGGTTCGACACCCTGCGCGACCGGATCGTCGCCGCGTTCGAGCGGCTGGAGGACGAGGCGCCGGCGGATCTCTACCCCGGCGAGCCCGGCCGTTTCGAGCTGAAGCCCTGGGACCGGCCCGCCGGCGGCGGCGGGGTGATGGGCTTTCTGCGTGGGCGGTTTGTCGAGAAGATGGGCGTCCACGTCAGCCTGGTGCACGGGACCTTCAGCCCGGAGATGGCCGCCTCGATGCCGGGCGCGGAGGAGGATCCGAGCTTCGTCGCCACCGGCGTCAGCCTGATCGCCCACATGGTCAATCCGCGCGTGCCGGCGGTGCACATGAACACCCGCTACATCGCCACCCGCCACGGCTGGTTCGGCGGCGGCGCGGACCTGACGCCGACCATCGAGGAACAGCGCAGCCAGGAGGCCGACGACGCCCGCCTGTTCCACGCCGCCCTGCAGGCCGCCTGCGACCGCCACGATCCGGCGTGGCACCCCCGCTACAAGGCCTGGTGCGACGAGTACTTCTTCCTGCCGCACCGGAACGAGCCGCGCGGCGTGGGCGGCATCTTCTACGATCACCACGACTCCGGGGATTGGGAGCGCGACTTCGCTTTCACCCGCGACGTCGGCGAGGCCTTTCTCGACGTCTATCCGAAGATCGCCCGCCACCGCATGGGCGAGCCCTGGACCGAGGCCGATCGCGACGAGCAACTGGTTCGGCGCGGCCGCTACGTCGAGTTCAACCTGCTCTACGACCGCGGCACCATGTTCGGGCTAAAGACCGGCGGCAACATCGAGTCGATCCTCAGTTCGATGCCGCCGATGGTGAAGTGGCCCTGATCGCGTCGTGCTCTCGGCGGAACACGCGATCGCGGCGCCGGGTTGAGCCTCCGAGCAAACCTCAAGGAGGCTCCCATGAAGATCTCGGACTGCATGACGGACGACGTGCGGCTGGCCGACCCGAACATGAGCCTGCGCGAGGCTGCGCAGATGATGGCCGAGTGCGACGCGGGCGTTCTGCCCGTCGGGGAAAACGATCGCCTGGTCGGGATGCTCACCGATCGCGACATCGCCATCCGCGCGGTGGCCGAAGGCAAGGGGCCGGACGCGACGGTGCGCGAGGCGATGACCCGCGACGTGTGCTGGTGCTACGAGGACGAGAGCGTCGCCGACGTCCTGCGCCGGATGGGTGAGGAGCAGATCCGCCGGATGCCGGTGCTGAGCCGCGAAAAGCGCCTGGTCGGCATCATTTCCATGGCTGACCTCACCGACAGCGCCCAGCCGCAGCAGACCGGCGCGGCGCTGGGCGAGATCTCCCGCGAGGGCGGGCAGCACAACCAGACTTTGCACTGATCGAGCCTCTCCCCCGCGAAGCGAGAGAGAGGGCTACCCCGGCCGCTGCAGGAAAGCTCGGATCCAGCCGCCGACGCGCGCTCTGTCGTCTGGAACGTCATAGCTGGCGACGGCGGCGTCCGCTTCCGCATCGGTCAGCGAGCGGCCACGGCGGCTCTCGATCAAGGCGATGGCGTACTCCGGCGCGAACTCAGGGTGCAGTTGCATGGAGATGGCGCGATCACCCGGATAGGCCAGCATGCCGAACGGCGTGAAGGCGCTCGCCGCGACCACCTGGCCGCCCGGCGGGGTCTCGACGACCTGATCCTGGTGCGAGCCCGGCAGGCGGATCTCTCCAGCGTCGTCCATCCAGGGCTCGCGGCGCAGCACCCGGTAGGTCTGCTCCCCAACGCCCCAGCCCTTGGGCGACTTGATCACCTTGCCGCCGAACGCCTCGGCCATGACCTGGTGCCCAAAGCAGACGCCGACCAGTGTCGCTCGGCCGCGGGCGGCGCGGAGGAACGCCATCAGATCGAAGATCCACGGCGTTGTGTCGTACACGCCGGCCGCAGAGCCGGTGACGAGATAGGCGTCACACGCCTCCGGCGCAGGCGGCAGCTGGCCCTCGTCGACGGCGAATTCTGCATAGTCGAAGGCGTCCTCGCCCAGGAGACGGCGGAACATCTCCGGATAGGTCCCATAGGTCTCGAGCCGGTGCGGCGGAGCGCCGGTCTTGAGGATGCCCAGCTTCATTCCATCAGCTCCCGCAGCCGGGCGAGCGTCGCCTCGCGGCCGGCCTGGAAATCGCCATCGATCCACCAGTCTTCAAGCGCGCGCAGCAACTCGCCGACGCGCCGGCCCTTCGGCGCCCCCGCGGCGAGCACGTCGGCGCCGCTGACGGGCAGGCTCATGGCGGCCCAGCCGTCGGCGTGATCCAGCAACGGTCGCCAAGACGCCGCATCGCCGCCGCCGGCGCCCGCCCAGTTCAGCTTCAGCCGGTCGCGCACCGCAGGCGCGCCCTTGCGATGCAGGGCGACACGCAGGTCGTGCGCGGCAAGGCCGGGCGCCAGCCCCGGCGCAGGCGTAAGCGCCGTCTGCAACCGGTCGCGCTCGGCGTTCGAGAGCCTCAGCCTCTCGGCGGCGCGCGTTCCCTCCGCGGGGTCGTCGGGCAAGACGGCGGCGAGCCGCAGCAGCCGATCGGCCGCGCCCAACGCCTGTTCAACGCCGACCAGCGCCTCGAACCGCGCTCGATCCTGGCCGGCCGGCAGGACGATCTCGAATACGCCGGTCTCGCGCATCAGGCGCACGGCCGGCCGCGGGTCCTCCGCGGCCAGCAACTTCAAGAGCTCCGCCGAAATGCGCTCCGCCGCCAGCGTCGCCACGCCTCCGCGCAGGGCGGTGATCGCCGCCACCGCCGCGGCGTCCGGCTCGCCGCGGCCGTACCAAGCCAGGAAGCGGAAGAAGCGGAGCGCCCGCAGGTAGTCTTCACGCAAGCGGAGCTCAGGATCGCCCACGAATACGATGCGCCCGGCGTGAGCGTCGGCCACGCCCTGCCCGGTCGGGTCGTCTATGCGCCCGTCGCGCCGCGCGTAGAGGGCGTTGAGGGTGAAGTCGCGCCGCTCGGCGTCCTTCAGCCAGTCGGTGGTGAAGGCCACAACGGCCCGGCGGCCATCGGTCTCGACGTCGCGGCGCAGGGTGGTGACCTCGACAGGATGTCCCCGGAAGACGGCGGTGACCGTGCCATGTTCGACCCCGGTCGGGACCGCGCGAATCTTCGAAGCCCGCAGCGCCTTGGTGACGACATCGGGCGTCAGAGTGGTCGCCAGGTCTATGTCGGAGATCGGCTGGCCCAGCAGCGCATTGCGAACGCAGCCGCCGACGAAGCGCGCGCAGTCCGGCCCGCCCACCGCTTCTAGCGCGTCGAGCACCGCGGCAGGCGCCGGAGCCGTCAGCCACTCCGGCCTTCCGAGCGAGGCGGTCACGCCGTCTTGGCTCCGTAGAGCCGGTCGGAGAGCGAGCGCAGGATCGCGGCGGTGACGCCCCAGATGCGGCGATCCTCATGCGTCATCGCGTAGTAGCTGCGGGGCTGCCCCTCCCAGATGACGTGCTCCTGCTTGTGGTTGTCCTGATCCATCAGGAAGCCGAAAGGGGTCTCGAAGATCTCCGCCACCTCGTGCGGATTGGGATGCAGCTCGAAGCCCTCGCGGATGAACCCGACCACCGGCGTGATCAGATAGCCGCTGTGGGTCAGCAGCGGCGTCGCGAGGCCGGCCAGGCTCACGTAATCGCTCTCCAGGCCGATCTCCTCGTGCGCCTCGCGCAGCGCCGCCTCCCAGGTGCGCTCGCCCGGATCGAGCCGGCCGCCCGGCAACGCCACCTGGCCGGTGTGCTTGCGCAAGGTGTCGGAGCGGCGGGTCAGCAGGACGGTGTGCCCGCCGGTACGCTCCACAAGCCCGATCAGCACCGCAGCCGGCGCGGCCTCCTCGAGCACCAGGCTGGCCGACTGCGTCTCCATATGGAAGGACTCTCGCGGATCGCGCTCCTTCAGCGGATCGAGCAGGCGGACAATCCGGCGATGGAAGTCCTCGTTGGCCGCGCCGCCGCTCATGGCGCCGCCTCCGCACGGCCCAGCGGGAACCAGGCGCCGTTGGAGGCGACGCCCAGCTCGGTCCCTGTCGCCGATGGTCGCTCCTCGGCCAATTCGACCAGTTCGTAGAACACCGGCCGGGAGAGCAGCGCCTCCAGGCCGGCGCGAACGTGAACGTAGGGCCTGGGTTCGCCGCCGGCGCCGAGGTCCACGCGGATCGGATGTTCGGGGCCGGCCTCCACCTCGTCGCCGACGTTGGTGACGAACCGGAGCGCCGGTCCGTCGCGGTCGACGCGCACCGCCACGAAGGGGGCATCCTCGACGGTGACCCGCAGCTTCTCGACGGGCGTGACGAGGTAGGTGCCGTCAGGATCTTTGCGCAGGATGGTGGAGAACAGCCGGACCAGCGCCTCGCGGCCGATCACGCCGCCCTCGTGCACCCAGCTGCCGTCCTTGCGGATGACGATGTCGATCTCGCCGACATAGGTGGGATTCCACAGATGCACCGGCGGCAGGGCGCGCGCCTTGCGCTCATCGCCGTTCGCCGCCTCTGCGGCCGCCGCCACTCGCTCGAGCTTCGGCTTTCCCTCATGTTCGACCATGCGCTCAAGGTAGGCGGCGCGCCGTTGCGCCTCAAGCGAACTCAGCGCGCGGCGACGCGGCCGCGGAGTCCCTCTGACAGGGGCTTGAACGCCCGGGCCAGCACCCGGCGTTGGTCGACCGGCCCAGGCATGATCACATCGCGGGCCAGTCCAGCCGAGAAGCCGAAGCGATCGAAATAGGGGCCGTCGCCGACCAGCAGCACCGCCGCTTCGCCGGCCTTGCCCGCCGCGGCGCAGGCCCGCTCGACAAGCTGGCCGCCAAGGCCTGCGCTGCGCTCGTCTGAATCCACCGCCAGCGGCCCAAGGAAAGCCGCCTCCACCCCGCCCACACGTACCCGCCACATGCGCACCACCCCCAGCAGCCGGCCCTCGGACCAGGCGCAGAAGGACAGCTCCGGCGCGAACTCGGCGATCTCGCGCACGCGCTCGGAGGACTTCACGAACCGCCCTGGCCCGAAGGCGCGGTCGAGCAGAACCTCGATCGCGGGCTGATCCTCGGGCGCTTCGTGGCGGAAAATGAGCGCGGGCCGGCTCGGGATGGGCTCTACGGACATGGGCTCGACTAGGATGCGACGACGGCGGAAATCATGGCCCGGAGCCGGGCCGCGGGGTTCAACGGAGCACGCCGAAAGCGCGCCAAGGGAATAGTCGTCGCATATGCCAGATCTTCGCACCCTTAACGGGGCGCGAGGTAAGGCGGCGAGGCGCTCGCGTCAACGGCAAGGTTGCAGGGCCAAGCGACGCAAGGCAGGGTCGCTCGCCCATGTCCTCCACCACCCCAGATGTCATCCCGTCAGCGCGAGAGCTGCTGAAACAACGCGATTACCTGTTCTTCTGGGTGTCCCGGTGGTGCGGCGCGTTCGGGGCTCAGGTCCAGAGCGTGGCGCTGGGCTGGTACATGTATTCGCTCGCCCGCCGCACCATGAGTGTCGCGGAATCGGCCTTCATGGTCGGGATGATTGGGCTGGCGGCCTTCATTCCGGTGCTGCTGCTGACCCTGCCGGCAGGGGAGGCGGCCGACCGCCACGATCGCCGCCGCGTGTCGCTCTGCTGCCTGGCGGGCGAGCTGACGACCGCCTTCGTCCTCACGCTCGCCGCTTGGCGCGGATTCGCCACCCCCGCGCTGCTGTTGGGCGTCGCCGCAGCCTTCGGCGCCTGCCGCGCCTTTTTCGCCCCCGCCAGCGCGGCGCTGGGTCCCATGCTGGTCCCGCGGCCGCTGCTGCCCCGGTCGATCGCCTGGAACTCGCTGGCCTGGCAGACCGCCTCCATCGCCGGCCCCGCCGCGGCGGGGCTGCTGGTGGCGCTCTCGCCGGCGCACGCCTTCGTCACGGCGCTAATCCTCTACGCCGTCTCGGGCGCCTGCATCGCGGCGATCCGCGGCAACACCAAGCCTGCGCCGCAGCCGGGCTCGCGACTGGAACTGGTGAAGGAGGGCCTGGCCTACGTCTGGCGCTCGAAGACCGTTCTGGGCGCGATCTCGCTCGACCTCTTCGCTGTGCTGCTCGGCGGCGCGACGGCGCTGTTGCCGGTGTTCGCGCGCGATGTCCTGCACGTGGGCCCCGGCGGGTTCGGCCTGCTGCGCGCGGCGCCCGCGGTGGGGGCCACGGCGATCGCCTTCTGGCTCGCCGCCAATCCGATCCGCAGCCGGGCCGGAGCCTACATGTTCGGTGGCGTCGCCCTGTTCGGCGTCGCCACCTGCGTCTTCGCGCTCTCGAAGGTGATGTGGCTGTCGGTCGCCGCGCTGGCGGTGCTGGGCGGCGCGGACATGCTGAGCGTCTACGTCCGTCAGACGCTGATCCAGCTGGTCACGCCGGACCATATGCGCGGCCGGGTGGCCGCCGTCTCCACCGTCTTCATCGGCGCCTCCAACGAACTCGGCGAGTTCGAAAGCGGCGTCGTCGCCCGCTTCCTGGGCCCCGTCGGCGCGGCGCTGTTCGGCGGCGTCGGCGCACTGGCCGTCACCGGCATCTGGGCCTGGCTGTTCCCTGACCTGCGCAAGGCCGACGAGATGGCCTAGCCACGCGCCAGGCTCTCCAGCGCCTCGCCCGTGACGCGGCGGACGATCCAGTCGTTCAGCGCCTGCGCGCCGATGCGGTCATAGAAGCCGATCGCCGGCGCGTTCCAGTCCAGCACCGCCCACTCCAGGCGGCCGAGGCCCTCGGCGACGCAGCGTCGGGCGAGGCCGCGCAGCAACGCCTTGCCCGCGCCGCCGCGCCGCGCATTCGGCCGGACGTAGAGGTCTTCCAGGTAGATGCCGTGGCGACCGCGGAAGGTGGAGTAGCTATAGAACCACAGCGCGAAGCCGATCGGCTCCCCGCCCGCCTCGGCGATGTCGCAGAACACGCGCGGGGATGGGCCAAACACGTCGCGGGCGATGTCCGCCTCGCAGGCCTCCACGACATGGCTCAGCTTTTCATACTCCGCGAGTTCGCGGATGAAGCCCATGATCAGGCCCGCATCCGCAGGGGCGGCGGGCCTGATTTGCAGCTCTGACTCCGTCACCGGCTCAGAACTTGGAGAAGTCGGGCTTGCGCTTCTCGAAGAAGGCGGCGAACGCCTCGGCGGCTTCGGGCGATCGCACCTGTTCGTGCAGAAGCTCCAGCTCCTTCTCGACGTGCTCGCTCAGGGCGGCGGCGTTGCGCATCAGTGATTTGGTGATCCGCACGGCGCTCGGCGGGCGCTGGGCCAGGGCCTCGGCCGCCGCGCGGGCCTTGGCCTGCACCTCGCCCGCCGGCAGGGCGGCGTTGGCGATGCCCCAGGCGGCCGCGGTGCGACCGTCGATCGACTCGCCGAGCGCGAACAGCTGAAACGCGCGCTGATGGCCGATCACTGCCGGCAGCAGCATGGAAGATGCGGCTTCGGGCACGATCGCCAGGTTCACGAAGGGGCTGGAAAGCAGCGCGTCCTCGGCCACGAACACCATGTCGCAATGCAGCAGCATGGTCAGGCCGACGCCGATGGAGCGGCCGTGGACGGCGGCGATCAGCGGCGTCTGCAGCTTCGGGAGCGCCCGGAGGAACGCGGTGGCGGCAGGCGGCTCGGCGTTGGCGTCGTCTTCCGCCGCGCGGGCGTTGATCGACGCGAACTCGCCCACGTCGTTGCCGGCGGTGAACATGTCGCCATTGGCCTGCAGCAGGATGACGCGCACCGCGGGATCGGCGTCCGCCTCGGCGAAGGCGCGGATCAACGCGTGGTACATCGGCGGCGTCAGCGCGTTCTTCTTTTCCGTCCGGTTGAGGGTCAGGGTCAGCACGCCGCCGGCCCGTTCGATCAGCACTTCGTCGCTCACGCGCGCATCCTCCAAGATTTCGAGGGCCGTCTTAGAACACGTCAGGCGAAAGTGGAGCCCGGTTTCGCCGCCCGACGTGCTCTAAACTTTTGAATCGACCCTTCTTGCCCGGATCGGGTCGATCCAGCCTGATCCGGAAAGGGTCTAGGCGACCGCCCGATACCAGTCGACGCCGTTCTCGTCTCTGGTGCGCTCGGCCTCGCCGCGGGCTACGAGATAGTTGAGGTGCGCCAGGCTCTCGCCGGTGGCGAGGTTGCGGTTGGTCTCGTCGATCACCGTGCGGAACAGCACGCCGAAGACATCCACCACGCGCCGCCGCTCGCTGATCTTCTTGCGCAACCGCTCCAGGTTGCGCTCGTGGCCGCCGACCAGGGCGTCGATCCGCGCATGCAGGCCGTGAAAGGGATCGTTGTGCGCCGGCAGCACCAGCACGTCGTCCGGCACCTGCGTCTTGATCCGCTGCAGCGACGTCAGCCATTCGTGCAACGGGTTCGCGTCCGGCTCGGTCGGGAACACGGCGACGTTGGAGCTGATGCGCGGCAGCACCTGGTCGCCGCTGATCATGAGCTTAAGCTCCGGGCAGTAGAGGCAGGCGTGCTCGGGGCTGTGGCCCGAGCCCACCACCACACGCCAGAGATGGTCGCCGATCTGGACCTCGTCGCCATCACGCAGCCGGTGGAAGCTGTCGGGCAGTGCGTGCAGCGCCTTGCCGAAGAAGCCGAAGCGGGCGCGATAAGTCTCCAGCGCCTCGGCGTCCCAGCCGGCGGCGCGGTAGAACCGCACGCCGTCCTCCGGCGCCTCGCGCCCGGTGTCGGCCGCCAGGCTGCGGCAGGTGAGGAATTCCAGGCGGGTGATCCAGAGGCGACACTGATATTTCCGCGTCAGCCAGCCCGACATGCCGATGTGGTCGGGATGCATGTGGGTGGCGAACACCCGCGTCGCGCGCGCCCCGCCCAGCGGCCCCTTGAACGCCTCGCGCCAGGCCTGGACGGTCTCTGCGCCGCCGATGCCGGTGTCGATTATGGCGTAGCCGTCGTCCTCGGCCACCGCCCAGACGTTGATGAAGGCCAGCCGCCCGCCCAGCGGCATGCGCAGCCACTTCACGCCCGGCGCGACCTCGACCGCGACGCTCGCCGTCGGCCCCTCGGCAAACGGATAGACCAGGCGCACCCGTTCCGGTTTAGCCTCATCGACTGAATTCGCCATGGCGCGCACTCCCAATCCCACTTGCGCGGACATGGTAGTCGCCGACGACGGCGCGGCAAGAATCCTACGCGCGCGCTGCTTTTGGCGCGAAGCGCTGCACCCAGTCCCGAAGCACCGATGCATCGGTGACACCCGCCTGGCGCGCCGCAACCTTGCCGCTCTGGAAGGCGAACAGCGCCGGAATGCCCTGCACGCCGAACTGGGCGGCGAGGCCGGGATTAGCGTCGACGTCGACCTTGACGAACCGCGCGCCCGGCTCGAGCTCGGCGGCGGCGCGCGCAAAGATCGGCGCCATCGCCCGGCAAGGCCCGCACCAAGCGGCCCAGAAGTCCACGATCAGCGGCAAATCGCTGCTTGCAAGGTGCTTGGCGAAGCGAGCCTGGTCCAACGCCACGGGCTCGCCCTCGAACAGGCGGCGGTGACAACGCCCGCACTTGGCCGCGGCGCCAAGGCGCTCAGGCGGCAGCCGGTTCGTGCTGTCGCAGTGGGGGCAAACGACGTGCAACGGCTCGGCCATGGTCTCCTCGCCCTCGATAAGGGGCGCGGCGGCGCGCCCGGTTCCCCCTGCGCTCGAAATTCAGCGGGCCGTCTCGGCCCAGTCGCGCTCGGCGAACCATGTCTGCAGGCCCTTCAGGAAGGGCAAAACCTCGCGGAACTCATCGAGGGTGAAGGCCTCGCGCAGCTTTTCCATCTGCGGCCGGATCGCCGCGATCGACTGGCTGTAGATCGCCATCCCCGCGGGCGTCAGCCAAACTCGGCCGCCGCCACCCTCCTCGACGCGTACAAAGCCGGAGTTCACCAGGCTTTGTAGCCGTGGACCCATGCCGGGCTCCGGCTCGTGCAAAGCATGGGCGATCTGTGCCGACGTGACCCCGTCGCCGCTGTCCAGCACACGCAGGACATCGAACTCCGCGAGCCCCAGCTCCGGCGGCAGCAACTCCATCAACTGATCGCGGACGCCGTCGTTGATCAGTCGGATCATCGAGAAGACCTTCACGACCGGGTGGTCGGGAGGCTGGGCCATGCGGGAACCTTTCGTTGCGGTGCGAAAATCTCCCGATCGCCCGCGAACATCAAGTCCAGCCGACCGTAGATTCCAGGCGCGAGATCCCTCAATCGCGCGAGAGCAGCCGCAGCAGGCTTGTGCGCGAGTCTTCAGCGCGGTCGTGCGACGGCGCTCAGACGCGCGGGCGGCGCACCAGTCCGACAATGAACAGCAACAGGATCGCGCCGAGGGTGGCGATCACCAGGCTCGAGAGGAGGCCGTTTGCGCCAAAGCCAATGCGGGTGGCGATGAAGCCGCCCAGGAAGGCGCCGACGACGCCCACGATGAGATTGGTCAGCAGGCCATGATTACGCTTCATCACCTTCTCGGCGATCCAGCCGGCGAAAATGCCGATGATGATCCAGCCGATGATTCCCATTCCGCTCGCCATGGTTCGGGTTCCTCTGCAGCCCAAGCCACAACGTGCGTTGGCGCGGCGCGTTGCGCTATCGGGTAGGTGGCCCAGGCGTAACCTGGATGAACACCAGCCAACGACGCGGATCGGGAGCCATTCAGCAGCTCGGCTGTTCAATGGCTCCGTCGCTCACCGGAGCGATCCAACCGAAAGGGACGATCTCCATGAAACGTCTTCTTCTCTCCGCCGCCGCCGCCGCGGTGACCCTGACCGCGCTTCCCAGCATCGCCAGCGCCCAGCCGTGGCAGTCGATCGACGCACGCCAGGCGAACCTCGAGCGCCGCATCGACCGGGGCGTCCGCCACGGCGACCTGACCCGGCCCGAGGCCATGCGCCTGCGCGGCGAGTTCCGCGATCTCGCCCGCCTGGAGCGCCAGTACCGCCGCGACGGCCTGTCGCCGTGGGAACGCCGCGACCTCGACCGCCGCTTCGATCGCCTGTCTAACCGGATCTACGCCGAGCGGCACGACAACCAGGACCGCGTCCGCCGCTACTAGGAAGGTTTGGGAGCGGCCCCGCCGCTCCCGCCCTCCGGCCCTCCGGCCCTCCGGCGGGCGAAGCATCGCGCTACGCTTGAAGCGTGCTAAGCGGCCTGCATGTCCCGCAACATGCAGGCTGTGCACCCCGGCCAGACCTGGTGGCGCGCACTCTACGATCGGCCCTACCTGTTGCTGGTCCTGACGACGCTGACCTGGGCCGGCAACTCCGTGGCCAGCCGCGCGGCGGTCGGGCAGATCTCGCCGATGACGCTCACGGCGGGCCGCTGGCTGCTGGTGCTGGCGTTGCTCGGCGTCTTCGCGCGCGAGGAGTTGCGGACCGGCCTTCCGCGGCTGCGTGGCCGCTGGCTGCCGGTCGCCCTGATGGGCGCCTGCGGCTTCACCCTGTTCAATGCGCTGTTCTACGTCGCCGGCCACCTGACCAGCGCGATCAACATCTCAATCCTGCAGGGCTCGGCGCCGATCCTGGTGATGGCAGGCGCGCTGATCCTTCACCGCACGCCAATTCGCGCCGGACAGGCGGCCGGCTTCATGGTCACGCTCGCAGGCGTGGTCACGGCTGCGAGCCATGGCGATCTCCGGAGCCTCGCCCGACTGCGCTTCAACCCGGGCGACCTGATGATGCTGGCGGCCTGCGTGCTCTATTCCGGCTACACGCTTGCGCTGCGCGGCCGGGAGGGCGCCTCGAAGGTCTGGTTCTTCGCCGGCCTGGCGGCGGCGGCCTTCGTGACCTCCTTGCCGCTGCTCGCCGGGGAGATGGCCCTTCGCCAGACCCAGGTCCCGACGCTGAGCGGCCTCGCCATCCTGGTCTATGTCGCGCTCGCCCCGTCGCTGTTCGGCCAGCTGTTCTTCATGCGCGCCGTGGAGCTGCTGGGCGCCGCCCGCGCCGGCCTGTTCATCAACCTCACCCCGGTGTTCGGCGCCTTGCTCGCCGTCCTGCTGATCGGCGAACCTTTTCGGCCGCACCATGCACTCGCTCTCGTGCTCGTGGTGGCGGGAATCTTGTTGGCGGAGACCGCCGTGCGCCGGGCGCAGCGCAACGGCGCCTAGAGGCTCGGGGCGCGGGGCCTAGGCGATCCACCGGGTGACGTTGGCGCGCTCCCGCCGTTAAGCTTGGGTGAGAAGATCCTCTCGTGGGAGGTCGCCATCGACACGGACCTTTTCCTGCGGCTCGGCGCGGCGCTCGGCGTCGGCCTGCTGGTGGGCGTCGAACGCGCTTGGCGCCAGCGGGACGATCGCGAGGGCGGGCGCACGGCGGGCGTGCGCACCTTCGGCCTGATCGGCCTGCTGGGCGGGATCTGCGGGGCGCTGTCGGGCGAGAGCTATGCGCCCTGGCTCGCCGGCCTGGCGATCCTGTCCGTCGCCTTCGGCGCCTTCAGCTATCGCGAGGGCGTGGCGGAGAACAACTTCAGCGTCACCAACCTCGTCGCCGCGATGCTCGTCTACAGTCTGGGCGTGATGGCGCTTCATGGCGATCTGGCCGTCACCGCGGCCGCCGGCGTCGCCACCGCCGCGCTGCTGGCCAGCCGTGAGAAGCTCCACCGCACGGTCGAGCGGCTGACTTGGGTGGAGCTGCGCTCGGCGCTGCTGCTGGCGGCGATGACGGCCTTGGTTCTCCCCGTGCTGCCGAACCATCCCGTCGATCCGCTGGGCGCGATCAATCCCGCCAAGATCTGGAAGTTCATGATCCTGACGGCGGGGATCTCCTACCTCGGCTACATCGCCCTGAAGATCGGCGGGCCGGAGAAGGGGCCGCCGCTGGCGGGGCTGGCAGGCGGCCTCGCCTCCTCAACCGCCACGACGCTGGCGCTTTCGCGGCTGAGCAAGAAGGTCGACGACAACCTGGGCCTGGCGGCCGGAGTCTCTTTCGCCGCCATGGTTTCGGTGGTCCGCGCCACCTTCCTGGCCGGCGTGGTCGCGCCGCCGCTGCTGGCGGAACTCGCGCCGGCCTCCGGTGCGGCGGCCGCGGTGTTCGGCGTGGGCGGCCTGCTCGCCCTGTTTCGCCGCAAGCCAGGCGTGAAGGCGTCGAACGAAGTCTCGGTGCCGTTCGAGCTGCCGGCGGTGTTCGCCTTCGGCGCTCTGCTGGCGGTGATCATGCTGCTCAGCGCCTGGCTCTCGAAGGGCGCAGGCGCCGCGGGGATCTTCGCGCTCGCGGCGATCTCGGGCCTCGTCGATGTCGACGCCATCACCCTGTCGCAGGCGCGCTCGGCCTCCGAAGGCGGCTCGCTCAGCATCGCCGCGGCCGCGATCCTGATCGCGCTCGCCGCCAACGCCGTGCAGCGCGGCCTGATGGCCTGGTCGATAGGCGCTCGGCCGTTCGCCGTGCGCTTCTGCATTGTCAGCGGCCTGGCGCTGGTGGCCGGCGGCGCCGGGCTGATCGCCGCGCGTTTTATCTGAGATCGCTCAGGCCGCCTTCCCGAGCCTCTCCTTCAGTCCCTCGCGCGCCAGCTCGTCGGCGCGCTCGTTGAGCTCGTGGCCGGCGTGGCCCTTGACCCAGCGCCAGTCGACCTCGTGCCGCAGCCGCGCCGTATCGAGCCGCTTCCAGAGATCGTCGTTCTTCACCGGCTTCTTGTCGGCGGTCATCCAGCCGCGCCGCTTCCAGCTGTGGATCCACTCGTGGATACCCTTCTGGACGTACTGGCTGTCGGTGTGCAGCTCCACCTTGCAGGGCTTGGTCAGCGCCTCCAGCGCCTGGATCGCCGCCATCAGCTCCATGCGGTTGTTGGTGGTGGCCAGCTCGCCACCCTTCATCTCCTTGCGCTTGTCGCCGTAGAGAAGGATCGCGCCCCAGCCGCCGGGCCCCGGATTTCCCGAGCAGGCGCCGTCCGTGTAAATCACTACGCCAGGGGTCACGCGACAGCTCCAAACAATACCAGGTCGGGGGCGGAGCGGTGCACCGCCAGCTTGCGCTCGTATTCTAGCGGGTCGTGCGGCTTGACCAACGCGCCAGCCGGCGCCGCCCGCCAGTCGTGCAACCGCGTCAGGAAAAAGCGCATCGCCGCCCCGTGCGCCAGGATCGGCAGCGCGCCGCGCTCGGCGGCGGAGAGCGGCCGGTGCGCCTCGTAGCCCGCCACCATCGCCCGCGCAGCGGTGACGTTGAAGCTGCCGTCCGGCTCGAAACACCAGGCGTTGAGCGCCACCGCCACGTCGTAGGCCAGCGCATCGGTGCAGGCGAAGTAGAAGTCGATCGCGCCGGCGAACTCGCGCCCGTGGAAAAAGACGTTGTCCGGGAAGAAGTCGGCGTGGATCACGCCGCTCGGCAGCCCCGTCGGCCAGCCCGCCTGAAAGCGCGCCAGATCGCCCTCGATCACCGCCGCCAGCCCGGGCTTGAGCGCCTCCGCCTGTCCCTTTAGCGGCGCGAACATCGAGGCCCATGCCGCGTGGCCGAGGTCGTTCGCCCGGCTCATGGCGAAACCGTCGGCCGCCAAGTGCAGCTTCGCCAGCCCCTCGCCCGCTTGCCGGCAATGCGCCACGCTCGGCCGGCGCACCGACATGCCGGGCAGGAAACTGACGATGGCGCAGGGCTTGCCGCAAACGGTCTTCAGCGCCTCGCCGTTACGATCCGCCATCGGCGTCGCGCAGGGATAGCCGTGCTCCGCCAACCAGCGCATCAGGCCGAGGAAGAACGGCAGATCCTTCGGATTAGTGCGCTGCTCGTATACCGTCAGGATGTAGCGGCCGCCGTCCGTCTCCAGCAGGAAATTGGAGTTCGAGACGCCTTCGGCGATGCCTTTGAAGCTGAGCGGTTCACCAAGGTCGAAATCAGCCAGGAGCTTCGCCAGCTCGTCGTCCGTTATGTCTGTATAGACCGCCATCCACGCTGCCTGCGCGCGCCCGCCCGCCGGGTCAAGACACCTCGGCGGACGCGTGCTAGCATCCGGCGGTCTTTCAGAGGAGCCGTGCATGATCGCGCTGAAAGTCGAAAAGATCGGCGACCAGATCGCTGTGATCCTGAACCAAGAAGCTATCGACGTCCTCAACGCGAAGGTGGGCGGAACCCTCCACCTCGAACCCACCTCCAACGGTCATGTGCTGGCCGCGGTCACCAAGGAGGTCTGGGTCGAGGATCCGCATGCCCGCGGCCGCGCCTTCCTCAAGCGCTACAACCGCACCTTCGAACAGCTGAGCTGAGAAGATTCTTTCCCTTTGGGGAGGTGGCCCAAGCGCCCGGAGGGGGCATCCACTCAGACGTAAGCGAGGCATCCCCTCGTCGAAATTCTGAGCGGAAGCCCCCCTCACCCGCTTCGCGGGAGCTCCCCTGTGAGGGGGAGCATCTAGACCTACCCCGCAAGCGCGCGGGGCAGCTTGAAGCTGACGGTCTCCGGCTCCGCCGCCGTCTCCTCGACGGTGACGTCGAAGTTGCCGCGCAGGCGATCGAGCAGGCCGTGCACCAGCACCTCCGGCGCAGAGGCGCCGGCGGTGACGCCGACGACGCGCGCGCCATCCATCCAGGCGAGGTCAAGCGCGTCGGCGTCCTCGATCAGATAGGCCCGCGCGCCGGCCCGGCGCCCGACCTCGGCCAGGCGAACCGAATTCGAAGAGTTGGCGCTGCCCAGCACCAGCAGGACATCGCTCTTCGCCCCCATCGCCTTGACCGCCTCCTGGCGGTTGGTGGTGGCGTAGCAGATGTCTTCCTTGTGCGGGGCGGCGATCGCCGGGAACCGAGCCCTCAGCGTCGCGACGATTTCGGCGGTGTCGTCGACCGACAGCGTGGTCTGGGTGACGAAGGCGATGTTGGCGGGGTCGCGCGGGGCGAAGGCCTCGGCGTCCGCCACCGTCTCGATCAGGGTCACCGCGCCGTCGGGCAGCTGCCCCAGCGTGCCCACAACCTCCGGGTGGCCGGCGTGGCCGATCAGCACGATCTCGCGGCTCGCGTCGTAGTGCCGCTGGGCCTCGACGTGCACCTTCGAGACCAGCGGGCAGGTGGCGTCGAGGTAGAGCATGTTGCGGGCCTTGGCCGCCGCCGGCACCGACTTGGGCACCCCATGCGCCGAGAAGATCATCGGACGGTCGTCGGGCGCCTCGTCCAGCTCCTCGACGAACACCGCGCCCAGCGCGCGCAGGCGCTCGACCACATGCCGGTTATGGACGATCTCATGGCGCACATAGACCGGCGCGCCGTATTTCTCGATCGCCCGCTCGACGATCTGGATCGCCCGGTCGACGCCGGCGCAGAAGCCGCGCGGGTTGGCGAGCAGCACGGTGAGCTTGGGCGGCGGTCGAAGGTCGTCGGACATTGGCGCGGAACTTAAGGCGCAAGCGCCCGTCCCGCCAGCCGCGTTGCGGCCGCATTCGTCAGGCTGTACGAAGGGCCGAACAGTCCGCGCGCGCCCCCCGCGCGCCTCCTCCGTGATGGACGCTTCGCATGCGCCGCCCGTTTATCGCCGCCGCCGCCCTCCTGATGGCGGTCAGCTCGCTTCCGACGCTAGTCCACGCCCAAGGGCGAGGCGGCCAGCAGGAGGGCGATGACGACGACGCCGCGGCCAAGAAGAAGAAGGACGCCGAGTGGGGCGACAAGCAGGCGCCGCTGCCGGCGCTGCGCAACGCCGGCCCCTGCCCGTTCGCCAAGACGCTGTACGACGCCGCCCGCTATGTCGAATTCTCGGGTGGTCAGGAGAGCTCGGCGAATGTCGGCTACACCGGCGAGATCCAGGGCGTGACCTCGTCCTGCGCCTACAAGTCGGACGAGCCGATACGGGTGAACATGAACATCCTGTTCGAGCTCGGCAAAGGCCCGCAGGCGCAGGGCGGCTCCAAGACCTATCGCTACTGGGTGGCCGTGACCGACCGCAATCGCGAGGTTATCGCCAAGCAGACCTTCGACCTCGCGGTGAACTTCGACGCCGGCAAGGATCGCGTCTACAAGTCCGAAGACGTCGGCGGCATCGTCATCCCCCGCGCCAAGGCGACGGTCTCTGGCGAGAACTTCGAACTGCTGGTCGGCTTCGAGGTGACGCCGGAGATGGCGGCCTTCAACCGCGAGGGCAAGCGCTTCCGCCCGAACATCGCGCCCGCGGTGGCCTCGAAAGACGACGCAAAGCGTCAATGAGCGACCTGAAGCGAACTCTGAGCGAAGCGGTGCAGGCCGCCTTCGCGGACCTCGGCCTGCCTGCTGAGCTGGGGCGCGTCACCGCCTCCGACCGGCCGGATCTGGCGGACTTCCAGTCGAACGGGGCGCTGGCCGCCGCCAAACGCGTGGGCAAGAACCCGCGCGAACTGGCGACCGCGGTCGCCGGGCGCCTGAGCGCCGATCCGCGGCTTGTCGCCGTCGAGGTGGCTGGCCCCGGGTTCATCAATCTGCAGGTGGCCGACGCCGAGCTCGCCCGTCGTGGCCAGGAGATCGCCGACGACCGCCGCGCCGGCGGCTCGCTGGTCGAGGCTCCGCGGCGCGTGCTGATCGACTACGGCGGCCCCAACGTCGCCAAGCCGATGCACGTGGGCCACCTGCGCTCCTCGATCATCGGCGAGGCGCTGAAGCGGCTCTACCGCTTTCGCGGCGACGTGGTGGTGGGCGACGCCCACTTCGGCGACTGGGGCTACCAGATGGGCCTCCTGATCGGTGCGGTGACCGACGAGAGCCCGGCCATCTTTGACGCCGTCCAGGCGTTGAACGCCCGCACGGACCTCCCAGCCGACTGGACCGAGCTGGAGCCGGCGGAGTTCGAGACGGTCACCCTGGCCGACCTCGACCGACTCTATCCGGAGGCTGCAGCCAAGGGGAAGGCCGACCCCGCCTACCGCGACCGCGCCCGCAAGCTGACCGCCGAGCTGCAGGCCAAGCGGCCCGGCGCCTATCTGCTGTGGCGCCGCTTCGCCAAGGTCACCCGGGTGGCGCTAGAGCGCGACTTCCACGCGCTCGGCGTCGACTTCGATCTCTGGAAGGGCGAGAGCGACGCCGACGCGCTGATCCCCGGCATGATCGCCGACCTCGACGCCAAGGGCCTGCTGGTCGAGGACCAAGGCGCGCGCATCGTCCGCGTGGCGCGCGAGGGCGACAAGCGCGAGCTGCCGCCGCTGCTGGTCGTCTCGTCGGAAGGCTCGGCGATGTACGGCACCACCGACCTCGCGACCATCCTGGACCGCAAGAATACCTTCGAGCCGCAGGCGGTGATCTACTGCGTCGACCAGCGCCAGGCCGACCACTTCGAGATCGTCTTCCGCGCCGCCTACCTCGCCGGCTACGCCGAGGAGGGCCAGCTGGAGCACGTCGGCTTCGGCACGATGAACGGGACCGACGGCAAGCCCTTCAAGACCCGCGAAGGTGGGGTGCTGAAGCTCAACGACCTGATCCAGATGACCCGCGATAAGGCGCGCGAGCGCCTTCACGAGGCGGGGCTGGGCGAGAACCTGCCGGAGGCGGAGTTCGAGGACATCGCCCAGAAGGTGGCGGTGGCGGCCCTGAAATTCGCCGACCTGCAGAACTTCCGCGGCACCTCCTACGTCTTCGACCTCGACCGCTTCACCAGCTTCGAGGGCAAGACCGGCCCCTACCTGCTCTATCAGGCGGTGCGGGTGAAATCGCTGCTGCGCAAGGCGGCCGACGAGGGCGTGCAGGCCGGCCCGGTGATCGTCGCCGAACCCGCCGAGCGGGACTTGGCGCTGACGCTCGACGCCTTCGATTCGGCGCTGGCCGAGGCCTACGACCGTTGCGCCCCCAACGCGGTGGCGGAACACGCCTACCGGCTGTCGCAGAGCTTCTCGAAGTTCTACGCCGCCTGCCCGATCCTGCAGGCCGCGCCGGACGTGCGGGCGAGCCGCCTGACGCTGGCCCAGGCCACGCTCCGCCAGCTCGAGCAGGCGCTGGATGTGCTGGGCATCGAGGTTCCCGAGCGGATGTAGGCAGGCGCAGGCGTTTCAATCGCTTGCGGCGCCCCGTTTAAATTTGGCGGTCCGGCTCGGCGGCTCCGCGGCCTAGTCTCCGCGGCATTCAACTAACGAAACGCCGGGGAAAGCGCATGGCCGAGCTTGGAACCGTCTCGACCCTGAAGAGCACGAAGCAGACGGTCGCCTTTGCACGGCTCGCCGACTCTCTGGGGTTCTCCAGGTTGGGCCTGGCGGACACCGCGCCCAAGCTCTACCACGGCGTCTATCCTGCGGCGACGGCGTGCCTGCTGGGCACCGAGCGCCTGTCCGTCGGAACCTTCGTGACCAATCCGGTGACCCGGCACTGGTCGGTGCACGCCGCCTGCGCCAAGGGCCTTGAGGAGCTGGCGCCCGGCCGCTTCTTCCTTGGCATGGCGACCGGCGACGGCGCCGTCCACTCGGTCGGCCTCAAGCCCGCGAAGCTGGAGGACTTGGAAGAGTATGTGGAGCAGATGCGGCCGCACATGCCGGAAGGCGCGCGGATCAACATGGCCTTCTCCGGAACCAAGGGCGTCGAGGTCGCGGGCCGGCTGGCCTCGGAGCTGACGATCGGCACAGGGCTCGACGCCGGCGCCATCCGCGAGCTGGCCCGCCGAGCCCGGGCGGCCCGTGCGGCGGCGGGCGTTACCGAGCCCTTGAAGATCTGGACGATGGCCTCCACTCACCTGGTCAAGACCGAGGCCGAGGTCCCGGCGCTGCGCAAGCACGTCCGCGGCCTGGCCTACGGCGGGGCCCGGTTCGGCTTCGACTTTTCATTCGAAGGCAAGAACGTGCCGGAGGAATTCCAGCCGATCCTGCGCCAGCAGCTGGCGAAGTACGACTTCGCCTATCATGCCAAGACCGGCGAGCACCCGAACGCGCACCTGTTCGACGACTACCCCGACGTCGAGAACTATCTCGTCGACCGGATGCAGCTCGTCGGCACGCCGCAGCAGTGCGCCGACCGCCTGGGCGCCCTGATCCGCGACGCCGAACTGGATGGGATCTGGATTCCGATCATTCCGACCGACGGCGCGCCGCCTTCGGAGCAGCTGACGCGCCTGTGCGTCGCCGCCGAGACCTTCGGCCACCTGGCGAAGATCTAGATGTGAACGAACCTCAGTCGAACAGGTCCGGCTCTGCGGCGGTGATCCAGTCCCAATAGGGCGCGAAGCTGAAGTGCATCGCCAACTGCGAGCCGACCTGCTGCTGCGTGTGGACAGCGACGTCGTGGCTCATGGGAATGGGCTGGCCGGCCGACATGGCGATCATCTGCGTCTGGCAGGCGTTCTCCATGGCCAGATAGCGCCACACGGTGGAGTCGACCGTCTCGCCCACCGTCAGGATCCCGTGGTTCTGCAGGATGGCGGCGTGCTTCTGGCCCAGCGCCTCGGCCAGCAGGTCGCCCTCCTCCAGGTCCAGCACCACGCCGGTGAAGCGTTCGAACAGCGCATGGTCCTGGTAGAAGGCGGCGGAGTCCTGGCTGAGCGGCTCGATCAGGCGGCCCAGCATCGAGAACGCCTTGCCGTACATCGAGTGCGAGTGGGCTGCGGCCATCACGTCGGGCCGTGCGGCATGCAGCCTCGAATGGATGGCGAAGGCCGCGCCGTTCAGGATCGGCCGCGCCTTCGCCGGCCGCTGAACGATCTCGCCCGCGTGGTTCACCAGCATCAGGTCCGACACGCGGATCTGACTGAAGTGCACGCCCATCGGGTTTACCCAGAAGCAGTCGGTGTGCTCGGGGTCGCGCACCGTGATGTGCCCCGCGCCGCCCATGTCGAACTTGAAGTGCGAGAAGACCCGGTAACCTGCCGCCAGCCGCTGCTTGCGGTGCAGGCGCTCTTCCTCGATCGAGCGCGGCGCCTTGGCGGGCGCATCCGACGGCTCGACGCGGACGATCTGGTTCATGTCGGTCCTCCCGGGCGTTCTCGCCCCTCACTCCAGAGTCTACGCCCGTGCGTCCGCTTGTCGAGCCGCCTGCGTGGTCAGCGCCTCGGGCGACGACGGAATCATCGCCAGCGAGGCCCGCGCCACCGGAGATTTTGTGCATTTCACGCACATCCGGGGCATGACGACCGGCTATCATGTCGACGCCGAATGGGATGCGGACGCCCGCGTCTGGGTGTCATCGAGCAACACTCCCGGCCTTGTCGTCGAAGCCGAGACTTTGGCGGAATTCGTCGAGCTTGTTCAGGCGCTGGCGCTGGCCGACAACGCCGGCGTCCATGGCAAGGTCCGCATCCAGATGTGCGCCAACGGTGCGCTGGATCTTGCCGCCGCCTGACGCCGAAGGACTTCTCTCGTCCGGTTGCTCACTGCCGCTGGCTGCGAGCGGCTGGCGGGCGGCAAGGGCAGCCACGAGAAATGGCGGTCGCCGATCAGTGGGCGCGTCTTCATCGTGCCCCGGCCCAAGAGCGGGCGCACCGCCAATGAGGTATCAAAACAGGCAGGGCTGCCAAAGGCGTTCTGACCCCGCATTTCCCGCGTTGACTCCCCTCGCCCACTGACCCACTTTCCCGCCGACTCTCGCGGGAGAGACCGGATTCTTCGAGATCCGGAGCCGAAGGCGCAACCGCCCCGGAAACGCTCAGGCAAAAGGACCGCGAGGAGCTGATGAACGCTGGAAAGTAGCCAGCCTGACAGGCGGGCTCGCCGAAGGAGCAGAGGACGGCCACCCATCGGCCGCTCCGAAATCTCTCAGGCCCAAGGACAGCGGGGGCGCGAGCAACCGGGATTCCGGGTGTCGCCAGCCATCAGCAGGAGTCCGCCGTGTCGCAATCGCCCCTGAAGACCACCCCGCTCACCCAGGCGCACGTCGCGCTGTGCGCTCGCATGGTCGAGTTCGCCGGCTACGAGATGCCGGTGCAGTACCCGGAGGGGGTGCTTAAGGAGCACCTCTGGACGCGCGAGCACGCCGGCCTGTTCGACGTCAGCCACATGGGCCAGGCTCGCCTGCGCGGCGCCGATCCGCTCGCCGCCTTCGAGACCCTCACGCCCGGCGACTTCAAGGGCCTGAAGAGCGGCAAGCAGCGCTACTCTCTGCTGCTGAACGACGAGGGCGGAATCGTCGACGACCTGATGGCCGCGCGTCCGGACGAAGACGGCCTGTTCGTGGTGGTCAACGGCGCCTGCAAGGAGAACGACTACCGGCTCATCGCGCAGGCGCTGGCCGGACAGGCCGAGGTCGAGCGGCTTGAAGACCGCGCGCTGATCGCCCTCCAGGGGCCGGAAGCGGCGGCAGTGCTGGAACAGCACGTGCCGGAGGCCGCGACCATGACCTTCATGGAGGCGCGCGCTCTGACCGGCTTCGGCGTCGACCTGATCGTTTCCCGATCGGGCTACACCGGCGAGGATGGCTACGAGATCTCGATCCCCGGCCGTGCCGCCGAAACGGTTTGGAACAAGCTGCTCGCTGACGAACGCGTGAAGCCGATCGGCCTGGGCGCGCGGGATTCGCTGCGGCTGGAGGCAGGCCTGCCGCTGTACGGCCACGACCTCGACGAGAGCGTTTCACCGGTCGAGAGCGGACTGGAGTTCGCCCTGCCGCGCCGACGCCGCGAGGCGGCCGATTTCCCCGGCGCACAGCGTATCGTCCGAGAACTGACGAATGAACCCGCGCGGGTGCGCGTCGGCCTCAAGGTGCTGGAAGGCGCGCCCGCCCGCGAAGGCGCCGAGGTCGCCGACGAGGCCGGCGCCGTGGTCGGCCGCGTCACCTCCGGCGGCTTCTCGCCATCGCTCCGGCAGGGGATCGCGCTGGCCTTCGTCCCTCCCATCCACGCCCAAGCCGGGACCCGGCTGAAAGTGCTGGTCCGCGGCAAAGCCCAGGCCTGCAAAGTCGTCGACCTGCCCTTCGTCCCCCACCGCTACGTCCGCAAGCTCTAGCCCAGGAGAGAACCCCATGCGCTTCACCAAGGATCACGAATGGGTCGAGCTGAACGGTGACGTCGCCACCGTCGGCGTCACCGCCTACGCCGCCGAGCAGCTGGGCGACGTCGTCTTCGTCGAGGTGCCCGAGGTCGGCAAGACCGTGAAGTCCGGCGACGCCTTCGCCGTCGTGGAAAGCGTCAAGGCCGCCTCCGACGTCTACGCCCCGATCTCCGGCGATGTGGTCGAGGCCAACGGCGAGCTGTCCGACGCGCCGGAGACCGTCAACGCCAGCCCGGAAGCCGCCGGCTGGTTCGCCAAGGTGAAGGTCGCCGACGCCGCCGAGATCGAGAAACTGATGGATCGCGACGCCTACGAAGCCTTCCTGCAAACCCTGTGACGGCCGGATCGGACTGGATTTCGACGCATGAGATACCTGCCCCTCACCCCTGAAGATCGCGCCGAGATGCTGGCGGTGATCGGCGCGCCCGACGTGGACGCGCTGTTCCGCGACGTGCCGCAGGCCGCGCGGTCGAAGGATCTGTTCGACCTGCCGCTGCACGCTGGCGAACTGGAAGTGGAGCGAGAGCTCGCAGGGCTGGCGGCCCGGAACCGCCCGGCCGGCGCGGGGCCGTTCTTCTGCGGCGCCGGCGCCTATCGCCACCACGTGCCCGCCAGCGTCGACCACATCATCCAGCGCTCGGAGTTCCTAACCAGCTACACGCCCTATCAGCCGGAGATCGCGCAGGGCACGCTGCAGGTGCTGTTCGAGTTCCAGACCCAGGTCGCGGCGCTGACCGGCCTGGAGGTCGCCAACGCCTCGATGTACGACGGCTCCACGGCCTGTGCAGAGGCCGTCATGATGGCGCAACGCGTAACTCGGCGCGAGAAGGCGGTGCTCTCCGGCGGCCTGCACCCGCACTACGCCGCCACCACCCAGACGATCGCCCACGCCGAGGGCATGGAGATCGTGCGCCTGGCCGCGGCGGTCGACGCCGAAGCTGCGGTGCTCGACGCCATCGATGGCGAGACCGCCTGCGTCGTCGTCCAGACCCCCAACGTGTTCGGCGTCGCGACCGACGTCAGCAAGATCGCCGAAGCTGCGCACGCCGCGGGCGCGCTGCTGATCGTGGTCACCACCGAAGCGGTGTCCTACGGCCTCTTGAAATCGCCGGGCGTCATGGGCGCGGACATCGCCGTGGCCGAGGGCCAATCGATCGGCAACGCGCTGAACTTCGGCGGCCCTTACGTCGGCCTGTTCGCCGCCCGCGAGAAGCTGGTCCGGCAGATGCCGGGCCGCCTGTGCGGAGAGACGGTGGACGCGCAGGGACGGCGCGGCTTCGTGCTGACGCTCTCGACCCGCGAGCAACACATTCGCCGTGAGAAGGCGACCTCCAACATCTGCACCAACTCCGGCCTCTGCGCGCTGGCGTTCACGGTCCACCTGTCGCTCTTGGGGGACGCCGGCCTGCGCCAGCTGGCCGAGATCAACCACGCCCGCGCCCGCGAGCTGAACGCAGCGTTGCAGACGGTCCCTGGTGTCGAGATCCTCACGCCGCGCTACTTCAACGAGCTGGCGATCCGGGTTCCGGGAAGCGCGACCGCCGTGGTCGAAGCCGCTCTGGCCGACGGGGTGGTGGCGGGCGTGCCCTTCGCGCGGCTCGACCCGGCGGCGGGCATGGAGGACGTGCTTCTGCTGGCCGCCACCGAGACCACCACGTCCGACGACATCGCTGCGTTGACGCGCACCCTGCAAGGGAACCTTGGCCGATGAGCATGAACAGCGTGGGACGCCCGACCCGCCCCGAAGCCGCCGCGCGCAAGGGTTCCGTCAGCCTCACCGGAGGCCGCGGCCTGCTGCAGGACGAGCCGCTGCTCTTCGAGCTGGACGGCTGGCGCAAAACCGGCGTCGACCTGCCGGCGGTGGACTTCGACGCCTCCGACCTGGGCGACCTGGTCCGCGCCGAGCCGACCGGGCTGCCGGGCCTCTCCGAGCCGGAAGCCGTGCGCCATTACGTGCGGCTCTCCCAGAAGAACCACGCCATCGACCTCGCGCTGTATCCCCTCGGCTCGTGCACGATGAAGCACAACCCGCGGCTCAACGAGAAGATGGCCCGCCTGGCCGGCTTCGCCGACCTGCATCCGCTTCAGCCGGCCACCACCACCCAGGGCGCGCTCGAGCTGATGGACCGGCTGGCGCACTGGCTGAAGACGCTGACCGGCATGCCGGCGGTGGCGCTGTCGCCGAAGGCCGGCGCCCACGGCGAGCTCTGCGGCCTGCTGGCCATCAAGGCGGCGCACGAGGCCGCCGGCCACGGCGATCGCCGGCGGGTGCTTGTCCCGAGCTCCGCCCACGGCACCAATCCGGCCACCGCCGCCTTCGTCGGCTACTCGGTGCAGGAGATCGCTCAGACGGCGGACGGTCGCGTGGATCTCGCTGACCTGGGCGCCAAGCTGGGTTCGGACGTGGCGGCCATCATGGTCACCAACCCCAACACCTGCGGCCTGTTCGAGCGCGACATCATCGAGATCGCGCGGCTGACCCACGAAGCCGGAGCCTACTTCTACTGCGACGGGGCCAACTTCAACGCCATCGTCGGGCGGGTGCGGCCCGGCGATCTCGGCGTCGACGCCATGCACATCAACCTGCACAAGACCTTCTCCACGCCGCACGGCGGCGGCGGGCCGGGCGCTGGCCCCGTCGTGCTCTCGGCCGCGCTCGCGCCCTTCGCGCCCGCGCCCTGGGTGACGCATGGCCAGGGCGGCCTGACCCTGACCGAGGAGGCCGTCGGCGAGGCCGCCCAGGCGTTCGGCCGGCTCTGCGCCTTCCACGGCCAGATGGGCATGTACGTCCGCGCCTACACCTACATGCGCAGCCACGGCGCCGACGGCCTGCGCCAGGTCGCCGAGGACGCGGTGCTCAACGCCAACTACATCAAGGCCCGGCTGTCGGAGGTCATGACCCCCGCCTTCCCCGACGGGCCTTGCATGCACGAGGCGCTGTTCGACGACGCGTGGCTGGAAGGGACCGGTGTCACCACGCTCGACTTCGCAAAGGCGATGATTGACGAGGGCTTCCACCCGATGACCATGTACTTCCCGCTGGTCGTACACGGAGCGATGCTGATTGAGCCGACCGAAACGGAGTCGAAGCGCGAGCTCGACCGGTTCTGCGCAGCCCTCCTCGCACTGGCCCAGGCGGCCAAGGCGGGCGAGGCCGAGCGGTTCAAGGCCGCGCCAGTGCTGGCGCCGCTGCGACGGCTGGACGAGACGCTGGCAGCCCGCAAGCCGCGGCTGAGATGGCGTCCAGACGACACAGCTGTGGCGCCGGCGCCATGGGCGGCAGAATAGCGTGGACAGAAGCTGATTTAACTAAGCGTCGTCTTTACGATTCCGAGAGGCGTCCCACATATCTATGCAAGCGCGGACCCGGCCAGACTCTCCTCGGGCCGCCCGCGCGTCCCCAGGTTCCGCCCGTGTCTTTCGTCATGCCCACCCCGCGCGTGTTCCGCGCCTCAGACGACCTCGCCCGTGAGTTCATCGCGAAGGCCGTCCGTTGGCTGTGGCTGGGGCTCGGCGGCGTCGTCATGCTGGCGGGGCTCATCCTCGCGCCTCTGCCCTTCCACATCGGCCTGCCGATGCTGGTCGTCGGCCTGATGATCATTCTGCGGAATTCGTTCGCCGCGAAGCGCCAGTTCGTACGCTTTCAGCGCGCGCACCCGAAAGTGGTGTTTCCGCTGCGCCGCCTGATGCGTCGCGAGCCGGAGATCGTCCAGGTGTTCTGGCAGCAGTACCTCCGCGCCGAGCGCCTCGTGCTGCCGAAGAAGGTGCGCTTCGCCGCGAAGACGCGACGGGGCCTGAAGCGGCGGTTCCGGACGACGCCCTGACAAGCGACCACCCGGCACGGATGCTCCAAGCGTCATGCCGCCGCCACACGTGCTCCGCATGCCTCTGTCTTTCGTTTTCGCCTTCAACCCGCCCTGATCAATAAGCCCCGCATTGTCTCTCGCCCCGCCCGCCTTCCGGATGATCCGAGCCTCGGACCGCATCGCGCGCGAATTTCTCGCGCGGATCACTCGCTGGCTGCTGATCGGGCTGGGCGGTCTGCTGGTGATCGCGGGCTTCCTCATCGCGCCGCTGCCGGGTCCGCTCGGCCTGCCGCTGACCGTTGTCGGACTGATGCTGGTGCTGCGCAATTCCTTCGCGGCGCGCCGGCAGTTCGTGCGGCTGCAGCGCGCCCAGCCGAAGATGGTGTTTCCGATCCGTCGCCTGTTGCGCCGCGAGCCAGAGGTGGTGCTGGTGGTCTGGCAGCAAGCGCTGCGGATCGAGCGCCTGGTCGTGCCGCGCCGCCGCCGGTTCTGCATTCGCACCCGCAAGCGGCTGAAGGCGCGCTGGCGGCGGACGGCCTAGAGTACGCGTTCTAGCTTCCCTCGCCGAGGAACGAGATGTGGGCCGCGACCACCCGCCAGCCGGCGTCGGTTCGCGCCCAGGTCTGACTCTGGCGAGCTAGCCGTTCGGCGCCGACCCGCTGGAACTCGGTGTTCGCGGTGGCGAAGTCGCGACCGAAGGTGGTGATCACCGTTCTCATCAGCGACCGCTGCGGCGAACCGCCGACGCGGGCCGTGCGAAAGGCGCGGATCTCCTCGATCCCGTAGAGGTTCTGCCCCGGGCCATAGCGGACGGTGCGGGCGTCCGCCCAGAACAGGGCGTCGAGCGCGTCCAGGTCGTTGGCCATCAGCGCCGCCTCATAGGCGTCGAAGGCGGCCTGCACCTCGGCCAACACCGCCGGATCGTTGACGATCATGGCCCCACCGCTTTCGAATGCGAGAGCCCCGCGGCCTCAAGCCGGGCGGCGGCCGCGAAAGCGAGGTCCTCGCGCCAGGGCGGGGCGATCAACTGGACGCCGATGGGGAGGCCCGATCCCGCCTGCATCGGCGCGGCCAGGACCGGCAAACCGATGGCGCTGATCGGCTGGGTCAGGGCGCCGAGGTTGGGTCGCGTCGCCACCGACTGACCGGCGAGCTCGATCGTGGACTCGTCGTGCCGAGGCGCGGGCACGGGCGTCGCGGGCGCCAGCAGCAGGTCGAAGTCACCGAACAGCCCCAGCGCCTCCTCGTAGAACCGGCGTCGCACGCGCTGGGCCTGGATCACCGCATCGGCGGGGAGCAGAGCTCCCGCGAGCAATCGCCCCCGCGTCGCGGGGTCGAAGTCCTGCGGTCGTTCGGCGAGGTTGCGGCGATGCAGGTTGGCACCCGACGCCGCCGTGATCAGGAAGGCGGCCGATCGCACCGCTTCGGCGCCGTGCAGCTCCACGCGCTTTCGCGCCTTCAGCGCCTCAGCGGCCGCCGCCACGGCGTCGCGCGCAGCGCCGGCCGCCATGTCGTGAAACCACCCGCCCAGCACCCCCACGCGCAGTGGCGTGGAGGCGAACTCCAGACCCACGGGTTCGGCAGGGCGGTCGACGCAAGCCGGGTCTCCGGCGTCGTAGCCCTGCAGGGCGTCGTAGGCCAAAGCCAGGTCACCGACGCTCCGCGCCAGCGGTCCCAGGTGGTCGAGGTCGAAGACGAAGGGAAAGGAGCCAGTGCGTGGCAACCGCCCGAAGGTCGGCTTGAGGCCGAAGAGGCCGCAGAACGACGCCGGCACGCGGATCGAGCCGTTGGTGTCTGACGCCAACGCCAGCGCGCCCAGCCCCGCCGCCACCGCCGCCGCCGATCCGCCGGACGAGCCGCCGGCCGTCCGCTCCGGATCGTGAGGATTGGCGACGGTCCCGAAATGGGCGTTCTGGGTGGTGAAGCCGTAGGCGTACTCGTCCATCACCTGGACGCCCAGCAGCACCGCGCCCGCCGCCCGCATACGCGCCGCCAGCACCGCATCACGGGTGGCTGGCGGCCCCTCAACGCCGATCTTCGAGCCAGCGGCGGTCGGAAGGCCCTCGACGTCGAACAGATCCTTCAGACCGTAGGGCACGCCGGCCAGCGGGCCGGGGTCGACGCCGCTGCGAAGCGCCTGGTCGACGGCCGCCGCCTCCGCCAGCACCCGCTCGGGGAGCACGACCCGAAAGGCGTTAAGCGAGCCGTTGAGCCGCTCGATACGCGTCAGCGCCGCCCCGGCGATCCGGACGGCGCTCAGGCGGCCGGCGCGCACCGCCGTCGCAATCTCGACCGCGCCCAGGCCCTCGATATCCGAATTCATGGACGGAAGAGTGCGGCGGGCTCTTCCGTGCAGGCAAGGTCTGCGGCGCGTACGCGATCGAGATGCGGGCGCATTAGGCGCCAGGCCGCGACGACCTCGTCCAGGTGGGTCGGCTGGATCGGAGGTCCGAAGACCTCCGCCAGACTGAGGACCAGAGCGAGATCGTGCGCCGTATCGTCCGCCATCGCCTTAGGCCGCCTCTCCGACGCCATGCGCCGGGACCTGTTCCATCGGCGCCGGCGCCTCCTGCGCCCGCTTAGCGAAGGCGAGCAGGAAGACGGCGCAAGCGGCGTAGCTTGCGGCCACGACCGGCGTCCGGGCAATGCCGATCGCCTCGGCGTGGATCAGGCCGAAGAAGGTCAGCACCGCGCCAACGCCGGCGAAGGCGGCCGCCTTCTTGAACTCGCGATCGATGATCAGTGCAGCCAGCGACCCCAGGATGATGCCGGCCAGGGTCGCCCCGCCGCCGACCAGGGCGAGCCCATGGTAGAGCACGCCGCCGTTGGCCAGCTTGTCCATGCCGACTTCGGCGGCGGTGGTGCCGGCGGCGCCCAGCGCGTTGTCGATCTGCACCTTGCCCCAGGCCGCGATGGTCGGGACCAGCGCCAGGACGACCGCCGGCGCGTGCCGGTGCGGGCTTTCCTGAAAGGCCTGCGCGCCGATCAGCATGCCGATGTAGAGCAGGATCGGCAGCAGGGCGACCGAGGGGATGACCGCCATCAGCACCGCGACTACGCCCAGCCAGGTCAGGGCCAGCATCAAGACGCCGGTGGCGGCCGAATAGCCCATTCGCCCGCCCATGGCCTTCCAGCCCGGATGGCCGATGTAGACGGCGTTGATGAATGGGTTGCCCATCAGGCAGCCGATCAGGCTGACTACGCCGTCGGCGGTCAGCACCTGGGTGGTCGGGAAGGAGTCGCCCGCCGCCGAGGCGCTCTCGACGTTGTCCATCGCTTCGACGAGGTCGTAGATGCCGAACGGAATGGCGGTGACCAGGATCACGCCGATGTACTTGAAGCCGCCCATCAGTTCTGGGATCGCCGGCGTCGGCAGGTGGAAACCGAACGTCGACAGCGCCTCGGAAACCTGGGTGGGGCCGACCCCGCCCATCGGGTAGCCGGCGAGCGTCGCGACCCAGGCGATCAGCGCGCCGACGGCGATGGCGACGAGCCCGCCGGGCATGCCCTTGGGATAACGCACCCCGCCGAACCAGCTGATCAGGATCACCACCAGGCAGACCAGGCCGATCGCGGGCGTGGTGAAGATCTGCGCCGACGGGCTCATCGAGATGAAGGTGATGGAGATGCCGGCCAGCGAGCCCAGCAGCGCCGCCCGCGGCGTGATCTTGCGGATGAAGGGCGCGATGAATCCCCCGGCCATCAGCACGAAGCTTTGCACGAACACCCAGGTCAGCCCCGCACCCCAGGCCTGCAGCGGGTCCTTGGTGGCATTGAGGATCGGCATCATCACCACGAAGACGACGACGAACATGTGCGGCACGCTGATGCCGGACGGCAGCGCGCAGACGTCGGTGCGGCCGGTCTTCATCGCCAGCCGCCTAGCCAGCCAGGCGTAGTAGACGGTGCTGAGGCACATCATCAACCCGGTGGCGGGCAGGATGCGGCCGAACACGATGTCGGCGGGCATCTGCAGCACGAAGCGCAGCAGCCCGGTCAGGACCAGCACATTGACCAGGATGTTGGTGCCGAAGCCGAACAGGGCGTTCCAGTCGCCGGGCGTCCAGTACGGCGGACGCGTGCCGGCGGTCGCCGGGACCGAGCCCGGCGAAATCGACGTAGCGGTCATGATTGTGCGCTCCTCTGGCGCGGGGTTGCGGCGCGGGCCGCGAGGGCTGGGATGATGGCGTCCGATGGCGCGACCCATCCGACGACGCCGCTCTGCGCCTGGATCATCTCCAGGGCCTGGATGTGGAATTCAGGGAAGTACGAGCCCGTGCAGTCGGAGACGACGAGGCACTCGTAGCCGCGGTCGTTCGCCTCACGCGCGGTGGTGTTGACGCAGACTTCGGTGGTGACGCCGCAGATGATCAGTTGCTCGATCCCGCGCGAGCGCAGGATCAGCTCGAGATCGGTCGCGTAAAAAGATCCCTTGCCCGGCTTGTCGACAACAGGCTCGCCGGGCAAGGGCTCCAGTTCGGGAACGATCTCGTGTCCAGGCTCTCCACGTACAAGGATGCGGCCCATCGGCCCGCGGTCGCCGATCCGCAGCGAGGCCTTGCCGCGCCGGTGCTTGGCCGGCGCGAGGTCGGCGAGGTCCGGACGGTGCCCCTCGCGGGTGTGGACGATCAGGAGGTCCGCACCTCTGGCCGCCGCCAACAGCCGCTGCGTGGGCTCGACCACCTTCGCGAGTTGGCTGACGTCGTTGCCGAGCGCGGAGCCGAAGCCGCCCGGCTGCAGGAAGTCGCGCTGCATGTCTATGATGACCAGGGCTGCGACCTCCGTCGACAGCGCGAAGGGATAGGGCCTGGCTTCGATATTCATCGCGACCTCCTCCTCATTTAGGAGCTTAAAAGCCGAGGCTGACGCCGCTCTGCACCAAGTGCAGATTGCGCTTCGTCATGCCTCTGTTGATGATGGATTGGGCGACCACGAGCTGATCATTGATCAGGTGGTAGTACTGGTAGCCGACGTAGACGGACCAATTGCCGGTCTTGGGGGGCGTCTTCAGCGGGTAGGTGGCCTTTAGACCCGTCGAAAAGACGCCGAAGTTGTCGTCGCCGCCCCAGTACTCCTCAGGCCCGACGGTGATCCAGGTAGGCGCAGACAGGATGATCGGCGCACCGTAGTCGTGCAGGTCCCAGGTCGGGACCGCGCCCAGCTCAATGTCGTAGGTGTTTCCGCGCTTGCCTGTCACGACGGTGGAATCGCCGTTCATGGCCCAGAAAAACTTGGCGTAGGGATTGATCGAGATGGGCGCCAGCTTGTCAGCGAAGGCCAGGCTAAACTCAATGTTCTGCTCGGTCTTGAAGGCGCTCTGCGGACTGTGGAACTCGACGTATTGGACGCCCGCCGTCCAGCGGTCGCCCAGTTTCGCGTTCGCGCCGACGAACCAGTCGAACTCGTTGAAGGCCTTGGTGTTGGGCGCCTTGTAGCCCGGGTTCCAGTCCATCCAGGACCCGAGGACAAAGGAGACGTCGGTGACGACGCCCGCCGGGTCCTGCGGGAAATCGAGCACAAGGCCGTTCAGAAACTGAATGGTTGTTCCATCCGACGTCACGTGCAGGCCGCGCGGCGTGATGTAGTCGTTCTTCACCGACAGGTCGGCGAAGCCGTGCAAGCTTGGCCCTGCGTCTTCGGCCAGGGCCGGCGCGGCGGTCAACAGCGTCAGAGACGCGATCGCCGTTCCGAGGACTTTCAGCATTGAGACACCCCCTCATCACGCCCCTCAAACGGGCGCGTCCCAGGTATCTCGGCATGCAATCTTTGGATTTTAACTAGATTATGTATGCAATATCCTCGAATCTTGCCGGATGCGCATTCGGCGACCAATGTTTGTCCACCGCGTACACAATCGGAGCTTAGCGCGTGATCCGAGACGAGACCGGGCCGTCACATGGCCATGCTCGAGGCGGCGTCGCCGACCAGCTTGAAGCGCTGGTGCTGAGCGGCGAATTGCTGCCGGGCGCGCGACTGGACGAGCGCGCGCTGGCGCAGCGGTTCGGCGTTTCCCGGACGCCGGTGCGCGAGGCGTTGCGCCAGATGGCGAGCAGCGGGTTGATTGAGCTTCGGCCAAACCGCGGGGCGTTCGTCGCCGAGGTCACGCCCGAACGCCTGGAGGAAATGTTCGTCGCCATGGCCGAGATGGAGGCGACCTGCGCCCGCCTAGCGGCCATGAGCATGACGCCGCTCGAGCGCCGCGGCCTGCAGCGCCTGCACGAGCGGATGGCCGCGTTGGCGGAGGCAGGCGACGTGGAAGGGTTTCGCGACGGCAACGAAGCCCTTCACGCGATGATCTACGCAGGCGCGCACAACAGCCTACTGGAAGAGGCGACGACCATCCTGCGCCGGCGCGTCGCCGCCTATCGCCGCGCCCAGTTCCGCACGGCTGGCCGATTGCCGCACAGCCACGCCGAGCACGAAGCCGTGGTCAAGGCGGTCCTCGCGGGCGAACCCGCGCGCGCCCACGCCGCCATGCTGCAGCACGTCGACCTGGTCGGCGCCTCGTTCGAAAAGCTGGTGCTGGCGGCGCGCGTGCCGACCCCCTAGCTCACGCGGCTCCAGGTCTGGGTCTTGCACAAAAAGCGGCCGAGCGCGCAGCCCTTGGCCTCCAGATGGGCGCCATCCTGCAAGCGAACCGCGCCGCTGAAGGTGCGGTTGAGATCGGGCACATAGACCCGGCCGCGCCATTCGTCCTGGTGCCGTTCGAACTCGCGGAACAACTGCTGGCCGACCAGTTCCTTGCCGCTCCCTTCCAGCGCCGCCTTACGGGCCTTCTCGGAGGCCCAGACGACCACGCCGCAGGCCGAGGCGCCGCACGGGCGGATGTCGACGTGGACGCTGTTCTTGGGGTTTCGCCAAACGCCAAACAGGTCGTCGGGCGCGGCGGACGCCTGAGACGCGCCGACGAGGGCGGTGATCGCGGCGAGGATCGGCAGCAGGGACTTCAACGGCGGCTCTCCAGGTCTCCCGACGCAGATAATGCTAATTCACATTAGCCCAACATGAACGAAGCCCCGGAGCGGGCTCCGAGGCTTCGCCTAACTCGAGCTTCGGAAGAACCCTACTGAAGCTTGGCGGCCAACTGTCCGATCGCAGCGTCCACCAGCGGGTCGGACTTCGCGCCGGCGAGGCGCTCGGCGAGCATCTTCTCGGCGGCTTGCGCGGCCAGCTCGGCGGCGGCGCTCTTGACCTCCGCAGCAGCCTGCATCTCCGCCGTGGCGATCTTGCGCTCGGCGACCTGCTGGCGGCGCGCCAGGCTCTCTTCGAGCTTGGCCCTGGCGTCGGCTTCCAGGCGCGCGGCTTCCGCCTTGGCTTGGTCGAGCATCGCCTTGGCGTGACGCTCGGCTTCCGCTCGCTCGGCCTTGAGCGTCTCGAGCAGGCGCTGGGCCTCCTCGCGGATGCGAGCCGCCTCGTCGAGGTTCGCCTGGATGGCGCTCGACTGGGCGTCGAGCGCCGTGGCGATCGCCTTTGGAGCCTTGGCCACGAAGATCACGATGCCGAGGAAGATGAGCAGCCCGACGCCGACCCACATTTCGGCTTCGGCCGGATTGAGGAATTCGGGCATCAGGCCACTCCTTCCGGCGTCCGGACCTTCAGCGCCGCGGCCAGTTCAGCCTTCGAGGGCTTGGCCCCCGTCAGCTTGGCGACCATCGCCTCGGCAGTCTCGGCTGCGATCTGGCCGACGTTGGCCATCGCCTGGTCGCGCATGGCGCGGATCCGGGCTTCGGCCTTCTCGAGCTCGCCTTGCAGACGGGCGTCCTCGGCCGCCTGGCTGGCGGCAAGTTCGGCCTGCGCCTTGGCCTTGGCGTCGGCGGCGAGGCGCCGTGCGCTGGAGCGCGCTTCCTCGATCTCGGACTTGGCCGCCGCCGCTTGGGCGTCGGCTTCCGCCTGGACGCGGCGCGCCTGCTCCACCGCATCAGCGATGGTCTGGGCGCGGGTGTCCTGGATCATCCTCAGGCGCGGCACGAAGACCTTCGCCATCAGGGCGTACAAGATGACGAACAACAGCAGCAGCCAGACGATCTGGCCGCCCCAGTATTCGGTCTTGAACTGCGGCAGGCCGCCGCTCTCGTGAGCTTGCTCAGTGGTCGTCGTCGCAGCGGCGGCGGGCGCGTGCCCGTCCACGGCTTCGGCGGCTCCCACGGAGGGAGTGTTGGTTTCGGCGGCCATCAGGCTTCGACGGTCCTAAGATGCTCGGGCGGGAGATAAGCCCCGCCCTCGCTTAAGGGGATTAGCTGAAGAGGATGAGCAGGCCGAGCACGAAGGCCAGAATGCCCAGCGCTTCGGTCAGCGCCGCGCCGAGGATCAGGTTCGTGAACTGACCGCCGGCGGCCGACGGGTTGCGGGTGGCGCCTTGCAGGAAGCCGGAGAAGATGACGCCCACGCCGACGCCCGCGCCGATCATGCCGAGGGTCGCGAGGCCCGCGCCGATGAACTTAGCCGCTTGCGGATCCATGTGATTTTAGTCCCGTTGGTTGTGAGAGTTGAGTTTGTTGTTGGAATTCGGCCGTCAGTGATGATGGCCGAGGTTCACCACGTCGTTCAGGTAGACGCAGGCGAGAACCGCGAAGACGAAGGCCTGCAGGAAGGCCACCAGGAACTCCAGCGCAGTCAGCGCCACCACGCCGCCGAGCGCCAACGCAGCGCCGGGGATGCCAAGCAGGCCCAGCCCGCCGCCGGCCGCCAGCGCGCCGAGCGACACCACGAAGCCGGCGAACACCTTCATCGCCACGTGGCCGCCCAGCATGTTGCCGAACAGACGAAGGGCGAGGGTGGCGGGCCGCAGCAGGAACGAGATGACCTCGATCAGCACGATCAGCGGCAGGATGAAGATCGGAATGCCGGAGGGCACGAACAGCTTGAAGAAACCCAGGCCGTTGCGGGCGAAGCCGACCACCAGGACCAGGCCGATGGTGATCGCCGCGAGCGTGGCGGTTACCGCCAGCTGCGAAGTCGCCGTGAACATCAGGAACAGGCCCAGAAAGTTCATCAGCAGGACGAACAGGAAGAGCGTAAAGATGTAGGGAAAGAACTTGCGAGCCTCGTGGCCGATGATGCCGGTCGCGAGGTTGTCGATATAGCTGAATACGCCTTCGCCGACCACCTGCAGCCGGCCCGGCACGACCTGCGGCTTGGCGGTGACCAGGGCCATGAAGACCACGATCAGCACCGCCGCGACCGTCATCGACAAGGTCGAGTTGGTGAACGCCATGTCGATGGTCCCAACGCCCGGCAGGGTGAAGTCAGGAAGATCCACGATCTTGTGGATCTGGAACTGGTGCATCGGGTCGGCCATGCCGCCTCGAACTCCTTCAAACGTCGTCGCCGTCTTCGGGGCCGAGATCCTTAGGCGGACCCCACTCCCTGGCGGCTTCCGCCGACATCCGCTGCGCCGATCGAACGGCCATCCAGACGGATATGGCGAAGCCCGCCAGGACCCCGATGATCATTCCCCAAGGCTTCGTCCCTGCGACCGCGTCAGCCGCAAAGCCGAATCCCAAACCCACAAAAAGCCCACCCAAGAGCGTGCCCAGAAGGCGGTAGCCGTAGCTCTCCGCCTTTGAGCCATAGTCACGCGGCGTCTGGGTCGTGCGCGCTTCCAGCGCGCCGGCCCGTTCTTTGAGACGACGGATCGCCTCTTCGCGTGACTCTTCCGGGACCGGCATGTCGTTCTGGTCAATCTGTCGACCACGACGACGTCGCCGCCGCGGCGGGGGCTTCGAAAGTCGCGCGGAACCTATAGAGGGTGGTGCGGTGCGTCAAGGCTGAGCAGGCAAGTAATATCTTATTGTTTTAATTGAGCTTTATTCAATTTTGCTCGTTCTGCCGCAGGGCCGGAGTTACAATCTCGAAAGAAAGCGGCCCCACCGCCGCCGCCTGCTAGCCCCAAGCTCGCCGGATTGGTCCCGGCCTACTGCGCCGCCATCGACTCGGCCTGGCGCAGGTCGACCGAAACCAGCTGCGAGACGCCCCGTTCGCCCATGGTGACGCCGAACAGGCGATCCATCCGCGCCATGGTGACCGGGTTATGAGTGATGGCGATGAAGCGCGTGGGAGTGCGCTGCGCCATCGAATCCAGCATGTTGCAGAAGCGGTCGACGTTGGCGTCGTCGAGCGGCGCGTCCACCTCATCGAGCACGCAGATCGGCGCCGGCTGAGCCAGGAAGACGGCGAAGATAAGCGCAGCCGCGGTCAGCGCCTGCTCGCCGCCGCTCATCAGGCTCATGGTCGCCAGCCGCTTGCCGGGCGGGCAAGCGTAGATCTCCAGGCCGGCCTCCAGCGGGTCGTCCGACTCGACCAGCCGCAGCTCCGCTTGGCCGCCCTCGAACAGGGTGGCGAACAGCGTCTTGAAGTGCTCGTTGATGATGTCGAAGGCAGCGACCAAGCGCTCGCGGCCCTCGCCGTTTAGCTCGTCGATGCCCTGGCGCAGGCGCGCGATGGCCCCGGTAAGGTCGGCGCGCTCGGTCTGCATCTCGTTCAGCCGGGCGGCGTGCTCGCTCGCCTCCTCCTCGGCGCGGAGGTTCACCGGGCCGATGCTGTCGCGCTGCCGTTCCAGATTATAAAGGTGCGCCTCCATACCGCCCGCCTCGGACGGAATGGCGATCGCCTCGTCCGCCAATTGTCGAGCCAGCGACTCAGGTTCGACCCTGGCGATTTCGCGGATCTGGCCAGTGACCTCCTCCAGCCGCTGGCCGGCGGCCTCGGCGTGAGCGGTCAGGCTTGCGCGCATTTCGCGGGCTTCGGAGGCGGATGCCTCGGCCGCGCGCAGCGCCCGGTCGGCTTCGGTGCGCGCCTGCTCGCCCGCGGCCAGCGCGTCGAAGGACTTGGCGCGACGAGCCTCGGCGGCGGCGAGGTCGTCCAACAATTTCGTACGACGCGCTTCCAGCGTGGAGGGAGCCGCTTCGGCGGTGCGCAGTTGGTCGGCGGCCCGGGTGCGCGACTGAGCCAAGCCTTCCAGCCGGCGCGCCGCCGCGTCCGATCGGCGGGTCCAGTCGTCGCGGTCCCGGGTGAGGCTCTCCAGCCGCCGCGCGCGGCCCTCGCGTTCGCGAACCTCCGCCTCCAGCGCGCTGCGCGCGGCGGCGGCGGCTTCTCGCGCCTGGGCCTGGGCTGTGCGAGCCGCGGCGAGGCCGGCGGCCAGCTGGGATCCATCGGCGGCCTCGACGCCCTGGGCGCGGGCGGCCTCGAGCGCCGATTCATGCTCTGCAAGCTCGGCGTCGAACCTGCCGATCAGCTCGTCCAGCGACGCCGCCTGCGCCTCCTTGCGCGCGGCTTCCTGCTCGAAGCGGGCGAGCGCCTGGCGGGCTTGCCCGGCCTTCTGCTCCCAGGTCGGGGGCTCGCGACGCGAGGACTTCAGGCCCTCTTCCGCCGCCCGCAGCCGCGCCGCCGCAACGCCGAGCGTCTCTCGCGCGACCTTGGCCTGCGGTTCGAGCCCCTCGATCTCGGCTTCCAGTTCCGCAAGGCGGGTCTTCTGCTCCAGGCGCACCGCGGCCGGCTTGGGCGCTTCGGCGCGCGCCGTGAAGCCGTCCCAGCGCCAGAGGTCGCCCTCCTTGGAGACCAGCCGGCAACCGGGCGCTAGCAGCTTTTGCAGCCGATCGCCTTCGGCGCGGTCCACAAGCGCGGTGAAGGCCAGCCGCGCGGCCAGAACGTCAGGCGCCTTCACCAGCGGGCCGAGCGGCGTCGCACCCTGCGGCCAGGCCGGCGGCCCGGCCTCGCTGCCCCCCCAAAACGCTGGCGCCTTCGCGTCCAGCGCCGCGTCGAGATCATCGCCCAGCGCGGCGGCCAGCGCCTGTTCAAAGCCGCGATCGGGGCGCACCGCGTCCAGCGCCGGCGCGAAGCCGCCCCGGCGGCCTTGAGCGGCCACGCTGGCCAAGGCGCGCGCCTCGGCAGTGCGGCGGCTGAGCTGCTCGTCGAGCTTGCGCGCGGCGTCCCGCGCCACGGCCTCCGCCTCGATCGCCTTCGCCCGCTCGTCCTCCGCCGCCTCGAGCGCGGCGCGCGCCGCGGCCAGCGCCGCTTCGGCGGTGTCGAGATCGGATTTCGCCTGCGCCGTCTGCGGGTTGACCACGGCGCCGATCGCCGCCCGCTCGCCCTTGGCCTGATCGAGCGCGCGACGGGTGCGGGCGAGGCGGCCCTCGGCCTCCTGCAGGCGCTGGACGGCGGCGCGGCGCTCGGCCTCCAAGGCGGCGGCCTGGCCGGCGAGCCGTTCGACCTCGGCGTCGGCGTCGGCGCGCGCGGCCTCGGCGGCGCACGCGGCGGCCTCCAGCTCCGGCGTCCGCTCGGGCGCCGCGGCGATCGCGGCCTCCAGCGTGCTGAGCTCCGCGCCCAGGCGGCCCAGCGCTGCGGCGGCGTCCTCGACGATGGCGGCCTCACGCGCTCGGTCAGCGTCGATGCGCGCGATCTCAGCCTGCAGCCGTGCGATCTCCTGCGCATGCGCATCGGCCTCGCGGTCGAGCCGCTCCTTGTCGATGGCGAGCTTGCCGAGGATCGCCGCGGAGATCGTCTCGTCCTCGCGCAGCGGCTTCATCGCCGCTTCCGCCTCGGCGGCCTGGGTGGTCGCCTGAGCTGCGGCGCGCGCGGTCATCTCGACCGCACGGGCGGCCGCCTCGGCCTCGCCGGTCAGCCGCTCGGCGGCGTCCTTGGCCTCCCGCCAGCGGGCGTAGAGCACCGCTCCCTGCAGCGCGCGGATCTCGGCGGAGAGCTTCTTGTAGCGCTCCGCCTGGCGCGCCTCGCGCCTCAGGCGGCCCAGCAAACTCTCCAGCTCGCGGCCGACGTCGTCGAGGCGGGTCAGGTTGGTCTCAGCCGCCTTCAGCCGAAGCTCGGCCTCGTGCCGGCGCGAATGCAGGCCGGACACGCCCGCCGCCTCCTCGAGGATCATCCGCCGGTTCTGCGGCTTGGCGCCGATCAGCTCGGAGATCTGCCCCTGGCGCACCAAGGCCGGGGAGTTGGAGCCGGTCGAGGCGTCGGCGAACAGCAGCTGCACGTCACGCGCGCGCACCTCGCGGCCGTTGATGCGGTAGGTGGAACCGGCGCCGCGGTCGATGCGGCGCACCACCTCCAGCACCGGATGATCGTTGAAACTCGGCGGTGCGCGGCGCTCGGCGTTGTCGATGGTCAGCGCCACCTCGGCGTGGTTGCGCGAGGCCCGCGCCCCGGAGCCGGCGAAGATCACGTCATCCATGCCGCCGGCGCGCAGCGCCTTGGCGGAATTGGCGCCCATCACCCAGCGCAGCGCTTCCAAAAGGTTCGACTTGCCGCAGCCGTTCGGGCCGACGATCCCGGTCAGGCCGGGCTCGATCCGAAACTCCGTCGGGTCGACGAAGGACTTGAACCCGGAAAGGCGCAGCCGCTGGAAGTGCACGGCGCTCGCTCAGCCTCCGCTATTTGCCCGCCGCGACGATGGCGGCGTCGAGTTGCTGCAGGCTCAATTCGCCTTCGTACTTCTTACCATTGACGAAGAAGGTGGGGGTCGAGTCGACGCCCAAGTCGAGTGCGGCCTTCACCCGCGTGTTGATCTCCTTCTGCGCCGCCTCATCCGTCAGGCAGGCGGCAAACTGCGCCTCGGTCAGGCCGTTCTGTTTGGCGATGCCCAGGAACACCGGCTGGATCTGCTCGCCCCAGCGGTCCTGGCTGCGGAACACCTCGTCGACCACCTTGAAGTATTTCGCCGGCCCGGCGCAGCGGGCCATCATGAAGCCGGCCGCAGCCACCTCCGCCGGCGGGGTCAGCATCTCGCGCAGCGTATAGCGGACCTTGCCGGTGTCGACGTACTTGGCCTTGAAGCCCGGAAAGACGTCGGCATTGAACCGCGCGCAGTGCGGGCAGCTCAGGGAGGCGTACTCTACCACCTGGACCTTCGCTTTGGCGGAGCCCAGGCTCATGTCGTCGGCCCGCGGGGCCAGCTTCGTCGGCGCAGCCGCCACGGCCGCGCCGGCAAAGGCGAGCGCGAACGTCAGGGCCAGCCGCCCGAGCATCGGCCTACTTCGCCGCCGCGATGGCGGCGTCGAGTTGCGCCAGCGAGACCTCGCCCTCGCCGACCTTCTTGCCGTTGACGAACAGCGTCGGTGTGCCGGTGATCTTGTCTTCCTTCTGCGCCTTCTCGACCCGCGCGTTCAGCGCCTTCAGCGCCTCAGGGTCGGCGACGCACTTGTTGAACTGCTCCTCGGTCATCCCGGCCGATTGGGCGATGCGCAGGAGCACGCCGCGATAGTCGCCGGTCTGGAACATCTCCGCCTGGTTCTTGAAGATGGCGTCGAGCACGGTAAAGTACTTGTCCTTCCCCGCGCAGCGCGCCACCAGGAAACCGGCGGCGGCGACCTCTTCCGGTGGGGTCAGGAACTCCTTCATCGTGTAGTTCACCTTGCCGGTGTCGATGTACTTGGCCTTGAACGCCGGGAAGACCTCGTTGTTGAAGCGCGCGCAGTGGCTGCAGCTCGCCGAGGCGTACTCCACCACCTTGATCTTGGCGTCGGCCGGACCGAGCGACATGTCGCCGTCCGACGGCCCGCTCGCGCCACCCTTGTTGCAGCCGGCCAGGCTGAGCCCAGCCACGGCGACGGCGGCGATAAGGAGGCGGCGTTTCAGCATGACGAAATCCCTGATCACAGATTGAGCGACTAAAGCCCGATTCCCCGGCGGCCCAGAAACGCTAGCCCGAGTCGCTCGCCCGAATCGCTAGCCCTGACGGCGCAGGACGCCGCGGCCGAGCTTGGCGAGCGCCTCCTTCAGAGGCCCCTCCGGCGCATCGGCCAGCGACTCGGCGAGCTTGGCCTCTTGGGCTGCGTCGAGCGGCACGGCGCGGCGCCTGGGCGGCGGGGCGCCGGCGTCCGGCGCCCGCAGCGGCCCCTGGACGATGCGCAGCTTCTGCACGGCGTCGGAGCCGAGGAACAGGTTCACCCGGGCAAGTATGTCGTGCGCCTGGTGCTGAATAATGGCGGCGGCCGCACCGGCGACACGGATCTCCAGCGAGGAGCCCGCGCCATTGCGGCCCTTGACCAGTTTCACGGGCTCGGTGCGCCGGGCGACGTCCGCACCGACGATCTCGCGCCAGCGCGCCACCAGCGCGCCGGCCCCCTGGCCATACTTGGCGTCGAATTCCTTCATCGTACGGGCGAGCGCGCGGCCCGCCGGCGGCGGCGGACGATGCTGCGGCCGGGTGCGCTTGGCGGCCAGGATCCGCATGGCTTCTTCGGGCGTGGGCAGGCGCCGGCGCATGACGGGCACACTAGCGGGGGGGCGTCGCGGACGCGAGACGCTGAGGTGACGCGGTGCTAACTCCAGGGCCGTGCCGCCCGAATCTCTCCGCGCCGCCCTGCTCGCCTGGTACGACGAAGCCGCCCGCGACCTGCCCTGGCGGGTCGGGCCGCGCGCGCACGCCGCCGGGCGTCGCGCCGATCCCTACCAGGTGTGGCTCTCGGAGGTGATGCTGCAGCAGACCACCGTGCCGCACGCGACGCCCTACTTCCTCAAGTTCACCGCCCGTTGGCCGACCGTCTCCGACCTAGCGGCCGAGGCGGACGGCGAGGTGATGGCCGCCTGGGCGGGCCTGGGCTACTACGCGCGCGCCCGCAACCTCTTGGCCTGCGCCCGCGCGGTGGCGCGCGACCACGGCGGCGTCTTCCCCGACACCGAGGAGGGCCTGCGATCCCTGCCGGGCCTTGGCCCCTACACCGCCGCGGCCGTCGGGGCGATCGCCTTCGACCTTCCGACCAACGTCGTCGACGGCAACGTCGAACGGGTGATGGCGCGGCTTTTCGCGCTGGAAGCGCCGCTGCCCGCCGCCAAGCCGGAGTTGAAGGCGCTCGCAGCGGGACTGGTGCGCGATGACCGGCCTGGCGACTGGGCGCAGGCGCTGATGGACCTGGGCGCCACGGTCTGCCGGCCCAAAGCGCCCTTGTGCGACCGCTGCCCGCTGGCCCCCGCCTGCGCCGGCCTCGCCTCAGGCGCGCCGCAGACCTATCCCCGCAAGACCGCCAAGGCCGAGCGGCCGCACCGCTACGGCGTCGCCTATCTGCTGACCCGCGGAAGCACAATCGCGCTTGTCCGCCGCCCGCCGAAGGGGTTGCTGGGCGGCATGTTGGCGCTGCCCACCTCCGACTGGCGGACCCACCGCTGGAGCGAGGCCGAGGCGTTCGCCGCCGCCCCCGCCGACGCCCCCTGGCGCGGCGTCGGCGAAGTCGACCACGTCTTCACCCATTTCTCGCTGACGCTCAGCCTGCTCCGCGCCGAAGGCGACGCCGAAGGCGTCATCTGGAGCCCCAGGCGCGACCTCGACGCCCTGCCCAGCGTCTTCCTCAAGGCCGCGCGGGCGGGGTTGTCGAACCTGTTGTGAGGGGTCGCTAAACCGCCGCCTGGCTCCGCACCTTGGCGCGGAGCACGTCGATGGGGGCGAGGCCCTTGTCGGACTTGAAGTGCCAGTAGGTCCAGCCGTTGCAGGCGGGGGCTTCCTGGACGAGCGCGCCGACCTTGTGGATCGAGCCGGTCATGTCGCCAACCGCCAGGCTGCCGTCGGGGCGCACCTTGGCGGCGTGGCGGCCCTTGGGACAATAGAGCACGTCGCCGGCGCGCAGCAGGCCCGCCTCGACGATCTGGCCGAAGGGGATGCGCGGCTCAGACTTCTTGGAACCGGTGACCAGCACCTCGTCGGGGCCGGCGGGCGCGATCTTGGCGAGCCGCTCGCGGGCGATCTTCACATAGGCGTCCTCCCGCTCCAGGCCGATGAAGCGGCGGCCGAGTCGCTTGGCCGCGGCCCCCGTGGTGCCGGTGCCGAAGAACGGGTCGAGGATCACGTCACCCGGGCGCGTCGAGGCCATGATCAGCCGATGCAGCAGCGCCTCGGGCTTCTGGGTCGGGTGCGCCTTGGCGCCGGTCTCGTCCTTCAGCCGCTCCTCGCCGGTGCACAGCGGCAGCGTCCAGTCCGAGCGCATCTGCAGCTCGTCGTTGGCCATCTTCATGGCGTCGTAGTTGAAGGTGTAGCGCCGCCCGCCCCGGCTCTTGGCCGCCCAGATCAGCGTTTCGTGGGCGTTGGTGAAGCGCGTGCCCTTGAAGTTCGGCATCGGGTTGGACTTGCGCCAGACGATGTCGTTCAGGATCCAGAAGCCGAGGTCCTGCAGCGTCGCGCCGACGCGGAAGATGTTGTGGTAGCTGCCGATGACCCACAGCGCGCCATCGTCCTTCAGCACGCGCCGGGATTCCTTCAACCAGGCCTTGGTGAAGGCGTCATAGGCCTCGAAGCTCTCGAACCGGTCCCAATCGTCGTCGACCGCGTCGACCTTGGAATTGTCGGGGCGCAGAAGCTCGCCGCCGAGCTGAAGATTATAGGGCGGATCGGCGAAGACGAGGTCGACGGAGCCGTCGGGCAGCTTCTTCAGCTCTTCCAGGCAGTCGCCCTGGATGATGGTTTCGGCCGGAAACGCCATCGCGCCCTCGAGTAACTAAGAGTCTCCCACTTCACCCGAACCATGGTGAAGGGCGGGTTGCGAAACATGGTCAACAAGACCTTAACGCCCGCCGCGCTCACGCCAGGCTGGCCAGTCCCCAGACGATCAGGGCGACGCCGGCGATGCGGCCGATCCAGAGGCCGCCGGGGAGAAGCTTCTGCGCGGCGACCAGCAGCGTGAGCCCGACAATCCAGGCCAGATTCATGACGCCGCCGACGAAAAGCAGCAGCATCAGCAGCCACGAGCATCCCACGCAGGACGCGCCGTGGAGTTCGCCAAGCCGAAGCGCGCCGACAACGCCGGGCCGGTAATTCTCGGCGAGGAAGCGGGCCGGCGAGCGGCAGCCCCGGAGGCAGACCTCGTAGGCCGGCGACAGCTGGTAGGCCCCGGCCAGGATCAGCAGGCCGGCGTCGAACCAGGGATTCTGGACTCGCATCTCCATTGGCGATAGCCACGTCAGACGGACGAGCCCGTGCTGCAGCAAGGTCGCGCCCAGCGAGAACATCAGCCAGACCGCTAGGTAGCCGGCGACGAACCAGCCCGTGTGGGCCAGCACCGGCTCGCCCTGCAGGCTTCGCGTCGTGCGCGCGACCCGCGCGTACAGCAGCACCATCGGCACGGCGCTCGGCGCCATCATGGCGATCATCATCGACCACCACATGGTAACGGTCAGAACCAGATCACGCGTGCCTGCGAGGGTTGGTTCATGCGCGTGCGCGCCGGCTGTCGCGACGTGCATGGCCGCCATGTCAGATGCGGCCGCTGGCTCATGCCCGTTGAGCAGTTGCGGCCATGCCGGTGAAGACATTCCCGCGCCGCCCAGCAGGTAGGCCCATGCGACCGCGCAGAGCGCCGTCAGGGCGATGAGCGTGACGCCGGCGTCACGCTTCAGAAGGCGATCGAGATGGGTCGCCCCCATCATGGCGTTAATCCGCATAGCGGCGCCCCGTCAGGGCGCCATGGAACTGCTGCAACCAAGCGAACCGGGCGTCCAGCCCCCACGGCGTCATGTGCGCCTCCGCCGCTCAACGACTCGCGTTCAGGGAACCTCGTCGCCACGGCGCGGTCAAGCCGATCTCGGCGCGTTCGCCATGATGCGCAGCGCGAAGCGGCCGGCGCCCCCGGATCAGGCGCAATGCGCGCGCAAGCTCCGCAACTTCCGACGCTCCCAGATGGTTACAGCGTTAACTTTGAGGGGAGGAGACGACAGTGACGCTCGCTGCAGAGCGATCGGCAAGCGGCGGGGCCTGCCTTACGGGGCAGGTGGACGCCGCCGCCCCTGCTGTCCGCGCGCCCGTCGTCTCGATCATCATCCCCGCGCGCGACGCGGCCGACACCCTCGGCGCGGCTCTGCAAAGCCTGGCGATGCAGAGGGGCGTCGCCTGGGAGGCCATCGTCATCGACGACGGATCGACCGATTCGACCGCCGCCGTGGTGGACAAATGGCGCGCGAGAGATGCGCGTCTAAGGCTGATACGCCAACAGGCTCCGAGGGGCGTGTCGGCGTCGCGCAACGCCGGGCTCGCAGTTGCGCGCGGCGAATGGGCCGGCTTCCTAGACGCGGACGACTGGCTCGCACCAGGGGCGCTGGCGCGGCTGCTGGCGCTCGGGCGACGGCGCCCGGACGCCGCCGTACTGGTCGGCGAGGCCGCTCGGGTCAGCAAGGCCGGCCGCACCTGGGCCTATCCCAGCCGTGATCTCTCCGACCCCTTTCCGGTGCTCTCCACCCACTGCGCCCTGCCCATCCACAGCGCCCTGGTGCGCCGTTCCGTGGTGAGCGCGGTCGGCGGCTTCGACGAGTCGCTTCGCTCCAGCGAGGACTGGGACCTCTGGCAGCGCATCGCTCGCGCTGGCCACCGGTTCGCCCAGACGCACGAACGTGTCGCTCTCTATCGTGCACGTCCAGGCAGCCTCTCGCGCAACCTGCCGCAGGCCGCCGAGCAGGGGCTGCTGGTCATGCGCCAGGCCCACGCGCCAGACCCACGCATGCCCGCCGATGCGCCGAACGCTCAAGGCGCCCCACCCGACGCGCTGGCCGCCCACGAGCTCTACTACGTGCTCTGGTCGGCCGGCCGCGACATCGCCGCGGGCGGCGACGGCGTGGCGACGGCCGCGCTTCTTCCGCGCCACGTCTCCATCGATTTCGAGCCGAACGCGCTGGGGGAGTTGGTGGCGAGCGGCATGGCTGACATGCTGGCCTGCCGGCCGACCGAGCTCGCGCCGCGATGGCCGGAATTCGAGCCGAAACTCAGGACGGTGTTCGACCAGGTCTACCCGGAGCCGGCGCGGATGCGGCTCAAGGCCTTGGCGATCGGCGTGATGAAGGCGCGGCTGAACGGCGGCGTCGCCAGCGACCCGGACGTCGTGCAGGTCGACGGGGCGTTGCAGCCGTTCGAGCCCTCGGAAGACTACGCCGTGCTGCAATTGCGCCGCGGCGACGCCACCCTGGCGGCGATCGCCCTGCCAACGCTCGGCGCACGTTCGGTCGAGGAACTCGCCGAGGCCATCGCACGGCAGACGCAGCGCGCGCCGCTTACCGCCGCCATTCATGCCTACAGGCCGTGGCGCCGGCCGGCCTTCTGGCGCGCCGCCGCACGCGCCGGCGCACGCCTGCGCGGGAACGGCCTCAAGGTGCTGGCGCGCGAGCCACGGCGGCTGCGCGACTTCCTGCGTCAGAGAATCAGGTTCGCCGCGGCTGCGGGACTGTACGGCGCGCTCGCTGCCGATCTGCGCCGCGCGCGGGGCGACGCCGCCTCCGAACACCAACGCCAACTCCGCGCCCTGACGCCGCCGACGCAGGAGGGCGCCAGCCGAGTCGGGGGCATGCCGGCAAGCGCGCGGGGAACCGACCCTGAGCGCGGCGAATCCTGGGACCGGTTCTATGCCGTCGAGGATCCATGGAATTGCGCCGACAGCGCCTACGAGCAGCTGAAGCTGGCCGACACGCTCGAATTGATCGCCCCGTCCCCCGCCGCTGAGGCGCTGGAGCTGGCCTGTGGCGAAGGCCAGCTGACCGCCAGCCTGGCGGAGCGCGTGGGGACGCTGCTCGCCACCGACATTTCGGCCAGGGCGCTGGAACGCGCCGCAGGCCGCTGCGCCGACCTCGCCAACGTCGCCTTCCGACCGCTCGACTTCCTGCGCACCCCGCTTCCGGGCCGCTACGATCTGATCGTCTGCAGCGAAGCGCTCTACTACATGGAAGGTCGGATGCCGGAGGTCGCACGCAAGCTCGCCGCGGCGTTGAAGCCCGGCGGCCTGCTGGTGACCGCCAACGGCGTCCAGATCGTCGACGAGCCCGACGCCACCGGCTTCGACTGGGGCCACAGCTACGGCGCGCTCAGCATCGGCGAGGCGTTCGTCAAGATTCCAGGCATGCGGCTCGAGCGGGAGATCCATCGCGAGCTGTACCGGGTGCAGGCGTTCCGCAAGGGCGAGCCCGCCCACGAACCGCGCGTGGAGCGAAGGCCGCTGGACGTCCCGCTGGAACGGTCGGTGGCCCGAGACGTCGTTTGGGGCGGCGGCGAGAGTCGGCTGGCCAGCTACGGCCGCGAGGCGACGACCCAGGTTCCGATCTTGATGTACCACCGCGTCAGCCCCGCGCCCGGCCCCGCCGCGCTGGAGCGCTATCGGGCCGAGCCGGAGATATTCGCCGAGCAGATGAGTTGGCTGCGCCGCCACGGCTATTGGGGCGTGACTCCGGAGGAACTCGCCGACGCCATGGCCGCCAACCGGCCGCTTCCGGGGCGGCCGGTGATGATCACCTTCGATGACGGCTACGTTGATTTCGCCGAGCACGCCTGGCCGGTGCTGCAAAAGCACGACATGCGCGCCGTGATGTTCGTCGTCGCCGGCAAGGCGGGCGGCGCCGCCGATTGGGATTCCGACCAAGGCGAGCCTGCGCCGCTGCTCCCCTGGCGGCAGATCGAGCGGCTGTCGCGCGAGGGCCTTGTCGTCGAGAGCCACAGCTTCACGCACCGGCCGCTGACCCGACTCCCGGTCGCGGAGGTGTATCGCGAGATCCTCGAAACCGGGGCTGCGATCGCCGATCGCACCGGCCGCTCCCCGGTATCGATCTGCTATCCCTATGGCGCAGTCGATCCGGTGGTTGAGCGAATCGCCGAGGAATGCGGCTGCCGCCTGGGCTTCGCCACCAGCCCCGCCGTCGCGGCTCTGGGCGACAATCCCTTCCGCCTCCCGCGGGTGGAGGTGGCGATCCACGACGATCTGACGAGCTTCCGGCGCAAGCTGGGCGGCGCCGCCACAGGGTGACGCCAGCTTACTCCGCGGCGTCGAACGGCAGCTCGTCCTGCAGCGCGGTCTCGGGGGCGACCAGCGGATCCTTGCCCATCAGGGCGAGCTTCACCGGCCCCCAGGCCATGCGGTGGATCTCGCAGGGGCCTAGGCTCAGCAACGCCTCGGAATGGATCGGCGCGCCATAGCCCTTATGGCTGGCGAAGCCGTAGCCCGGATAGAGGCCGTCCATCTCCACCATCAGCCGGTCGCGCGCGACCTTGGCCAGGATCGAAGCCGCGGCGATCGACTTGGATTTGGCGTCGCCGCCGACCACCGTCTTCACCTCGCACGGCAGCTTGAAGCAGTAGTTCCCGTCGACCAGCGCGTACATCGGCGGCGTCGCCAGCGCCTCGACCGCCCGGCGCATGGCCAGCCCCGTGGCGTGCAGAATGTTGAGCTCTGCAATCTCCGTGACGGAGGCGAAACCCACGCCCCAGGCCATCGCCTTGGCCTTGATCTCGACCTCCAGCGCCTCGCGGGTCTTGGCCGACAGCTTCTTGGAGTCGTCCAGGCCCTTGATGGTCTTCTTCGGGTGCAGGATCACGGCCGCAGCGCTGACCGGCCCGGCCCAGGGTCCGCGGCCGGCCTCGTCGACGCCGCACACCGGCCCGTCGATGAAGGCGTTCTCCAGGATCATGGTGGGGCCACGCGCGGCGGACCTCGTGGCCGAATTCGTGGCCATCAGCGCGCCATCCCCTTCACGACGTCATGGCGGAAGCAGCAGGTCAGGTGGTCGTTGACTAGGCCGACGGCCTGCATCCAGGCATAGACGATGACCGGGCCGACGAACTTGAAGCCCTTGGCCTTCAACGCCTTCGACATATCGGCGGCGAGCTCGGTCTGCGCCGGGACCTGGCCGAAACCTTCCCAGGCGTTCTGCAGCGGCTTGCCGTCAACGAAGTCCCAGCAGAAGGCGGAGAAGTCCTCGCCCTTCTCGCGCATCTCCAGGTAGATGCGAGCGCCAGCGATCGCCGCGTCGATCTTGGCGTTCGACCGGACGATGCCGGGGTCGGCCATCAGCCGGGCGCGGTCGGCGTCGCCGTAGCGGGCGACCTTCTCCGGATCGAAGCCGCCGAACGCCAGGCGGAACGCCTCGCGCTTGCGCAGAATGGTGATCCAGGCGAGCCCGGCCTGGAAGCCGTCCAGCACCAGCTTCTCCCAAAGCGCGCGGGCGTCGTACTCCGGCACGCCCCACTCGTGATCGTGGTAGGCCTCGTAGAGCGGGTCGCCGGCCATGCCGCGCCAGCTGCAGCGTTGCAGGGAAGCGTCCATCGGCGGCGACTTTCAGCCGAGCCGGGTTCTCCGCGCAAGCCGCCGCGTCGGCGATAATCGGACGCGGCTTCCAACTGTCGCAGAAGTTCAGACGCTCTCCGCCAGCGCCTCCGCCAGCCACGCCGGGCGCTCGACGCGCACGGGGCGGCCATCGACGGTCAGTTCACCGCCGATGCGGTCGAGACGCAGGAGCGCGATGGCGCGCCCCTCGACGCCCGAGCGCACCTCGCCGGCCCTGAGCGTCCCGTTCAGCACCTCGGCCCCGACCGGCGGCGGCGGGCCGTCGAAGACGATCGGCGCCATGCGGGTCTTCACCTGGCCGCGGCGCTTCATGCGCGAAGTGGTCTCCTGGCCGACGAAGCAGCCCTTCTTGAAGTCGATCCCGCCCAGCAGGTCGAAGTCGGCCTCGATCGGATAGGTCTTGTCGCTGCCCCAATCGGCGGCGTCGGGCACGCCAAGCGCGAGGCGATGAGCGTCGTAGGCGCCGGCGTCGGCGATCTGCGCGCCCACCGGCGCCGTCGCGCCATAGCCACGCATCCCAAGCTCAGGCAGGCGAGGATCGATGGCGAAGCCGGACGTCGGCTGCGCCGGAACGCGGAACAGCGCCGACACCTGCGCCTCGTCGGAAGCGATCTGCACCTTCGCCCGCAGCCGGTACATCGTGAGTCGCTGCACGATCGCGTCGCGATGCTCGCGCGCGACATCGAGCCAGCAACCATCCTCGCGACCGACGACGAACAGATCCCACAATAGCCGGCCCTGCGGCGTGAGCAGGGCGGCGAACCGCGCCTGACCGGGCCGCAAACTCTCCACGTCCTGGGTGATCAGGCCTTGCAGGAAGCTGCGCCATTCTGCGCCCGAGACGGAGATCAGGGCGCGGCGGGTCAGTTCCGCGTAGGTCGGCTGCGTCGTCATGCGGACAATTTGGGCGCAGCGGCTGTGGAGCGCCAGCCGCCCGCAGCTTATAGATGCGGTATGGCGCGCGGGTCCTTCCCGATTCTCTTCATCACGGCCACCAACATCGGCGACGCCGTTCTCTCGTCAGGCCTCATCAAGCGCCTTTCGGACGAGATCCCGAACGCGCGCTTCACCATCGTCGCCGGCCCAGCCGCGGCGCCGCTGTTCACCTTTACGCCGAACCTCGACGAACTGATCGTCTTCGCCAAGCAACGTGACGGCAGCCACTGGTTCGACCTCTGGCGCAAGGTCCGCAAGCGGCGTTGGGGCCTGGTGGTCGACCTGCGCGGCTCAGCCATAGCCAACCTCGTCTCGACAAAGCGGCGAGCGATCTACCGCAAGCCTCGGGGCGGCGAGCCGGTGCACAAGGTGATCGAAGCGGCCCGCGTCCTGAAGATCGAGGACGAGCCCGCCGCCCCCTACATATATGTACCGCCTGAGGTGGAGGCCTACGCGTCGGACCTAACGGCGGGCGAAGGCCCGATCCTGGCGATCGCGCCGGCCGCCACCTGGGTCGGCAAGACCTGGCCGCTGGAGCGCTTCTCGCGCGTGGCCATCCGCCTGCTGGGCGCGGAAGGCCCGATGCGCCACGGTCGATTGATGGTGCTGGGCGGACCCAAGGAGCGAAAACTCGCTACGCAGCTCAAGGACGTGGTGCCGAAGGCGCGCTTCATCGACCTCGCCGGCCAGGTCGACCTGGTCACCGCCTTCGCCTGCCTGAAGCGGGCCAGGCTGTTCATCGGCAGCGACTCGGGGACCATGCATCTGGCCGCCGCCGCCGACGCCCCGACGCTCGGCCTGTTCGGGCCGTCGGACGAGCGCCACTATGCGCCCTGGGGTCCGCTGACCCGTGTGGTCCGGGGCGGGCGCAGTTTCGAGGAGATTCGCGCCGTCGACCCCGATCTCGGCCAGGCGGTCTGCCACATGATGGACTTGAGCGTGGAGCGGGTCTACGAGGCCGCGCGCACCCTGCTGGCCGAGACGGAGCCCGCCGCCAAGGCCGCCCAGTAGGCGCTGAGCAGCGCCCGCCGAAAGGAAATTCCATGGCCGAGACCTTCGACCTCATCGTCCGCGGCGGCGAGGTGGTGAACCACGCAGGGCGCGGCTTGGCCGACGTCGGCGTGCGCGGCGGCAAGGTGACGGCGATCGGCGACCTCTCGCAGGGGTCCGCCGGCGAGGTGTTCGACGCCAAGGGGCTGACCTTGCTGCCCGGCGTCATCGACACCCAGGTGCACTTCCGCGAACCGGGCATGGAGTGGAAGGAAGACCTCGAGACCGGCTCCCGCGCCGCGGTGCTGGGCGGCGTCACCGCCATCTTCGAGATGCCCAACACCCAGCCGACCACCACCGACGGCGAGGCGCTGCAGGACAAGCTCGCGCGAGCTGCGGGACGGATGCACTGCGACCACGCCTTCTACGTCGGCGGCACCCATGAGAACGCCGACTTCCTGGGCGAACTGGAACGGCTGCCGGGCTGCTGCGGGATCAAGGTGTTCATGGGCGCATCGACCGGGACGCTGCTAGTGCAGGACGACGAGGGCGTCGAGCAGGTGCTGCGCCACGTCAACCGCAGAGCCGCCTTCCACTCCGAGGACGAGTATCGGCTGGCCGACCGCCGGCCCTTGGCCCGGACGGGTGATTGGACCAGCCACCCGGAGGTGCGCGACGCTCAGTCGGCGATCCAGTCGACCGAACGGCTGGTGCGCATCGCCCGCGCGCTCGGCAAGCGCATCCATGTGCTGCACGTGACCACCCGGCAAGAGATCGCCTTCCTCGCCGCGCACAAGGACATCGCCAGCGTCGAGGTGACGCCGCAACACCTGACGCTGGCCGGCCCCGAAGCCTACGAGCGGCTGAAGGGCTATGCGCAGATGAACCCGCCGATCCGCGGCGCCGAGCACCGCGAAGGTCTCTGGCGAGGTGTCGCCAACGGCGTCGCCGACGTGATCGGTTCGGACCACGCGCCGCATACGACGGAAGAGAAGGCACGACCCTATCCGGCCTCGCCGTCTGGCATGCCGGGCGTGCAGACCTTGCTGCCGGTGATGCTGAACCACGTCGCCGAGGGCCGTCTCTCGCTCGAACGGCTGGTCGACCTGACCAGCCACGGCGCCAACCGGATCTTCGGCCTGGCCGACAAGGGCCGCCTTGCGGTGGGCTACGACGCGGACTTGACGATCGTCGACCTCAAGGCGCGCCGCACCCTGGCCCACGAGATGATGGCGACCCGCGTGGGCTGGACGCCGTTCGAGGGCATGGAGATCAAGGGCTGGCCGACGGCGACTATCGTCCGTGGGCGTGTCGTCATGCGCGACGACGAAGTCACAGCGCCCCATCTCGGCCAGCCGGTTCGGTTCCTGGAAACGCTCTCGACGTAAGCGCAGCCATAGGACTGCGGCGCAGGGCCGCGCGCCGCCAGCCTCGACGCCTCGCCGGTAGCCAAGCGGTGCGGCGGGTGCTGATATCGCGCCGTGAGGGTTTGACCGAACGTGGTGAAGGGAGGCGACGGCGTGACGATCGGGGCTGCACGCTCCGTCTCGATCCGTGGCCGGCTCGTGCGCCTGGTGCTGGTGCTGTTCGTGCCGGCCTTGTTGCTGACCGCCGGCCTGATCTGGAGCCTCGAGCGCCAGGCCTCGCGCACCCAGGAGCGACAGTTGGCGGCGACGGCGCGCACGCTCGCTCTGGTCGTGGACTCCCGCATCGGCGAGCAGGTGGCGACCCTGAACGCGCTATCGGTCTCGCGACCCCTGGCGCAGGGCGATTTCGCCGCCTTCGCCGAGCAGGCGCGCTCTGCGTTGCAGAGCACCGAGGGCTGGGTGGTGGTGCGCCAGCCGGGCGGTCCGCAACTCGTCAACACCCACGCCGGCAAGAACGATCCGGCGCTGGCGTCGAAGATGGCCCTGGAGGGCGTCTCCTGGGCCGGCAAGCGAAACGACGTCTGGGTCTCCAATCTGGTCTGGGGCGCGCTCGCCCAGGAATACGTGGTCGTGGTGATGAAGCCCGTCACGCTGCAGGATGGGCGGACGGTCAATCTCAACGTCGTGCTCCCGGCGCAGACCTTCACCCAGTTGGTGGCGCGGCAGGACCTTCCTGGACGCTGGACCGCGACGATCATCGACGGCCGCAGGATAGTCGTGGGACGCAATCGCGGCAGCGACCGGTTCATTGGCCGCCAGGCATCGCCCGACATGGTGACCGCCTTCGCCGCACGGCAAAGCGGCCTCGTCCGCAGCCGCACCTTCGAAGGCATTGCGGTGATCACGGCTTTCGACCAACTGCCGCAATATGGATGGGGTGCGATTGTCGCCGTGCCTCGTGAAGAAGCGTTGGGGGCCGATGAGTCGACGGTCATCCTAGCGCTGATCGCCGGCGTGTTGATGCTGACGATCGCCGTGCTTCTGGCGCTGCGCATCGGCCAGCAGATCGCCCGTCCGGTGGAGCGCGTAGCCGACGCCGCGGCGGCCTGGGAGGCGGGTCGCGCGGCGGATTTCCCGACGGAGACAGGACTTGCGGAAACCGACGACCTGAGCCGCGCCTTCGCTTCCGCCCTGGCCACGGTGCGCCATCGCGACGAGCGGCAGAAGCTGCTGATCAACGAACTGAACCATCGCGTGAAGAACACGCTCGCGACCGTCCAGGCGGTGGCGCAGCATACCCGCAAAGGCTCGAAATCGGTCGACGCCTACCACGCCGCGCTCGAAGGCCGGGTGATCGCCATGAGCCGCGCGCACGAACTACTGACACGCTCGGCGTGGGACGGCGCCGAACTCGGCGAACTGGCGCACCAGGCGCTCAGCGCCTTCGTCGGCCCGCAGCTAAAGATCGAAGGTCCCACGCTGCAGGTTGGCCCCACCGATGCGCTGAACCTGACGCTCGTCCTCTACGAACTGGCCACCAACGCTTCCAAGCACGGCGCGCTCTCGACCGGCGAAGGCCGCGTGCAACTGAGCTGGCGGCGCGAGGGCGACGAGACCAAGGTCTCCTGGCGCGAGAGCGGCGGGCCGGTCGTGGCCGCGCCCAAGCATAACGGCTTCGGCTCTCGCCTCATCGCGCGCGCCACTCGCGACCTTCAGCCCTCGAGCTTCAGATTCGAGCCCGGCGGCGTGAGCTGCGACTTCACCGTACGGGCTGAGATGTTCCAGGTCAGGCGCCGCGTCGACCTGGAGCGCTGAAGCGAGCATGCAAAAGGCCCGCGGAGCAGAGCTCCACGGGCCTCCCGCCGTTCAGTCGTGACCTGCGATCAGGTGTTGCCAGGCAGCTTGCAGCCGCCGGCGAACGCGCAGGTCCGAGCGTCCACCGCCGTCACGGTCGGGGTGGTGTTGTATTCGACCATGTAGCCCTTGCCGCCGTCGGCGCAGGCCACCTCGACCATCATTGTGCCCTTGGCGGTCTTGCCGCGGACTTCGGCGTTCGACACCGCACAGGTGGTCTTGCCGAGCTTCTTCAGGTCGTCAGTGATCGAGGCGAAGCCGTTGTCCTTGGTCAGGCTGCAACGGTAGCCCGCCGCGAGCGCGCGGCCGCAGTCGATCACTTGGCCCTTGCCCGTCGCCGGGAACATGCCGATGGCGCCCTTGCCCGTCTTGCAGACAAGCTCGACGACTTCTTCACTGCCGCGTTGCGGGAAGACGGCGTAGCGGTCGACGTCGCAGGTAGAGCCGGCGTTCTTGGCCAGGCGGCTGTAGGTCGCCGCCTGCTCGGCGCTCGCCTGACGCGCGTCGGTCAGCGTGCAGCCGCCGAGGATGTTCTGCGCCTGGCCGCAGTTCCAGCTCTGATCGACCTTGGAGCCATTCACCTTGTAGATGTAGCCCTTGCCGTCCTCGCAGGAGGTTTCGAAGAAATCGCCGCCGCCCTTGGCCGAGCCGATGAAGCGGCGCTCCTTGATCGCGCAGCCGTTGGCGACGCTCTTGAGCACCGGATCCATAGCCGCCAGGCGGGTCGCCTTGTCGGACAGCTCGCACTTCACCGCGCCCTCGGCGTCGTCGAAGTTGAGGCAGTTTTGCGCTTCAACGGCCTTGGCCGGATCCAGCGGAGCGCTGGCGACCAGCACATAGCCGGCGCCGCCCTGGCAGGCGACTTCGATGTAGGTGTTGGTCTTGGTCGTGCCGATGGAGCGCGCCTTTTCAGGCGTGCAGGCGGCTCCGGCCTTCTGGAGCAGCGGCGCCAGTTGCGCCTTCGGGTCGGCGTTCGCCGGCAGCACGCAGTTGATCGCGCCCGCCTTCGGGGCCTCGCCGGCCTTGGGCGCCATTTCGATGCAGCTGAATGCGGACGTCGCCTCGCCCTCTGCCGTCTGCAGAACGAAACCGATGCTCTGGTTGCAGGCGACCTCGTAGAACTTGGTCTTTTTCTTGGTCTTGGGGTCGGCGGATTCACCGATGAAGCGCGCATCGCTGATCTGGCAAGCGAGGCCGGCGGCCTGAGCGGCGGCGGGCGCTTCGGCCATGCCTTGCTTGCGCTGGGCGTCGGACACCTGGCCCGCGCCCTTCGGGGCGGAGATTACCGCGGCGGGGACCAACATCACCGCGCAGAGAGCCGCCGCGAGCCCCCATTTAATCGGCCTCATCTTGCACTCGCTCCTGGATCGTCTCTGACTTTGTTAGGGGCGCACATAAGCGCCCGCTCCGTCCGGGGGTCAAGCTGAGCCGCCATGCCGTCGGAACTGTGGCCGCGACGCCTCTTCAGATCGCAGAGACGCGCAGGCGCGCGCCGTTGACGCCGGCCACCTTGACCCGCGCGCCGACCTCCAGCGTCTCGCCGGCGTCGAGTTCGGCCGCCCACTCCTTGCCGTCGATGAACACGCGCCCGACGCCCTGCACGAACGGGGCGGCGACCCGCCCTTCGTGACCGAGCACGCGCGAGATGTTGTCGTTGATGTCATGGCCGTGGCCGGCGAACCGTCGCGGGAAGTAGCGTCGCGCCGTCAGGGTGGAGACGATCACCAGCACGGCGAAGAGCGGCACGGCCACCGTGAGCGGCATGCTCCAGAAGCCCTCGATGACCGCGACGACCCCCGCCGAGGCTGCAGGCCACAGCAGCCAACCTGACCCGGTTGCAACTTCTGCGGCGAGCAGCGCCGCGGCGAGCCCAGCCCAGAACCAGGCCGCGTGCGTCAGATAGAGGAGGCCGACGTCGGGCACGGGATCACCGCTGGGTCGGCGGGACCGACGGCCGCGGCCGCGGCGGCGCGGCCTCGCCGGCGCCGCGGACGAGCTCGCCCACGCCGGCGATGGCGCCCACTAGCGAGGCCATGTCCGCCGGCACGATCACCGTCTTCTGCTGCGGGCTCTCGGCCAGCTTGCCGAACGCCTCCACGTACTTCTGGGCGACGAAGTAGTTGATCGCGTTGACGTCGCCCTTGGCGATGGCGTTGGACACAAGCTCGGTGGCGGTGGCTTCGGCCTGAGCGGCGCGTTCGCGCGCTTCGGCGTCGCGGAACGCCGCCTCGCGCCGCCCCTCGGCCTCGAGGATGGCCGACTGCTTGGAACCTTCGGCGCGGGCGATCGCCGCCTGCTTTTCACCGTCCGCCTCGGTGATCACCGCGCGGCGCTCACGCTCGGCCTTCATCTGCCGCGCCATGGCGTTGGTGATGTCGGGCGGCGGCTGCAGGTCCTTGATCTCGATGCGGGTGACCTTCACGCCCCAGGGGCTGGTGGCCTCGTCAATTACCGTCAACAGGCGCGAGTTGATGTGGTCGCGCTGCGACAGCACCTCGTCCAGCTCCATCGAACCCACGACGGTGCGCAGGTTGGTCATGGTGAGCTGGGCGATGGCGTAGTTCAGATTGTCGACGCGGTAGGCCGCCTGGGCGGCGTCCATCACCTGGATGAAGACGATCGCGTCCACCTGAACGGTGACGTTGTCCTTGGTGATCACCTCCTGGCGCGGCACCTCCAGCACCTGCTCCATCAGGTTCACGCGCCGGCCGACGTTCTCCACGAAGGGGGTGAGGAAGCTGATCCCGGGCTTCAGCGTGCGGGTGTAGCGGCCGAACCGCTCGACGGTGAACTCCTTGCCCTGGGGCACGATCTTGATCGCGCCCAGTGCGATGACCACCGCCAGGATGACAAAGACCACGAGAATGCCGAAACCCATGCGTCCCTCCGCAGAACAACCAGAAGCTTAACCGCATGACGGTGTTCGCGCCATCCCGGCCGCTCCCACAGGCGTCCAAGGTCTGCTAAGCCGGCGAGATGTTTCGGACGTTTGCGACCGTCGCGCTCGCCGCCCTGATCTGCGGGGCGGCCGCGCCCAAGCCCGCGCCGAAGGCGACCAAGCCCGCGGCCAAGCCATCGGTGTCTGCTCCCACGCGTTCGACTGCTGGCGATCTGCGCGATCCCGCCACGCTGATCGCCATCGTCTCGAGCCTAGGCGCGAAGGCCGAGGTCGCCCGGCGGGAGAGCGACGCGGTATTCGTGACCGTGACCTCGCCTGCGGAGATCTTCTCAGCGCAGTTCGCCGGCTGCGACGCGAGCGGGCGCGCCTGCCAGGCGGTGCTGTTCGACCGACTGGGCGGCCAGGGCGCGCCGACGCTGACGCAGCTCAACGCCTTCAACCAGACCTCGATGATGTGCCGGCTCTATCAGGATAAGGGCGGGCGGCCGCACGTGCAGTACTCGGCCCTGCTGTTCGAAAAGGACGGCCGCCCCGAGATGCTGACGCACATCAACGCTTGGCGCGGATGCATCGGCGACTTCCAGGCCTTCATGAAGGACCCGAACGGCTTCCTGGCCGGCGCGCCCTAAGCCGCAGTCCAGCCGCCCTCGATGGGGAAGGCGGCGCCGGTCGCCGAACCGCCGAGGTCGGAGACGAGATAGAGCAGCATGCCCGCCAGCTCCTCGTACTCGACGAAGCGCTTGTTCGGCTGCGCGGCGAGGATCACCTCCTCCATCACCCGCTCTTCGGGGATGCCGCGGGTCTTGGCCTGATCGGCGATCTGCGCCTCGACGAGCGGCGTGCGCACGTAGCCCGGGCAGATGGCGTTGATGGTGATCTTGGTGCGCACCAGCTCCAGCGCCACGGACTTGGTGAAGCCGATCACCCCGTGCTTGGCCGCGACATAGGCCGACTTGAAAGGCGAGGCGACCAGGCCGTGCGCCGAGGCCAGGTTGATGATCCGACCGCGCCCCTGCGCTTTCATGATCGGCACCGCCGCGCGCGTCGCATGGAAGGCCGACGACAGGTTGATGGCGATGATCTGGTCCCACTTCGCCGGCGGGAAATCCTCGACCGCGGAGACGTGCTGCACGCCGGCGTTATTGAATAGGATGTCGAGCCGGCCGAGCTCGCGATGGGCGAAGGCCACCATGTCGGCGATCTCGTCGGGCTTACGCATGTCGGCGCCATGGTAGAGGACGCGCACCCCGGTCTCGCGCTCCAGCGCCGCACGGTCGGCCTCGATTCGCTCCGGGTCGCCCAGGCCGTTCAGCACCACGTTGACGCCTTCCTGCGCCAGCGCGTGGGCCATCGCCTGCCCGATCCCGCTGGTCGAGCCCGTCAGGATCGCGGCCTGGCCCTTCAATCCGTAGTCGCGCGCCATGCCTCTAAGCCTCCTGCTTGCGAAGCTCCGCGGCCGGCGGCGGCTGCGGTCGGGTGAAGGTGAACTCCGCCTCGCTCGAAAGCGACGGCGCGAAGCGGTAGCCGGCCGCGTCGAACGCTTTCAGATCGGAGACCTGATCGATCCGGTTGTCGATCGCATAGCGGGCGAGCAGGCCACGGGCCTTCTTGGCGAAGAAGGAGATGATCCGACTCTCGCCGTCCTTCTCCTCGAGGAACCGGCAGGTCAGCAGCGGCAGCGTCAGCGCGGCGAGATCGACCGCGCCGAAGTATTCGCCGCTGGCGCAGTTCACGAGCGTCTTGTCCTTGTGCCCCTGGGCGTCCTCGTTGAGCGCCTTGGCGATACGGTCGCCCCAGAAGTCGTAGAGGCTCTGGCCGCGCTTGGTCTTCAGCCGCGTGCCCATCTCAAGCCGATAGGGCTGGATGGCGTCGAGCGGCCGCAGCACGCCGTAGAGGCCCGAGAGAATGCGCACGTGCGTCTGCGCGAAGCTCAGCGCCTTCTTGTCGAGCTCACGCGCTTTCAAGCCCGTGTAGACGTCGCCGTTGAAGGCGAACGCCGCCTGAAGGCCATCTTCCGAGGCCGGGTCGAAGGCCTGGAACCGCTCGCGGTTCAGCTTGGCGAGATTGTCCGACAGCGACATCAGCCGGCGCAGGTCCGCCGCGGTCAGCTTGCGCGTGGTCTTGGCGAGCTCGGTCGTATCGCCGGAAAGCTGCGGCAGCGTCAGCGGCGCGGCGACCGTGGGCGCGGTGAAGTCGAGCGCCTTGGCCGGCGAGAGCACGATCAGCATCGGCCGGGTTTGCCGCTGCTCAAGGCGTGGCGCAAGTGCGAGCTGTCGCTTCGTCCATGAGAGCTGGGGTTAAAACAGCACCCGCGGATTCATGATGCGCTTGGGATCGAGGGCCTTGCGGATGGCCTCCAGGGCGGCGACCTCAACCGGACTCTTGTAACGCCGAGCCTCCTCGGTCTTCATCGACCCCAGGCCGTGCTCGGCGGAGATCGAGCCGCCGAGGCTGTCGACCAGGTCGTGCACCCGCCGAGACCCCTCGTCGCGCAGCGCCGCGTGCGCCGCATCGGAGCCGCCGTCCGGCCGCAGCACGTCGTAGTGGATGTTACCGTCGCCCATGTGGCCGAAGGCGACGATCCGCGCGTCGGGGACCACGCCGCGCACCAGGCCGTCGGCCTCGGCGATGAAGCGCGCCACGTCGCGCACCGGCACGGAGACGTCGTGCTTCCAGGTCGCGCCTTCCGTCTTCTGCGCCGGCGATTGGTATTCACGGATCGACCAGAACGCCTTGGCCTGGGCCTCGCTCTGGGCCACCACCGCGTCGCGGATCAGCCCGTCCTCGAGGCCGCGCTCGAGAAAGCGGTCCATGGCCGCCTCGGCGGCCCCCGGCTCGCCCGAACCGAACTCGGCCAGCACGTACCAGGGATGCAGCGAGGCCAACGGATCGCGCATCCCGGGAATGTTCCTCAGAACGAAGTCGACGCCCTGTCGGGCCATCAGCTCAAAGGACTCGATCGCCCCACCGGTCTCTTCCTTGGCGCGCGCCAACAGGCGCAGCGCGACGTCGGGACTGTCGACGCCGACCATGGCCACGACGCGCGAGGCCAGCAGCGGATAGAGCTTAAGCGACGCGGCGGTCACCACGCCCAGCGTGCCCTCGGCGCCGATCAAGAGCTGCTTGAGGTCGTAGCCGGTGTTGTCCTTGCGCAGGCGCTTCAGCCCATTCCAGACCTCCCCGTTGGGGAGTACGGCTTCCAGGCCCAGCACCAGACTGCGGGTCATGCCATAGCGAAGCACCTGGGTGCCGCCGGCGTTGGTGGAGATGACGCCCCCGACCGTGGCGGTGCCTTCCGAGGCCAGGCCGATGGGAAAGCGCCGGCCGATCCCGGCGGCGGCCTCGTGGACGGCGGCCAGCGTCGCGCCGGCCTCGGCGACGATCACCTCGTCGTCGACGCTGGCGTCGCGGATTGCGCGTAGACGCTCGGTCGAGAGAAGGATCTCGCCCTGCGGAATCTGGCCGCCGACCAGACCGGTGTTGCCGCCCTGCGGGGTGATCGCCACGCCCGCCTCGGCGCAGACCCCGACCACGGCGGCCACGTCGGCGGTGGACTTGGGCAGCGCCAGGAAGGGCGTCGTCCCATGCCAGCGGTCGCGCCATTCCAGCAGCTTCGGCGCGAGGACTTCGGGATCCTGGCTCCAGCCGCCTTCACCGAGGACGGACTTCAGCCGGGAGAGAATGTCGGCGGGAACGGGTGCGGTCATGGGCGGAGAATAGTCTTCCGGGCGCGGCGCGTGGACTCCTAACCCACGAAGCCGGCGGCGCGCTTCAGTCTGTCGTTGATCGCCTCGCCCAGGCCTTCGTGCGGCACCGGCGCGACGGCGATGGCCGACGGCGCGCTGCGGTCGGCGGCGCGCAGCAAGGCGAAGAGGTTGGCGGCGGCCTCGCGCAGGTCGCCCGCGGGGCTAAGGTTCCAGACCCCTTCGCCGGCCGGCGCCGGCCCAAAGGCGAGGTAGGCCTCGCCCGGCCTCGGCGCCTCGGCGTTCAGCCGCACCGGCGCCTGCGGGGCGTAGTGGCGGGCAAGCCTGCCGGGCGAGCGTCTGGCGTCCGCCTTGGCCTCGGCCAACGGCCCGATCAGCGCCTCGATCTCTTCGCGCGTCACCGCGCCGGGACGCAGCAGCCGCGCCTCGTCGAGCAGGGCGACCACCGTCGACTCCAGCCCGACGTCGCAGGCGCCGCCGTCCAGCGCTGCGGCCGCGGCATCGCCGGTCTCCTCTAAGGCGTCAGCGTAGGTGGTCGGGCTCGGCCGCCCCGAACGATTGGCCGAAGGCGCGGCGACCGCGCCGCCGAACGCCTGCAGGACGGCATGCGCCAGCGGATGAGCCGGTGCGCGCAGCGCCACGCTGTCGAGCCCCGCACGGGCGAGGTCGCAGACGGTGGCGGCATCGGCAAGCGGCAGCACCAAGGTCAACGGCCCCGGCCAGAACGCTTCCGCCAGCCGCTCGGCGCGCGCGTCGAACCGACCGATCCGCTGCGCGGTCTCCACGTCGGCGACATGGGCGATCAGCGGGTTGAAAGCGGGGCGGCCCTTGGCCTCGTAGACCGCCGCGATCGCCCGCGGGTTCGCCGCGTCCGCCGCCAGGCCATAGACCGTCTCCGTCGGCAGGATCACGAGCTCGCCACGGCGCAGGGCGTCGGCGGCGTCGGCGATCTGATGCGAGGCGGTCACGGCGGCTCGTTACACCGCACGCTGCGGCTTGTCCTGCGGATTGACCCGCGGCCGATGCGGCGGGTCTGATGGCCGCAACGAAGAATGCGCCACCACAAGGAAGATCAGCTATGGCCGACGACGACTATCAGGACGTGCCGGCCCGACGCGCGCCTTACCCTGCGTCGGTGAGCGAAGCGGCCCGGGCCTCGCTTCGCAGCTGGTACAAGATCCCCCGCGCGCCCTACCCGGCGCCCGACGACACCCAGGCCTGGCTGCAGCTCATAAGCCAGATCGACCGCGCCACGCTCGAGCGGATCTGGAGCCGCGAGGCCTTCGCACCGGAGAAGGTGGAGAGCGAGGCGGTCCAGCTGGGGGGCGCCGCCGCCTATCGCATCAATCCAAAATCCGGCGGCGTGGCGGGCCGCGTCCTGCTCGACATCCATGGCGGCGCCTTCACCAACGGCGCTGGCCCGGTCTGCGAAGCCAATGCGATCACCAGCGCGCTCGACTTCGATGCGCTGGTGTTCGCCGTGGACTATCGCATGCCGCCGCTGCACCCCTACCCGGCAGGCGTCGACGACTGCGTCGCCGCCTACCGCGCCGTGCTCGAGGCCCACGCCCCGGGCGAGATCGTCGTGCGCGGACTGTCGGCCGGCGCCAACCTCGCCGCCGCCCTGATCCTGCGGGCCCGCGACGAGGGGCTGCCGCTGCCAGCCGCAGCTCTGCTGCTCACGCCCGAACTCGACCTGACGGAGTCGGGCGACAGCTTCCAGACCAACTCGATCTTCGACGTGGTTCTGAAGCGTTCGCTGATGCAGCCCAACCTGCTCTACGCCGGCGGCCACGACCCGACGCACCCCTATCTGTCGCCGCTGTTCGGAGACTTCGCGACGGGCTTCCCGCCGACCCTGCTGACCGCCGGCACGCGGGACATGTTCCTGTCGAACGCCGCCAGAATGCACAATGCGCTCCGCCGGGCGGGAAACTACAGCGAGCTGATCGTCGAGGAGGCGATGCCGCACGGCGGCTTCTTCGGCTCGCCCGAGGACGACGCGCTTCTGGCGGACATCAAGGACTTCGCCGAACGGGCGTGGGCGGGCGGGTTGCCCCGAGCGCGCCTCGGCAGGTAGCGACACCTCAGCTTGGATGGGCTTCGGCCATGGCCTAAACCGGGAGGAGGCTTTTTCCGTGGACGTTCCCGATGACCTTTCGCGCTCCCGTTCGTGACCTCGCCTTCGCGCTGAAAGCCGCCGGCCTGGAGACGGTGCTGGCCGAAGGCTTCCCCGACACCGACATCGAGACGATGGAGGCGGTGCTCACCGCCGCCGGCCAGTTCGCCGACGAGGTGCTGGCGCCTCTGAACCGCGTGGGCGACGTCGAAGGCGCGCGCTGCGCCAACGGCGACGTCACGACCGCGACCGGTTTCGCCCAGGCCTATCAGGCGTTCGCCCAGGGGGGCTGGGCCTCGCTCGCCAGCGCGCCGGAGTTCGGCGGCCAGGGGTTGCCCAAGGCTGTGCAGGTCGCGGTCGCCGAGATCGTGCAGGCGTCGAACATGGCCTTCGCGCTGTGCCCGATGTTGAGCCTGGCGGCGATCGAGGCGCTCACCCGGCACGGAACGGAACGGCAGAAGCGGCTGGTGTTGCCGAGGCTCGTCTCCGGCGAATGGACCGGCGTGATGGCGCTGACCGAGCCGCAGGCCGGCACCGACCTGGCGCTGCTGACCACCCGCGCCGAGCCGGACGGCGCGGGCGGCTGGCGGCTGACCGGCGAGAAGATCTTCATCACCTGGGGTGACCACGACATGGCGGAGAACATCTGCCACCTGGTGCTCGCCCGCGCGCCAGACGCGCCGGCGGGCGTGAAGGGCATCAGCCTGTTCCTGGCGTCAAAACAGCTGATCGACGAGGCGGGCGAACCGGGCGACCGCAACGCCTTCCACCCCGCCGCCATCGAACACAAGATGGGCATCAACGGCTCGCCTACCTGCGTCATGCGCTACGAGGGCGCCCACGCCGAGCTGGTGGGCAAGCTGCACCAGGGCCTCTCCCACATGTTCGTCATGATGAACGCCGCGCGCCTGGAAGTCGGCGTTCAGGGCGTCGGCGTCGCCGAGCGGGCGCTGCAGCAAGGGATCGCCTACGCCCAGGAGCGGCCGCAGGGGCGCAGCGTCTGGACCGGCCAGGAACCGGCGCCGATCTATGACCATCCGGACATCCGCCGCACGCTGATGCTGGCTCGGGCCAAGATCGACGCCGCGCGCGGGCTCTGCCTGACCGTCGGCGTGCTGCACGACCTCGCCGAGACCGCCTCCACAGAAGAGGTTCGCGCCGCCGCCCGGGCGCGCGAGGAGCTGCTGGTGCCGATCGCCAAGGCCTGGTCGACCGACATCGGCGTCGAGGTGGCGTCCGCCGCCCTGCAGACCCACGGCGGCGCCGGCTACATCGAAGAGACCGGCGCGGCTCAGCACTATCGCGACGCCCGCATCGCCCCGATCTACGAGGGCACCAACGGGGTGCAGGGGATCGACCTCTCCGGCCGCAAGCTGAGGATAGACAAGGGCGCGGCGATGCGCGCGCTCTGCGCCGAGATGGCGGCGACCGCCGAGGAGCTCGCCGTCCACGACGGACTCGCCCCGGTCGGGCGCCGGCTGGCCACCGGCGTGGCGGCGCTGGAGCGCGCCACCGACTTCCAGCTTACGCATCCGGGCGCGGAGAGCCTGACCTCGGCCACGCCCTACCTGCAGCTCGCCGGCGAGGTGATCGGCGGCTGGGTGCTGGCCCGCCAGGCGCTCGCCGCGCAGGGACAGGATGCACCCTGGCTGAAAGCCAAGGCTTCCCTCGCCAGGCTCTACGCCAGCCAGGTCCTCAGCCACGCGCCCGGCCTCGCCGACGCCATCGCCGACCCGCTGCCGGAACTCGGCGAGATCGCCGCCGATGCGCTGCTCAGTTAAAGATTGGAACCACGGACCACACGGACCACACGGACGAATGCAATCCTCCTGTTCGTCCTGGCCCGGCTTGCCGGGGCGACCTGCCACCCAAGATACAGTCGTCGCGGCAAGGGATGGGTCGCCAAGACAAACTCGGCGGCGGCGGAAGATGAGCGTCGGTGTGGTCCGTGTGGTCCGTGGTTCAAAAAGCCTGGGTTCCCGCTTTCGCGGGAATGAGCGGAATTGAGGAAAGACCTCGTCGCCTTCTTCTCCCGCCCGCCGCCCGTGGTCGCGGCGGAGCTGATCGGCTGGACGCTGACGGTGGACGGCGTGGGTGGGCGGATCGTCGAGACCGAGGCCTATCACCATGAGGAGCCGGCCTCGCACAGCTTCGGCGGCCGCACGCCGCGCAACTCCGCCATGTTCGGGCCAGTGGGGCGCGCCTACGTCTACCGCTCCTACGGCATGCATTGGTGCCTGAACTTCGTCTGCGGCGAGGACCCCGGCAACGCGGTGCTGATCCGCGCCCTGGAGCCTCTGGCGGGCGTGCAGACGATGCGCGAGCGGCGCGGTGTCGAGGATCTCCGCGGCCTGTGCTCGGGGCCGGGCAACCTCTGCCAGGCGTTGGCGGTGAGCCGCGAGCAGGACGGCCTGGCGCTGGACGCTCCACCGTTCGCGATCATCCCAGGCGGCGCCGCAGGCGTGATCCACGGCCCACGCATCGGCATCAGCAAGGCCGTCGAGCTGCCCTGGCGGTTCGGCGAGGCGGGCTCGAAATTCCTCAGCCGGCCCTTCCCGCGGATCCGCAACGAAAAACGCCGCGGAGCCTGAGCCCCGCGGCGTCCGAATTCGAACCGTGTGGCGCGCTTACTTGCGCGTGAAGGCGCCGAACTTGGCGTTGAAGCGCGACACGCGGCCGCCGCGGTCGATCAGCTGGTGACCGCCGCCGGTCCACGCCGGATGGGTCTTCGGGTCGATGTCCAGGTTGAGGGTCGCGCCCTCTTGGCCGTAGGTCGACCGGGTCTGGTAGGTGGTGCCGTCCGTCATCACCACGGTGATGAAGTGATAGTCCGGATGCGTGTCTTGTTTCATCGCGCGGTCGCCTGACGTAAAGGAGCGGCCAAAGGGCCAGCCGCCGGTCGGGCGGCCAAGAAAACGGAAGCCGGGCGTATAGCCGAAAGCCCGTCCGAATTGCAAGGTGTGACGCGTATGAGCGACCAAACGCTCGGTTCCGCAGATTTGGGCAAGCAGGCGGCGGGACGACCGAGCGCCGGCGCCGCGCTGGCGCAAAGCCTGGACGAGGCCGCAGACCGCCGCGCGAAGAGCCGCAACGTCAGCGCACTGCGCCGGCTCGAGCCCTTCATCCGCGACCACTGGGGCGACGCGGCCCTCTCCGCCTTCTTCCTGATCGTTTCGACCAGCGCCACGCTGGGGATCACCTGCGCCGTACGGTTGCTCGTGGATCATCTGGGCCGCGCGCAGCACGCCGATGTCCGCAGCTTCTCCGTAACGCCCTGGTTCGCCCTGCTGGGCGGCGTGGCGCTGTTGCTCGCGATCGGCACCGCCGGCCGCTACTTCTTCATCACCAAGCTCGGCGAGCGCGTCGTCGCCGACCTGCGCAAGGTCAGCTACCGGCACATCCTCAAGCTCGACCCGGCCTTCTTCCTGCACACCCGCACCGGCGAGGTGCTGTCCAGGTTGACCACCGACATCCAGATCGTCGAGTCGCTGGTCGGCTCGTCGATCTCGGTCGCGCTGCGCAACGTGCTGACGCTGATCTTCGCCGTCGCCCTGATGGTGGCGGTGAGCCTGAAGCTGACCGGCCTGGTGCTGCTGCTGATCCCGGTGCTGCTGGCCCCGCTGCTGCTGTTCGGACGCCAGGTCCGCAAGCTCACCGCCACCACCCAGGACAAGTTCGCCGTCGCGGTGGGCTACGCCGGCGAGAGCCTGGATTCGCTGGAGACCGTGCAGGCCTTCGGCCGCGAGCAGGCCGCCGCGGATCGGTTCGGCGCCGCGGTCGAGGACAGCTTCCGCATGTCGCTACGGCGGATCAGCGCGCGCGCGCTGATGACCGGACTGGTCATCAGCCTGGTGTTCGGCGGCGTGGTGCTGATCTTCTGGTTCGGCGTGCACCAGACGCTGAACGGCGCGCTGAGCATGGGCGCGCTGATCCAGTTCGCCATTCTGGCCGTGCTGGCCGCCGGCGCGGTCGGCGCGCTCGGCGAGACCTGGGGCGATGTGCAGAAGGCGGCCGGCGCCATGGAGCGGATCGGCGAACTGCTGGACGCCGAGCCCGAGGTCAAACCGCCGGTTCATCCCAAGCCTCTGCCCGCGCCGGCCCGCGGCGAGGTGGCCTTCGAAAAGGTGACCTTCGCCTACCCCGGCCGGCCGGACCTGCCCGCACTGCACGATTTTTCGCTGTCGGTGCGGCCTGGAGAGCGGGTGGCGCTGGTCGGGCCGTCGGGCGCCGGCAAGAGCACGGTCCTGCGCCTGCTGCTGCGTTTCTACGATCCGCAGCACGGCCGCATCCTGTTCGACGCCGTCGATCTACGCGAGGCCGATCCCGCCGAATTGCGCGCACGCATGGCGCTGGTGGCGCAGGATTCGCCCTTGTTCTCCGGCTCGGCGCTGGAGAACGTGGCCTTTGGCCGCGCGGACGCCAGTCCGGAGGCGCTGCGCGCGGCGATCGCCGCAGCCCAGGCCCAGGCTTTCCTAGAGGCCCTGCCTCAGGGCTTGGGGACGCCGGTCGGCGAACGCGCACGCGGTCTCTCCGGCGGCCAGCGCCAGCGGCTGGCGATCGCCCGCGCCCTGGTCCGCGACGCTCCTGTTCTGCTGCTCGACGAGGCGACCAGCGCGCTCGACGCCGAGAACGAGCGGCTGGTGCAGAGTGCGCTTGACCGCGCCATGGCCGGCCGCACGACTCTGGTCATCGCCCACCGCCTGGCCACCGTGCTCAAGGCCGACCGCATCGTGGTGATGGACGAAGGCCGTGTCGTCGAACAAGGCGCCCACGCCGAACTTGTCGCCCGCAATGGGCTCTACGCGAGGCTCGCAGCCCTGCAGTTTGGGGAAGCGGCGTAAGGGGCGGCTACTGCGCCGCCCGCAGCCGCTCGAGCACCAGCGGGTGGATGTCGAGGTTGCCGGCGACCACCGAGCCGGTCCCAAGCACGTCGTCGGCGCCTTCGGCGTTGGTCACCATGCCGCCGGCCTCGGTCACCAGCAGCACGCCGGCGGCCATGTCCCAGGCGTTCAGGTCGCGCTCCCAGTAGCCGTCGTAGCGGCCCGCGGCGACCCAGGCGAGATCGAGCGCGGCCGAGCCGAAGCGCCGAACCCCCGCCACCCGCTGACTGACCTGATGCAATTCCTTTAGGAACCGCGCGTGCTGACCATGGCCCAGGAACGGGATGCCGGTCGCCAGCACCGCCTCGTCGAGCCGGGTGCGGGCGGCGACCCGCAGGCGATGGTCGTTGAGGAAGCAGCCCTTGCCCTTCTCGGCCCAGAACAGCTCGTTAGACACTGGATTGTAGGTCACCGCGGCGACCACCGCGCCGTCGCGCTGCAGGGCGATGTTGATGGCGAAGTGCGGGATGGCGTGCAGGAAGTTGGTGGTGCCGTTGAGCGGATCGACGATCCAGGTGTGGGTCTTGTCCGTCCCCTCCACCAGGCCGCGTTCCTCGCCCAGGAAGCTGTAGCCTGGGCGCGCTTTCGACAGCGCCTCGAACAGCGTCTGCTCGGCGCGCAGGTCGGCGGCGGAGACGAAGTCCGCCGGCGCCTTGCGGGAAACCTGCAGCTCGCCCAGCTCGCCGAAGTCGCGGTTCAGGCCGCGCGCCGCCTTGCGGGCGGCGTCGCTCATCACCTTCAGAAGGGCCGATTGGCTGATCATGGGCCGCGATACCTATTGGTCGCGGCGCCGCATGGCAAGGATGCTGGCTACGCCCGCTCCGCCACCCCTGCCGCGATTTCGGCGACGAGCGCCTTTACGGCTGCGGCCGGCCCGTCGCGGTTGCTCCAGACGCCCGCCGACACCGCGACGAAATCGGCCCCGGCGCGGGCCACCTCGCGCGCCTGGGCGACCCCGATCCCCCCGATGGCGACGCACGGCGTCTGCATGCTCTCCTGCCAGATGGTCAGGATCTCCAGCTCGCAGCGGGTCTTCGGATCCTTGGTGGTCGTTGGGTAGAAGGCGCCGAACGCCACGTAGTCCGCGCCCGCCTCGGCCGCCTCCATCGCCAGGTGGCGGCTGTCGTGGCAGGTGACGCCGACGATGCGGTCCTTGCCCATCAGCCGCCGCGCCTCGACGTAGCTCGCGTCTTCCTGGCCGACGTGCACGCCGTCGCAGCCGAGCCGGGCGGCGAGATCGGGACGGTCGTTGAGGATCACCGCGACGTCGCGGGCCGCCGCGATCGGCGTCAGCGCGTCGACCGCCGCGGCGACGACGTCGTCGTCCACATCCTTCAGCCGGATCTGCAGCGCCGCGACGTCGCCCCCGTCGAGCGCGTGCGCGAGGCTGCGGCCGAAGTCGGCGAGGTCGTCGAGCCTGGGCGGGGTGATCAGGTAGAGCCGGCTGAGCGGTGCGTCCATTGCGCCCTCATAGAGCACGACGCGGTCAGGCGGAATCGCCTGACCGTCAATCGTGCTCTAGATCCAGGAGTGGAGCGCGTTCGAACGGTTAAGCCGCTCACACTTTCACCTAACGCGCTCTTGCGCGCGCCGCGCGCGATGCGAACCTTCGCCGGAACCGGTCACGCCGTTGCGGAATTCCGAAAGGCGCGAAGGAGGCCCATGATGACATCTCTGGTGCGCGGAGCCGTGGACAATCTGGCCAACAGCCGCGGGCGGTCGTCCAAGCATCTCCTGCTCGGGCTGGCGGTGACGGCCGGCGCGGTGCTCGGCTCGGCGATCATCGCCAGGATGAACACGCCCACCCCGGACAATCCGAAAGTGAAGGCGCGCTACGACCGGCTCACCCAGCCCGCGTTCACGCCGCCGCCGAGAGCCTTCGCCGCGATCTGGCCGCCGCTGTTCATGGCGCTGACGCTATCGGGCCTGCGGATCTGGAACGCGCCCCGCAGCCCCGCGCGCACCCAGGCGCTGACGCTCTGGGGCGCGGTGCAGGCGCTGAACGCGGTGTGGATGGCGCTCGGCCCGCGCAGGCTCGGCGGCCAGCTCGCCGCGGCCGTGGCCTCGCTCGGGACCTCGGCGGCCTACGCTTGGCGCGCGCGGCGCGTCGATGCGCCGGCCGCCAACATGGTCACGCCCTACGTGGGCTGGATCGGCTTCGCCAACGTGCTGACCGAGGAGCTGTGGCGGAAGAACGCCGCCAAGCCGACCATCCACTGACGTTGTTCTTGGGCTGGCTGCGGGCGCAAAACCGGATCCACCTTTGCTCATCCCGCCTCGCTCAGTAGTATTTGTCGTCGGGATCGATGCGGTCGTCGTATCCGTGGTTGGCGGAGTAGAAGGCCAGCCACATGAAGAAGGCCGAGAGCGCGCCCACCAGCACGCAGCCGCCGACGACATAGGGCCAGATCGGCCCCAGGCTGCGCCAGCCCCCGCCGACTTTCGAGCCCTCGAAAAACGCCCACCCGGCGAACACCGCGAACCCCGCAAGGCCCACGAAGGTCAGCCCGAGAACGATGGCGTGTTTGCGCATCTCGTGCGTTCAATCCGCGCCGGAGACCGCGGTTCCCTCCCCGCCCGAGCCCGACGCGCGATTCCGCTCCGGCCTGGCGACCACCACCGCCACGACGAGGTCGCCGGTCACGTTCAGCGATGTGCGGCACATGTCGAGGAAGCGGTCGACGCCGAGGATCAGGCCGATGCCCTCCGGCGGCACGCCGACCATGCCGAGGATCATCGCCACCACCGGCAGCGAACCGGCTGGCACCCCCGCGGTGCCCACCCCGCCCAGGATGCAGACGACCATCACCATCACCTGCTGACCCAGGCTGAGATCCACGCCGAAGAACTGGGCGAGGAACAACACGGTGACGCCCTCGAAGAGCGCGGTGCCGTTCTGGTTCGCGGTGGCGCCGATGGTCAGCACGAAGCGCGAGATGCGCGGCGGCAGGTTGAGCCGGTGCTCGGCGACCTGCAGGGCGGTCGGCAGCGTCGCGTTGCTGGAGGCGGTGGAGAAGGCGACCAGGATCGCCTCCTGCGACTTGCGGAAGAAGGCGATCGGCGACATCCCGCCCAGCGTCCAGACCGCCAGCGAATAGACGACGAACATGTGGATGCCGAGCGCCAGCAACACCACGCCGGCGTAGGCGCCCAGCCGGATCAGCAGCTCCCAGCCGAACAGGGCGGCCAGGTTGAACATCAGGCAGGCGATGGCGATGGGCGCCATCCGGATCACCAGGCTGATCAGCATCATCGAGACCTCGAACAGGCCTTCGATGGCGGTCCTCAGCGTGGCGACCGCCGGGCTGCGGTTCTCCAGCAGCACCACGCCGACGCCGAACATCAGGGCGAAGAACATCACCGGCAGCGCCTGGTTCTCCGCCGCGGCGTTGATGACGTTCGATGGCACCATCTCGACGAAGAAGGCCGGTCCATCCAGCGACTTGGGCGACCGCTCGAGGATTGAGCGCGCGCCGCTGGCCGCCTCGCCGAGCAGCCGCTTGGCGAGCGCCGGGTCCACGCCGTCGCCGGGCCGGAGCAGGTTGACCGTCAGCAGGCCGACGATCACCGCGACGCCGGACAGCGCCAGCGTGAACAAGAGCGTGCGCCAACCGGTGCGGCCGAGCGAGCCCATGTCGCCCATCTCCGCCACGCCGATCACCAGGGCGGAGAACAGCAGCGGCAGCACCAGCATGAACAGCAGCCGCAGGAAGATCTGCGCCGCCGGTTGGGTGACGTAGGTGGTGAGGGTGGAGATCCAGGCCGCGTCGGGTCCGGAGGTCAGGTTGGCGATCAGCCCGGCGACGAGCCCGATCAGGAAACCCACGAGCATCTGCACCTGCAGGGGCGCGGACCGAAGTCTGGCGATCATCAAGGCTACGCGGCTCCCTCAAGCGGCATGCTGTCCGCGAGGGGGCGTTGAGACGCGCCCCCAGTCAAGCCGGCGCAACGAAAAAGGCCGCCGATCGCCCGGCGGCCCTTTCCTGCATTCGGATTGCGCCTGGCGCTATTCGGCGGCCTGGCGAGTGATGCCGATCTTCGGCGCCAGCTCGCCCGCGGCGTAGCGCTTGGCCATGGCCGACAGCGGCAGCGCGGTGATCTTCGAGGCGCGGCCGGCGGTGCCGAACTCTTCGAAACGCTGGACGCAGACCTTGCGCATGGCTTCCTTGGCGGGCTTGAGGTAGCCGCGCGGATCGAACTCGCCCGGCTTCTCGGCGAACACCTGGCGGATCGCGGCGGTGATCGCCATGCGGTTGTCGGTGTCGATGTTGATCTTGCGCACGCCGTGCTTGATGCCGCGCTGGATCTCTTCCACCGGCACGCCCCAGGTCTGGGGCATCTCGCCGCCGTACTTGTTGATCAGGTCCTGGAGATCCTGCGGCACCGACGAGGAGCCGTGCATCACTAGGTGGGTGTTGGGTAGGCGGCGATGGATCTCTTCGATCACGTTCATCGCCAGAACTTCGCCGTCCGGCTTGCGGGTGAACTTGTAGGCGCCGTGGCTGGTGCCCATGGCGATGGCGAGCGCGTCGACCTCGGTCGCCTTCACGAAATCGACCGCCTGGTCGGGATCGGTCAGCAGTTGGTCGTGGCCCAGCTTGCCCTCGAAGCCGTGGCCGTCTTCCTTCTCGCCCATGCCGGTCTCGAGGCTGCCCAGCACGCCGAGTTCGCCTTCGACCGAGGCGCCGACCCAGTGGGCCATGTCGACGACGTTGCGCGTCACCTTGACGTTGTAGTCGTAGTCGGCCGGGCTCTTGCCGTCGGCCTTCAGCGAACCATCCATCATCACCGAGGTGAAGCCGTATTGGATCGCAGTGGCGCAGGTGGCTTCGTTGTTGCCGTGGTCCTGGTGCATGCAGAGCGGGATGTGCGGGTACATCTCGGCCATCGCGTCGATCAGGTGCTTAAGCACGATGTCGTTGGCGTAGGACCGGGCGCCGCGCGACGCCTGCATGATCACCGGCGAATTGGTGGCCTCCGCGGCCTCCATGATCGCCAGCGCCTGTTCCATATTGTTGATGTTGAAGGCTGGAACGCCGTAGCCGTTCTCCGCCGCGTGATCGAGAAGCTGTCGAAGCGTGATGCGCGCCATCTGCGTAACCCCAGTGTTCTTTATCGGGTCAGGGCCGCCACGCCGGGCAGCACTTTCCCTTCCATCCATTCAAGAAACGCGCCGCCCGCCGTAGAGACGAAAGAAAAATCCTCCGTGACGCCGGCGACATTCAATGCCGCGACTGTATCACCGCCGCCGGCGACCGCCACGAGCTGACCGCTCTTGGCGCGCTGGGCGGCGTGACGAGCCGCTTCGACGGTCGCTTTGTCGAACGGCGGGACCTCGAAAACGCCCAGCGGGCCGTTCCACACCAGGGTCGCCGAAGCGTCGATCGCCGCGATCAGCTTGGCCAGCGTCTGAGGGCCGGCGTCGAGGATGCGGTCGGCCGGGCCGATGGCGGCAAGCTCGCGCACGGCCGAAGCCGCGCCCGGCTTCACCTCTTCGGCGGTCACCACGTCGATCGGCAGCAGCAGATCGCAGCCCTTCTGCCTGGCGGTCGCCATGATCTGGCGCGCGGTGTCGGCCAGGTCGTGCTCGCAGAGCGAGGCGCCGACGTCGACGCCCTGCGCGGCCAGGAAGGTGTTGGCCATGCCGCCGCCGATCGCCAGGCGGTCCAGCTTGCCGACCAGGTTGTTCAGCAGGTCGAGCTTGGTCGAGACCTTGGAACCTCCGACGATGCCCAGCACCGGGCGCTTGGGCGCCCCGAGCGCAGCGTCCAGCGCGTCGAGCTCGCGGCGCATCTGCTCGCCTGCATAGGCCGGCAGCACGTGCGCCAGGCCTTCGGTGGAGGCGTGCGCCCGGTGGGCGGCGGAGAAGGCGTCGTTGACGTAGAGGTCGCCGTTCTCGGCCAGCGCTTTGGCGAACTCCGGATCGTTCTTCTCTTCGCCGGCGTGATAGCGGACATTCTCCAGCAGCAGCACGTCGCCGGGCTTCATGGCGTCGACCGCAGCCTTGGCGCTCGGTCCAATGCAATCGTCGGCGAAGGCCACGGGCGCGCCGAGCAGCTTGGCCAGCGGCTCGACCACGGGCTTGAGGCTCATCTCCGGCACGCGCTTGCCCTTGGGCCGATCGAAGTGGGCGATCAGGATCACCTTGGCCCCGCCCTTGCGCAGCTTCTCGATGGTCGGCAGCGCCGCCCTCAGCCGCGTGTCGTCGCTCACCCGGCCGTCGGCCATGGGGACATTGAAGTCGACGCGGACCAGCGCCCGCTTTCCGGAGAGATCGGCGTCGTCGAGGGTCTTGAAGGTCATCGGTCTCGGTCCTCACCCCTGCGTTCACCTCCCCCGCGAAGCGGCGGGAGGGGGACCGCCCGGGGCACACCGGGCGATGGAGGGGGCGAGCCCCACGCGCAGACGCTGCTGAAGTCGTTGTCGAAGGCGGATGGTGGGCGGCTGCGGCCTGCCCCCTCCACCAGCCGCTCTTCGGCGGCTGGTCCCCCTCCCGCCCCTTCGCGGTGGAGGTGAGAGGGAGGGCAACAGGCCATCAGGCGCGTCGTCAGATCAGCTTCGCCAGCGCGATGGCGGTGTCGCTCATGCGGGTCGAGAAGCCCCACTCGTTGTCGTACCAGGAGAGCACGCGGGCGAGCTGGCCCTCGATCACCTGGGTCTGCGGCAGCGCGACCGTCGACGAGGCCGCGTTGTGATTGAAGTCGCCGGACACCAGCGGCTCGTCGGTCACCGCCAGGATGCCCTTCAGCGGGCCGGACGCCGCGGCGGCCTTGATCGCCTCGTTGATCTCTTCCTTGGTGACCGGCCGGCCCGGCACGATCTTAAGGTCGACGACCGAGACGTTGGCGGTTGGCACGCGGATCGAGGAGCCGTCCAGCTTCCCCTTCAGTTCCGGCAGCACCAGGCCGACGGCCTTGGCCGCGCCGGTGGAGGTCGGGATCATGTTCAGCGCCGCGGCGCGTGCGCGGTAGAGGTCCTTGTGCAGGGTGTCCAACGTCGGCTGGTCACCCGTATAGGAGTGGATCGTGGTCATATAGCCACGCTCGATGCCGCAGAGGTCCTGCAAGACCTTGGCGACCGGCGCCAGGCAGTTGGTGGTGCACGAAGCGTTGGAGATGACCAGGTCGTTCTCGGTCAGGGTGTCGTGGTTCACGCCGTAGACGATGGTCTTGTCGGCGTCGTCGCAGGGCGCGGAGACGATCACGCGCTTGGCGCCGGCGTCCAGGTGCGCCCTGGCCTTGTCCTTCGAGGTGAAGAGGCCGGTGCACTCCAGCGCGATGTCGACGCCCAGCTCCTTGTGCGGCAGCTCGGCCGGATTGCGGATCGCGGTGACCTTGATCTTGCCCATGCCGACGTCGATCGTATCGCCGTCGACGCGAACCGCCGCCGACAGCCGGCCGTGCACGCTGTCGTAGCGCAGCAGGTGGGCGTTGGTCTCGACCGGGCCCAGGTCGTTGATGGCGACCACCTCGATGTCGCGCCGCGCATGCTCCACGATCGAACGCAGAACCAGTCGGCCGATGCGGCCGAAACCGTTGATGGCGACGCGAACGGGCATAGGCAGGGTCTCCTTCGTGAGGCGCGTGGCGCTGCAGCGCCATGCAGGGCGGCGTTTTTCGATCCGGGGGGAGCGGAGTCAACCCCCTGCAACCGTTAAGCTTCTGCGCTGCAGCAGAAAATGTGCCAGCAGCTGCGCCGCAGCATCAGGTTGTCTGGCTACGCGAGCGGCCGTCTTAGCTTGTACGGGCGCTATTCCCCTCGCCGGCGAATTTGTCCCGAAAGCACGCAGGCCCTCCATCGCCGGAGGGCGCAGGTTGTCTCAGCTTCGGACGACACGCACCTTCGCCGCGACTTCCTTGGCGCGGTCGCGGGCTTCGTCGACGGCGCCGGCCTTGGCCAGCGCCACGCCCATGCGACGGCGCTCGAAGCTGACCGGCTTGCCGAACAGGCGAAGGTCCGCGCCGGCGACCCGCAGCGCTTCGGCCACGCCCTCGAAGGCCACGCCTTCGGCTTCGACGCCGCCGTAGATCACCGCGCTGGCGGCGGGGTCGCGCAGACGCACGTCCACCGGCAGGCCGAGGATGGCGCGGGCGTGGATGGCGAACTCGCTCTGCATCTGGCTGGCGAGCGTGACGAGGCCGGTGTCGTGCGGCCGCGGGCTCACCTCGGAGAACCAGACCTCGTCGCCCTTCACGAACAGCTCGACGCCGAAGATGCCCCAGCCGCCCAGCGCGTCGGTCACCGCGCGGGCGATGTCGCGCGCCTTGCGGTGCGCGCCAGGCGCCATGCCCTGCGGCTGCCAGCTCTCGACATAGTCGCCCTTCACCTGGCGGTGACCGATCGGCTCGCAGAAGGCGGTGACTGTCTGGCCGTCGGCGCCGCGGGCGCGAACCGTCAGCTGGGTGATCTCGAAGTCGAAGTCGACCTTGCCCTCGACGATGACCCGCGGCTGCTCGACCCGGCCGCCTTCCAAGGCGTAGCGCCAGGCCGCCGCGATCCGGTCCGGCGTCTCGACGTAGGACTGGCCCTTGCCGGACGAGGACATCACCGGCTTCACGAAGCAGGGAAAACCCGTGACCTCGGCCGCGGCCTTGGCGAGCTCGGCCTCCGACGAGGCGAAGGCGTAGAGGCTGGTCGGCAGCTTCAGCTCTTCGGCGGCCAGCCGGCGGATGCCCTCGCGGTTCATGGTCAGCTGCGCCGCGCGCGCCGTCGGTATCACCCGGGCCAGCCCTTCGGCCTCGATCTTCACCAGCTCGTCGGTGGCGATCGCCTCGATTTCCGGCACCACGATGTGCGGCCGCTCGAGCTCGATCACGGCGCGCAGCGCGGCCGGATCGGTCATCGTCACGACATGGCTGCGGTGCGCCACCTGCATGGCCGGGGCGCCGTTGTAGCGGTCGACGGCGATCACCTCGCAGCCGAGCCGCTGCAGCTCGATCGCCACTTCCTTGCCGAGCTCGCCCGAACCCAGCAGCAGCACCCTCACGGCGGAGGGCGAGAGCGGAGTCCCGAGCCGCAGGACGTCCTGGCGCGAGGCTTCGGAGCGCATGGGCGTCAGGCCAATTGCGACTTGGCGGCGTGGGCCACTGCCTGCGGCGTGATGCCGAAGTGCTCGAACAGCACCTTGTCCGGGGCGCTGGCGCCAAAGCCGCTCATGCCGACGAACACGCCGTCGGTCCCGATGAAGCGATCCCAGCCCATCCGCACACCGGCTTCCACCGCCACGCGCACCTCGGTCTCGCCGATCAGCGCGGCCTGATAGTCGGCGGGCTGCTTGTCGAAGCGCTCGAACGAGGGGACCGAGACGACACGTGCGCCGATGCCTTCGGCCTCCAGGATATCACGCGCGCCCAACGCTACGCCGACTTCCGAGCCGCTGGCGAACAGAGTCACCCGCGCCGGATGGCCGGCGGCGGCGAGCTGATAGGCGCCACGCGCCGACAGGTTTTCGCCGATCGCCTGAGTGCGCGCCGCCGGGACCTTCTGACGGGAGAGCGCCATCACCGAGGGCGTCTTCTTGGTTTCCAGCGCCAGCTTCCAGCACTCGGCGGTCTCCACCGCGTCGGCCGGGCGGAAGACGTTGAGGTTGGGCATGGCGCGCAAGGACGCCAGGTGCTCGACCGGCTGGTGGGTCGGGCCGTCTTCGCCCAGGCCGATGGAGTCGTGGGTGCCGACGAAGATGCTGCGCACGCCCATCAGCGCCGCCAGGCGCAGCGCGGGACGCGCGTAGTCGCTGAACACCAGGAAGGTCCCGCCGTAGGGAATCACCCCGCCGTGCAGCGCCATGCCGTTCATCGCCGCGGTCATGCCGAACTCGCGCACGCCGTAGTTGACGTAGCGGCCGGCATAGTCGGGCGCGTCCAGAACCGGGGTGTTCTTGACGAAGGTGTTGTTCGAACCGGTCAGGTCGGCCGAGCCGCCGATCAGGTCGGGAATGTCGCCGAAGATCTTCTCGAGCACCGACCCGGAATGCTGACGCGTGGCCGCCGCCGGCGCGGAGGCTTCGGCTTCGGCGATGAAGGCGTCCAGCCGCTCGAAGGCGTGCTTCGGTAGGTCGCCGGCCATGGCGCGCTGGAACTCGGCGGCATGGGCCGAGGCGGCGAGGCGCGCCTCCCAGGCCTTGCGGTCCTTGGCGCCCCGGCGGCCGGCGGCCCGCCAGCTGCGCGTCACCTCGTCGGGCACGACGAAGGGTTCGCTCGTCCAGCCCAGGTTTTCGCGGGTCGCCGCGACCTCCGCCCTGCCCAGCGCCTTGCCGTGCACGTCGTGGGTGCCTTCGAAGTTCGGCGAGCCCTTGCCGATCTTGGTCTTGCAGGCGATCAGCGAGGGCCGGTCCTGCTTGGTCGCCCAGGCGAGCGCGCGGCGGATCTGGGCGGCGTCGTGGCCGCCGATCGCCCTCACCGCCCAGCCGGCGGCCTTGAAGCGCGCGAGTTGGTCGGTCGCGTCGGAGAGACCGACCGCGCCGTCGATGGTGATGTTGTTGTCGTCCCACAGCACCGTCAGGCGGCTGAGCTTCAGCCGGCCGGCGAGGCTGATCGCCTCCTGGCTGATGCCTTCCATCAGGCAGCCGTCGCCGGCCACCACCCAGGTGCGGTGGTCGACCAGGTCGCCGCCGAATCGCGCCGCGAGGTGACGCTCGGCGATGGCCATGCCGACCGCGGTGGCCAGGCCCTGGCCGAGCGGGCCGGTGGTGGTCTCGACGCCGGGGGTGTGGCCATATTCCGGGTGGCCAGGCGTGATCGAGCCGAGCTGCCGGAACGCCCTGATCTGATCCATTGTCATGGCTTTGAAGCCCGACAGGTGGAGCAGGGAGTAGAGTAGCATCGAGCCGTGGCCGGCCGAGAGCACGAAGCGGTCGCGGTCGGCCCAGTCCGGGCGGCTGGCGTCGTACTTGAGGAATTTGGTCCAGAGCACAGTGGCGACGTCGGCCATGCCCATCGGCATGCCAGGGTGGCCGGAGTTCGCCTGCTCGACGGCGTCCATCGAAAGGACGCGGATCGCGTCGGCCATGGTCTGGAGATTAGCGGGCATTTCAGTCCGGGTTGGCGTTAAGGGAAAATGTCGCCGCGGCCTCGCATGCGCGGGCGCCATGGTCAAGGAAGCGCCGCACCACTGGAGCAACCGGACGACGCTCTATAGATTGTCGGCGAAGCTGAAATCGACGGAGCGGGCATGAGCCGGGAGACCGCGGGGGAAAGCGCGCTGGAGCTGGCGGCCAAGCGGCTGGAGCGGGCGGTTTCCGCGCTGGAGCAAAGGCTGCAGGGCGGTCACGCCGAACGCGGCGACCTGTTCGCCGCGGCTCCTCCAGGCGCTGAGCTGGCCGCCGAGCTGGAGCGGGCGCGGACGCGCGAGCGCGAACTGGAAGCCGCCGGCGCCGAAGCGTCTGCGGCGCTGGGTCGCGCCATCTCGGAGATTCGTGCGGCGTTGAATGGTGCAGGGGCCGTGGAGAGCTGAACATGGCGCAGGTGACGCTGAATGTGAACGGACGGCCCTATGTCGTGGGCTGCGAGGACGGACAGGAGTCGCACCTCATCGAGTTGGCCCGAATCTTCGACCGGCACGTTCGCCAGGTCGGCGAGGAGCTGGGGCAGCTGGGCGACACGCGGCTATTCCTAATGGGGGCGTTGCTGCTGGCCGACGAGCTTGCGGAAACCAAGGCGCGCATGGCCGCGGTCCAGGCCGACCTCGGCCGGCTGCAGTCCGACCACGCCCGCTCCGAAGCCCGCGCGGTCGCCGCCTTGGAGAACGCCGCCCGCCGCATCGAAAAGCTCGCCGGCGACGAAGCGGCATGAGATGCCCAAGATGCCCCCTGAGGGGAGGATCTCGGTTCAGCAGCCTTGAGAACGCCCGCCCGACCCACTACCTTGCGCAACCGGCGGGTCTGCTGCGTCTCACGTCGGAGGCGACATATCCCAGCGGCCTTAATTCTCTCTACGGGAGCTGTCCCTGTCCGAGACCGTGGTCTCGGGTATACGGCGCCCACCTGGTCTACCAGGTCGAGGGGATGAACAGTCCTTCACGGTTTTCGCGGCGCCGCCACCCTTCTATCGAGCTTTCCATCCGTGACCCTTTCTCCCGACAAGGCGACGCTTCGGGTCCGCCTGCGCGGCCTGCGCCGCAGGTTGGCCTCTGAGATACCCGACGCCGCGCAGCGCGCGGCACAGCATCTGCTGCTGGACAAGCTTCCGCCCTACGCCGCGTTCGCCCTCTACCATCCGACCGGCTCGGAGATGGACCCGCGCCCGCTACTCCCCCTCTTGCATCGCGCCGGCGCACGCCCCGCGCTGCCCGCCGCCTGCGCGCGCGACGAGGTGCTGGTGTTCCGCCTGTGGGACGAGGCCGTGCGGCTCTCCCCCGACGCCTTCGGCATCCCCGCCCCGCCCGCCATGGCGCCTCGCCTGGAGCCGGACCTCGTCATCACGCCGGTGCTCGGATTCGACCGCGCCGGCCGGAGGCTCGGCCAAGGCGCCGGCCACTACGACCGCACGCTGGCGAAACTCCGGGCCCAGAAGCCGGTTTTCGTCATTGGCTTGGCCTTCTCCGGCCAGGAGGTCGACACCCTGCCCGACGAACCGCACGATGAACGCCTCGACGCCATCCTGACGGAGACGGGCTACATCGAAGTGAGCTAAAGAGTTCGGATGCGGTTTGCTTTCTTTGGAGACGTGATCGGACGGTCCGGGCGCGACGGCCTGGCCGAACACCTGCCGGGCCTCAAGCGTCAGTTGGGTCTCGATTTCGTCGTCGTCAACGCAGAAAACGCGGCGGCCGGTTTCGGCATCACCGAGTCCACCGCCCGCGAGCTGTTCCAGTCCGGCGCCGACTGCCTGACGCTGGGCAACCACGCCTGGGACCAGAAGGAGGCGATGACCTACATCGTCCGCGAGCCCCGGCTGATCCGCCCGCTGAACTATCCGGTCCTGGCCAGCGCGCCGGGTCGCGGGGCGCAGCTGTTCGAGACCGACAGCGCCAAGCGGATCCTGGTGGTGAACCTGCTGGGCCGCGTGCACATGGACAGCCTCGACGACCCATTCGCCGCGGTCGACCGCGAGCTGGAGGCCTGCCCGCTCGGCGCGGTCGCCGACGCTGTGCTGGTTGACATGCACGCCGAGGCCACCTCCGAGAAGATGGCGATGGGCCACTTCTGCGACGGCCGCGCCAGCCTGGTGGTCGGCACCCACACCCACGTGCCGACCGCGGACGCCCAGATCTTGCCGGGCGGCACCGCCTATCAGACCGACGCCGGCGGCTGCTGCGACTACGACAGCGTGATCGGCAACGAGAAGGAAGAGCCGCTCCGGCGCTTCACCACCCGCATCTCCGGGGGCCGCTACAAGCCCGCCAGCGGCCCGGCCACCGTCTGCGGCGTCTTCGTCGAGACGCACCCAGGCACGGGCCTCGCCCGCCGCATCGAGCCGATCCGCGTCGGCGGCCGCCTGTCCCAGCACGTGCCCCAGGTGGACGTGGTCGCGGCGGAGTAGTCGCGAAGCGGCGTAGATGTGGCGGTTCAGCTTAGTAGAACCACACGGCCACACGGACGCGCCCATCCGGCTAATCACGTGAGTAGGATGACCGGCCATGGGCCGGTCCCTCAATTGGGACCTACCGCGCGTGCTTGTGTGGTTCGAACGCGTCCGTATGGTCCGTGTAGTCCTTGGTTCTAATTTTAGCGGCCTCACCGCTTGCTGGACCTCGCCTTGAGATCCGCGAGCGTCAGCTTTCCGGTCTTGGCCTTGTCGAGCAGGACGAAGCGGGCGGCGGTGCGGCGGTCCCATTCGGCGCGGGTGATCTTGCCGTCGATGTCGGCGTCGGCGGCGAGCAACGGCTCGGGCTCGTTCAGCAGCGAATAGCGCGCCGCGCCGTTCTGGCCCGCGCCGAAGAAGACATCCTGCTCGGTCTTGCTGGCGTGCTCGCCGCCGTAATCGCCGCCGTGGCCGCGGCCGCCGTGGCGATGCATGCCGCCACTGCGCATTGCGCCGCCGCCTCCGCCGCCCCAGCCGCCTTCCCCGCGCCCGCCGCCGCCGAAGCCGATCTCGGCGATCTCCGGAACGCGGTCGCGTTCATAGGCCTGCACCTCCAGGCCGTCGATCACGCCGTCTCCATTGGTGTCGAACAGGGCGAAGGCCTTGGCGGCGTCGGCGGCGAACTCCGCCGCGGTGACCGCGCCGTCCTGATTGGCGTCGGCCTGGGCAAACCAGGCGTCGAGCCCGCCACGCCCGCGGAACGCCTCGCCGGATGGGCTGATGAACAGGCGGTGGTGGCGCGGACCGCGTTCTGGAGGCTCCCCGTGCGGCTGCGCGGCGACCGGAAGCGCCACGGACGCCAGGGCCGCAACGAGGAGGAGCTTGCGCAGCATGTAACGGTCCCGATCTAATGGCCTAGCTGGCCGTAAGCTTTAACGCGGTCGCGCGCCCATTCCGTCGGAGGAGCCATGCTCGCCAGGTTCATCGTCCGCGCCATCTTCGCCGCCGTCGGGCTGGCGATCGCCGCCCACCTCGTTCCCGGCGTCGGCTACGCCAGTCTGGGCAGCCTGATCGCCGCCGCGCTGCTGCTGGGGATCGTCAACGCCTTCGTCCGGCCGGTGATCTTCGTGCTCACCCTGCCGCTGACCATCGTCACTCTGGGCCTGTTCCTGTTGGTGGTGAACGCCGCGATGATCGGCCTGGTGGCGATGTTGCTGAGCGGCTTCCACGTCAACGGCCTGCTCCCCGGCGTGCTCGCCGCCATCGTCACCGGCGTGACCAGCTGGATCGGCGGCATGGTCCTGGGCGACGCCAAGCGCTAGCGCCCTTCCTCTCCCGGCCCGCCGGGAGAGGGGGACCGCCTGCCGAGCGTAGCGAAGCGGGCGGTGGAGAGGGCAGGCCGCCGCGAGGACTTGAGGAAGGTGCTGAGCCAGCGGGGCGGATAGCGCTGCGCCCGTGGCTCGCCCTTTCCACCGCCCGCTCTTCGGGGGGCGGTCCCCCTTTCCCGCAAGCTGGAAAGAAAAGCAAAAAAAGGGCGGAGCCTTGCGGCCCCGCCCCCATTCTCAAAGTCGCTGGTCGGCTGGACTTAGAAGTCCATGCCGCCCATGTCGGGCATGCCGCCGCCGGGCATGGCCGGGGCGCTCTTCTTCGGCGCTTCGACGATCGCAGCTTCCGTGGTGATCAGCAGGCCGGCCACCGAGGCGGCGTCCTGCAGAGCCGTACGGACGACCTTCGCGGGGTCGATGACGCCGGCCTGCACCAGGTCGACGTACTCTTCCGTCTGGGCGTTGAAGCCGAAGGTGGCCGAGGCGTTCTCCAGCACCTTGCCGACCACGATCGAGCCTTCGACGCCGGCGTTTTCCGCGATCTGACGGATCGGAGCTTGCAGGGCGCGGCGGACGATGGCGACGCCGGCTTCCTGGTCGTCGTTGTCACCCTTGAAGCCGTCGAGAACCTTCGAGGCCTTCAGCAGGGCGACGCCGCCGCCGGGGACGATGCCTTCTTCCACCGCAGCGCGGGTGGCGTTCAGGGCGTCGTCGACGCGGTCCTTCTTTTCCTTGACTTCGACTTCGGTCGCGCCGCCGACGCGGATCACCGCGACGCCGCCGGCGAGCTTGGCGAGACGCTCTTGCAGCTTCTCACGGTCGTAGTCCGAGGTGGTGTCTTCGATCTGGCGCTTGATCTGGGTGACGCGGCCTTCGATGCCGGCCTTGTCGCCCGAACCGTCGACGATCGTGGTGTTTTCCTTGGTGATCGTGACCTTCTTGGCGCGGCCGAGCATGTCGATGGCGACGTTCTCGAGCTTGATGCCCAGGTCTTCGCTGATCAGCTGGCCGCCGGTCAGGATGGCGATGTCTTCCAGCATCGCCTTGCGGCGATCGCCGAAGCCCGGCGCCTTGACCGCCGCGACCCGCAGGCCGCCGCGCAGCTTGTTGACCACCAGGGTGGCCAGCGCTTCACCTTCGACGTCCTCGGCGATGATCAGCAGCGGGCGTCCCGACTGGACCACCGCTTCCAGCACCGGCAGCAGCGGCTGCAGCGAGGAGAGCTTCTTTTCGAAGAGCAGGATGAGCGGCTCTTCGAGGTCGGCCTCCATCTTCTCGGCGTTGGTGATGAAGTAGGGCGACAGGTAGCCGCGATCGAACTGCATGCCTTCGACGACGTCGAGCTCGGTCTCGGCGGTCTTGGCTTCTTCGACGGTGATGACGCCTTCGTTGCCGACCTTTTCCATCGCGCGGGCGATCATCTCACCGACTTCGATGTCGCCGTTGGCGGAGATGGTGCCGACTTGAGCGATTTCGCTGTTGGCCGAGACCTTCTTCGCGGACGCCTTGATGTCTTCGATGACCTTGGCGACCGCCTTGTCGACGCCGCGCTTCAGGTCCATCGGGTTCATGCCCGCGGCCACCGACTTCAGGCCTTCGGTGACGATCGCTTGCGCCAGCACCGTGGCGGTGGTGGTGCCGTCGCCGGCCTTGTCGTTGGTCTTGGAGGCGACTTCGCGGATCAGCTGGGCGCCGAGGTTCTCGAACTTGTCAGCCAGTTCGATTTCCTTGGCGACCGACACGCCGTCCTTGGTCGAGCGCGGGGCGCCGAAGGACTTTTCGATCACCACGTTGCGGCCCTTGGGGCCCAGGGTGACCTTCACCGCGTTGGCGAGGGTGTTGACGCCACGCAGCATCTTGTCGCGTGCGTCGGAGGCGAAATAGACGTCTTTGGCAGCCATGATTGCTGTCCTTCTCTGAAAGGGTGGGGTGCGAGTTCCGGGGTCGAGGCCGCTTAAGCTTCGAGCACGCCCAGGATGTCGCTTTCCTTCATGATCAGCAGGTCCTTGCCGTCGAGCTTGACCTCGGTGCCGGACCACTTGCCGAACAGGATGCGGTCGCCGGTCTTGACGTCGAGCGCCTGAACCTTGCCGCTGTCGTCACGCGCGCCGGGGCCAACGGCGACGACTTCGCCTTCCTGCGGCTTTTCCTTCGCGGTGTCGGGGATGATGATCCCGCCCCGGGTCTTCTCTTCTTCCTCGACGCGCTTGATGAGGACGCGGTCTCCCAGAGGACGAAACGCCATGTGAATAATCTCCGTTCGAGACGGTTGAATGGTGAGGGCGGCAACGCCCGCCCGCCCCGCTCGCTAACCCTGTTAGCAGTCGAAGGGGGTGAGTGCTAACGCCGGCGAGGACTTAGGTCTATGCCGCGGGGGAGTCAAGACGCGCACCCGCCGATCCGCTCGCCCCAGGAACAGAATCCGCTGAATCGCGTTCATGGAACCTGAGCCGTTGCACATCGTTCCCTTCGTACAGGAACGAGAGGGGTGCACATGGCTTTGCAATCCTTCCTGCGCAAGATCCTGCGTGAAGGTTCCCTGACGGTGCGCCTGCCCGACGGAGCGCCGATCGAGCTGGGCGACGGCGTGGGGCCGCCGATCGTGGTTGGGATCACCTCCAGACGCTGGGTGGCGCGGATCGCCGCCAACCCGAGCATCGCCGTGGGCGAGGCCTACATGGCCGGCGGCCTGGTGCTCGAGCGCGGCACGATCTGGGACTTCGTCGATCTCATCGGCCGCAACGCCAAGCACCGTCCGCTGAAGCGCGCCGGCGCCCTGGCGCGCTGGTGGCTCGACCAGCGGCTGCAAGCCAATCAGCGCGCCGCCGCCCGCCGCAACGTGGCGCATCACTACGACCTGTCGGCGGACTTCTATCGGCTCTTCCTCGACGCCGACATGCAATATTCGTGCGCCTACTTCACCCATCCGGGCGCCAGTCTGGAAGAGGCGCAACTCGCCAAGAAGCGCCACATCGCCGCCAAGCTGCTGCTGGCGCCCGGACAGCAGGTGCTGGATATCGGCTGCGGCTGGGGCGGCCTTGGGCTGACCCTGGCCGGCGAGGGCGGCGTGCACGTCGACGGCGTCACGCTGTCGACCGAGCAACTCGCCACGGCGAGCGCGCGGGCGCAGGCGGCGGGGCTCGCCGGCCGTGCGGACTTCTCGCTCACCGACTATCGCGACGTGGCCGGCCCGTACGACCGCGTCGTCTCCGTCGGCATGTTCGAACACGTCGGCCGGCCGAACTTCCAGGCCTATTTCGACCAGATCGCACGGCTCCTGACCGACGACGGCATCGCGGTGATCCACTCGATCGGCCGCTATGAGGGCCCTTCGTTCACCCAGCCCTGGATCGCCAAGTACATCTTCCCCGGCGGCTACATCCCGGCGATGAGCGAGGTGCTGGCCTGTGTCGAGCGCGCCGGCCTGATGGTCACCGACGTCGAAATTCTGCGGCTGCACTACGCCGAGACGCTGAAGGTTTGGCGCGAGCGGTTCACCGCGCGGCGCAGCGAGGCGGCGGAGATGTACGACGAGCGGTTCTGCCGGATGTGGGAGTTCTATCTCTGCGTCAGCGAGATCGCCTTCCGCTACCGCGGCCACATGGTCTTCCAGCTGCAGCTGGCCAAGAAGGTCGACGCCGCGCCGATCACCCGCGACTACATCGGCGCGGCCGAGCGCCGATTTGGGCTGCCGCAGGAGCGGCGGGCGGCTTAGGGATCCTTCCGCTCCAACGCCGCCAGCTCCTCCGGCGTGTTCGCGCCGGCGAAGGCCGCGGCGTCGGCGAACGCCACCGCGGTTAGGCCGCACGTCTCGGCGAAACCCTTAAGCGAGCGGCGGCCGGCGGCCAGGTAGTCGGTGAGCCCGCCCAGAACCCGTGGCCGCCAGAGCCCGCAGACCGGCTGCAGGAAACCCTCGACCTCCGGCAGGGCGACGCCATCATCCGCTGTCAGCGCCGCGGCGAGCGTCTCCGCAAGATCGACCGGCAGCCGCGGCATGTCGCAAGGGATCGTCAGCACGAATTGCGCTCCGACGCTGCGCGCATGTTGCAGCGCCGCCGCAAGCCCAGCCAACGGGCCCGGCACGTCGGCCCGGTCCAAGATCAGCGGCGCTTCGACTGCGCCGGCCAGTTGGGCCGCGTCGCGCACCGAGACAACGACGTCGTCCGACCACCGTCGCGCCTGGGCGAGCGCGTTGACCACCAGCGGCTCGCCACGGAACGGACGCAGCGCCTTGAGGCCGCCCATCCGGCTTCCTTCCCCGCCCGCCAGAACCGCCACGATCAAGCTTTCCATGCCGCCGTATGCTAAGCGGCGCCGGTGAGCCTCGTCACCTCGCTCCTCATCGTGGCTGGCGCCTTCGTGACGGCGACGCTCTCCGGCGTGTTCGGCATGGCGGGCGGGCTGGTGCTGATGGGCGCGCTAGCGCTGGTGCTGCCGGTGCAGGCTGCCTTCGTCACCCATGGCCTGTTGCAGTTGGTCGCCAACTGCTGGCGCGCCATCCTGCACCGACGTCACGTACGTTGGGACATCATCGGCTGGTACGCGCTGGGCTCTGTCGCCGCCGCGGCCACCGTCGCCGCGCTGACCTTCACGCCGTCCAAGCCGCTGCTCTACCTGCTCCTCGGGCTGATCCCTGGCCTGTTGTGGCTGCCGCGGACATGGCTGCAACTGGACGCCGCCAGGCCGCCGCAGGCGGTGCTCTCCGGCCTCTCGGTCACCGGGCTCAATCTGACCGCGGGCGTCGCAGGGCCGCTCCTCGACATCTTCTTCGTCCGCACCGAGCTCACCCGCCACGCCATCGTCGCCACCAAGGCCGCGACCCAGGTCCTCGCCCATCTGGCCAAGATCATCGTCTATGGCGCGCCGCTGCTGGGCGCGTCGCGGAGCGGCTTGCCGCCTGCGGGGGTGTTCGCGATCGCCGTCCCACTGTCGATGGCCGGCGCCGTCGTCGGCGCGCAGATTCTCGAACGCATGAGCGACGTCGACTTCAAGCGCTGGACACGCTGGGTCGTCACCGCGACCGGAGCGCTCTACCTCGCCCAGGCCGCCCGGCTCTGGCTCGGCGCGTGAGGCAAAAAAAAGAGCCGGGCGCGAGGCCCGGCTTTGAAAGTCATAGGGAGGAAACGCCCAGGATGGGCAAGGGCCGAGATAAGACCTCAGCGCCCCCGTTCAATAGCCAAGCTCAAAAAATTTGAAAGAATGTTCAACCTGACCGCCTCGCCCGCCGTGCGCGAAAAAAGCCGCGCAACAGGTCGGCGCTCTCCTGCGCCATCACTGGGCCAGTCACCTGCGGCCGCCAGTGGCACGTTGGCTGCTCGAAGAAGCGCGGCCCGTTGACGACCGCCCCGCCCTTGGGATCCTCGGCCCCGAAAACCAAGACGCCGATCCGCGCATGGCTGATCGCGCCGGCGCACATGGCGCAGGGCTCCAGCGTCACCGCCAGCCCCAATCCCGTGAGCCGGTAGTTGCCCACTTTCCTGGCGGCGGCCCGCAGAGCGACGATCTCGGCGTGCGCGGTCGGGTCGTGCGCGCCGATCGACTGGTTGGCGCCGACGGCGATCACGTCACCGCTCGCGGGATCGAAGACGACCGCACCTACGGGGGTCTCTCCAGCGTCGGCGGCGGCTTGCGCCGCTTCGAGGGCGATGCGCATGGTGCGCTGAATATGGTCCACGATCCGCAACGAACCGGCCGCCCCGCGCGCGGTCAAGCCCGCAGCGCCGAACCGCCGCCTTCCGACGAGGGAGAGAACATCGCCCACGACGGCGGCGATCGGGTCGCCAAGGCGCTGGCGCGCGCCGGCGTCGCCTCCCGGCGCGACGTCGAGCGGCTGATCGCCGAGGGCCGCGTGGCGCTGAACGGCCAGGTGCTCACTACCCCCGCGGTCAAGGTCGAGCCGGGCGATATCCTCACGGTCGACGGCAAGGTGGTGGGCGACGCCGAGCCCGCGCGCCTGTTCCGCTACCACAAGCCGGTCGGGCTGGTGACCACGCACAAGGACCCGCAGGGCCGTCCAACCGTGTTCGCCGCCCTGCCCGCCGGCCTGCCGCGGCTGATCTCCGTCGGCCGGCTGGACCTCAACTCCGAAGGCCTGCTGCTGCTGACCAACGACGGCGGCCTGGCGCGCGGACTGGAGATGCCGAACGCTGGCGTGATCCGCCGCTATCGCGTGCGGGCGCACGGCCGGATCAACCAGGAGCGGCTCGACAAGCTGAAGGACGGGGTGACGGTCGAGGGCGTCCGCTACGGCGCGATCGAGGCCAGGCTGGACAAGGCCAAGGAAGGCCCGCAGTCGGCCAACCTCTGGATCACGGTGACGCTCGCCGAGGGCAAGAACCGCGAGATCCGCCGGGTGATGGAGTCGCTCGGGCTGAAGGTGAACCGCCTGATCCGCCTGTCCTACGGCCCGCTGGCGCTGGGGACGTTGGAGGTCGGCGAGATCGAGGAGGTGGGGCCACGCGTGTTGCGCGAGCAGTTCACCCAGCACATCGCACCGGCCAACCTGCCGAAGGGTGACCGGCCGGTGTTCAAGGGTGCGAAAACGGCCACGCCGGGCCGCCGCGCGCGGAGCACGTCGGGCGCCGGCGAGACTCAGCCCCGCCGTGCGCCTGAGCCTCGCGCCAGCGAACCGCCGAAGAAGAAGGCCTACAAGCCCGGCTGGGCCAAGCCCAAGCCAAAGCCCCGCGCCGCCCCAGCGAAGAAGCCCGGCGCGCCGCGCAAGGGGCGGTAAGGGGGCGCTCCTCCCGCAGCGAGAGACGGAGAGGAGTTACGCCCGCCCGGTCGAGGAGCTGAGGAACTGCGGGTCGATCCCGAGCTTGCCCAGCGCGCGACCCCATTTGCCGGGGTGATCGGCGCCAAAGATGATCGCCTCGTCGGCCTCGCAGGTCAGCCACACGTTCTCGCGCAGCTCGCTTTCCAGCTGGCCGGCGCCCCAGCCGGCATAGCCCAGCGCCAATAGCGCGCGCCGCGGGTGGCCGTTCGCCTGGGCCAGCGCCTCGAGCGCATCGCGCGTGGCGGTGAGGGTGAGGCCGGCCCCAACGCCGATCGAGTGCTCACCGGCATAATCGTCAGTGTGCAGCACGAAGCCCCGTTCGCGCTCGACGGGTCCGCCGATCAGAACGAGGTCGCGCGGCGCACGGATCTGCGACTTGATCTCCAGCCGTTCGAGCAGGTCCGGCACGCTCAACCCCTCGACCGGCCGGTTCACCGCCAGGCCCATGGCGTGATGTTCGTCATGAGCGCAGATCAGGATCAGCGCGCGCTCGAACCGAGGGTCCGAGATGCCAGGCATCGCGATCAGCAGCTGGCCGGAAAGAAAGCCTGCCTCCATGCCTTGCAGATTTGGCCTGGATCGCCCGGCTTTCAAGCGCGATCCTTGAAACAGCGGCCCTTCGTCGGCCGCCGCCGCCGCGAGCGGCGTGTGTTCCGAGGGAGATAGGGCCATGGCCATCCAGGTTGGAGACAAACTGCCGTCCGTCACTCTGGTCGAGGCCACGGCTGACGGGCCCAAGCCGACCAAATCCGATGACTTCTTCAAAGGCCGCCGCATCGCGCTGTTCGCCGTGCCGGGCGCCTTCACCCCGACCTGCTCGGCCAAGCACCTGCCGGGGTTCAAGCAGCTCGCCCACGACATCAAGGGCAAGGGCGTCGACGTGATCGCCTGCGTCTCGGTCAACGACGGTTTCGTCATGCGCGCCTGGGCGGAGGACCAGGCGGTGGGCGAGGACATCGTCATGCTGGCCGACGGCTCCGGCGACTTCACCCGCGCTATCGGCCTGGAGCTGGACGCCAGCGGCAATGGCATGGGCAAGCGCTCGCGCCGCTATTCGATGGTCGTCGAAGACGGCGTGGTGACTCAGCTCAACCTCGACGATCCGGGCGAGTTCAAGGTCTCCGCGGCGGACTATCTGCTGGCTCGCCTCTGACCCCTTGCGAACGCGCCGGCCGCGGCTCATGCTAGGCCGGCTCGATCCAGAGAGGTCTTGAGTGTTCAACGGTTTAGGGCGGATCCCGCGGCTCACGGCGTTGGGCCTGCTGGCGGCGGCTCTGGCGGTTTCCAGCCAGCCGGAGAGCGCCTCCGCGAAAAGCGTTCGCAAGCCGCGGCCGGACAGCGTCGAATATCGCCTCAGCTGGCCGCTGGAGGTGATCGGCGCGCGCAACGCCTACGCCGCGGGCTACACCGGGCGCGGCGTGCGCATCGCGCTGATCGACTGCGGCGTGCACCCGAAAATGGATCTCGGGCGAAACCTGTCGCGCGAGTCCGTCGACATGAATCCGGTTCGCAGCGCGCACCTGAGCGACCCGCACGGCCGCTGGGTGGCCCAGCCGCTGGGCGCCGCGCTCGACGGACGCGGCACCGTGGGCCTGGCCTACAACGCCACCCTCATCGAGATCCGCGCCGACATGGACGGCGGCTATCACGGTGAATGCGCCTTCTGGCCGAGAGACGTCGCCCGCGCGGTCGACTATGCGGTGGGCAACAAGGCCCGGATCATCATCCTGCCGATGCAGGCCAAGAACCCGCTGGGCAAGGCGTTCGAAAGCGCGCTCGAACGCGCCGTGGCGAGCGGCGCGGTAATCGTGGCCGCCGCAGGCAACGACACCCTGGCCGAAACCGCCTATCCGGCGCGCTACGCCGCCGACCCGCGGTTCGCCGCCTCGATGGTGGTGGCCGGCGCGCTGACGCCCGATGGGACCATCGCGCCCTGGTCGAACCGGGCGGGCCTGGTGAAGAGCCGCTATCTGCTGGCGCCCGGGCAATGGATCCTCACCGACTGCCGCCGGAAGTGCGAGTTCGCGCACGGCACCTCTTTCGCGACGCCGTTCGTCGCCGGCGCGCTGGCGCTGGTGATGGAGGCCAATCCACAGGTTAGCGGGCCGGACGCCGCGGAGCGCGTGCTGGACGCGGCCAAGCCGATGGAGGCCCCCGGCGGCGAGGCGGCCTATGGCCGCGGCGCCCTGAGCGTCAGCCGCCTGTTCCCGACGACGGAGCCGGTAAGGAACTAGTCGCCTCTCGCCCGCGAAGCGAGAGGGAGAGGAAAGTCTCAGAACCCGCCGAGGGCGGTCTTCAGGCGGTCGATCTGGGACAGCACGGGGTGCGGGGCGGTGTCTTCGGCTTCGACATACATCCGCCGATCGAGGTGACGGACCCGATCGTAGAGGCGGTCGGAGCGTTCGAGTAGCGACAGGAGGCCATTGGGCATATCTTCGTCGCCATTGTCGCCGGCCGGCGACAACTCTTCGCCGGCCAGGCGGTAACGGTCCTCGCAGGCGGCGGTCGGCGCCATGTCGCCTTCGCGCACCGCGCGCTGCACCAGCAGCCACGAGGCCACCTGCATCAGGCGGGTGGTGAGCCGCATGCTCTCGGAGGCGTAGCCGAGCGCGGCGTTGCGCGAGAGCGACTTGGATTCCTGCCGACCCGGGCCGTCGAGATAAGCGGCGGTCTCTTCGACGAGGTCCATGCCCTCCTGGAAGGTCCGCTCGAACAGTTCGGAGCGCGCAAAATCCTGAATCACATCGGCGCGCCAGGGCAGCAGGGATTCTGGTTCGTTCATTTCGTTCCCATTCCGCCCCGTGCCGGACGCGGTACGCTCAAGTTGTTTTCGCCGGCCTCGGTGCAACACCCGTGCCAAAGGTTGCAGGCGAAACCTTCAGGACGGGCGGGCTGAGAAGAAGGCGTCCGCCGCGGCGCGACCCGCTCGCTTCCGATCGATCTGAGCCTGTACGCGGGCGATCTCCGAGTGCAAAGCCTCGATACGCTCCTCAAGCTCGGCTACCGCGTAGAGTTCCAGATCCTCCCGTAGGGCTTCGGTCAACCGCTGACCGCGGCCAAGTCGAACATCGGCAGGTTCATCCATCGCGAAGCGACCTCCCTTTGCCGGTCCCCCCGGAGGGTCTATCCAACCGCGCAACCCCCTCGTGCGCAAGGTCGCCGGAGTCACACCATGAGCAATTCCGCACCCGGAAGCCTGCTGGCGATCACGGTCGAGGGTGAAAAAGGCCCGCCCGAGGCGCTCCGGCTGACGACGCTGCCGGCGCTGGAGCCGAGGCCGGGCGAGATCCTGATCGCGGTCAAGGCCGCCGGCGTCAATCGCCCGGACCTGGTGCAGCGGATGGGGAATTACGCGCCACCTCCAGGCGCATCGCACGTCCTGGGGCTCGAGATCGCCGGCGAAGTGGTGACCGCGGCGGGACGCTGGAAGGCCGGCGACCGGGTCTGCGCGCTGCTCGGCGGCGGCGGCTACGCCGACCAGGCGGTCTGCGACGCCCGTCACGCCCTGCCGATCCCGCGGGGGCTCGACTTCATTCAGGCCGCCGCGCTGCCGGAGACCATCTTCACAGTCTACGCCAACGTCTTCGAAGGCGGCGGGCTGAAGGCGGGACAGACGCTGATGGTGCATGGAGCGACCTCCGGAATCGGCGTCACCGCCATCCAGATGGCGAAGGCCGCAGGCGCCAAGGTCATCGCCACCGGACGCGGCACGGACAAGAAGGCTGCCGCGCTGGCGCTTGGCGCCGACGTCGCAGTCGATGCGAAGGCGGAGGACTTCGCCGACGTCGCCAAGGCGCATGGCGGCGTCGACGTGGTGCTCGACATGGTCGGCGGCGACTACCTCAAGAAGGATATAGAGGCGCTGAAGTTCGGCGGCCGGATCGTTTTCATCGCCAACCTCGCGGGCGATGCGCCGCTGTCCGTCTTCGCCGTGATGCGCAAGCAGGCGGTCATCACCGGCTCGCTGCTCCGGCCCCGCAGCGCCGACGAGAAGGCCAGGCTCGCCGCCGAGGTCGAGCGCGTCGTCTGGCCATGGGTCGCCGAGGGCAAGGTGCGCTTGCCGATCGACAAGACCTTCCCGCTGGCTGACGCCGCCGCCGCCCACGCCTACCTCGAAGCCGGCGCACACGTGGGCAAGGTGGTGCTGACGGTCGAGTAAGCAGATGCTCCCCCGCAGGGTGAGCTGTCGGCGAAGCTGACCGAGGGGGCTTCCGCTCAGAAGCTGGCCGCAACCTTGATCAGCATTTGAGTGGAAGCACCCTCCGGCGCTGCGCGCCACCTGCCCCTGTGGGGGAGGATCACGTCGTCGCGAACGGGTAGGGCGAGATCGATTTGGTGAAGTCGTCGACGGTCAGCGTGCGGCTGATCGGTTCGGCGGCGCGCTGCGGGCAGGCGGGGCGCTCGCAGATGCGGCAGGCGGGGCCGATGGCGGTGGCGCGCGGCTCCTTGAGGTCCAGCCCGCGCGAATAGACCAGCCGTTCGGCGTACTTGAGCTCGCAGCCCATGCCGATGGCGAGCTCGGAATCCTCGCCGGCGTAGGCGGTCGCCAGGCGCGCGACCGTGCGCGCGAAGGTGAAATACCTCTGGCCGTCCGGCGTCTCGACGATCTGGGTGACGATCCGCCCAGGGGTGCGGAAGCTGGAATGGATGTTCCAGCGGGGGCAGGCGCCGCCGAACCGCGAGAACGGGAAAGTCGACCCCGCGAACCGCTTGGAGATGTTCCCGGCCGAATCCATACGGATCATAAAGAACGGAACGCCGCGCGAGCCCGAGCGGGACAGCGTGGTCAGCCGATGACAGGCCTGCTCGAACGAGACGCCGAAGCGGGAGCGCATCAGGTCGATGTCGTAGGCGGTGCGTTCCGCGGCCTCGTGGAAGGCCTGGTAAGGCATCAGCATGGCCGCGGCGAGGTAGTTGGCGAGCGACACCTTCAGGAGATTGCGCGTCGGCCGATCCGGCGGCCCGGCCCGGTCGGCCAGGCCGTCCAGCAGTTCGCGGTGCTCCAGGATCGCCAGCTGATAGGCTAGCGAGAAGGCGCGCCCCTCCCCGGTCAGGGCCTCGGAGAGGAACAGCCGTTTGCGGTGGTGATCGAAGCGCCGGACGCTTTCTGGCAGCACCTCCACCGGCACCACCTGGACACGGATGCCGTGCCGCGACGACAGCCGCTCGCGAGCCGTCCAGGCGAAATCCTGCGGCTGGGCTTCGAGCTGGTGGGCGAAAGCCTCGGCCGCCTCCTCCAACTCGCCGAAATGATTCTTCCGCTCTTGGATGAAGTCGCGCACCCAGTCGGAGGGCATGGACATCGGCGGCGCGGCCGCCCCCTCCTCCGGCCGGGCGGCGGCTCCGAGCTCGGACAGCCTGCGCTGGTCGAGATAGGCGCGGTAGAGCCGAACGATCGCTTCGGCCACGCCGGGCGCGCTCTCGGCCACCTCGGCGATCTCGTGGCGCGGCAGGCCGAGGTCGCGGAACAGCTGGTCGGTGAAGACCTCCGAGAGGCCGGTCGCGCCCGCCGATTCCGGATCCGACGCCAGGGTCTTCAGGTCCAGGTCATAGGCTTCCGCCAGCCGCAGCAGCACCTGGGCGGTCACCGGCCGCTGGTTGCGCTCCAAGAGGTTGAGGTAGCTTGGCGAGACACCGAGATCCTCGGCCATGCGCGTCTGGGTGATGCCCAGGTCGCGACGCTGGCGCTTCAGGCGCGCGCCCAGGAACAGCTTGCGGTCGGTGTTGGCGGCCATGATGTATGAGTTGTCACACTTTTACACTTATTACAAGGTAATGGTGTGACACATTCGCCTTTTGAGCTGAGCCACGCTGTTTCCTTAACGGCTTTTCGAGAGTTAGAAGCCTGCAACGGTTGTCAAAACGCGGCGACCACCCATTCGCGAAAGAGTAAAGATGTCTTATCAAGACCACATCATCGAGATGGGCCAGCTCGTCCGGGGCAAGGACGGCCAGTGGGACGCCATCAACCCCGAAGCCGTCGCCCGGATGCGCCTGCAGAACCGGTTCAAGACCGGCCTGGAGATCGCGCGTTACACCGCCGATATCATGCGCAAGGACATCGCGGCCTACGACGCCGATCCTTCGCAATACACCCAGTCGCTGGGCTGCTGGCACGGCTTCATCGGCCAGCAAAAGCTGATCTCGATCAAAAAGCACTTCAAGACGACTGACCGTCGCTACCTCTACCTGTCTGGCTGGATGGTCGCGGCGCTGCGCTCGGAGTTCGGCCCGCTGCCGGACCAGTCGATGCACGAGAAGACCTCGGTCCCCGCGCTGATCGAAGAGCTCTACACCTTCCTGCGTCAGGCCGACGCCCGTGAGCTCGGCATGATGTTCCGCGACCTCGACGCGGCCCGCAGGGCCGGCGACAAGGCCAGGGAAGAAGCGCTGATCGACGCGGTCGACAACTACCAGACCCACGTCGTGCCGATCATCGCGGACGTCGACGCCGGCTTCGGCAACCCGGAAGCCACCTACCTGCTGGCCAAGAAGATGATCGAAGCCGGCGCCTGCTGCATCCAGATCGAGAACCAAGTTTCCGACGAGAAGCAGTGCGGCCACCAGGACGGCAAGGTCACCGTTCCGCACGAGGACTTCCTGCAGAAGATCCGCGCCGTCCGCTACGCCTTCCTCGAGCTGGGCGTCGACAACGGCCTGATCGTCGCGCGCACCGACTCGCTCGGCGCGGGCCTGACCAAGCAGATCGCCGTCTCCAAGCAGCCGGGCGACCTGGGCGACAAGTACAACAGCTTCCTCGACTGCGAAGAGATCGAACCCGCGCAGCTGAAGAACGGCGACGTCATCATCAACCGCGGCGGCAAGCTGCTGCGTCCGAAGCGCCTACCGTCCAACCTGTTCCAGTTCCGCTCGGGCACCGGCGCGGAGCGCTGCGTCCTCGATTCGATCACCGCGATCGACAACGGCGCGGACCTGCTCTGGATCGAAACTGAAAAGCCCCACATCGAGCAGATCGCGGGTATGATGGACGAGATCCGCAAGGTCCACCCGAAGGCCAAGCTGGTCTACAACAATTCGCCGTCGTTCAACTGGACGCTGAACTTCCGCCAGCAGGTGTTCGACGCCTGGGAAGCGGCCGGCAAGGACGTCTCCAAGTACGACCGCGCCAAGCTGATGAGCGTCGACTACGACGGCACCGCGCTGGCGATCGAAGCCGACGAGAAGATCCGCACCTTCCAGGCTGACGCCGCGAAGCGCGCGGGCATCTTCCACCACCTGATCACGCTGCCGACCTACCACACGGCCGCGCTGTCCACCGATAACCTGGCGAAGGAATACTTCGGCAGCCAGGGCATGCTCGGCTACGTCCTGAACGTGCAGCGCCAGGAGATCCGCCAAGGGATCGCCTGCGTGAAGCACCAGAACATGTCAGGCTCGGACCTCGGCGACGACCACAAGGAATACTTCGCCGGCGAAGCCGCCCTGAAGGCCGGCGGCGTCCACAACACCATGAACCAGTTCGCCTAGGACGAGCTGGCCACCGGCGGGCGGAGACCCCGTCCGCCGGATCCCCCGCGAGGAGCAAGGACCATGACCACGGAACGCTTTTGGGTTGTCGGCGGTGAGTATTCCAGCACCACCTTCCACACGCTGAAGGCAGGTCAGCCGGACGTACTCGGCCCCTTCAAGACCCGCGACGACGCCCGCGCGGCGTGGAAGAACATCTCGGAGAAGACCCGCAGCTGCGCCACGGCGAAGTATGCAATCACCTCCGAGCAGCTGACCCTGCCGCCGCGCTAAAATTAGTTGCTCCCCTTCTGGGGGGACTGTCAGCGACGCTGACTGAGGGGGCTTCCGCTCAGAAGCTGCAGGCGACTGCGGCGACTTCTGAGTGAAAGCCCCCTCCGGCCTTTGGCCACCTCCCCCTGAGGGGAGGATCGAGGAAACAGAGCATGCCGCAGATGATCGATAAGGCCGGGCTTCAGGTCGCCGAGCCGCTGGTCCGCTTCGTCGAGGAGCGTGCGCTGGCCGGCGTCGGCATCGAGCCCACGGCCTTCTGGTCGGGACTGGCGGCGCTCTATGCGAAATTCGCCCCGGAGAACGCGGCCCTGCTCGCGCGGCGCGACGAGCTGCAGGCCAAGATCGACGCCTGGCACGAGGCCCGCCGCGGCCAGCCGATCGACAATGCGCGGTACCAGAGCTTCCTGCGCGAGCTCGGCTATCTGGTGGAGGAGCCGGCGCCGTTCGAAGTGGCGCCGCAGAACGTCGACGCCGAGGTGGCGACGATGGCCGGCCCGCAGCTCGTCGTGCCGGTGTTGAACGCACGTTTCGTGCTCAACGCGGCCAATGCGCGCTGGGGCAGCCTCTACGACGCCCTCTACGGCACCGATGCGATTCCGGGCCCGGCCGCCGGCAAGGGGTACGATCCGGCCAGAGGCGCTCAAGTGATCGCCTGGTCGAAGGCCTTCCTCGACGAGGCCGTGCCGCTGGCGAACGGCAGGTGGGCGGATCTCTCCAACCCCGACAGCGGCATCGCGCTGAGGGACCCCTCGCAGTACATCGGTCAGCGTGATGGCGGCGCGGTGCGCCTGTTCCGCCACAACGGCCTGCACATCGAGGTGGTGTTCGACCGTAGCCACAACATCGGCAAGGACGACCCGGCCGGCATCGCCGACATCATCCTGGAATCGGCGCTGACCACCATCGTCGACCTGGAGGATTCGATCGCCGCGGTCGACGCCGAGGACAAGGTCGAGGCCTATTCCAATTGGCTCGGCCTGATGCGCGGCGACCTGGAAGCCAGCTTCGACAAGGGCGGCAGGACCGTGACCCGGGCGCTGGACGCCGACCGCGTCTACGCCGGCCCCGACGGCCGCGAGATCGTGCTGCCGGGCCGCTCGATGCTGTTCGTGCGCAATGTCGGCCATCTGATGACCACGCCGGCGGTGAGCCTGGCCGGCGGCGGCGAAGCGCCCGAAGGCATCCTCGACGGGGTGATCACCAGCCTCGTGGGCCTGCACGATCTGAAGGGCCTTGGCCGCTTCAGGAACAGCCGCCAAGGCTCGATCTACATCGTCAAGCCGAAGATGCACGGGCCCGAGGAGGCCGCCTTCGCCAACCGACTGTTCGACGCCATCGAGGATCTGCTGGGCCTGGAGCGCCACACGCTGAAGATCGGCGTGATGGACGAGGAGCGCCGCACCAGCGCCAACCTCGCCGCCACCATCGCGGCGGTAAAGGACCGCATCGTCTTCATCAACACCGGCTTCCTCGACCGCACCGGCGACGAGATCCACACCTCAATGCGGGCCGGCCCGATGGTCCGCAAGGGCGAGATGAAGAGCGCCGACTGGATCAAGGCCTACGAGGACCGCAACGTGCAGATCGGCCTGGCCTGCGGCCTCTCAGGCAAGGCGCAGATCGGCAAGGGCATGTGGGCCGCGCCCGATCGCATGGCCGACATGCTGGAGCAGAAGGTGGGCCATCCGAACTCGGGCGCCTCCACCGCCTGGGTGCCCTCGCCCACCGCGGCCACGCTGCACGCCACCCACTACCACCGGGTCGACGTCTTCGCCCGCCAGGCTGAGCGCAAGGCCGAAGCCGTCGCACCGCTCGACAAGCTGCTGACCGTGCCAGTCGCCGTCGGACGCAACTTCCAGCCGGAAGAGATCCGCGAGGAGCTCGACAACAACGCCCAGGGCATCCTCGGCTACGTGGTGCGCTGGGTCGACCAGGGCGTCGGCTGTTCAAAAGTGCCGGACATCTTCGACGTTGGTCTGATGGAAGACCGCGCGACGCTGCGGATCTCCTCTCAGCACGTCGCCAACTGGCTGCTTCATGGCGTCACGACGGCCGACGAGGTCGACGCGGCGCTCGATCGCATGGCGATCAAGGTCGACCAGCAGAACGAAGGCGACGCCGCCTACCAGCCGCTGGCCGGCCGCCGCGACCAGAGCCTGGCCTTCCAGGCCGCCCGCGCCCTGGTGTTCGAAGGCGTCGAGCAGCCCAACGGCTATACCGAGCCGCTGCTGCACGCGTACCGGGCGAAGGTGAAGGCGGGCTGAAGCGCCCTCTCCCCCTGCGAAACAGAGAGGGAGAGGCGAACTTTACTTCTTCGCCCAGCCGCCGCCGTTGGGCTTGTAGTATGTCCCCGGCGCCAGTCGCGGCAGAATGGTGGTGACGAAGGCCGAAGCGCCGGCGGCGGCGGGCGTGGCGCCGGTCTTGGCGGCGGCCTCGCGGTAGACCTCGGCGCGGCCCGCGTTGATCTCGGCCACCGCTGCGCGCACGGAAGCGTCGCCGCCGCTGACGATGCCCAGGAAGCCGTCGGCCTGTTCGCCGACCACGCCGGCGGCCTTGGCGGCGTCCACCGTGGCCTTGGCGCCGGCGGACTGCGCCACCGCCGCAACGGGAAGGGCCAGCGCCGCCAGGACCGCGGCGCTCACGCCTAGGATGTCTCGCGTCTGCATCTCAAATTCCAACCTAGAAGAGGTTCGGGTTTTTCTGGATCAGGTCTTTGACTTCCTGGTCCAGGCGCAGCCGGACGTCGGCGTCCAGCTTGGCGTAGATGGTGATCGGCTTGACGTCGACAGTCACCGTCGGGGCGCAGGCGCCAAGAAGGAGCAACCCTCCCAGGGCGGCCAGCATCGGCGTTCGGCCGGTCATGCGCTCGTCTCCGTTCGTCTCAACGCGGCATCCTTTCGTCATTTCGGCTGAACCGGAGCTGAACCGTGCAGCCGGCGGAATTCCGCATAATCCGCCAAGAGGTCGTCCAGGTTGAGAGTCGTGTCCAGCGTGAGATCGACCCCGGTGTTGGATGGCAACGGCAACCTGCGGTTCAGGAACTTGCGCTGGATCAGGTCGATCAGCGTCAGCTTGATCTCCTGGTGCTGCGGCGGATCGTGCTTGCCGATGATGTGGAACAGCACCGCCAGGCGCCCGTCCGGCCGGCTGTCGACCTTGGCCGTCAACGTCGAGAAGGCGAGGTTCTCCATCGCCTGATAGGCGAAGTCGCTGAAGGTGTCGGTCCCAGGCTCCGGCGCGACGGCCTGCGCGCCTGGGGCGCCAGACGCGGTCGCCTCGCCGCTGGCTTCGACGCCGGTGAGCGCGGTGCGCTGTATCGAGAGGCGGCCCGGCTGCACGGCCTCCAACGATCCCTCGCGCACCCGCACCTTCTCGCCCTCGGAGGTGAAGGGGATGCGGCCGCTGACCTTTGCGTCGAGCTCGACCTTGTCGCCGAACGGCGAGGCCTCGACGAGGTCGTGCAGTTGCACGCCCTCCAGCCGGACGACGCCGGAGATCGGCTTGCCGGGCGCCCAGGGGAGTTCCAGCGACTCGATCCGCACCACGCCGCCGCCGATCGCCGCTTGGCCGCCGCTGACCCGCACCAGCTCCGGCTGCAGGCCGAACGCGATCTCGAGGTTGGTGGCGGGGCCGAGGGCCGTCGTCACCTGATCCGCATGCAAGGTCTGGCCGGGCGCTGCAGTGAGGGGCGCGAGGCTGGTGAACTCCATCCGCCCGCTCATGTTCTTCACCGCGCCGGCAGGGCTGACGAAGTCGAGACGCGGCGCCTCCAGAACCCCCGAGCTGGTGATCACGCCCGGCTTCCAACGGAAGCCGCCGGTGAACATCGCCTCGCCCTCCACCGGCGAGCCGATCGCCGCCGCTAGCGGCGAGAGGCCCGGCGGCTGCAGCCCGCCCTCGGTGAAGTGGAGGCGGCCGCTGTCGATCTGCACCTGCCCCTCGCCGCTGGCCATCTTGTGCGTCAGCACGGCGGTCGCCAGCTGTCGGCCGGCCGGGTCGCGGATCAGCAGGTTCGAGGTCCAGAGGTCGTGGGCCAGCTTCGCGTCGCCGGTGACGCCGACCGGGCGGAAGCGCGTGGCCGGCGCTGCATCGGAGACCTCCGCGGCGGTCACCTGCGCCTGCGCCGACAACACCGCCTGGCGCGAGATCAGGTCCAGGCTGCCGCCGCCGTGCGCCACGCGGGCCTGCAGGAAGGGCACGGCGAGTGAGACGTCCTCGGCCCGGCCGGTGATCCTCCAGTCGCCGGCGTTCATCGTTAGCAGCGGACGACCGGTCGGGCAGATCCGACCCGCAACCTGTTCCACGTCGTTCTCACCGAACTCCATCTTGGCGGCGGTGGCGCGGACGCAGCTGTCGGCGGTGAAACTGACCCCCGCCGCCCCGAGCCTAAGCGCGCCGGACGCGTCGAATACGCCCCGCTCGATCGGCCCGATGGAGAGCGCAGCCTTCACCTTGCCGGTCGCCACGCCGCCGTCCTTCGCCAGAGCGAAGCGGCGGATGTCGGCGTCGACCTTCGGCAGGCCGCCGCCAGCGACCGCCAGCCGCCAGCCCACGCCGGCCGGCGTCAGGGTCGCCGCCCCTCCGCGGTCAGGCAGCAGCCGCACCGGCTGCGCCAGCCTGGCGTGCACATGGCCGTCGCGGCCCCGGACGGCGAGCGCCGGCGCCGCGAAGCGAAACCCTTGGGCGGCGCGCTTGACCGCCGCGATCTCGGTGGAGTCCTGGGCGATGGGCGTGCCGAGCCCGGTCCAGGCGCCGCGGCCCAACGCTGAAACAGCGAGGTCGAGGTCGGCGCCCTTGCGGTCGAAGCCGATGGGTCCGCGCGCCGAACCAGTGGCGTTGGTCACCTTCAAAGCCTCGCGGGTGTAGCTGGCGACGCTGGCGGTCGCCGCGAGCCGCGCGGTCACCGCGTCACCGCTCTTGCGGCTCCAGCGCAGGTCTTCGGCGACGCCGCTCGCTTCCAGGCCCCCGCCCTGGCCACCGCCCGCGTCAAAGCCGCTCGCCCGGACGTTGCCGACGGCGCGGCCGGTGAGGGTCAAGGTGTCCAGCCAACCGCGCGCCTCACCGGTCAGCGCCGCGGTGGCGACGCCATTGCGAACGGTCTGGCCGGCGACGCCGACGCGGCTGCCGGTCAACTCGGCGTGGGCCACCACCGCCCCATCGCCGCGGCGCGTCTTGAAGTGGGGATAGGGGCCGGCAGCCTTGATGCGCAGCCGGGCGTTGGCGGCGGTCAACGTCGGCGTCTGCGCCGCCAGGATCGGCGCGTCCAGATTCAGGTCGACGCGGTCGAACACCCGGCGCGCGTCGAGGCTCGCCTGGCCCAGGCTGACGTCGAAGCCCTTGCCGCGCAGCCTGGTCGGCGCGGTGCGCGCCGCCAGCCGCTCGAGCCGGCCGTCGGCGAGCTCGGCGTCGGCGTCGATCCGCACCGGGGCGTAGTCGGTGGCGAGCAGCACGATACCGCGCTCCACCGTGATCTGCGGCTGGGCGGCGTTGGGCCTCGGCGGCGCCTTGCGGAACTGGGCGATCAACGGATCGAGCATGCCGACGGAGAGCTGGCCGTCATGCAGCCGCGCCCGCACGATCGGCCGGACGAGGCGGACCGAGCGCACTTCGAAGCCAAACAGGCCGTAGCCGATCTCCGCCCGCTCGATGGTCAGGTCCGGCCGCTGCGGATCGCCGATGACGATGGAGCCGGTCACCCCCGCCGGCCCGATCGCCTGGATTTGCGCTTCGGCCGGCACTCCTTTGGATTTCAGCCAGGCGGTCAGCGCCTCGCGGGCGATGATCCGACGTGCGGCGTAAAGCAGGAGCAGCGCCGCCAGCACCACGACGCCGACGATCGCCAACGCCAGGCGCAGGTTTCGGGCGGGCGTCTTCGGCATCGCGGCGTCGTTCAAAAACGGCTCCTGAAGGGCGTCGGCCAAGGTTCATAGCGCACAACCAAGCCAAAGCGTGGCGCCGATTGACTTGGAACCGGCAGGCGTCGCCAATCCCTTTGCAGTCAAGCCCGACGACAACGGCAGTCAGGACGAGCACGATGACGGCGATCAATTCTGTGACCGACCTCTCCCTGGATGGCGAGGTCGCGGTGCTGACGATCAATTCGCCGCCGGTGAACGCGTTGTCGCTCGCCGTCCGCGAGGGGATGTTCGAGGGGTTCAAGGCGGCGCTCGCCGGCCCGGCCAAGGCGGTCGTACTGATCTGCGACGGACGCACCTTCATCGCGGGCGCTGACATCACCAATCTGGCCGACATGATGAAGGGCCCGAGCCTGGACGAGATCCAGGCGCTGATGGACGGCGCGGATCGGCCGATCGTCGCCGCCATCCACGGCACGGCGCTGGGGGGCGGACTGGAGATGGCGCTGTGCGCCCACTTCCGGGTGGCCGTCCCCTCCGCCCGCCTAGGCCTGCCGGAGATCAACCTCGGCCTGATTCCCGGCGCCGGGGGCACACAACGCCTGCCGCGGGTGCTGGGGCCCGAAAGCGCGCTGGAGCTGATCACCTCGGGCAAGCCGATGGGCGCCGACGAAGCGCTGGCGACCGGCCTTGTCGACGAGCTGGTGACGGAGGGCGACCTGAAGCCCGCCGCGCTCGGCTTCGCCCGCAAGGTCGTGCGCGAAGGCCGGCCGCGGGTCCGCGTTCGCGACCGCGAGGACAAGATCGCCGCCTTCCGCGGCAAGCCGGAGGTGTTCGCCGCGTTCCGAAAGGCCAGGGCCGACAAGTTCCGCGGCCAGGTCGCGCCGGACTGGATCATCGAATGCGTCCAAGCGGCGGTGGAGAAGCCCTTCGAGGAGGGCATGGCGCTGGAGAAGCAGCGCTTCATGCAGGCCGCGATGAGCCCGCAGTCGACGGCGCGCCGCTACTACTTCTTCGCCGAGCGCAACGCCCAGAAGCCGCCGGGCGTGCCGGCCGAGACCCAGCCGCGGGCGATCCGCAAGGTGGGCGTCGTCGGCGCCGGAACCATGGGCGGCGGCATCGCCATGACCTTCGCCCACATCGGCGCCCCCGTGACTATCGTCGAAATGAAGCAGGAGGCGCTCGATCGCGGGCTCTCGGTGATCCGCCAGAACTATGCGCGCTCGCGCGGCGCCAAGCCCGAAGAGGTCGAAGCCAAGATGGGCCTGATTCAGGGCGCGCTCGACGTGTCCGCCCTGGCCGACGTCGACCTCGTCATTGAGGCGGTTTTCGAGAACATAGACGTCAAGAAGGAGGTCTTCGCCAAGCTGGACAAGGCCTGCAAGGCTGACGCGATCCTGGCCAGCAACACCTCCTTCCTCAGCATCGACGAGATCGCCAAGGCGACCGGCCGCGCCGACAGGGTGGTCGGCCTTCACTTCTTTTCGCCGGCCAACGTCATGCCGCTGCTGGAGGTCGTACGCGGCGACAAGACCTCGCCCGAAACGCTGGTCACCGCTCTCGACGTCGGCAAGCGGATCAAGAAGACCACGGTGGTCTCGCGCGTCGGCCCCGGCTTCATCGCCAACCGCATCGCGACCACCCGCATCCAGGAGGCCGAGGCCTATCTGCTGGAGGGACTGGATCCGGCTGGGGTCGACAAGCTGTTCTACGACTTCGGCTTCCCGATGGGACCGTTCGCCATGCTCGACCTGGTGGGCCTCGACGTCATCGCCGACCCGGAGAAGCAGTCGATCCGCGGCTGGATGGTGGCGGCCGGCCGGCGCGGCCAGAAGAGCGGCGGCGGTTTCTACGACTACGAGGGCGGCGCGCCGAAGCCGTCGGAGGCGGCGGCGCAGGTGATCGCCAACTTCCGCAAGGCCAAGGGCGGCCCGGCGGTCGAGGCGAGCGACGAGGAGATCGTCGAACGCGGCCTCTATCTGGAGGTCAACGAGGGCGTCAAGGAGCTCGAGCAAGGGATCGCCGCGCGCGCCTCCGACATCGACGTGGCGCTGATCAACGGCTTCGGCTGGCCAGTCGACAAAGGCGGCCCGATGTACCACGCCGACCAGGTCGGCCTCGCCAAGGTGGTCGAGCGCCTGAAGGCCTTCGAGGTGAAGTACGGCCCCCGCTACAAACCCGCCCCCCTCCTCGAACGGCTCGCCGCCGAGGGCAAGAAGCTGACGGGTTGACGGCTCCCTCTCTCCCGAGGGCAGCGAGGGAGGGAGAGTTGGGGGAGGGTGTCGCGCCACCACGCTGGCGTGGCAGGCCGATATCGTCGAGCGTTCCAGGCGTGACGGGCGGGCAACCGTGCGTCGCGCCCGCCAGTTCCAGTAGACCGTCAAAGGAAGCGCCATGCCCGTCGAGCTACGCAAGGTCGAGACTGTCTACCAAGGCTACATGACCCTCATGCGCGCGACGCTGACGACGAGCGACGGCCAGACCTTCACCCGCGAGATCGAGCACCATGGCCACGCGGTTGCGGTGCTGCCCTACGACCCCGAGAGGCGCATGGCGCTGGTGGTCAGCCTGCCGCGGGCGCCGGCGATTTGGGCCGACGGGCCGCCGGAGCTGCTGGAGGCGATCGCCGGTATGGTCGACGGCGAGGACGCCGAAGCCTGCGCCCGCCGCGAAGCGATGGAGGAGGCCGGCGTCGAGCTGCACGAGTTGGAGCCGGTGGCGAGCGCCTTCGCCTCGCCCGGCGTCTCCAGCGAGCGCCTGCAGCTCTATCTGGCGCCTTACCTGGCCATCGACCGCACCGGGGGGGGCGGCGGGATCGCCGAGGAGCACGAGCTGATCACGGTGATGGAAGTCCCGCTAGCGCAGCTGTGGGCCTGGGCGGAGGAGCGCCGGATCGAGGATATGAAGACGCTGGCCCTGATCCTCTGGCTCAAGGTGCGCCGGCCCGAGCTGTTCGCAGGCTGACGATGCTCGGCTTGGCAGCAGCCGCCAAGCTTGAGTGCTAGATCTCTGAATTAAAGGAATATTTGCCCGAATCAGGCATAGATTCGAGGTGCGCGGCCGCCGGCGCGCCCGCGCCTATTTTCACGGTCGCGAGGTTGCTTGATGAAGGCGTCGCCCGAATTCCGCAAACAGCTCGAAGGCTATGGCCTGACCACCGCCGAGATCCTCTACCGCATGCCGGACCACCCGGCGCTGCTGCAGAGCTACATCTGGCAGGAATACGATCTGTTCCCCGAATTTCCGGTGCTGAGGAAGTTCCTCGACTTCTGGAGCCGCACCCTCGATGGCCCGCTGTTCAAAGTAAGCATCGCTCATTCGCGGCTGATCAAGCCGGCGGAGCTGCGAACGCTCGATGGGGATTTTCGCCTGCACTGACGCGGCGCGCTCAAGAGGAACGCGGAACACCGTTGTAATCGGGCCGTTTCTACGTCTCGACACGGGAGCCCCCGCGAATGCGAGACAAGCACCAACAGGCCCTGCCCGACGACGAGGCCCGCACGTTCGAGGATTGTCGAACGATCGACGTCCACGATCAAAAGTGCTTGCAGTTCTGGTCGGAGCGGCTCGGCGTGACCGAACAGGATATCGCCGAGGTCGTGCGCGAAGTCGGCCCCAACTCGACCGCGGTGGCCTTGAAGCTCGAAGCGCCCAACGGCGATCGAACCGCGCCGCCCAGTCTGTCCATGCGCTAGGCGCGCGAGCCATAGTCCGGTCTTGGCGGCTTTCAAGTGCGCAACCCAGGACTGTGGCCATCTCGCCACAGCCTGCCGCAGGAAAGTCAGAATACGGAGCTAAGCTGTTGCCGACCCGGTTGCGGCGCAGCTAGGAGGGCGCCCCCTGGAGCACGGCGCGGTCAGACCAATTCGCCTGACCGCAAAGTGATCTTCCAGGTTCAAGGGCTTGAGCGGCCTAATGGCGCGACATCGAGCCTGAATTCGCTCAACCCGCTCTAGTACAACGGGAAAAATATAAAGTATGAAGTCCTCTCTTTTTGTCGCCGCTTCTGCGGCCATCGCTCTCGCCGCCACCGCCGCTCAAGCGCAAGTCGTCGGCCATGCTGGTGTGAACGTCGCGACCACGTCCGTGGTCGTGCCGGGCAAGAACCCTGATTTCCAAACCTACCAGGCCGAAGGCGCGGCCAAATTCGACGTCGGCTCGCTCGGCGCGCTGGTCGACGGCCAGGTCTCCGTCCTCGACGGCGACCTCGACGACGTGAGCTACGCCGCGACGCTGCACCTGAACACCAAGGTCGGCGGCAACGCTCTGCTGGGCGCCTTCGGCGGCGTCGACGCGTCCGACGACCTGACGATCTGGAGCCTCGGCGTCGAAGGTCAGGCCGCGGTCACCGACAAGGTCACCCTGTACGGCCAGGCCGGTTGGGGCGACGTCGAGAACGTCGGCGGCGTGGACCTGTGGGCGGTGCGTGGCGAACTTCGCTACTTCGCCAACGAGAACTGGAAGGTGCAGGCCCAGGCCGGCTACCTGAACATCGACACCAACTTCGGCAACGTCGACGGCTGGAGCATCGGCGCCGAGACCGAGTACCAGTTCGCCGGCACGCCCTGGAGCGTGACCGCCGGCTACGACTACGCGGACCTGAACGACGCGCCAGTCAAGAGCCACACCTTTAGGATCGGCGCGCGCTACACCTTCGGCGCGCCCAGCCTGAAGGCGCGTGACGCGGCCGGCGCCGATCTCGGCTCCGTGCGTCGCCTGTTCAACGGCGCGTTCGGCCTCTAAGCGGCTCGCCTGAACAAGCCCAGGCCCTCCTCGCCGCAGGGCGGGAAGGGCCTGGCTCCGCTGACGAAAAAGCCCCGCTCGAACACGAGCGGGGCTCTTCAATCAAGCGCCATCGGGGCGCCGGCTACATGGTCCGGCGGCCAGCAATGGCATGGTAGATGAACAACACCACCACGGCGCCTACGATGGCGACAAGGATGCTGTAGAGGTTTAGGCCGGTGACGCCCGCGGCGCCGAAGCGGGTGAACAGGAAGCCGCCGACGAAGGCGCCGACGACCCCGAGAAGCAGGTCGAGCACAAGACTGCCCCCGCTCCGGTTCACAAGCTTGCTGGCGATGAAGCCAGCGATCAGGCCTAGAACGATCCAGGCGAGAATGGACATCAGATCTTCTCCAATGGGGCCGGCTTCCGACTGCTCAGCAACCGGCTGACGTCGAAACAAACCTTAATGGGCGTTTGGGTTCCGCACCCCGGGCGCAAAGCCTCGCTATTCCGCCGGCGCGCAACCTCGGGCGTGGGAAGGGGTTCTTCGCCGCGGGATGGGTTGCAACAGACGAAGGAGTTCCGCTTGCGTAAGACAGTTCTCGCCAAAGTCGCGCTGGCCGCTTCGGCCACCGCGCTGCTCGCCGTTCCGGTCACCGCCGACGCCGCGCACCGGCATCGCGTACTGGTCTGCAACAACCACTCGGCCGTTTACCGCAACGCCAACAACGGCACCCTGATCGGCGCGGTCGGCGGCGGCCTGGTCGGCAACGCGGTCGGCCACAACACCACCGGCACGCTGATCGGCGCGGGCGCCGGCGCGGTCGCCGGGCACGAGATCGCCAAGAGCCGCGCGCAGAAGAAGCGCTGCCACTACGAGTATCGCTAAACGCTTAGGACGCGCCTTTGACGCAGAGCCAGCGGGCCCGGTGGCGGTCGGCGATGTTGTCGACCCAGCCGGTGACCCGCGGGTTCACCAGGTTGCGGCTCACTCCGAAATAAATCGGCGCCACCGCCTCGTCGTCGAGGACGGTTTGCTCCGCGCGGCGCAGGATCGCGGCCCGGCGGGCGCCATTCGGCTCTTGCGCGGCGCTCGCCAGCAAAGCGTCGTAGGCGGGGTTTTTGTAGTCCCCATAGTTCTGCCCGCCGGTCTGCGACTGGAACAGGTCGAGGAAGGTCAGCGGGTCGTTGTAATCCCCGACCCAGCTCACGAACGACGCCTGAAAGTCGCGCTGATTGAGCGCCGAGAAGAGGATCTGCGTCTCGTTCTGCGCCAGACGCGCCTCGACGCCGATCGCCCGCCAATCGGCCTGCACCGCCTGCGCCAGAAGCAAGGTGTCCGTGACCGTGGCCACCTTGAATTCGATCTTTAGCGGGTTGCCCGGCCCATAGCCTGCCTGGGCGAGCAGCGCGCGCGCATCGGCCTGGCGCGCCGCGAACGGCCGATCCGCCCAGCGCAGCCGCGCACCCGGCTCGGCGCCCGCGGTTCCCGGTGGAACGAAACTGTACGCCGGTTGCTGGTTCGCCCGGAGGAGTTGCTTGGTGATGAAATCGCGATCGACCGCTTCCGATAGCGCGCGGCGGACGCGTGGATCACGCAGCGGCCCGGGATCGCGGGTATTGAAGGTGAGATAGGATGTGGTCAGCCAGACGCGTGTGCGCGCAAAGCCCGGCATCGCCTCACGGATATGCGCCAGCCGGTTCGACTGAAACTTGGTGTTGATATCCAGCTCGCCGCGGGCGACGCGGCGCTCGGCGGCGACATAGTCAGACGTCGGATAATAGCTGATGCGGTCGACGCAGACGTGCTGGGCGTCGAAGAAGCGCGGGTTCTTCTCCACGATTACCCGATCACCCAATCGCCACCCGGCCAGCCGGTAAGGGCCGTTGGAAACGTAGCGACCCGGCTGCACCCACCCGTCGCCCCACTTGCGCAGCGCATGCGCCGGCGCGGGATAGAAGCTCTGGTGCATCAGGATCTGCGGCAGATAGGGCGCCGGGTGCTCGAGGGTGAGCTGCACGGTGCGGGGATCGAGCGCTCGCACGCCGATCGTATCAAGGGACGCCTTGCCCGCGGCGGCCGGCGCGCCGTTCTTCAGAAGCTGCAGCATGTAGGCGTAGACTGAGCCGACCTTCGGGTCGAGGATCCGCCGATAGGCGTAGACGAAGTCGTCCGCGGTGACCGGCGTCCCGTCCGACCACTCGGCCTTCCGCAGGTGGAAGGTCCAGGTCAGGCCGTCGGGGCTCGCCTCCCAACGCTCCGCCATGCCCGGCGCGAGCTCGCCTTCAGGCGTTTCCGTCGTCAGGCCCATCATCAGGTCGCCGATGATCACAGACTCCGAGACCAACTGGGCGAGCTGCGGATCGAGGGTCAGCGGCTCGAAATCGTTGCCGTACTCGAGGCACACCCTTCCCGCCGGGCACGGCGGCCGCTGGGCGCCCTGGTCGCAGGCCGCCAACGCGAAACCCACGACGATCGCAGCGACGGTCAGCAATCGGTGGAGCAGCGCCAAACGAGCCTCGAAAAGACGACGTGATCCGCCATCACGCCCGGTAGGCGAGCCGTTGTCGAGGCCCTACGCCCGATGCAGACCGGGGGCGGCGCGTTCGACGGCGAAGCTGGCGCGGCGCGTGAGGTTGCCGCCGGGGCGGCTGACCTGGTCCAGCACCATGAAGTCAGCCCGCCAGGTGTCGCGGCCGACGTCGCACAACAGATAGCCGCGCTGGCTGTTCATGAACTTCAGATGCGGATTGTCGGCGAAGATCTGGTCCGAGCCGGCTTGCTGATCTTCGCCGTCGCCGCCGGAGCTGATCGAGGTGGCGACGAATTCGACCGCCCGCACCGGCCCGTCCGCACCGTCGGCGCGAAGCTCGCCTGCATAGTGCTGGTGTTCGTCGCCGCTGGTCACCACGACGTTGTGCAGGTTCGCCTGCTTGAGATGGTTGAGCAGCCGCTCGCGGGCCGCGGGATAGCCGGCCCAGGAATCCATGTTCCAGAACGATGGGTCCGCCTCCACCTGACGGCGGTCCAGTTGCATGACCATCACCTGCTGGGCGATGAGGTTCCAGCGCGCGGTTCCCTGCGCGAGCCCCTCGAACAGCCAGCGCTCCTGCGCCGCCCCCATGATGCTGCGGCCGGGCGCCAGCGCCTCTGGGCAGAGGGGCTGGAATTCGTCGCCGCAGGGCTGATCGTCGCGAAACTGCCGCGTATCGAGGAAATGGCAATCCAGCAGATCGCCGTAGGCGGCGCGCCGGTAGATCTGGATCGAGGGCCCAAGCGGCAGCGCGCTCCGGCGAAGCGGCATGAACTCATAGTAGGCCTGCGCGGCGGCCTGCCGGCGAAGGTCGAAGAGTTCGGGCGGCGTGCCGTCCTGATCGCGATCTGCGGCCCAGTTGCTGTCGGTCTCGTGATCGTCCCACGTCGTCCACCAGCTGTGCGCGGCGTGGGCGGCCTGCAGGTCAGGATCGGCGCGATAATGAGCGTAGCGAAGCCGATAGTCGTCCAGGCTGTAGCATTCGTCGCCGATGTGGCGGCGCACCTTGCCCCGCTTGGGCGCCGCCGGTTGGCCGATCGCACCGCCCGCCTTCTCGTAGATGTAATCTCCGTAGCACCAGACGAAATCGAGCTCCTCGCCCGCGAGCCGCCGGTGAGCGGTGTAGAGCCCTTCCTCGTAGTGCTGGCAGCCGACGCTGGCGAAGCGCAGTCGCTCCAGCGACGCGCCCGCGGCGGGCGCGGTGCGTCCCCGGCCGGTCGGGCTGCGTGCGCCGCCGGCGCTGAACCGATACCAATACGGCCGATTTGGCTCGAGGCCCGCGAACTCGACGTGCACCGAATGGCCGAGGTTGGGCCAGGCCATGGTTTCACCGCGGCGCGCGATCTGCCGGAAGTCGTCGTCCTCGGCGACCTCGTATCCGACCGGGACCGGCGTCATCGGCATGCCGCCGTGCAGCTCCAGCGGCCGAGGCGCGAGTCGAGTCCAGGCGACGAAGCCGTCCGGGGCCGGATCGCCCGAAGCCACGCCCAGCGTGAAGGGATCTCCGCCCAGCGTCGGCTGCGCCCGCAATAGCGCCGGGGCCGCCAGGCCCGCAAGGCCGGCCAGCGCCGCGCGGCGAGTGAACATGGCTCCGCTCAAGCTGGCACTCCCTGTTGGCGACCCGCCAACAATGGCCGGCGAAGCTTCCATGACGCACTCATGGCAACTGCCCCGCAACGTGCCGCACTTCCCCTACGACTGCTACGGTGAGCGCCGATGAACCCTGCTGCGCATTCCGGACCACCCGCGCCGAGCGATGAGGCGATCGCCCGCAAGATGCTCGCCCGCCGGCGCATGCTCGCCAACGCCCTGCTGCTGGTGATGGGCGGGATCTTCGCCGCCACCTACCTCGACCGCGATCCGGGCTACGCCGTCGGCCTGATCCGCGCCGCCGCCGAAGCCGGCATCGTCGGCGGGCTGGCCGACTGGTTCGCCGTCACCGCCCTCTTCCGGCGCCCGCTGGGCCTGCCGATCCCGCACACTGCGGTGCTGCCGCGCAGCAAGGAGCGCATCGGCAAGGCGCTGGCCACCTTCGTCGAGCAGAGCTTCCTGACCGAGGAACTGCTGGTTCCGCGGCTGCGATCCGCACGGCCGGCGCACCGCGCGGCCCTGTGGCTGGCCGAGCCGGCGAACGCCCGCACGGTAATGGGGCCGGTGCTGAGCGTCGTTCCCGACGCGCTGCGCGTCCTCGACGACGGGGAGCTCCGCGGCTTCCTCGCGCGCGTGGTGCGCGAGGAGCTGCAGGAGATCGATCTCGCCCCATTGGTCGGCCAGGCGCTGCAGATCATGACCCAGAGCGGCGAGGCCGACGTGATGTTCGAGCACGTGGTCGACGCCCTGCTGGATTGGGCGCACGAGCACGGCGCCGACATCGACCGGCTGGTGCAGGAGCGCAGCCGCTGGTGGGTGCCCAAGGTCGTCAACCGCCGCATCGCGCGCCGCCTGACCAAGGAGGCGAGCGATCTGCTGCTGGAGCTGCGCGACCCGGGCAGCGAGACGCGGGAGCGTCTCCGCGCCGCCCTAGCCCGGCAGATCGATCGGCTACAGACCTCCGAGGCGCAGGCCGCGGAGTGGAACGCCATGCGCGACCGCCTGCTCGCGCATCCCCAGCTCAACGCCTGGATCGGCGCGGTCTGGGACCGGTTCTCCGCCGCCCTGGCCCGCGACCTCGCCGAGCCGGAGCCCCGCACGCGCCAGCTGTTGGAGCGCGCGCTCGTCACCTTCGGCCGCGCCTTGGCCGACGACGAGGCGATGCAGGCGAAGATCGAAGACGGGCTGCAGCGGGCGCTGCTCCATCTACTCGGCCATCGGCAGAAGGCGGCCGCCTTCATGGTCGAGGTGGTCCGCGGCTGGGACGCCAAGACCATCACCGAACGCTTCGAGCTGGTGATCGGCGGCGACCTGCAGTTCATCCGCATGAATGGCACCGTCGTCGGCGCCGCCGTCGGCTGCGCGCTCTACGTCGCCACCCACTTCCGTGGCTGAGCCGGGTTGCCGAACCCCTCCGTTCGCAGCAGGGTGCCGAGAGCAAAATTAGACGTCGGAGGAAAGCGGTGTTCAAGGACAAGACCGCGCTCGTGATTGGAGCGACCTCCGGCATCGGTGAGGCCACAGCGCGGGAATTCGGCCGCGAGGGCGCACGAGTGGTCGTTGCAGGACGGCGCGCCGACCGCGGCGAGGCCGTGGCCAGCGGCATCCGCGAGGCCGGCGGCGAGGCGATCTTCATCCGCTGCGACGCCGCCGAAGAACAGTCGATCGTCGAGCTGATCGGCGCAGCGTCCGACCGCTGCGGCCGCATCGAGTTCGCCGTAAACACCCCGGCGAAGGAGATGCCCGCCGGCCGGCTCGCCGACAAGACCGCCGCCGACTTCGACGAAGCCTTCGCCGTGTCCGTCCGCGGAATCTTCCTGGCGATGAAGTACGAGATTCAGCACATGCTGGCGCACGGCGGAGGCGCGATCGTCAACGTCGGCTCGACGGCCAGCCACAGCGCGTTCCCGACAGCGGCGATCTACACTGCGGCCAAGCACGCGATGCTCGGCCTGACCAAGGCCGCCTCGCTCGAGTACATCAAGGACGGAGTCCGCATCAATGCGGTGGCGCCCGGCCCGGTCGTGACCGAGATGCTCGAGCGCTTCATGTCGAGCGCCGGCGTCACGGCTGAACAAGCCGGCTCCTCGACGCCGATCGGACGCTCGGGACGCCCCGAAGAGATCGCCAAGGCGATCGTGTGGATGTGCTCGCCCGCCGCCTCCTACGTGGTCGGCCACTCGCTGATCGTCGACGGCGGCTCGACGGTGGCTTAAGCGCGTTGCGAGCGGCGGGGGCCTAAGGCGCCCGCCGCTCGACCCGCAACGGCCTTCAGAGCAGCACGCCCGGGCGCGCCTCGGTGTAGCGGCCGCCGTCGACCAGCAGCTCGCCGTTGACGATCACCTTCTCGACGCCACGCGCGCCCCGCACGTAGCGGCCACCGGCGCCGGGGAGATCTTCCACCCACATTTCCGGCTCGCGGGCGATGGTCTCGGGATCGAAGATCACCAGGTCCGCGAAGCGACCGACCTTGATCTCGCCGCGGTCCTTCAGGCCCCAGTCGCGGGCGATGTCGGAGGTGAGCCGCTGAACCGCGCGCTCGACCGACATCAGCTTCTCGGCGCGCACGAACTTCTCGAACAGATAGCAGGTGTCGCCTGCGCCGGAGAAGGCGGTGATGTGGGCGCCGGCGTCGGCCGAGCCGATGTGCATGGCTGGGTTTTCGAGCAGGTACGCGACGTTCTGCACGTCGGCGTGGATGACGCCCGTGAGGGTGAATTCAGTCTTCAGCCGATCGGCGACGACGATATCGATCAGCACCTCGCCGACACGACGGCCTTCCTCTTCGGCGATCTGCTTCAGCGAGCGGCCGACATGCTTCTCGTTCTCCGCCGCCGCCACCGTACGGACGACGATGTGGCGGACGATACCGAGCTCGTCGGTCTCGTCGACAAAGGTCCCGCGGTTGGCGGGGTCGGCCAGCATCGCGAGCCGGCGCTCGACGGGCTGATCCATGGCCTCGCGCCAGAGCGCGGTCTTGCCGAACAGCAGACTGCCCTTGGCGAGATCGATGGTCATGTCGAGCGGCCGCACCTGGGTTTGGGCGAACAGGCTGGCGCCCTTGGCCCGCCAGGACTCCAGCCGTTCCAGCATCTCGCGCCAGTTCGGCGATCGGTTCCCCGAGATCAGGATCGGCGACATCGTCACCTTCGCCCCGGTCTCGAGCGAAAGCTCGCCGAACAGGTCGTAGAACCGCAGCGTATCGGCGCCGGCGCGGAAGTCCGGCGAGACCTCGACGATGCGGTCGGCCGCGGCGATCTCCCGCAGCAGGGCGGCGAGCTCGCGCTTGTCGGCGTAGAAGCAGGGAAGCTCCTGACCGCGCTCGTCCAGGTGGTTGTAGGTCAGCGACAGGCCGAACGCGCCGGCCTTCAGCGACTGGCGCAGCACCTCGGCCATCTGGGCGATCTCTTCGTCGGTCGCCACCCGCTCCTGAGAGGCGGCGCCCATGACATAGGCGCGCAGCACCGCGTGGCCGACGAAGACGCCGACGTTGGGGCCGAGGTCCGGCCGCAGCGCCGCCACATACTGGTCGAACGTCTCCCAGTCGAAGGAGACGTTGCTGCGCATCAGCCCGCCGTCCATGTCCTCCACCGAGCCGAACCAGCCGATCAGCCGGTCCTTCAGTTCCGGGCGCACCGGCGCGAGGCTCACCGAGCAGTTGCCCATGACCAGAGAGGTGACGCCGTGCTCGGGCGTCGGCGTCGCGAGCTTGTCCCAGCAGAACTGCGGATCGTAGTGGGTGTGGACGTCGATGAATCCGGGCGCCAGCACCTTGCCGCCGGCGTCGATCTCGACCGCGCCCTGCGTCTCGACGCGGCCGACCTCGGTGATGCGGTCGCCGACGACGGCGACGTCGCCGCGGAAGGCGGGCGCGCCCGTGCCGTCGGCGATGAGCGCATTGCGAACTACGAGCGTGGCCGACATCGAAGCGCCTTCCTCAATCTGAAGTGCGGCAGGCCTTGACCCATCACAATTCTCTATGCAGAATTAATGTTCATTATGCAGAACTCTCCGATTGCAAGCAAGCCTGCCGGCCAGACGACCCCATCCGGCCAGAAGTTGGTCGGCGCGACCGTCGCAACGGTGGCCATCCTTCGCCGGTTGTACGGCGCGGGCGGGCCGCTGCGCCTGATCGACGTCGCCGAGCCGTTGGCGTTGAACCGCAGCACGGCGTTCAACATCCTGCGCACGCTCGCCCACGAAGGCGTCGTCGCCTTCGACGCGGCAGCGAAAACCTATGCCCTGCGCAGCGACTTCGCCCAGCTGATGCGCTCAGGCCGCGACCCGAAAGTCGCGCGCGCGCAACGGCTGCGGGAAGGTATGTCGCGCATCGCCAAGCTGTACGACGTGCACCTGGCGCACTGGGTGATCGAAGACGATCAGCTGGTTCTCGCGACGGTCGCAGAAAGCCACGCCGACGTGAAGCTGACCCAGCGGCAGGGCCAGTCGGCCGCGCTCGTTCAGGGCGCGGTGGGCCGGGCGATCGCGGCCGAGCTGCCGATGTCAGATGATGAGATCGCCGAGCAGCACCGGCGCGCCCATTGGGTCAGGCCGCAGTCGCTCGACGCCTTGATGACCGACATCCGTCGCGCGCGCCGTCGCGGCTGGGCCGACGACGGCGGCTCGCTCCAGCCCGGCGTAAGAGCGATCGCCGTCGCGGTGCGCGATGAGCGGGGGGCCGTCGATGGCGGCGTCGCGGCAGTGCTGTTCGTCGGCCAGTACGACGCCGAGGGCGAAGCGGCCATCGCCGCGGCGCTGCAGCAGGTCGCCGCCACCGCCGCGAACGGGGACTCGGCGATCGACGCCGTGGCGGACCCGCTCAGCTGAACCGCAGCGGGCCGGCGATCGACAGGCCGGCGTCGACAGGCAGGCAGACGCCGCTGATCCAGCGCGCCTCGTCGCTCGCCAGGAACAGCGCGGCGAACGCCACGTCCCACGCCGTGCCTTCAGTGCCCAGCGGGCTGGCGTTGCGGCGCACCTCCCGCGCGGCCTCACCGCCGCCGGCCATCGGCGCATGGATGAAGCCGACCACAAGGCAGTTGGCGCGCACGCCCTGACGGCCGAGCGACACGGCCTCGTCGCGCGTCAGCGCCTCGAGCCCGCCCTTCGCCGAGGCATAGGCGGCCGCCCCGAAGCCGCGGCTGCCGCCGACCGAGGAGATGTTGATGATGGCGCCGCCCTGCACCGACAGGGGGGCCGACGCCGCCTGGGTGAGCTGCATCGCTCCGGTCAGGGAGACGTCCAGGACGTCGCGCCAGTCCTGGGCGCTCACCGATTCAACGCCGCCCGCCCGGGCGATGGCGGCGCTGTTCACGACGATGTCCAGCCGCTCGCAGGCGTCCGTCACCTGGCGCACCGCCGCGCGGCAGCTTTCGGCTTCGCGAATGTCCGCCTCGACGATGAGCCCGCGGCCGCCGATCGCCTCGATCAGGCTCAGCGTCGCTTCGGCGCGCGCCCGGTCGTAGTCGAGCACGCCCACCGTCGCGCCCTGGGCGGCGAACAGCGCCGCGGTCGCCGCGCCGACGCCGAGCAGACCTTCACCACGCCCGGCGCCCGAGACGATCGCCACACGGTCTTTCAGCCGCATCCCGGCGATCGGCCGGCCGGCGGAGGTTGCGAGGGAATCCAGATCGGTCTGGGTCATGGGAGCCCTGGCGCTAGGGAACGATGGGGACGGAGTTGAAGCCGAGCATCGCCGCGGTGGGCGTCTGCTCGATCACCTCCGCTTCGACCAGCCGATAGGCCGGCGCCTGTTCGAGGAGGCTGCGCGTCACCGCGGCCGAGACCTCCTTGGCGATGTGCGACCCCAGGCATCGGTGCGGACCGATGCCGAAGGACATGTGGCGGTTGGGACTGCGGCGGAAATCCACCCGGCGCGGATCGTCGAACACGGCGGGATCGAAGTTGGCGGCGCCATAGCCAACCAGCACCATCTCTCCCGCCTTGACCGGAAGGTCCTCGACCTCGGTGTCGCGGGTGACCAGCCGGCCGAACACCTGGGTCGGCGTGAACAGGCGCAGCAGTTCGTCGATCGCCCCCGGGATCAGCTCCGGCTCGGCGATCAGCTGCCGACGATGCTCGGGATTGCGCGCGAGGAAGACCGTCACGCTGCCCATGAAGAAGGACGTGGTGCCCATCCCCCCTATGAGCAGGTTGGTGGCCATCAACCTCACCTCCTCCAGAGTGAAATTTCGCCCCTCGAACTCCGAACGGCTCAGCCGCCCGAGGATGCCGTCGGGATCGACGCGGCCCTCGCGGATGTCGGCCGTGAGCTGCTCGCCGAGCCAGCCCAATTCCTCCTCGGCCTTATGCGCAGGGTAGTCGCGGCGGGTCATGTTGTGGATCGGCTCGGCGTAGGCGAACGCCTTCGACACATCGAGGCCGAGAATGTCGGCCATGGTGATCTCCGCCATCAGCGGCAGCATCACCCCCTCGACGACGTCGAACTTGCCGGCCTCGACCCCCGCGGCGATGCGCGCGTCCGCGATCTCGCGAATGCGCGGCTTGAGTTTGGCCGCAGTCATCGGCGTGAAGAAACTGGCCAGCAGCTTCTTGTAGGCGCCGTGTTCCGGCGGATCGAGCGTCGCTGGGATCAGCGGCGGCACTGGTCTCGACGGCACCGTGATGCGCTTGTTCGAGAAGGTCTCGGGATCGCGCTGGACGGCCAGCGCCGTGTCGTAGCGAGCGATGTAGGTGAAGCCGCCATGGCGGGTCGAGCGCCGCACCGGACGCCCCGAGGCGTGCATGTGTTCGTAGAAGTCGAAGCGCCGGTCGTGAAAGGCTTGGCTGACGTGGTCGAAGTCGTCGGCCAGCGCTTCGAGCGCGCGGTCCTGCATCTGCTCGGTCATCGGCTGTCTCGGAGCTGTGCTAATGGCGGCGTCAGGCGGCGGCCCGACGCGCGGCGATCTCGTCCTGGAAGGTCGCCAGGATGCGGTCGGCGAGCCCCTCCTCCTGCCGGTCGGCTTCGTGCGCCCGTGCGAGATCGAAGCCGCGGTAGACGAGGTCGTCACGCCCCATCTCACCGCTCAAGCCGGGGATCTTCTGGAACGCCGGCTGGTCGGTGATCAGCCGCAGGGTGGCCCCATCGCTGACGAGGCGCCGGTAGGAGATCTTCCACTCGCCTGCGCGGCGCTCCCAGATGTCGAGGTAGCGGCCGTAGGCGATCTGTTCGACGAACTCGTTGCCCTGCCCGCCTTCGGCGTCGAGGAACAGCACGCACCAGTAGAAGGTCTCGACGAAGGCGCGATCGCCATGGAGCTCGATCAGCGGATTGGTCAGCGTGTGCCGGACGCTGCGGTACCGCTTCATCTCCGGCAGCATATAGGGGCAGAAGTCCTCGGCCTTGCCAGCGAACACGCCGTGATAGTCCGGCGCGCCAGGGTGATAGCAGCCCTTCAGCAGTTCGAGGTCGCAGCGGTCGATGGCCCGGGCGTAGCGGTAGAGGCCGTCGCGGATCGCCTCCTTCGCTTCGAGTTCGTCGAGGCGCTTCAGGCGGCTTTCGACGGCGGCCAGCCTGGTTTCGATATCCGTCACGGCGTCCTCCCAGGACTTCTACTTATCCTTTGGAGCGACGCGTGGTTCAGCGGCTGTGTCAAGTCGCCACGCCTGCCCCGGACGCTGCCTACCGCTCATAAAATGCCCCCGGCGATGAGATCGCCGGGGGGAGGTGCGCACAGAAATGGGAAGTAAGGTGCGCGGGAGCTTGGATTGGAACCGGGTCGATCAGAACTTGTAGCCGACCTTGATCCCGAAGATCCGCGGCTGGAAGCCGTAGCCGATCGGATAGCTCTCCCCGAGGTTCAGGGCGTCGGCGTAGTACTTCTTGTCGAGGACGTTCTTCATGTAGGCGGTGATGTCGATGTTGTTGTGCGTCGTCAGGCGCAGCGAGGGGTCCACCGCGCCGAAGTTGTCCAGCGGCTGCAGTAGCGGGTTGTTCGGCTGGGCGATGTTGACGGTCTTGGCGACCTCGCCCTTCCAGAATAGGCCAAGCCGGCCTTCGACTTCGCCGACATCGGTCTCGGTCACGTAGCTGAAGGTGACGTTGACCTGCTTCTTCGGCGTGTAGCTCTGCTGGTGGATACCGTCGCCGGTGTTGGTGGCGACGGAGGTGGTAGGACCGGTGCAGTTGCCCAACTGCACGCAGTTGGCCGGGTCGCCCGGCGCCAGCGTCCGCGGCGTCCCGCGGGCGGCGTCCACCGCCGGCTCAGCTTGTGCAGCCGGGTGGTGAGGTCATTGGCGTGGCCCGTGCGCCGCGGGATCAGCGCGCCATGGGCGCCGATGTCGACATAAGTCGTCTTGGTGTAGCCGTCGTAGTGTCGCCAGACGCCGGCGGCCATGCCCTCGACCTTGCCGTCGTTGTAGTTGCCGTAGCCAGCGCCCGTCGCGGTGACGACGACTTCTTCCAGAGTGTCGTTGGGATTTTCCTGGGCCGTCGCTCCGCGGACCTAGCCTGATGATTCCGTACGATTGTACGAACCTGTACGTTCGCACGGCTGATAACGTGGGTGTCAAGACCGCAACCCTGCGACGGCGCCGTCGCCTCGGATCGCGCTCGATTGCACGGCGCATTGCGGGCCGCTAACAGTCGAGCGTGCAAGAGCTCGCCCCCCGCAGTCGGTCGCACGCGCGCCGGAGGCTGCTCGACGCGGCCGAGGTGTTGTTTGCCGATAAGGGATACGTCGGCGCGTCGATGCGCGACATCTCTCAGGCCGCCGGCGTTCCGCTCGGGACGGCCACGTATCACTTCCGGGAAAAGGAGGACCTGTTCCGAGAAGTGCTGCTGCGGCGCGTTCCGGAGGTCACAGCCGCCCTGGAGCGGAACCTCGCCCAAGCCCCCGCCGACGACGTCCAGGCGATCCTCGAAGCCTACGGCGATCCAATGCTGGAATGGCTGTCCACAGACGACGCCGGCTGGCGCGCCTATATCCGCCTGCTGTGCATGACCGGCCTCCAGCCCGCCATGCGCCAGTTGGTCGAGCCGACGCTCGAGGCGCATGCCCCGATCCTGGAGAGCTACCGCGCCGCGCTCAATGGGGCCGCGCTGCACGTCGATCCCAAGGTCCTGCCGCGGATCTTCTACGTCTATCAGAACGCCCTCCTCGGCGTGCGCTCGGACCTGCACTGGCAGAGGTTCATCGGTCCTTCCGACGTGCGCGAATACGGTCAGATGCTCGCCGAAATGGCCACGCAGTACGCCGCCGGCGGCGCGCGCCCGCCGAGGCGTTCGTGAGCGACGGCGCGCCCCTCAACCGCAACCTGGCGACGATGGGCCTCATCCTCGCCACGAGCATGAACTCCCTCGACACGACTGTGGTGAACGTGTCGCTGCCGCACATGCGGGCCAGCCTTTCGGCCTCGCCCGAGCAGATCACCTGGGTGATCACATCCTATATTGTGGCCTCCGCGGTGATGACACCGTTGAGCGGCTGGCTGGCGCGCCGCTTCAGCATGAAGGTCCTGCTGCTGGCCTCGGTCGCGACCTTCACGGTGATCTCGGTGTTCTGCGGGATCGCCGGCAACCTCGAGCAGATGGTCGGCTTTCGGCTGCTCCAGGGGATCGTCGGCGCGCCGCTCATGCCGATCGCCCAGGCCGCGCTGCTCAACATCTACCCTGCGGAGCGGCACGGGCGCGCGATGGCGCTCTACATGATGGCGATCGTCGCGGCGCCGGTCTGCGGGCCGATGGTCGGCGGCTTCCTCACCGACCAGCTTTCCTGGCGCTGGTGCTTCTACATCAACGTCCCGGCCGGGATCGCCGCGCTGTTGCTCATCTGGAGCGGGCTGCCCAAGGACAAGGCGGACGCACGTCGGTTCGACTTCCTGGGCTTCGGCTCCCTGGCCGTGGGCATCGCCGCGTTGCAGCTGATGGTCGACCGTGGCCCGACCCTCGACTGGTTCTCCTCTCACGAGATCTGGATCGAGGCGATCGTCGCGCTCATCGCCTTCTGGGTCTATCTCGCGCACACCATCACGGCGAAGGACCCGCTCTTCCCGACGGCGCTGTTCCGCGACCGCAACTACGTGGCGGGCGGGACGGTCGGCTTCCTGGTCTCCTGGCTGCTGTACTGCAGCATGGTGCTGCTGCCGCTGATGATGCAGGGCGTGCTCGGCTATTCGGTGGCCCAGGCCGGCGCGCTCGCCACCCCGCGAGGCCTGGTGATGCTGGGCATCCTGCAGGTCATCGGGCGGCTCGACGCGATATTTGATCGTCGGCTGCTGATCTGCTTCGGCCTTTCGCTGATGAGCTTCAGCTTCGTGATGATGGGCGCGTTCGACCTTTCGATGACCCACGACCCGATCATCTGGTCGACCGTCGTCCAAGGGATCGGGCAAGGCATATTCATCGTGCCTCTGACGACGTTGACCTTCCTGACGATCCCGGCGGATCTGCGGGCGGACGCGTCGACGCTCTCCAACCTGTTGCGCAACATCGGCGGCAGCGTCGGCGTCGCCGCCGTCCAAGCGCTGACCGCCACCAATATCCAGACGATGCACGCCTCGCTGGCCGCCAACGTCCGCCCGGATGACCCGGTCCTGCGGGCGGGCCTGGCGCCGTTCCTGCGGCCGGACACGGCGGCGGGCGCCACGGCGCTGAACGACGAGATCACCCGGCAGGCGACGATGGTGGCCTATGTGAACGACTTCTGGCTGCTCGCTGCGATCGGCTTCGCCTGCCTGCCGCTGATCCTGATGCTTCGACAGCCCAAGCGCGACGCCTCCATTGGCGAAGCCGCCGTCGCCGACGCCATCCACGCGTGACAGCCGTGACCAGGATGGGCGAAGCTGCGGCGCGACCTGCGCGATTGGACGGCTAATGGCCCTGCCTCTGGAAAACTACCGGGTGATCGATCTCACCCAGGCGCGCTCCGGCCCCGCGGCCGTGCGCCAGCTCGCCGACTGGGGCGCCCGGACCCTGATGGTCGAGAACCCGCGCAACACCGGCGACGTCATCGGCCGGCGCGAGGGCTCGGACTTCCAGAACCTGCACCGCAACAAGAAGAGCCTGGCGCTCGACCTCAAGCGACCCGAAGGCCGCGAGATCTTCCTGCGGCTGGTCCGCGACGCCGACGTGCTGGTCGAGAACTTTCGCCCGCAGGTGAAACGTGCGCTCGGCATCGACTTCGAGACGTTGCACGCGATCAACCCGCGGCTGGTCTACGCCAGCATCTCGGGCTTCGGCCAAGAGGGGCCCTACCGCGACCGGCCGGGCCTCGATCAGATCGTCCAGGGCATGGGCGGACTGATGTCGGTCACCGGCGTTCCCGGCGAAGGGCCGATGCGCGCGGGCGCCGCCATCTCCGACATGGCGGCTGGCCTCTACTGCGCCATCGGCGTGCTGACCGCGCTGCTGGAGCGGCAGGTGACGGGTGTCGGCCGCTGGGTGCAGGTCTCGCTGTTGGGCGCGCAAATCGGCATGCTGGATTTTCAGGCCGCGCGCTGGCTGCTCGACGGCGAGGTCCCGGAGCCGGTCGGCAACGACCATCCGACCGCCGCGCCGATGGGCCTGTTCCCGGCCAGCGACGGCCACGTCAATATCGCCGCCGCCGGCGAAGCGATGTTCGGCCGCTTCTGCGCCGCGCTGGCCCCAGACTTGCCGAAGGACCCGCGATTTCAGTCGAGCGGCGATCGCGTGCGCCATCGCGCGGCGCTCAACGCCGTGGTCGGCGAGATCACGCGGCGGCGCTCGAGCGCCGAGCTGATCGAGGTGCTCAACGCCGCCGGGGTGCCCTGCGGCCCGGTCTATGCGATGGACCAGGTTTTCGCCGATCCGCAGGTCCGGTTCTCCGGCATCGCGGCGCCGGCCCAGCACCCGACCGACGGCCCGGTCCAGCTGGTGGGCCAGCCGATCGCCTTCGAAGGCGCGCCGTTCGTCGTGCGCTCGACCGCGCCGCGCCTGGGCGAACACACCGAAGAGACTTTGCGCGGACTCGATTTGGACGAAGGACAGATCGCTGCGCTGCGCGGCGCCGGCGTCGTCGGCTGAAGGACATCCATGAGCGGCACCGTACACCTGCAGCAGATCGGCGAGCACATCCTCTGGGCCGAGCTCGACAACCCGCCGCGCAACACCCTGCAGGCGCGGATGGTCGCCGGGCTGCGCGAGGCGGTCGACCGGGCGCACATCGACACCGCCATCCGTGTGTTGGTCGTCACCGGCCGCGGTCCCGCCTTCTGCGCCGGCGCCGACCTGCGCGAGGAGCTGGGGGCGGCAGAAAGCGGCGAGCGGCTGGAAGGCGCCGGCCTCATCGGCGAGCTGATCGAGCGGATGGAGGCCTGCCGCGTGCCGGTGGTCGGCCTGATCAACGGCTGGTGCGTCGGCGGCGGGCTTGAGCTGGCGCTGTGCTGCGACATCCGCATCGCCTCGACCGAGGCGCGCTTCACCGCCGCCGGCGTCAACGTCGGTCTGATCGCCTCGGCCTACCGCCTGCCGCGCCTGATCGGCATCGCCGCGGCCAAGGCCATGCTGCTCACCGGCAGCCCGTTCGATGCGGAAGCCGCGCTGCGCTTCGGCCTTGTGACCGCGGTGCACGCGCCCGACGCGCTGTCGGCGGCAGGACTGGCGTTGGCCGAGCGCATCGCCAGCCGCGCGCCACTGTCGGTCGAGGCCGCCAAGCGAATGGCCGACCGCGCGCCGGAGATGACCCGCGAGGAAGGCGCGCGCGCCGCGACCGCCGAGGCCCGCGCGCTGCAGACGACCGACGACCACAAGGCCGCCGTCCGCGCCTTCATCGCCAAGGCTCAGCCCGTCTTCACCCGCAGCTAGCTCGGGCGAACGAACGGCTGCTCCCAGCGGTCGAGGTAGGTCACCTCGGAGATCGGCGCGCGCTTCACCGGCCCGTAGTTTCCGAGCGGATAGCCGACCGGGATGATGGCGTAGGAGTGGACCCCCGGCGGAAGGCCGAAGAGCGCCTCGGTCTCGCGCTCGAACATCAGGTGCCGGGTGGTGAGCGTCGCGCCTAGGCCGAGCGCGCGTGCGGCGAGCAGCATGTTCTGCACCGCCGGATAGATCGAGGCGCCGTCCCAGCGCTTGGGCTCGGCGCTCCCGCGGTTCAGCAGGCAGGGTACGATCCAGACCGGCGCCTCGTGGAAGTGCTCCGTCAGATGCTCCACGGCCGCATGCTGCCGCGCGTAGGCCTCCGGCGTCACCCCTGGCGGCGGCTTGGACTTGGCGTAGTGCGGGCCGACCAACTCGTCGAAGGCGCGTTTGTAATAGGCGTGCACCGCCCGCTTGATCTCCGGCGACTTGACCACCAGGAAGCGCCAGGTCTGCGAATTGGCGCCGCTCGGCGCGCAGACGCCCGCCTCGATGATCTTGGCGACCAGTTCGTCGGGCACCGGGTCCGGCTTCAGCCGCCGCATCGCGCGGGTCGAGCCAATGATGTCGAACAGGGCCGGATCTTCGCTCACCTGGATCTCCCGCGGCTGGAGGGCATTTGCATCTGAGCCCAGGCGAAGCGCCGCCGCAACCGCCGCGCGTCATCGCCGCTCGCCTGCCCTGCCCGGCCTTGATATGTCGGTCCGCACGACGAACGGAGGTCCGATGAAGAGCGCGCCGATCGCACGCCGCAGCGTGGTGCTGGGAACCGGCCTGCTGCTGGCCGCGCCGCACGTGGCCCTGGCCGCCGGCGGCAAGCCAAGCGTCACCATCAAGACCGCGCGCGGGCCGATCGTCGTCGAGCTCGAGGCCGACAAGGCGCCGCTGACCTCGGCCAACTTCCTGCGTTACGTCGACGCCAAGGCCTACGACGGCGCCACCTTCTTCCGCGCCGCCCGCAATCCGGACAACCCCAAGGCCGGCACCATCGTCGGCGCGCCGGGCGAGAAGGTCCGCCCCTTCCCGCCGATCCGCCACGAGAGCACCACCAAGACCGGCCTGCGCCACGTCAACGGCACGCTGTCGCTCGGCCGCTTCGCGCCTGGCACCGCGACCCACAACTTCTTCATCTGCATCGGCGACCAGCCCTACCTCGACGCCCATCCGGGCGAGCGTGGCGACAACCTGGGCTACGCGGCGTTCGGCCGGGTCGTGTCGGGCATGGCGGTGGCCGAGAAGATCCTGTCGCTGCCGACCAACGGCGCGACGAAGTTCAAGGACCAGCGCGGCGAGTGGCTGAAGCCGCCGGTGCCGATCATCAGCATGCGGCGGTCCTAACCCCCTCTCCCCCCGCGCAGCGGGAGAGGAATAGACGCAGCCTATCCATCACATTCTTACAATCAATTTTACAGATGAGCTGTCCAGGCGCTCGATGTCGGCGTTTCAGTCAGAGCGTGGCCGAGCTTTCGCCCACGCGGCTGGCGGCACAGACGAACTGACATGGGAGGCCGAGATGGCTGACGACAACGCGCCGGGCAAGTGCCCCGTGATCCATGGGCGCGGCGGGCGGAGTAACCGCGACTGGTGGCCCGACAACCTGCGCCTCGAGGGCCTCAACCAGCATGCGCCGCGCTCCAATCCGATGGGCGAGGCGTTCGACTACGCCAGGGCGTTCAAGAGCCTCGACCTGAACGCCGTCATCCAGGACCTGCACGCCCTGATGACCGACAGCCAGGACTGGTGGCCGGCCGACTTCGGCCACTACGGCGGCCTGTTCATCCGCTTGGCGTGGCATAGCGCCGGCACCTATCGCGTCTCCGACGGCCGTGGCGGCGCCGGCGGCGGGCAGCAGCGGTTCGCCCCGCTGAACAGCTGGCCGGACAACGCCAACCTGGACAAGGCGCGCCGGCTGCTGTGGCCGATCAAGCAGAAGTACGGCGCCAAGATCTCCTGGGCCGACCTCTATGTGCTGGTCGGCACCGTCGCCCTGGAGTCGATGGGCTTCAAGACCTTCGGCTTCGCCGGCGGCCGCGAGGACACCTGGGAACCCGAAGAGCTGTACTGGGGGCCTGAAGGGAGCTGGCTGGGCGACGAGCGCTATAGCGGCGAGCGCCAGCTGCACAATACGCTGGGCGCGGTGCAGATGGGCCTGATCTATGTCAATCCCGAAGGCCCGAACGGCAACCCCGACCCGGTCGCCGCCGCGCGCGACATCCGCGAAACCTTCGCTCGCATGGCGATGGGCGACGAGGAGACCGTGGCCCTGATCGCCGGCGGCCACACCTTCGGCAAGACCCACGGCGCGGGCGATCCCTCGTTCGTCGGCCCCGAGCCGGAGGGCTCGGTAATCGAGGACCAGGGCCTGGGCTGGCGCAGCAAGCACGGCACGGGCATCGGCGCGGACGCCATCACCGGCGGGCCGGAAGTCACCTGGACCCAGACGCCGACGAAGTGGAGCAACCACTTCTTCGACAACCTCTTCAAGTACGAGTGGGAGCTGACCAGGAGCCCGGCCGGCGCCCAGCAGTGGCAAGCCATGGGCGCCCAGGCCGACATTCCGGACGCGCACGACTCCTCGAAGAAGCGGGTTCCGACGATGCTGACGACGGACCTGTCGCTCAGGTTCGACCCCGCCTACGAGAAGATCTCGCGGCGGTTCCACGAGCACCCGGAGCAGTTCGCCGACGCCTTCGCGCGGGCCTGGTTCAAGCTGACCCACCGCGACATGGGGCCGATCCAGCGCTACCTGGGGCCGCTGGTCCCCAAGGAGACGCTGATCTGGCAGGACCCGATCCCGGCGGTCGACCATCCGCTGGTCGACGACGCCGACGTCGCGGCGCTGAAGGGCAAGATCCTGGGAAGCGGCCTCACCGTGCCGCAGCTGGTCTCCGCGGCCTGGGCCTCGGCCTCGACCTTCCGCGGTTCGGACAAGCGCGGCGGCGCCAACGGCGCGCGCTTGCGGCTGGACCCGCAGCGCAATTGGGAGGTCAACGATCCGGCCGAGCTTTCCAAGACGCTGCAGGCGCTCGAGGTGGTGCAGAAGGACTTCATCGCCTCCGCCAGCGGCGGCAAGAAGGTCTCGCTGGCCGACCTGATCGTGCTGGGCGGCGCCGCCGCGGTCGAAAAGGCGGCGAAGGACGCGGGCTCGCCCGTGACTGTTCCCTTCGCGCCCGGCCGCATGGACGCCTCGCAGGATGAGACCGACGTCGCCTCCTTCGCCCCGCTGGAGCCGCTCTCCGACGGCTTCCGCAACTACCGCAAGGCCGGCGAGCAGTTCATGTCGCCGGAGGAAGCCCTCGTCGACCGCGCCCAGCTGCTGCGGCTCTCCGCGCCGGAGATGACCGTGCTGGTCGGCGGCCTGCGCGTGCTGGGCGCCAACGCAGGCGGCTCGAAGGCCGGCGTTTTCACCGACCGCGTCGGCCAGCTGACCACGGACTTCTTCGTCAACCTGCTGGACATGGCGACGGTGTGGCGGCCGACCGACGACGCCAACCGCTTCGAAGGCGTCGACCGCAAGACCCAGGCCCAGCGCTGGACCGCCACCCGCGTCGACCTGATCTTCGGCTCTCACGCCGAACTGCGAGCCCAAGCCGAGGTCTACGCCTGCGCCGACAGCCAGACGAAGTTCGCAGCCGACTTCGTCGCCGCCTGGACCAAGGTGATGAACGCCGATCGGTACGACCTGGACGTCCGGCCTCGCGGGCCTGCGGTCAGAGTCTAAGGCCCGGGCATCGGGGCGGCCAAACCGCCGCCGCCCCGATGTGAACGTGACTTCGTCATCAGTCAGCGCTCGATGCGTCTCCATTCGCAGCCGGCGGTTAGTTCCCTTTTTGTTCTTGACTTGGTTCTAGCGACACAACACCGTGGCGGAGGCTCGCGGCGCTGCGCTGCGGGATCGACCGGGAAAACAACTAAGGACCTCAATCGATGGCCGACGCGGGCCGGCGCACCGGGAGACCAGATCCTGGCCGTTGGGATATTCAGCTACCTGACCCGAGGCAGCTCGACTTTGGCCGCCCCGGCCTGCGTGACACCGTCAAGATTGGAGGGCAGTGGTATAGGGGCGTCGATAACGGGCGGCGCGAACGTCCTTGTCCCGATCAGCGACGCTAACGTCTCGCCCGCGTTGCGGGCCTCGCGTCGGGAAGGAATGGACCGCTTCGAGTATATGGCGGCCCATCCGTTTGGTTCGATCGCATACGGAATTGCAGCTCTCGGGAACGCATCCCCGCGGGGGCGCGACAAGGCGATGAAGACGGGCGGACTGATAGACGAATCCATGTTCGCCGTCGCCCCCCTCGCGGCTCGGGCGCCTCGGGTTGCGCCACCTCGACCCGGATCCGTCGCGCCGCCCACCCTGCCGCAGCCCGCTGTCAGATACGGACAGCTCAGCAAGGACGGTCAGGCGAGCACGGCCGCCGCAACTATCAGTCGTCCGATAATTGGCACCGGGACCCGCGCTCCCAAACGCATGGCGCCAGCAGGGTGGGGAGGAAACCCGAAGGACTTGAACGAGGCGAGAGGGCATCTGATCGCCAAGATCCTTGGCGGGTTGGGGAACGACCCCAGAAACCTGGTGACTCTCACTCACCACGGCGCGAACACCCCCCAGATGCGCGACTTCGAAAAGAATGCAGCTCGACGAGTGCGCAAGAACGGCGAGATCATCGACTACATGGCGCAGCCGCTCTACTCCCCCGGAACGCTTCCGCCATCTGACCTCCTCCTGACGGCTCGGACGTCGCGGGGAGATATGGCCGCGCGGATCATCCGCAATCCTGCGGGCCGCCGAAAATGACGATCGAGGCGCTCGTCAAGATCGTCCCGCCGCCGGCAGCGCCGGACGAGGCGTTCAGCGGACCTTGGAAGCCGATCGAGACGCTGCTCGGGACGGCCCTCCCACAGGATTACAAGGATTTCGTCCGCCTTTACGGCGCCGGCAATTACATGGACTTCCTTGGGATCAACGTTCCACGGACTCGCAGTCCCTACGTTCGGCTAGAAACGGAAGCCTACGCGGTTGCCCAGCTTTTCCGCACAATGCAAGCGAACACCTACGAGCCATGGCCAGAGATAGATGATCTCTTGTCCTTCGGTCGAACGGATGATGGCGACTATCTGTTCTGGCGTCGCGCCGGCCCGCCCGACGAGTGGAAGGTCGTCGTCTGGAGCCGCGGCTTCGATACGTTCGAAACGTTCGATTGCGGCCTCGCCGACTTCCTCGTCGGCCTTGCGACCGGCGGTATCGATTCGGACCTATTCCCCAGAGGCCGCTGCGATCACATGTTCCGGCCCTACTCCGACTGGCCGTCCAGGGCCTTCAGCCTGTCGTGGCGAGTACGCTACGGCGCTTCGGACTGAGCTGCGGCGTGAGGGGCGCAGCCTGACTACCAAGCCTACGACTGCGGCTTGGTCGCAACCGCCTTCTGACCGCTACCAGGCGCCGCCTCGGCGACCTTCGGCTTCTCCGGTTTCGGGAACGGCGCCGGGGCGGCGCTCAAGGTGCTCAGGTAGGCGATGACGTTGGCGCGGTCCTCGGCGCGGCGGATGCCGTTGAAGGCCATCTTGTTGCCGGGCACGGCCTTTTGCGGGCTGGTCAGGTAGTGGTCGAGCCGGTCGTAGGTCCAGGGGCCGGTCTGCGCCTTGAAGGCGCTGGAATAGGCGAACGAGCCGTGCGAGGCGATGTTGCGGCCGACGAGGCCGTACAGGTTCGGCCCCGTGTGGTCCGGGCCGCCGGAATCGAAGGTGTGGCAGGAGGCGCAGACCATGGCGGTCTGCTGGCCCTTCTTTGGGTCGGCGGCGGCGAGCAGCGTGCCCAGATCGGCCGGCGGCTCCGGCGCCACGAGCGGCGTGACCTCGGCGCTGCGGGGCACCGAGACCTTCTCGATATTGCTCATGAAGCCGAGCACGCTCCCCCGCCCGCCCTGCTCCCCCAGGCCCGCCGGCCAGCTCCGCTGCAGGGTGGCGAGATTGACCGGCAACTCGGTCACGTCGGCGACCTTGTAGCCGAACTTCGCCGAAGGGGGCTCGGCGAACGCATAGTCGGTGATCTCGTGGATGGCGACGAGCGCGACGACGACGCCCGCGCCCGCCAGGCCGATCTTGAGTTTCTCCCAGGTATCCATCGCTCGGCGCCCTTGGCGTTATGTCCCGTACGCTTCCACTCAGCTCCGCTCCCTCACGGGCCTTTTCCGAAAAAGATGATCCGCGTCCAGAAGGTGTAGTCGCCCTCGATCGCCATCAGCAGGACCAGCGTCCCCAGGCAGAGCGGCGGGACAAGGATGGCGTAGACCAGCGCCAGCCGCTCCCAGGCCATGTGCATGAAGATGGCGACGATCAGCCCCGCCTTCAGCAGCATGAAGGTGACGATGAGCACCCACCGGAGCATGCCCTCGACGTGAAAATAATCGACGAGATAGGACAGGGTGCTGAGGACGAAGAGATAGCCCCAGACCTTCAGATAGACCCCGATCGGATGCTGTTGCCCGTGCGCCGCATCGCCCTTCGAGGGCGCGTGGGCGGTGGCCGCTTCGTGCAGCGAGACCGGCCGGGGCGCGGCGTGGGCCGCCTGGTGGGTGGCGCGTTCGCCGACGTCGTCCATGTTGGCCGCCATCTTGTCCTTCCTCACCACAGATAGAAAAACGCGAAGATGAAAACCCAGACCAGATCGACGAAGTGCCAGTAGAGACCGGCGATCTCGACGACCTCGTAGTTGCCTTTCTTCTCGTAGTGGCCGCGCGCCACCTTCGAGGCGATGATCGACAGGTAGATCACGCCGATCGACACGTGCAGGCCGTGGAAGCCGGTGATCATGAAGAAGCAGGAGCCGAACTGCGCCGCCCCCATAGGGTTGCCCCAGGGCCGCACGCCTTCTTGGACGATCAGCTTGGTCCACTCGAACGCCTGCATGCTGACGAAGGTGGCGCCGAGCGCCGCGGTCGCGAGCATCAGGAGCGTCGTCTTCAGACGGTCGCGGCGGTAGCCGAAGTTGACTGCCATCGCCATCGTCCCGCTGCTGCTGATCAGCGTGAAGGTCATGATCGCGATCAGCAGTAACGGCACCGGATGACCGCCGATGTCCAGCGCGAACACTTCGCTGGGATTAGGCCATGGGACCGTCGTGGTGGCCCGCACCGTCATGTAGGAAGTCAGGAAGCAGGAGAAGATGAAGGTGTCGCTGAGCAGGAAGATCCACATCATGGCCTTCCCCCAGGGCACCTGCTTGAACACCTCCTGGTCCGACGACCAGTCGTCGGCCAGCGTGCGCAAGTCGTGCACGGCGGGAGCGCCGTGTGCGTCTTCAGTCGATGCGGTCGCCGTCATCTTCGGTTGACCCATCCTCTTGGGGGATGACCGCAGTCATCCGGTCTAAATCATCAACAACAACCCGAACATCACGATCCAAACGAGCAGCAGGTAGTGCCAGTAGATGGTGCAGAGCTCGACGCTCTCCCTGACCTGCGCCGCGTCGCGCCCGGCCAGGACCTTGGCGGTGGTGCGGCCCCACACCGTCAGCCCGCCCAGCAGGTGCAGGCCGTGCAGTGCGGTGATCAGGTAGACGAAGGCGCTCATGGTGGTGGCGGTGATGCCGCAGCCGGCTTCCTCGAGCTGCCGCCAGACGACCAGCTGGCCGATCACGAAGATGAGCGCCAGGGCGCCGCCGGCGATCAACCCCGCCCGCAGGCCGCGCGTGCGCCCGCGCTGGGCGGCCGCGCGCGCCCACTCCCAGGCCGCGCTGCTCAGCACCAGGACCGCGGTGTTGAACCACAGCAGTGGCGGCCAATACATCGGCTTCCAGTCCGGCGCCTGCGCCTCGCTGATCCCATGCCCGCCCATGCGCATGACGAGGATGATGCCGATCAGCATGAACATGACCGTCGCCACGCCGAAGTAGACGCGCAGGCCGACGGCCGCGGCCGGCAGGGCTCGCACTTCCGCGCCATCCTCGGTCGCCAGGTGCAGGCCCGGCGACAGCCAGGGCTTCTCAGTCAGTCGACGAACGATGCCCACGTCACCTGCTCCGATGGGGTGTCATGTCACGGGCCGCAGCGGCTCGCGTTCCGGCGGAACGTTCTGCGGAATGAAGTCCTGCGGGGCGCCTGGCACGCTGTAGTCGTAGGCCCAGCGATAGACGACCGGCAGCTTGGGGCCCCAGTTGCCGTGGCCTGGCGGCGTCTCCGGCGTCTGCCATTCCAGGGTGGTGGCGCCCCACGGATTGGGGTCGGCCTTGGGCCCCCGGAAGTAGCTCCAGATCATGTTGTAGAAGAACAGGAGCTGGGCGGCGCCGACGATCAGCGCAGCGATGGTGATGAACTCGTTCGCCACGTGCGCCGAGTGCGGAATGAACGCCGTCTCACCCAATGCATAGTAGCGCCGCGGCACGCCCAGGAAGCCCAGGTAGTGCATGGGCAGGTAGATGGCGTAGACGCCCAGGAAGGTGATCCAGAAGTGGAGCTGCCCCAGCAGGGTGTTCCACATCCGCCCGGTGATCTTGGGATACCAGTGATAGATCGCCCCGAAGATCACCAGGATCGGCGAGACGCCCATCACCATGTGAAAGTGGCCCACCACGAAGAAGGTGTCGGAGAGCGGCACGTCGACGCTGACGTTGCCGAGGAACAGGCCGGTCAGCCCGCCATGGATGAAGGTGAAGATGAAGCCGATGGCGAACAGCATCGGCACCCGCAGGTGGATGTCGCCGCGCCACAGCGTCAGAAGCCAATTGTAGACCTTGATCGCCGTCGGCACCGCGATCACCAGGGTGGAGGTCGCGAAGAAGAACCCGAAGTAGGGGTTCATGCCGCTGACGTACATGTGGTGCGCCCAGACGAACAGGCTGAGCACCCCGATCACCACGATCGCCCAGACCATCATCCGGTAGCCGAAGAGGTTCTTCCGCGAGTGGCAGCTGATCAGGTCTGAGACGATGCCGAAGGCCGGCAGGGCGACGATGTAGACCTCGGGGTGGCCGAAGAACCAGAACAGGTGCTGGAAGAGCAGCGGGCTGCCGCCGTTGTAGTTGGTCTGCTGGCCCATCGAGACCAGCGCCGGCATGAAGAAGCTGGTGCCGATCACCCGGTCCAGCATCATCATCACCGCGCCGACGAACAGCGCCGGGAACGCCAACAGGCCGAGGATGGTGGCGACGAAGATGCCCCACACCGAGCACGGCATCCGCATCAGGGTCATGCCGCGGGTGCGCGCCTGCAGCACGGTGGTGACGTAGTTCAGCCCGCCCATGGTGAAGGCGACGATGAAGATCGCCAGCGAGGCCAGCATGAAGATGATGCCCCAATGCTCGCCTGGCGTGCCCTCCAGGATCGACTGCGGTGGATAGAGCGTCCATCCCGCCCCGGTCGGGCCGCCTGGCACGAAGAAGCCCGCCATCAGCACCAGCACCGCCAGCAGATAGACCCAGAAGCTCAGCATGTTGACGAATGGGAAGACCATGTCGCGCGCGCCGATCATCAGCGGGATCAGGTAGTTGCCGAACCCGCCCAGCAGCAGCGCCGTCAGCAGGTAGATCACCATGATCATGCCGTGCATGGTGACGAATTGCAGGTAGGCGCTGGGGGTGATGAACTTCAGCATGCCCGGGAAGGCGAGCTGCAGCCGCATCAGGTCCGACAGCACCAGAGCGACTACGCCGACCAGAACAGCGGTGACCGAATACTGAACCGCGATGACCTTGTGGTCCTGGCTCCAGACGTACTTGCCCACCCAGGTCTTGGGGTGGTGCATCGGCCGGGCGTCGTCGGCGATCGTGCTATAGGCCATGGTCGCCTCAGTTCACGGATGTGACGGGGGTGGGTGCGGCGGCCGGCGCCGCGGGCGCCGCCTCCGCCACCAGTTGCGCGAAGGTCGGCTGTTGCGCGAGCCAGGCGTCGAACGCGGGCTGCTCGTCGATGACCATCGTGCCGCGCATCGTGTAGTGGCTGACGCCACAGAGCTCGGCGCAGAGGATCTCGTAGGTTCCGGTTCGCTGCGGCGTGAACCAGAAGTAGGTCACCGTGCCCGGCACCAGGTCCATCTTGGCGCGGATCTGCGGCACGAAGAAATCGTGCAGCACGTCCTTGGACCGCAGCACGGCCTTGATCGGCTGGCCGCGCGGAATGTGCACCTCGCTGCTCTCCACCAGCACGTCGTCGCGGCCGAATGGATCATTCGGGTCCATGCCGAACGGATTGTCGGGGCTGACCCTTCGCGAGCTGACGGTGCCCAGCACCCCGTCCTTGCCCGGGAAGCGGAAGGTCCACTGCCATTGCTGACCAACGGCTTCGAACACCGCGGCGTCCTTCGGCACCGTGACGTATTCCTTCCAGGCGATCAGGCCGGGCGCCAGCAGGGCGGCGATGCCGACCGCGGTCCACACCGTCAGCCGCCGCTCCAGGGTCACGCTTTCCGGGTCGTAGTGGGCGCGATGCCCCTCGCGATGCCGATAACGGACGATCGAGTAGGCCAGGAAGACGTTCAGGACGACGAACGAGATCCCGCAAACCCAGAGCGTGATATTGAGTGCGCTGTCGATTGAATGCCAGTTGGAGATCAGCGGCGTCTGCCACCAGGGCGTAAACAGTTGAAAAGCGATCGATACCAAGACCAGCGCAGCGATGACGATTGCTACAGCCATGACCTGTTTGCCTAACTGCCTGCCTTTTACTGGTTGCGGGATAGACCTCGGTACGCTTGCGACGGGACACGAGACTCCCGACCGACACTGAAAAGGACATATAGGCGGCGGCTCAGGACGCGCACGGCGTCATGCGGCCGGAATTCCGACAGATCTGACGAAAATTTCTGAGGATCCGAGATCACACGGCTGCGCGGAGCAGCGTCGTTGCGGCGTTGCTGACGGTCTTCATGCATCAACGCCGCCCGGGTCATCGCAGACACCCTCGAACAGCCGCCAAGCCGACCCCTCCCATCCTGCGCAACCCTGTTTCGGGTTGGCGTCAGGCGCGAGAACCATCGGGTTCGTCAAAAACTATATCGCCGTTTTTTGTCCAGCGGAAGCTGTACTGATGCGACCCCGGACAACTTATGGGTACATGAAGAGGCCGCCGTCCAGCTGGAAGGTCATGCCGGTCAGGAAGGACGCGTCGTCGCTGGCGATGAACACCGCGACCCGGCCGCCGTCCTTGTTGATGTCGCCGAAGCGCCGCGTCGGGATCTGCAGGGCCTCTCCGCAACGGCGCCGGCGGCGTCGGCCTCGACGGTGGCGTCTGCGCGGATGAAGTGCGCGCCCTCGACGGGGTCCGAGGGCTTGGCGATATCGGTGGAGGCGACCTGCGCGCCGGCCGCCAGCAACGCCTGGACCGTCGCACGGCCGATGCCGCTGCCGCCCCCAGTCACCAGCGCGAGCTTGGCTTGCAGGCTTCCCATCGTCCGCCTCGCCTCTCAGCCGCTCCGCGCCCTCTAGGGTCGCCAGCCCGACTGGATCGCCGCCAGCCTCGCGCGCCACGGCGCTTGCGGGACCAGCGCGTCCAGCTCCCGCGCCAGCCGCTCGACGATCGCGCCGACCTCCTCCGTCTCGTCGATCAACGCCACGCTGTGGCCGGCGCTGTAGATGTCGCGCCAGGGCCGCACCCCGTCGGGCATCTCGATGCGATGATCGGGCAGCGTCGCCGGGTCGAGCCCCACGGCGACCAGGGATTCCCGCAGCCAGTTGCCGGGCACGCCGTTCATCGCCGCCGACACCACGACGCTGTCGATCGAGGCGCGCGCGATCATCGCTCGATGCGCCTGCGCGACCCCGCTCTGCGGCGTGGCGATGAAGCGGGTGCCCATGCAGGCGATGTCGCCACCCAACGCCAGCACGGCGGCGACGCCTCGCGCATCGGCGATCCCTCCGCCGACGATCAACAGGCCGTCCCAGATCCGCCGCACCGCCGGCACGAAGGCCAACGGCGAGAGAAAGCCGGTCTGCCCGCCGGCGCCGGCGCAGGTGACCATCAGCCCGTCGACACCGGCGGCGAGCGACTTCTCCGCGTGCCGAAGCGTGGTGACGTCCTGGATGATGCGGCCGCCCCAGTCGTGAACCAGACCGACCAGCTCCGTCGGGTCGCCGACGCTGGACAGCACCAGCGGCGCGCGGACGCGCCTCAGCAAAGCCAGCTTCTGCTCGCCGTCCGGGTCGGTGAAGATGCGGGCCGGCAGGTTGACGATCGGCGGCGCGCCGCCCACGCCCTCCAGCGCGGCAAGATAGCCCTCGAACGCCGCGGCCCGCGTGACTCGCCCGCCCTGCCAGCCGCCGAGAATGCCGGCCTGGCAACAGGCGACCGCCAGCGGCGGCGAGGAGGCGAAGCTCATCGGCGCGCACATCAGTGGCAACCTCAGCGCTTCGAACATTCCGCCTCCGATCCTCAAGGCTGTATGCTGGCATCTATCGGGGCAGCTGTCGGGAAGGAAATCGGCGACATGACCAACACGGCGGCGGCCGACATCGTCGACGCGCAGTTCCACCTCTTCCACACCATGGACGCCGCCACCTGCCTCCAGGTCATGGACGCCCTGGGAATCTCCGGCGTCGTGATCGACGAGGTGTGGTCGGCGGAGAGCCCGACGAAAGGCCTGGAGCCGTCGCTCCGACTGGAGACCGACATCCAGCGACCGCTGGCGCTCGGCGCGCGCATGGCCGCCATGCGCCATCCCAACCGCTTCCGCTACCTGCTACGGCTCGACCATCGCGATCCGCAGATGGAGGCGGTCATGCGGGAGGCCGCGCGGGATCCGTTGTGCGCCGCCTTCCGCGGCCTCTGCTGGAACCACCACAACGCTGACCTGCGCGAGGGGCGGTTCGTGCGGATGTTCGAGCTCGCCGCCGAACTTGGCCGTCCGCTCTTCTTCCAGACGTTCGAGACCGCCAGCGTGAAGCCGATGCTCGCCGCCGTCCCCGAGGCCCGCGTGGTCCTCGATCACGTCGGCCTGGCCCGGACCCGCGAGGCCTTTGACGACCTCCTGCGGATGAGCGAGATCCCCAACCTGGCGCTGAAGTGGTGCCACGCGGACCTGCTGTTTCCGGGCGAAGCCTACCCCTTCCCCGCCAGGCAGGCCGGCCTGCGCGACGCCGTGGCCGCCTTCGGCCCCGACCGCGTCATGTGGGCCAGCGACGCCAGCATGCTGGGACTGGACACCAACTGGGCCGAGACCCTGTACTGCGTGCGCGGCAGCGAGCTGCTGTCGAGCGAGGCGCGGGAGTGGGTGCTAGGCGGGACGGCGCGGAGGATCTTGGGGTGGAAGGGTGTTGAGTAGCCGCCAAATACGGCGACAGAAGCACCTTTCACTCAGATCAATCAGTGTCCGCTCACTGGGACGTCGTAAGCTGGACAGCAACGCCACTATTTAAGCTGTTTATCCATCCTGAGCCCATCTTGGCGTATCATGAGCGGAAGGCGATCAAAACAAGGAGGGTCGTTGTGGCAACAAACGAATACACCCTCCGGATCGACATCTTCACTCCGGATACCATCTCCATGGCTCGGTTGTCCGAGTACATGGCCGCGCTCGCAGACCGGTTCGGCTACGAGGACAGCACCCACTTCGTGCGCCTGGAGCCGGGCAGCGCCTGCGTGGTCGCGCGCGTCGAGGACCACGACGTTCCAAAGGTGCGCCGGCGGCTCGACGTCGTGGAAGGTCCGGACGCCGCGCCTGATGTGGTCAAGGCGTTCAAGCTGCTGGACGACTTGCTGGCCGACGACAACGCTGTGGGCGAAGCCGAGTTCGACACCCGCGCGGCCGTCGAAGTCCGCTGCCATGACGCGTGAAGCCATCCGATCCGGCGACAAGAAGGACGGTTCGTCGTCGCCCTTGCAGAAGGTCAAGATGGACTGACAGATCATCGCCATCGCGCGGGTTCAGGGCGTCCAGCGCATCTATTCCGACGATGGTGGTGTTGCGCGACCTTCGCCACTAACGTCGGCATCCCTGTGATCCAGACCTGGACGATGCCATTGCCGCCGGACGGCGCGCAGCGAAATCTCTTCGCCGATCAAAGCGAGGAGTGAGTGTGACTTGCCGGGCCGCGGTTGTGGTAGCCCGCCCACCAACACCGCGGAATTCGGTGACTGGAGCACCATTCCCGCTTGCTACGGCCTCCGTCTCGGATCCGTCACCGGCCCGAATGCAGTGCGTTTTCAAACGGCTTCTGGCGGAGAGGGTGGGATTCGAACCCACGGTACCCTTGGTTCGGAAAAGATCGGAAATTTCGTTTGTTTCTCGATACCTACGAGCTACCTTGGCCGAAGCGGTTCGATGCATTTCGGCTAGATCCGCGATCCAAGGTGGGGCCCAGGGTGGGGCCGAGGGGGTGTGTATGGGCGGGCGGACGCTTAACAAGCTGACGACGAAGCAGGTGGAGGCCCTCGGCCCAGGGCGGCATTCCGACGGCGGCGCGCTGTATCTGGTCGTCGACGAGCAGGGGCGGCGGAACTGGTCCTTCCAGCCGAAGATCGCCGGAAAGCGGCGCGAGATTGGAATTGGCCCCGCTGGAAAGGGCGGCGTCGCTCTCGCTCAGGCCAGGAAAGAAGCCGTTCTGATGCAGGACGATGTGCGCCATGGCCGAGACCCAAAGGTCGAGCGCGACCTGCGGCGCGCGCCCCCCGTCCAGATGCCGACGTTCGGCGAACTCGCCGACCAGTTCGTGAAGTCGCAGGAGGTGCAGTGGCGCAATGAAAAGCACCGCGCACAATGGGCGATGACACTGAAGGTGTATGCCGCGACCCTGCGCGCGCTGCCGGTAGACAAGATCACCACCGACGACGTTCTCAAGGCGCTGAAGCCTATCTGGCTAACGAAGCCCGAGACTGCGTCGCGGACGCGGGGGCGCATCGAGCGCGTGCTGGACGCGGCGAAGGCAAAAGGGTTTCGCGACGGTATGAACCCGGCGATGTGGAGGGGACACCTCGACCACCTGCTGCCGCGCCGCCAGAAGCTCTCGCGCGGCCACCAGCGCGCGCTGCCCTACCAGAACATGCCCGCCTTCACGGCCGAGCTGCGCGAGCGTCAGGCGCATAGCACGGCGGCGCTGGCGCTGGAGTTTCTGATCCTAACGGCGGCGCGCAGCGGCGAGGTGAGGGGAGCGACCTGGGCGGAGATCGATGACGCTCAGAGCGTCTGGACCGTGCCGGCGGCCCGCATGAAAGCCGGGCGCGAGCACCGCGTCCCGCTCTCCAAGCGGGCCTCGGCCATTCTGACGGAGATGCGCGCAATGGCTGACCCCGACGCGCCGGGGGGCGGATTGATCTTCCCCGGCCCAAACGCCGGCAAACCGCTGTCCGAGAACGCCTTCGCCGCGCTGATGAAACGGATGGGCTATGCGGACGCCACCACGGCGCACGGGTTCCGCAGCGCCTTCCGCGACTGGGCGGGGGAAAGTTCGCAATTCCCGCGCGAGCTGGCGGAGGGCGCCTTGGCCCATATCGTCGGCGATGCGACGGAACGGGCCTATGCCCGCGGCGACGCGCTGGCGAAGCGCAAGAAGCTCATGGACGCATGGACGGCCTACTGCGAGCCCAAGGCCGGCCGTTCGAACGTGACGCCCATTGGCCAGGGCCGGCGCGCCGGCGCGTAGGGCGAGGCGGCCCCGCGCCGCTCGCCTGCGGCGTCACTGAACCCAGATGGGCGAGCGCGATTCGCGCGGCTCGTCCCCTCCAAGCCGCGAACGGAGTTCGCGGACTGCGCTCTGCGAGCGTGACAACGCGCCGCACTCCTTCACGCACTTTGCGTCAGTATTCGTGGCTTTACAGCGCCCACTACCACGCGTTAATCGCCGTTCCCCCAGAGGGAATACACCTTTTGTGTGTATCCGTTGACGCCGGGATTCTGCGTCCACGCGGCGCTGCATTTTGCATAGACTATATCCGACCCAATTCCAAAAACAGGAATACGGGATCCGATCCCCCGTTGACCAAAACTCGCAACGCCATGAACTCATCCGGTGCGCGCCGCAGTTAGCCGCAACGGAGAGTTCCATGCCGAACAAATGTGAGCCCGAACGGGTCGCCTACAGTGTGAACGCCTTTTGCGAGGCGACTTCGATCGGGAAGACCAAAATCCATGAAATGCTGAAATCTGGCCGGCTCAAGTCCGTGAAGCTGGGCGGCCGCCGGCTGATCCTCGCCTCCGAGGCCCAACGCCTCCTGCGCGGGGAGCTTTAAGCGACCGATGAGCCATTCCCTTCAAAAAGCCATTCTGCGCGAGCTGGAGCAGAGCCCGCTCCCGCTTTCCGGGGCGACCCTCCGCGACCGGCTCGAATCCAAGGGCTTTGTCCTGGACAAGGCGTCCCTGCACCAGACGGGCGAAGCCCTTGTTGCGGCCGGCCGCATCGCCGAGGCGGGCGTGTACGACAGCGTCGGCCATATGTGCTGGCGCCTCGTGAGCGACGAGGAGCGTTCCCCTGCGCGCCGGGTGATCACGTTGGGCGGAGAGCTGGACGACGCGACTTCGGCCCGGTTCCACGCCCTAGACGCCGAGGTTTTTCGCGAGCTTGAAGACGACGTCCGTTTCTTCCGCGAGCACCCTCAGCGCTTCCACCGCATCCGCCACGCCTTCCCGGCGGAGGCTCGGCAAGCGGCCATTCTGATGGGCGGCAAGCCGCTTGGGGATGGTCTGGCGCTCTTCATGGCCGTCGAGCGGATTGCGAAGCAGTCGAATCTGCGCGCGTTCCTGCTGGGCCCCACCGATGCCCCGGTGAACGTGCCCGAGAGCTGGGCCGCCGCCATTTTCGCGGTGGCGATGGCGCAGCAGGGGATCACCCGCGAACACGAGGCGTCGGCCATCGCCGCCTACCTCGGTACGCTCGCAACCAGGAGCCGCGCATGAGTGTGGCTTACAGCTTGCCCGGTCCGGACACCGCCCCTGAGCCCGATGCCGACATGATCCGCGAACATCTCATGATGATCGCGGGCGGCGCGTCCGAAGGGATGATCGAGATCGGCTACACCGATGCGGGCGGCGCCCTTAACCGCGCCCGCCTCTTCCCCGTCGCCGAGCTTGACCAGGCGGCCCATTATGCGGCCGGGCAGAACCGCACCCTCGGCGTGAACCTCTATGTTGGCGCGGCGCTGCGACGGGCTGGCGCCGACCGCTACAAGCGCGCCGGCGCGGCCGACGTGCTCGGGGCCAACGCGCTGTGGTTCGACGCCGACCACGACGCGGAAGCCGTGCTGGCGAAGTGCTCCGAACTGGGCGTGAACCCGCCTGTGATGGTGCAGACCGGCACGCGCCCTGCGTTGCGCCTGCACGGCTGGTGGCCGCTCGCCTCGCTGCTGACCGACCCCGCGGTGCTCTCCGCGCAGTTGCGCGCCATCGCCGCGGCTTTGGGGACTGACGCTGCGGTGACTGACCCGCCGCGGGTCTTGCGCCTCGCCGGCTGCATCACGTGGCCGAGGAAGCCGGGCCGCGTCGCCGAGTTGGTCATGTTGCGCCGCAATCCGCTGGAGCTTCCGTTCATCTCATTGGAGGAAATCGCCCGCGCTTTTCCGCCCGTGCAGGCTACGGCGTTGCGCGAGGCCGGCGCCGGCGCCGGACTGAAACCGCAGGGAAGCATTCTCAGCGCCTTCGTCGTGCGCGACCTGCGCTCCGCGCTCGCCTACATGCGGGCCGACGACCGCGGCCTGTGGATTCGCATCGGCCACGCGCTGTGGGGCTTGGGCGAGCTGGGGCGCGGGCTCTGGCTCGAATGGTCGCAGACGAGCGAGATGTACGACCCCATCGACGCCGCGCGCACGTGGGACAGCTTCAAGCCCGAGCGCACCGACTACCGGGCGGTGTTCGCCGAGGCGCAGCGGCGCGGGTGGATCAATCCCAGCGCAAGGGCGGAGCGGCCGGACGGCGGTGACCACCAAGCGCAGGAAAGGGCCGCCGAGCCCGGCGGGCCGGCGCTGGTCAGTGCGTCCGACCTGCTGGCGCGGCCCCCCAAGCCCCGCCCCTGGCTCGTGCAGGACGTGATCCCCGCACGGCAGGTCACGGAACTTCGCGGCGATGGCGGCGCGGGCAAGAGCACCCTCGCCTTGCAGCTCTGCGCCTCAATCGTCACGGGCCGCTCGTGGCTCGACATGCCGGTCGCGCGCGGGCCCGCGATTTACCTCGCGAGCGAGGATGACGAAGACGAGCTGCGCCGGCGGCTCGACGCCATCGCCGTTCACCTGCGGGTGTCGGACGCGGACCTCGCCGGCCTGCACCTGTGGCCTCTGGCGGCTGAAGACCCTGCGCTTATGGTCCTCGGCCGGGATGGCATCGAACAGACGCCTCGCTTTCGCGAGCTGGCCCGGCTCATGCAGGAAATCAAGCCGGCGGTGGTGGTGCTCGACAGCCGCGCCGACGTGTTCGCGGGCGAGGAGATGAACCGCAACCAAGTCCGCGGTTTCATCGGCGCCCTCCGTGGTCTCGCGCTCACCACCGGCGCGGCGGTGGTCAACCTCGCGCACCCCAGCTTGAGCGGCATGGCCAACAAATCGGGCAACAGCGGCTCGACGCACTGGGGGAACGCTGCACGCTGTGCGCTTTACCTGAAGCGGCCTGATGAGCGCGACGGGAACCCGGACGCGCGCGAACTCGAAGTCGTCAAGAACAACTATGCCGCCGGGGGGCTCAAGCTGTCGCTGCGGTGGTCGTCGGGCGCATTCGTGCTTGCCGAGGGCGGCCTCCCGAAGGCCGCGAACTTCGCGGAGGCGGCGGCCAAGACCGACCAGATCTTCATGAAGTTGTTGGCCCAGTTCGAGGCGCAAGGCCGAGTCGTGAACGACAAACCGGGCTCGAACTATGCTCCGAACCGCTTCGCCAAAGATCCCGGTCGCGAGGGGATCGAGAGGAAGGGCTTTGAGGATGCCATGCACCGGCTGTTTGCTGCTGAACGGCTGCGCGTGATCAATATCGGAAAGCCGTCCCGGGCGACGTGGAAGCTCATTGCTCTGCCCGCCCACGAGCGGTGAAGCCGGGTGCAACCGTGCACCACCCCGTGCAGCGCATGTGCTGCCGGGGTGCACCACCCTGTGAAGCGCCCCGTGTAGCCGCGTGCACCACCCCGTGCAGCGGTAGGGCGCCACCACCCCCACACCCCCTATGCGCTGCGCCCCCCCTCAAGGGGCGCGCGCGAACATGCAAGAAGAAGACCGGTGCGAGTGCGGCGCCGGCGAAGCTCCGCCGTCGACCTCCTGCGCGGCTGCACCGTCCGGCCCCCGTGCGCACGCGCGTAGGGACCACGGCCCTGGAGACCCACGCCGCAGGAACTAGCGCGCCGCGGCACGCCCGCCGACGACGCGTATCGCGCTGCCAGCCCTTCGCCAGCGCTGCACGCCCAAGCCCTATTCCGACGCGAATGGAGGCGGCCGGCTTGATCCCAGCCCCAGCGCGCGCCTTATGCAGGCAGGCAGGGCGACCAGAGGCGCTTCCAGCGCCCCGCCGCTACCGCCCTACCAGGGACCTGAGCGCGGCCGTACTGACGAATCCTGGCGGCGCGGACGATAGAGGCCACGGGACCGACAGGCCGCCCAAAGCGCCGCGCGTTTTAGGGACGGATGCAGGCCACCCCCACGCCACAGGACGTGCCCGCGTCCAGTTATCGGTTGGATGAGATTGAGCGGCGGCGTCGCCGCTTCCTCCGCCGCCGCGCGAGCTGCCACCACAGACGCTGCAAAATGCGCTCGCGTTCGGCCCCCCGGTTCCGGCGCGGGAAATCGGGTCCGGCCTAACTCCCCCGCCCCCTGGGCGCCCTTTGCCGGGAGATCCTTGGGGAAGTAGGCAAACAGATGCCAGACGGCGAGCGCGCGTCCATCGAGCCGCCTCCGTTAGCAAACGCCATTGGCTCACGCGCGGCCCTTTAGCGTCAGTCGCGAAGGTCCCGGCCACACTCCCGCCAGGCAGGTCTCCACCCGCCCCAGCCCCCACAGAAGGCCCGCCACAAAAGCAAACAGGCGCGCCTCTAAGAAGGCGCGCCTGTTCGCATTCCCCAGCCACTCAAGTTGAGAGCCGGTGATGGTTTGGGCTAGAGTTCACATAACGACCCCTGGGCAGCGGGTTATCAGGGCCCGCGCACGGGCCGTTGCTGCAGAACCCTTTGGCGATTTTCCTTGCCGATGGCAAGCCCCGAGTTCACCCCTAGCGACCATATGAGGGGTTCGACGACTCTCGCTCGCCACTTAGGCGGGAGCTGGTAGGATTACGCTCATTTGGGGGTGAGTCGCACGTTGAGCAAGGTTTTTGTCGCATATGCAGCTTCGCCGGCCGGGATCGGCGATAGCATCGAGAGGGCGCGCGTCCTTGCGAATCTCGCCGTCAAGCCGATCGAGCTGACCACTTGGAAGCGCGAGGACCTCGCCGGCTCGCAGCTGATTCAGCCGATCATCGATGCGATACGGGGTAGCGACATCGTAGTGGCTGACGTCACTGTTCTGAACTTCAATGTCATATACGAGCTTGGGTATGCGGTCGGCCTCGGGAAGCGGGCGCTACCAGTCCGCAACCGGGCGTTCACGGCGGACAACGCGCTCATTGACCGCGTCGGTATCTTCGACACCCTGCTTCGTGAGGAATATGGCGACGCAGAGCAGCTATTCGAGATCATTTCGAAAGCGCAGCCCGGACAGCGGATCGCGACATCGTTCCCCTTCGACCCGCTTCCTCTGTATATCGTGCTACCCGAAATCAAGGGCGATGATTTCGGCAATCTGTCGAGCCGGGCTCGGCGCGCGGGCGTCAAAGCGCGCACCTTCGACCCCACGGAGCAGCCGCGCTTAGGTGCTGTCGAGGCTGTTCGCTCAGTGGCCTCGTCCTACGGTGTAGTCGTTCCGCTCCTTGCGCCGGAGATGAAGGACGCCCAGGTACACAATATGCGTGCCGCCTTTGTGGCTGGCGTGGCGCATGCACTTGAGAAGCCGACGCTCCTGTTGCGGCATGGTGATTGGCCGACCCCGCTCGACATTCGTGATGAGATCTCCACCTTCAGCAGCGAGAAACAGCTCGGCGAGCTGTTCTCCGCGTTCGCCGAGCGCGTTCACGATGCGCGGTACGCAGTCCCTCAACAACCACAGAACGCTCAGAACGTCTTGGCGGCACTGAATCTCGGAGACCCGGCTGCCGAGAACGAAGAGTCTCAGCTGGAAGCATATTTCCTTGATCGCGCTGAGTACCGCCAAATTGTTGATGGCCGCGCAAACATCGTCGTGGGCCGCAAGGGCTCGGGCAAGACGGCCGTCTTCATGCACTCCCGCGATCAGATCAAAGCGAACCGCTCAATGGTCGTGGTCGATCTGAGCCCGAAATCACATGAGCTTCGAAAGCTAAAGGACGTCGTCCTCACCTGCTTAGCCGCCGGAAGCAAGGAGTTTTTGCTATCTGCATTCTGGGAGTATGTGCTCCTCCTTGAGGTATGCAGCAAAATCCTTGATAAGGATATCGACGTTCATAAGCGAAATCACAAACTATTCGAGCCATACCAACGACTACTTAAGTACTACAAAGAGGATGGCGTATCTGAAGCACTAGATTTCTCAGAACGACTATCTATGCTTATAGATCGCGTTACGGATAGGTACATCGCCCTGCATGGCACGAATCAGGGCGTGGTCCTTTCCCAGGGCAACCTGACTAAACTCCTCTACGAAACTACCCTGCCCGAATTACGTCGCGAAATTGAGCTGTACGCTCAAAACAAAGACGGCATACACGTTCTGTTTGATAACGTTGACAAAGGATGGAATGCGTCCGGCCTAGAAGAAGCGGATGTGATCATGGTGAGAACCTTGATCGACGCCGGCCGGAAGCTTCAAAATGACTTTCAGAGGGCGGGAACAAAGTTCAGGTGCGTCGTTTTCTTACGCAATGACATCTACGACCTCTTGATCTCCGCGACCCCGGATCGGGGGAAGGAGACAAGCATCCTAGTTGACTGGACCGATCCCGACCTTCTGAAGCAGATGGTCAGGCGACGGTTGCTATTTAATACTCAGGAGAAGGGCGCGGCTATTGACGCCCTTTGGTACAAGATCTGCGTTGCGATAGTCTCCGAAGAAAACTCCCTCGACTATATGATTCGCAGAGCAATGATGAGGCCAAGATATCTTCTTAAGCTGATAAATTATTGCCTTGGCAACGCGATAAATTACGGTCGCGACAGGATCGACGAAGATGATATCGAAAAGGGCCTATCGGCGTACTCGACGTATATCATAACGGAAATCGACCTAGAGATTCGCGACGTGCTCTCCGGGCAGGATGATGTCCTTTATCTATTCCTGGGAGAAAAGCGGGAAATGACAAAGCAGGAGATCATGGATCTCCTGGCTGTTCGCATCAAATCTCCTGAACGGCTAGCCGCGGTATTCACTATGATGCTGTGGCATGGCGTTATAGGTCTGATGCGAAGCGCCCACGAGACGACCTACATCTTCGATGTAAATTACGACCTCAAGCGCCTGAACGGATTGATGGACAAAATGCGAGATGGGAACCCGCGCATGCAGATCAACCCCGGATTGTGGCCCGGCCTTGAACTCACCTAAAGCGCTGCGCGTCGCTCACGACCAGCACCATCCACGCACCGCGACAGGGGCGACGGAGACTTCGCGCTGAAGGGTGAAGGCCGGTGGGTCTCAGGAGTCATCCCACGCGTCTGCGGCGGCCCCGCGTCTCGCTTTGGCGTTCTGCTCTTTCTTGGTTCAGATCGAACAGGCGGCCGAGGATTTCGTCGTCGGTGAGGTGGCCCGCTTGGAAGTCGTCGCCCCAGCCATAGGCGTCCGCAACGGCCTCATCCAATGCCGCATGGGCGTGGTCCAGCCAGTCCGGCCGCTCATTGTAGAGATTGGTCAGCGTCCGTTTCGCCAGCTCCCTCGCGGCGGCCGCGTTTACGGGCAAGATGCGGCCAGGATAGCTGGGCGCAATTTCCGGCTCGCTGCGGACTAGCTCGGGCGGATACAGCCAATTGTCACGCAGCTCGTTGAGCTGTGCGCTCGCAGCCGCAATCGCCTGCGCGCGCGGATCGGCGGCATAGTCGGCGGCGGCTGTGTCAGGCGTCAGCCCCTCGGGGAAGGCGAAAGTGGCGAATGTCGAAGTGTGCGTGTAGCGAGGGCGATCCTGAAGGTCTGAACCCTTCCGCAATGCCCAGATTTCGTGGAACTTGCTGTGGAGTAGGCCGAAGAACGTGTCGTCATCCCGCGGGATGACGATGAGATTCTTGTCAGGGAGGATCGGCGGCGTGAGCCACACAAATAGACGATGTTGCGCCGTCTCGGGTGTGACGATGTATCGTCTGAGCGCGGCGATGCGGCTCCGCATCTCGGGACGCGGCCAATGTGGCTCCCACCAGCGAGGTCCGGCGCGTTCCGCCAACTCGGCCCGCAACTGTTTGACCGTCTTGCCCTCGTCGTCTGTTGTGGTCTTGAGGTGCTGAAATGGCGACGCGTACAGCGACGCCTCGGCCTCCGTCAGATTGAGTGGCAGGTCAATGAGCCAATAATCCCTCGGGCGGCCAGTTACATCATCGCCGTTCCAGTAGGGTTTCAGGATTGAGCCATTCAGTTTTCCGTTTGGGTTGCTTGGCTCTTTCATCCATTCCCTAGCGAGTGACCCAGGTATGTCAAAGGGTCCGCTCTTCTGGATGCCAAGGAAGGCCCCATCAATATTTTCCTGGATCGGACCCGCTTGAGTAAGATCAAGCCCGGTCGTGAGGTCGGGATTGATGCCATCGACCTCAATACCATTAAGCCGTGATGGCTGGTCGTTCTCGCCAAAGCAGATCAGGGAAACGTCAACGGCAGCCCCCTCGATCGTCCATTTTTCCTCACTCCATGCGTCATAGACGCGGGTCGTTTCAACAATCCGCTTCAGCACGGGCAGGTTTGTGTTCTTTCTGATTGAGTTGGTGGCCACGAAGCCTGCGCGCTTCGTTCTCCCAGCCTCAATCATGGTCCGAGCATTTTCGAACCAATAACAGACCAAATCGGTGAAGTGGGAAAGCCGGCCATCATAGAGGCTGCGGATGGCTGCTGTTTCAGGCCCCCCAAGCTTTCGCTTCATCAACTTTGCCCCGAGATACGGAGGATTTCCGACTATCGCCTCCGCATCGGGCCAATGGGCGGCGCTCCCATCAGGGTTAACAATCGCGTCTCGCTGCTGGATAGTGTCGAGAGAGCGCAAGATCGGGTTCCGCCCGGCATCAAAGCCGTTCCGGCGCATCCACTGGATTTCACCAATCCACACCGAAACCCGTGCCAGCTCCGTCGCATAGCGGTTGAGTTCGATCCCCAACACATTCTCTGGCCCGACGCGCGGGAACTCGCGCTGGAGCCCAAGCGCTTCGGCTTCCAAGTTTGCGCGGTGTTCGAGGTCCTTCAGCGCCACAAGCGACAGGTTTAGAAAATTGCCCGAGCCGCAGGCCGGATCGAGCACCCGGAAACGTCCAAGGCGTTCGAGAAAGGCGCGGTGGATCGCCGTGGCCTCGTTCAGCGCCCTTGTGCGTGCGGCAAGTTCCCTGCCGCGCAAGAGCCTCTCCTTGGTCGGGATAGGTGCGTTCTCAATGAGAGAGGTAATGCGGGCTTTCGCTTCCGCCCATTCGCGCTCAAGCGGCTCGGTGACCACGGCCCGGACGATCATCATGATCTTGTCCCGGTCCGTGTAGTGCGCGCCGAGTTGGCTGCGCTTGTCCGGGTCAAGGCCGCGCTCGAACAATGTGCCTAAAATCGAGGCGTCGATTTCATCCCAAAAGAGTTTCGCCGCAGTCAGCAGGTTCTCTATGTCGGCCTTCTCCAGCGGTATGACGCTATCGTCATCAAAGAGGCCGCCGTTGAACCATTCAACCTTCTCGAAGCCGACCGTCCCGCCAGACTTCATGGCGGCAAAGAGGGTGCGGGCATGCTCCGTGAAGTGCGAAGGGTGAGTGCGGCTGGCCTCCAGCATGCGCTGGAACATCTTGTTGGGCAGAAGGTCCACATCCTCGGCGAACATGCAGAAGACGAGACGGATGATGAAATGTGCGACCTGATGCGAGTCGTATCCGCGGTCGCGCAGCCGCTGTGCCAGAGCCGCGAACTCGCTCGCCGCCTCCTCGGTGAGCATCTGGCGCGTCTTGGTGGGGCGTAGACGTTCGGGGTCCTCGAAGCAGGCCCGCAGCAGGTCGCGCTTTCCCGCATCGGCCAAATCTTCGAGTGCGATCTCGTGTACCTGCTGGACGGTGTTGGTCCAGTTGGTGTGAATTCGGATGCGCTCCATGTCGGAGACGATCAGCAGCGGCGGGCTCTCCAGCGCGATGGAATAGCGCAGGAGTTGGTCAAAGGCCCGGTTGAGGTTGGCGGCTCTACCCTTGTATTCCCACGCGAAGCAGCCCTTGCGCCAAACATCGGCCCAGCCTTCGCCGCCACCCGACTTGGTCGCGCCCTTCTCGAAGGTAAACCATTCGCCTCTGGGATCGGCGGCGATGGGATTTTCAATTTCAAGAAGGCTGCAAAGGTCGTTGAAATGACTCTGAGAAGCCGTCCGTTCTTTGAGGTCGACGTTCCGCCACTTGGATAGAAATTCGTGAGGCGTCATTTCGCGTCCGCGAACATCTTAGCTGCCATCGGTCAACGTCCCCTTTGGCGCGACCCTACGGCGGAGGTTCGTCGCGCCGCAAGACATCCAGGGGAATGAGGCGAAGAGAGGCGGCGAAGGGCGGGATCCGAGGGGCGTTGGCCCCGAGAACGGCCGCAATCCAGCCTTAGGCGAAGATCAGCAGGTCCGCTGCTTGGCCAGGGAGCGCACAAACTGTGTATGTCGCGCCGCTAAGCTCGGCAGAGCGCCCACCGGACCACATGACGCAAAATGCGCTCGCGTGAGGTCGCGCGGTTTCAGCGCGCGAAACGGGCTCCGACTTAACTCCCCCCACCCCCCGGGGGTGCCATTGGCCCGCAGCTCCCCCTGCTGAAAAATCAATCCCGCGCGCAGGGAGGCAACAGCGAGCGCATCTCCGCGAGCACGCTGCGGGTTCAGCCTCTACCGCGCCCCCAAGGTGGGGCCCCGGGTGGGGCCGAAGCCTGCAACCGCCCAAAAGGGCAATTAAATCAACATTCCGTGGCGGAGAGGGTGGGATTCGAACCCACGGTACCCTTGCGAGTACGCCGCATTTCGAGTGCGGTGCTTTCGACCACTCAGCCACCTCTCCGCGAGCCGGGGCTAGGCCACCAAAGCGGGGCCTGCTGAGCGAGGCGCGGAACCTACTCATCCGACCCCGGCTGTGCAAGCGGCTGTTTTCCGCGAGCGACTCTAGCCTTCGTCGAAGCGCGAGCCGGCGATGCGTTCGCATTCGGCGGCGAGCTCGCGGGCGAGCATTGAGAGGATGACCAGGGCGCGTCCCTCGACGTCGGCGGCCTCGGCGCCGGCGTGCCAGTCGACCACCATGTCGAACGACAGTTCCGGCCCCAGCGAGTTGCGAGCGACGACGGCGACGGTGGCGACGCCCGGGCGGGACGGGCTCGCCGCGGCCGAGACGGTCCAACGCAGCTGCTCGTGGATCGGGTCGTCGGGGTCCATGGTCAGCCCTCCATGGGATGGGCGCCACGCAACGCCGCCGCGGCGCGGGCGAGCTCGGTGATGCGGCCCCAGTCGCCGGCGCGCACCGCCTCGGCCGGCGCGACCCAGCTGCCGCCCACGCAGGCCACGTTGGAAAGCGCCAGGTAGTCGGCGGCGTTCTTCGCGCTGACGCCGCCGGTTGGGCAGAATTTCGCCTGCTGGAACGGGCTCGCGAACGCCTTCAGCGCATCGATCCCGCCCGCGACGTTGGCGGGGAACAGCTTGAAGCGGGTGAAGCCCTGGGCGAGGCCTTCCATCAGCTCGGTGGCGGTGGCGACGCCGGGCAGCAGCGGGACCGGCCCGTCGGCCGGCTCGTCGCGGATCAGGCCGGGGCTGACGCAGAAGGCTGCGCCGGCGTCGGCGCAGGCCTGGCGGGTCTTGGCGTCGAGCACAGTGCCCGCGCCGACCACCGCGCCTTCCACCTCGCCGATCATCCGGCGCATGCACTCCATGGCGGTGGGGGTGCGCAGCGTGACCTCCAGCACTGTCAGCCCGCCGGCGACCAGGGCGCGGCCGAGCGGGACGGCCGAGGCCGGATCCTCCACGATCAACACCGGGATCACCGGGCCGCGGGCGAGGATCTGGTCGATGCTCATAGGCGCTCCATCTGGGCGAGCTCGCGGGAGGCGCCGACGATCGCGGGATAGGGATGCAGCACCAGCGAGGTGGGGATCTGGGCGACGTATTCGCTGAGCCGGCCCTTCTCCTCGAAGCGGGCGCGGAAGCGGCCGTTCGCCAGTCGGTCGGCGAGCCGGGGCGCCAGGCCGCCGGAAATGAAGACGCCGCCGCGCGCTCCGAAGGTCAGCGCCAGGTCGCCCGCCACCGAGCCCATGATGGCGCAGAAGCGGTCGACGGTGGCGTCCGCCAGCCGGTCGCCCTCGGCCGCGGCGGCGGTCACCGACTTCTCGTCTGCCAGCTCGGCGCCCACGCCTTCGATATCGGCGAGCGCCTGATAGAGGTCGAACAGGCCGGGGCCGGACAGCAGGCGTTCGATGGAGACGCGGCCGTGGCGCGCCTGCAGCCGCCTCAGGATCTCGATTTCGACGTCGTCGCAGGGTGCGAAGCCGGCATGCCCGCCCTCGGTCGCCACCGCCACGTCGCCGCGCTCGCCGCGCGCCAGGCCGGCGACGCCGAAACCCGTGCCGGCGCCCAGAACCACCTGCGGACACCCGCTGGGACCGCGGATCTCCGGCCCCAACACCTTGAGATCGTCCGGCTCCAGCAGCGGACAGGCCAGCGCCTGGGCGGCGAAGTCGTTGATCAGCTCCACCGCCTCGAACTCGAAGTGAGCGAGGAGGTCGCCTTCGGACACCTGCCAATGCAGGTTGGTGAACTCGATCTCGCCGTCCAGCACCGGGCCGGCGACGGCGATCACCGCGCGCGGCGGGCGCCTGCGGCCTGCCGTCTGCTCCAGGTACTCGGCGATGACGTCGGTCAGGCTCGCATAGTCCTTCGCCGGAAAGCTACGCGGGTGGCGGATGTGCCCCTGAGGGTCGACCAGGGCGAACCGGGCGTTGGTGCCGCCCACGTCTCCGACAAGACCTTCGAACTGTGCACGCAAAATCAGGCCGCCTCGAAAAGGGTGCAGGCGCCGGCGTCCGCCGGGCCTGCGACCCGGCGCATCCAGCCGAACAGTTCGCGCCCGTAGCCGAAACCCGCGGGCTTCGCCACCGCTGGCGCGCGTGAGTTGAACTCTCGTTCGTCCATCAACAGTTCCAAACGCCCGGCGTGGGCGTCGAGCCGTATGAGATCGCCGTCACGGACGCGGGCGAGCGGACCACCGTCGGCGGCCTCCGGCGTGACGTGGATGGCGGCGGGCACCTTGCCGCTGGCGCCGCTCATCCGCCCGTCGGTGACCAGCGCCACCTTGAAGCCTCTGTCGAGCTGCACACCGAGCGCGGGCGTGAGCGAGTGCAGCTCAGGCATGCCGTTGGCCTGGGGTCCCTGGAAGCGCACCACCGCGATGAAGTCGCGGTTGAGCTTGCCGGCCTTGTGCGCGGCCAACAGCTCCTCCTGGTCATCGAACACCAGGGCCGGCGCTTCGATCACCAGATGCTCCGGCTTGACCGCCGAGGTCTTGATCACGCCGCGGCCGAGCGGCCCGCTGAGCAGTCGGATGCCGCCCTCGCTCATGAACGGGTCGTCGACGGGCCGCAGGATGTCGCGGTCGAGCGAGGCCGCCGCGCCGTCGCGCCAGACCAGCTTGCCGCCGTCGAGGAAAGGCTCCTGCTGATAGCGGCGCAACCCCGGCCCCGCGATGGTGACGACATCGTCGTGCGCCAGGCCGGCGTCGAGCAGCTGGCGGATGACGAAGGCCATTCCGCCCGCCGCATGGAAGGCGTTCACGTCCTCGCTGCCGTTCGGATAAACCCGGGCGATCAGCGGCGTGACCTTGGAGAGGTCGTCGAAATCCTCCCAGGTCAGCTTCATGCCAGCGGCGCGGGCCATGGCGATCAGGTGCAGGGTGTGGTTGGTCGAGCCGCCGGTGGCCAACAAGCCCGCGACCATGTTGACGAGGCTCTTCTCATCGACCACCGCGGAGACCGGCGTATAGGCATTGCCGCCGTCGCGGATCTCCACCGCGCGCTTGGGCGCATGGGCGACCAGGGCGTCGCGTAGCGGCGTGTTCGGCGTCACAAAGGCCGAGCCCGGCAGGTGCAGGCCGACCATCTCCATCATCATCTGGTTGGAATTGGCCGTGCCGTAGAAGGTGCAGGTGCCCGGCCCGTGGTAGGACTTCATCTCGGAGTCGAGCAATTGCTCGCGGGTGGCCTTGCCCTCGGCGTAGAGCGCCCGCGTCCGCGCCTTCTCGGCGTTGGAAATGCCCGAGGTCATCGGCCCGCCGGGGACGAAGATCACCGGCAGATGGCCGAAGGTCGCCGCGCCGATGAAGAGGCCGGGCACGATCTTGTCGCAGATGCCCAGCGCCAGGGCGGCGTCGAAGGCGTCGTGGGTCAGCGCCACGGCGGTCGACATGGCGATCACGTCGCGGCTGAACAGCGACAGCTCCATGCCTGGGCGGCCCTGGGTGACGCCGTCGCACATCGCCGGCACGCCGCCGGCGTACTGCGCCGTGGCGCCCACCTCGTGGGCGGCCTTCTTGATGATGTCGGGGAAGCGCTCCAGCGGCTGATGCGCCGAGAGCATGTCGTTGTAGGCCGAGACGATGGCGACGTTGGGCGCGGATGGATCGCGCATCCGCGTCTTGTCACTCTCCGGGCTGGCGGCGAAGGCGTGGGCCCAGTTGGCGCAGGAGAGCTTGCCCCGGCCGGGACCGGCGTGGCGAGCGGCTTCGACGTGCGCGAGGTACTCGGCGCGGGTCTCGCGGCTGCGCTCGACGATGCGTTCGGTGACTTCAGCGGTGACAGGGTGCATGCGTTCAAGCCTCGCGCGCCGGCGACCAAAGGATTCTGACCGGAACGCGCGCCTGCGAAATTAACGCCGCGACCGGAAGATCGGCGCCGTCCTGGGCGCGCGCGATCACCTCGCGCTTCGTCTCGCCGGCGATCAAGAGGAAGATGGCCCGGCTCTGCAACAGGGCGGCGAGTGTCAGGCTGACGCGCGGCAGCGGCGGCGAGCCCAGCCCCTCCGGCACGGAAACGGTCAGGCGCTGCGAGGCTGGATCCATGGCCGCCGCCAGCCCCAAGTCGCCCGGAATCAGCGAGGCGATATGGCCGTCCTCGCCCATCCCCAGCATCACCGCGTCGAACGGCATGATCGCCTGCAGCGCGACGTCCGGCGGCTCAGGCCACAGCGGCAGCAGATGGGCCTTGGCCGGCGTGCGCTTGATCAGCCGCTCGCGCACGAGGCCGGCGTTGGAGGCAGGGTCGCTCTCCGCGACGCAGCGCTCGTCCGACAAGGTGACGACGACGCGCGCCCAGTCGACGTTCGCAACCTGCAGCAGGCGGTCGAACACCGGACCGGGCGAACGACCGCCGGTCGCCACCAGGCTGGCGCGGCCATGGGTCCGCAAGCCCTCGGCGAGTTGGCGGCCGATGGCGAAGGCGGCCGCCTCGGCGGCGGCGTCGACGGTGCGGAAAGTCTCGATCATGACGCCCTCAAAGCGGCGGTCCTTCACAGCGGCGGTTTGGCGACCATCAGCCCGATGATCGCGATAACGCCTGTGAACGCCGGAACGCCCAGCAGCAACCACAGCCGAAACAGGCGATCGTATGGCTCGCCCAAGGCCGCGCCGGACGATACGGCCGTGCGGGCGAGATCGCGGAACTTCAGTTGGATCCAGACCACGGGCAGCCAGCAGGCGCCGACCAGCAGGTAGAGCGCAAGCGACACCGCGATCCAGCCGCTGAAAAGCGGATAGCCCGCCATCCCGGCGAGCAACGCGCCGGTGATCGGCTGCAGAACGACGGCGGTGGCGGTGAAGAGCGCGTCGGCGATCACCACCACGCCGGCGGTGTGGGCGATCAGCCGCGGATCCCGCGTGCGGTGCGCCATCAGCATGAAGAAGGCGATGCCCGCGCCCGTGCCCAGGAGCACGGCCGCGCCGACGATGTGCAGCACCTTGAGCGCCAGGAAGCCGCTCATCGCTCGTCCATCATCGCGAGCGCCACGAGCGCCAGCACCGCGCAAGGCAGGCTCTTCACCAGCGGACCCAAAGGGTCGGCCCAAAGCTGCGAAGTCCAGATCGTGGCGGCGAGCAGATAGGCCAGGGTGAGGAGGATCATGCCGCGCAGGCCGGTGGCGGCTGTGCCGCGGAACGCCACCATGACGGCGAGCAAGAGGTCGAGCAGCGAGCCTGCGGTGACCAGCGCCATCGCCGCCCAAGGCGCGAAGCCCGCCTGGACGAGGTGCGCGCCGGCCTCGCTTCGTTGGAACAGACCGACTAGGCCCGAGACGGCCCAGAACATCACGAGCGTGGCGAGGCTGAGCGGCTTCAGGAAATACAGCCGGGCGAACCACCGCTCCTGCACGCCCGCGGGCCACGCGGCCAGCGTGTCGGCGAGCTTGCGCGGCCGAAAACCCAGTACGCGGGGCGCGCTGTCGGCGCGGCCTGTGACGCCGGCGGCAAGCTGATCGAGGGTCGCCGAGCGCAGCGGGCTGCGCCAGCCCGCGAGGGCCAGCAGGTTTGCGCATAAGGCGGCAAGCCGCCCGAGCCCGGCCGGGACCTCCCGGATCGGGCGGTCGGCGAGGCCCAACCAGGCCCGCAACGCTTTGAGCACATCGCCCAGAGTGGTGGCCTCGTCGGCGACGAGGTCGCAGACCGCCTTGCGGCCGCTCGGCACGCGCAGCGCGCGCACGACGCCTTCGGCCACGTCCTCCACCGAGACGGTCTGCACCGGCCGGTCCGGATGGAGCGCGGGGATGCGTCCCGGCCACGCGGCGAGGCCGCGCAGCAGCGCGCTGCCGCCATAGGCCGCGGGCGCCAGCACCAGTCCCGGGCGAAGCACGATCCAGTCGAGATCACTCGCCTCCAGCGCCGCCTCGGCCCGCCGCTTGGTCTGGCGAAAGGCGCCGCCGCCCTCGTCGACCCCGACCGCCGAGATCTGCACGAAGCGCCCGACCCGCGCACTCGAGCAGCCTTCGAGCAACCGGGCGAAGCCCTCGACATGCGCGGCCTGGAGATCATCGCGCGGCCCATCCTGCAGCGCGCCCGCGCAGTTGACGACGGCGTCGGCTCCTTCGGCGAGGCGGGCCCATTCCTCGGGCCTCGCGCGCCCGAGGTCGGCGCGGACCCATTGCACCATGGGCAACCGGCGGGCGGCGACCGTGACGCTCCGACCTGAGCCGATCACCTCGTAGCCTTCGCGAACCAGCCGCGTCGTCACGTAACCGCCGATCAGGCCGTAGGCTCCGATCACCAGCACGCGTCCGGGCATGGTCAGCCTCCGGCCCTCCCCCTCCTCTTAACGCCTGGGCGCGTGGGTCAGCCGCAGAAGGTTGGCGGCGCCAGGCGCACCCATCGGCACGCCGGCCACCAGCATGACCCGCTGGCCGGGCGCGGCCAAGCCGATCTTGAGCGCCACTTCCCCCGCCAGCTTCGGCATGTCCTCGGGATCGCGGATATCGGGCACCACCCGCGGCTCGACACCCCAGGCGAGGCTGAGGCGGCGCGCGGTGTTGAGGTTCGGAGTCAGCGCCAGCGTCGGCGTGATCCCCCGCTCCCGCGCCAGCCGGAGCGCGGTCTGGCCGGTGGCGGTGAAGGCCGCGATGCAGGCGGTCTGCACGACATGGGCGGCTTCGGTCGCGGCCGCCACCAGGGCGTCGGCGTCATCGACACCGTGTTCCGCGGCCATCAGCTCGGGCCAGCGAGGATCCTTCTCCACGCGCTCGATGATGCGGTTCATGATCGACACCGACTCGAGCGGATACTGACCGGCCGCGGTCTCGGCCGACAGCATCACCGCGTCGGCGCCTTCGTAGATCGCGCCGGCCACGTCCGAGGCCTCGGCGCGGGTCGGCGCAGGCGACGAGATCATCGACTCCAGCATCTGGGTGGCGACAATGATCGGGATTCCGCGGTCGCGGGCGGCGCGGATCAGCTCCTTCTGCACCACCGGCACCTCTTCCGGCGCCAGCTCCACGCCGAGGTCGCCGCGGGCGACCATCACCGCTTCGGAGAGGTCGAGGATCTCGTCCAGCACCTCCAGCGCCGCCGGCTTCTCGATCTTGGCCAGCACGCCGGCGCGGCCCTGCACCAGCTTGCGCAGCTCGGCCATGTCGGCGGCGCGCTGCACGAAGGAGAGCGCCACCCAGTCGACGCCCTGGTTGAGGGCGAAGGCCAGGTCCTTGCGGTCCTTGTCGGTCAGCGCCGGAATCGGGATGGCGTTGCCGGGAAGGTTCAGGCCCTTGTGATTGGAAAGCTTCTCGCCGGCCTCGACGACGGTCTCGGCGAAGTCGGGGCCGTTGTCGGTCACCCGTAGGCGCACCTTGCCGTCGTCCAGCAGGATCAGCGAACCCTGCCGGAGCGCCGCGAACACCTCCGGATGCGGCGCGCCCACGCGGGTTTGATCGCCGGGCTCGGTGGAGAGGTCCAGGCGGAAGGCCTGGCCGGCGTGCAGTTCGGCGAAGCCGTCCTTGAACTTGCCCAGGCGCAGTTTCGGTCCCTGCAGGTCGGCCAGCACCGCCAGCGGCCGCTCCAGCGCAGCCTCGGCCTCGCGCACCGCCTCGATGGTCTTGGCGTGATCCTCGTGACTGCCGTGGCTGAAGTTCACGCGGAACACGTCGGCGCCGGCCTGAGCGAGCTCGCGCACCTGTTCCGGCGCCCGGCTGGCGGGACCGAGGGTGGCGACGATGCGGGCATGGCGGGCTCGGATCATCGGGGGTACTCGTGTTGCGGTTGGGACGCGGGTCGCCCTGCGTGTCGCACGGCTTCGGAGCCAAGCATAGCCACGGACGTTTAACGCGACGACAGCGGACATGGGGCGGCCCGCGTCCTTGTACCAACGCCTGAAGCCGGGATGTTCCACCTTGCAGCAGACGCTTGATCTCTTTCCCATCGGCAACTGTTCCGCCAGCGCTCTGATCGACCGACAGGCCCGATTCGTCTGGGCCTGCGTCCCCCGGGTCGACGGCGATCCGTTCTTCTCCGCGTTGCTTGGCGGCAAGGATCCGACCGGCCCCGAGGCCCACGGCCTTTGGGACGTCGTCGTCGAGGACGCCGAGCGCGTGGATCAGGCGTATGTGCGCAACACCCCGGTGCTACGTACCGTGATCACCACGGTGTCCGGCGCGTCCGTCGAGATCACAGACTTTTGCCCGCGCTATCGCCAGTACAGCCGGATGTACCGGCCGCTCTCCTTCGTGCGGCTGATCCGGCCGCTGTCCGGGGCGCCTCGGATCAAGGTCCGCCTGCGTCCGACCCAGCACTATGGCGCTGAGCCCGCCGGCCGCACGCTCGGGTCGAACCACATCCGCTTCATCACCCCGCAGTGCACTCTGCGGCTGACCACCGATGCGCCGGTCGGCCACATCCATGCCGAACGGACGTTCCGGCTGGAGGAGCCGATCTCCATGTTCCTGGGGCCGGACGAGAGCTTCGACGGCGACGTCGCCCACGTCTGTGAGCGCATGCTGACCCAGACCACCGAGCTGTGGCGCAGCTGGGTGCGCACCCTCTCCGTGCCGCTAGAGTGGCAGGAGGCGGTGATCCGCGCGGCCATCACCCTCAAGCTCTGCGCGGTCGAGGAGACCGGGGCGATCGTCGCGGCGCTCACCACCTCGATTCCGGAGCATGCGGAGGAGAACGGCCAGGCCCGCAATTGGGACTACCGCTACTGCTGGCTTCGCGACGCCTACTACGTCGTCCAGGCGCTGAACCGGCTGGGCGCGGCCGACCTCCTGGAGAACTACCTCGTCTATCTGCGCAACCTGGTCGACCAGGCGGCGCACGGCGAGGCGCGGCCGCTGGAGCAGCCGACGGGCGGCGGCGGCGTGGCCAAGACGGGCAAGTCGCGGGGCAAGACCGGTCACATCCAACCGGTCTACGGCGTGGGGCTCGAACCCGTGCTGACCGAGTGGATCGCGCCACACCTGCCTGGCTACCGCGGCATGGGGCCGGTGCGGGTCGGCAACCAGGCGCACGAGCACCTGCAGCACGACGTCTACGGCCAGATCGTGCTCTCCACCGTGCAGGCTTTCTTCGACGAGCGGCTGTTCCGCCCGGCGACGGAGGACGACTTCCATGCGCTGGAGCCGATCGGCGAGCGCGCGTTCGAGCTGCACGACAAGCCCGACGCGAGCCTCTGGGAGTTCCGCGGTCGCGAGGCGGTGCACACCTATTCCTCGGTGATGTGCTGGGCGGCCTGCGACCGGCTGGCCAACGCCGCGCTCAAACTGAAGCTGAGCGACCGCGCCGACTACTGGGCCGAGCGGGCGCGCGAAATCCGCAGCACCATCGAGCGGAGAGCGTGGAACGAGGAGCTCGGCCGCTACACCTCCACCTTCGACGGCGACGGGCTCGACGCCTCGCTGCTGCAACTGGTCGACGTGCGCTTCTGCCCGCCGGAGCATCCGCACATGCGGGCGACGATGGAGGCGGTGGAAAAGGGCCTGCGGCGCGGCTCCTACATGCTGCGCTACGCCGCCCCCGACGACTTCGGCGTGCCGAAGACCGCGTTCAACTTCTGCACCTTCTGGCTGATCGAGGCGCTGCACCTCTCAGGCAGAACCGAGGAAGCGCGCGCGCTCTTCGAAGACATGCTGGCGCGTCGCACCGCGGCTGGCCTGCTCTCGGAAGACATCTCGTTCGGCGGCGACGAGCTGTGGGGCAACTACCCGCAGACCTATTCCCTGGTCGGCCTGATCAACTGCGCGGGCCTCCTGTCGCGGCCGTGGTCAAGCGTACGTTGAAGCGGAACCGGCGTGCGGAGCCGCGAGTCGTTCCGCCATGACCGAGCAAGCAAATCTGCGCGAGGCGCTGGAGGCGGCGAACGCCCTGATCGAGCGCCTCGAGGAGCTGATCGCCGACCGACTGTCGACGCTCGGAGACTTCGACGAGCGCGAGGCCTTCTACCAGATCGTCGAGACGCTGGAGACCGCGCCAGAGATCGCCAAGCTGCGCCTGGCGCTGGGCGACGATCCGCACCGTTTCGGCGAGCCCACCCCGGCGGCGGCCGGCGACAACACCGGGTGACATTCGCGTTTTGGGGTTGATCCGGCGGCCGGGCGCCCCCAAGTCGGCTTCACCATAAAAATCTGGAGACTCGATGAAGCACGAGGACGCGCTCATCCTGATGCTTGCGGCCGGCTTCGTGCTGGCTTTCGTCTTCGGCATGGCGGCCCTGCGGTTCCGGCTCTCGCCGATCGTGGGCTATCTCCTGGCAGGCGTCGCCGTCGGTCCCTTCACACCTGGCCTGGTCGCGGACGCCAATCTCGCCGCGCAGCTCGCCGAGGTGGGCGTGATCCTCTTGATGTTCGGCGTCGGGCTGCATTTCTCCACCAAGGAGCTGATGCAGGTGCGCAAGATCGCCGCCCCCGGCGCGATCGTGCAGATCGCCGCGGCCACCCTGCTGGGCTGGGGCGTCGGGCGGCTGATGGGCCTGGGCGACGCCGAGGCCGCGCTGATGGGCTTCTCCCTCTCCGTCGCCTCCACCGTGGTGCTGTTGCGGGCGCTGGAAGAGCGCAAGGCGGTGAAGACGGAGACCGGCCGCATCGCCGTCGGCTGGCTGGTGGTTGAGGACGTCGTCATGGTCGTGGCGTTGGTGCTGGTGCCGCTGCTGGCGGCGACCGGCGGCGGCCTGACCGCCGGCGCGCTGGCGATCAAGGTCGGCGGCGCCCTGCTCTCGGTCGGGCTGTTCATCGCCTTGATGCTGGTGGTCGGCGGCCGGGTCCTTCCCTGGCTGCTGGTGAAGATCGCCCATACCCGCTCGCGCGAGCTCTTCACCCTGGGCGTTCTGGCGATCGCGCTGGGGATCGCCTACCTGGCCTACGCTGTGTTCGGCGCCTCGTTCGCACTGGGCGCCTTCATCGCGGGCGTGGTGCTGAACGGCACGCCGCTCGGTCACAACGCCGCCGAGCGCTCGCTGCCGCTCAGGGACGCCTTCGCGGTGCTGTTCTTCGTCTCGGTGGGCATGCTGTTCGACCCGCGGGTGCTGATAGAACAGCCGCTCGAGGTCGCCGCAGTGCTGGGGATCATCATCGTCGGCAAGGCGCTGGCGGCGATCGCCATCACCACCGCCTTCAAGCTCGAGCGCCGCTCCAGCCTGACGATTGCCGCCAGCCTCGCCCAGATCGGCGAATTCTCCTTCATCCTGGCCGGCGTCGGCCTCTCCCTGAAGATCCTCAGCCGGGAGACCCACGACCTGATCCTGGCCGCCGCCCTGCTGTCGATCGTGCTGAACCCCTTCGTCTTCGCGCTGGCCGACCGCCTGTCGCCGACGAAGAAGGACGCAGTGGCGACGGCGTAACGCTCAGCCGCTCAGCACCACCCGCCGCGTCACGCCGATCGCCGCGAGGAAAGCCTCGTCGTGGCTGACGACCAGCAAAGCGCCGTCGTAAGCGCGCAGGCCTGTTTCGACAGCCTCGATCGAGGCGATGTCGAGGTGGTTGGTGGGCTCATCCAGGATAAGCAGCGCGGGTGGCTCGACCCCCAACACGCAGGCCAGGCCGGCGCGCAGCAACTCGCCGCCGCTGAGCGAGCCTGCGACCTGAAGGGCGGCGCCAGCGCGGAAGCGGAAGCGCGCCAGAGCCGCGCGGCAGGCGTTCTCGTTCGAGCGCGGGTTGAGGCGCAAGAAGTTGTCTCGGATCGACGCAGCCGGATCCATCAGCTCCGCCCGCTGGTCGAGCAGCGCCATCGGGACGGGCCGACGCACCTCGCCGGACCACGGCTCCAGCGCGCCGGTGACCACGGCGAGCAAGGTGCTCTTGCCTGTGCCGTTAGGGCCTGCGACCGCGATCCGCTCAGGCCCATGGATCTCCAGGCTGACGTGGCGCAGCACCGGCGCGCCCTCGCCATAGCCCGCCGTCACGCGGTCCAGCGTCAGCACCTCGCGCCCGGCGGAGAGGCCCGAGCTGGGCAGCGAGACCATCATCGGCTGCAGCACCTCGATCCGCTCCCGCGCCGCGGCGGCCTGGGCCTGCGCCTCGTCGCGCCGGCGCTCAGCGAGCCTGGCCTGCAACCCGCCGGTGTCTTCGCTGCGGTCCTTTATGGCGCCTAGAAGGATCTTCGGCGCATCGCCGCGCGCAGCTTTGCGCCGGCCGCCGGCGTCCTTGCGCGCCTTTTTCTCGACGCTCGCCTGAGCCTGGCGGGCGAGCACGTCCAGCCGCTTCTCGGCGTCGGCCATCTCGGCGCGGGCGGCGGCGAGGTCGAGCGCCTTCTGCTCGCGGTAGAGGCTCCAGCCGCCGCCGTAGCGCCGCGCGCCGAGACTGGTCAGCTCGACGATCGCATCCATCGCCTCCAGCAGCGCACGGTCGTGGCTGACGACGATGGCCGCGCCGCGCCAGGCGGCCAGCAGGTCGGCGACCGCCGCGCGCCCGTCGGCGTCGAGGTTGTTGGTTGGCTCGTCGAGGATCAGCACGTCGGGCGCGTCGAACACTAGAGCCGCCAGCGCCGCCCGCGTCCGCTGGCCGCCCGAGAGCGCAGCGAGCGGCGTCTCCGGCCGCGCGGCGAGGCCGACGCCTGCGAGGGCCGCTTCGAGCCGTGCCTCCAGCGTCCAGTCCGCCGCCGCCAGGTCCTCAGCGGTCGCGAGGCCGTCTTCCGCACGGGCCAGCTGCGCAAGAGCCTCGCTCGCGCCGAACAGATCGGCGACGGATTCGCAGGCGTCGACCTGCAGCGTCTGGCGCAGCACGCCCAGGCGACCGGCTACGGTGACAGCCCCGGAGGTTGGCGCAAGCTCGCCGGCGATCAGCTTCAAGAGCGTGGTCTTGCCCACGCCGTTGCGGCCGACCAAGCCGGTGCGCTCGGGCCCGAAGCCCAAGGTGAGATCGGAAATAAGCGGCCGGCCGTGAGGCGTCGACCACGACAGCTCGGCAAGGGAAATGGAGAATGGCGCAGACATGGGGTCCCAGGGCAAGGCGAACGGGCTTTGCGGCAGGGGGCGGATCACATGGTCTGCGGAATTCCTTGTGCGGTCACCACTAGCTAGGCGCGCGGCGCGACCGAAGCAAGGCGCGCCTTCGAGTTCAGCAGCTCGCGCGCCAGGCGAGCGGAATTCGGCAGATTCGCGGCGCCGCCTACCAGCCAAATCGTCGCACCCAGCTTGCATCGCGGCGCTTCGCACGACGCCCGCCGCAAGTCCGGCGCTGTGGCTCGATCACAGGCCACGCCGCTTACCGGGACCACAAACACTATTGAGAAATCTTACTTTTTGACCTTTCCAAAGATGCAAGAAGGCGCCCACGGCGAAGCTGTGCAAGGCGTGGGGAAGCTTTCGTTTACCTTACTTCCGCGAGTGTTTTGCGCGGGGTGCGTCAACCGGCGCGTGTGCATTTTCCTGTGGATGAGCCATTTCCCCTCACGAGCGAGATGGCTCGCCCGGAGTGCTCCATGTCCAGCCCAGCGTTTCACGATCGCTGCCGGATCCACGACCTGAAGAACCTGATGACCGTCGTCGTCGGCGCCACCGAGGCGCTGGCGCAGGCGGAAGTGGACGGTGCGAAGCGACGCGCGCTGGCGGACGCCAGCCGCCACGCGGCGCGGCGCGCCGCGAGCCTGTTGCAGCAGCTGCTGACGGAGCCTGAGCCCGCGTCTCTCGAACACGCCGACAGCCCGGAGATCCTGGCGACCACAGCATCAATGGCGGCAGCCGTCTTGCCGGCAGGCGTCCGGCTGACGGTCGATGCTCCGACCGGATCGCTCGGGACGCTCGCCGCGCGCGTGGATCTGGAAGCCGCGCTCCTCAATCTCTGCAAGAACGCCGCCGAGGCCTGTGGTCCGGGCGGCGAGATCATCCTTTCGGCCGCGCCTCTAGCGCCCGCAGCGGCACAAGCGGTCGGGCTGGGCGAGCGCACGGTCGTTCGTTTCGCCGTCCGCGACACGGGCCCTGGCATGGCGCCCCAGATGCTGGCGCGCGCCGGCGAGCCGGGCTTCACCACCAAGGCCGGCGGCAGCGGTCTCGGCCTGGCCTCGGTCGCCGCCTTCGCCCGCAGCGCGCACGGCGCGCTCACGCTCGCCTCGACGCCTGGCGCGGGCCTGACCGTCAGCCTCGACTTGCCTTGCGTAGGAGCGGCCTGATGCGCCCGACCGCCCTTGTCGTCGACGATGACCCGGTGATGCTGGCGCAGATGTCGGCGGCCTTCCACGCGGCGGGTTTCCGCACGCTGTCGGCTGAGAACGGCCGCATCGGCGTGCAACTCGCCCGCGCCGCGGCGCCCGACGTCGTGGCCACCGACATTCTGATGCCCGAGCAGGAGGGTGTCGCCACCATCCTGCAGCTCAAAGCCCTGCCCCGGCCGCCGCAGATTATCGCCATTTCCGGCGGCGGGCGCCTGGCCAGCGGCGTCGTCCTGGACTGGGCCTGTCATCTCGGCGCCGATGCGGCGCTGCCGAAGCCGTTCGCCATGAGCAAGCTAGTCGAGCTCGCCAAGCGCCTGCTGCCTGGGCCGGTCGCCAACGCGCCGCCCCCCACGGCCGATCAGCCCAAAGAATTCGTGGAGAGAGAGTTATGCGTATCCTGATGATCGAAGACGACACGGCGATGGCCGGGTCGCTGCGCGCCACGCTGCAGTCGCGCGGCTTCAACGTTTATGTCGCCGACACGGCCGAGGAAGGCGTCGATCTGGCGCGGATCTACGACTACGACGCCGTCCTGCTCGACCTCGGCCTGCCCGACATGAGCGGCCTCGAGGCGTTGCGAGCGCTGCGCAGCGCCAAGGTCGACGCGCCGGTGCTGGTGCTGTCGGGCGTGAGCGACAGCGCGACCAAGGTGCAGGCGCTGACCGCCGGCGCCGACGACTACCTCACCAAGCCTTGCCATCGCGACGAGCTGGAGGCGCGCCTACACGCCGTGGTGCGCCGCTCGCGCGGCTTCGCCCGCCCGGTGATCGTCACCGGCGACTTGACGCTCGACCTCACCGCCAAGTCGGTCCAGATCGCCGGCCAGCGGATCCACGTCACGCGCAAGGAGTACCAGATCCTGGAGCTCCTCTCCCTGCGCCAAGGCGTCATGGTCACCAAGGAGATGTTCCTCAATCACATGTATGGCGGCATGGACGAGCCGGAGGTGAAGATCATCGACGTCTTCATCTGCAAGCTGCGCAAGAAGCTGGCGGCCTTCTCCGAAGGCGGCCACCGCATCGAGACGGTCTGGGGGCGCGGCTACATCCTGGTGGAAGCCGAGGGATTGGCGCTGGCGGCCTGACCGTCAGATCTCCTTCGGCAAGCGCGCGACCACCGAACAGCGGACTCCGCTGTCGGCGAAGCTCAGCGCGGCCTTGCCGCCCAGCTCGCGCGACAGGCTCCGCTCGATCAGGCGCGATCCGAACCCGCGGCGGATCGGCGGCTTCACCTGCGGCCCCCCGTCCTCGGACCAGGTAAGTTCGAGCCGTCGCCCGGTCTGGTCGGAGGCCACGTCCCAGCGGACCTGGATGGCGCCCTTGTCGTTCGACAGCGCGCCGTATTTCACGGCGTTGGTCGCCAACTCGTGGAACGCGAGCGCGAAGGAGAGCGCCCGGTTGGGGCTGAGCCAGAGGTCCTCGCCGACCAGCCGCACCCGACCGGAGCCGCGCGGCGCGTGCGGCGCCAGCGTGCGTTCGAGCACCTCGCGCAGCGAGGCGCCGGCCCAACGCTCCCGCGTCAGAATCTCGTAGGTCCAGGCGAGCGCCATCAGCCGCTCTTCGAACTCGTGCGCCGGCTCGGCGAGGTCGGCGGACGACAGGCTCTGGCGCGCCACCGACTGCACGGTGGAGAGCATGTTCTTGACCCGGTGATTGAGCTCGTGGACCAGCAACTGCTGGCGCTCCTCCGACTGCTTGCGGCTGACCACCTCCTCGCGCAGCGCCTCGGCCGCCCGCGCCGCCTGAGTAATGTCGACCACCACGCCATTGACCCGCACCGGCAGGCCAAGCACATCCCGCTCAGTGGCCGCGCAGTCGATGCGCATCCGGTGGCTTTCGCCGTCGGAGCCGACCACCTCCAGCTCGAACGAGGCCTGGCCGTCGTGCGCCAGGTCGTCCATCGCCATGTCGAAGGCGAGGCGGCCCTCCGGTGGCAGAACGCTTCGCCAATCGGGAACTTCCTCGTCATCGGTCCAGGAGCTCGGAAGGCACTCCAGGTCGCGCGCCGCCGGCAGGTCCAGCCACCGCAGCGTCCGGTCGGTGCGCCACTCCCAGCTGGCCGCTCGCGCCGCGGCATGCGCCAGACGAAGGCTGCGGTTGGCCGCCACCAGCCGCTGCTCCTTGCGCCGGATTGTCCGCTCGCTGCGTTCGCGGTCGGTGACGTCCTTCAGGAGGAAGGCGACGCCAGGTGACAAGGGCAGGCAGCGCGCCTCGATCCATTCGTCGCGCCGCCCTGGCCGTTCGGCGACGAACTCCACCGACTCCTCTCCGGCCAACGCGCTCTGGAAGCGCAGTTGGAGAAGTTCGCCCTCCAGGCCGGAGATGAAGTCTCTGGCGGCTATCCCCTCGGCGCCGCTGGGCAATCCGAGCAGTTCGGCCGCGAGCGGGGTGCACGCGACGACGCGCCCGGATTCGATGGCGACGACGCCTTCGTCGTCGCGGCCGCCGAGCAAGGCGCGGCCAATCCTCTGATCAAGGGGAGGTACGCTGGGCGCGTGCACAGACATGCGTCGGCTCTCACCGTCACGCCCCCGCAGCGATCGAAGCACGTCGAAGCTTGGCCGTCACCCGTCTTTTTCCATCGACGGTTGCGACCCTGCTCGGCAGGGGAGCTGTAGTGCAGACGTGCAACAGCCGCGGTGGGTTCCCCAGAGAGGCCAAACTCTTGCGCGGGCGCGAGAACGGAGAGAGTTAGTCGCTCACAGGTTGTTTCGCCTCCCCCGCGAAGCGGCGGGAGATGTGACCCTAGTCGTACCAGGCCCGGCCCGACCGCTCGATCAGCGCGAAGGCGCCGGCGGGGCCCCAACTGCCGGCGGCATAGGGCTTGGGGGCCATGGCGGCTTCACGCCAGGCGTCCTCCACCCCGTCGATCCAGCGCCAGGCTTCCTCGGTCTCGTCGCGGCGAACGAACAGGGTTGAGACGCCGTTGATCACGTCCAACAGCAGCCGCTCGTAGGCGATGCGGCGGCGCTTTCCCGGACCCTCGTAAGTCCGCAACAGCGACAGCGACAGCGGCAGAGCCTGCAGGCGCATACCCTGGGCGGTCAGCCCCGGCGCCTTGTTCATCAGGGTGAGCTCGATGTCCTCGTCCGGTTGCAGGTCGATCACCAGCCGATTGGCGACCAGGTCGTCGCGCGCCGCGCCGTCGAAGATCGAGTGCGGCACCGGTTTGAACTGGATGGCGATCTGGGTGCGCCGCTCGGGCAGCCGCTTGCCGGTGCGCAGGAAGAAGGGCACGCTCGCCCAGCGCCAGTTGTCGATGTCGGCGCGCAGGGCGACAAAGGTCTCGGTGCCGCTGGGCTGACCGCGCTCGCTCTCGTAGCCCTTGGCCTCGGCGCCGCCGACGACGCCGGCGGTGTACTGGCCACGAATGCTGGCCTGCTGTGCCTCGTGGCGGGTGAAGCGGCGGAGCGAGCGCAGCACCTTGACCTTCTCGTTGCGCACGGAGTCCGGCTCCATGTCGCTCGGCGGCTCCATGGCCACCAGGCACAGCAGTTGCAGCATGTGGTTCTGCAGCATGTCGCGCAGCGCGCCGTACTCGTCGTAGTACGGCCAGCGGTCGCCCACCCCTTCCGTCTCCGCCACGGTGATCTGCACGTGGTCGATGGTGAGGTTGTTCCAGAGCGGTTCGAATAGGGTGTTGGCGAAGCGAAGCGCCAGCAGGTTCTGCACCGTCTCCTTGCCGAGATAGTGGTCGATGCGGAACACCCGGTCTTCGTCGAAGACCGCGCCCACCGCGGTGTTGATCTCCCGCGAACTGGCGAGATCTCGGCCGATCGGCTTCTCCAGCACGATGCGGGTGTGCGGGTGTGCGAGGCCAGCGGCAGAGAGCGCCCCGCAGACCCGACCATAGAGGCTGGGCGACAGCGCCAGATAGAAGATCGGCGCCTTGGACGTCTCCAGCATTGGCTTCAGCAGGGCCGCGCCCTCCTCGGTGGTGGCGTCGGCGGCGGTGAAGTCCAGGCGCTCCGCGAACCGCGCCCAGACCTTCTCATCCACTCCATCGGGACGAGCGGCCAGCAGATCGTGGACGACGGAGACGAACTCCTCGCGGGTGTGCTGGTGACGCGCGGTCGCCATCACCTTGAAGCCCTCGGGCAGGAAGCCGTCGACGTCGAGATAATACAGCGAGGGGATCAGCATCCGCCTCGCGAGGTCGCCAGTGGCCCCGAACAGGACGATCGCGTCCGCGCCCCAGGTCTCGATCATTCCCCGCGCCTTTCGCATGCCAGCCGCAGCTCAAACGCCCGGATGCCGGCATTGGGACCGCGGCGTCAAGCGAGACCCGGCGCTCACGTTAACTTCACCGTCTTTGTGGATCGACCGAGGCGGCTCGTGCGTTTCCTGGCGGCTTGTGAGGGGCGATGAGTTGCATGACGTACGAGGGCCTTACGGTCGGTTTGCCTGCGCCACAGCCCTTGAAGCTGCGGGGCGTGGCCCTGTTCCTGGACCTCGACGGCACGCTCGCGCCGATCGCCGCCCGGCCGCAGGACGTGCGGCCGGACCCCCGCCGCACGAACCTCCTGGAGCGGCTCAACGAGGGCCTTGATGGCCGCCTCGCCGTGGTCAGCGGACGAACGCTGGGCGACATCGACCGGATCCTGGAAAACCGCGTGACCGCAGTCGCCGCCGTCCACGGCCTGGTGCTGCGCGAGCCCGACGGAGCGGTGAGCGAGAGCGCCCCGCACTCGGAGCTGGCGGAGGCCGCCCGGCGGCTGCACGCCTTCGCCGCACGCGACTCCGGCCTTATGGTCGAGGAGAAGGGGCTCAGCGTCGCCCTGCATTACCGCCTGGCCCAGGCGCATGGGCCGGCCGCCCACCGTCTTGCGCTTAAGCTCGCGGTCGAAACCGGGCTGGTGCTGCAGCAAGGCGACATGGTCGAGGAGTTGCGCACGCCCGGCCCGACTAAGGGCGACAGCGTCGCCGACTTCCTGCGCCGCCCGCCGTTCGCCGGGGCGCGCCCGGTGTTCGTCGGCGACGACGTCACCGACGAGCACGGCTTCGAGGCGGTGCGCGCGCTGGGCGGCATGGGCGTGCTGGTCGGCCATCCGCGCCCGACCGCGGCGCGCTATCGGCTACTGGGCGTCGACGAGACGCTGGGCTGGCTGGAAGCCTCGCTATGAGGCCATCCTTCGCCAAGACTCTGGAGGCCCGGCCCGAGTCCTTCGTAGCTCCCGAAGCGAGCGTCGTAGGATGAGCCGGCTGATCGTCGTCTCGAACCGCGTCAATCCGCCGGCCAAGCGCGGCGACGAGAGCGTCGGCGGCCTGGCCATGGCGCTGGCCGCGGCGCTGCGCGAATACTCCGGCCTGTGGTTCGGCTGGAGCGGCAAGACCACGCCCACGTTCAACGGCCAGCTGTCGATGGTGAAGGTCGACGGCGTGACCGTGGCCACCGTCGACCTCGAGGAGGCCGACGTCGACGAATACTACAACGGCTACGCCAACAAGACGCTCTGGCCGCTGTTCCACTACCGCCAGGACCTGACGGCCTACGACCGCGCCTATGGGGCGGGCTACGAGCGGGTGAACCGGCGTTTCGCCGAGACCCTGCGCCCGCTGATCGAGCGCGACGACATCATCTGGATCCACGACTACCACCTGATCCCGATGGCGCGGGAGCTGCGCAGGCTGGGCGTGAAGAACCGGATCGGCTTCTTCCTGCACGTGCCGTGGCCCGCCCACCAACTCGTCACCACCCTGCCCGGCCACAAGCAGCTGGTGCAGGCGATGTTCGACTACGACCTCGTCGGCTTCCACACCGTCGAGTACCAGCAGGCGTTCGAGGAATACGTGCTGAGCGAGGCCGGCGGCGAGCAGGTCGCACCAGGCATATGGACGGCGTTCGGCCGGACCGTGCGCGTCGGGGCCTATCCGATCGGCATTGACGCGGAGGATTTCCGGGCGCTGGTGCGCTCGGCCAAGGCGGTGCGCATGCGCGACATCATGGGCGCCTGCACCGTGTTCCGGCAGCTGATCGTCGGCGTCGACCGGCTGGACTACTCCAAGGGCCTGGAAGAGCGCTTCACCGCCTTCGAGCGCTTCCTGGCGGACAATCCGGACATGCGGCGCGAGGTGCTGATGCTGCAGATCGCGCCGGTTAGCCGCGAGGGCGTCGACGCCTATCAGGAGATCCGCAACCGGCTGGACGCGCTGTCGGGCCGGATCAACGGCGAGTTCTCCGACATCGACTGGGCGCCGTTCCGCTACGTCAACAAGAACTACCGGCGCGACGAGCTGGCGGGCATCTACCGCGCCGCGCGCGTCGGCCTGGTGACGCCGCTGCGCGACGGCATGAACCTGGTCGCCAAGGAGTTCGTCGCCGCCCAGGATCCTGAGGATCCCGGCGTACTGATCCTCTCGCGCTTCGCCGGCGCCGCGCGCCAGCTCACCGAGGCCCTGCTGGTCAACCCCAACAGCCCCGAGGAGTTGGCCGAGGCATTGAAGCAGGCGTTGGCCATGGAGCTGCCGGAGCGAATCCGCCGCTGGCGCGCTCTCTTCGACAACGTCCAGCGCGAGGATGTCACCGCCTGGCGCGACGCCTACGTCGCCGACCTCGAGCAGGTGAAGGTGACGCCCGCGAAATTGGCGAGCTAGAAGGGTTCTCCATGGCCGCCGAGCCGAAGCTCGCCCGCTATCGAGCGATGCGGGATTTCTCCAAAACCGCCGAACCGAAAGGCGCGGAAAAGACCACGGCATCCAACCGGCTGCGCTTCGTCATCCAGAAGCACGCCGCCACCCGGCTGCACTACGACTTCCGCCTCGAGCTCGATGGCGTGTTCAAGTCCTGGGCGGTGACCAAGGGCCCCTCGCTCGACCCGCACGACCGACGGCTGGCGGTCGAGGTGGAAGACCATCCGCTCGATTACGGCGACTTCGAAGGGACCATCCCGAAGGGACAGTACGGCGGCGGCACGGTCATGTTGTGGGACCGCGGATACTGGGAGCCGGAGGACGGCGGCGATCCACACGAGGGCTTGAAGAAGGGCGACTTGAAGATCGTGCTCGACGGCGAGCGGCTGAAGGGCGGCTTCGTGCTGGTGCGCATGAAGCGCCGCGACGGCGAGAAGCGCGACAACTGGCTCTTGATCAAGCACCACGACGGCTATGCGGTGGAAGGCGACGGCGAGCGGCTGGTCGACGAAGCCTCGACCTCCGTCGCCTCGGACCGCTCGATGGAGGAGATCGCCGCGGGCGATGGCAAGGGCCCGAAACCGTTCATGACCGCTGGTCGCGGCCGCGCCTCGGCCAAGGCCGTCTGGCAATCGAAGCCGCGGGACGCGCCAAGCGCGCCATCGCCGTTGAAAGCCGCCGCGCCGCGGAAGCTGAAGAAGGCCGTCTCCTTGCCGGGCTTCATTGCGCCGCAGCTCGCCAAGTCGGTGGACCGCCCGCCGCCAGGGCCGGGGTGGGCTCACGAGATCAAGTTCGATGGTTATCGGTTGCAACTGCGCGTCGAAGGCGGCCGGGCGACCCTGAAGACCCGCGGCGGCTTGGACTGGACGCCGAAGTTCAAGGAGATCGCGCACGACGGCCAGGTGCTGGTGGACAGCCTGGTCGACGGCGAGGCCTGCGCGCTCGACGCCACCGGCGCGCCGGACTTCGCCGCGCTGCAGGCGGCGCTGTCGGACGGCAAGACCGAGAACCTGGTGTTCTTCGCCTTCGATCTGCTGTTCGCGCAGGGCGAGGACCTGCGCGCCCTGCCGCTCAGCGAACGCAAGGCGCGGCTCAAGGCGCTGATCGACAAGGCGGGCAAAAAGCTCGGGCCGCGCATCCGCTACGTCGAGCACTTCGAGGCCAACGGCGAAGCCATTTGGCAATCGGCCTGCCGCATGTCGCTGGAAGGGATCGTCTCCAAGCGGCTCGATGCGCCCTACCGCTCGGATCGAAGCGGCTCGTGGCTGAAATCGAAATGCCGCGCCGGCCACGAGGTGGTGATCGGCGGTTGGCTCGGCGAGGCCGGGCAGCTGCGCTCGCTGCTGGTCGGTGCGCACAAGGACGGCAAGCTGGTCTATATCGGCAAGGTCGGCACGGGGTTCGGCCGCGATACGGTCGCCAGGGTCCTTCCCCAACTGCAGCGGTCGAGGGCCGAGACCAGCCCATTCAGCGGCGCGGGCGCTCCACGCCGAACCGCCGACACTAACTGGGCCAGGCCGGAGCTGGTCGCCGAGATCGAGTTCGCGGGCTTCACCGGCGACGGCAAGGTGCGCCAGGGCGCGTTCAAGGGCTTGCGCAGCGACAAACCAGCCGATGAAGTCGTCGCCGAAACGCCTGCGCCGGTGAAGGAGGTCGAAGTGCTCGAGCCCGCCACGCCGAGGGGCAAGCCCGCCCGGCGCAAGACCGACAACGTCGTCCTGGGCGTGACCATCTCCAACCCCGATAAGGCGCTGTGGCCCGACGGCGGCGACGGGGCGCCCGTCAGCAAGCTCGACCTCGCCCGCTATTTGGAGACGGTGGGGCCGTGGATGATCGAGCACGTGAAGGGCCGCCCCTGCTCGATCGTACGCACGCCCGACGGAGTGTTCGCCGACGAGCGGTTCTTCCAGCGCCACGCCGGCAAGGGCGCCTCGCCGCTCCTCTCCGAGGTGAAGGTGTTCGGCGACCACAAGCCCTATCTGCAGGCCGACAGCGTCGAGGCGCTGATCGCGCTCGCCCAGGTCGCGGCGGTCGAACTCCACCCCTGGAACTGCCAGCCCTTTCAGCCTGAGGTCCCCGGCCGGCTGGTGTTCGACCTCGACCCTGACGAGGACATTCCCTTCTCCCGCGTGATCGAGGGCGCACTGGAAGTGAGGTCCAGGCTGGAGTCCGTGGGCCTGGCCGCCTTCTGCAAGACCACCGGCGGCAAGGGGCTGCACGTCGTCACGCCTCTGCTCGACGGGAAGGGGAAGATGGACTGGCCAACCGCCAAGAAGTTCGCCCACGACGTCTGTCTGGCGATCGCCGCCGACCAGCCAGATCGCTACGTCGTCAACATGGCCAAGGCCAAGCGGGTCGGCCGGATCTTCCTTGACTATCTACGCAACGATCGGCTCTCCACGGCGGTGGCGGTGCTCTCGCCGCGGGCGCGAGCGAACGCGACCGTGTCCTTCCCGCTGAACTGGAGCCAGGTGAAGACGGGTCTGGACCCGAAGAAATACACCCTGCGCACCGCGCCCGCCCTGCTCAAGCGCACCAAGGCCTGGTCCGACTACTGCGACGCCGAGCGGCCGCTGCAGGACGCGATCGCGAAGCTGAAGAAGTAGCTACCTCTCCCGCCGTGGCGAGAGAGGATTGATCGGCGTCAAGGCGCGTCACCCTCGCCAGCGGACACTGGCGCCATGAACCAGATCTCCGCCTCACCCTACCGGCTCGTCGGCGAGGAAACGGGCGTGCGCCGGCTGGTGGACGCCTTCTACGACGCCATGGAGCGCGAGCCGGCGTTTGCGCGGCTGCGCGCCATCCACGCGCCCGATCTGGCGGCGATGCGCGCCAGGCTCGCCGACTTCCTGACCGGCTGGCTAGGCGGCCCGCGCGTCTACGCCGAGCGCCACCCGGGGCGGCCGTGCATATTCTCGGCGCACACGCCGTTCGCCATCGATGCGGATTTGGCCGACCAGTGGATGGCTTGCATGCGCGGGGCGTTCGCCGACTCCGGCACGCCCGAGCCATTCCGCGCCCTCGTCGACCCGGCGCTGGCGAGCCTTTGCGCCAACCTGCGCTGCGACCGGTACTGAGCCGCCCCTACAGTGTACGCCCCACCCCGTGTTCGCGGATCGGGAAGGTGCGATGCGCGGAGCGTTCGGCGCGCTTGCGGACGAAAGCCTCGACGTCGGCGCGGAGCTGAGCGAGCAGAGCCTGCGAGTCCGAGCCGCCGACGCTTCCGGCGCGAACGATGTAGACCGGCGGAAACTCGGCGATGCGATGCAGCAGGACGTCGAGCCGTTCGTCTTCGGGAGACGCAGGCTTTGGACTGAGCGCGATCAAGCGGATCGCTTCGTCCAAGGCGGCCATGTACTCGTCCAACTGCAGATAGTCGGACATGCGGGAACCTCCGTTACTGGTCCCCCGACCCGTTGAACATAGTACGCCTCCGGACGGGCGGCCGGAAGTTAAGGTTCTGACATACGCGCTTAAGCTCGTTTCTTGGCCGGCGTCTTGCGGGCGGCGGGCTTCTTCGCCGCAGCGCCGCCGCGAGTGGGCGCCTTGGCGGCGGGCCGGCGCCGTTCGCCGCCGCCGGAGGCCTGGCCGAGGCTGCGCTTGAGCGCCTCCATGAGGTCGATGACCTCCGCCTCCTTGGGCTCGGCGGGCTTGCTGATCGTCTTGCCCTTTTCCTTCTCCTTGATAAGGGCGCGCAGCGCGTCCTCGTAGCGGTCGTTGAACTGGCTTGGGTCGAACGGGCCTTCCTGCTGCTCGATGATCCGCGTGGCGATGTCGATCATCTGCGCGTTCGGCTTGGCCGCCGGGATCTGGTCGAAGAAGTCGGTCGAGGCCTTCACCTCACGATTGGAGCGCAGCGAGAAGGCGACGATGCCCTTGTCGCGCGGCTCCAGCGCCATCAGCCGCTCGCGCTGGTGCATGACGAGGCGCCCCAGCGCCACCTGGCCGGTCTTGCGCATCGCTTCGCGGATGACGCTGTAGGCCTCCAGCGCCATGTCGCCGTCGGGGGTCAGATAGTAGGGGTCATTCCAGTAGAGCCGGTCGATGTCGCCCTCATCGACGAAGCGTTCGATGTCGAGCGTGCGGGTGGTCTCCAGCCGAACGTTCTTGATCTCCTCGTCGGTGATGACGACGTAGCGGCCCTTCTCGATCTCGTAGCCCTTGACGATCTCGGAGCGGTCGACCGGGCCGGTCTCCGGGTCGGTCGGCACCATCTTGATGCGGTTGTGCGTCTCGGCGTGCAGCATGTTGAAGCGCACTTCGCTGGCGCTCGAAGTCGCCGTGTAGAGCGCCACCGGGCAGCTCACGAGGCTCAGCCGCAGGTAGCCCTGCCAGGTCGGACGGGTGGCCATGACGCGCTCCGGGGGAAATCTCCAGAGTCCGGAAACGACTCCGCGTGGGATTCCGATCCAAATCTAAGTGGTTGGCGCGACTCGGGTTTTTGCGAGCCGCATGCGCACGGCGGAACTTGACTCTCTCCCTCGCGAGTTTCAGAACAAACGCGGAACATAAGGAGTCCGACCGGCCATGTCCCCACCGCACGCATCCCGGCGGCTCGCCGCCGTGCGCGCGAAGGTCGCCGCCCTCGAGGCCGGCAGACGGACGGCGTGCGAGCGGCTGTCGCTGGGCGCTTACGAGGTGGACCAGGCGTTGGGCGGCGGACTTCCGCTCGGCCGTTGGCACGAGATCGGCGGAGAGGGGCTGGAGGCCGAGACCGCGGCTGCGCCCGCCGCCTTCGCTGCCCTGCTGGCCGCGCCGCTGGCCCGCCGCGGCTGGGTGGTCTGGGTTCTGCGGCGCGACGACCTTTGGGCGCCTGGCCTCGAAGGGCTGGGCTTTCCGGCCGACCGGTTGATCCAGGTTTGCGCGCGCGACGAGGCCGAGGCGCTGGGCGTGATGGAGGACGCGCTGTCGACCGAGGGCGTGACCGCGGTGCTGGGCGAGGTCGAGGCTGTCGATCTCACCGCCGGCCGCCGCCTGCAGCTCGCCTGCGAGAAGGAGGGCGCCACCGGCTTCGTCGTGCGGCGGCGGCCGTTCGGGGGGCGGTCGGCAAAGGAAGCCCCCGGATCAGCGGCCGCCACCCGCTGGCGGATCGGCCCCGCTCCCTCCGAGCCGCCGGCCGGCGAGTTCGGCCTGGGCGCGCCCAGGTTCGCCGCGACTCTCGAACGCTGCCGGGGCGGTCGGCCCGGCGCCTGGCTCTTCGAAGCGAAGAGCGCCTTCAACTGGGAACCCGCCGATGGGACGCACCCTCTGCGCCTGGTCGCCGACCTGGGCGATCGCCAACTGGCGCCGCCGCAACCCGCCCGACGCGTCGCTTGAGGCAGATCCTCCCCCCAAGGGGGAGGTGTCGGCGAAGCCGACGGAGGGGGCTTTCACTCAGAAGCTCCTGACATTCGCCAAGCCCGAACGTTTGAGTGGAAGCCCCCTCACCCGCTGCGCGGGAGCTCCCCCTGGGGGGGAGCAACAACCCTTCGCCCTCGTCGAGACCGTGCGCGGAACCCGCCGCATCGCCGCCGTCAGCCTGGAGGCGGCCAGGCTCAAGCTGCATCCCGGGCAGAAGGCGGCCGACGCCTTCGCGCTGGTTCCCGGTCTGGCCATCGCCGAGGCCGAGCCGGAGGCCGACGCGAAGGCGCTGGAGGAGCTCGCGCACTGGTGCGTGCGCTTCTCGCCCGCCGTAGCGATCGATACGCCCGACGGCCTGTTCCTCGACATCGAGGGCGCCGCCCACCTCTGGGGCGGCGAGGCGGAGATGATGGCCGACTTCCGCGCGCGCCTGCTGGCCAACGGGCTGCCTTTCCGCCTGGCGATCGCCGACACTCCCGGCGCGGCCTGGGCGCTGGCGCACTTCGGCGCGGACGGACGGATCGCCCCGCCGGGCGGCCAGACGGGCCTGCTCGCGTCCCTGCCGCCCGCAGCGCTCAGGCTCGAAGCCGAGACCGCCGCGCAGATCGAGCGGCTGGGGCTGTATCGGCTCTCCCAGCTCATGGAGCTGCCACGCGCGCCCTTGAGCCGGCGGTTCGGGGCAGAGACCCTGATGCGGCTCGACCAGGCGCTCGGCGCCGCGTCCGAGGCGCTCCGCTTCCGCCGTCCGCCCACGCCCTGGTTCGCACGTCTCGCCTTCGCCGAGCCGATCAGCGCGCCGGAGGACATGGCCCGCGTCGCCGTCGACGTCACCGCCCAGCTCTGCGCGAAGCTGGAGGCCAAGGGTCAAGGCGCGAGACGCTTCGAACTCGCCTACCACCGTCTCGACGGCCAGGCGCTCGGCGTGAGCGTCCGCCTGGCTCTTGCGGGACGCGACGCGGCGCGGATCGGCAAGCTGTTCGCCCCCAAGCTGGAGACGCTCGACCCCGGCTTCGGGATCGAGGTGGTGACGCTCGCCGCCCACGAGGTCGAGCCCACCGCCGTGCGGCAGGTCGACCTCGGCGCCCATGGGGGCGGCCCACAGACCTCTGGCGACGGGCTGGCCCCGCTGGTAGACCGACTGACCAACCGGCTGGGCGAAGCGCGCGTCTGGCGCGCGGACGCCTCACAGAGCCATGTGCCGGAGCTGGCCGTCGTCCGCGGCAAGCCGCTTTCGTCCGCCCCCGCCGAACCCTTCTGGCCGACCGAGACGCCCCGGCCGGTGCGGCTGTTCCGTCGGCCCGAACCGGTCGACGGGGTGATCGCGCTGACCCCCGACGACCCGCCCAGCCAGTTCCGCTGGCGCGGCCAGGTGCATCGCGTGCGCCGCGCCGAGGGGCCCGAGCGGATCGGCGAAGAATGGTGGAGGGCCGACATCGACGACGTCAGCGTGGGCCACGTCCGCGACTACTACCGGGTGGAGGATCACGACGGGGCGCGGTTCTGGCTGTTTCGCGCCGGCCTCTACGAGCCCCAGCGGCCTGCCAAATGGTGGCTGCACGGGTTGTTCGGATGACAACAACGAAAGAGCGGACCTCATGAAACCGAAGATCGGCCTCATCACGTTGGGCGTGCGCGACCTAGAGCGCGCCGTCGCTTTCTACCGCGACGGGCTGAAGCTGCCCGCGCCCAACTACAAGAGCGGCGACGAGGTGGCCTTTCTGCCGCTCGAGGGGACCTGGCTGGCGCTCTGGGGCCGGGCGGACCTGGCCAAGGACGCCGGCGTCTCCCTGCAGGAGGGTACGGGCGTCGCGGCCGTCTCGCTGGCCCACAACGAGCCCTCGAAGGAAGCCGTCGACGCCGTCTTCGCCGAGGCGATCGCCGCGGGCGCCAAGGCGATCAAGGCGCCGGAGGACGCCGCCTGGGGCGGCTATCAAGGCTACTTCGCCGACCCCGACGGCCACCTCTGGGAGGTCGCCTGGAACCCGGACTTCGACCTGACGTGAGGGGGAAGGACGCCAAAATGCTCCCCCTCAGGGGGAGCTGTCCCGGAGGGACTGAGGGCGCTTCCACTCAGAAGCCTGGCCTGGGTAGGATTGCATCGACATCTGAGCGGAAGCCCCCTCCGGCCTTCGGCCACCTCCCCCTGTGGGGGAGGATCTGATGACCCGCTACGCCGAGCTGCAGACGGCGAGCAATTTCTCCTTCCTGCAAGGGGCTTCGCATCCGCACGAGCTGGTGCAGGGCGCCGAAGTGTTGGGGCTGGCGGCGGTGGGGGTCTGCGACCGCAACTCTCTGGCCGGCGTCGTGCGCGCCTGGTCCGAGGCGCAGAAGCTGCGGGAAGCGGGCGCCCGGGTCCGCGCGCTGACCGGCTGCCGGCTGGAATTCGCCGACGGGACGCCCTCGCTGCTGGTCTACCCGTCCGACCGCGAGGCGTATGGCCGCCTCACCCGGCTGCTGACGCTGGGCCAGGGCCGCGCGAAGAAGGGCGGGTGTGAGCTGCGGCTAGGCGACTTCCTCGACCACGCCAAAGGCCAGCTCTGCCTGGCGATCCCGCCCGAGCGGCTGGACGAGGACTTCGATCACGACCTCGCGCATCTCGCCGGCGAGCTCAAGGGCGACCTCTGGCTTGCAGCGTCGCGGCGCTATGGCGCGCGCGACCTTCCCCGGCTCTCGAAGCTGGCGGCGCTGGCGCAGCGCTGTGGGGCGCCGATGGTCGCCACCAACGACGTGCTCTACCACGGCCCCGAGCGGCGGCCGCTGCAGGACGTGCTCACCTGCATCCGCGAGAACTGCACCGTCCACGAGGCGGGCTTGCGCCTGCAGGCCAACGCCGAGCGCCACCTGAAGAGCGGCGAGGAGATGGCGCGCCTGTTCGCCAGGTTCCCGGGCGCGGTCGAGCGCAGCCTGGAGATCGCCGAACGCATCGGCTTCGACCTCGGCCAACTGCGCTACGAGTATCCCGACGAACCGGTGCCTCCGGACAAGACCGCCATCCAGCATCTGCGCGACCTGACCTGGGCGGGCGCGGCTTGGCGCTTTCCGAACGGCGTCCGCGACGAGGAGCGGAAGATCATCGACTACGAGCTGGAGCTGATCGAACGGCTCGGCTTTCCCAACTATTTCCTCACCGTCCACGACGTGGTGCGCTGGGCGCGGGATCAGGAGCCGCCGATCCTCTGCCAGGGCCGCGGCTCGGCCGCCAACTCGCTGGTCTGCTTCTGCCTCGGCGTCACCTCGGTCGATCCGACCAAGCCCGGCCAGGACCTGCTGTTCTCGCGCTTCATCTCCGAAAGCCGCGGCGAGCCGCCGGACATCGACGTCGATTTCGAGCACGAGCGGCGCGAGGAGGTGATCCAGTACGTCTATCGCCGCTACGGCCGCCACCGCGCGGCGATCGTCGCGACCGTCATTCACTATCGGCCGCGGATGGCGATCCGCCAGGTCGGCAAGGCGCTGGGGTTGACCGAGGACATCACCGCCGCCCTGGCGAACACGGTCTGGGGCTCTTGGGGCGACGGGGTGCCGGACGAGCACGTGCGCCAAGCCGGCCTCGATCCGGATGCGCCAGAGATCCGCCGCGCGACCGCGCTCGCCCAACAGCTCCTGGGCTTTCCGCGCCACCTGTCGCAGCACGTAGGCGGCTTTGTGCTGACCAAGCGCCGGCTCGACGAGACCGTGCCGATCGGCAACGCCGCCATGCCCGAGCGCACCTTCATCGAGTGGGACAAGGACGACATCGACGCGCTCGGCCTGATGAAGGTCGACGTGCTGGCGCTGGGCATGCTGACGGCGTTGAAGAAGAGCCTCGACATGCTGGGGATCGCCGACATCGCCGACATCCCGCAGGAGGTCCCCGAGGTCTACGAAATGCTAGGCCGGGCGGACTCGGTCGGCGTCTTCCAGGTCGAGAGCCGCGCGCAGATGTCGATGCTGCCTAGGATGAAGCCGCGCGAATTCTACGACCTGGTGATCGAGGTGGCGATCGTCCGGCCGGGGCCGATCCAGGGCGACATGGTGCACCCCTACCTGCGTCGCCGGGAGGGCAAGGACGCCGTGGCCTACCCGTCGCCGGCGCCCGAGCATGGCGACAAGAACGAATTGGAGAAGATCCTCAAGAAGACGCTGGGCGTGCCGCTGTTCCAGGAACAGGCGATGCGCATCGCCATCGAGGCGGCCAAGTTCACGCCTGGCGAAGCCGACGGCCTGCGCCGCTCGATGGCCACCTTCCGCCATTACGGCAGCGTCGGAGTCTATGGGGTGAAGTTCGTCGAGGGGATGATCGCCCGCGGCTACGACGCCGAGTTCGCCCAGCGCTGCTTCCAACAGATCGAAGGCTTCGGCTCCTACGGCTTCCCGGAGAGCCACGCGATCAGCTTCGCCCTGCTGGTCTGGGCCTCGGCCTGGGTGAAGTGGGCGAGGCCCGACGTCTTCTGCGCCGCTCTGCTCAACAGCCAGCCGATGGGCTTCTACCAGCCTGCCCAACTGGTCCGCGACGCCCGCGAACACGGCGTCGAGGTCCGCCCGCCCGACGTGATGGCGAGCGACTGGGACTGCGCGCTGGAGGATGAAGCGCGCGTTTCCCTCCCCATGAAGGGGAGGGAAAGTTACCGCCCGCTCCGCCTGGGCCTGCGCCAGATCCGTGGGCTGAAGCAGGCTGAAGCCGAGCTGGTCGTGGCGGTGCGCAACGCCGGCGCGCGAAGCTTCGAGGACTTCGCCCTCGGTTCTGGCGTCCAACGCCGCACCCTGGAGCTCCTGGCCGAAGCCGACGCCTTCCGCTCGCTGGGGCTGGATCGACGCAAGGCGCTGTGGGCGGTCAAGGGGCTATCGGGCGAGATCGGCGCGCAGAAGCATGCGCCGCTGCTGGTGGGCGCCCGGCCGAAGGAGACCCAGGTCGAGCTGCCGTTCATGAGCCCTGTGCAGCACGTCGCCGAGGACTACCGGACCACCAGCCTCTCCCTGAAGGCGCATCCGGTGGGCTTCTTCCGCAGTGAACTGCAGGCGATGGGCGCGGTCCCGGCGGCGGCGTTGAAGACCCTGCGCGACCGCAGGCGCACCACCGTCGGCGGGCTCGTCCTGGTGCGGCAGAGGCCCGGCACCGCCAAGGGCGTGGTGTTCCTGACGCTGGAGGACGAGACCGGCGTCGCCAACATCGTGGTCTGGCGCGACGCCTTCGAGGCCAACCGGCGGCTGGTGATGGACTCGGCCTTCCTGCTGGTCACCGGCCAGTTGCAGCGCGAGGGCGAGGTCGTTCACCTGGTGGCGAAATCCTTCACCGACCTGTCGCACCGGCTGGCGGAAATGCGCGAGGGCGAACGGCCCTCGGACGAGGTCCACGCGCCGTCCGTCCGCTCCAAGGTGTCAGGGCGGCTGATCCGCAGCCGCGATTTCCACTGATCGCGAAGTCTCACCCCGTCATGCGAAGTCTTCGGGCCGGGCCCCGCTCCACTGCATGAGCCGAAATCCGCCGTCCACGGTGAAGATCTCGCCGGTCACATAGCGCGCCGAGCGAGACAGCAGATAGAGCGTCGGGCCGACGATCTCGTCCATCGTCCCGGCTCGCCCCAGGGGAATGCGGTCGTAGACCCGGTTGCCCTTGCCTTCCCAGAACGAGGCGTGGTGCGTGTCCTCGAACGGAAAAAGACCCGGCGCGATCACGTTCAGCCGCAGATTGAAGCGGCCCCATTCGGACGCCGCTGTCCGCGTCATCGCCTCGACACCGGCCTTGCTCGCGGAGGCATGGGCGATGGCCGGCGTTTCACGCTGGCAGGAGGCGCTCGTATAGCTGATAACGACTCCCTCCGACCCCTGGGCGCGCAGCGGTTGGCCCCAGCGCTGGATCGTGTGAAAATTGCCGGTCAGGATGGTCTGCACGGCCGCGGCGAAGATGTCCGGGGTGATCTGCTCGAACAGCATGCGCGTGATGTCGGACGCCGCGTGGACCAGCGCCGGGGCCGGCCCCTCCTGTTCCACGACCGTGAAGGCTTCATCCACCGACGCCCATTCGCGCACGTCGCAGCGCACCGGAACGATGCGGCCGGCCTCGCCTTTGAGCGCGCTCGTCTCCTCGAGTTTCTCGATGCGGCGGCCCATGACGTAGACGGTGCAACCCGCTTCGGCTAGCGCCAGCGCCACGCCGCGCCCGATGCCTGATCCTCCGCCCGTCACCACCACCCTCTCGTGGCAAAGTTCGAAGTATCTGCTGTTGGGGTGCATCCGAGTTCCTCCGCCTTTCGGCGGAGTATGAACCCACAAGCGCTGGCGGCGGAACCGGATGAACCGCCGCTGAACGCCGACTTCAGGGCCGCGCCAGTGCGGGAGGGTCAACCTCGCATCATCAGGAAAGGCGCGACGATGTTCCAGTCATCCCACAGCCGCTCGACCGACCCGGTGAACGCGCCGACCCATCCGGCGTTGGCGCGAACGGACGACCGGCCGGAAAGCCCGGCGCACCGCTCGCGCCTGGCCTGCCTCTGCGGCTCGGTGCTCGAGCCCTGCATCTGGTCGGTTTGGTTCGACCAAAAAGAAAAGCGCCCGCTCTGAGAGCGGGCGCTTCGCATTGATGGTTCAGGCGGCGCGGCTCAGGCGAAGCTGAGGATCCGCGCTTCCTTCACGTGCGGCAGCCCCTGGATCTTGGCCAGAAGGTCCGCCGGCGGCTCCTGGTCGACGCCGACCAGGGCGATTGCGTCCTCGCCGGCCGACACCCGGCCCAGGTTGAACGTGGCGATGTTGACGCCCGCGTCCGCCAGCAGGGCGCCCAGCGCGCCGATGAAGCCCGGCTTGTCGAGGTTGTTCACATAGAGCATGCGCGGCGCGAACGGCGCGTCGAGATCCATGCCCTTGACCTCGATCACCCGCGGCGCGCCCGCCAGCACCGAGCCGGCGAAGGAGCGCTTGCCCTTCTCGGTGGTGATGGTGATGCGGATCAGGCTCTCGTAGATCGGCGACTCGTCCTGCTTGGATTCCGAGACGGTGATGCCTCGGTCCTTGGCGACGGTCGGCGCCGAAACCATGTTGATCTCCGCCAGCATCGGCCGCATCACGCCAGCCAGCGCCGCAGCCGTCAGCGGCCGCGTGTTGAGCCGCGCCACTTCGCCTTCGAAGGCGATGTCGACGGCCTTGATGCCGAAGTCGACCATCTGGCCGGCGAACGCGCCCAGCTTGTCGGCCAGCGCTACGAACGGCCGCAGGCGCGGAGCTTCCTCGGCGGTGACCGAGGGGCTGTTCAGCGCGTTGGAGACCGCGCCGGTCAGCAGGTAGTCGCTCATCTGCTCGGCGACCTGCAGGGCGACGTTCTCCTGGGCCTCGTTGGTCGAAGCGCCCAGGTGCGGCGTGGCGATGAAGTTCGGCGCGCCGAACAGCGGGTTCTCCTTCGCCGGTTCGGTGACGAACACGTCGAAGGCGGCGCCGCCGACGTGGCCGTTATCGAGCTGCTTGCGCAGGGCCGCCTCGTCGACCAGGCCGCCGCGGGCGCAGTTGATGATCAGCACGCCCTTCTTGGTCTTCGCCAGGTTCTCTTCCGACAGGATGTTGCGCGTCTTGTCGGTCAGCGGGGTGTGCAGGGTGATGAGGTCGGCGCGCCGCAGCAGGTCTTCCAACTCGACCTTCTCGACGCCGATCTCGACCGCCCGGTCAGGCGACAGGAACGGGTCGAAGGCGACGACGTGCATCTTCAGGCCGTTGGCGCGGTCGGCGACGATCGAGCCGATGTTGCCGGCGCCGATCAGGCCGAGCGTCTTGCCGTAAAGCTCGACGCCCATGAAGCGGTTCTTCTCCCACTTGCCGGCCTGGGTGGAGAGGTCGGCGGCGGGGAGCTGACGAGCCAGAGCGAACATCATCGCGATGGCGTGCTCGGCGGTCGTGATCGAGTTGCCGAACGGGGTGTTCATCACCACAACGCCGGCGGCGGTGGCCGACGGGATGTCGATGTTGTCGACGCCGATGCCGGCGCGGCCCACGACTTTGAGGTTCGGCGCGGCGGCGATGACGTCCTTGTCGGCCTTGGTGGCCGAGCGAACTGCCAGGCCGTCGTACTGGCCGATGATCTCGAGCAACTGCTCTTTCTTCAGGCCGGTGCGCACGTCGACGTCGACGCCGCGCTCCCGGAAGATGGCGACGGCGGCGGGCGAAAGTTCGTCTGCGATCAGCACGCGAGGCATGCGAAAATCTCCTTCAGGAGAGGGACGCCCGTCTCAGCGGGCGCCCATGGTGTCCAAGTCTTACGAAGTCGGGCTCGGGGCGGCTCAGGCCGCGGCGAACTCGGATACGACGGTCTCGAAAGCCCAGTCGAGCCACGGCGTCAGCGCCTCCACGTCGGAGGTGTCGACCGTGGCGCCGCACCAGATCCGCAGGCCTGGAGGGGCGTCGCGGTAGCCGGCGGCGTCGAGGGCCGCGCCTTCCTTCTCCAGCGCCGCGGCCAGCTTCTTGGCGAAGTCGGCCTGAGCGTCTTCGGCGAGGCCGGTGACGCGCGGATCGACCACCTTGAGGCAGACGGAGGTGTTGGAGCGGATGGCCTTGTCCTCGGCGAGGAAGGCGACCCAAGGGGTCTTCGCCACCCAGGCTTCGAGCATCGCCAGATTGGCGTCGGCGCGACGCTGCATCTCGCCGAGGCCGCCGATCGAAGAAGCCCAACGCAGCGCGTCGAGGCAGTCCTCGACGCACAGCATCGACGGCGTGTTGATGGTCGCGCCTTCGAAGATGTCCGCACTCAGCTTGCCGCCTTTGGTCATGCGGAACAGCTTCGGCATCGGCCAGGCCGGCGTGTAGCTCTCGAGACGAGCCACGGCCCGCGGCGAAAGGACCAGCACGCCATGAGCGCCCTCGCCGCCCAGCGCTTTCTGCCAGGAGAAGGTGACGACATCGAGCTTCGGCCAATCGAGTTTCTGGGCGAAGGCGGCGCTGGTGGCGTCGCAGATCACCACGCCATCGCGGTCGGCGGCGATGAAGTCGGCGTTCGGCACGCGCACGCCCGAGGTGGTGCCGTTCCAGGTGAAGACCAGGTCGGCGTCCTTGCGCACCTGGGTCAGGTCCGGCAGCTCGCCGTAGGGCGCGCTCAGCACCTCGGCCTCGAGCTTCAGCTGCTTGGTGACGTCGGTCACCCAGTCCTTGCCGAATGATTCGAAGGCGAGCAGTTGCACGGGCTTGGGACCCAGCATCGACCACATCGCCATCTCGACGGCGCCGGTGTCGGAGCCGGGAACGATGCCGATCAGGTAGTCGTCGGGAACCTCGAGGACCGCGCGGGTGCGGTCGATGGCTTCCTTCAGGCGCGCCTTGCCGAGCTTCGAACGGTGAGAGATCGGAAGCACCGCGTTGGAGAGATTTTCAGGAGCCCATCCGGGGCGCTTGGCGCACGGGCCGGAAGAGAATTCAGGGCGAGCCGGGCGCATGGCCGGCTTGGCGGTGGTCATAGCGATGTCTCCCATCCTTACAGATGGGCAGCGCCCCGTTGGGAGGGCGTGGCCCGGCGCGCAGAAACCCGCATTCGCCTTTCGATGCAAGCGCTAATTTCTCCGCTCCGGTCACCGAGATCACCCTCAGATTGTATTTTTGACACTCCGCTCGGAAACTTCAGCCGTCTGGTCAAAGACTTGGCCTCGCGCGGCCGAATCGAAGCGAAGCGTTAGGAAGTTGGGACTAAGCCTCCTGAGGCTGGACGGGCGTCTGAAAGGCAAATGAGCGCAGCTAAAGGCCAAGATGACGGCGCATCCGTGGTCACGTTCCACGCGCGCGTCGCAGGCGTTGGACTGACGACCACCGTCGTCGTCCTCGCGGCCGCGTGCGCCGTTTTCCTGGCTCAGCAGTGGGCGGTCGCCCGCGCCGAGTCCCACCGCCACCACGAGGCGCTGGCCGCCTTCACCGCCACCACCGCGGCCCACATCGCCACCGAGGAACACTGGCCACAGGTGCAGGGCGCCCTGGCCGACGGCTTCAAGGCCGCGCCGGAAGTCTTGGGCGCCGTGGTCACCGACGAGCGCGGCCAGGTGCGCGCGCGCTATCAGCGCCCCGCCGGCGCCGATGCGCCCGAACTGGTCGAGACCATCCGCAAGCCGATCGTCGCCGACGGCAAGAAGGCCGGCGAGCTGTTGGTCACCGCCGAGTTGCCGGGCCTGGGGCCGCTGCTGCCGAAGTTCCTGGCGCTGACCTTCATGCTGCTGTTCAGCGGCGTCGGCATCGCGCTCTTCCTGTCGCGCAGCCTGGCCCACCGGGTGATCGCGCCGGTGATGAAGCTGTCCGAGGCGATGAACGAGGTCGCCGCCGGCGGCGAGTTCAAGCCGGTCGAGGTCAAGGCGCACGACGAGCTGTTCCGCAGCCTGACCGCCAGCTTCAACGACCTGCTCGCCAAGCTGGCCCTGCGCGAGGAAGACCTGAAGCGGGCGATGCGCGACCTGGAGTCGGCGCGCGACGCGGCCAACGCCGCCAACGTGCTCAAGACCCAGTTCCTGGCCAACATGAGCCACGAGATTCGCACACCGCTGAACGGCGTGCTGGCGATGGCCGAGGTGATGGCCATGGGCGACCTCGAGGCTGTCCAGCGCGAGCGCCTGCAGATCATACGTCAGTCCGGCGGCCTGCTGCTGGCGGTGCTCAACGACGTGCTCGACCTGTCGAAGATCGAGGCCGGCAAGCTGACCCTGATCAGCGAGCCCTTCGAGCTGCAGCCGGTGATCGCCTCGGTCACCGAGAGCTTCGACGTCATGGCCAGGAACAAGGGCTTGGCGCTCAAGGTCGAGGTCGAGGACACGGCGGCCGGCTGGTGGGAGGGCGACAGCGACCGCCTGCGCCAGATCCTCGGCAACCTGCTGTCGAACGCGGTCAAGTTCACCCTGCAGGGCGAGGTCGCCGCCCACATCGACATCAATCCTCAGAGCGGCGCGCTGCGGATGACGGTGCGCGACACCGGCGTCGGCATCGCGCCCGAGAAGCTGCCGAGCCTGTTCGAGAAGTTCACCCAGGCCGACAACTCCGCCACCCGCCGCTTCGGCGGCACGGGCCTGGGCCTCGCCATCTGCCGCGAGCTGACGCAGATGATGGGCGGGGTGATCAACGTCGCCAGCCGCGAGGGCGAAGGCTCGACCTTCGTCGTCGAGCTTCCTCTGCCCCGCTGCGAGCCGATGGGCGCGGTCTCCGCCGACGCGATCCAGGCCGAGCAGGACGGCCTGCGCCTGCTGGCCGCCGAAGACAACGCCACCAACCAGCAGGTGCTGGCCGCGGTCATGGAATCGCTGGGCATAGACATCCACATCGTCCCCGACGGCAAGCAGGCGGTCGAGGCGTGGACCGACTGCGAATACGACCTGATCCTGATGGATATCCAGATGCCGGTGATGGACGGCATCTGCGCCGCGCGCGAGATCCGCGCCGCCGAGCGCGACACCGGCCGCACGCGGACGCCGATCCTGGCGCTGACCGCCAACGCGCTAAGCCATCAGGTCGAGGAATACATGGCCGCCGGCATGGACGGCCACGTCGCCAAGCCGATCGAGATCGCCAAGCTCTACGAGGCGATCAGCATCGCCCTGAACGCCGCAGCCGTCGGCGGCGACGCCAACGCCGGCGCCGGCGCCGCGGCGTAGCGATCAAATTTTACACCGCCTGTCCCCGCGAAAGCGGGGACCCAGGCTTTTTGCGTGCTGGCGCGGCGCTGGAAGCGTGGAGCAGGCTGAACCCTCGCGACTGAAAACGCGTCAATCCCCGCTTTCGCGGGATGAGCGGTGCTGAGTTTAGCTCGCTTATCCCCGCGACCTTGACTTGGCGACCGCTTCGGACGACCCCAGGCTCATGAGCGAGTCCGCCCCGCCCGAGCTGACCGCGCACGCGCTGGCCGCCCGCGTGGCTGGGCGGTATCTGGCGCCGCGTTGGAAGGGCTGGACCGGGGCGCTGGTCGCCGCCATCTGCGTCGCCGGCTTCTCCGCCTGGCTGGTGCAGATCCTCCGGCCGGCGACTGATCAGCTGCTGGTCGCGCACGCGCCCGGCGCGATGATCGCGCTGCCGGTCACCATCGCCCTCCTGGCGCTCGGCCGCACCACCGCCCAGGTGATCCAGGCGACGCTGATGAACCGCATCGGCAACGGCCTGGTCGCCGACATCCAGCTGCAGTTGTTCGGCAAGATGCTGCGCGCCGACCTCGCCCAGCTGCGCACCCAGCACTCCGGAGCCTATGTCGCCTCGGTGCTCTACGACGCCGGGCTAACGCGCGAAGCGGCGACGTCGGGCGTGATCAACTACACCCAGCACTTCCTGACCGTGGTCGGGGCGCTGGCGGTGATGATCTACAACGACTGGCTGCTGGCGCTGGTGCTGCTGGTCGCCGCGCCGATCGCCAGCGCCATCATGCGCCGCTTTTCCAAGCAGACCCGCAAGGCCGCCAAGGGGGCGATGGCGGAGACCTCGGCGCTGTCGACCGCCATCATGGAAAGCCTCGACGGCGTGCGGGTGGTGAAGATCGAGAACCGAGAGGCTTTCGAGGAGGGCCGCGTCGCCGAGGTGGTGCGCCGGCGCGAGAAGCACCTGGTGAAAGGCGCCAACGCCCGCGCTCGCGCCGCCCCCGCCACCGAGCTCCTGATGACACTGATCACCGCGGCGGTGCTGGCCTACGCGGGCTGGCGCTCCCAGCAGGGCGCGATGAGCGTCGGCGCTTTCATCTCATTCGTCGCCGCGCTCGGCATGGCGTCGCAGTCGCTGCGCCAACTCGCCAACCTGCAGACCGTCTTCGCCGAGGGGCTGACCGCGGCGCGGCGCCTGTTCGCCGCGCTCGATGTCGAGCCGCAGATCCAGGACGCGGCGAACGCCGGCACGCTCGATCGCAGCGACGGCGACATCGCCTTCGAGCACGTCAGCTTCGCCTATGGCCCCGACGGCCCGCCCGCGCTGACGGACGTCAGCCTGACGGCCCGCCGCGGCGAGACGGTCGCCCTCGTCGGCCCCTCCGGCAGCGGCAAGACCAGCCTCCTGAACCTGATCCCCCGCTTCTACGACGTGACCGCCGGCCAGGTGCGGATCGACGGCTGCGATGTCCGCGCGTTGACGTTGGCGTCGCTGCGCGCCCAGATCGCGCTGGTGACGCAGGAGCCGTTCCTGTTCGACGACACCATCGCCGCCAACATCGCCTACGCCCGGCCGAGCGCTACGCAAGCCGAGGTCGAGGCGGCGGCCCAAGCGGCGGCGGCGCACGAGTTCATCACCACCATCCCGGACGGCTACGGCGCCAAAGTCGGCGAGGCCGGTGCGCGGCTTTCCGGCGGCCAGCGGCAACGCATCGCCATCGCTCGCGCCTTCCTGAAGGACGCGCCGATCCTGCTGCTCGACGAGGCGACCAGCGCGCTCGACGCCGAAAGCGAGGCCCAGGTGCAGGCCGCGCTCGGCCGTTTGATGTCAGGCCGCACGACGCTGCTGATTGCCCATCGGCTGGCGACCGTGCGCCGCGCCGACCGCATCTACGTCGTCGACAAGGGGCGCATCGTCGAGACCGGCGACCACGAGAGCCTGGTCCGCCAGGGCGGCCTCTACGCGCGGCTGGCCCGAAGCCAGGATCTGGAGGCGGTTTGAAGGGCCTGCTGCGCAACGACGCCGTCCAGGCCTTCCTGGGCTGGGTGCTGGGCGCCTATCTGCGTGTGATCCTGCGGACGGTACGTTGGCGGCACGAGAACCTGGCCTGCGTCGAGCCGGTGCTGGCAGGATCATCGGGCGCGATCGCCCTCTTTTGGCATGGCCGCATCCCGCTTTGCCTGGCGACCGCCCCGCAGTGGTGGCGCAAGCGCACCCGCGCCTTCGTCTCGCCCTCCGCCGACGGGGAGTTCATCGCCCAGGCGCTGGCGATGTCGGGCTTTCCGGCGATCCGCATCTCGTCGGCCAAGAGGGGCGACGCGGCCAAGGCGCGGCAGGCGGTGGCGGCGATCCGCGAGGCGGTGACCTGGGTCGGCGACGGCGGCGCGCTGATCATCACGCCCGACGGGCCGCGCGGGCCCAACGAGGTGATCGCGCCCGGCGCCCTGCAGATCGCCCGGCGCTCGGGCCAACCTGTGTTTCTGATGGGCATCGCCGCACATCCCGCCATTCAGGCCGACAGCTGGGACAAGGTGATGTTCGCCGCCCCGTTCGGCCGCGGCGCAGTGGTCTGGGAGGGGCCGCTGCATGTGGCGTCGGACGCCGGCGAGGCGGAAATCGCCGCCCTGATCGAGAACTGGTCGGCCCGGCTGTCGGCGGTCACGCGCCGGGCGGAGGCGTTGGTCGGACGGGCGCAGGTTGATCCGTCGGCGCGCGGGTGAAAGAAAGTCTCATGGCCCAAGCTCACAGCCCGCATCACGACCATGAGCATGGCGACCATAGCCACGGCCATGATGATCACCACCACCACGATCACGGCCATCATCACCATCACGTGCCGGCCGACGGCATGGGCCGGGCGTTCGCGATCGGGGTCGCGCTGAACTCGCTGTTCGTCGCCGCAGAAGTCGCGGCCGGCCTCTGGGCGGGCTCGATGGCGCTGCTGGCCGACGCCGGCCACAATCTCTCCGACGTGCTCTCGCTGATCCTGGCCTGGGGCGCCGCGACGCTGGCCAAGCGCGCCCCGACGGCGCAGCGCACCTACGGCCTGCGCAAGAGCACGATCCTGGCCTCGCTCGCCAACGCCGTGCTGCTGATGGTGGCGGTGGGCGCGATTGTCTCGGAATCCGTGCGACGGTTCGCCGAGCCCACCTCGATTCAGACCGGCGTGGTGATGATCACCGCGGGCCTGGGCGTGGTGATCAACACCGCAACCGCCCTGCTGTTCTTCCGCGGCAGCCACACCGACCTCAATGTCCGCGGCGCCTTCCTGCACATGGCCGGCGACGCCGCGGTCTCCGCGGCGGTGGTTGTCGGCGCGCTGGTCATCTCCCAGACCGGCTATCTCTGGGTCGATCCGGCGCTCAGCCTAGCCATCGCGGCCTTCATCGTCTTCGCCACCTGGGGGCTGCTGAAGGAGTCGATGAACCTGGCGCTCGACGCCGCGCCGAAGGGCATCGACGTCGACGAGGTGCGCGCCTGGCTGGCCGCCCAGCCCGGCGTGGACGAGGTGCACGACCTACACGTCTGGGCGATGAGCACCACCGAGACGGCGCTTACCGTGCATCTGATCCGTCCCGCGAACGGCGACGCCGACGCCTTCCTGCATCAGACCTGCGAGGGGCTGATAAAGCGCTTCAACATCGGCCATTCGACGCTGCAGGTGGAGACCGATTCATCCCACGCCTGCCGTCTCGCCCCCGCCGAGGTGGTGTGAGCGACGAACCCCTCCCCTTGCCGCTGGCGCTGTACGGAGCGGCCATGCGCCTGCTGGAACCCTTGGCGCCGCGCATCCTCGAGGCGCGTGCGCGCGCCGGCAAGGAGACGCCCGAGCGACTCGCCGAGCGACTCGGCCGCGCCGGCCAGGCGCGCCCCGACGGTCGTCTGGTGTGGCTGCACGGCGTGAGCGTCGGCGAGAGCCTGTCGCTGCTGCCGCTGGTCGAGTCGCTGTTGCGGATCTCCGGGACGAACGTGCTGGTGACCTCCGGAACCGTCGCATCGGCCGAGGTGCTGGCCAGGCGCCTGCCGCCGCGGGCGATCCATCAGTTCGCGCCGGTCGATGCGCCGGGCGCGGTTCGGCGCTTCCTCGACCACTGGCGGCCCGATGCGGCGCTGTTCGTCGAGAGCGAGCTCTGGCCCAACCTGATCCTGGCGGCCAGGCGGCGCGGCGTCCGCCTAGGCCTGATTTCGGCGCGCATCACCGCGGCGAGCGCCGAGGGCTGGGCGCGGGCGCGCGGCTCGGCGCGGGCGGTGTTGGGCGCCTTCGACCTGATCCTGCCGCAAGACATGGCCTCGGCCGAGCGGCTGGCCAAGTTGGGCGCGCGCCCCGGACCCAAGCTCAACCTCAAGCGCACCGGCGCACCGCCGCCGGTCGACGAGGCGGAACTGCAGCGGCTGCAAGAGGAGGTCGCCGGTCGGCCGATTGTGCTCGCCTCCTCGACGCATCCGGGAGAGGACCTGCCGATCGCCGAGGCGTTCCGCACGGCGACGGCCGCGCGCGCGGGCGCGCTGCTGGTGATCGCCCCGCGCCATCCGCCGCGCGCCGACGCCTTGGAGGAAGAACTGACGGCGGCCGGCTTCAGCGTCGCGCGCCGCAGCCAGGGCGATCCGCTGCCGGGCGCCGGCGGCGTCTATCTCGCCGACACCCTGGGCGAGATGGGGCTGTTCCTGCGGCTGGCCGACGCGGTGGTGCTAGGCGGCAGCTTCGTGCCCGGGATCGGCGGCCACAATCCGCTGGAGGCCGCGCGCCTGGGAGCCGGCGTCATAACCGGCCCGTACACCGCCAACGCCCAGGAGATCTTCGACGAGATGCTGCCCGAAGCCGCCGCAATCCGGGCGCGCGACGACGCGGCCCTGGCGCGCCACATAGAGGGCCTGCTCGCCCACCCGCAGATCGCCCGCCGGATCGGCGAGGCGGCGCAAGCCTACGCCCAGCGCCAGAACGCCACCTTGGCGGCCGCGCTGCCGCTGATCGAGTCTCTCGTGACCCCATGAAGCTCGCCACGCCGCGCTGGTGGTACAGCCGCGACCGGCGCGTCATGCCCGTCAGCCGGATGCTGCTCACGCCGCCGTCCTGGATCTGGGCCGCCGTCACCGCCCGGCGGATCGCGCGCACGCGGCCGGACGACCCCGGCGTTCAGGTGATCTGCGTCGGCAACGTCACGGTGGGCGGCGCCGGCAAGACGCCCGTCGTGCGGGCGATCGCCCAGCGACTGGCGGCGCAGAGACGGGCCGTGCACCTGCTGTCGCGCGGCCACGGCGGTCGCCTGGCGGGGCCGCTCCGCGTCGATCGGGAGCGCCACACGGCGGGCGACGTCGGCGACGAGCCGTTGATGCTGGCCCGCGACCATCCCGTCTGGATCTCTCGCGACCGAGCCGCGGGCGCGCGCGCCGCAGCGGCGGCCGGCGCCGAGGTGATCGTCATGGACGACGGCCACCAGAGCCCGACCGTCCGCAAGACGCTGTCCCTGGTGGTGGTCGACGGCGAGACCCGCGCTGGCGAGTGGCCATTCGGCGACGGCCGGGTCTTCCCGGCAGGCCCGCTGCGCGAGCCGCTTGCGGCAGGGCTTGCCCGGGCGGACGCGGTGGTCGTGCTGCTCCCCGCCGATCTGGCCGCCATCGATCCGGAGCTGGCGGCCGCCGTAGCTGGGCCGCGCCTGCTGGTCGCCCGGCTGGAGGCCGCCGAACCGCCGCCGTCAGGGCGGCAAGTCGGCTTCGCCGGCATCGGCAAGCCGTGGAAGGTCGAGCGTGCGCTGGTCGCCGCCGGCTGCGAGCTGGCGGACTTCGCCCCGTTTCCGGATCACTTCGCCTATGACGAGGCCAGCCTGAGCCAACTGCAGCTCCGCGCGGAGCAGTTCGGCGCGGGCCTGGTCACCACCGAAAAGGATTGGGCGCGGCTGCCGCCGGCCTGGCGCGCACGCGTGCGGCCCTGGCCGGTCCGCGCTGTGTTCGAAAACCTCGATGCGCTGGATGCGCTGATCAGTAGCCGTCGTAGCTGACGCAGCGGGGCGGCTCGGCTTGCGCGGCGGGAGCCTCGGCGTCGCGTTCGCCGCCGACGATGGCGCGCACCAGCTCGAGCACCTTTCGACGGACGCGCGAGCGGCCGACCTTGGGGAACAGTTGAGCCAGCTCCGCGCCCTCCGGCGTGAGGAGGAAGGCGTGCGCCTCGATGTTCGGCGTGGTCGGCATCTCGAGATCCTGCAGCGCGCCGAGGCCCTCGTAGAAATAGCCCACGCTGGTGTCGAGCGCGCGAGCGATCTCGAACAGCTTCGAGGCGCTGACGCGATTGGCGGCGCGCTCGTACTTCTGCACCTGCTGGAAGGTCAGGCCGAGAGCTTCCGCCAGCTTTTCCTGGCTGACGCCGAGCTCCTTGCGCCGCATGCGAATGCGGAGTCCGACGTGACGATCGACCGGGTGCGGCCCGCCCACGCCCAGACGACCCTCGCCATCAAAATCGTCTCGCGCCCCCGACTCCGAACTCATCACCCTACTCCGACCCGCTGATGCGATGGCCGACGAGTCGACATGTCGCCCTACGGTTGAGCGATAATTCTTCGATCTATTGAAGGGCAGTCCTACCCGTTTTGGGGCGCGGTCACCCGTTTTGAGTGGGAAAGGCTGTCGTCCGGGTCAGCGGGCGAGCGCGCGCCAACCGATGTCGCGGCGAAAGAATCCGTCGGGGAACTCGATCTTGTCGACGGCGCCATAAGCCTGCGCCAGCGCCGCCGGCAGATCCGGGCCGCGGGCGCAGACGTTAAGCACGCGGCCGCCCGCCGCGCGAAGGACGCCCTCCGCGTCGCGCTTGGCGCCGGCGATGAACACCTCGGTGTGGGGGCCGAAATCCTGGTCGAGGCCGCCGATCTCGCCCCCGGCCTTGGGCGTGTCGGGGTAGCCTTTGGCGGCGACCACGACGCAGACCGCCGCCTCGTCACGCCAGACCGGCGCCGGCATGCCCTTCAGCCTGCCTGTGGCGCAGGCGACGAGGTAGGGCACCAGATCGCTCTCCAGGCGGAGCATGAGCACCTGGCACTCCGGGTCGCCGAAGCGGACGTTGAATTCCACCAGCTTGGGGCCATGGCGCGTGGCCATCAGCTCGACGAAGAGCACGCCACGATAGGGCGCGCCATCGACGGCGATGCCGGCGAAGGCGGGCTCGACGAGCCGCGTGCGCACCTGCTCGACCAGTTCGGGCGTGAACACCGGCGCCGGCGAATAGGTCCCCATGCCGCCGGTGTTGGGCCCCTGTTCGCCGTCGAAGGCGCGCTTGTGGTCCTGCGCCCAGCCGAACAGCATCGAGGTCTCGCCGTCGCAAAGCGCGAACAGGGAACCGATCTCGCCGTCGAGGAACTCCTCGATCACCACTCGCGCGCCCGCCGCGCCGAAGCGGCCGCCTAGCGCGTCCTCGATGGCGGCTTCCGCCTCGCCGCGGGTGGCTGCGACCACCACGCCCTTGCCTGCCGCCAGCCCGTCGGCCTTCACCACATAGGGCGGCTCGAAGCGGTCGAGGGCGGCCTTGGCGGCGACGACATCCTCGCAGATCACATAGGCCGCGGTCGGCAGGCCGTAACGGTCGGCGAAGGCTTTAGTGAAGGCCTTGGACGACTCCAACTGGCCGGCCTGGGCGGTCGGCCCGAAACAGGGCACGCCTTCCGCCTGCAGCGCATCGGAAAGGCCCGCGGCCACCGCCACCTCGGGTCCGATCACCACGAGGTCCGCCGCGATCTCGCGAGCAAGCGCGGTCAGCCCGGCGACGTCCGTCGCGGCCACGTCGCGCGTTTCGCCGAGCTCGGCCATGCCGGGGTTGCCCGGCGCGACGACGAGCCGCTTGAGAAGGGGCGACTGGGCGATCTTCCAGGCCAGCGAGTGTTCGCGCCCGCCCGAGCCCACGAGAAGGATGTTCATGGCGCGGCCTTTCGCGCGCGGGCGCGGGCCGGTCAAGCGCCGAGGCGTCAGGAGCCTCGCGGCAGGCTGCCGTAGAGGAAGAGCTTCATCGCCTCCTGCGCGACGCGGTCGATCCGCTCCTGCGGGCTCTCGCCGACGCCGGAGATGATCAGCAGGATCTGCGAGCACAGCGTCGCCCAGAGCCCGGCGGACGTTCGGACGTCGTCCACGCGCCAGTAGTCGATCTGATTGAGGTGCTCGAAGTAGTCGATGATCGGCTGTCGCCAACTGTCGGCTGGGCCCAGCAGCTCATTCAGCTCGAGGTGGCGAGGCACCTCCGCCATCAGCGCGGCGATCGCGCTCTTGCCGCTCGGCGTGAGCCGGTAGCCGAGGTACCAGCGCGCCGCCTCGACCAGCCTCTCCTCGGGCGGGCCGCCCTGGCGCAGCACGCGCTCCAGCCCCTCCACCATTTCCGCCTTCAGGCCCCGCACCGTCTCGACGAACAGCGCCTCCTTGGTCTGGAAGCGGCGGAAAATGGTGGAGCGGTGAATGCCGGCACGCTCGGCGATCCGGTCGATCGTCGCGCCTTCCAGCCCACTCTCGACGAATTCGGCAAGCGCGGCGCTGAACAGGGCCGCGCCCATCTGGTCTGCCGCGGCCTTGGTGGGACGCCCGCGCCGTTCAGTCCTCGCCGTCAACCGACGCGTCCTCCGCCCCGCCTTCGTCAGAGGCGAAAGTCAATACGCGGCGCGCCGCCCGATGCAATCGCCGCCGACGATGACACCCTCAGAAATGCGACTCTCAAGTTGCTTTAATTGCGCAGGCGGCTGCCGAAGCTGAAGCCCTGGAGAGAGAGAGAGAGAGAGAGAGAGAGAGAGAGAGAGAGAGAGAGAGAGAGAGATCGAAGCGGCCGGCGGCGAGGCCGTGACGGTGCAAGCCGATGTCGGCAAGAGCGCGGACGTCGCCGCCATGTTCCAGGCCATCGGCAAGGCGCTCGGCCGTCTCGACATCCTGGTGAACAACGCCGCCATCGGGAAAGGCGGTCCACTACTCGAGCTTTCCGAAGAAGACTTTGATGCGGTCCGGCCCCAGCCTGCATGCGCCGCACGGCTTCCTGGGCGCCCCATGACCGCGCCCGATCAGTTCGCCGTCGCGGGCGCGCCGCCTGCGCCGATCGCCCTCCAGCCGCCGCTGGGCGGCCTCTCCCCGCCGGCCGACAACATGGCCGGCCTGTGGGCGATGGCCGCCGCCGACCTGCGCGAGGCGACGACCACGGCGCCGGATTCGCCTCGGCGCTCGCACGGCGCGCGATGATCGACTCGATCGTTCGCAGCGATCAGGCGGCGAACGCGCCGCTCACCGCCGCCGGTTGACGACCGCTCCGAGGCCGGGCGAACTGCGCCCGCTTGAGGAGCGAACGCGATGGCCGACCCCACGCCCGCACAGCTGATCGACGCGAGGATCCAGGAGCTCGGCGACTGGCGCGGCGCGACGCTGGCCCGCATCCGCGCGTTGATCCAGGCCGCCGATCCCGACGTCGTCGAGGAGTGGAAGTGGCGCGGCGTGCCGGTGTGGTCGCACGCCGGCATCCTCTGTACCGGCGAGACCTACAAGGCGGTGGTGAAGATGACCTTCGCCAAGGGCGCGTCGCTGCCCGACCCGGCCGGCCTGTTCAACGCCAGCCTCGAAGGCGGCACCCGGCGCGCTATCGACATCCGCGAGAACCAGTCGATCGACGAGGCGGCGCTGAAGGCGCTGATCCGCGCGGCGGTCGAGCTCAACACCGTGAAGGCGGCGAAGAAGAAGTCCTGATCCGCGCTCGACCCATCCCGGGTGGGGCGGCGAAACCGGCCTCCACTTTCGCCTGACGCGCTCTACCGCGCGACGTCCAGCGCGTAGCCGGCCGCCCGAACCGTGCGGATCGGATCGCCGGTCTGCGGCGCGTTCAGCGCCTTGCGCAAGCGGCCGATGTGGACGTCCACCGTGCGCGCCTCGACATAGACGTCGGAGCCCCACACCGCATCCAACAACTGCTCGCGCGACAGTACGCGGCCGGGGTGGCGCATGAAGTAGTCGAGCAGGCGGAATTCCGTAGGCCCCAGGTGGATCTCCTTGTTCGCGCGCTTCACGCGGTGGCCGACCCGATCGATGACGATATCGCCGATCCGCACCTCGTCTTCGGCCAGGCCGGGCCGCAGCCGACGCAGCACAGCGCGGGCGCGCGCCGCCAGTTCGCTCATCGAGACCGGCTTGACCACATAGTCGTCCGCGCCGGTGTCGAGACCGCGGATGCGGTCGCTCTCTTCGCCGCGGGCGGTCAGCATGATAATCGGCAGGTTGCGGGTCTCGGGTCGCTGGCGCAGCCGCCGACAAACCTCGATGCCGGAGACCTTGGGCAGCATCCAGTCGAGCACCACGAGGTCGGGCAGCTTCTCGTCGATCATGACGAGCGCCTCTTCGCCATCTCCGGCGACGACGACCTCGTAGCCTTCCTTCTCCAGATTGTACTGCAGCAAGGTCGCCAGCGCGTCCTCGTCCTCGACGAGCAGGATGGTCGGCCGCAAGTCTCTAAGCTCCCGTCAAACGCGCAGCGCGTCGGTCTTCGGACGGACCGGCGCGATCATTTCCTCGCCGGTGATCTGGTAGTGGACGATCTCGGCGATGTTGGTCGCGTGGTCGCCAATGCGCTCCAGGTTCTTGCCGACGAACAGCATGTGGGCGCAGGCGGTGATCGTCCGCGGGTCGCCCATCATGTAGGTGAGCAGTTCGCGGAACAGGCTGTTGTAGTGCTCGTCGACGTCCTCGTCCTGCGACCAGACTGCAATCGCGCGCTCCAGGTCGGAGCGGGCGTAGGCGTCGAGCACCGAAGTGAGGCGCTGCACGACCAGCTTGCCCATCCGGTCGATCGACCGGGTCAGCGGGGTCATCGGATCGGATTCGATGATCACCAGCGTGCGCTTGGCGATGTTCTTGGCGAGGTCGCCGCAGCGTTCGAGGTTGTTGGCGATCTTCATCGCCGCGATGGTGCGTCGCAGGTCGTCGGCCATCGGCTGGCGAAGCGCGAACAGGCGGATCGCGCGGCGCTCGATGTCGCGCTCGGCGATATCCAGCTTGTCGTCGCGGCCGACCACGGCGCCGGCGAGCTCCTGGTTGCGCTTAACGACGGCGATGATCGCGTCTGCGACCTGCGCCTCGGCGAGGCCGCCCATCCGCGCGCATTCGGCGGACAGGGCGTTGAGCTCTTCCTCGTACGACTTGACGGTGTGTTCGGTCATTGCGCGCTGGTCTCCCGCAGTTCCCGCGCCAAGGCGCATCCCGGCCTATGCAACAGCGTCATGACACTTTCGCGACGTCGGCGACGGTCCGGCCCGTCGCCTGCGGCTGCATCGGAATATACACCGTGAAAGTGGTTCCGGCGCCCACCGCGCTTTCCACGGTCATGCCGCCTCGATGCCGATTGACGATGTGCTTGACGATGGCCAGGCCGAGCCCCGAGCCAGAACGCTCCCCGCTCTTCTGGCCTTCGACGCGGTAGAAGCGCTCGGTGAGGCGGGGCAGATGCTCGCGCGGCATGCCGCCCCCCCGGTCGCTGATCCTCAGCGCCGCATAGGCGGGCGCGAGGACGTCGGGACCGAGCAGCGAAACCCGCATGGCGCCCGGCTGATAGGGCGCGCTAGCCGCCTCGGGCGAGAGGCCCGCCTGCAGCGTCACCTCGACCGTTCCGCCGTCCGGCGAATACTTCACCGCGTTGTCGACCAGGTTCTGGATCACCTGCACTAGCTGGTCGCGATCGCCAGGCGCGATCGCCGCGCCCTTGCGGGGTAGCTTGATCTTCAGCTTGACGCCGCGGCGGTCGGCGATCGGCGCGGAGGCGTCGAGCACGTCGCGCACGCACCCGGCCAGGTCAACCTGATCGGCCGGCGCAATATGCTCGGCCAGCTCGATCCGCGACAGCGACATCAGATCGTCGACCAGCCGGGCCATGCGCACGGCCTGCGCCTCCATGATCGACAGGAACCGCTCGCGCGCGATCGGATCGTCCTTGGCATGGCCGCGTAGGGTCTCGATGAATCCGGTCAGCGAAGCCAGCGGCGTGCGCAGCTCGTGGCTGGCGTTGGCCAGGAAGTCGGCGCGCGTACGCTCCACCTGACGCATCTCGGTCTCGTCGCGGAACACCAGCACCGCCAGGCGGCGGCCGTCGAGCGCCAGTCCGAGCGGCCGGGCGTAGGTGCGCAGCGTCCGCGCCTGGGCGCCGGGGGTCTCGAATAATCCTTCCGCGTCCCGCCCGGCGAACAGCGCCTGGTCGACCGCCTCCAGAACGTCGGGATCGCGAATCGCGCTGACCAGCAAGCCCTCGCCGTCGTGCAGGCGCAGCAGCTCGCGCGCCGCGGCGTTGGCGAAGATGTAGCGCCGGCTGGTCAGGTCGTCGGGCTCGGTCGCCGATATCGCCAGGATCGGGTCGGGCAGGGCGTTGATCATGCTGGCGAACGGCGGAGGCTCGCCGGCTCGGGCGGCGGCCTCACGCAGGATCTCGCGGTAGCGCCGCTCCCCTGATCGGTCGGTGGCGAAGACACACAGCACCGTCGCGCCGGCGACCGTCAGCGCCGCGGTCATGGCCGCCAGCGGCGCCACATGTTCGGCGAGCGCGACCGACCCGATCGCCAGCACCCCGACGGCCCCCGCCGCCACGATCGGCCAAGCCCTCGAATGCGGCGCGGTGCGGTCATCTTGCGGCGAAGCGGACAACAAGCGATCTCCAGGGGAAAGCCTGCGAGCATCCTCATGGACGTGTCATGCGGATGACAAGGCGCTTCCGCACACGAGAATGTCGTTCGGCGCAAGCCGAAAGCCGAGTGCAACCCGACCGGTGGGCGCCCGTTACCGCGACATGAGCGACGTCCCCTCCCCGCCCTCGCCAGAACAGCGCCTCCGCACGGCGAGGCGCTGATGGCGCCTTACCTTGTCAATGTGCTCGGCACGCTCGCGGCCATCTGCTCGATGGCGAGCTTTGTGCCGCAAATCATCAAGATCATCCGCGAGCGCGACGCCTCCTCGGTGTCACTGCGGATGTACGCCGTGACCGTGACCGGCTTTGGCCTGTGGATCGCCTACGGCCTGATGATCACCAGCTGGCCGGTCATCGGGGCCAACACCGTCTGCCTGATCCTGTCGGCGACCATCCTGATCCTGAAATGGCGCTTTGAACGCGGCGGCGAAGAGGCGCTGCCGGGGGAGGCGCACTAGTGTCGCGATTCCGAAGTTCGTCGGCGCATTGTGGCGGGCTCGGACGGCTTCGGAAATCGATCAGGACATGTTTCTCGTGTGCTTATGGATCTGCAGTTCGCTCCAGCGCCTGACCCATGCGCAGGCGAACTTCAGATCCAGCACGCTAGCCATCATGGAGAGCCCGGCTTAAGGCTCGAGCATGAGCGACAGACTGGCGGCGGCGCAAGCGGCCCTTAACGCGGGGCGGTCTGCGGAGGCGATCGAGCATCTAACGGCGGCCCTGGCGGACGACCCGGCGCGCCCCGCCCAGGTCTACCGGGTCTTGCTTGTCCAGCTCTATCAGGCCGGTCGCTTCGAGGACGGCGTCGCCTGGGCCGCCCGTGCGGCCGACCGACACCCCCGCGACGGCGAAATCGCCAACATTCGCGGCGTGATGCTGCGCAAGCGCGGCCGCTATGAAGAAGCCCTGGCGGCGCTCGACGAGGCGGTGCGCCTCGATCCGCGCAACGACGCGCCGCAGACCAATCGCGCCAACGTGTTGCTGGACCTGCGGCAGGGCGCTAAGGCGGAGGCGGCCCTCGTTCAGCTGGTGCGCCAGCAGCCGCGCAATGCGGAATTTCAGCGTCAGCTCGGCCGCGCCATGCTGATGCAGCACAAGATGGAGCCCGCTCTGGTGCGCTTCCGCCAGGCGGTGGGGCTGAAGAAGGACATGATCGACGCCTGGCTCGACCTCGCCGGCGCGCTCGGCCAGTTGCAGAAGGCCAAGCAGGCTGAAGACGCGCTCGACAAGGGATTGGCGGCCAACCCCGGCCACCCGCGGCTCGTCGAAGCCCGCGCCGTCCTTTATCGGCAGGCTGGACAGCCGCGCGCCGCGGACACCTACCTCACCGGCCTTCTCCCGCAATACGAGATGGCGGCCTGGCTGCACTTTCAGCTCGGCGTCACCGTCGGCGACTATGACCGCCTGCGGGCCAATGCCCATCTCCGCCGCGCGGTCGAGCTGGAACCTGGCCAGACGGAGTACCTGACCGCCCTGATCGAGAGCCTGGAGCGCACGCGCGTCGGCGACGAAGGCGGCAACATCGAGGAGGCCTACCAGCTGGCCAAGGCCGCTCTGGAGCGCGGCGTGGAGCTTAGTGATCCGGGCGCGAAGAAGATCTTCTACGAGGTGCTGCAGCGGGTCGCCGACTACGACGCGCTGTCCCAGGTGGGCGACTTCCGCAACCGGGGACGAGTCTGGGCCGAGAACGGCCGGCACGCGCCGCTGATGAAACAGCTCTCGGCGGTAGAGACCGACGCCGATCGCCTAGAGCTTCTCGAGCAGCACCGCATCTGGGGCCGCAAGACTGAAGCCCTGGCCGCCGAAACCCCAATTCGCCGCCCCAAGCCTCGGCCGCGGGACGGGCGCATACGGCTGGGCCTGCTGTCGTCCGACCTGCGGCGCCATCCGGTCGGCTACTTCGCCATGCCTCTGTTCGAGCACCTCGATGAGCGCGTCGAGCTTTACGCCTACTCCTTCGCGCATGGCGAGCCGGACGGCGTGCAACAGGCCATGGCGGCGCGCGCCACCGCCTTCCGCTGGAACCCCGAGATCGGGGCCCGCGACGCGGCCCAGCAGATCGCCGACGACCAGCTCGACCTGCTGATCGAGCTCGGCGGTTCGACCTTCATGAACAAGCTGGAGGTCATGGCCTGGAAGCCGGCGCCCAAGCAGGCGAGCTGGCTCGGTTATCCGCACTCCGCCGGGCTCTCCACCATCGACTACCTGGTGGTCGACCCCTACCTGATGCCCGATTGGCCGGAGCTGATCCTCGAGAAGCCGCTGATGCTGGCTCACGCCTGGTATCCGCTGGGCGCCTTCCACTTCCGCCCCGAACCCGCCGCCGATCCGATCCCGCCCGTCGTCCGCAACGGCTACGTCACCTTCGGCGCCGCCAATAATCCGCAGAAGTACTCGCGCGCCGTCGTCGCCGCCTGGGCGCGGGTGGTGCGCGAGACGCCCGGGTCACGCTTCCTGTTCGTGCGCCCCGAAGGCTCTGCCCCGTCGTTTCGCGCCAACCTGCGCGCCCTCTTCGAAGCCGGCGGCGTGGCGGCCGACCGGATCCTGTTCGAACCGGTGCGCGGCGCCCACCTGCCGCACTACAACCGAATCGACATCACGCTCGATTGTTTCCCGCAGACCGGCGGGACGACCACGTGCGAGTCGCTCTGGATGGGCGCGCCCTGCGTCACTCTGGTGGGCGCAAGCGTGTTCGAGCGGCTGAGCTATTCGACGCTGATGAACCTGGGCCTGCCGGAGCTCTGCGCCCGGACGGTGGACGACTATGTCGCCATCGCCGCCGGCCTCGCCGCCGACCCTGCTCGGATCGCCGAGCTGCGCGCCTCCCTGCGCAATCGTATGCAGCAGAGCCCGCTCGGCCGCACCGCCGACTGGGCGCACGACTTCTATGCCGCGGTCATCCGCACGGTGGAGACGGGTTAGCGGTCAGCGGGACGCCGCGTACCAATCCACGTAGGCGTCCCAGAAGGCCGCTTGGTCCCAGGCCGGCGCGAGATCACTGTTCACCCGTTCCCGCGGCTCGGGGAAGTCGGTTTGGTCGGCGAGGGTCAGCGGGCATGCAAAACCCAGCCGCGACGACGCTTCCGCGGCGACCTTCGCCGCGAAGACGCCTTGGGTGGCGATCCAGCCGCTCGGGCGGGCCACCGAGGGCGCGCCGCCGCTCAGCAGCTGAATGAGATAATCCGCATAGGCCTTGCCCAGACGCGGCGCCGCCAGGTGATCACGCAGATACGCAGGCGTGCGCACCTGCGGCGTCTCGCCGGCGAACCAGCTGCGGAACAGATAGGCCGGAAACGAGCGCTGCTGCTCCAACACCCCGAACGGGCTCGGGATGACGAACCGGCCAAACGTCAGCCCCGCCCAGGCCGCATGGTGCTGAAAGGCGATATTGGTGAGGGTCTTTGAAAGGCCGTAGGGCGTCACGGCGAGCGGCGCGTCGGGCGAGCCGCCCTCGCCGGCCTCGAACACCGTGCCGGTGACGACGACCGCCCGCGCGCCCTGATCCGCCATCAGCTTCAGCGCCTCGGGCGCACCCTCGAGGTTTCGGCCCAAGGCGGTGGTCGCGTCGAAGCTGGGGTCACGGTAGCCGGTGACATCCGCAGCGTGATGCGCCAGCGCGTCGATTCCTGGGCGGCTGCGGACGAGATTCTGAAACGGCGTCGAGCCGAACGGGCAGCCGAACGCGACGTCGGCGACCGCCTCGACGCGGGCGATGCGCGCCAGCCGCTCGGCGTCGTAGGCGCCGCGGTCGTGCTGCATCGTCGCGACCACCTCGAAACCGGCGGCGGCCAGGGCTTGCGCGATCCACATCCCGGTGAACGAACTCGCGCCGGTGAGAAGGATCCGTTCGCCCATCAGCCGCTCACAAAGTCGGGATAGGCGGCGTCGCGCGGCGAGATCAGCTGCGGCGCCGCGGGCCAGGCGATGGCGAAGGCCGGGTCGTCCCAGCGCACACCGGTCTCGCGGCCGGGCTCGTACCGCGGCGCGATCTGGTAGAGCACGTCGCTGTCCGGCTCGAGGGTGAGGAAGCCGTGGGCGACCCCCTCAGGGACCAGCAGCGCGCGGGCGTCCTGGGCCGAAAGCTCGGCGGCGGTCCAGCGAAGGTAGGAGGGGCTGCCGGACCTTAGATCCACCGCCACGTCGAAGATCCGCCCACGAACGCAGCGGACCAGCTTGGCCTCGCCATGCGGCGCGGGCTGATAGTGCATGCCCCGCAGCGTCCCCGCGTGCGGATTGCGCGACAGGCTGGTCTGAGCCGGCTCGAACGGATGCCCGGCGGCGGCGAACTCGTCGGGGCAGTGCAGCCGGGCGAAGGCGCCACGCTCGTCGGTGCGCGCTTCGATGTCGACAACCACGACCCCTTCGATCCCGGTCGCAGCGAACCGCATCAGCCGACGACCTCGGTCCGCGGCGAGGCCATGACGAATCGGCCGCCCCATTCGGCGATATAGCCGTGCAGCCCCATGATCTCGTCCCGCAGGTTCCAGGGCAGCAGCACGAGATAGTCCGGCTTCAGCTCACGCAGCTGCTCGGGCGCCAGGATCGGCGCGTGCGTGCCGGGAAGATAGCGGCCCTGCTTGGCGGGATTGGCGTCGAACGCCGCTACAATGTCGTCCGTCGTCGCCGCGCAGTAGTTCAGGAAGGTGTTGCCCTTGGCCGCCGCGCCGTAGGCCGCGATGCGCTTGCCGTCCGCCTTAGCCCTTTGGAGGAAGGCTCGGAAGCTGTCGCGCACCTCCTCCACCCGGGGCGTGAAGTCGAGATAGGTCTCGATTCGGCCAAGCCCCTTGGCCATTTCCTCCCCGCGAAGGGCCTGCAGCGCCTCGGTCTCCGCCCGGCTGCTGCCTGTGTGGCAACAGAACAGCCGCAGCGATCCCCCATGGGTCGCACGCCGCTCGAGGTCGAAGGCGCGCAGCCCGCTGGCGGCCAGCACCTGCTCCACCGCTAGCAGCGACAGGTACGAGAAGTGCTCGTGGTAGATGGTGTCGAACTGCACCTGCTCGATCAGCTTCAGGAGGTGCGGGAACTCGAAGGTGAGCACGCCCTCGCCCTTCAGCACGTGACGGAAGCCGGCCACGAAGGCCGAGATGTCGGGCACGTGCGCCAGGACGTTGTTAGCCACCATCAAGTCCGCATGGACGCCGCGCGCGGCGAGCCTGATCGCCGTCTCCTCGTTGAAGAAGGCGACCTCGGTGGCGACTCCCTTGGCGCGGGCGGCCTCGGCGGTGTTGGCGGCGGGCTCGATCCCGAGCACTGGCACGTCCATGGCCACGAAGTGCTGCAGGAGGTAGCCGTCATTGCTCGCGACTTCGACCACCAGCGACTCGGGGCCGAGGTTCAACCTGTCGGCCATGGCGTCGGCATAGGCCTTGGCGTGCGCCACCCAGCTCGACGAGAAGGATGAGAAGTAGGCGTAGTCCTGATCGAAGATCGCCTCCGCCGGCACCACGTCGTCGACCTGCACCAGAAAGCAGTTGGAGCAGACCCGCGCGTGCAGCGGATAGCGTGGCTCGGCGCCCGCCTCGAGTTGCTCGGCGGTCAGGTTGGAGTTGGCCAGCGGCTGCAGACCGAGGTCCACCAGAGTGTGCGCCAGGGGCTCATTACAGAAGCGGCAACGCGGCTGGATCATGGGCGCCGTTCGTAGCCCTCGATGGCCTCCAGACACAAGCCGAGCGCGTCCTCCCCGGCGGCCTGTCGGCGGTGCCAGTCCATGGTGAGGGCCACGGCCTCCGGCGCCGCGAGCCGGCTGGTGAAGCCCAGCGCCTCGCGCGCCCGCGACGCGTCGATGGCGAGAGCGCGCGCCTCGATCGACTGTGGGTCCGGTTCGTGCCGCCAGGGCTGGGCGCCCAGCGCCTCGACGCCCAAGGTGGCCAACTCCCCCACCGTGACCTCGCGGCCGCCAGGGCGCGGGCCGAAGTTCAGCGCGCGCGGGACCGCCGGCGTTTCGGCCAGCGCCTGCAGATAGGTCAGATAGCCCGCCACGCAGTCCAGCACATGCTGCCACGGTCGAGTCGCCTCCGGGTGCCGCAGCACCACCGGCTCACCGGCTTGCGCGGCCCGGACGATGTCGGCGACGAGCCGGTCGCGGGAGAAGTCGCCGCCGCCGATGACGTTGCCGCCGCGCGCCGTCGCCAGGGCCACGCCCGCGCGTTCGAAGTAGCTCTTGGCGAAGCTGGCGGCCACCATCTCGGTCGCCGCCTTGGAGCCGGAATAGGGGTCCTTGCCGCCCAGCGAATCGCTCTCGATGAAGGCGCGGCCGGCCTCGGCGTTGGCGTAGACCTTGTCGGTGGTGATCACCAAGGCCGCCCGCAGCGCCGTCTGCCCACGTAGCGCCTGCAGCAGATGCGCCGTGCCCATGACGTTGGTGGCGAAGGTCCCCACCGGATCTTCGATCGCCGCCCGGACGATCGGCTGGGCGGCCATGTGCAGGACGAGGTCGAAGGCGTCGCCGCCGACCGCCGCCTCGATGGCGCGCCGATCGCGCAGGTCGATGAGGTGCTGCCGCGCGAGGCGGCGCTCGACGCCGGTCAGCTCGAACAGGCTGGGCGTGTGGTCGGGCGGCAGCGCAATCCCGGTCACCTCGGCGCCCATGCGCGTCAGCCAGATCGCCGCCCAGGCGCCCTTGAAGCCGGTGTGGCCGGTAAGCAGGACGCGCTTGCCGCGCCAGAAGCCGGGGCTTACCGCCACGGGGCTTTGCCCGAAGCCCAGAGCGCCTCCAGCTGGTTCTTGTCGCGCAGCGTGTCCATCGCCGCCCAGAAACCGTCGTGGCGGTAAGCCATCAGCTGGCTGTCCTGTGCGAGGCCCTCCAGCGGCTCGTTCTCCCAGACCGTGGCGTCGCCCGCGATCCGCTCCAACACGCTCGGCTGCAGGACGAAGAATCCGCCGTTGATCAGGCCATTGTCACCCGGCGGCTTCTCGCTGAACCGCTGCACCCGACGCTCCTCTAGCTCCAGCGCGCCGAACCGCCCCGGCGGCGCGACGGCAGTCACAGTGGCCTCACGCCCGTGGTCGCGGTGGAACTGCGCGAGCGCGCCCAGATCGACGTCCGACAGGCCGTCGCCATAGGTCAGGAAGAACGGCTCGCCGGCGTCGAGGTAGCGGCCCACGCGTTTCAACCGCCCGCCGGTCATGGTCTCGCCGCCGGTCTCGACCAGTGTTACGCGCCAGGGCTCGTGATTTGTCGCGTGATACTCGATCGATCCCTTGGCCAGGTCGACGGTCACGTCCGCATGGTGAAGCACATAGTTGGCGAAGTATTCCTTCACCACGTAGCCCTTGTAACCAAGGCAGACGATGAAGTCGTTGAAACCATGTCGCGAGTAGTGCGTCATGATGTGCCAAAGGATCGGCCGGCCGCCGATCTCTATCATCGGTTTGGGCCGCAGGTGGCTCTCTTCGGAAATGCGCGTGCCCAACCCGCCCGCGAGAATCACCGTCTTCATTCGTTCGACTCGCGCCCGTCGCCTGCAGCCCTTCAAGGTGTCTTATCGCGATCCTTCCTGCGGATGAAGCTTGCGCGTCGCCTCCCTGCGCGGGAAGGGTTGGACATGACGACTCCCCGCGTCACCTTCCTGATCGCCGGCGTGCAGAAGGGCGGCACCACGGCGCTCTACGACTACCTTTCCGACTATCCCGACATCGCGCTGTCGACGCTGAAGGAGGTGCACTTCTTCGACGACGAGACCCGCGACTGGGCAAGGCCCGACTACGGCGCCTATCACGCCCAATTCCCAGATCCGAAGGGCCGGTCGTGCGGTGAGGCGACGCCGATCTACGTCTACTGGCCGAACGCTCTGGAGCGGATCCGCGTCTACAATCCGGCTATGCGGCTGATCCTGACGCTGCGCGACCCGGTCGAGCGGGCCTGGTCGCATTGGCGCATGGAATACGGCCGCGGCGCGGAGACCGAGCCCTTCGCCTGGTGCATCCGCGAGGGCCGGCAGCGGCTGTTCGACGCCAGGCCCTGGGGCCATCATCGGGAGTATTCCTACGTCGAGCGCGGATTCTACGCCGAGCAGCTCGATCGGCTGTTCGCCCTCTTCCCGCGCGAGCAGGTGATGCTGTTGCGTGCGGAGGACCTGCGCGCCGACCCCGACCTTGTGCTCTCCGAGGTCCGCGATTTCCTGGGCCTCGACGAACTCGCCACGCCGCCGTCGCGCGAGAGCCACGTCGGCAAGGAGATGGACTACGGCTCGGACCTGACTCCTGCCGACGTCGCCCACCTGCGCGCGCTCTACGCCCGTGACCAGGCGCGGCTGAAGGCCCTGGCCGGCTTCGCCTACGACTGAGCGGGCGGTTGCTTCGGCCGCATGACCAGCCACGGGGTCGGCTGCAGCCGGAACTCCCAGACCGCAAGCAGTTGGTCGAGATGCGTGAGCGAGCGCATCCAGTCGGGCAGATCGAAGGTTTTCGGCTGCTGCTCGACGCGAACGATGTCGTGGGTCGGGGCGAACCGCTGTGCGATCAGCGCCTCGGAGCCCGGCCGAAACACGTCGTGGGTCTCGACGATGATCGACATCTGCGCCAGCGCCGGGCCGCGCGCCGGGTCGAGGATGGCGCCTTCCGCGCCTTCCGCATCGACCAGCACCAGCACGCGCTGACCGGCGAAGGCCTGGAAGTCCTCCGGCGTGAACTCGCCGCCGATCTGCACCCGGTCGGCCACGCCGTTGCGGCGCGCCAGCTCTGCGCAGGCGACCCGCGCCTTTTCGTCGATGTCGCGGGCGTGGACCGTCAGGCCCGGCGCCAGGCGCGCCAGCCCCACGGCGTAGTAGCCCTCCGCACACCCCACATCGATGATGGCGTCGAGGCCCGCGTCGACGAAGGCCTCAAAGTGAGGGTGCAGCTCCGATTCGTAGGTGCCGAGCAGGCGCGGAATCAGCGCGCCCTCGGTCACGTGGTCGAGATAGGTCATGCCGCGGAAAATTCCGCCGTGGATGACGGTCCCCTGCCGGGCGACGAAGGTGTTGGCGAGCATCTGCGATCGCCACTGGCCGAGGAAGCGCAACACCCTGAGTAGGGTGTTTTGATCGGGGCGCTCGGGCCAGGCGCCCACCCATTCGCGCACGCGCGCGGCGACGACGTCGGTCACAGACATGTCAGACGTCCAGCGGCGTGGTTTGCAGTCGGGTGTCGGGCGCGATCCGCATCCACGTCTCCTCCAATTGGCGGCGGAACCCGGCATAGGTCCACTGCCGTGCAGTCTCGTAGCCGGCCTCGAGCCGCCGCTGGCGCTCCGGGCCGCCCTGCAGCGCCACCGCACACGCTTCCGCCAGCGCGTCGGCGGCGGCCTCGCAGTCGTCGTCGGGAACCCAGAAGCCGTTGTCGGGCGTCGCGTACTCCCGTCCGCCGACTCCCAGGAAGCCCGCGCAGATGCAGCCGGAGGCCATCGCCTCAAGCGTCGTCATGCCTACGGATTCCAGCCGATTCAAGCTCAGGAACACGGCCGACGCGGCGAAAGCCTCCGCGGTCTCACGTTCCGAGAGCTTCTCGATTCTGTTCCAGGCGAAGTTGGCGTGCTGCGGATGCAATCGCTTGAAGAAGCCCTCGATCGCGCCCGCTTCGAGCAAGCGCTTCTTGGGAGTATAGGCGATCGCGCGACGCTTGGCGGTCGGTGACCGGAATCTCCGCTCATCGGCGAAGCAGCGCACCACCTCGACGTCGGCCGCGGGGAACATCCGCTTGAGCGTACGCCCAAGGCCCTCGCTCACGGCGATGAAGGTCAAGGGATGCGCGCCGGCGACGGCCTCGATGGCGTTCAGACCGTACCTCGACATGAGATAGGGGTTCTGCGCGATGACGACCGGCCGCCAGGCCTTTGCCGCGCACTGCTGCAGGATCTCTTCGCCATCGTCGGGCGCGACCACGACGTCGCCGGCGCGAACGCCGGCGCCGCGCACCACGGGCGCACGATGGTCCAGTTGCTCCGGGACGCCGCTGGTGGCGTAGACGTAGGCGTCGAAGCCGAGTTCGCGCAGGGTTTCGACGTGGCGGATGATCATCTTCTGACCGCCGGTGATCCCGCCCGTGGACCAGAGGACGTAGAAAATTCTCGCCATGCTGCTCGGCAGCCCCCTGCATTCATGCCGTATAGTTGGGATCTGATAAGACGCGGCGGCGAGCAAGGCCAGAGCCGTAGATGAGGTGCGTCGCCCCTTAAGTTGTCGCCGTCGCGTCGGGATTTGCTTTTACGAAAGACCAGATTCGGCTAAGCTTTGATGTCAGCCTAGCTCTCCATGGCTGTGTCGCTTTGGCCGGGCAGTGATCCGTCAGGACCGCTGCCCGGCCTTTGTGTTTTTCGGATCCCGACGGCGCTCCTTAGGCGTCTTCCGGCGTCAGCAGCAAGGCGCCGAAGCGGGCCATCCACAGCAAGCCGCGCTCCACGAACGGACGGCGATTGGGCGGGACGATCATCACCGTCTGGGCGACCGACGCCGGGCCGTTGAGCGACAGCCATTCGAAGACCTGCTGGGCCTCGGCGAGGGAGGGGCGGCCGAAACCGCTGTGCTTGGCGAGCGGCGAGGTCAGGACGGCGTGCGCCGCCTCCCAGCTCACCCCGGGCGAAACGGCCGCGCGCCAGTTCTGCCGCAGATGCCGGGTCGGATAACCGCCGAACAAGACGAAGGGATCAGGCCGAAAGGGGTTATCCGCACCCGCGTTCGCCATCGGCGCAGCGCGCCGGCGAGCATCCTGCTCAGCCCACAGCGCTTCGTATTGCGGGATCACCGCAGACCAGTCGAACACGCTTCGCGCCCGAGCCTGGGCCTGGGCTCCCATGCGCGTCCGCAACTCCGGATTCTCGGCCAGCTCGACGATAGCTTGGGCGGCGGCGGCGAGGTCGATGGCGGTGTATTGCGAAACGCCGCCGATATAGCCGTCGTAGTTGAGGGTGGCGTTGGCGAAGGCGTAGGCGAAATCGCCGCCGGCGCCGGGCGCGGGCGCGAGGGTCGCGATGCGAAATCCGTCCTCCCCGTCACGAACCGTGTCGCGATAGCCGTTCCAGTCGGTGACGACGCAAGGCAGGCCCGCGGCCATCGCCTCGATCGGCGTCAGGCCGAAGGTCTCCTGGATGTTGTCGGAGAAGCTGATGAAGAAGTCCGCCACCGACCATATGGAGAAGCGCACGTCGGGCTGGCGTCCGTCGACGTGACGGTAGCGAACCGACGGGCAGAGCGCGCTGGCGTTGTGGTGATGGAAGGTCTCCGCCTCATTCGAACCCGCCCAGCCGGAATTCACCCAGTAGAGCGCTCGCGTGGTCCGTTGGGCGGCCTGCTCCAGGGCCAAGGCCATCAGCGCCGGGTTCATCTTGCCGTTGGCGCTGAAGCGGCCGACGTAGAGCGCGACGACGGCGTCCTCCGGTATGTCGAGCCGCTCGCGCCAAGCCTTGCGGTCGGCCGGGCTGGTGCGGAAATCCTCGGCGTTGACCCCCAGCGGAATGGTCACCCGCATCGGCTCGGGCCGGCGGCGCGGGCCGTACTCGCGGCCGAGGTGCTCACGCACCCCGTCGAGCTCGGTTTCGATCGAGGCGCGCACCGCGCTCGAGGTGCAGATCAAGGCGTCGTAGTCGTGCAGCGGCGTCAGCAGCATTTCTGCGACGGTCTGCATGATAATCGCCGAAGCGGTCGTGTGGGTCACACCACAGATCGCGTAGGCCTGGTCGCCGTAGGGGCGGCGCGCCCAGGCTTCTCCGGGCAGGCCGGGCACCGGCATGTTGAGCACGCCGACCTCGCCGATACGCCGGCGGTTCGGATGCCAGACGATGGGCCGTTCGATGGGCTCGATACGCCGGATCAGCGCGTCGGCCTTGTCGAGCGGCCCGTTGGCGACGTTCCACATATGGAAAGTGTCGGCCGTGGCGTGGCGCAGATAGCCGCGCATGAAGCTCTCGCCGGCCGAATGGCGGCCCATCAGCCGGGCGCCGCCGGTGTCGTAGGCGTCATGGTGGAAATAGAGGACCGCGCTGGACATGGCCCTTAAGACCGCGCCGTCGCTGCAAAGGGAAGCCTGAAAACAAATGGGCCGCCCCGAAGGGCGGCCCCGAAGTTCGGCCTAGGCCTGAAGGCTTAGACGATGTTGCTGCTGTCGATATCGCTCAGCGAGCGGCCGACGAGGACCACCGCGCTGTCCGTGCCTTGGTCCGCGAAGACCACCACGTCCGAGCCGACCTGCACCGCCACGACGTGGTTGGTGCCGAACTGGCCGAGAGCGTAGTTCGTGGCCGCCGCGTAGTCGGTCGCAACCGTCTCGACATAACCCGACACGCCGAAGCTCAGCTTATCTTGAGAGCTCCAGTCGGTGATGATGTCTTGGCTACCGACGACCCACGAGCTGGTGCCGCTGCCGATCTGGAAGGTGTCGACGCCGGCGCCGCCAGCCAGGGTGTCCTTGCCCGGGCCGCCGATGATCAGGTCGTTGCCGTCACCGCCGCTCAGGGACAGGCCGCCGCTGGTGTGGCCCGAACCGTCGAGGGTGTCGTCACCCGCGCCGCCGATCAAAGTGTGCGAGCCCGTGCCAGCGCCGGCGGTGATCGAGTCATTGCCCGCGCCGCCGTCGATGTTGCTCGAACCCGAGTAGGTGAGGTTGCCCGAGATGGTGATGGTGTCGTTGCCGTCACCGCCCAGGATGGTGTCGTTGCCGGTGGCGGCGGCGCCATGGCTCACGGTGATCGAGTCGTTGCCGGCGCCACCGTCGATGGAGGCCTTGAAGGCGCCCGTGCCACCCGCGAAGGTGATTTGGTCATCGCCGTCACCGCCGAGGATGGTGTCGTTACCGCCAGCGCCACCGCCCGAGAGCGTGTCGTTGCCGAGATCGCCGAAGATCGAGTCGCTGCCCGTACCGCCCGTGACGTTGTCGTCACCTTGGCCGCCGTGAACGGTGTTGTTGCCGTTGCCGGTGGTGATGGTGTCGTTGCCCAGGTTGCCGTTGATCAGGTCGTTGCCGCCGGTCACGGTCAGCGCGTCGATCGTATCGGCGCCTTGGCCGCCGTACAGGGTGTCGTTGCCCGTGCCGCCGACCAGCGAGTCGTTGCCGAGGTTGCCTTGCAGCAGGTCAGCTCCGCCACCGCTGATCAGGGTGTCATTGCCGTCGCCGCCAAAGATTTGCTCGGAGCCCGCGCCGCCGGTGATCGAGTCGTTGCCGGCCGCGCCGTTCAACGTGTCGTTGCCACCGCCGGCGGAGATGGTGTCGTCGCCCAGGTCGCCGCTGATGTTGTCAGCGCCGGCGCTGCCGGTGATGACGTCGTTGCCTTGACCGCCCAGCAGGGTCGCCGCGGTGGAGCCCGTGGCGGTGATGGTGTCGGCGCCGAGGTTGCCGTTGACGAACACGGTGCCCGCAGCGCCGGCGGTGATGGCGTCGTTGCCTTGACCGCCGTACAGGGTGTCGTTGCCGCCAGCGCCGGCGATGGTGTCGTTGCCCGCGTTGCCCTGCAGGTAGTCGCCGCCCGTCACGGCGCCCGTCACCGTGTCGTCGCCATCGCCGAGGAAGGCGCCGAGGTTGGCGCCGGTCACGCCGCCCGTGTTGGGGCTGCTGTCGCCGACATACAGCGCCGAACCGGTCGAAGCGATACCGACCGTGTGGTTGGCCAGGCCCGAGCTGAACGTTTTAACGGCGCCCGTGCTGGTGTCGGTCAGAACGATGTTGCCGAGGCCGGTCGCGCCGCCCGACAGGAAGCTGACCCGGAATTTCGAACCCGTGCTCGTCGTGCTGTTGCTGACGAGCGTGTCGCCAGACGTGAACGCCAACGCCTGCGCGTCCGTGATCGTCTCAAAAGTGTAAGTCGTCATCAGTCTCTCCAGTCTGTGTCACCTGGACCCCCGGCACGCGTGACCCCCATCCCGATGGAGCGGTCCCGACGGTCCATCACACCAAGAACCGCGGTGATGCCGCGGCCAAGGTTAAACGAGCCCAACCGCAGACGTATCGGATGAGCGCTATTCGCGCAACACCAAAAAGGGCCAGACTGCGGCGGGACGGCGCCTGAGCTCCGCCATCCGCCCCCGGCGTCAAGCGCCGGCCTTAAGACCTTCTAAACACTTGCTGAAACGATCCGGGCGAACAGTGCTCGTTCGCCCGGATTTCGGCCGCCTCATTCCTCTCGGAAGGCGTGGTCCAGGGTGTCCGTGATCGGCGAGATCAGGAAGCCCAGCAGGGTCCGCGAGCCGGAAACCAGCATGATGCTGGCGGGCATGCCCGGAGCCACCCGTTCGCCCGGACGCAGCTTGGTCAATTGCTTCGGATCGATTCGCACGTCGACCCGGTAGAAGGACATGCCGGTCTTCTCGTTGGAGGTCTTCTCGGCCGCGACCATGGCGACTTCGCCGTCCATCGGCCCGTGCCAGCGCGGGTTCAGAGCGACGATGCGCACCCGGGCCTTCTGGCCGACGTGGATCGATTCGATGTCGTCGGGCTTGATCATCGCGGTGACCATCAGCGCCGTGTTGGTCGGCACCACCTGCATCAGCACTTCGCCCGGCCCGGCGGCGGACCCCGGCGTGAACTGGGTGAGGTTGAACACCGTGCCGTCGGCGGGCGAGCGGATGACGGTCTGCTCCTGCGCCGCCTTGGCCGCGGTGAGCCGGGGCATGGCGTCGGCGAGCTTGGCCTGGGCCTCGCGGAGCTCCTCGGCGCCCTGGGTATGACGCTGGTCGGCCAGGGTGGCCATTTGCATCCGCGTTTCGCCCTGCTGCTGCCGCAGGCGGGCGATGTCGGCCACGAGCGAGCCCTTGCGCCCCGCCAGGTCGGCCATCGAGCGCTGGTAGCGCAGGATCAGCTGCTTGGGCGCGTAACCCTTGGCATAGAGCGTCTTGTAGCCGGCCATCTCCTCGTCGGTCAGCTGCGTCTGGTCGCGAACCGAGTCTACCTGCGCCTGGCTGCCGCGGATCTGGTTCTCGATCTGATCGAGGCGCTGCTGCAGCACCGAGGTCTGGCTCTGAAAGAGCTGCAGGCGGGTGTCGTACAGGAATTGCTGATCGCGCATCAGACCGGCGAGCCGCGTGTCGGCGGCGGCGCGGGCCGTCAGTTCAGGCGGAAACACCACCGACGTGCGGCCGCTGGCCTCCGCCCCGGCGCGGGCGGCCTGCGACAACAGGATGTCTACCTGGTTCTGCAGCACGTCGACCGAAGCGCGGGTCTCAGTGTCGGAGAAAGTGAGCAGGGGCTGGCCGGATTTGACGTTCTGCCCCTCCTTCACAAGGATTTTCTGGACCGTGCCGCCTTCGCGATGGCGGATCGTCCGCAGGTTCGATTCGACCCGCACTTCGCCCGGGGCCGAGATGCCGCTCGCCAACGGCGTCAGCGCCGCCCACAGGCCGAGCCCGATCACCAGCACGCCGATGATCGCCGCGCCCACCACCATCGGCCGCCGCAGGCGCCGTTCGAGTTCCGGGTGCAGTGGCTCGAGCACGTCCGTGCCGAAGGTCGGCGCCACATAGGTCGAGCGAACCGGACCGAGATCGAGTTTCATCGTCCGCCCTCCACAGCACGCACTTCAGCGGGTTTCATAAGCCGGGCGAGGACTGCGTCGCGCGGGCCGAACAGCTCGAGGCGGCCGTCTCGCATGGCGAGCAGCTTGTCGGCCGCCCTGAACACGCCGACCTTGTGCGAGATGATCACCACGGTGGCGCCGTTGGCCTTCATCGCTTCGATGGCGTCCATCAACGCCTGCTCGCCCTCGGCGTCCAGGCTGGCGTTCGGCTCGTCCAGCACGATGAAGGCCGGATCGGCGAGCATCGCCCGGGCGAGGCCCACGCGCTGCCTTTGGCCCACCGAAAGCACGACGCCGCTTTCACCGACGTCGGTGTCGTAACCCTTGGGCGTGCGCAGCACGAGCTCGTGCACGCCGGCGAGTTGGGCGGCGCGGATCACCTGCTCGTCGGTGACGTCGTCGCGGAAGCGGGCGATGTTCTGCCGGATCGTGCCGGAGAACAGCTCGGTGTCCTGCGGCAGGTAGCCGACGTGGCGGCCGAAATCGGCGCGGTTCCAGCTGAACACGTCGGCGCCGTCGAGGCGCACGACGCCGTTGATCGGTCGCCAGATGCCCATCAGCAGCCGCGCCAGCGTCGACTTGCCGGCGCCCGACGGCCCGACGATCCCCAGCACCTCGCCGGGCTCGACTTGGAACTGGATGCCGGCCAGCAGCAGGCGGTTGGCGCCCGGCGGGGCGTAGTTGACGGACTCGACGGTCAGGCGGCCCTTCGGCCGCGGCAACGCCGTGGCCGCCGCGGGCGCCTCGGCGCGCTGCAGCACCTCCATCAGCCGGCCGTGCGCGCGGGCCATGTTGTTGAGCGGTTCCCAGGCGCCGACGATCTTCTCGATCGGGGCGAGCGCACGCGCCGCCAGGATCATGTTGGCGAACAGCATGCCGGAGTGGAGCTTGCCGCGCATGATCAGCCAGGCGCCGACGGCGATCGTCAGGATCTGGATGCCCATGCGGACGGCTTTGATGACGTCGGTGTAGCTGTTGGACTTTTCCGCTGCATCGGCGCCGCGCTCGATGGTGACGCCGCGGAAGCGCGCCCAGGCCGCGCCGAGCGTCGGCAGCATGCCCATCGCGCGCACAACCTCGCCGTTGCGCAGCGCCGCGTCGGTGAAGGCGTAGCTTCTCAGCGCCGCATCGTTGGCGTCGCGCATCGGCGGCCGAATGCCGCGCTCCTGCGCCAGCGCCAGCGCGATCAACACCAGGGCGCCGACGGTGGTCAGCACTCCCACCCAGGGGTCGATCAGGTAGAGCACGAAGATGAAGACCGGAATCCAGGGCAGGTCGAAGAAGGCCGCGGCTCCGATCCCGGTCAGCGTCTGGCGGAAGGTGTCGAGGTCGCGCAGCACCTGCGAGCGGCCGCTTGGGTCGCCGCGAACCGCCGCGTCGAACAGGCTGGTGAACAGTCGGCCGGACACGCGCTGGTCCAGCACGATGCCGAAGTTGATCAGCACGCGCGCCCGATAGTCGTCGATCACGCTGGAGACAGCGAAGACGAAGATGGTGACGAAGGTCAGCACCCAGAGCGTCGCCTGGCTCTCGCTCTGCATCACCCGGCCATAGACCTGGTAGGTGTAGAGCGGCATGGCCAAGTAGAGCAGGTTGGAGAAGAAGCTGAACACTGCCGCTACGGCGAAAGGCTTCTTGCCCTCCGCCAGCGCTCGCGTGAGCACATTGTCAGGCTGGTTGGTAAGGAACGTGAGAAATTTCATGTTCGCAGAGAGTCCCGTCCGAGCGCCGCCCACAATACCCGAAAGGTGGCGTAAATGCGGTGTTCCAAACGGCCTCGTCTTTCGCGTTCGGATGCCCGGGAACCCGGCGCGCCCGACAGATGCGACCGCCCTCAACCACTGTCAATCGGCCCGGCGGCGTTCGGCCGCAGCCCGCGCCCAGTGTGCGAGCGGGGTCACACCCTGGCGCGCCAGCTCCGGATGCGCCGCCACGTAGGCAAGCGTCGCAAAGCCCGGGGCCGGCTCGGCCACCCGCCACGCTCCCACCTGCAGATAGTCCACCAGCGGGTTCGCCCCAGAGGGGAGCGCGGCCCCGCGCTGCCGAGCATAGTGGGCGGGATCGAACCAGCGGCTGGGGCTCAGGCCCTGCGCCGCGCCCTCCCGAAGATAGTGGCTGAGCAGGTCGGCAGGCGCGTGCTGCGCCTGCACCCGATACCATTGCGGATCGAACAGCGGGTGCGGCGAAAGGCCCGCAGCGGCGCCCTCGAGAACGTAGTGCAGCAGCGGCGGCATGTCGGCTGCGCTTGGCGGTAATTGCGCCGCATACCATTCAGGCTCGAACAGCGGGTGCGGCGAGAGGCCCTGGCGCCAGCCCGCGCGCAGGTAGTGCGACACGAGGTCCTCGCCTGGATCTGGGCGGGCGCCCTGGGAGAGGTAGTGCACGGCGTCGAACAGGGGGTGGGGATCGCGGGGGGCCGCCAAGCCGCTGCGCATGAAGTGCCCGAGCCCCCAGGTGAGGTCGAGCGCCAGCTCGTCCTCGTAGCGGTCGGTGTAGTACTCGCTGGAGAACAGCGGGTGCGGGTCGCGCCGCTCTCCCTGCCCCACGAGAAGGTAGTGCAGCAGCGGCGAGAGGTCGAGCTCGCGCACGTCCGGATAGCGCTCGAGGTACCAGGCCTGGTCGAACAGGATCTCGGGCTGCGCCGCCGGATCGGCCTTGCGGCGCAGATAGGCGGCGATCCGCGCGCGCCGTCCCTGGGCGGTCCCGGGACGCCAGAAGCCCGAGCCCTCGATCAGCCGCGCCTGCCCGGCCACGCCGAGCCTGGCCAGCACTTGGCGCGCCCGCCAGTGCAGGCGACGCCCGAGGCGCCCCTCGATCCGCAGCGGGCCGGTCGACGCCAGCACTTGCCGCAGCCGCGCCTCCGCTTCGGCGCCCCAGGCGAGCGCGTCCATCAGGGCGCCAGTGAGGCCGATGCGGGTGCGCACCTCGTTCGCCTGTAGCTGCGCGATCTCGGCGTCCAGCCGGCCGTGGATCTCGACCCGCATGCCGTCGACGAGCGCGGCGACCTGCGCGGCCTTGCCGATGAGGGCGGTGGGCGACTGAACGGCGGTCGGCGCCTCTTCGCGCAAGGCGACGCTCACGACTGCGGTCCGACGAGCCAGGCGCGGAAGGCGGAGGGGCCGGCCGCGTAGGGATCGGGTATCGCGGCCTGCAGCCCGGCCTCGCGTCGATAGAGCAACCGATGGATCCGCTCGATCGGCCTGCCGTCGCCATAGCGGCCGTAGGCCCACCAGCCTTGTGGGATCGCCGGGTCGGTGGCGGCGACCACCTCGCGCTTGTACCAGGTCCACAGCTCGTAGACCGGGAAGTTGCCGGCGGCGTAGCGGCGGGTCATGACGTCGCCGACCTCGCCCAGCTTGGTGAAGTGCCAAAAGCGCAGCAGCGAGCCGTTGACGAGGATCCGACCGTCCTTCTCAACGGCGACCTTGCGGCGGCTGAGGTTCCAGCTGGCTACGTTGTAGCCGGGGTCGCGCAGCACCTTCACCTTGTCGAACAGGGCCGGCACGTGGTCGCACCAGCGCTGGTCGACGAACAGGCCGTGAGGCACGTCGTCGTAGCAGTGGGTGAGCAGGCGGTCGCACCACCACCTGGCGAAGCGCGCGCCCTCACCGCTCGTCCGAACCGCCAGGAAGCCCAGGTTGTAGATGCCGGTCCTCAGCGTCGCGACGTCGTTGTCCTCGATTGCGATCGGTGACTCGTTCGGCTCCAGCAGATGCGGGGTGAGCAGGATGTCGTATGTTTCCAGCAGCGCCTCAACCGGCGCCAGGCTGGCGAACAGCGCGGTGTCGGGATCGAGATAGATCACCGCGTCGGCGCCCGAGCTGCAGGCCTGCAGGAGGAATGGCCCCTTCACCGCGGTGCTGACCTCGACGACGTCGTGCTTGAACATCCAGGCCAGAAAGTTCGCGATGCCGAGGTCGGAGGCGTAGGCGATGCGGTCGAACGGCTCCCTGTCTAGGTCGACCACGAAGCCGGCCGGCGGCTGGTCGGCGATCACCGCCACCAGCTCCCAGTCGGGATGGAAGCGGCGCAGGGTGGAGAACAGGACGCGCGCGCGGTTCAGGTAGGAGAAGGTGAAGCTGGAAAAACAGAGCACCTTCATGCCGCGACCGCCTTCTCCAGCAGGTCCGCAGTCATGCCGCTGAAGGCGACGTCGTAAAGCGAGGGGCGGCGCAGATCGCGCGCCAGGCCTTGCAGGTCCCCCGAGGCCAACGCGGCGGCCAGGGCCTTGTCGTCGGCGAGCACGCGCCCCTCGAGCTCGCCCGCCGCGATCATCGCCGCGACATTGGCGCTGTCGGGCGAGGTGACGACCGCGCAGCCGGCGGCCAGCGCTTCGTAGGCCGCCAGGCAATAGGTCTCACGGAAGATCGACCAGATCACCGCGACGTCGATCTGCAGCCGCTCCAGCGCGTACTGCATCGCGTGCGGCTGGCTCACGCTGACCATGACGTGGTGAAACTCGACCGCCGCGCGCCGGTCCCGCCGGCCGCCCAGATGGAAGAACTGGTAGCGGGGATCGGCGGAGAAGTCGGCCGCCATTTCGGCGAAGATCGGCCAGCCTTTGTGCGCCGACGGCTGGCCGAGGAAGGCCAGACGCAGCGGGCCGGGCGCGCGCTCCGGCGCGGGTCCACGGCGGCGGAGCTTCAGGTGCGGATGCACCACCGCGCCGACCGGTGCGTACGGCCAGCTCGCGCGCCAGAAATCGAGCGTGGTCTGCGCCGGGCTGACCACCGTCAGGTCGAGCGCGCGGAACAGTCGCTCGTGCTCGGCGATCTGCGGCAGGCGGCCGGGCTGGTAGACGCAGATGCCGCAGGCGGCGCTGTCCGGCGGCGGCGCGGCGCAATCCTGCACGTCGTTGCGCAGCAGCTGGTAGCCGGCGCACAGGCTGGTGAAGTCGTGCAGCCAGAGGAAGCCCGCCTTCAGCCCGGCTGCACCGAGGATGGCGACCACCTCGTCGACCTTGTGGCCCAGCAGGTTGTGGATCGCGAAGCTGCCGCGACCGTGGCGGGCAGCGCGCGCCTTCGCCAGGCCACGCGCGATCGTCTCGGCGGGATAGGCGCCCAACGCACGGCCGTTGAGCATCACGCCCAGCAGCGACTCCTGATCGCGGCGCAACACCGGCCACAGCGTCGCCGGATGGATGTGCAGATGGTCCACGCCGCGCTCGGCGATCCGCGCGCTCTCGTGCTGCAGGCAAACCTGCACGCCGCCGACGCCTTCGAAATAGTCGTCGTGGCTGAAGGTGATGTGGACGTCCTCCAGGCCGGTTCGCGATTCGACCGCCAGCAGGTCGAACGCTTCGGTGAGCTCCGGCTTGAAACGGCGCGACCGCGCTTCGGCGAACGCGACCCGCGCCGCCAGCGGCCGCTGGGTGGCGATGATCTTGTAGCGGAAGCCCAACACGCTGCGCGGCGCGCGGCCCTCCGGGCGTCCCGTCGCCAGATAGTGCAGGAACGGATTGACCCCGGCCTTCTCCACGTCGGGGTTGTTGGCCAGGTACTCGCGGATCGAGAACCACGGAACCGGATCGCGCGCCTCGCGCCAGCCGTGGATCATGAAGTGCTCGACGAGGTCGATTTCCGCGCCGGCGAGGTCGGGGTTCTGGTCGAGGTAGAAATCGGCGTCGAACTCCGAGGCGACCAGCTTGCGCTCGGCCTCGTGGAAGTGCGGCGGCTCCGGCTCGGGCGGCGCGCCCGGCGGCGGCTCGACCAGCGAACGAGGCTCGAAGGTCCAGGGCGCGCCGCCGCTCGCGCGGTAGCGGGCGGCATGCTCGGACGGCTCGATCGCGCGTCCCTCCGCGGCGCCGTGCAGCAGGTAGTGGCCAAGCGGCTCTTCGCCCAGCACGGCCACGTCGGGATGCAGCTTCAGATACCCCCGGACGGAGAACCAAGGCGCCGGGTCGCAGCCCTCGCGCCAGCCCCGCTCCAGATAATGGCGAATCGGATCGAACTCCGCTCCATCCAGCTCGGGATAGACGGCCTTGTAGAATCCTGGATCGACGGCGGCTGAGACGATTCGGTAGGCTTCGTCGGCGGGGGCCGTGGCGGCCATTCGGCGTGGTGTCCCTTGGCGGCGGCGCAGGCCTGTGTGCATCAGTTGCGCGACCCGATCAACCGCCGCCGGACGGTCGTGATTCGCGCAAGGCGCGATTTCGCCCAGCGGCCTCGTGCTGTAGGACTTTGGCCCCATGCCGAACAGCGCCCCGCAACGATCCTCCGCGGCCGGCCGCACCGCCTATCTGGTGCTGGGCATGCACCGGTCGGGCACGTCCGCGACCGGCCAACTGCTTTCGCTCGCCGGCTGCGCCCTGCCCCGCGCCGCGATGCCGGGCGACGAGAGCAATGCGCAGGGCTACTTCGAGCCCTGGCGGATCGCCAATCTCAACAACGAGCGGCTGCGGGCGGCCGGTTCGGCCTGGGACGATGTCTTCGCCTTTCCCCCGCCGGCCGCGGCGACGGATCCGGCCGAGTGGCGCGAGCGCGCGATTTCCCTGTTCGAGGAGGAGTACGTCGGCCGCGACCAACTGCTGGTGAAGGAGCCGCGGATGACGGTGCTCCTGCCGTCGTGGCGCGAGATCTTCACGCGCCTCAACGTACGGCTGCTCTGCGTGATCCCGGTGCGCCACCCGCTGGCGGTGGCCGCCTCGCTGGCCCGCCGCGACGGCTTTCCGCCGGAGAAGTCAGTGTTGCTTTGGAGCGCCTACATGCTGGCGGCCGAGGCCTACACCCGCGACCTGCCGCGCGTGTTCGTCGACTACGATCGCATGCTGACCGACTGGCGGGCCGAAGTCGCCCGCATCGAGCGGGCGCACGGCGCGCCGCTGCCCAGGCTCGACGGCGACGCCGAGCAGGCCATCGACGCAGCTCTGAAATCCGATCTGCGGCACAACCATGCCGACGGCGATCTGGCCGCGCTCGGTTGGACGGGGGAACTGACGCGGAAGGTGTTCGACTCGCTTTCCGCCGCGACGCGCGATGAGCCTATTGCGACGGAGGCGCTCGACGCGGCCGCAACTGCGATCGAGGCGCGGCGCCGCGAAATCGGCCCCCTCGTTTCTTCGGCGGCCCGCGATCTCGACCAAGCCCGCATCGACAACCTGGCCGCCCAGCAGTCGCTGGACTGGGAGCGCCGCGAGCATCAGGCGCTGAAGGCCCGGTTCGAGGCGCTGCACCGCGATTTCGTTCAGCAGAAGGACGTGCTGGACGAGGTTGACCGCACCCTGGAGGACATCCTCGCCGGCGGCGGGTCGATCACCAGGTAGAGCAGGCCCGTCATCGCCGCGACGTCGAGGAAATAGAGGTAGCGGTAGTCGCAGGCGATCGAGATGACGAAGAAGCTGGCGGCGAAGCCGAGCCCGCCGGCCATCAGCGCCGCCATCGCCAAGTCGGCCGGCTCGCGCCGACGCAACAGCAGCAGGCCGACGACGGCGGCGATCACCGCATAGGCGAGGTGCGCGTGAACGGCGGACGTCGCCGTGTCGTAGGCCACCAGGCGCTGATCCTGCTCGGACCACCGCGGACGCATGCCCAGCGCCTTCAGCGTCTCCTCAGGCCCCTGCACGCCGACCGCGACCGGCAGGCAACTTTCGAGCTGCGGCGTCAGGAACACCCAGCGGAACACCTCGGCCCGTTCGCGCAGGTAGAGCGCAGGGTGGAGGATCAACGCGCGCCAGTCCGCGCTCAGCGCCTTGTCGGGGATGGCCTCGAAGGCGCCGAGGATCTCCGGCTGAGAATCGACGGTGTCGATGCGCTCCGCCGAATAGTAGCGAGGCGCCAGCCGGCGGAGCACCTGGGCGGCCGCCGGCTTGGCGCGGGTGATCGCGGGGAGAGGAAAGTCGGGGTCGAGCGTCAGCGCGCCCATCAGGTCGTACTGCTGGACGATCCGCACGCCGTCGGACACGCCGACGTTCGAATGCGGGCCGATAGGCCGGGTGGAGACGTCGAAGGCGTGTGAGGTGAGCACGACGGCGATCAGCGCGCCCAGGCCCCAGGCGAGACCGCGGATCGACCGCTCAGCCCAGGAGCCGTCGCCCGCGCGGGTCCAACCCAGGGCGATGGAGGCGGCCGCGGCGACGATCACCCCGTTCTGCCGCAGCAGCGCCGCGGCGGAGAGCAGTGCGAGTGCGGCGGCCAGAAGCAGCCAGCGCGCCCGCGCAGCGTTCCAGCGCTGCAGCGCCCAGGCTAGGCAGATGACGCCGGCCACCGACGCGTTGGCGAACAGCACGTCCTTCCAGACGATAGCCTGGTAGATCAACACCAGCGGCGATGCGGCGACCAGAGCCGCCAGCGCCACGGCCCAACCGGTGACGCGCGGCCGCAGCCAGGCGAAGGAGGCCAGCGCGACGAACAGCAGCAGCGCGCTCGCCGTCACATAGAGGCCCGCGCCGCTCCACAGCCGGTCGAACACGCCGAGCACCCAGGCGTAGAAGGACGGCGCCCAGGTCTGACGGATGCGTGAGCGGCCCTCGTAGAGTTCGAGCAGGGAATCGTAGGTCAGATGACCCGGCAGGTTGGCGATCAACACCGCGGCGTAGCCCGCGAGCAAGACCGCGAGGTAGCCCGCGCGAACGTCCAGCTTGCGCGATCTCGTCATCGTCGCATGGACCCGTTCTCCAGTGGACATCACCGCCCAGCCTCCCGCCGCAACGACGGATCGATGGCGAGGTACAGCAGGCCCGTGATCGCCGCGAGATCCAGCGCGTAGAGATAGCGGTAGTCGCAGGCGAGCGAGAGCACGAAGAAAGTGGCGACGAAGCCGAACGCCCCCAGCATCAGCCCGGCCATGGCGATGTCCGGCGCCGCGCGGCGCCGCAGCAGCGCGGCCATCACAGCCGCGGCGATCAGCGCATAGGTCAGGTGCGAGTAGAAGGGCGTGGCGAACCACGGCCGCACGTAGGCGAAGAGCGCGCCGTCCCGCGCTCGCCAGCCGTGCGTCAGGCCGAGCTCCCTTTCCAGATCGGCGCGCCCGTCGATCCCAAGGTGCAGCGGGACGCAGCGATCGAGCTTGGGCGTAAGGAACACCCAGCCGAACAGCTCGAGGCGGCGCTCTGCGTAGCCTGCCGGATCGGACAGGATCATCTGTCGCCACTGCGCGGAGACGCTCGTCCGCACCTGCTTGAGCGCCTGGGTGACCGCCGGGCTGCGCCCCAGGAGGTCGATGCGCTCGGGCGAGTAGGCCAACGGCGCCTCGCGGCGAAGCACAGCCAGGGCGCGCGGGTCCGCCGCCGCCAGGATCGGCATCGGGTGGGCGGGGTCCTTGGCCAGCGCCGCGACGAGGTCGTAGCGCGCCAGCAGGCGGGTCGCGACGGCGGGATCGCCGTTCGGCGCGTCGCGCACCGGATTGGCGCGGTCCAGCAAGGCCATCAGCAGCAGCGGCGCAGCGATCCCGCCGGCGCACCAGGCGAGGCCGCGGCTCCACCGCCCCTGCGCGGCGATCCAGCCGAGCGCCAGCCCCCAAGCGAAGATCGCGACGCCGCCGTTCTGGCGCACCAGCGCGGCCAGGGCGAGCGCCAAGGCGGCGAGCGCGAGCAGGCTCCAGCGCGACGCCTCCCGTTCCCAGCGGGTTGACGCCAGCGCCAGGGCGACGAAGGCGAAGACGGCGAGGTTGGCGAACAGCACGTCGCGCCAAACGATCCCCTGGAAGATCGCCACCTGCGGCAGGGCGAAGGCGAGCGCGAGCACGAGCGGCCCGCTCCAGGCCGCGCGCCGCCGCAACGCCGGGAGCGCCGCCCAGGCCAGGGCGAGCAAGGTCATCTGGAAGGCGGTGTAGAGGCCGGTCCCGGGTCGGATCGCATCGAACAGTCCCAGCATCGCGGCGTACATCCGCGGCCCCCAGCTGATGCGCTGCAGGTGGCGGCCCTCGAACAGGCCGGTGACGGAGTCGTAGGGCACGTGGCCGGGCAGGTTGATCGCTGCGGCGACCGCAAAGCCCGCCGCCAGCACGCCGGCCCAGACGACCCTGGTTCGCGCCACCCGGCTCAACCCGATTGGGCGCGGCCGATGACCACCAGGCCCGCCAGGATCAGCGCGATCCCGGCCCAGTAGCCGCCGGGGATCGGCTCCTTGAGCACCACCATCGCGCCCACCGGCGTCAGCACGAAGCTCAGCGCCATCAGCGGATAGATTCGGCTGAGCGGCGAATATTTGAGGATCACCACCCACAGCAGAGTGGCGGCGCCGTAGACCGCGAGCGCCACGCCCAGCAACGCGAGGCCCTGCGGATCGGCCAACGGCCGGCGAATGTCGAAGTGGCCAGCGGCGAGCTTGAACAGCAGCTGCCCCGCGGAAATGACGCAGACGCAGAACAGCGGCGCCGCCAGTCCCCAGAGAAGCCCGACCGATTGCAAGCCGTCCCCCGTCAATGCCTCAGGTCCGCTCTAGAGACCGCTTCATCCGACCGGTCAAGCGGAGCGGTCAGGCCTGCGTCGGGTGCTCGAGCTGCGCCAGCATGCGCAGGTAGGGATGGATCGGGCGGGTCGGCACGCTGGTCACGTCGAAGTGGGCGGCCTGCAGCAGGAACTGCGCGCCGAGGATCACCGGCAGCGCCGCGGCCATCACCACGCCGGCCGACGCCGCATGGCCTGGCACCCGCACCGACAGGTAGTGGGCGACGTAGCCCAGCCCGAACAGCAGCAGGAACAGGCCCGCCACCAGCTCCAAGCTGGCGACGCTGAAGTCGCGCACGAAATACTGGCCGAGCAGCCGGCCCAGGAAGTTGCGCAGGTGCCGCAGCGCGAACGGACCGACGATGGCGCTGATACGCAGGTTGGAGACCTCCTCGGCGTAGCGCGCCGGCATCGGCACGTCGCGCACCACGGCCCGCAGCGTGCCGAGGTGATAGAGCAGGTCGGTCTCGAAGAAGAACCGTTGCGAGATCCGCTTGCGCGCCACCAGCGCGGCCACCTGGGCGTCGATGGCGGTGAAGCCGTTGGTCGGGTCGAAGATGTTCCAATAGCCCGTCGAGACCTTGGCCGCGAAGCTCAGCATCGCGTTGCCCAGCACGCGGATGCTCGGCATCTGCTGCAGGTGGCTCATCGAAGTGAAGCGGTTGCCCTTGGTGTAGTCGGCTTCGCCGAGCAGGATCGGCGCGACCAGCTGGGCGGCCCGATCCAGGTCCATCTGGTCGTCGCCGTCCACCTTGACCAGCACCTGCGCCCCCCGCCGCTCGGCCTCCCGATATCCCGCCAGCGTCGCCCCGCCGACGCCCAGGTTCTTCGCAAGCGTGATCACCACCACCCGCGGATCGGCGGTGTTTTGACGGATGAAGTCGCCGGAGCCCTCCGGACAGGCATCGTCGACGCAGACGATCCCCTCGACCCACCCCGGCGTCTTGGCCAGTACGCTGATGATGTGCGCCTTGACCCGATAGCAGGGAATGACGAACCACACGCCGGCCCCCTCGAGCGCGGGCGGCCGTACGCCGCGCCGCTCGGGTGGGAGCACCGAAGCAATGGTCACTGCGCTGTCTGAAGCGGCGCTCATACCTGCCCGGCTAGCACGGTTCCCATCGCCGGCAAAAGATGACCGGCTTGAAGAAACAAGTGGCCCAGCCTAGGACGAGCGCCTTGACGCGGAAGGACCTGCGGCTTGGAATTCGAGTACCGGCGACCCGAAGTCGAGCAGGCGCTCATGGTCGCGCAGACCTTCTCGTCGCTTGAAGCAGCGCTCAAAGCGACGGCTGCGCTGGACCGTGACCTGAAGGATCCCGCGATCCTCGGCCATCAGATGTTCAGTCCCGGCCTGGACGGCGCCGTTCCCGACCTCGCGCGGCGACTCAACCTTGGAGATATGGCGCAAGAGAAGAGCAACGATCGGGTCTGCGTCGTGGTCACTCGCACCTACGACGTCGGTGGCCACAGCAAGGTCGCAGCCGACATCGTGGAGCTGCTCGGACCTGGCCGTCCTGTGACGATTCACACCGATGCGCCGAGTGAAGCCGGCTATGCTCCCTCGTTCCGCGTTCGGCGAATGGCGCCGCGGCGACGGAATCACCTCGAAATCCTGCTGAGTGCGGACACGCTGGTCGGCAGGATCCTGGAGCTCTACGACCTCCTTTCGGCAATCCGGCCGACCCGCATCTTCATGCTGACGCATCATTTCGACATGGTCGCCCAGATCGCCCTTTGGCCGTTCCGTGGCATCGTCGAGTACCTGCACCACGCCGACCATCTGCCAACCGTCGGCGCGACGCTGCCATGGTCCGCGCACGTCGACCTGACCTGGCGGTGTTATGGCGTGTGCCGAGCCGCGGGCCTGAACCCGATCTACACAGGGATGACGGTGCGCCATTCGATCAAGCCCGCGGACGTTAGAGAGGTCGGGCGACCGAAGCAGCCCGGAAGCGTTCGCATCGCCACCTGCGGACACGTCAACAAATATCGCGGCGTCGGCCAGGGGCGTTATCGCTGGGCCGATTACGCCGTGGCGGCGCTACGATGGCCGGGGGCCGAATTGCTCCACTACGGCTACGCGGACGAAGCGCTGCGACAGGAAATCCGCGACGCGCTCGTCCTGGCCGGCCTGGATCCTGAAGCCTATGTCTTCGCCGGCGTCATCCCGAGCCTCGCCGCGGAGCTTTGCGCGAGCGACGTCGACGCGTTCCTGGCGAGCTATCCCGAATGCGGCGGCAAGGCGAACCTCGAAGCGATGTCGGTGGGACTACCTCCGATCGTGCCGCTCGACCCCGACGCAGCGCCGCTCATTCGATTCGACTTCCCGTTGGACAGATGGATCGAGACGACCGCTCCAGAAGAGCTGCCTGACGCCATCGGCAGGGCCTTGGAACTCCGAGACGAGATGCGCAGCGCTCCGAACTCGGTAGAAGTCGAGCTTGGGCGATTCGAAGCCTATGTCGCCGCGCCGGCCGCCGCGCGCACGAGTTAGACGCGCGGACCGAGACGGCCGCCGGCATCGCGCCCCCTGTTGCGGTTTTCACGACGAAGCCGTAGGCCGCTGCGATGGGCCGCCATGTGCGCAACGTATTGATCTTTCCAGGCGGGACCGAGCCCGGGATGGAGATCGCCCGGGCTCTGAAGGGCTGCAAGGAAGTCCGGCTCTTCGCGGCGAGCAGCGGTGAGGGGAACCACGCTCCCTTCGTCTTCTCGCGCCACGCTGTTCTGCCGGACGTGTTCACTCCGGGCTGGCTCGACGCACTGAACCGGCTTTGTCGAGATTGGGCGATCGACGTCATCTATCCCTCCCACGACTACATCGTCGAAGCGCTAGTCAGGGAGCGAGATCGGGTCTCCGTCGCCGTTGTTGCGCCGCCGGCGGAGGTGCTCGCCGTAACGGCTTCCAAGCGAGCGACGCTCGCGCTGTTCGCGGGAACTATTCCAACCCCCGCGGTGCTCGACCCGCGTGCCTCGGTGAACTTCCCGGCGTTTCTCAAGCCAGACCACGGCTATGGCGGCCAAGGCGCCGTACGTGTCGACTCCGCCGTACAATTGCAGGGCGCTCTTGAGCAGACCGCCGCACCTTTACTTCTCGAATACTTGCCAGGACGGGAATACACGATCGACTGCCTCTCGGACCGGGAGCGCGGCGTAGTTTTCGTCGGCGGCCGCACCCGCGAGCGCATCCGGATGGGCACGGCGATGCGGTCGATTTCGGCCAGCGCGGAGTACGACGCCCTGTTCACAAGGTACGCCCGGATCATCCAGGCGCGCCTTCCTTTGCGAGGCGCCTGGTTCTTCCAGATGCGGGAGGACGCGTCCGGCGAGCCGAGACTGCTCGAAATCGGCGCGCGGGTAGCCGGCACCATGGCTTTCAACCGCGTGCGCGGCGTCAATTTCCCGTGGCTCAGCATCCTGGAAGAAGAGCGGGCGCCTTTCGAGCTCTTGCTGAACGAACCGCCGGTGGCGATCGACCGGGCCCTGACAAACCGCTTCGCGCACCGCCTGAGCTATCGCCGCGTCTACGTCGATCTCGACGACACCCTGCTGCTAAATGATCGCGTCAACGTCGATGTCGCTGCATTCCTGTTTCGCGCGCTGAACGACGGGTGCGAGTTGGTGCTGTTGACCAAATGCCTAACGGATCCGAACGACGTTCTTGCGGCTCGGAGGCTCGCGGGCCTCTTCGACCGTGTGGTGCATCTCGACGAAGCCCAGTCGAAGGCCGATCATATCGACCCCGAGGGGGCCATCTTCATCGACGACAGCTTCAGCCAGAGACGCGAAGTGGCGGTCCGACACGGCATCCCGACCTTCGACGCCAGCATGCTCGAATTGCTGATGAACGACCGCGTGGACTGATCGATGATGCAGTGGAAGAGCCGCCGAAAGATACTGACGCCGGACCACGAGCGGCCGTGGTGGGCGCACAGCGCGCTTGCCCCGTCGCCGCTACTGCGAGGCGACTCCATTAGGATCTACGTCGGCGGCATTGGCGGCGACGGGGTTTCGAGCATCGGCTACATAGATGTCGATGCGAACGACCCGAGCCGGATCCTGAGGATTTCGCAAGAGCCGGTCCTGGTGAAGGGCCGGCCCGGCACGTTCGACGACAACGGCGTCTTTCCAGCCAGCGTCACGCGAATCGGCCGCAGGGTATTCCTGTATTACACGGGCTTCGAGATCTGCGAGAAGATCCGCTACCGCATGGTCGGAGGGCTCGCGGTGTCCGACGACGATGGCGAAACCTTCCGGCGAGCGACTGAGGCGCCGGTCATGGATCGGGCGGCGGAGGGGCTGTACTTCCGCGGCGGACCGTCAGTCGCCTTTGAGGGATCGCGATTGCGCGTCGTCTACAGCGCCGGCAGCGCCTGGGAGCAGATCGGCGATCGGCTTCGCCCGACCTACGACATTTTCGGCTCGATCTCCGATGACGGCGTCGAGTTTCCTACGACCGGCCAGCCGTTGCTCGCGCGGCAAGGCGGTGAGCACGGCCTGGGCCGACCGCAGATCGTCCATGCTGACGGGCTCTACCGGCTGTTTTTCTGCATCCGCACACCCGACATGCGCTACGCCAGCGGCTACGCGGAGTCTGAAGACGGCTGGACGTGGGCGCGGCGAGACGCCGCCCTTAACCTACCTCACGGCGCGCCGGGAGGCTGGGATTCGGAAATGGTCTACTTCCCGAACTTCATAGACACCGGCGCCAGCCGCTACCTCTTCTACATCGGCAATGATTTCAGCCGGGCCGGCTTCGGCTACGCCGAACTCGCGGCATGGTGACGGTTCGGCGATATCGTGCGGAAGACGCCAAGGCCTGGAACCGGTTCATCGCGGAATCGAAGAACGGGGTGTTCCTCTTCGACCGCGGCTTCATGGACTACCATTCGGACCGGTTCGCCGACCATTCCCTGATGATCTTCCACGGCGAGTCGCTGTTCGCCGTCTTGCCGGCCAACGAACGAGACGCGGTGCTCCATTCTCACCAAGGTCTCACCTACGGCGGTGTGATCAGCGATCGCCGCATGAAGACGGCCGACATGCTCGCAGTGCTGGAGGCGATCTGCCTCTACGCACATGAAGCAGGCCTGCGACGCATCGTGTACAAGTGCGTGCCGCACATCTACCACGCGCTGCCGGCGGAAGAGGATCTCTACGCCCTCTTCCGGTGCGGCGCCCGATTGGTTGCACGCAGCGTGTCGTCGACCATCGCCGGGGGAAACCGCCTGGGCTTCAACTCGGGGCGTCGCTGGCGAATCCGCAAAAGCCAAGAGGTCGGCGTGGTGGCGGAGTCGCAGAAATTCGACGCCTTCGTCGCACTCCTCGCGCATCGCCTGGCGGAGAAGTACGACGTTCGCCCGGTGCATACGGCGGCAGAGATGCGGCTCCTGCACTCGCGCTTCCCCGAGCAGATCCGCTTGTTCGCCTGGAGCGCCGAAGGGGAAATGGAAGCAGGCGTCCTCGTCTTCGATACCGGAAGGGTTCTGCACACCCAGTACATCGGCGCGACCGAAACCGGCCGCCGCCACTCCGCGACCGACGTCATCCTCGACCACTTGATTCACGAGCGATACGCGGACCGGCCCTGGTTCGACTTCGGCGTCTCCACCGTGGACGGGGGCACGGTGCTGAACGCGGGTCTTGTCCGGCAGAAGGAAGAACTCGGCGGTCGCGCGGTCTGCTACGACGCCTACGAGATCGCCCTCTAACTCGCGCCGGTTATCGGCCCGCGCGCGCGCGGGCCAGGAAATCGTCAAAGTCCCGGATGTAGTCGGACTCGTCGTAGTAGGCGGACGCGAGCACCATGCAGACCGCGCCCGACGAGAAATTCTCCAACTCGCGCCAGGTCATCGGCCCGATATGCAAGCCGACGTTCGGCTGGATCAGCGTATGGACCTCTTCGGTTTGCCCGTCGTGCAGGCGCACCTGGAAGCTGCCGGACAGCGGCACGAGCAGCTGATGAAGGTTCATATGGGCGTGACCGGCGCGGCTGGCGCCGGCCGGGACGTCGTAAAGGTAGTAGACGCGCTCGATCGGGAACGGCGCGTGTCGCTCCGCTTCGATGAAGCAAAGCTTGCCGCGCGGGTCAGCGATGACCGGCATCTCGATGAAGGTGGCCAGGCGGGAGTTGTTCATCGGGTGCGGCCTGGGTTGGTGGCGGTATTGCGCGCAACGGCGTCACGCAACGCACGCGCCGTGGCGTTGAGATAGGCCGAGCCGTAATGGACGTCGGGCTCGAGGTAGGCGCCCTCCGCCCACTCGTTCCAGGCGTTGACCGCCACGACCGGCCGCCCGAACAACGGCAAATCGATAGCCCGCTCCACCAGAGCCTGCAGCCAAGCCTTGTACTTCTGTGGGGTCGAGCCCGCGACTGTATGGCCGCGGTTGGGCCGCCGCGAATCGTTGTCCCAGCTCGGGATGGCCGACTTGATCAGCGGGAACGCCGGCGCAGGTTCGTCCAGCGAGGCCCGGATAACATCGTCGTATCCGGTCACGATGCCTTGGAAGTCGCCGGAAAACGCCTCGAGCACCTCATGCTTGCGAACGCGCGCCGTAAGCTTGTGGGGCGGGAACTCCATGGCTCCGTCCAAGCCATACGGACGCGGGTCCTCCGCATCGAAGGTCTGTGACATGAAGATCAGCGGATTGAGGCCGTGATCGCGTTCCCACTTGCGGCGCCAGCGCTCGAGCGTCTTCTCCGGCTCCGGAATGGCCAGCAGGCGGTAGATCACGAACAGCGGCCGGCCTTCTAGGCGCAGGTAGCGAGGATCGCGCATATGTCGGGCGAGGTCGGCCAGCAGCGCGTCCTCGTCCTCGGCGCGGTAGCGCTGCTCCAGAAGGATATCGCGGTCGCCGCCGTCCCAGGTGCGCGTCCAGTTCTCGTTCGCCCAAATTAGCAGGAACGGCATCGCCAAGTCCGACTGCAGAAACTGTTCGATCGGTCGCTCGAGCACGCGCTTTCCGTCGAACCAATAGTAGTAGAAGGCGAATGCCCCGACCCCCGCCGCACGAGCGAGCTCGGCCTGCCGGCGCATGACGGCTGGATCGAGCAGATTGTAGAAACCGAGGTCGCGCGGAATGCGGGGCTGGTAGTGGCCGGGAAACCGTGGCGCCCCGCGAGCCAACTGACGCCACTCCGTGAACCCAGGTCCCCAGTTCAGGTCGTTCTCCGGAATGGCGTGAAACTGCGACAGGTAGAAGGCCAGGACCAAAGGGTCGCCCGCCGAAGTCAGGGCCGAGCGATCGGCCAGGAGGTCAGGCCGAAACGCCTCGAAGTCGGGTCCTGGAGCAGTGAACTTGGTGTGCTCGCGCACGGCGATGGAGCCGGCCCCTCCGGCAGGGGCCGGCGTCTCGTCCATGGGAGAATAGGTGAAGGCGCCGGCCGAGAACTCCTCCTCGTCGAGCACGGCGCGGAAGGTCGGCAGGCCGTCGCCGAGGATCGGCTCCTCGAAGGCGAATTCGAAGCCGTAGCGGCCGGTGCCCATATCACGAAGGTCGGTGCGCTCGAGGTTGGCGACTTGCTGGCCGATGACGCGACCGTCGACCAGCACCTCGATCCGCACCGGCTTTTCCGGCGTCTCCGGCACCCAGGCCCAGCCACGGGTGCGCCGGCGCGACAGTCGATCGACCACCAGGCGCGCGCGTTGCTGTTCGCCCTGCTTGTAGACATCCGCAGGCGCGTTAGCGACCCGGCCGGAGCCGCGCGCCGCAGCCGCCTCGGCCTGGGCGACAGCAGCCGCGAAGTCGTCGTCCAGCGCGTCTGTCCGCCCGCCGCCCAACCGCGCCCGCAACTGCGGAAGCGCTGCACGGAACCGATCGATCTCCTCGAAGCCGGCCCCTTTCTGGCGGTAGAGGTCGTCCAACGCCGCCAGGCCTGCGACCGCCGCCTTGGGCGAGACCAGTCGGGTCTGAACGGCGCCGCGGATGCCGATCTCCCACTCGTACAGACTGGCGGCGAAGCCAGGCCGTTCTCGATCGGAGTTCAGTTGCGCGCCGTGCTGTCGAACCGCGCAGAGCCGCTGGGTGCTCGCCGCCGCACAACCCGCGCGTCCAACCGAATTCAGCACGACCGCGAGGTCCACCAGCCTGTGGATCTCGAAACCGGCGAAACTGTGCAGGAAGTCGGCGGTGGGGAACGCTTCTCGGCGGATCAGCATCGTCGTCGGCTCGCCGACGGGATTGATCACCCGGCTCGCCAGGTACTCCGCGATCACAGGAAGCTGGAACTGCATCCAGTCCTGGCCCTGGAAGTGCTGCGGCTGGCGGATGGTCCTGCCGAAGGCGTCAATGACGTCCCGGTGCGAGAAGGCGAAGAGGTGGCGCGCGTCCTTCTCCATAACACGGAGCAGTTCTTCCAGCGCCTGCGGATAAAGCCGATCATCGTCGTGCAGGAATTTGACGAAGGGCGAGGCGGCGTTGGCCCACACATGCGCGCTGTTGCGTGCGGGGCCCTGCCTCGGCCCTTCGATCAATCGGATACGCGGGTCACGGAACCGGGCCACGAGCTCGGACACCGACAGGTCGAGGCTGTCGTCCGAGATCAGAAGCTCGAAGTCCGCGAAGCTCTGAGTGAGGGCGCTCGACACGGCTTCCACCAGAAACTCCGTCCGGTATGCCGGAATGCCGACCGTGACCTTCGCCATCCTGCTCCGCCCTGACGCCGGGGGTAGCACTAGCCAGACGGCTCCGGCAGCGCAACCTGACGGCGCGGCCAGCGAGGCTTCGCACCGGTCGCCACCACTCCGCCCCTTTCCGGCGGCACAGCGCCAAAGCCCGGCCATCCTTGCGCCGGTTCAGGTAGGCTGTTACCCACCGGCCGTTTCGGAGAGCAGATGGACACCGCGACTCACATGCTGCGGACCGGACGGCGCGGCGTGCTGTTCGAGTTCCAGATGGCCTTTCAGGACCTGCAGAGCTCTATTCAGCGGTTCGATCTGGCCTGGTCGCTGGCGTCACACGACGTGGTCTCGCGCTATCGCGGCTCGATCCTGGGCCCGTTCTGGATCACCCTCTCGATGGCCGTCATGGTGCTGGGCATCGGCCTGATCTACGGCAACCTGTTCGGCATGGAGCTGGAGCGGTTCCTGCCGCTGGTGGCGCTCGGCATCGTCTTCTTCGGCGCCGCGTCGAGCATGATCACCGAGGGCTGCCAGACCTATGTGCTGGCCGCGCCGATGCTGTCGCAGACCGCCCTGCCGATGTTCACCTTCGTCTGGCGCACGGTGCTTCGGAATCTGATCGCGCTCAGCCACCACCTGGTGATCGTCATCGTGGTGCTGCTCTATTTCGGCTACTGGCGCCACATGAACCTGCTGGGCGGCCTGGTCGGCGTGGTCTTCATGGTGCTCAACGCTAGCTGGATGAGCATGCTGGCCGCGCTGACGTCGGCGCGCTACCGCGACATCCCCCAGGTGATCACCTCGCTCATGCAGTTCGCCATCTTCATCACCCCGGTGTTCTGGCCCGCCGATCGGCTCAACGGGGCCAAGCATGTCGTCCTGGCGCTGAACCCCTTCTTCCACATGCTGGAGGCGATCCGCGCGCCCCTCATGGGAACGCCGACGATGCCGCACACCTACGGCTTCCTGGCGCTCATGGCCGTGGTCGGCTGGGGCCTCACCTTCAGCCTGTTCGCGGTGACGCGGCGCCGGATCGTTCACTACCTATGAAGCTTGCGCTCAGGTCCCCTCCCAAGACGAGAACCGCCGACGAACTGTCGAAGGGCCCGCCCGCGTCGATCGCCTGCCGCGACCTGACGCTGCGCTTTCCGGTCTATGGCGCGGACGCCAAGTCGCTCAAGAAGCGGCTGGCCGCCGTGGCGGTGGGCGGGCGGCTGGGCTCGCACGCCGGCGTCACCGAGGTCACTGCGCTTAGCCACGTGAACCTGGAGCTCAAGGCCGGCGACCGGCTGGGCCTGGTCGGCCACAATGGCTCGGGCAAGACCACGCTGCTGCGCGCGCTCTCTGGGGCCTACGAGCCCGACGAGGGCCAGGTGGAGGTGCAGGGCCGCATCGCCGCCCTGCTCGACCTATCGCTCGGCATCGACCCGCTGGTCACCGGCTTCGAGAACCTGCGCATCCGCGGCCGCATCGCCGGCATGAGCGCCCGCGAGGTGCAGGCGCGGATGGACGAGATCGCTGAATTCAGCGGCCTGGGCGCCTTCCTCGCCATGCCGGTGAAGACCTACTCGGCCGGCATGCGCGCCAGGCTGGCCTTCGCCGCGGCCACCGCCGTCGACGCCGACGTCCTCTTGATGGACGAGTGGATCGCCGTTGGCGACGCCGAGTTCCAGAAGCTGGCGCACCGGCGGCTGCTGAGCCTGGTCGAGCGGGCGGGCATCCTGGTGCTCGCCTCGCACGACACCGACCTCTTGCGGCTCTACTGCAACAAAGTCATGCGGCTAGACGGCGGCGTCGCTTCGGCGGTCGAGGACATCCGCAAGCTCGACGAGCTGCTGGCGGCCTGACGCCCCGCGGCGTGCGCGAGCGCGCCGGCCACCGTCGCCGCGAACGCCTGCGGCGCGCACTCCGCCCGGACGCGCGCCAAGGCACCGGCCCGCACCGCTTCCCACAGCGCGGCATCCTCGTAGAGCCGCTGGCAGGCGCGGGCGAACGCGTCAGGCGCGTCGCCGACCGCCACGGCCTTGCCGTCCTCCCAGCCGAGCTGGCCGGCGAGCAGGGAGGTGACCGCGGCCGGAAGCCCCCATCCGGCCGCCTCATGCACCTTCATGGGGATGCCCGCGGCGTAACGCGTGGGCGCGATGAACAGCCGGCTCTGGGCGTACAGCGAGCCCAGATCCTCGACACGCCCCAGCAGCTGCACCCGGTCGCTGGCGAGCGCCTGTAGCCGCGGAGCGCCATTGCGGCCGGCGACGCGGAGGATCCAGTCGGCGCCGATCATCGCGTCGAGCTTCGGCATCACCTCCCGCACGAAGAAGTCCAGCGAATCGGCGTTGGGCGAGTCGTCCTCGTCCATCGCGCCGACGAAGAGGATATCGCGGCGGTCCTCGAACGGGGTGGCGGCCGGGTGCGGCTCCAGCGCATGGCCCAGCACGCGCACGTCGGCCACGCCCGCCTGGCGGAAGACCTCGGCCTCGACCGGGTTGACCGCCAGCACCACGCCCACGCCTTCGGTCAGCGCCAGCTCGCTCGCCATGCCGTCCTTGGCCGGTGGCTTCTGCCCGTTGAGGCGCGAGCGCACTTCCTCACGCAGGAAGAAGATCGCCTCGGCGTCGTAGACCACCTTGGACAGCGGCAGGAAGCCGGGCGCCTCCGCCAGCGCCGTCCGGAATACCTCCATGTTATGCGGCCGGCTGACGACCGCGGCGTCGTAATAGCCGGGTCGCTGGCGCATGAAGTCGGCGAGCCCCTTCACGCCCAGCTCGCCGGCGATCTCCACCTCCGGCGGCAGGATGCGATAGGCGTCCTCGTAGTCGCAGTCGCCGAACACCAGCGGATAGTAGGTGACGAACCAGCCGGCCTCGACCGCGGAGCGCAGCAGCTCGAGCGCGCGCGGATAGCCCGCACCCATCTGCGGGTAAGGGATCTGGTCGTCGACGATCAGCAGCCGCCCGCGGCCGTCGCCGCGCATGCGTGCCTGAACGAGCGCCGTCCCGGGCGCCAGGTGGCTCGCCTCGAGCGTCGCCTTATGGCGGGCGTGGAAGAGCTTGTAGTGATCCTGCTGCAAGGCCAGCGCGGCCGCCGAGCTGGACGAACTGCCGAACTCGAAGTGCGAGATCTGGATCCGCGGGTCGTAGCCGATCCGCAGGCCCGCCTCGCGGATCCGCATGCAGTAGTCGGTCTCTTCGTAGTAGGCCGGGGCGAACGCCATGTCGAAGCCGCCGAGCCGCTCGAACACCGCCCGCGGCGTCATCAGGAAGGCGCCTGAACAGTAGTCGACGTCACGGCGGAATTGGAACTCCGCCGCCCACGGGTCGCCCTCGCGCCCGAAGCCCAGGCAGGTGCCGTCGTTCCAGATGATCGATCCGGCTTCCTGTAGCCGGCCCTTCAGGAGCACGATCTTGCCGCCGACCGCCCCCAGGTCGGGTTCGGCGTCGAGGCGCTCGACGGCGGCGGCGATCGAGCCCGGGACTACGCGGGTGTCGTTGTTCAAGAGCAGCAGGTGGCGGCCGCGCGCCAGCTCTGCACCCTGGTTCACGGCGCGCAGAAAATGCAGGTTCTCGGCGTTGCGGACGATCCGCGCGCCATCCAGCCGGTCGAGCAGATCGCCCGTTTCGTCGGACGAGGCGTTGTCGACGATGATCACCTCGGACGCGACGTCCATCGCCCAGACGAGCGAGCGCAGGCATTCGAAGGTGAGCTCGGCCTGGTTGAACAGGACCAGCAGGATCGAGACCTGAGGCGTCTCCGAGGTGGGCAGGCGCAGCCGCTCGCCACCTTGCAGGAACGGCTCGAGTTCGGCGCGACACAGCTCGCGGAAGGCCGCCTTCGGATCCGGCATGTTGAGGAAGATGTCGGCCTCCACCCCAGCGGTGGGAAAGGCGTGGCGGCCGGGGATCAGCACGGTTCGGCCGCAGTCGGTGAGCGCGCGCGCCAGCACCCTGGGCGTCCAGGCGGCGTAGAAGGCCTCCGGCGAGGCAGGCTCCAGCTCGACGCCGGCCCGCGCCCAGCGGTATCCGGCATGCTCGCAGGTGTGGAAGATCAGCCGCTCCAGCGCATGCGCCAGGGTGCCATCCTTCTGGCCGGCCTCCTCGTCGAACTCTTGCCAGTCGAGATCGAGGTCGAGCAGGGGCTTCAGCGCCGCGGTGCGCGCCCAGAACATGAAGCCGGCGGGGAAGTCGAGCGGGCTGTCGGGATAGAGGGTGAAGCCGATCCGTTCGGCCAGCCGGCGGCAGGCGTCGTAGTTCTCGGTCCAGATCATGTGCCGGCGCACCAGGTGGAAGGTGCGCGGGGCCAGCACGCCGAGCTTCGGCAAGCGGGCGAAGGCCTCCATGGCGCCGCGCGCGATCGAGGGTCCGCCGATCAGGTCGCGCAGCAGGAACTCCCGCCAGCCGGCCAGGAAATCGGTGTGGCTGGAGACCTTGGTGTGCAGGATCAGCACGAGCTCGTGACTGTCCCAGACGTCGCGGCAGGCGACCAACTGCGGGGCGACGTTGCGTCCCCGATTGGGGGTCACGCGGACGTCCAGCGAGCCCAGGGGCCAGCCGTCGAACGCCTTCAGCACCGCCTCGCGCTTGGCCTCGGAATCCGTCGTCACCACCATGTCGGCCGGGAACGGCAGGCGGCGCAGCAGCGCCGCCATCTCCGGCAGCACCTCGACGTGGTAGGCGTGCAGCAGCACCGCCGTGGAGAGCGGCGGGGCAGAGGGCTCGTAGTCCAGCGGCAGGCGGAGCACCGGCTCCCAGATCACCGGCGGCGGCACGCGGCCGAGGTACAGCATCAGCCAGATCACCGGCTTGCCGAGCGCGCGGAGGAAGGCCCGCAATTGCGGCCGTTCCAGCACCACCTCGCGGACGCTCATGACAAGGCGGTACAGCGGCTTCTTCATAGCCGCCTTGGCGTGGGCGATCGCGCTCATGCGGCCATCAAGCACGCACCGCGACTCGGGTCCACCCTGGCGGCCGAAGCGGCCGCGCGGCTACTTCTTGGCGGGCTTCGGCGCCGGCGGCGGAGCACATTTCCCGGCCCGTCCCTGCACGACGTAGAAGAGCGCGCGGTTCTGGGCGTAGTTGAAGTGCTCGGCGATGGGCGTCGTCGACTCACCGGTGAGCAGGCTGGGCGCCGATTCGGGAGCGCCCTGAGCGCCTGCCGCCATCATCGTCTGCTGGTTCCAGCGCGTCAGCGCCGGCGTGCAGGCGGCCACCACGGCCTGGGACACCGCCTCGGCGCCATCGGTCGACGTCGCCAGGGTGTAGCCCCAGCGGTGCAGGCAGTCGTCAAGCGCTGCCGACGGCTCGACAGCCACGACCGGAGCCGGCGCGCCTGGCGCCAGGTTGACGCTCGGAGTCGTCTCAGCCTCGGTGAACGGGGTGCAGATCCGCGAGCCCGCGCTCCGCTGGTGTTCGGCGTTGTTGCAGGCGGTTAGGCCTATGGCCACGAGCGCCATTCCTGCGACCAGCAAGGATCGGCCCATCATCATCCTCCCTCGGAAGCTAGCCTCGCTTTAGAGACGCGACGGAAACGTGGCAGTTCCGAGTTGGATGCGTCCGCCTAGGTCAGCCAGTCGACATAGCCGTACTTGGCCAGCCACAGGAGGCCGAGTTCGACGTTGCGCTGTCGCTCAGGCGGGAAGGCCGCCAGCACCGCGCCGACGGTCGCCGCCTGGCCGCCGGCGATCAGCTCGAAGGCGCGAAGGCATTCGGCGAAGCTCGCCCGCCATCCCGGGAACACCATGTCGAGCCCCACGCCTTCCGAACGCCGCACGGCCTCGACCGTTGCGCCCGCCGCGATGGTGAGACGTGATTCCCGCGACAGGACATGGGTCGCAAAACCGGCGAAGTCGCGGAACGGGTCGCCTTTCACCGGATCCTCGCCATGCCGCGTGTGCGGCGTCCGCCCGCCCACGCGCAGCCGGGCGAGGTCATCGACCAGCCCGTTGATCTGGCGGGCGACGACCTTCCAGTCGAAGCTCTCGAGGACCCGCGCTCGGCCAGCTTCGCCCATGCGATGGCGCAGCTCCGGGTCGGCGAACAGCCGGGCGAGCGCGTCGGCGGCGCGGCCGACGTGCACGGCCGTGTGCTGGGCGATCACCCCCGCATAGGCCTGGTAGCTTTGCGCCTGCAGGATGTGATTGAGCGCGATGGGCCGACCCAACCGCCCGGCCGGGCCGATCAACGTCGGGACCAGAAATCCTTCGATCCCGTCGCGCACGGTGAAGCGATAGCCGTCCCAGTCGCTCGCCACCACCGGCCGGCCCGCCGCCATCGCCTCTAAGGGGGTGAGGCCGAAGGTCTCCTGAATGTTGTCGACCAGCGATAGGAAGACGTCGCTCGCGGCCCAGAGGTCGGCGACCGTGGCCTGATCGTTGCCGTCCATCAGGCGGACGTCGACGTCCGGCGCGTGCGCCTTCGCCGCCTGTTCGTAGAGCGGCCGGTCGGCGTCGCCGGGGAACCAGCCGGCCATGACGAAGCAGGCCTTCCTGCCCGTCCGGCGCGCAGCCTGCTGCACCGCCTGAAACATCGGCTGCGGAAAGGCCTTCTCGTAGTAGGAAAGCCGCCCGACCCAGAACACTAGAACGTCATCGTCCGCCAGCCCCAGCTGGGCGCGCATCCGCGCCCGCGCGTCAGGTCGATCGGCCCGCGCGGCGTAGGCCTCGCCGTCCACGCCCAGCGGCACGATCGGCAGCTGGGGCTGCGGCGGTCGCACGCCGCTGGTCCGCTCGCCGAGGAAATCGCCATAGTCCTCGAACATTCGCGCAACCGCTTCGCGCACCGAAGGCGACGTGCAGATCAGCGCGTCCCACGGCTGCACCGGCGAGATCAGCGCCTGGGAAATCATGTCCCGGATCGTCGGCGGCGCCAGCGTGTGGATCAGGCCGAGCAGGCTGTAGCTGCGGTCGCCGCCGCTCCGCCGCCTGACCCAGGCGAGTTCGTTGAGGTAGGGCTGGCCGCGCAGCAAGGCGCCGGACGCCGCGGGAACCGCCTGGTTGAGCACCGTGTCGCTGGTGATCCGAACGGACGCCTCGGCCTCGCCCAGCAGCGCGCGCCGAGCATCCGCCGCCGTGGTGTTGGCCAGCGTGAGAACGTCGAGCTGTTCGAAGCCGCCATGCCGCGCCAGCGCCTGGTAGAGCTGGAGATTGGCCACGTCCTTGCCGAACGGATTGGCCCCCAGGCCCATCTGCCCGGGCGGATGAAAGATGGAGAGCCTGGCCGCCATTCGCGGCGATTAGCACGCGCCGCGAGCACGCCCAAACGTAGCCGGCGGGAGAGCGCCGTGATGGAGAGGCGCCGGATCGCTCGCCGTCAGCGACCGCGGCCTACGGCACGGGGTGCTGGCCGAGCGGTTCGGATGAGGGGGCGGCGGATCTCGCAAGATCAAGCCGGTACGTAGGTCAGTCGGACGGTGTCCTCGCCGATCAGGTCGTGGCCGGCCAGGCGGAGCGGCGGCGTGGGGCCGGCGAAGAAGGGCGCGCCGTGGCCGAGCACCGCAGGGCGGACATAGAGCTGATACTCGTCGAGCAGGCCGAGGTTGGTGAGGCTCTGCGCCAGGCCGGGGCCGCCGACTTCGATCTCGCCGGCCTGCTGGGACTTCAGCTCGCGGATCGCGGTGGCGAGGTCGCCCTGGATCAGGGTCGCGTTGGGTCCGACCGATTTCAGCGTGCGCGACACGACCCATTTCGGCAGGCGACGCCAGGCCTCCGCGAAGGCGTGCAGATCCTCGCTCCACGCGGGATCGTCTTCCTCCCAGTACTGCATGAGCTCGTAAACGCGCCGGCCGTAGAGGCTGCCGGTCAGTTCGCGCGCGCGCTCGATGAAGTGTTGGAAGAGGCCGGGGCCGGGCTCCATCTTGTCGTGATCGACGTAGCCGTCCAGGGACTGGCTCATTCCGTACACGAGCTTCGCCATGCTGCAGGACCTCCAAACGCGCGGGCAGGATAGAACTGGGTCGGCGCGCGAAGCTAGAACGGCGCGGCCCAGCCGCCGCCCAGCGCCTGGACGAGGGCGACGGCCGTGGTCTGCCGCGCGCCGGCCGCCTGCACCAGAGTGCGCCTGGCGCTCAGCGCCGTCGCCTGGGCGGTGACCACATCCGTGTAGGCCACCTGCCCCTCCTTGTACTGGTTGAGCAGGATGGTCGCGGCCTGATCGGCGTCGGAGGCCGCCTGGCGGCGCAGGTCGTACTCGGCGCCCAGCGTGCGCTGGGAGGCGAGCTGGTCCTCGACGTCCTGGAAGGCGGCGAGCACCGTCTGGCGATATTCGGCGACGGCCTGGTCGTAGCCCGCGCGCGCGCCCTTGATCCGAGCGTTGGTCGCGCCGCCGTCGAACAGCAACTGGGCGGCGGAGACGCCGAACGACCAGACGCTGGACGAGGCGCCCAGGAGGCCGCTGAGCTCGTTCGCCGCGAAGCCGTAGGAGCCGGTCAGCGTCAGGCTGGGGAACCAGGCCGCGGTCTCGACGCCGATCTGCGCACTGGCAGAGGCGGCGCGGCGCTCGGCGGCGGCGACGTCGGGCCTGCGCTGCAGCAGGGTGGAAGGCACGCCCGCCGGGATGTGCGGCAGGGCGGCGCGCCAGTTCGGGTCGGCCGCCAGGCTGAAACTCGAGGGGGTCTCGCCGACCAGCACGGCGATCGCGTGCTCGAAAGTCGCGCGGGTGCGCTTCAGCCCCTCCAGATCAGCCTGGGTTCCGGCGAGCTGGCTCTGAGCCTGCAGCATGTCGCTCTTCGCCGCGACACCCTGCTCGTAGCGGTTCTGGGTGATCTTCAGGCTGCGTTGATAGCCCTCGGAGACCTGGGTCAGCAGAGCGATCTCCAGGTCGGCCTGGCGCAGCTGGAAGTAGCTGGAGGCGAGCGTCGCCTGGGCCGAGAGCGTCGCGCCGGCGAGGTCCGCCTCGCTGGCCTGAGCCGCGCCCTTCGCGCCTTCGACGGAGCGGCGGATGCGGCCCCAGACGTCCGGCTCCCAGGTGGCGCCGGCGCTCAGCCGATAGGTGGTCGAGGACTGGCCGCGGCCGCTGGAGACGATGTTCGTTCCGCCGCCGCCCGGCGTAGTCACGATCGCCCCGCCGCTGCCGCCGCCGGAACGGGTGGCGCCGCCGCTGAGGTCGAGCGTCGGAAAGAAAGCCGCGCGTTGCTCGCGCAAAGTCGCCGAGGCCTGGCGGTAGGCCGCTTCCGCGGCGGCGACATTCTGATTGGAGACGGCGACGCGGGCCTCCAGGGCGGTCAGCGCCGGGTCCTCGAAGATCGTCCACCATTCGCCACGCGGGATCGTGTCGCCGGGCTGGGCAGGGTTCCACCCCTGCTCCTTGTAGCCCGAGGCGACCGGCGCGCTCGGGCGATGATAGTCCGGCCCGACCGCGCAAGCGCAGAGCGCCGCGGCGGATGCAGTGCAGGTCAGGAGGCGAAGGAAGCGGTTCAGCATGGGGTTCACTCGGCCGCGGCGGGCGCGGGTCCGCCGGCGCGGCTAAGGAAGCGCTCGTCCCCACGCCGGCGGCGCAGCTTGTCCAGGTAGACGTAGACGACGGGCGTGGTGAGCAGGGTCAGAAGCTGGCTGGCGATCAGCCCGCCGATGATGGCGACGCCGAGCGGCTGGCGCAGCTCCGAGCCTTCGCCAAAACCGATCGCCAGCGGCAGCGCGCCGAGCGCCGCGGCCAGCGTGGTCATCAGGATCGGCCGGAAGCGCAGCAGGCAGGCCTCGCGCACCGCCTCGACCGCGGGAAGCCCCCGCGCACGCTGGGCCTCGATCGCGAAGTCGATGATCAGGATGGCGTTCTTCTTGACGATGCCGATCAGCAGGAAAACCCCGATCAGGGCGATGATCGAGAACTCCATCTTGAACAGCAGCAGTGCGGCGACCGCGCCGACGCCCGCCGACGGCAAGGTGGAAAGGACGGTGATCGGGTGGATCAGGCTCTCATAGAGCACGCCGAGCACGATGTAGATCGCGACAAGCGCGGCGAGGATCAGCAGCGGCTGACTCTTCAGTGATTGCTGGAAGCTCTGCGCGGTCCCCTGGAACGAGCCGCGCACATTGGTCGGCATCGCGATGGCGGCCTCGGCCTGGGCGAATGAAGCCTCGGCGTCGCTCAGCGACTTTCCATCCGCCAGGCTGAAGGAGATGGTCGCCGCCAGCTGGGCGTCCTGGTGGTTGACGCTGGCCGGGCTGGACCGCTCGACGAAGGTGGCGAGCGCCGGCAAGGGCGTCAGCTGGCGCGCGCTGATGCTGACCCCTCGCCCCGAGGCCGAATCGCGCAGTCCCGGATTGGCCTGGGCGGTCGACGCAGTCGATGTCTGCGCCGTCGACGAACTCGCAGCCGTCTCGGCCGCGATCGGCGCATAGGCTTGCGTGATCGCGGTGCTGGGCGCGCTGACCGGCGCCGATCGCGCGATCGGCTGGAACACCGACTGGGGCGGCTGGCGGATGTTCGGCGCGGAAGTCGTCGTGCGGCCGACCGGGACGTACACGGCGTTCAGCGAGTCCGCGCCCTGGCCGTAGGGCTGGGCGTTCTGCAGCACCACGCTGTACTGATTGATGTCCTCGTAGAGCGTGGCGACCTGGCGCTGGCCGAAGCTGTCGTAGAGGGCGTTGTCGACGTCGCGCGGCGTGACGCCCACGCGGGACGCGCTGTCGCGGTCGATGTTCACGTAGAGCTCAACGCCGTTATCCTGTGCATCGTTGTCGACGTCGGTGAGCGTCGGGTCGCCCTTGAGCTGCTGCGTCAGCTTGACGGTCCAGGCGGTCAGGTCGGCGTCGTTGTCGGACTTCAGCGTGTACTGATAGTTGCCCGACCCGCCGCGGCCGCCCATGCGCACGTCCTGCTGCGGGTTGAGGAAGGCCGACACGCCGGTCACCCGGCTGAGCTTCGGCCGCAGGCGCTGGATCACCGCGCTTCCCTTGACGCCATCGCGTTCGCCGGGCGGCTTCAATTGCACCGCCAGGAAGCCGCCGCCGGCACGTCCGCCGCCGGTGAAGCCGACCACCGACTGCACCGCTGGATCGCGGCCGATGATGTCCTGTATCTGCTTCAGCTTGCGTCCCATGGCCTCGGCCGAGATGCTCTGGTCGGCGCGCAGGAAGCCGTTCAGCCGGCGGCTGTCCTGCTGCGGGAAGAAGCCCTTCGGCACGGCGGTGTAGAGGAAGACGTTCAGCCCAATCACCACCGCCAGGATCAACAGGATCAGCGGCTTGTGGCCGAGCGCGAAGTCGAGGCTGTCAGCGTAAGCCTGGAGCAGCCGGTCCCAAACCCGCTCGAACGCGCGGGCGATGCGGTTCGGCTTGTGGCGGACCTCGCGACGCAGCAGCCAGGCGCACATCATCGGCGTCGTGGTCAGCGAGATCAGCAGCGAGATCATCACGGCCGCTGAAAGGGTCACGGCGAACTCGCGGAACAGCCGGCCGACCTGGCCGCCCATGAACAAGAGCGGGATGAAGACCGCCACCAGGCTGACGCTGATCGACAGCACGGTGAAGCCGACCTCGCGCGCGCCGAGCAGGGCCGCCTTGAACCGGTCCATGCCGGCCTCGATGTGGCGGCTGGTGTTCTCCAGCACGACGATGGCGTCGTCGACAACGAAGCCGGTGGCGACCGTCAACGCCATCAGGCTGAGGTTGTTGATCGAGAACCCCAGCAGGTACATCACGCCGAAGGTGCCGAGCAGCGAGACCACGGTGGCGACGGCCGGTATCACGGTCGCCCGCCCGCTGCGCAGGAAGGCGCTGACCACCAGCACCACCAGAACCACGGAGATCAGCAGCGTCACCTCGATCTCGTGCAGCGAGGCGCGGATCGAGGTCGTGGCGTCGGACGCCACCTCGATCTTGATGTCGCTCGGCAGGTCGGCCTGCAGTTCCGGCAGGATCGCCCGCACCGCGTCGACGGTGGCGATGACGTTGGCGCCGGCCTGCTGGGTGACGTTGACGACGATGGCGTCACGGCCGTTGAACAGGCCGGCCGTGCGGATGTCTTGCACGCCATCGCTGACCGTGGCGACGTCGGTCAGCCGCACCGGCGCGCCGTTGCGCCAGGCGATGACCAGGTCCTTGAAGTCGGCCGCGGTGTGGCCCGGCTTGGGCGTGTAGATCTGCAACCGGCGCAGGCCCTCGTCGACCGCGCCCTTCGGCCGGTTGGCCGCGGCCGACTGGATCGCCGCGCGCACATCCTCGCCGGAGAGGCCGTAGGCGTTCAGCGCATAGGGGATCAGGTCGACCCGCACCGCCGGCAACGAGGCGCCGCCGATCTCCACCTCGCCGACGCCGTCGATCTGGCTCAGCCGCTGCTGCAGGATGTTGCTGGCCAGGTCGTACATCTGGCCCCGCGTGTGGGTGGGCGAGGTCAGCGCCAGGATGATCACCGGCTGGGCTGCGGCGCTGCGCTTGCGATAGGTCGGGTTGGAGCGGAGCGTCGAGGGCAGGTCGACGCGCGCGGCGTTGATCGCCGCCTGCACTTCGCGCGCGGCCACGTCGATGTTCTTGGAAAGGTCGAACTGCAGGCTGATGCGGGTCGAGCCGGTCGAGCTCTGCGAAGTGATCTCGTTGGTGCCGGAGATAGTCGCCAGGCGCCGCTCCAACGGCGTGGCGACGCTGGAGGCCATGGTCGCCGGGCTGGCGCCCGCCAGGTTCGCGCTGACCGAGATCGCCGGATAGTCGACGTTCGGCAGCGGCGCGACCGGCAGCACCAGGAAGCCGGCGATCCCCGCCAGGGCGATGCCGATGGTCAGCAGAATGGTGGCGATCGGCCGGCGTATGAAGGGCGCGGAGAGGTTCACGCCGCTGGCTCCGGATCGGGCTCCCCGGACGCCGCGCCGGTCGTCCGCTTGCTGGGCGCCAGCCGGTCGAAGGCAAGATAGATCACCGGCGTGGTGAAGATGGTCAGCAGCTGGCTGACGATGAGGCCGCCGAAGATGGCGACGCCGAGCGGGCGGCGTAGCTCCGCGCCCTCGCCGAAGCCGATCATCAGCGGAACCGCGGCGAACAGCGCCGCCATGGTGGTCATCAGGATCGGCCGGAAGCGCAGCAGCGCGGCCTGGTGGATCGCCTCGCGCGGGCTCTTGCCCTCGTTGCGCTCCGCGTCGATCGCGAAGTCGATCATCATGATCGCGTTCTTCTTCACGATGCCGATCAAGAGGATCAGGCCGATGATGGCGATCACCCCCAGCTCGTGACCGGTCAGCATCAGGGCGAGCAGCGCGCCCACCCCCGCCGAGGGCAAGGTCGAGAGGATGGTCAGCGGGTGGATGTAGCTCTCGTAGAGCACGCCCAGCACGATGTAGACGCAGACCACCGCCGCCAGGATCAGCCACAGCGTGTTGCCGAGCGAGCTTTCGTAGGCGCCGGCCGAGCCCAGCATGGTCATGCTGACCGACGTCGGCATGCCGAGCTTGGCGACGGACTTGTTGATCGCGTCCACCGCCGAGCCCAGCGGCACGCCAGGCGCGGTGTCGAAGTTCACGGTGGCCGCCGGAAACTGGGCGACGTGGACCACCTGCAGCGGCGCCGGCGCCTCGCGCAGGGTCGCAATGGCGGAGAGCGGCGTGGTCGAGCCGCCGCTGATCGGGATCTGCAGCTGGCCCAGGCCCTCCGCCGTGGCGGCCAGGCCGGGGTCCGCCTCCAGGATCACCCGATACTGGTTGGTCTCGGTGAAGATGGTCGAGACGATCCGCTGGCCGAACGCGGAATACAGCGCATCGTCGACGGTCGCGGGGCTGACCCCCAGCCGGGCGGCGGTGTCGCGGTCGAGGTCGACATAAATCGCGGGCGCGGTCGCCTGCGCATCGGTCGAGACGTTGGCGAGCTGGCGCACGGTGGAGAGCTTGGCGGCGACCTTGCCGGCCCACTCCTGCACCGCCTGGGTGTTCGCCCCCTCCAGCGACAGCCGGTACTGGGTGGGACCAGTCTCGGAGTCGATGGTCAGATCCTGCGTCGGCTGCAGATACAGCGTGACGCCGGGAACCGCTGCGGCGCGCGCCTTCAGCCGGCGGATGATCGAGTCCTGCGAGCCGTGGTCGCGGTTGAAGTTGATCAGCATCTGGCCGGTGTGCAGCATGCTGTTGGCCGAGGCGTCGACGCCGACCAGCGAGCTCAGGTTCTCGACCGCAGGGTCCTTGAGCACCTCCGCCGCCACCTGCTTCTGCAGCTCGCTCATCCGCGCGAAAGAGACGTCCTGCGCCGCCTCGACGCGGGCCTGCAGCTGGCCGGTGTTCTGCACCGGGAACAGACCTTTGGGCATGACGAGATAGAGCAGCACCGTCAGCGCCACCGTACCGACAGCCACCAGCAGCGTCGCCTTCTGGCGATCCAGCACCCAGATCAGAGCGGCGTCGTAGCGGCCCAGCAGGCGGTCGAAGAGCGCCTTCGAGCGGCGGCCGATGGCGCTGTCCTCGGCCTTCTCGTCGGCCTTCAGCCAGCGCGCCGCCAGCATCGGCGTCAGCGTCAGCGAAACCACCGCCGAGATCAGGATGGTGATCGCCAACGTCACCGCGAACTCACGGAACAGGCGGCCCACCACCTCCTGCATGAACAAGAGCGGGATCAGCACTGCGATCAGCGAGATCGTCAGCGAGATGATGGTGAAGCCGATCTGCTTGGCGCCCTTCAGCGCCGCCTCGAACGGCGTCTCCCCCTCCTCCACGTGGCGGGAGATGTTCTCCAGCATGACGATGGCGTCATCGACCACGAACCCTGTGGCGATGGTCAGCGCCATGAGGCTCAGATTGTTGAGGCTGTAGCCCAGCAGATAGGTGACGCCAAGCGTGCCGATCAGCGAGACCGGCACTGCCAGGCTGGCGATCGCGGTCGCCCGCAGGCTGTGCAGGAACAGGAAGATCACCGCCACCACCAGGGCGACGGCCAGGAACAGCTCGAGCTCGACGTGATGGACGCTCGCCCGGATGCCCAGCGTGCGGTCGGAGAGCACCGTCACCTTCACCGAAGCCGGCAGGCTGGCGGTCAGGTCCGGGAGCTGTTTCTTGATGGCGTCGACGGTGCCGATGACGTTGGCGCCCGGCTGGCGCTGCACGTTGACGATGATCGCCGGCATCATGTCGGACCACGCGCCGAGGCGGACGTTCTCGGCGGAGTCCACGACTTGGCTGACGTCCGAGAGTCGGATCGGCGCGCCGTTGCGGTAGCCGACCACCAGCGATTTGTAGTCCTGCGCGTCCAGCAGCTGGTCGTTGGCGTTGATGGCGTAGGCGCGCAGCGGGCCGTCGATGCTGCCCTTGGCGGCGTTGGCGTTGGCGTTGGAAATCGCGGTGCGGACGCTGTCCATGCCGAGCCCCGTGGCGGCCAGCGCCTGGGTGTCGACCTG
>Ga0268264_10000072_pt1 | contig 260791 bp, 224 predicted proteins | sample KBSSwiS32_FD_190357 | JGI IMG/M metagenome (GOLD analysis project Ga0268264, IMG submission 190357) | Switchgrass rhizosphere microbial communities from Kellogg Biological Station, Michigan, USA - KBS Switchgrass S3-2 (SPAdes) (version 2) | ecosystem: Host-associated > Plants > Roots >...
AAGGGGAAATGGCTAAAATATTTTTCATTTCCCTTTTTAATAATAAACACTCCTAGCGCTGCGGAGCTATCAATATAAGGGGTCAATCTAAGCCTGGTTGTTTCCGGGGAAAGTACTTTATTGCTTTTTCCTTGTAATGATAGTTGTGTTTCTATAATATATTTAGCTAAATCTGTAGGGGTTGTCCATAGGCCCGCAGCAGCTTGTTCGGGATAAATATGATACTTCCCCTTCACTTTTTTCCCGTCATTATAATAACCTGTTGCTAATAAATTTTCTTTATCCGCAGGCGGCGGTTGGGTATAAAAACTATTGCTCATTCCCATTGGGTTTAATACATTGTTCCACATGTATGTATCGTAAGGTTGCCCCGTTACATCTTGCAATATTAGCTGCGATATGGTTGTTCCTCCACCCGAATATTTATATCTAAGAGATGGCTCATACATTGACCGAATCGCTTTATTGTTAGCCGGCTTTTCGCCATTTAAAATTTGTATCAGTGCAGGTATGGTATCTCCTTTTTCATAACCGTCAAATCCGTGTATTGTTAGTCCTGCTGTATGGCTTAACAGATTTGCTATCGTTATTTTTTTTCCTTTTGATAGAGAGTCATAAGGAAATTTCCATGATCTCAAATAACTATTAATATCTGAATCAAGGCTCAATTTTCCTTCCTGTACTAATTTTAAAATACCAACCCCGTTTAATGATTTACTGATGGAACCTGCCTGGAATAATGTATTTGTTGTAACTGGCCGTTGTTCCGCACTATCTGCCCAACCATATCCTTTTGCCCACTCGATCTTATAATCTTTTATCAATGCGATACTTACTCCGTTTACATGATTACTTTTCATTCTGTCGGCAAGTGTAAATTGCTGATCCCCTATTTGCACCCATAAACCTAAATTGTTTTCAAACTTTTTTATTTTTGCTTGTACCTCTTTTGAATATGTTGTATTGTTTTGTCCAAGTAGAAAACTTGTTTGGATACAAAAGAATAGAAATAAAAAAAATGGTGTAAAAGCTTTTGTGTGTTTGGTCATAACGATATATTAAAAAAACCCTTTGTACATAAGATTATATTAACCGTACGCAACGGTGTTGTTTCTCACATTATTTCTCACCGGCTGCACTTTTAAAGTCCGTGATGGCCTTTCCATCATAACGATACACACTACCACAAGAGCCAAACCAAATACTTCCATCGTTAGCTTCCAAAAGTCCCAAAAAAGCTGGTGGTCCTGACATAATTTCGGTTACAGTTGGCTTTTTATTGTACAAGGATTTTGCATCATAACGGGAAAGTGACCAGACCTGCCCAATGCGAGGAGGTTCATCTGCACCGGTGGTCCAGATGTTTCCTTTTTTATCTTCGATTATAGCGTAAGCACCCTTCTGCGATACCCTAGTATAGGTTTTGCGGTCATAGCGCCAAAGACCATCAACGTCACCGAACCATATGCTTCCTTTTTTATCTTCGATTATTGACCAAACGTTTTTAAACGATTTGCCATCTTTGTTTTTTAAAACTGTAAATGTTTTCCCATCATAAAAACAGGGCTCGCCCCTTGTGCCAAACCATAATTTCCCGGATTTGTCTTCCATGATAGTAGTAAGATCATTATTGGAAAGTCCTTCTTTCGTGGTGAAATTTTGAAAAGATTTCCCATCGTAACGGCTTGCTCCACCCCCGGTGCCGAACCAAATAATACCGGCTTTATCTTCATAAATAGACATAACCGCATTATTAGCAAGTCCCTCCCTGGTTGTAAAATGTTGAAAGGTGGTCCCATTGTAATAATATACCCCTGAGTCTAAAGAAGCGAACCAAAGATTTCCGTGTCGATCTTCCAGAACATCCCAGAATCTGTGCGAACCTAGTTTACTTGTGAGATTAGTAAACGATTTTCCATCGTAGCGAAAAGCACCACTCCATGTTGCAGCAATCAAGATGTCTCCGTTTCTGGCTTGCTTTATATGCCGAACCTGACTCATAGGCACCTTGGAGGTAGCCAACTCTTTAAGTTGAGCCTCGGAGTGGCCATTGTGTTGTTTACTGAAATTATCTTGTGGTACGTTTGTTTGGTTTTGTCCGCAGGAAGTGTGAAAAACAAGCATCCAGAAGAGGGTATATACGTGTGCGTATTTCATCGTCTTGTGCGTTGATTATTTCTTTAAGATCAAATTTTTCAAATTAATCCTCCCACAATTAATTTCTTTCTCGTCAACTAATGAGTGTTTGTCGTATCGCGAAATTCTATAAAAAAGATTTTGCCCCTTTATACTTAGTCCTGTTCGAAATGGACCAACTACTCCGCTATCAAAGAGAATTGCAACATAAAAACCACTCGATTCTTTTGGATTAATAGTTCTTTTTAAAGATGACGGCTTATGAATACTATTATCCAAAAAAGATTTTAAATCTGTTATACCATAGTCTGGCAATGGTTCTTTATCAAGTGCCATTGTATCGGAAGGAAGCAATATTTTAAAGTATCTACCAGGTAAAGACGGAACTTCATATTCTACAGGAAAGTCTATATTTAATTCTAATGGATTTTCTGTTTCATTGGTTATTCGAGTCCAAAATAAAACTTTATTTTCTTTCTTCCCATTAGGGTCAGTGTATTTTATACCTCTTGACAAACTGTTTTGTATGATTAGAAGCTTACCCATAGAATCAGCATACTCATACTTAGTGGGATATTTTTCATTAGATCCGGAGGAAGTGACTATGTCTTTATTTTCGGGCTTGATATTTTCTTTTGGAAGGTCTGTTTTGTTTTGTCCTCCACAAGAAGTGCAAAAAACAAACATCAAGAACAAAGCATATACGTGTGTATATTTCATCATTTCGTTTAATTATTTAAGAATTTCAAAAGCCTAAAAGCAGATTCAATGTTTATTTTTTTGCTACGATCTTTATATTGAATTCAATGGAATCCGCAATAGCTTGATCCTTTAAATTATCAAAGAACTTTCCTGATTTATATCGGACATCCCATAGTGTTCGATCAATGACCAGTTTACCACTGGCTTTGACAATTCCGTCTTTCATTTCCATTTTGACCGGAAAAGTAACGGGTTGTGTGATACCTTTAATGGACAGGTTCCCAGTGATTTCCTTATCCTCAACATTTATCTCTGCAACCCTGGTAATGGCAATTGTAGAAAAGGGGAATTTTTTAACATCAAAAAAATCAGCATCTTTTAGGTGCTTAATAAGGTTATTATCACTCCTGTGGCTTTCATCTTCAATTGTACTCATTTCGACTTCAACTGCTCCACCCATAAGTTGACCGTTTTCAATCATCAATTCTCCTTTTGATATATAGACGTACCCTCTATGAGGACCAAATGAGTTAGAACCTTTCCATGTTACAACACTTTCTTTCGTATCTATTACAACATATTTTTCATCCCCAACATGTAAGGATAAGGAGCTTGCCGTTGCACTATTTTTATTTTCCTCTTTTACAGGTCCACAACCGAAGATGAAAGAAGCAATAATTAAAATCATGTAAGTGGTTGATAGCTTGATGTTCATACGACAGAAATTATATCGATTAATAATAGTTGACAAATGATTTTAAAATCAGCAATACCATTATTTCTGACCGGCTGCACTTTTAAAGTCCATGACGGTCTTTCCATCATAACGATACACTCCACCTCCAGATCCAAACCAAATACTTCCATCGTTAGCTTCCAATATCCCCAAAAAATCCATTCTTCCTCCTGACTTAATTTCTGTTACAGTGGGCATTTTATTGTACAAGGACTTTGCATCATAACGTGAAAGTACCCAGACCTTCGGATTCACTTCACCTGTAGTCCAGATGTTTCCTTTTTTATCTTCGATTATTGCATAAGCCCTCCTCTGCGACACCTTAGTAAAGGTTCTGCCGTCATAGCGCCAAAGACCATCAACGTCACCGAACCAAATGCTTCCTTTTTTATCTTCGATTATTGACCAAACGTTTTTAAACGATTTGCCATCTTTGTTTTTTAAAACGGTAAATGTTTTCCCATCATAAAAACAAGGCCCGTCCCCTGTGGCAATCCATAATTTCCCGGTTTTGTCTTCCATGATAGCCTTAACACCATTATGGGGCAGTCCGTCTTTCGTTGTAAAATTTCGAAAAGATTTCCCATCGTAACGGCTTAGTCCACCTCCAAACCAAATATTACCGGCTTTATCTTCATAAATAGAAAAAACCAAATTATTGGCAAGTCCCTCCCTGGTTGTGAAATGCGTAAAGGTTTTCCCATTGTAATTATAAACTCCGGAATCAGTGGAAGCGAACCAAAGGTTTCCGCGTCGATCTTCCAGTACATCCCAGTATCTGCGCGAACCTATTTTACTTGTGAGATTGGTAAACGATTTTCCATCATATTGAAAAACACCACCCCATGATGCAGCAATCAAAATGTTTCCGTTTCTTTCTTGCTTTACATTCCGAACCATGGTGCTGGGCCCGTAGGAAGTGACTGTGTCTTTGATATCGTAATTGATATTATCTTTATGTGGTTCAGTTTGCCTTTGTCCATAGGAGGTGTTAAAAAAGGGCATTAAGAAAAAAGCATATACATGCACATATTTCATAATTTATTTATTTAATATTGGTAAACTGCACGATTCCAATAGCGGTCAAAGCAGCTGCATCTTGACCCCACGAAATTACTTTGATACCTTTCAGCGCGGGGAATTGGATTGTAAATAAAAATGTAAACTTTGTAAATAAAAGCTTGACACTATGCATTTTAGCCGAAATCTCTTCCACGGAAAACGCAAATACCTGTTCGGATCGATACTACTCATGTTTATCTCCGTAATCTGCGCGGCTCTCAGTATGAAGGATAATGACAATTTTGATATCTCCAGAAGGGAAGTTTTACTCCGCCGGATCGGACATGAGCTACTTTTACAGTCGGGCGACAGTACCTCCAGAGTGCTCCCGGTAGAAAAGACTGCAGAAAATGAATATAGGATCAGTTTTGAGAATAATCTTACTTTTCGACCGGACTCCCTGGTGAATATCACCCGGCGTTTATTGGCCAAGGACCCGCTCACAGGCGATTATGTTGTCAACGTGCTGAACTGCGGGAACGCCAAGGTAGTCTATGGATACGCTATATCAAAAAATAGAAAAGATGATATTATAACCTGTAGAGGAAGAAAGCAGCCCACAGGATGTTACATGATTAGCGTTAAATTTAAAATTTCGAGCGTAAATACGGCCAAAAGCTGGATTCTTTTGGGCAGCCTGCCATTTTTAGCATTTGTTGGTTTCCTTTTTTTTAGATCTGGTAAGCCGGAAATAGCTTTACCTGAGGAGGGTCAGGATACGGATATGATTACTTTGGGCGCTGTTTTGTTTGATGCGAAGAATCATAAGCTCATAATGAATGGAAAGACGATAGACTTGACCGGAACTGAAACCCGAGTGCTCCTAATTCTCGCGTTGTCTCCTAACGAGACTATAGAGAGAAGCCGGCTTCAAAAAGAGATATGGGAAGATGAGGGTGTTATTGTGGGGCGCAGTCTGGATATGTTCATATCAAAACTTAGAAAAAAATTGGAACTTGATCCAAACATTAAAATTGTTGTTACACGAGGCAAAGGGTATAAGCTTGAAATTAATTTATAGAGATTGGCTTAAAATTCAGAAAAAGTACCTTTACCGTTTCCTTATATCTAATTGATTATCAACTTTGGTTCGAATCTAGGTCGGGCAACAAGTGACCCGCTGCAAATGCAGCGGGTATTTTTTTGTCCGGTAGCGGGGTGAGCTCGCTCACCAAAGCGGACAATTAAAAAGGCCTGATCGCGAAGCGGCCAGGGAGCCTTTGGGTAATACAGTGCGGGGTGGATCAATCCCGGCATCCCGAAGGGTGCCGTGGATAATCCAGGTCGGGCAACTTTTCGAAATCGAACCATACTCCATTCATATAACTATTTAGTTTTCAAGCCTTTCATAATTTTTCAGTTTGGTTCCCTATGACTAATCTCATTCGTGAACCATATTGTTTGTCAATTATTTAAAAATCGGGTGTTTTAACGGTTGCGGCAGGCATTCTCAATGATTACATTGTGGACTCTCTTTTCTGATTAGAACCTGCATATACATGACCACAAATAATAGCCATTTATGAAAAAAATCCTTTTACTCGTCTTCCTGATTACGATAGCCCTATTTAGTCAGGCACAACGTAGGCATTATGGAGGTGGAAACCATACCACCAGTCATGGAGGCCACTATACCGGAGGTTCAGGTTCTTCACACCGTGGTGGGCATTATAGGAATTTAAGTAGTTATGATAGATGTGGCACTCACAAGGACAGGAGAAAGCTTTAGCTGGAAATACACGAACATTATAGCTTACTAAACAATATGGGTCTCTTCACGGTGCAAATGCCCCAGAAAAACCCGCACATTTCCGCGGTTATGCAATACATCTAATTCAGCGATTACTGCCATGGGTTGGAATTTTCGAACATCGATAAAATTTGGGGCAGGAAGGCTGACCTTTTCCAAGTCGGGTGTCAGCTATTCAGTCGGGGTAAGGGGGGCAAGAATCACCACCGGACCACGCGGCACCTATGTTAGCCTTGGGCTGCACGGAATACGCTATCGACAGCGGATTAGTCCGACAAGCAATTATAAGCCGCATCCCATCCTACCGCCGGCTCATCAGCCTGAGTCCTTTGTCCATACGATTACTTCTGGGGCCATTGCTGAATTAACCGATAGTGATTCAAAAGCTTTTGTAGATGAATTAAATGAAAAGGCCAGGCGCATTTCTTATTTTCGGATGTTTTGTCTCATACCCGCCGTCTTATCGATTGTTTTCCTTTTTTCTTATTTCAGCCAGGATTCGAATACAGAGGAAAAAGCAAACTATTTCATTGTTGTTGATTCTGCCGACAAGGTTAATGTAAGGCAGGAGCCAGACAAGAAAAGCGAGGTTCTCGGTGCGGCCAGTAGCAAGCAGATCTATGCTATTCTCGACACGGCGGACAAAGCATGGAACAAGATCAAATACGGGGATACCTCAGGATATATCTCCAAGCAATTCTCCCGCGTGGATTCAACTAAGACGCTGATAAGAACTTACTCGAGATTCGAGACGGACACCAAAGACCTTGTTTCCTTGATGATTATAGGAGTGGGCTTTTTTGTATTTGTCGGTATCGTCTTCCATAAACAGGACAAAAGCAGGTTATTGGTTGAAATCTACTATGAGATAGATGATCATATCAAAGAGGTGTATGACAAGTTCCTCCGTCATTTCACTGAGTTGCTTGATTCGCAAAAAGTGTGGCAGTATCTGCACACTGAACAAACGGCCGATTATAAGCACAACGCCGGTGCCGGCAATCTCATTAGTCGCATCCCGGTCAAGCGGATTTCGCCCAACCATAAGCCAGCCAGGTTCTTTCGAACGAACATTTCTATACCAAATATCAAATTGAGAAATACCGATCTCTACTTTTTTCCGGAACGCCTGATTATTAAACGCGATGGTCAATTTGCAGCCGTCTTTTACAAGCATTTGAAAATAGACTGTATGGAGACCATTTTTATTGAAGAAGATAGCGTTCCTTCAGATGCCCAGGTCCTAGATTACACCTGGAAGTTTTTGAATAAAAATGGCTCACCCGATCGCCGGTTTAACAACAATCGAAAGTTGCCCAAGTGCCTCTATTCACAATACCACGTGTCTTCCGGCACTGGTGTGCATGAAGTCATTACTGTATCCAGAAAAGGAGCATTTGACGGCTTTGCGCATGTAGTAAGGGCCATCGGACAGTTCCAACGGGTTTATGCGGAAAACCGGTAAATAAATAAACGGATTGATTTATCTACTACCAATCCTCGATTTCGAAATTGCAAACTCCAGTATGGTATCATTCAGGCTGTCGTATTTCGGCATTTCAAATGTCCCTATCCTGGAAATCAACAGGAATAATTTGCGAGATTTTCTGCATTGCAGGAACGATTCAAATTCATATTTCCGATATACCAGCAGCGAGCTCGGCCCAGTAATTACCAGCGGTCTTAGCGCCTAAGATATCCAGCACCCGCTTTTTGAGGTCGAAAGAGCCGACGAGCAGGCCGCCGAGTATACGGCCAATTACTCTTGCGCTTACAAGGCGCAGATAGTCCCTATCAGTAGTATCGTAGAGGTCTGGCACGTCAGAAAAATCTTCAAAAATCTCAACAGGATTTAACTCAAAATAGACCTCTAATATGTGCTCAATATCGGCAATGTCCTTTGTCCTGGATGGATTATCGGCATTTGCTATGATCTTAAGCAGCACGATTCCTTCGAGCGAACATACCCGAATGCTAAGCCCTTCGACTACCAGCTGTTCTGCATCGGGCAGAACCTCCTTAAAACCCGGCACGTCAAGAATAAATGGCCGTGGTTTCTCGATGCGTGTTTCTCTGGCATGATTCTCAATTTCTCCAAAGGGGAGCAGGTCTATCTCTATGGCCTGTTTGTAAAATAGTTTGATGGCCTCCCTTTCGTGGGGAGTAAAATCACCTGTCGCAAGCAGGGCGTCCTTCACTTGGTAGAATTGTTCCTCCGACGCCAGCAGGATGGCAATATCCACATCTTTTGTCACCCTTTTAGGAGCAAAAGCCGGATCGACAGACAGTCTAATATCTCTTGCCAGTGCTCCTACCAGAAAAAAGTCGATATCCAATTGGTTTAAAACCTTTCCAAAAGCGTTCAGCATCTCCAGGACGAGATCGCTGCGAAAAATATTATTCATTCAGATAAGTATGTTTTATTTTTTCAGCGACTTCCCATTGCCTGCTATCGCTTCCATTTATTAAATCTGCATACGCAAGCAGGGGAGGTACGGCATAGGGAATGCTTCTGTTTTCAGGCCAGTCTCGCCAGAATTTTTTAAATACTTGAATCTTTCCTTTTTCATCGGGTACTGCTTTTAAAAGTTTTACCAATTCACTCGCCTGCAGGCTCGTGTATAGCGGAAATGTATCCGGAACAAGAAATTGAGTATACAATTCACCTGCAGGGTCACCGCTCCAATAGATACCGCCAACCTGTAAGTCTTTCCATGTGCTAGTCTGTTCGTCATGCAAAAAGCGAAAGCCCCCCATCCATAATTTAGGACGCAGCACGGCGGGATAGAGCTCCGTCCACCTCTTAATCAATCGGCCACGGTTAATGAGCATTTCCTGTCCTGTGGTTTCATCCTTTGTGATATACCCCTCTTTTCCCAACTCATCCAAAAGGGGGCTGATGCTACCCAGGGCAATACCGGCTAGTTCCGCGAGCTTGCGGTAAGTGGCGACGAGCAGGCCGGGATCCTGGATGATCACAAATAACAGCTTTAGACCGGTAGCTTTCCATAACTTTCCTTCCGGCGTTGTCCTAACCTGCTTTACCTCGCGATCATTGATATATAGATAAATCTTGTCAGTGCTTACATAACAGTTACCCGCTACTTCCAGATAGTTTATGCCATTTGTCCTAAGATCATCTTTGAGGGGTCCGGGAATATATTTGGCGACCAACAACCATTGATCTTTATCTTTTCCAAATTGATTAAGGATCTCAGGCAGAGCCGCCTGACGCAGTTCTCCTTTTACCTCGACGTTAAACTGCTGTTGCCCGCTCCTGAAGCTAACCTGGATTTGCGCATCTATTCCCCTCCCTGCCTTCTTCCCCTGAGTTGCCAGGATTTTAACCCGCGCCCCGGTGCCAGCCGTAAATGCCTGGATCGCTTGTTTGAGAATGGCCTGTTCCTTTAAAATTTCTGTCGCTTCCATAATTTGTACATTTTTTCGACGCGTGCATGATTCATGCACATTCAAAAATAATGAACAAAATGGATTTTCCATAGGTTTTTGTTCAAAAAAAATATAAGTGCATGAATCATGCACAGGTTAAAAGAAGTTTATAACTACTTGATTATGACGCTAACAACACAAACTGGTTGAGGGCAGGAAGGCTTTTCAACGCTATTTTGAAAAATAACAGACGAAAGGCCAGTGAGTAAGCCTTAGCGGGGCGAACTCGTTCGCCAAAGCGGATGGGCGAAAAAATATCGGCCGGCGCTAGCCGGGCGGGTCACTTGGGTAATGCAAACAAAGGCAATTCGTTTTCTACCAACTAGTTAACATATAAGAGGAAACCGATTGCCGCCCCCTACCCTTAAGGGTAATGACTTCTTTCCTTTCTGATGCAATCTTTGCGCTGGCTTTGTTTACCAAAACAATTAACTTAAAGTCATGAAGGCGTCTTTATTTGCAATACTGCTTGTTTTTGCTATCTGCCTCACGGTTCCAGATGATGCCTTTTCGCAGCAAACTAAAATAGATACCGCAACTATCAACGCAAGCCTTCAGCTCAGCAATACTTACCAGGACGACCAACCCGATAAGGGGGCCAAATATGCCCATGACGCCTTATTAATGGCTGAAAAAATAAACGACAGCAACCTTATCGCCAGGGCTCTGCTTATATTGGGCATTTGTTATGACAATATCGGCAATCTTGACTCCTGTCTGTATGTTTTCAACAGGTCGGGCGACATTTACCAATCGCTGAACAATGATGAAAAACTGTCAAATGTTCTAAGTAGTAAGGCCAATGCCTATTACGTACGCGGCAATTTCGAGCTTGCCCTGCGCAATCAACTGGCTGCACTGGAGCTCCGGAAAAAGACCGGCAACAAGATTGCCGTGGCGAAATCACTAAATAATATAGGTATCATTTACCGATCGAAAAAAGACTATACCAATGCGATCAGCTACTACCGGCAGTCGCTGGCCATCAAAGAGGAGCTGCATGATGAACAGGGCATGGTGAATACCTTTATCAATATCAGCAGCGTTTACAATAGCCAGGATAAATTTGACAGCACCTACTTCTATGCAAACAAGGGGATGCTGCTTGCCCAAAAAATACATGCCGACAAAGATGCTTATGGTTCGCAGGTCAATATGGGTGCCGCATTGATCGGTCAGGGCAAATTCGCCGAGGCGGAGCCCCTATTATATGAGGTGGAACAAAAGGCCAAAGCACACAATGACAAGAGCGTATTGATAACGACCTATGAGGGCCTGGGAGATATCTTTCTCAACCGGAAATATTATTTAACGGCGGAAAGCTATTTTTTAAAGGGGCTCGCTACGGCCAAAACGAATCAGCGCAAAGAGATGATGCAGGTGTTCTACTCCAAGCTGGCAAAATGTTCCCGGCTGCTCGCCAAATATGATCTTGCCTTTGCGTACGCCGACTCGGCATCCACCCTTAGCCACGACTTATTGAACGAGCAAAACCTAAGACAGCTGAACGAAATGGCAGCCGTGTATGAATCGAAAGAAAAAGAAAAACATATCGAGCAGCTAAACGCACAGAACGCCCTCACTACAGAAGAGGCCACGCATAGGAAAACAGAAAGGAATTATTTCATCCTGGCCAGTATCCTGCTGCTGGCGCTTGCTGTAGTGGCAGGCATAGCTTTTATATCCAATAAGAAAAAGAAAGAAGAGAAAGAGGTGCTACTGAAGGAGATCCATCACCGGGTGAAGAACAACCTACAGGTGGTGTCGAGCCTGCTAAGCCTTCAGTCTCACTATATAAAGGACGTGCAGGCGCTGGAGGCCGTGAGGGACAGCCGAAACCGGGTGCAGTCCATGGCGCTTATTCATCAGAATCTTTACCAGGAAAAGGATCTCACGGGCATCGATATCTGGGACTATATCAGCAAGCTCTGTGACAATCTTTTCCATTCGTACAATATCCAAGCCGGCAAAATACAACTCCTCAAAGAGTTGCAGCCGATAAACCTGGACGTCGATGTCGTGGTCCCACTTGGGCTGATCCTAAATGAATTGATCACTAACAGCCTGAAATATGCTTTCCCGGACGGCAGGGAGGGGATTATCAAGATCATATTAAAAGAAGAGCCGGACAAGCTAAAGGTTGGCGTTTATGACAACGGGGTGGGAAGCGCCCCGATGGAACGGTTGAATGAAGAACATACCTTCGGCTATAAAATGATCCGGGCCTTTTTGCAGAAATTGAAGGGCGAGATGCATGTCTATTCCGAAGGCGGAACAAAAGTCGAGATCGAAATAAAAAATTACCGAAGTTTTCTGGTATGACCGAAACAAGGATATTGATCGTAGAAGATGAGCCGCTTATCGCTGAAGATATTGCCGAAGCGTTGAGGAGGAACGACTATGCCGTTTCGGCGATAGTTTATTCCAAGGAAGATGCCCTTGCTGAGTTAGATCGAAATCTGCCCGATGTTGCCCTCCTGGATATCAATCTCAATGGAGGAATGGAAGGCATCGAGATAGCCAATACCATCGCCGGCCACTATAATATCCCCTTTATCTTCCTCACCTCCTATTCCGACAAAAAAACGGTCGCCAGCTCCAAGATCACGGAACCGGCAGGCTATATCGTAAAGCCGTTCACAGAAGCCGGCCTCTATAGTTCTCTTGAGATCGCCTTGTATAACTACGCACAAAAAAATAAACGAAACTTCCCGGAGCTAAAGCTCGCCATCATCAATCAACATTTGGCCACCCCGGTAAGCGAAAGGGAATTCCAGCTGCTGCAATTGATCTATGACGGCTATTCCAACAAGCAGATTGCGGCCGAACTGTTCATCTCGCTCAACACGGTGAAGAAACACATCAACAACCTTTATTTGAAGTTGGAGGTTTCCTCCCATTCCACGGCAATTGCCAGGATCAGGGAAATCACCTGTAAGGGTAATAGATAAGCCTGATCGGGTTCGGAAATTTGAGTACACAACTCAAAAACACCGATTATGAAACCTTTTATCGCCGCATTTTGCCTCATCCTCCTCTTTTCTTGTCAAAAGAAGGAAACGACCCCGACTCCTGCCAATCCCACCAACCCTCAAACCTCCGTTTCCCTGGATTCCTTATCCGACCGGCTGCAATTCACCGGTGCCACCAAAAAGCCGGGGTCCATTCCGAAGGGACCCTCCGGCAGCGGATTGAAGATCTCATTTGGAGACACGCTGTTCCTGGTCGACCAGATAAAAATACCTATCAAATTCCTGCACATGGATACCACCAAAAATGTGTCCGGCATCTTCTTGCAGGTGCAAGCCGTCATCGGCGGATCTTTCGCCTCCTATTATTACGACATCCCGGAACTGGCCGTGACCGACAGCAGTGATACCGTTTCCGTTATCATGATCGGCATCGACCCAACCAACCTTAAACTACCCACCAGTTTCAACATTGTCATAACCCCTTATAATTCCAGTCATCTACCGATAGACAGCGCGGTAAAACCCGTCAAGATCGTCGAACACAAAACCAATCCTAAAGGCACCAACGGCAAATGCGGCCTCGTTAATCTACAGGATGAGACCTGGGATTGGGTTATGACCTACAAGGAGAATAGCACATTCACTTATACACCTGAAACGGTATTTGGAGGCGATGGACAATTCATAGGCGGCAGTTGTTGCGGGGGATTTTCTGTCTACGGCATTTGTCCCGGAGAAAGACAACCCAATTCCCGTTTACACTTTAATACGTTTTATCAAATTGCCCGCGAGGAATTGAGCTTCTTTGATGATGGCGGCTTTGAAAGACGTACCGTTGAGCGGGGAGCGAATCCCATACCTGACTCAAGCAACTTCTGCGGCGTGTTTGAGGGAAGGGTACGACCTTTTTTAACCGAGGTTTTCTATTCAGGGCACTATACGGTTGAGCCGGCCGTTCTTCGCCCCAACAATAAAGATCTTCATGATTCGCTTGCCCTTGTTTTGAATACCGAAACTACCACGCCAAAAAATAGCGGATTCGGAAATGGAGGCGGGATCATTCATTACCTGGATTGTAGTTCACTTGTATTGGTATCGCCAGACCCCGAAGGTTTTAACCAGACTCTCGTCAAGATCTATCACTCTGCGATATTCGAAAAATGGATTGAATTTTAAACTACGTGCCGTGTCGCAGCCGGGTGGTCTGCCTGACTCATTATTCCCTTGCTTCCACCGGATGCCGGATCATTTCCAAAATGCCTTCCTGTTCGATGATCATCATGCCATGCCGGTCGCTGGAGATGCCTTCCCGGAGCTGGTACGTATACCTCGGTGTATTGCCTTCCATGATGGTGGGAAGGTAGGTGAACTGGAGATTATTTGTTTCCCGTAAAGCATCTCCTACTTCCACGATATGAGTGGAGATGATAAAAATGCAATTCCTGTACTCCGCAAAGGCAGCTGTAACGGAGAGAGTGGCCTCATAGGCATCCTTGACATTCGTGCCTTTGAACAACTCATCGAAGATGACCACCAGGGACCTTGAATTGCTGACCTCGTCTGCGATGAGCTTTACTCTTTGTACCTCCGCATAAAAATGGCTATACCCCTGCGTCAGATCATCCGGGACGTTGATAGAGGAATAAAGCCCTTCCCTGACGGAGAAGACCATATCGTTGGCCGCTACGGGAAAACCCATATGGCCCAGGTAAAGCGCGACGCCAAAGGATTTCATAAAGGTCGACTTGCCGGCCATATTCGCGCCCGTGAGGAAGACGACATTGCGGTAACGGTCCGTGGTGATGGCATTGCCGACAGCCTTCTCCAGGGAGGGATGCCGGAGGTTCGTCGCATGGAAAATATATTCCTGTTCCGGCATCGCCTGCGCAAAGGAGAAACCCTGCTGCGCTGCCACCTTACCTACGGCAATAAACAGGTCCAGCTGATGCAAGGTGCTCAGCAGCTGCTCCATTTCTTTTTGCATGGTATAGGTCAGCAGGTGATGCACCGATGCCAGCTTTACCAACGAATTAAGATCACCACCTCCTAAGATCCCGGCCAGTCTCGTATCATGTAAAATGGCCCTGGCATCCAATATCTCGGAAATAAAAGGATTGCCCGGGTCCTTCACATCGAAACCATCGATAAAGGTTCTGCACGTACACAGAAACGTGATGGACGCCTGTATTCCCTCGCGAAGCTGGACAAACCCTTCATCTTTGGTCACCGCGAACATCACCCGCTTGCGGGCGAGATATACAAGAGTGCTTAAAAGGCTTCCCTGACCGCCGGAGCACAGGTAATCTTCCACAAATGCGAACGCCGAACCCTGCAAAGGGAATACATACGGCGTCTTTGAAAAATACAGAAACAGGCCGCTCCGCCGATTGATCTCGTCGGCATTTAGCAAAGGCGTTCGGAACATTTCTTCCAGCAGCTTTTCTCCGCCCCGCGTCTGCACTTTATTAAAAAGAGAAAAAACAGAGCCCGGTTTATATTTTCCCGTCAGGTTGAGATCTTCAAGGGTCTGTTTATCTGCGAACGTGTTCATACCAGTCTGTTTTTTGTGATCTTCGGCTTCCCGCTCTTCAGCCTTTCCAGGATGCCTTCATTGTTGATGATGATCATGCCGTGCCTGTCCGCGGTGATGCCTTTTTCCAGCGTATAGGTATAGATAGGTTTGGTCCCCTGCATACGGGTAGGCAGGTATGTGAAATAGATATTGTCATGTCGCTCTTTCAGCACGTCGCCGGCCTCGATGATGTGCGAGGAGATCACGAAGATGGAATCTTTGTGACCGGCAAACGCCGACGTCACCGCCACCGTGGCCTCATAAGCGTCCTTTACATTGGTGCCCCGGAACAGCTCGTCGAAAATGACGAAGAGGCTTTTTCCAAGACTAAGCTCCCGGGCCACTTTCTTAACCCGGAGCACCTCCGCATAGAAATGGCTGGCCCCGGCATTCAGGTTATCCGAGAGATTGATCGTAGTATAGATTGCATCCTGTACGGAAAAGACCATGAACGAAGCCGGAACGGGCATACCCATGTGCGCCAGGAACAGGGCAATGCCTAATGACTTCATGAATGTAGACTTACCGGCCATATTGGCGCCCGTTAGAAAGATGATATTGCTCTCCGGCGTGATGGTCAGGTCATTCGACACGGCGTTGGGCACACCGGGGTGATAAAGGCCTTTTAGCTCAAGGAAGAGCCTGCCTTTCGGCAGCGCCTCTGCAAAGGCAAAGCCCCGCTGCCGTGCCACGGTGGCCACAGAAATATAGACATCGAGAACATAGATCCGCTGCAGCAGGCGGCGAACGCTGTCCCGGTGACGGAAGCGCAGCTGAGTGTCATGCGCCGCCACCTTTTCATAGGGTAGTTTCCCCTTAAAAGGCAGCTGAGACAGCTCGACAAACACCGGTTCAGCCAGCAATGTCTCAAATCCCTCCTTTTCAGCTGGTACTCCCAGATCGATACCGCGAAGCACATGCACCACCTCGACAAGCGCCACGACGCCCTGGTGGATGGTCTTATACTCGCTATCCTCTGCGATCAGGCCCGACATCCTATCCTTCAGGCTTTGCTCTCTGCCCGTCAGCCGGCTTCGCTCGTCCTGGTTGGCCAGGTACTGCTCTATCTGGTCGAAAAGCTCCGGTCTGAGCGGAAAAGCCTGCCCCGTCCCGGAAAAATACCTGATGATGCCACTCCGCTCGTTGATGTGACGCTCATCGGACAAGGGGTAACGGAACCATTCTTCCAGTATCGTAGCGCCGCCACGGGTAGCCGTACGGTTGAACTGCTGGTAAATGGACCCGTCACCGCCCTTGCCAAAAAGACGCAGGTCATCCAAAGTTTGCTGATCCGTTGTAAATCGCATGTTTACTATTTTCTTTTTCTCCTGATCAAAACGACGGCGCCGATGATCACCAGCAGCCCCGGCAGAATACCCATCAGCAGAACCTTTTCGAAATAAAGACTGCCATCTGTCAACGTAAGCCGTCTGTCGAGGGAAGGTGGCCGGTAGCTGTCGATGGGGAATTTCCCGTTGGCAAACCAGCTGAATACGGCCGTACTAAAGTCGAAGTTACAGGTTTGTATATTATTCCGGATCAGCTCCGAATTGCTGAGGAAATCCGCATCACCGGCAACGATGATCCGCTGATGCTTCCCGTTGACCTCGCGGGTCAGTCCCAGCACTACTGGCAATGAGCCCTTTACATCTCCCTGGTCCGGCGCAAAGGCCAGCCCCTTCCAGGCATCATTCATCTCTTTTGGCTTGTTATCCGGCGACGCCTCATCCACCGTCGTACCGGGGCTCACCGCCATCACCACTGCCCCCGAATTTTCCGTCGTAGCGTCTTCCGCCGCCTGGATCATGTCTTCGGTGGGTTTGATCTTTTTATTCCACCCGGAATGGGAGACAGTGGAGACGAGTGTGTCGACAGCAAAGCCGCCTGTGTTGTCATAGGTCAACGCCGCAGCTCCAAACATCGTTACAACAAGGCTGTCGTCCCGGTCATCTTTCAGTTTTCTTGTAAATGTAGCCGCTTTCGCTGACAGCAGCGGCTTGACCAGCGCAGGAGAAAAATTCTTGCTCGGTTCCACCAGCATACCCTCTTTCAGCTGGACGCCCAGGTCTTTCAGCACTGGATTGAGGATATCCTGTTTTCCAGGTTCGCCTGCCAGCAGCAGGTTCCCGCCAGCGGCAATATAGGCCCGGATCTTTGACAAAGCCACCGTATCGAAGGCTACTTTAGGATCGGCGATCACCAGCGCCGTAATGTCACTGGGGATGTCCTGTTCTTTTAGAGACAACGACATCACATCGAAACCCTGGTTGACCAGCGAATACCTGAAGGTGATGTCATTCGTCAGCACTTTATAATGGCGGTCGCCCGTCTTGTCGATGCTCCGCTCCAGCTGTCCTGTGACAAAACCGATCTTCGGCATGCGTGCCTGCTGCAGGCGTTTGATGGCGGCGCCGGTCTCTGTCTCGGTGGGAAACACTAACTGGTCATTGAACAGCCGCAGAAAGGTCGTCTTATCCTTGTACTTCAGCTGCATGACATACCTGCCCTGTTCACCCCGCAGGTCGACCATCTTCCTGATCTCCGCCGGTGTCTTGAACTGGCTCATGCTGATCTTTTGGGATTTGGCATATTTATATGCCAGCGAGTCGATGGACTGGCCCGGATTGTATTTATATAAGCTCTTATCCGCCACGCTATCGTAATAGTAAACATAGTTGAAATTGATACCCGGCTTGAAACGCAGGTATTGCTCCCACCGGCCCATATCCGCATTGCGCTGATCCGGACGGCCAAACCAGAAGAAATTGTCCAGGAGATTGACATAGCTCGTTACCTCCAGCGTAGTGTCTCCCGTTTCCTTCAGGATCTCCTGCGCGCTGGCCGCCAATGTCATTGTTTTTGTAGTTGTAGCATCATAATAGCCGGTAAACCGCGGCCTGGATGTGATATACCCCAGCGCAAGCACACAAACAACGATCAGCGCATACCGGCTGATCTTCACCAGCGTGGGCTTCGATTCCCGGTCCGATTGCAACTTGTAGATGCAAAAGCTGAGGAACATGGCGATGATGACGATGAAATACAGGATATCCTTTGTCGTAATGAGCCCGGCAAGCATCGTATCCGCTCTGCCGGAAATGGAAAGGAAATAAGTCAGGTCACGGACGAAGTCGATGTCCTGCCAGATCTGGCCGATATAGCTCAGGGCCGCCAGCACCACCAGCGTACATAGCGCGGCTACTACCTGGTAGGAGGTAAGGCTTGACATGAACAATCCGATGGCTGCATACGTACAAAGCAGCAGGTACATGCCGACCAATGCGGCAAGGAGCATACCCGCGTCGGCGTGCTGGATATTGGACACGGCGCAGACAACGATGATCGCCAGTATCGCCACCAGTAACAGGTTGTACATCATCATGCAGATGAACTTGCCAAAGATGATCTCCCTGATCCTGGTTGGAGAGGAGTACAAGAGCTTGATAGTGCCGCTGCTGATCTCCCGGCTCATAAGTCCCATGGTCAGCAACGGCAGGTACAGGTACAGCTTATTGGCCAGGCCGGACCAGATGCCATTGGGAGGACCAAACATATTGGCGGTGAGGAAACGAAGGAATTTAAGATTGATCCCGCCCATTTGCTGTTGGGTGAGATAGCCTTCGATGGTATTTATATAGGCCAGGCCAGATTGGAAGAGGAATGCCACCAGCAGGAACCAGGCTATAGGTGAATAAAACAGCATGGCCAGTTCCGTTCTGGCGATCTTGAAGGTCGTTTTCATGTATGCTTAATGTTTGGAAGTGTGATTGGATAATTGGGCGAATATCTCATCGAGAGAGCTCTTGTCCAGGCTGATCTCCCGCAGCTCCCAGCCTTTCCGGACGCTGGTCTCGATGATCCTGCCGGTGATGGAAGCATCTCCGCTGAAATACAGCCGTATCTGACGCTCTGTAAGAAATTCCACCCTGGTGGCGCCCGGAATGCTCAGTAGCTCCGTCTCGGAAGGCGGATCCTCCATCCGCATCAGCACGCCGTGCGGCTCCACGTAGTTATTGAAGGCATCCATCGTGTCGGAGAACACGATCCGGCCGCCTTCGATCATCTTGATCTCCTTGCATAGCAGCTGCACCTCCGACAAAATGTGTGAGGAGAAGATCACCGCCCTGTCGGCGGCGATCTCTTTTATAAGGGCACGGACTTCGATGATCTGGTTAGGGTCAAGACCATTCGTTGGTTCATCCAGCACCACCAGCTTCGGCCGGTGCATGATGGCCTGGGCGATACCCACCCGCTGGCGATAGCCGCCGGACAGGTTGCGCAACAGACGATTGCTGAAATGAGCAATGCCGCAGCGTTGCTTGGCATCCTCGATGGCAGGACGGACAGTGCTCTTTTCCATTTTCCGTAGCGCGGCACAGTAAACCAGGTATTCATCCACGGTGAGGTCCATATACAGGGGCGGGTTCTGGGGGAGAAAGCCTATTTCCCTTTTGGCCAGTTCCGGCTGTTCCCTGATGTTGAGACCGTTGATCAGTACCGTGCCTTCCGTCTGGTTCAATGCGCCGCAAAGAATGTTCATGGTCGTCGACTTGCCGGCGCCGTTGGAGCCCAGCAGGCCTACGATGCCGCTGGCTGATATCTCGATGTTAATATCCCGTATAGCCCAGCTGGTGCTGTACTTATGGGAGAGGTGCTCGATCTTGACAATGGGAGTGCTCATATTGAATAATGAAAAGTTGTTAATTATAACCGGGATTTTGTTTCAGATTGGGATCTACGATGATCTCTGTTCTTGGTACTGGAAACAGGGCACAATAGGGTTTCCAGTTGGTTTTCACCGCACTCAATACGGCATCGATACTGCCTGTTCTCTTCAGGTCGAACCAGCGGTTGCCCCACTCGGCGAACAGCTCCGTCTGCCGCTCTTTCTGGACGGCCGCAAGGATATCGTCCTTTGTAGCGGCAGTGGTTCCGTCGAGACCGGCCCTTGTCCGCACTTCATCTATATCCGCGATAGCTACGCCGGTATTGTCCAGGTGCGCAGCAGCTTCTGCGCGGATGAGATAGACATCGGCAAGCCGGTAGACCATAAAGTCTTCAGCGGGTGAGCCAGGGTATACGCTTTTGTATTTATAAGGATGATAAAAGTCCTTGCCCACGCCATCGATATTTATTATTACATGTCCTGCCCAATTAGAAAGGCGTTGGTCATCCGGCTCGAAGGCATTTAGCAGTGAAGAGGAAAAAATATAGTTGGGTACGGTACCCGGCGACTGGGGAATGTATTGAGCGGCTTCAGGATTTTGGGTATATGAGCCGGCGATAGGGATCTGCCAGATAGCTTCCGTACTGCCGTCCAGGAAAACATTGTTCAGGTCTGTCTCCAGCGTATACGCATGGGATTCGATGACATCATTCGCTGCATCGAACGCTTTCTGCCATTCCTGCCGGTAGAGATATACTTTGGCCAGCAACGACTCTGCCGTATATAGGTTCGGCCTGACATGACCTGCTGACGGATAATCAGGTGTGAGTGTTTGTACCGCGTCCTTGAGATCCGCAATGACCAGTGCATATACCGAGTCTACGGAGCTGCGTGGGAGCAGTGCATTGGCTTTGTAGTCGGAGCTGGTCACGATGGGGACAGGGCCAAAAAGATTGACCAGGTTGAAATAATACAGCGCACGGACAACCTTCATTTCAGCCATCACTTGTTTTTTGAAGGATGCCGGTAGCACGGTGCTGGCGCTCATTCTTTCCAGTATCACATTGACAGGATAGATACCGTTATAGGGCGATGCCCACAGACTCCTGACAGACTCGTTGATGGGGGTCAACCCATTGTCAAAAAAAGCCCTTGTGCTCGAATTGCCGCCAGAGGTAAAGATCAGCTCGTCCGCGGAGCCGCCTGTCGCCCATGACAGCTGGCCGTCGTTGAAGGTAAAACCTTTGCCAACGCCTCCAAAGGAATAGACACCGGCGATAGCGCTGACGGCCGTGAGGCTGTCGGAAAATTGTTGCGCCTCTGTAATGGCCGTCGGCGGATTGGGTGATATTTCGATGAGCTTTTTGCACGACACGCTCAGCAGCAGCAGTGTGCCGGCGGAAAAGTTATATAGAAATGTTCTTCCTCTCATGATGATCGATTAGCGGTTTAAAAATTGAATGACAGACCAACGGCAACGATCCGCTGGATAGGGAAGGCGCCGAAGTCGTTGAACTGTTCAGGGTCAGTTACCTTGTAATTGGTTATCGTCAGCAGGTTCTGTGCATTGGCGTAGAGACGGCAGTCTTTCAAATGCCATTTCTTCAGCAGGCTTTCGGGCAGGGCGTAAGACAGGGACACCGTCTTCAGCCGTAAATAAGTATCCGTGGCGTAGGCGCCGGAAGAGCTGTTGAAGTTGGACGAAGCCAAATAGGCCGCTGAATTGTAGCTGGAAGTGAGCTTCTGTATCTGGGTCTGGTCGCCCGGATGCTTCCAGTAGTTCAGCGCTTCGACAGGCATATTGTTCATGGTATAACCGATGCCGTATTGGCTGTAAATCGTATATAGCCAGGTGGGCGCCATCTGGCTGGAGAACTGGAAGAACATGTGGAGGCTGAAGTTCTTATATGTCAGCGTATTCCCGATGCCTCCCATATATTTTACTTCCCTGTTACCGATGGGCATCCTGTCTCCACCCTCGGCTACCGTCAGGTAATTGGGAGTATTGGTGACTTTGCCATCCTTCGTATAATACTCGAAGAGTCCGGTGGTGGGATTGACGCCCTTGTACCGGTAGCCTATTACCACCGAAACAGGTTGTCCCAGCACGTACTGGCTCCTGTACGAGGAAAATTCCAGGTTGGGAAAATCCACCAGCTTGTTCCTGTTGAAAGAGATATTGAAATTGGTGCTCCACGTAAAAGCTTTGGTTTTGATGTTGGTGGAATTGAGCGATATTTCCCATCCGGCGTTCTGAACGGTGGCATTCACATTCTGCACGACGGAAGAGAAGCCGACATGGACAGGCAGCGGATATCCTGCCAGCTGATGGCTTTCCCTGTTACGATACCTGGTGATGTTCAGGAATAGCCGGTCCTGGAAAAAGCCCAGATCCATAGCAATGTTCAGCGATTTTTTCAGCGCCCAGCTATAGTCGGGATTGTACAGGTTCAACGGGAAATTGGGCGTGACACCCTGGAAAGGCGCGACACCGCCGGAAGGTGCCCAGAAAGGCTGGTATTTATAGGGCGCTACACCATCGGAGCCACTGGTACCATAGCTGCCATAGATCTTACCGAAGCTCCATACCCGTTTCAATCCCTTGAAAAAACCCTCTTCCGAAAAGATCCAGCCCGTGGCGACAGAGCCGAAGTTGCCGAACTGGTTACCGGGGCCGAAATTGCTGGAGCCGTCCCTTCTTCCACCCAGGCTGAGGATATATTTCTGGTCATAGATGTACCGGATACGTGCAAAACCTGCCACGTATTTGTATAGGCTATATTCATCATAGCTGCTGATCGAAGCCGCCCCGTTGATGGATCCCAGGAAATTATCGTTGGCATATCCATATCCGTAACTGCTGTTGCTGTTATTGAGGTTCTTTTTGTACGCAGCCCCTACCAGCACGGAAAGATTGCCTTTCCCTAAAGTGTTGGAATAATCCAGCTGTGGCTCGATGTTGATGGTCTGGTAAATATTGTTGTTGAAGCCGGCATTGGCATTGGCATACAGGGGGCTCTGTGCTTTGGCGGGACTTTCGTTGTGTTCGATGATCTGGAATCGGCTATAGCCCATGTTAACTGTAAAGTTCAGCGAAGAAAGGATCTTATAGCCGATGCGCAGCGTATTGTTCATATTGTGGCTTTGCGCCCATACAGGTTGCAAAAGTCCGGCATAAAATTGCAGTGTTGACAGATCATAACCTTTGTAGCTCCAGATAAGGTTCCCTGCGGAATCCCGCAGATCGGGCGTATTGGGTGGTGACACGATCCGTTGGGCAGGCGGGAAGCCGACAGAATTGTTCCTGTCGTAGCTGTAGTCCGTTCCAAATTCCACCATAAAGTGGTTATCGGCAGAAGTATGACGGAGGTTGGTGTGCAGCGACAGCCGCTGATCCGAGAAATTGCCCGGAAAGTTGAAATCAGATCGGGTATAACCTGCGGTGATCATAAAGACATCACTATAGCTTCCGCCTGAAAGGCTGGCATGTATATCCGTATTGTTGGAAGTCTTTCCAAAAATAAGCTTCTGCCAGTCGGTGTATTTATTTTGATCGAAGAGCGTAATATCGGGCGCATAGCTATCATAGTCATTGGGATCGTTGCCGGGCGTGTGCCCATCGGCAGCAAAAGCCGCCTTTCGCAGGTCCAGGTACTGCTGCGTATTCAGCATCTTCATCTTCCTGGCATTGGTATTGAACCCGGAGTTGACGGAGAGGTCGAACGAGGCCTTGCCGGCCTTGCCCTTTTTCGTTGTAATGAGGATGACACCGTTGGAGCCTTGTGTCCCATAGATCGAAGTGGCGTCCGCATCTTTCAGGACGCTGACGGATTCGATGTCATTGGGATTGATGTTATTGAAAGGACTGAGGCCCCCGGGCTGGTCGATACCGCCGCTGTACATTTGGGAAGAGGCCAGGGATGAATTCTGGTTGACCTTGTTGTTCTGGGGAGCAAAGGGTACGCCGTCGATGATGAACAGCGGTTGATTGAAGGGCTTGGAAAAATCGTTCGGGTCGCTCAGCAGGGTATTCTGTCCCCTGAGCTGCAGCAGCACCCTGGAGCCGGGTACCCCGCTCATGGCATTGATGGCCAGACCAGGCGCCTGACCTTGCAGCGCCAGCAATACATTGGTCACAGGCTGTTTAGCGATAGTAGCCGCGTCTACAGTGGCGATGGACCCGACATTGAAACGCCTGGAAGTAGTGCCATACGCCTGGATGACGGTGGCGTCCAGGATGTCCAGGCTGGGCTTCAGCACGATATACATCGTCATATCGGCATTGGGGACAATCTCCTTGTCTACATATCCCGTGAAAGAGATCACCAGCGTGGCAGTGGAAGGGATGTCCTTCATTTCGAAATCACCCTTTACATTGGTCTTGGTACCTTTGGTGGAACCTTTGATCATCACCGTGGCCCCCGACAACGGAGCGCCCGTGCTATCAGCCACATGCCCACGTACCGTGATCGTCGGAGGCGCCTTGTCCGCTTCGGTCATCGTGATCACGGGCGCATTGTACTTGATCACCACCGTCCTGTCGACAATGGAGAAGGTCAGCGGTTTGCCATGCAGGCAGGCAGCCATCGCTTCCCAGATAGGGACATTGCGAAGGTCCACATTGATGTTGCCCACCCGCTCCAGGTCCTCATACGTATACAGGAAATTGAACCCGGTCTGCTTTTGCATCTCCTGGAAGACAGTGACCAGCGATACATTACTCTTCGACAGGGTCACATTCTGCGAATAGCCGCTGGCGCTTAATTGGAGACAGCCCGCCAGCATGATGATAGAAAAGATTTTTGCCACACGTGCAGTTTTGGTGAGCCATGCCCGCGATGGCCACGGGTATTGGCAAAGAGCCTTAAAACACATACATTTGTAATGTTTGGGTTAAACAATAAGCAGTCTTAACGTGATTGATCTATATTGAGCTATCCCAAATATTCGCCGGGGGTGTTGGTAGCACTTCCGGTTTTTTTTGATATAGCGGTTACACAACGCATCGCCAGCGATCCATAGTAAGGCTTAAGGTGCTCTAAAGCGGTTCTGTTCGGATAGGTTGGTTAGGGCGCCACGACGGTGACCTTGCGGCCTTCGATGGAAAATTTGACGGCCCCTGTCATTTCAAGCATTTCGAATACCCTGGAAACATTCACCTCCCTGGATATCGTGCCCCCAAAATGTTGGGTGATCGTTCCTTTATACGTGACATCCACATCATACCAGCGGGCGATCTGCCGCATCACCGTCCCTATATCGCTTCTGTCGAAATGAAAGATCCCATTCTTCCAGGCCATCACATCTTCGATATTTATGTCGTTAACGATGTCGATCTTTCCCTGATTATTACACAGCGCCTGCTGACCCGGTTTGAGCAACCCGCCGGCCATACCCCGGTAAACACGTACGCTGCCATCCAGCAATGTGGTACGGATAGCGTCCTCATCGTCATAGGCATTGACATTGAAGCTGGTTCCTAACACTTGTACACCGAAATCGCTGCCGCTTTTTTTGACGGTAAAGGGTATGGAGGCGCTCTTTGCCACCTCGAAATAAGCTTCACCGGTGATCTCTACAGTCCTGTCGTTGCCGGTGAAAGAAGTGGGAAATCTGATAGAGGACAAGGCATTCAGCCAGACACGAGTGCCATCCGCCAGCGTGAGAATGGCCTTTTTACCCCGGGGGGTAGTGAGGGTATTATAAGGTATTTGACTTGTAGCTTGCAGCTTACCGCTTGCAGCTGCGTTATACGCCAGCTGGCCCTTACCGGTCTTGGTAATGGCGGCATTGCCATCCATGGCCAGTTTGCCGTTCGCTGCGCTATCCAGGATGATCTTCTCTCCATTTGCCAGCGTGAGGATAGCTCCATCGCCGCCAGGTGGCACATCATTGGCCTTTACAATGACGGGGGGTGCAACAGCTGCCTTCTGGCCCGGCCGGCTCAAAAAGAAATAGCCCGCGGAGACGAGCAGAATAGCAGCAGCTGCCGCAGCGGTCCATTTACGCCAGGGGAGGACGCGTACAGGCGTCGTATCCTGTGCATCCAGCTGATCCAGCCGGCTTTCCAGTTTTTGCGCGAATGCGTCAGACATCACCGGGTAGTTCCGGATCTTCTCCGGCACGACGGCGCACTGGTCCAGCGTTGCGTGGAATTCGGCTGCCGGTACAGACTTCAGCCAATCTGTAAGGATAGCCTCTTCCTGCGGGGACAGGGTTCCTGTACTGTATCTTTCGATGATGGTGATGATCGTTGAGTTGCTCATGCGTTGGCCTGATATATATAAAGACTGACGAGGTTGAAAAAGGATACCGGGGTTGGAGGGATATTTTTTAAAAAAATAAAAAAAACGACCAACCTGTCTTCTCGCGCAGGTGGTCCTTGACGAAATGGATGGCCTCGAACAATTGTTTCTTGATAGCGCCCCTGGTAGTGCCCAGCTGATCCGCTATCTCCTGGGCCGTCATCTCGTCGCGGGCATTCATCAGGAAGATCTCTTTTTTCCGGGGAGGAAGAAGATTGATGGCTTCCAGGGCTATTTCGTGGTATTCCTGAAAAATGATGGCATTATAAGTGGAGTCAGTGGCTGCCTGCGCGGATTGGCCCAACTGGCGCGACAGGTTGAGCCGGCTCCTGGATTGCCGGGTCATATCGAAGACCCTGTTCCTGGCCATGCGAAAAAGGTAATCGTCGAATGCACGTATGCCGATGAGGGTCTCTTTCTTCAGCCATATCTTTAAGAAGATGTCCTGGATGATCTCTTCGGTATCTTCGTGTGAATCAATAATAAAGGAGATGAACCGGTAAAGGCCGGCATAGTAGTGGGTGTACAGTTTTTCAAAGGCTTCCCGGCTTCCATCCGCCGTCCTTTGTAACAATGCCTGCTCATCAGTTAGTTTCGTATATGCTGCCTTAGCCAACGACTAAAGTTAAGAAAACCGTCCAATAAAACAACAGGCATATTCCCCTGTAGCTGTTGATGGCATCCATCCGCTCACCGGATCATGTGAACTGCTCAATAGGGCATCGGTACGATACGCAAAAGTCTAATTTCACGTTCCCGCGAGGGTAATACAATCCCGGCGGCCTTTTAGGAACCAATAATTTGACTTTTATGCGATTTTTAGCCGTCCTCGCCTCACTGATCCTGTCTGCGGGTACACCCTCTCTTGCCCAATGGCTCGACAATTCCAACAAATTCAATGACAGCCTGCATATGCCTGTTTGCATAGCCGCCGATAACCAGCAACGTACGATCGTCGTCAAAAGTGAGGATGGCGGATATTTCCTCGTCTGGGAGGATCAACGTACACGTGCGAACGGGACGGATATCTATGCCCAGAAATTCGACAAGGACGGCAAGCGGCTTTGGGCTGTCGACGGAGTGCCAGTAGCCTCGAGTGCGAACGAAGAAATCTTTCATGACGCGCAGAATTTCGATTGGCGTAAATATAGTCTTGCCGCGCCGGACGGATCGGGAGGGCTCTATGTCTCCTGGAACTATTTTGTGCTCACGGGCAATTCCAATGCCAACGGCGTGGCGGTGCAGCATCTGCATCCCGATGGGTCCCGGGTATTCGGCGATGCCGGAGCGATCCTGGCCCCTCCCGCCAGTATACAGTATGGTAATCCCCAAATGGCGCCCGATGGCAGAGGAGGATTTTTTATCGGCTATGTCGAATTTCAAGGCGGCCCGAACGATCTGCTTGTCTTTTGCTATAAGGACGAAGGAGGCACGCTGAAGGCCTATGGCGGCGGGAAGATGAACCAATATGGTAAGGAGGAGGTGGTGAACACCGAATGCGGCAGCCAGTTTAAGGTGAGCTACGATTATCATGCTGCCGTACAGTCCTTCATGCTCTATCCCGATCAGCAGGGCGGCTGTAACGTCGTGATGGCCCTCACTACCGGCCCCAACGAGATGTACCTGGGATACAACCGGCTGGCCCGCGTGAAGAAGGACTGCCATACCACGGTGCGCAAACGGTTGGGTGGTGGAGACCCCGCAACGACGACTATTCGCGAAAAGGATTATAAGAAGGACAGTGTCGTACAGATGTATAACTTTATAACCTACTCGTATACCGTCTCCTGTCATCCTGCCAACAATCCGAATACTACCATCGTCTACACCAATTATAAGATCGAGAACAATGGTTTGGGCTTTGTGCCCCTCAATAGCGATAATCCCAGATATTTTGTCGACCGGCCGCAGGGCGTGATCCTGCCTACGGGCGGGAACATCAATGCCGAGCTGATATCCACATCCGAAAGATGGCAGGACAGCAAAGGCGTCATCAGCAACTATCACTTGCATGGCTATTACCGGCTCAACGAGATCTATGACAGCATTCCCTATGAGCTGTGCACCGATCTGGATCATCCCTACGAGGCGTACCGGCCTATCCTGCCGGACAATGCGATTCCGACGGATACCCTGCTCGCCGGACCCGACACCCTGATCGGTCATACGCTGGACAGGCAGCCTGATAACTATTGGCTGGCGGGATCGGGCAATAAGGTATGGGCGACTGTCATGGGCCCGGATGCAGGCACCTACAGCGTATACCTTCAGGAACTGAAGCTGGTAAGCGCGGGCACGAAGAAATATACTTTCGTGATCAATACGGCTGATAAGCTGGGGCTGAAGATAGGACAGGAGATCCCCACCGGAGGCTACACCTCGATGGTAACTTATAATACGCCTGCCATCGCCACCGACGACAACAATGGGCACGCCCTGTTCTATGTCATGGAGTCATCGCGGTCGGCCAGGGTGAGCCCGATCGAAGAAGGTGGCATCCTCAGCTGGGGCTCGATGGGTAAGGCCATCAGCAGCGGTTACTGGGCCCGCCGCGAGCTGGGCAGCCAGTATCCCATGGCCGTGCTTAGCAATGATGGGAAAGGACTGATCGCCTGGGACGCGCTGCGATACGACGACGTCAATACTACGAGGAATATCTTTATGGAACGAATCTCGGATGCCTTTACGGCGGCCTATGAGCCTCCGCTGCACACGCTGTCGCTGCTCACCACCTCCGGCTCCTCAAGCATACCCACCTACCTTACAGGCGGCACGAATGTCTGGACGACGATAGACGGACTGGTCTTTAACTTCGGCGGCAGTAATAACGTTACTACACCGATAGTGTCGCTGAAGGACAACTATCCGCTGGGTTTCGTCAAGGTAAGTACATACGAGTGGGCCAGCGCTGTCCGCCTTACCAATGGCATACCCTATCTCAACCGCAACTTTACGATCACGGTAGACAACAATCCCAATGGCAGCGGGAATATCCCCATACGCTTCTATATCCCGCAGGCGATGTTCGATGCGCTGAAGGCGGCTGATCCTGGTATCAGGAATCCGGGCGATCTTGGCATTATCGACCAGCCAAGTGCCGACGCCAATGCTCCATCGGCCTATACGCCGACAGGCAATGAACAAATGCTTTCTCTCACAGGATGGGGCGCCATAGACGGTGGTTATTATATCGAGTTCATTGCAAAAGGCTTCAGCAATTTTTTTATCACTAAAGGCGTGGTGCCGCTGCCGCTGAAATGGCTGGACGTGCAGGGCAAGCTTACTGCGCTCAACGCAGCGGCTATCAGCTGGACAGTGACGGAAGAAAAGAATGTAAGAGGGTATACGGTTCAGTACAGTGCGGATGGCGTCAGCTTTACGGACGGATGTACGACGGGGTCTGGTAACAGCGGTCTAACGCCCTCGTATAGTTGTACCGTGCCCCTTCCTGCCGCCGGCACTTATTCTTTCCGTGTCAAACAGGAGGATATCGATGGGAAATTCAGCTACAGCAAGATCGTCGTGCTGAGGTCGGCTGCGCCGGATGCCTTCTCGGTGAGCCCGAACCCGACCAGCTCGTCTGCGACGCTGAGGATCCCCGCCGGGTCGGTGGTGAAAAAGCTAATCTTGCTGAGCACCAACGGACAGATAGTATGGCAGAGCACGGGGTCGTTGAATGGTTCGGTGACGATACCGATGGGGCACTTGCCGGCGGGGGTGTATCATCTCCAGGTAATGGAGGATAAGGATGTAATGGTGTTGAAGATCATTAGGAAATAACAGGTGATCCGATTATTGATTGGGTTCGACATTCGTCCGGTCCCAGTCAACAAAGGCCCTCAACGAAAGGTTGGGGGCCTTTGTTTTTTCGCCGAAATTTATGAATATTTGGTACGATTATATAGAAGCAAACGGCAAATACAAAACTAAATGACTAAGCTTAATAATGAGATAATAATAAAAAAATCAAAAATTGATAAATACACCGGATACATTCTTTGTATTATTATGTTTTTGTTTGGGTCATACATGTTATTTATAACCAGGCAGTTGAAAGGACTTATACTGATTATTCTATGCACAATTATTTTTATTTGGCAAGACAAAGAATCTAATGAAGGCGTACTTCTTTTGAAAATTTCGCCGGAAGGATTATGGACACCTAAACATGGATATAAGCCTTGGCATAATATTCAAAAATTGAAGTTCAAATATACAGGAGGAGGGTCAAGCGGATATCGCACATACCTCGAAGTTTATAGAGGAGATCCATTCAATCCAGACGAAGTAATCGACATAACTGCTATGAATATCTTAAAGTACCGGCTTAAAAGAGAATTAAATAAATTCGTACAAGTAGAATGACGGATGCTGCTGGGACGCTGCAATCTAATAATGAACAATTAAATACGCTTCGCATAGTATCAGCATATTTATTAATATCCCATTTAGGAAAATTAAAATTCTTATAACCTTTTTCATCTGCGGCCGGTGTGTTCGAAAATTTGCAGAAAATTCCATGCCAAGGTCATTATCTTTACACTGAATTATCCCAATCAATGCACAAAGCCCTTTTAGACTATATCAATCGACACGCTGCTTCGCCACTTACAAGTGATGAGGAAGCCTTAATTATGGCGACTTTTCAACCCAAAAAACTGAGAAAAAAACAATACTTTTTGGAGGAAGGAAATGTGTGCAAATACGTTGGTTTCATTGTAAAAGGCGCTATGCGACAATACAGCGTCGACGACAAAGGTGTGGAGCATATAATCCATCTGTATATCGAAAATTGGTGGGTAAGCGATCGGGAAAGTGCTATTATGCTGACCCCATCGAAATATAATATTGATGCCTGGGAAGATACCGAGCTGCTTATTGCTACAGTAGCAGACATGCTGGACCTGATAGAAAAAATATCGTCATTTGGAAAAATGACAAGACTAATGGACTATCGGCATGCCATCGCTTCGCAACAAAGATTAAATTCTACCATTAGTAATACAGCAGAAAAACGCTATGAAGAATTTGCCAATAGCTACCCTCAATTTATTCAACGATTCCCCCAACATCTCATTGCTTCTTTTTTGGGCATAACCAAAGAAACTTTAAGCAGAATCAGAAAACAAGGCATGAAATAAGTACTATTTTAAATATTGGTTGTTACAAAAAGCGTTGACATTTGTCAACGCTTTTTTTTATCATTTATCATCGTCGAACGGGCTGTTATCGATGCACCTTTACACTTTAATTATAACAAAATGAAAAAACAGACAATAGTAGTAATTGGAGCAACAGGCTCACAAGGTAAGGGTATTGTAAATGCCCTTGTAAATGAGGGTTCTTTTAATGTAAGAGCAATCACCCGTAATCCGGAAAAATATTCCGGCCAGGCACATGAGGCAGTTTATGCGGATCTAAAAGACCTGCAATCATTAAAAGATGCTTTTGCAAATGCTTACGGCGTATTTGTGGTAACCAACTTTTGGGAAGGTGCAGACGAAATTGCCCAGGGTAAGAATGCCATTGAAGCGGCAAAAGCAACCGGCGTGCAACATTTTATCTGGTCAACGCTTCCGGATGTTGAGCTCATCAGTAAAGCAACATTTGAAGTTCCTCATTTCACTGGTAAAGCCAAGGTGGACGACCTGGTAAAAAGTGCAGGGTTCAGATATTCAACATTTGTTCAACCGCCATTCTATTATCAAAATCTTGTTGGAATGTTAGGACCACAGTCAAAGCAGGATGGCACAACCGGCTGGACACTACCGATCGACCCGGCAAAAAAAGCGATTCACATGTCAGACATTAATGATCTGGGAAAAGTAGTTGCAGGTGCATTTTTGCAGCCTGAAAAAGCTGGAAATGGCAATTACCTTTCACTGGCGACAGGCTTGTATAGTTTCAATGATATTATTGAAGCATATAAGAACAATGGCAAGGATCACAGCTTTTCACAAGTGCCGGTTGAAGTATTTTCGACTTTTTTTGAAGGCGCAAAGGAGCTGGCTGAAATGTTTGGGTATTTTGAAAAACACACTTACATGGGACCAGGTTCCGAGGTACGGATTGAATTGGCAAAAGAAATTGCCGCAGGCGAATTCGTGACGCTTCAGGACTGGCTGCGTAAAAACAATTAAGCGAATGAAAAAGAAAACGAGTTTCTCAACAAAAGGCAATAATACTGCGGTTGGTCTTTTGTCTATCCAGCGAATGTTACCTAATCGGTACGCTAACAAAGTGGGTCCGTTTGTATTTCTCGATCATGTGGTACCCGTCGTTAAAGAAAACATAACCCAAAATGGCATGGGAGCTCATCCACACCGGGGTATTGCAACAGTAACTTATATTCTTCAGGGCGAATTGGAGCATTTTGACAGTGCTGGAAATCAGGGTAAAATCTATTCAGGCGGCGCCCAATGGATGAAAGCAGGTAATGGAATAATCCACAACGAAAATCTAAATTACGACGCTCACACGGAGAGCAAATTTATTCATGGCTTCCAGTTTTGGATCAATTTACCTGCAAAAAATAAAGCCGAAAAGCCTGCTCATATAGCTGTTCAAGCCAATGAGGTTCCGAAAAAAACATTGCCGGACGAAAGCGGCTGGTTAAAAGTAGTCGTTGGGAACTATGAAGAACTGCATTCGAAAATTCCGAATTATTCTAAACAGTTCCTGTATCATATTCAATTGGCGGCGGACAAACAGTTTTCGATAGAAATGGAAAGCGAAATAGAAGTTGCCGCTTTTTTACCTACCCAAAATGCAACGCTGAACAATACAGAATTTCAAGCAGGTGAATTTATAGCGTTTGACCAAGTCGCCGGAGAAATTGAAATAAAGAACACGTCTCCAACAACTATTGATATCCTGTTATTTGGCGGTGAAGAATATAAAGAACCTGTGGTGGCCGAAGGTCCTTTTGTAATGAATTCACAAGCAGAAATAGCAAATGCCTACCGGGATTTTTATGAAGGGAAATATGGGGAAATAAAAAAGCGCTTTGAAAGACAGGATTAATCTGCTGGCAAACACCATTAATTTATGGCTATTCTGCCGCAAATCATGTAGCCTGGAAAGGCAATACAAATTCTTTGAGTTATGAAAACAATTGTATATTCTGAATCCCGACGTAAGTTATCGGCGTCGCCGGAGTCGAACATTTATCGTAACAGAGGACGTTCCTTCGTTTTACTATTATTACTGGTATGCTATAATAGTGTATCAGCACAGGATCCTTCTTTACCGCCGTCAAATTTGGGAATGGTGAATGTTTTTGATGGCATTGCCGGCAAACCTGGCTTCGTTTATCAGGGATATGCCCAGGTATTCCAAACCCGCAAAGTGTTTGGTGACCGGGGACAGGATAGACACTCGACATTAAAGGTAAATTCCATTGTGCAGATTAACCAGATCATCTACCAGACACCGGTAAAGGTACTGGGCGGAGAGCTGGCCTTTATGGTAATGATTCCTGTGGTCCAGATCAATGCTTCCAATGCGAATGGGCCTGCCCCAAGCGTAAATCCGGGCGTACTGGGCGACCTTACACAAGGTACAGCGGTGCAGTGGTCAGGAAAGAAATTGTTTGGCAAGCCGTTTTCGCACCGTTTGGAATTGGATGTCACCCTCCCAATAGGCAATTATAACGAAAAGTATAACATCAATGTCTCCGCTCACGCTTATACGTTTAGCACATATCATGCCTTTACCCCTCATGTTGAGTGACAAGGTCAGTATCAGCTCGAGAAATCAATTTAATTATAATACACATGTCATTGGGCAAAAAAGCAAGTCCGGCGCATTTTACAACGGCAACTACGCTGTCGACTTTGCACTTCGTCACAATTTGCGCATTGAGGCGGTAGCTTATTTTTTGACCCAGTTTAATCAGGACAGCTACGATGGGAACCATGATTATTACCAGCAGCAATTGGGCATGAATGATACCAAAGATCGTGTCCTGGGCTATGGTCCAGGTCTGGCCTATTTCACCAAAGGGGGAGCCTTACTGGAAGCGAAAGCTTTTTTTGAAACAGCTGGCAAAAACAGGGTTGCAGGCTACCGGCCAACGCTAAGGGTCGCCATTCCATTTAACTAAGATGGGCAAGGTTTATTTTATCCCGACCACCACTATTTTAGGACAAACACAACGGAGGGAAATCGTTTATCATCATACACTTCCTGTAAACGGATGACGGTATCCACATCACTGAATACCATCACCTGCCTGTCCGCATCGCTGTATCCCGGCCATTGCGGAATGCCGGCGCCATTCGGGTCCCCGGTCTTAATAAAGGCGGCCCAGGCGCCGTGCAAGCTTCTGGCCAGCTGCTTTTTAGCCGCATCATCGTTGGAAGACAATATTCGGGCAGCTCCCCAGATATAATGCAGCTCGTCGCCATGGCGGGCGCCGAACGCCCGGCCATTTTGATAGCTGTACCGGTACATAAACACCGGTGTGCCGGTTCTGCTTAATGCCCCGGCAAACCGGTAAGAGTGGAGCTGGTACATGTACTGTGTCAGCGTCCTCACCAGGGCCGCATAAGGGCTATCCGTTCTCAGCAGTGTTTGGTAATAGGCATTTGCCATTGGCGCATTGCTGCGGAACAAAGGCTGGAAGATCGAGGCGTTCGGATCGTTTCCCATCTCATTTCGCCCGATAAATCCCGCCCCCTCCTGCTCGTTGGTGCCGATGATGGTACGTATCCCGGATAGCTTCCCTTCCCCGGCGTACTTGTACCCGTCTTCTGGTATGGTAATCCCATCATACACAGGCCCAAAAAAAGAATTGCCGCCGATGCCGGCACAAACCTTCGCCTGCGCTTTGATAAGGGTGTCAGCAGCCATGGTCAGGAGCCTGCGGGCATCGCCCGGATCTAATCCAAGCTGCCGCAATAGCAACGCCCGCTCCTTGCCCGCAGTGACGCTGTCACGGATACATTGCACGGCACCGCTTTCGAGAATGGCCTGCCCATATAAGCCTTTGGAGGCTGGCGCCACCATCACCGCACTCAGCAACTTGGCACCTGCCGATTCTCCCATGACGGTCACCCGGCCAGGGTCACCGCCAAAGGCGGCAATATTGTCGTGCACCCACCGCAACGCAGCGATCACGTCCAGAAGTCCCAGATTGCCCGACTGCCGGTACTCCTGCCCCAGGTCGTCCAGGTATAGAAAGCCCAGCGCGCCCAGCCGGTAGTTGATGGTGATGGCAACCACGTCATCCTGGTCAGCAAAGGCATGCCCGTCCATGTTTTGACCACTACCCGCCGTCATGCTGCCGCCATGAACCCATATGACCACGGCCCGTTTGCGGTTGTCGATCCGGGGTGTATACAGGTTGAGATAAAGGCAGTCTTCGGCACCGGCGACCGCCCCACCCGCAGGCTGCATGGCCGCAGAAGAGAACCGGATAGCCCGCAGGGTATCGCTCCAGGGTTGGTGAGACACCGGTGGTTTATAACGCAAACTGCCGATGGGTGGCTGCGCGTAGGGAATACCCTTGAAAACGGCTATCCCACTTTCGCTTAAACCTTCTATATAGCCCTGGCTGGTTTTGACCACCGGCGCCTGTCCTGCCAGCTTAAGCGTTACCAGCAGCAAACAAAGGGAGAATAATTTTTGACTGGATGACATGACCTTGAAGGTACAGCATCTTTTGTCTGTTCAATAAAAGAACTGTTCCTTGACGACCTTACCTTCTTTTACATGAAAGACCCCAATCTCTTCCAGCGCCATACGCGGCTTGCCTTTGAACGTAAGTTCCTGTTTCAGCACGACACTGAAGAATTCCCCGGCGATGATCGGTTCGCTGCAGGTATAGCTATGTACTGCATCGATCGTGGCCCGTCGGGCAATGCCTTTTGCTTTGACTGCTTCCCGGCCATTCGTAAAGACGGGCATCCCCATTGACGCCGCTTTTTCGGGCTCCTGGCAAACGACGTGCTCATCATAGAGCATGTCCTGGATCTCGATAAATTTCCGCTGGTTGGCCAGTTCGTGATAACGAGCTGCTGCTTCCTGAGTTGTCATAATCGATCTTTTATTGGTTGTTCCAACAAAGATGCAATCCCCTGGTGACAACCCTATGTCAGCAGGATTTTCGGCTATAGCCTTTCGGTGGGCGCCTTGCCGAACCTTTTCTTAAAAGAATGGGAGAAATGAGAGAGGCTTTCAAATCCCAGGTCAAGGTAGATCGCAGACGGCTTCCTGTTCTTCTTTTCTATGAGGTGGCGGGCCTCTGTGAGGCGTTTTTCCTGTAACCACTGCCTTGGCGACATACCAAACGCTTTCCGGAAGTCACGCTTGAACCCGGCCAGGCTCCTGCCGGTGAGTTGCGCAAATTTTTCAACCGGCACGTTGAAATGAAAATTGCTGAGCATGAATTTCTCCAGGTCTATCTTGTAGGGTTCGGAAAAGTCGAATAGAAACTCCTTGAGCCCGGGCATGGCATGCAGCAATAATTGTACTGCCTCTTTCACTTTCAGCATGCCGATGGCCGTCGCTATCTTTTCTTCCGGATGGCGGACATAGGGTATCACGGATTGGAAAAAGCCATGCAGAAAATCATTTCCGGGAATGAGGATGTTGGGTTGGCCGGTGTATTTCTGCCCTACCTGGATCTGCTCCTCGAGGGCGATCTTCCTGAGCAGGTCTTCTTTCAGGGAAATGACAATGGTTTGGTAATCCTCCCCCTCCAGCGGTGTCTTGGTAATTTCCGCCAGTTGATTTTTTCGTATCAGCAACATCTCCCCCCGTCTCATCGAAATTTGCTGACCGGCAGTATCCAATGTAAAATGACCTGAAACCTGCAATACCAGGGTATTGTGCTCAATAAACCCCACTTTTTCCTTTCGCATTGCGGTGAGATAGGCGTAAAAGATGATTCCCGGGATTATTTCGGTTGGATTCGTCACCTCGCAAAGGTATAAAAAAGCTGTGTTTAATGTGCAGGTTTACTACCGCTGCAGGTACGTGCCACCGGCTATCGCGCCTGGCGCAAAATGGTTGTTCAGGGTATTCATCTCTTCCGGAGTGAAAGCGATCTGCATGGCTTGCATATTTTCCGGCAGCCGTGATCTCCGGCTCATACTTACCAATGGCATGATATGATCACCCTGTGCATTTACCCAGGCGATCGCCAGTTGTGCCGGCGTGTATCCTTTATCCTTTGCCATTTTCTTCAATACTTCGACTTTCTCCAGGTTCTTTATCAGGTTCTCTCCCTGAAAACGCGGGAAGTGGTTGTGGTAGGCGTCGGCGGCAAGGGGCGCTTTCATCTCTCCGGTGAGCAGCCCTTCGGCCGTATTGGCAAAGGCTACCACTCCAATACCCAGTTCTTTCGCCGTGGGAAGGAGGTCCCGCTCTATCTGCCGATCGGCCAACGAATAGCCTATTTCCAATGCTGATACCGGATATATACTATCAGCCTTCCGAAGCTGCGCTGCGGTGATCTCTGACACGCCAAGGTAACGCACCTTTCCTTCTTTGATCAGATCGGCGACGGTGCCTATCACGTCTTCCACCGGAACACTGTTATCCAGTCTGCACGGCTGATAAAGATCAATGGTCTCTATACCTAAACGCACCAAGGAATAGTTGATGAAGTTCTTGATGGATAGGGGACGCAGGTCCAATCCGAGGAATCGACCGCCGTAGATGATCCCGCCAAACTTTACACTTACGAAGGCATCGTCCCTCCTGCCTTTAATAGCTTTGCCTACCAGCAGCTCATTGTGTCCGCTGCCGTAAAAGTCTCCGGTGTTCAGGAAATTAATGCCGCTGTCCAATGCCATCCGGATAGTGGCGATACTTTCACCTTCATCTTGTCCCGGACCGCCCCAAACGGGCGACATGCGCATACAGCCTAAACCGAGTTTAGATACGAGTGGACCATTTTTGCCCAGGGCTATCTTTGTTATTGTTGTCATTGCTTTTACTTTATGGATTTACGACACAAAGGTCAGCAGTTATGCCTCATGGCTGATTACGCTCACGGCTCAATTTACTTGTCTGGATGGCTCACATTTATTTAGGCCCTTAACTGTTCAAATACTTGTTCTTTTGTCGTATTTTGGCAGCACCCAACCCAATAAGGTCAATATGAAATATTTGCTGTCACTTTCTTTTCTCCTACCCATCCTGGCATCCGGGCAAGTTAAAATGAACGAATTGATCACAAAACGCGGCCTCGCCTATGAAATGGCTGGCAGGGCCCCTTTCACCGGGAAAGCCTACGTCTATTTTCCCAATGGAGATACCCAAACCGTCGTCACCTATAAGGACGGCATTCCCGACGGAGCAATCGTCGGCTGGTATGCAAAAGATCTAAAACAGGTGGAAGGTTTTGTCGATAAAGGACAAAAGGCCGGGACCTGGAAATTGTATTTTGAAAGCGGAAAAATAAAAAAACAAACCACTTATTCCCACAACGTCGAAGACGGAGAAGAGACATTCTGGTTTGAGAGCGGCAACATAGAAAAAAAGGGCACCTACTCTGAGGGCAAACTAAACGGGAAATACACCTGGTACTATGAGAACGGTCAAAAAAAACAGGAAGGCTTCTTCACAGCCGGCAGCCAGGACAGCACCTGGAGTGAATGGTATGAAACAGGCAAACAAAAAATGGCAGGGCAATTCACCAACCTCGAAAAGAACGGCGACTGGACCTTTTGGGACGAGCAAGGAAATATCACCGCTAAAAAGAACTATCAGCATGGCCTGGTAATAGTAGCAAAGGACAACTTCGACACCTACCTGGAAAAAATGGAGTACTACCTGGCGAAAAAAAATTATAAAGAAGCGCTGAAGAACGTAGAGGCGGCCGAAGCAACGATTGCGACAAAATCAGATACCAACAAGGTCTATATGAACCTGTTGGTCTATCACTCAAAATGCTATTCCCTCTTTTTCCATAACCGCCAGGGCGAAAAGATCCTGTTGGATGCCATCGGCCTGACCCCCATCCAGGGTCAGGTAATCCAGAATTCGCACCTCGACAAGTCTCCGGCAAAGATCAACCAGCTGATAGCCGAGATCAACCTAAAAGAACAAACCGGGTTTAAAGCCACCAATCACATAGCGCTGGCCTTATGCTATAACATCCTGGGAGACAGTGTCAATCTCCAGCAACAACAGCAGATCGCCATGTTGAAAGGGGGAATGAAAGACTATATCATCACCATTTCGCTGGAACTATACAAGCTGGCCGGGGCAAGATTCGACAACTACCGGGCACTGCAGGACGTCAACACCCGCATCACCAAAGAGGGAGCGAACGAAAAACTGGAATTGGAAAAAGCCCGGTACCTGATCGGAAACGAAAAATTCGAAGAGGCACAGAAGATCATTGATAAATACTTGCAAAAAGACGCAAAAAACGTGACTGTGCTGCTCTTAAAAGCGGACCTGGAAACGGCCCTGGGCAATGTCGACAAAACAAAACTATACGAGGACAAGGCGCTGGCCATCGACCCCAACGCACTGACCGGTGCAAATGAATAAAGAAGGTCAGCGAGGCGACCAGGCGTTACATCCCGAATAAACCGTCCAATTTGCCGGTAAGACCTTTCATATCTTCTTCGATACTATACAGTTGTGTTTTGTTCTGGAGATTGAGCCAGTTCCTGCATAAATCTCTTTTAAGTGTTGTAATTTTGGGTTCTGGCTTCGCCTGCCTGGCATAATATTTTGTACACATATAAAAACGATTGCATATGCCTGCGAACAAAATAAAAAAAGACGGCCCCGCTCCAAAGGCGGCCGAGAAAGACAGTTTTGAAACAACCTATTTACAGAAGAAATTCCTGGTTTCCCGGCAGACGGTGGAGGAAGCGATACGTGCAACGGGGAACAACCGGCAACTGGTGGAAGAATATCTGATAAAATATACGACGGGGAAAACGAGTATATTGTTATAGGTGTAAAACCAAAGTCGGCCAGACTTCATCTGGCCGACTTTTTTGTTTGGGCGCCAGCCATGGGGCTGCTACGGCGCCTGGTTACTTATTTTCCATTGATCGACGAGTTTTGGAGGCGCTATTTCCTTCCAGCATTGCATGATCAGCGCCCGTAGCTTTTTCTTCCTGATCTTTTTCAATCGCACCAGGACGGCGGGATAGTTGCGATAGTGCTCTGTAAAAAAGAATACATCCGGGTCATCTTCAAGCCAGATATCCCGGTCATCAGCATGGATCATCATGGTTTCTCCGTCCTCTTTCAGCCGGAGCAGGAGTTTTTTCTTCACTTTAAATGCCGGAGTTCCATAACTGGTCGATTCTTCCGTCGCAGGGAAGTTGAGGTCCTGCATCTCCTGGCGGACGATTTTCCAATATGTGAGGTCAAGTAGATTCATGAGTTTGTCTTCTCTCTCAATTTCTGCCATTAATTCTGATTTTTGGGAGATTTTTTGTAAAAGGAGGTAAAAATCCCGGCGGCAGAATCCTGACGATCACTACCAACAGCGATGAGACGTTCCGGCTCGACGGGATCAAAGCGGGGAACTATAAGTTTGTGATTAAATAGTTCCATAAAAACGGCGGCCTGGTTAATGTAACCAGGCCGCCGCTTATTTTAAACTTAAAATAACTAACTGAACAAACCGCCTTTTTTTAATTCGCGTACTCCTTCGCCGATCTTAAACCCATTCTGGTAAATTTGAATTAGATATTTCCCCTGCTGAAAATCAGCATGTGGCGCGAACGAGAATTCGACGCTCTTCTTCTTGCCAGTTTCAAGTTCGACCGGTAGTTTAGCCGTATATGATTTATCCCCTTCATCACGGGTGGTAAAAACATTAGAAACTGAGTCGCGTGTAACTATATTTTTCCCATCGGGTCCTAAAATACAGACATAAATATCCGTCGTTCCGGGTTGTGCAATACGATTATTCACATCAAATGAAATAACCAATTTATTGACACGCTTTGCTGTAGACGTAACTTTTTCTTTTCCGCTACTCTTTACATTAACCGGTGTAATAACAATATTTGAGGCATCCAAGGTGGAAGCAATATCCACTTTCTTTTCAAGATCCTGTTTAACCACCATTGTAGTCGAAAGGTCGTCGGTTAGTTTTCCATTTTCCTGCGTCAAGACTACTTTATCCTGATTTAAAGATTGGTTGTCATTTGAAAGGCGCGCAACTTCCTGTTCCATATTGCCGATCCTATCATTCAACTGGGCAATTAATTCTCTTGCTTTTACTAATTCTGCGCTTGTTGCATTCGTCTTATTAAGAATGACGCGAATCTCTGCTTTTCTTTTAGCAATATCACTATTCTCTTCGGTTAATTTGCTTTTCAATCCGTTGGATACACTTGCCATCGAATCCAGCCGGACTAACGACTCATCAAAGCTTTTCTGGACATTGTTTTTTTCATCGCTTATTTTGGCAATTTGCGTCTGATTTTGTTCAATTACATTTCCTGTTTTGGTTTTATTGATCAGCAAATAACCCCATGTAGCCAAACAAGCAATCCCCAACACTACGATAACCGCTTTTTTTGAATTCTTACGGGCGGGCTGATTATCCGAGGTCGTCGTTTGAAAATTTGATGTATTCATTGTACTATATTTTATAGATGATGATTTTAGACCTCTACCAAATAAGGATATTTGTAAGGACTTAACATATTAAGGCCCATTACCGTGCCATGATTATTTATTACACCAGTCTGGAATGGCTTTAACCATAAGATTTCTTCTGATTACATTGACTTACAGAAGATAAGGGGTGTAAAAACAGATGAAGTTAAAATTCCCGAAAACGCGGGTAATGTCATTTAAGTGTATAAAGCACCGTACTTATGGCCTTGCATGTCTTGGCCACATCAAATAAATTTCGTGCCGGGCGCCTTCAGTTGACGGGTGTATTGCAAGTTCTGAAAGTGGGAGCCCAAAGATCAGCCAGCGCATTATTTGAATAGATAATTAAATGTACTCCGGATATCATTGCTTTGATTATTAAATTCAGTAATTTGACAGGTCACCGTAACAAAGAATAGCAGAAGTGAATTGGCGCTGTTATAAATATAACCTTTATTTCAAATATTGCCTATGATCGTCACGAGCACAAAAAAAGATCTTACCCAGATATACGAAATCATCAATGATGCCGCATCAGCTTATAAGGGCATAATTCCGGCAGACCGATGGCATGAGCCCTACATGTCCGAAACAGAATTACAGGGCCAAATCAATGATGGCGTTAAATTTTGGTGCTACCTGGAAAATGATTTGATGCTCGGCGTAATGGGGATCCAGGACAAAGGCGACGTCACGTTAATACGTCATGCTTATGTGCGGACCATTGCCAGAAATAAAGGCATCGGCGGGAAGTTACTCCAACATTTAAGTCTGTTGACCACAAAACCCATTCTGATCGGTACATGGGCGGATGCAACCTGGGCAATTGAGTTTTATAAAAAACACGGGTTTCGACTGGTGTCATTCCAGGAAAAAGAGGAACTGCTAAGGAAATATTGGTCTATACCATTGCGCCAGATTGAAACATCGGTTGTTCTGGCACAGATCAGAACTTGACATCCAGTTTCTGAGAAACAAGTTTGCTATCCTTATAGTACTCGAAGACCCACTCTCCATTCTTCTTAAAGACAATGCCGTTGGATGCTCCGGCTTCAGCGATATAGTAATCCTGCATGGAGGTTTTAAGCAGTATCAATACTTTTTTCGGAGTGGTGTCGATCAGCTGATATCCATTGGGTGTAGCCTGGGCATACAAGGTGCCTGTGATCTCAGCACCTGCAGCCATTGCGGGCGCCGGGGCAGGAGAGGGAGCTGCGGAGGGCGCAGCGGCCTGTTGGTTTGTAGCCATCGTGCTATCGTATTTATAAGGCACATCATTCAGTGATGAGAAAGCGTCCCTTAAAGCGAGGTCGTATGCGACCGGAAATTCCTTTTCCCTGCTTTTACCTTCTTTGCTTTTGAAGATGATATTGCCCTGGCAGTCCCTTAACAGCAAAGTAAGGTTTGTAACAAAAAGACCCTTTTTCTGGACTACATCAGCCACAAGCGCATTACATCTGTTGGCAGCCAATGCCGGAGGCAGCTGCTCGTTGCTCATTAAAGCCGCAAATCCTTTTTGTTCCAGCAGCAGTCTTGCTGTTGAATTCAATCCATACTGATTATCATCCCTGGAGAAATTGAACCTTTCCGGCACAATTACATATTTGTAGTTGTTGATGTTGTTCTGTGAATAGCCAACTACAGTAAATAATGCAAAAATGATAAATGCGCATGCTTTCATATAGTTATCCTGTTTCATATTGAAACGAATATATACAAAAAAATTACAAATCTGCCGCTATTCGTACAGCCGGCGAAATACTGATTACCCGAAAAGGGGTATATTGAGGTGCAAAACCTTATAGTCTCTATGAGCAGGAGGACCTCATACAAGCTGCAGCAGCTGTGCATTATCATAGTAGCATGGCTGATAATAGGGTTTTTTATTCCATTCTATGACTACCTGGCGCTCACTACGATGAATGCCATCCCACCTGTGCCCAAGTATACGCTTCCACAGTCTATACTGATCAATATGGGTGCGGCGCTTATAGGCGCCCTGCTGGGCGGCAGTTTTCTCGTCTTTTTTGTAAATGTGCGGTTCCGGGACAAATCATATGGGTATACCGTCCTGGCCGTAGTGCTTTCTTTCCTGGCGGTGATCGCAATTATCAATATTATCCTCCGGCTATTCAATATACCGTCTGAATGGGACCGGATCATAAAGAACTGCATGGTGTGGGGCGTTGTAGTCACCGTTACACAACTTTTCCTCCAGATCAATAACAAGTTCGGTCAGGGGGTTTTCTGGAACATCCTCCGCGGCAAATACAATACGCCACGGGAAGAACAGCGGATATTCATGTTCCTGGACCTGAACGCTTCCACCACCATCGCCGAGCAGCTGGGGGATAAAAAATACCATGCCTTTCTCAAAGATATTTTTTCCGATATCACCAACCCCATCATTGACAACAACGGAGAGATCTATCAATATGTGGGGGACGAAGTGGTTGTAGCCTGGAAGTATGAGCAGGGCGTGCAGGACAGTAAATGCGTGCAGTGCTTCTTTGATATCAAGTTCCGCCTGCAGCAGCTGAACGATAAATACATGCGTCAGTATGGGCTGGCGCCATCCTTTAAGGCAGGCATCCACTGTGGGAAAGTGGTGGCGGGTGAAATAGGGATCATTAAAAGGGATATTACCTATTCCGGTGATGTATTGAATACCACCTCGCGGATACAGAACATGTGCAAGGAGTTCAATGAAGAAGTGATCGTGTCTGGCGACCTAGCCGCCTCTCTCCGCCTGCCGGATACATTTGCTGAGAAACCACTGGGCTCCATAAAGCTAAGGGGCAAGCAGAAAGAAATGATGCTGATAGCGCTTAAATCCATGGTAATGGGTTAAAGGGGACGCACTTATAGTGAACGGATAAATGCGGCGCTATCCTTGTATTTGTCCAGGTCCATTTCCACAAAGAAATTCTTTACTCCTCCTGTATTTGCAGCCGTAAAAAACTCCTTCCAATCGATGACCCCCTGCCCTACGGGTACCTGCTTTTTATCTGCCGTCCAATCCGACAGATGTGCAGAGATGAATCTCCCCGGATATTTATTAAAGTACGTGGAAGCCTTGTATCCGAGGTTGATCACTTCCGTCTGAAACTGCATCTTTACAAGGCCGGGGTCCAGGCGCTTCATCAATGCATCGTAGATCAGCTGGCCATCGAGTTCATGGAATTCGAAATCATGATTATGGAAACCGGCCTGCATACCAGCCTTTTTTATTTTTTCAGCCGCCGCATTCAGCTTATCTGCCGCGGCAAGATAATCATTTAAGACAGCGGTTTTGGGAAGCCAAAAGGTGGAGCAGATCATCTGGCTCAGTCCCAGGCCATGTGCGAACTCTATACGGTCATCTAGCGAATCGCCAAACTCTGCAAAGCCGAAATGGCAGCTGGGGCAGCTGAGCCCGGAATCATTGATAATTTTGCGCATTTCGGACGCTTTCATCCCTGTCAGCGGTCCGTAGCCAATCTCTGCATATCCTTTCGGTGAACACATCTCTGTGAGCAGGTAGCCCTGTGAAGCCATCATTTTTAAAGTACCGGGAAAATCTTTCGCCAGCAGTTCCCTGATGGGAAAGGTCTGAAAGCCAATGGGGATATTCAGCATCCTGGCGTGCGCCAGCAATTGTGCGGGCAGGTGTGTCAAGCCAAGGGCGGCGACAGTCCCTGCAGCCATTTTGCCGACAAATGACCTGCGGTTGATCGTTCTCATATCGCTTGCTTTATTTCGTTATTAAATAGCAGCAGGGTCCCATCCCTGCCTGTACGCACGATCCAGATATTTATTGGCATCGGCTACATTGGTGATCGTTTGGCCGGCAGCATCGTATTTCAGCATCTTGTTTGCCCTTAATGACGCTGCATACAAGTTGACAGCCTCCGTGAGGTGCTCGCCTTCAGCAAAGTTCCCGGGATACTGCTTCCCGCTCCTGCAGGCCTCTACGAACAGTGGTAATGCCGCGGACGTCATCTGCACCTGATCGCGTTTATCGTTGCCGGCTCCCGCGGGCGCCTCCATTTTCCGGCCGGAAATGATCTGCGGGTTCTGCACATTGAATCCTGCAAGGATCTTTCCTTTATCGCCTACGAACATCATTCCTTCCTGCGGCAGCTCTTTATTGTCTCTCGCCAGCTCTTCCGGAATGCAGGGCCGCATACCGCCATCGTACCAATAAAGGTCGACGGGACCTCTGCTGCCGTTTGCCGGATAGCTGAACTTCACGGTGCTGGCCATGGGGAACGAGAAGTCGTTGTTTACGCGGAATGGAACGGCGCCATTGAAGTCGCAAAAATGGCTCCTGTGTGGTTCCACCACGGAGGGAGAGGTGAGCTGTAAAGCAATGAATACAGTCCAGAGACTGTAGTGACCCATGTCGGCCATAGACCCTCCGCCAAAGTCATACCAGCCGCGGAACACCATGTGGGTATAGCTTGGATGATAGGCACGCTCTGCTTCAGGGCCAAGCCACAGATCCCAGTTGAACCCTTCGGGAACAGGAGGCTTGTCAACAGGCAGTTCAGGGTATTGTGGCCAAACAGGACGGTTGGTCCAGTTATGCACCTCTTTCAATGTTCCGATGGCTCCCGCATTGAGCCAGGACATCACCGTCTCCATCGACCCGTTGGAATCCCAGGGAATGAGGTGTGTTATCACTTTCGGGTGGTTCCTGGCCATTTCAATCACTTTCTTTCCTTCGATAAGTCTGTTGGATATGGGTTTGTGCACAAGCACGTGCTTGCCTCTTTTGATGGCAGCCATACAAAGCACGCCATGCAGGTGATCGGGCGTCATGATCTTCACCGCATCCAGGTCCTTTTCTTTCTCCAGCAATTCACGCGCATCGGCATAAGCGGCACAGCCCTTGAATTTTTGCCCCGGCCGCATGTTGGCATAATAAGTGTCTACGATGTCCTTTCCATTGTCCCTTCCACCGGGAATAGTATTGTCACCGCCGGGATCCCAGTCCGGCTTTTTAATGGCCTTGCGGATCTCGTCTTTGAGGTAGTTGATGCCCCAGTCGCGGTAACCCCTGGCTTCTTTATTCGGGTCGCAAACAGCCACCACCTGGATCCCGGGTACCGCCAGCAATGGCAGCAATTCCCTGATCCCTTGTGTGCCAACGCCGATATAGGCCAATGTGATCTTATCGCTTGGGGCGACATATCCCCTTCCAAGGACATGTCTTGGAACAATGGTAAGAGCGAGTCCGGCCGTAGCTGTCATTTCAACAAACTTTCGCCGGGTGATTTCCTTTTTCATATAACAGGTTTTTTTATGCAGGTGCAGGTACTGAATGTACGGCTTTTTTTGCCGGCCTTTTTCCGCATCATATCGATTTTCTCGATCACTCCATCAAAACTATCTATAAAATCGATGGCGAAAACTTCGATATATTTGACAATACACATAAAATAAAAATGCACCATCATGGAAAACAACACGCTTCATTATGCAACAGTGCACCATCCAGGTGCCGCAGGCAAGTGCCCGTTCACCGGAGGACAGCTGAAACAGGTTGCTGGTGGCGGGACAAGAAACCGCGACTGGTGGCCCAACCAGGTAAACCTGAATATCCTGAGACAACATTCATCCTTATCGGACCCGATGGACAAAGGATTTGATTATGCGGAAGAATTCAAAAAACTGGACCTGCATGTAGTTAAAAAAGAAATAATTGATGTGCTGACCACCTCGCAGGCCTGGTGGCCCGCCGACTTTGGCCACTATGGCCCATTGATGATCCGGCTGTCGTGGCACGCCGCGGGCACTTACCGGATCTCGGATGGACGTGGCGGAGCAGGCAGGGGAATGCAGCGTTTTGCACCGCTGAACAGCTGGCCTGATAATGCCAATTTGGACAAGGCACGCCGGTTGCTCTGGCCGGTGAAACAGAAATATGGGAAAAAGCTTTCGTGGGCAGACCTGCTTGTGCTGGCGGGCAATTGCGCCCTCGAATCGATGGGATTTAAGACATTCGGATTCGGTGGCGGACGCCAGGATGTATGGGAAGCAGCTGAAGATACCTATTGGGGGTCGGAAACGGAGTGGCTGGGTAACAAAAGGTATGAAGGCGACCGCGAGCTGGAGAACCCGCTTGGAGCGGTGCAAATGGGGCTGATCTACGTAAACCCCGAGGGGCCTGACGGGAAACCCGATCCGCTGGCAGCCGCCCGCGACATCCGCGAAACCTTTGGCCGGATGGCCATGAACGACGAAGAAACGGTGGCTTTGATTGCCGGCGGCCATAGTTTTGGCAAAACCCATGGCGCTGCCGATGCCGGAAAACACGTAGGCAAGGAACCGGCGGGCGCCTCCATGGCAGAGCAGGGCCTTGGCTGGAGCAATTCCTACGGCGCCGGCAATGCAGGTCACACCATCACCAGCGGCCTGGAAGGGATCTGGACCACCACGCCGACGAAATGGAGCAATAATTTCTTCGAGAATTTATTCGGATATGAATGGGAGCTGACCAAAAGCCCGGCGGGCGCCTTCCAATGGGTCCCTAAAGACGGCGCCGGCGCCGGTACGGTGCCCGATGCACACGACGCTGAGAAACGCCACGCGCCAACGATGCTGACGACCGACCTCTCTTTGAAGGTTGATCCCGTCTACGAAGCCATTTCCCGCCGCTTTTATGAGAACCCGGATCAGTTTGCCGACGCTTTCGCCCGCGCATGGTTCAAGCTGACACATCGTGACATGGGTCCCCGTGTACGTTACCTTGGTCCTGAAGTACCTGCCGAGGAACTGATCTGGCAGGATCCCGTTCCGGCCGTTGCCCATCCGCTGATCAACGACCAGGATATCGCTGCCTTGAAAAGCCAGCTGCTGAATGCCGGCTTAAGCATTTCACAGCTCGTCACCACTGCCTGGGCTTCGGCATCCACCTATCGCGATTCCGACCGGCGGGGTGGCGCCAATGGCGCCCGCATCCGGCTGGCGCCTCAAAAAGACTGGGAAGTAAACGACCCGGCGCAGCTGTCCAAGGTGTTGGCCACGCTGGAAGGTATCCAAAAGTCATTTAACGATGCCCAGGGAGGCAGCAAGGCAATTTCGCTGGCGGACCTCATCGTATTAGGCGGATGCGCAGGCATCGAACAGGCAGCAAAGAATGCCGGCTACACCGTTGCCGTACCTTTTACCCCCGGCCGCAGCGACGCATCGCAGGAGCAGACCGATGTGGAATCGTTTGGTGCGCTGGAGCCGGCTGCTGATGGCTTTCGCAACTACGCACATGCCCGGTATGCCGCAAAAGCAGACATATTCCTCGTCGACAAAGCGCAGCTGCTGACGCTGACCGCACCTGAAATGACGGTACTGCTGGGCGGTATGCGGACGCTCAACACCAACTTCGATCATTCGCAGCACGGCGTGTTCACGCACCGTCCGGAAACACTTACCAACGACTTTTTCGTAAACCTCCTGGATATGGGCACAAAGTGGACCGCGACATCGGAAGCCGGTGACCTCTTTGAAGGACGGGACCGAACGACGGGGGCCCTTAAATGGACCGCTACCCGTGCCGATCTCGTCTTCGGCTCAAACGCCGAGCTCCGCGCGCTGGCCGAGGTATATGCGTGCGAGGATGCTAAAGAAAAGTTTGTTCATGACTTTGTATCGGCATGGGCCAAAGTGATGGATCTTGACCGATTTGATATCGCGTGATTGACCGAAAAGCCCCTCGCGTTGTGAGGGGCTTTTCTTATTTCTCCCTTCCTTCCCCCGCATTTTCGCCCTTTGGCCCCTTGGGAATATTAAAACATTGCAGCATTATATCGTCCGTAATATCGGACGGAGAGATCTTGTTCCTGGCTTTGTTGAACATAACAATTACATACAGGTTCCGGGAAGGCACAATTTTATAATCGCACACACTGCCAATTCCAGTTCCGCCTCCACCTTTGTGAATAACGAGTTCCTTTCCGGCCGTACGGGAATGCCAGCCCGGGGTATTGGACAAGGCAGATGAATAAGGCGTCCACATGGTTTCGAGGATATTCTTCCGTAACAGTTGCTTTTTATACAATGCCTGGCTCAACTGTACAAAGTCGGCGAGCGTGGTTTGCAATCCGCCGGAGGGTACTCCATAGTCACCCGCATTAAAATGTGTTTCAACAGGCACCAATTTTCCGTTTTTTTCCAAATGTCCCGTACTCATATCGTCCGAGGCGGGCTTTACACCCGAACTAACCATACCGGCCGGCTTAAAGACCCGCTTTTGCATAAAGGTGTGGTAATCCATCCCTGTGATCGCTTCGATCAGCTTGCCCATCACCGCGAAGTTGAAATTATTATACTGCTGCCGCGCACCCGGGCGGAAAGACATTTTCATCTTTCCCGCCTGGGAAAGCGTTTGTTCAAAAGAACCATTGTCCTTATCGCCCTTCAATTCCGGAATACCGCTGGTATGGGTCATGAACTGGCGAACGGTGATGTTTTGCCAGTCGCCCGGCAGCCCCTTCATGTATTTCTTTATGGGATCATCCAATGAGAGTTGATTCTCCTGTACCAGGAGCATCAAGCCTACCGCTGTAAATGCCTTGGAGACCGAACCAATGCTGAATACGGTCTGCTCATCCGTTCTCGCTGCCGCGTTGACAGACCTTACGCCGTACGCTTTTTCATACAATACATTCCCATCGCGGATGATGGCAACCGCCACACCCGGAATAGCCTCATCGGTCATGGCCTTATTGATAACCTTGTCCACCTTCCGGCTGATGTCATTCTGAGCCGTCGCCGGAACGGATAAGGCCATTAACAGTATTAAGGCCCCCAGCCATGTGCTACGGGCAGTTGCAAAAAATGGGGTGAATAAGGTCATATGAAATTGTGTTTTTTGGATAAAAGATGGCCTACCACCAATAGAACCAAACATTCATAGCGGTTATGGCTATCGATATAATAAGCCAGATCCAGCGCTGCTTATTATTCAAACGTGATGGAGTCAATAACATAAGAAAGGGGAACAGCATGCTGGCTATGGGGCCCGCAACCAATGGAGCACCATTGTTCAACACCCGGAGATCAGCTGTATTATTCGTTGCCTCATTATGCCATGTTATACTGGCAGGTCGCCCGAAAAGTCCGGTTAGCCCGATGACAACGGAGTCGTTTTCCGCCAGCTGGGCAGTACCATGCCTCGGGAGCAAATATCGATGACCGCTTTGCATAACAAGGAATTCGAGCGTATAATGCCGGGTCCCTCTGTCATATCCGCGGACAAAGCTGCTGGTCTTGTAGATGTCTTGTTGTTTCACCTGCGGCAGCAGGAAACTGTCGGCGAGGATAAGCGCACTAAAAGCAATGAGGCTATAAAGCGCTATACGGTATAGGAGCATGGGCAGTTAATAGCTTATTGTATTGATTGTGTTTAGGGGGCGCCGGTCAGATAACGGCGTTATTACCAAATATAATAAAAAATTACAAAAAGTGATAAAGGTAAATGCCCTCTCTTAATTAAGCGAAGGATCATTAAACGTATCTCCCTGTTTCACATCCCCTGTTTCAAACCCTTTCCTAAACCAATACATCCGCTGGGCCGAGGTCCCATGGGTAAAGGCATCCGGCACCACCGTTCCCGTGACCTGCTTCTGTAATCTGTCGTCGCCAATTGCATTTGCAGCCTTTAAAGCTTCTTCGATATCACCCGGATCAAGAATATTCTTCATCTTATTTGCATGATGTGCCCAGACCCCCGCCAGAAAATCGGCCTGTAGCTCCAGCCTGACTGAGTATTTATTGTACTCTGTCTTGCTTACCTGCGAACGCAGCTGGCTCATTTTTGCCGATGTGCCGTTGAGGTTTTGAATATGATGGCCTACTTCATGTGCAATGACATATGCAACGGCAAAGTCTCCCGGCGCTTTGAAGCGATCCTGCAGCTCCTGGCAGAAAGCCAGGTCCAAATACAACTTTTGGTCCCCAGGGCAATAGAAAGGTCCTACAGCCGAGTTTGCCAGGCCGCAAGCAGACTCCACCTGGTCACGGAATAACACCAGCGTGGGATACTCATAGGTCTTCCCCTGATCGGCGAATAATTTGGCCCAGACATCTTCAGTATCAGCCAGCACCACTTTGACGAATTTTGCCTGCTGGTCATCAGCTGCTTTTTGTTCCGGCGACTGCTGCGTTGACTGGGCCTGGCCGGGCAGCTCCGGCATTTGCGGAGCCGGGCCGGACCCGCCTACGAAGGTGTAGATCAGATAGATAATAAGGCCAACGATCCCTCCGCCAGCCGCTACATGCCCGCCGGAGATCCCGCGGCGATCCTCGACATTGGAACTTTCCCTGCTACCCAGCCATTTCATGTTATAGATTTTTTAAGGTTAGTGAATTTTTCAGTCTATTTTTTTACTTTTCCAAATAAGTAAGATCGCATTCCAAACTGTTGTTCCAATCACCGGTGTCAGCGGCGGCTTTATACGTTGACCTCAAAAACTGCAGCAGGGTCTCCGAGTGGTTTTCGGATTGCCGAACAACATCGTAGGGCAAAAAGAATTCGCCCATTTCATTGTTGTAAAAGGCTTCTGCCGGCGCAACGGACTGTTTGCCGAAATCCGGAGGAGTGGGATAGCAATAGGAATAAAACACCGGCAAAGGACTTTTCTCATTGCCTACCCAAAAACCGCAACTGCTTACTTCATGTGAATAGGCTTCCTCCATTACCTCCTTAGGTATATTCGGTACCACGCCCTGGTATTGTGGCGCCTTCCGGCCCGAAAAACGGGTTACCGCCAGATCAAATGACCCCCAAAAAAGATGCACAGGGCTTGCTTTCCCGAGAAACTCCGAACGAAATCTCGTAAATACGATCTCCGTACGTACCAGCGCCTGCCAGATAAGGTGCATTTGCGTCGCATCATAACTTTGATGAACAGTGTCCTGCTGAAAGGGAATGGCCGGATCGATCTCGTTCGGGGAACCATGAATAGTGACCTGAATGCCCATCGAGCCCAGTTTAGTAAACAGTTCCTCATAAAAACCCGCGACGGGGCGCGGATAAAGCTTTACATATTCCTTTTCCCCGTTGCTTGACGAGATGATCACCTCATGATCTATAAAATCCATATCGACCTGAAAAACGCCTTCATCATAAGGAATACTTCCGGTGGTCAGTCCCCGTGCAGAAATATAAAGGGTTACATGCCATGAATGATTGAGCCATGGCGTCTTCTTCAATCTTATTTTCCCTATTATCTGCGTCCACATGTGAACGGTAGCAATGGTGTCCTTGTACGCTTCAAAAACAAGCTTCGGCCACGGTGTACTTGTGTTATCAATCATGTTTATGAATAGTTTGCAGGTTTTTTGCTCTTTCCGCCGCCAACCGAGCTCCGTAAAGCCCATTGAACCGGTTAGGATGCCTCTTCAAATCCAACTCATATGCTTCCAGGGCTTCCCCCGGCCTGTTCATCTGCAATAGCAGATCGCCTAATAATTCTCTTGCGGGGATCACCTCACAAGGTGTCACCGGATGTTTGAAAGTTTTGTCTTCCGCGTCAGCGGCCAGCGCCATTAGCATCAGCGCTTCCTTATTCCTTCCTTCTTTAAAGCGCAGCCAGGCTTCCGCTGCGTTGATCTGTATTTGCACCTGATTGGCTTTGTACGAGTCTTTCTGCTCTACGAGCTTATTATAATTGAAATTGAGCTGCTTTAATTCAGCCTTAGCGGAGTCGATCCTGCCGATGTGGACAAAACCCATTAGCCTTGTGAAATGGACGATCGCCTTTTGCCAGGGAAAATCTTCCCAGGGAAAGTTTGAACCATGCAATTGCAGTCCGGCGGCCTCTTTCCAGCGCTTGTTTTCCAATAAATAACGGGAAGGAATGGCAGCAAAGGCATAGGCGACTTTAAAATTAACAGGATTGACGTCATTGATCGTATCAAGATAATCCAATTGTTCTTTTGCAAGTTGATCCTCTCTCTCTTGCAGGTAAGCATACATAAGGTAGTCCATCCCATGAAGTTCCTCATCCCAATGACCTTTAATACCAGCCGCTGCGGCATAACATCGGGCAGAAGCGACAGATGCAAGATTTGACCGGATGCATTCATCCCAAAGGCCCAATCTCGTAAAAATATGTGAAGGCATATGCAATGCATGTGCGGAGGAAGGAGCTACAGAAGCATATTTTCTCGCAGCCGGCAGGGCCATTTCTGCAAGTTCGGGATAATCGTACGTGTGAATGAGATAATGTATGATTCCCGGATGATCCGGTTCTGCTGTATAAAGAGCGTTTAGGATCGAACCGGCTTTCTTCTGCTTATTCAGCGACCTATCAGTTGGATCAGCCGCTGCATTCAGCGCTAAAGCATAAAATATTGCCGCCTCCCTGTCATCCGGATAGTCTGCATATAATTTTTCCATTGCCTTTTCAAACCTGACGCACCGGCTGTAATGATCAATCTTATCCCAGCCTTCATAAAATGCAGCAATGGCGGCTATATACGCTTCTTCCCTTTTTGACTTTTTATTAATTGCCTGTGCGATCCTGACCGCCTTAACTCCTTTTTCGAGTTCCGGTCCTGAGGGAGGAGTCCATAAGGGATGGAAATTGCTCATAGCCACTCCCCAATAAGCCATGGCGCAATCCGGCTCCTTGTCTATGATCTTTGCAAATACTTTTTCGGCCTCATCATATTCAAACGAATGCAACAACTCCATGGCGAGGTTAAAGTCTTCCGTTTCTCCGGAGCAGGAAGTGTTAAATACAACTGACCCGAATTTCTTATCGACGGGACCACAAGTAATAACGGCCCCTCTTTTAAGGTTCATTTCATTTATACGTTCCTTTGAAGCCCCTCCGGGCTTCTCCCGGCAGGAAAGCAGCGTTGATAAAAGCAGGAGAAAGATGTAAATGAAATGCATAATATTTATTGATCAGTTAAATAAAAAAAGCCTTCCACATCAGCGGAAGGCTTTATGGATCATAGTAAAGGCTGCTTAATTTCCCTTGGCAGATGCATTTTTTTGCGGATCAAAGTCATTCATAGTAGGAGTAATGACCACTTTGATGGTATTACTCTGTACATTACCGCTTGAAACAGGCTGCTGCATCAACAAATTTACTTTTGGAACACCATTTTGCAGGAGGCCGTTCGCAACTGAATTCACACGTCCCTGCTTTAATGCCCATGCTCTGTTCTTCGAGAACCTGGATGGGTTATTATAAAACGTCATCGATCCTTCCGAACTTGTGTACCTTCTTTTTGTCTTTTTATGTGCTACAGCAACATTGCTTTTCTTGTCGCTTTCCGCAACACTTTGATCGGCAGCTTTCTTTGCCGCAGATCTCCGGTGGACCATACCCTGGTGAGTCCTATGGTGCATTGGGGCCGGATTGGCGGACATGTTATCAGCAGGCATGTTATCAGCTGTGGTGGTGTTGGTGGTGCTTTGGCCGCTGGAAGAATCGCCATCGCTCACAGTCACATTTACATCTGATGAGCGATTCTTAATTACCTGTGCAAGGCTGGTCAACGCCTGCTTTCCGTTTGGCGTAACGGCAGTGCTGTTCTTTTTGAAGACCTTATTTTCATCCAGGCTCACATAAATAGCGTCATTCGCCTGTTGAACGTCTTCGTTTGCAAGACCAGCCTGCGTAAGTGCCCCTTTCAGCTCTTCGCTCACCTGTGAGAGGGTGCCTTTCTGCTTGTTGAAGTACTCCTGATAATAATCAAGGGACTTTTGCTGGGAAGCGTAGCTGCTGTTGCTGCTGTCAAGTGAGCGTTGCAGGGAGGTGTTTTTCTGTTCAAGCGTTTGTACGTTTTCATTTAGCGAAGTCACCTGCTGTGCAAGCCGGACGCTGTCATTCCTCATCTGTTGAAGGGCTTCCTGGGATGACTTATACTTCTTGCTCGATACGCATCCCGCTAACAAAATCGCTGCAACACCTGCAGTAGCCAGCATATTTAGTCTTGTTTTCATAATCACATATTTAAAATGATAAGAACCATCTTAATAAATCCTTAAAATTTAATGCCAGCTAATTGCCGTTGAAAATTTACCGTAAATGTGGCCAAATATCCCCAATATCGGGAGAAAGGTGAGAACCGCGCATGCGGGAAATCTAAAGTCCTCCGGCACCGATCGATACATTTATATATTTTAATTCCCGGAAAACTTTAGATTCCGGTTAAGGAAAGGAATTACCCGCGTGTAAAAGCGCCCCGTCAGGGACCAGTTTTCATAAAATATCTTTGATATAAAGTAAGCAACCTTTGGATCGTGCAATGATATATCATATCCTACATCTCAGCTATCCTGGTTGACAAGGAGTGGGAAATAATTGATAAAAGGAAAATTTGTACCTTAGTAATCCGCATACGGGGTCATCAAAAATCATTGCAATGCCAACGGTAAAATTCACTCCCGCTTTAAAGCGGTTTTTTCCCGGCTTGAAGAGTACACCGGCTAACGGCAGTACGCTGGCAGAGGTCCTCGATGAAATAGACGTCAACTATCCCGGCGTCCGCTCCTACCTGCTCGATGAACAGGGCCAATTGCGAAAACATGTCAATATTTTCATTGACGGAACGATCATAAAAGACCGCACCGCTCTGAGCGATCTATTTTCCGAAAACAGCGAGATCTACATTATACAGGCTTTGTCAGGGGGATAACGCAAAATGCTAAGCTTATGAAATCAACACTTCTCTTAGGGACACGCAAAGGGCTTATCGCCTATCATGTGCAAAACAAGGACTGGCAGATAGAAAATATCTCTTTCGAAGGCATGCCGGTTTCCATTGCCTACGCCGATCCCCGCAACGGCACCTGGTGGGCCTGCCTCGACCACGGGCATTGGGGTGTTAAGCTTCACCGCTCAAAAGACAGGGGAAATACCTGGGAGGAAGTAGCTGCTCCGGCTTATCCGGAAGGGGAAGAAATTAAAGACGGCATACCGGCTGCCACCCGCTACATCTGGTCAATGGCGCATGGGGGTAAGCATTTTCTTTCCAAGTTATGGGTTGGCACTGATCCCGGCGGTTTGTTCCTCAGCGAAGACGGGGGGAACACCTTTCAGCTGGTAGAGTCATTGTGGAAACACCCTACCCGTAAGGAAGGCTGGTTTGGCGGCGGGCGCGACCAGCCGGGCATTCATTCTATTGTGGTAGACCCGCGGGATGAAAATCATATTCACGTTGCCGTCAGCTGTGCCGGCGTATTCGAAACTGCAGATGCCGGCAAAACCTGGGCAATACGTAACGACGGCTTAAGGGCCGACTTCCTACCTGATCCTGCTGCTGAAACAGGTCATGACCCGCATATCCTCGTTGCTGCGCCGTCCGATCCTGATATACTCTGGCAACAGAACCATTGCGGCATCTTTCGCTCCACCAACGGAGCAAAAAACTGGCAGGACGTAAGTCAGCCGCAAGGGCCTGCCCGGTTTGGCTTCGCTATTGCTGTTGCAGATGACAATCCCGATCAGGCATGGGTGGCTCCTGCCAATAGTGATGAGAATCGCACAGCCATTCATGGCGGCCTGAGCATTTGCCGGACGGATGACGGTGGCAAAAGCTGGAAAGACCTCAGGAAAGGGTTACCGCAAAAAGGTTGTTTCGATATTGTTTACCGTCATGCACTGGCAAGCAGTGGTGATGATGTAGCATTTGGCACTACCACCGGTAACCTGTTCTTTTCACCGGACAGGGGCGAAAACTGGCAGGTACTCAATAACTACCTGCCAATGATCTATTCGGTTCAGTTTGCGGATTGAGATGGCCCGGACCGGCAAATAAAGATCCGGCATTCACGTTTATTATTCCAGATTTTATATTTATATTTCGTCCAACATTCTGAATAATGACCCAATGCCGAACGCAGGAATTATTGTATTCATCCTCATTGTCGTAATTACGCTTGTATCCTACAAGGGCTTTACAAACCATCTTTTCTTCGATAGCTACAAATTTGAAGTAGACCGGATCCTTGTAAACAAAGACTATAAGCGGCTGATCACATCCGGTTTCCTGCACGTCAGCTGGACCCATCTTATTTTCAATATTTTCGGACTGTACGTCTTCAGCGAGATAGTACAAGTAACCCTGGGCAGCCTTAATTTCCTCATCATTTATTTTGCCAGTCTCCTGGGCGGAGAACTCCTGTCCCTGCTGGTGCACAAAAATGAAGGAGATTATAGTTCCGTCGGTGCGTCGGGAGCGATTTGCGGAGTGATGTTTGCTTCTGTTGCGATCTATCCGGACAACGGCGTCGGTCTTTTTCTTCTCCCTCCTATTCCGGGTTGGATCTTTGCCCTTATATATGTGCTGTTCAGTATCTACGGCATAAGATCCCAAAAGAACAATATAGGCCATGACGCTCATCTGGGCGGCGCATTGGTAGGCATGGTCCTGGCGCTGATAATGAACCCATCAGCGCTTATTAACAATTACGGTAAGATCCTGATCATCTTAGTCCCTACGGTGGTTTTTATTTATCTGATCATCACACGTCCCAAAACATTGCTCGTCGATAATCTCTTCTATAAGACCCACCAGGACTTTTATTCCGTCGACCACAAGTACAATGCCGAACGGGCTGACCAGCAACAGGAGATCGACCGGATACTGGACAAGATCAGCAAGAGGGGTATGGGAAGCTTGAGTAAGAAGGAAAAGGAGATGCTGAAGGCCTATTCGAAGAATGTTCGTTAGTGCCGGCGCACAGGCAGGGGCAAGAAAAAACCCTCGCCTTAAGAGGGTTTTTCCCGTTAGCCGGGCCAACCATTCGTCAAACCACGACTAATCGTGCCCGCGGCCATGCTTGTAGTGTCCATACGCATGACCTCTCCCGTTTCGACCAGGATGATCGTAAGGATCTTCCTGGCCTTCAATATGACGATGATCACGGATCACTACCTGCTGTCCGTAATTCCCCTTGTATCTTCCATATCTTTCCCTGTACACCTCACAATGCCTGTAAGGTTCCGGTTCATTTACGACTACCTTATAACCCCTGTACATATCATAGGAGCGGTAGCGTGCCGGTAAAGCCACGGCAAAGATCCAGCGTCCCCCTTCCAGGTAGATATAACGCTGCCTGGGAACGGAATAATAGACATCGATGTCCGGCATATAATAATAGTCCACATGATCATATCCCACGGGACCCCACTGGGGCTGCGAGCCCACGTTGACATTTACGCGGACCTGCACCTGGCCATTGCTATGCTGCACGCAAAGAACACTGGCAGCCGACAGGAAAAAAACGATTAATTTGTTCATGATCCGATATTTATGATGCATTATTTCGTTGCTAAGGTCACTGTTCCGGCATTCGTCACTACCCCTGTGGTCACTGTCACAGCGAAAGTCGTATCCCTGTATGTCGAATCCTGGGCATGGAACAACAGGTTCCAGCTGCCCGCATTCATACCACCGAAGAAATAATTGCCCGTTGCGGAATCCGGCAACGCCAGCAGCGTATCGGCGCCCATCGCTGCCCATACCTGTGGTTTAGCTGCTGAAGGCAGCACAATTCCCTTAATGCTGCCGCCGACGGCATCAGCATAGGTCCTGATAACGGGCTTCAGGATATATTTACCCGAACCTGTCGCAACAATAGACCGGCTGGCATCGAAATCGATCCACAGGTGGTAGACGATGTCGGCTGTCAAGGTGGAGTGAATATTCAGCTTCAGGCCGGATTGCTGTGCGGATGGCGTCTTCAAAGGATAGGACTGTCCGTCTATTACAACGGAGTTATTACTGCCGAGGACCAGCCGCACCTGGGACAAAGTCACCGGAGCAGGTAAATCGGCCGCGGCCAGCATCGTATCAACACCATTTTTGAAGTCGAGCAGGTTATAAACGCCGGGACGCACAACATTTACCGTTGTCCATCCCGCATCACCCGTATCGGAAGAAGCTTTAACCTCTACTTTCTGGATATCGATGTTGACGGCATCGTAGTTTGCCGGAGCATCCGTCAACATCACTTGCAGGTGGCTCGTACCACTGCTTCCACTTGAATTCTTATTGCAGGAGAGGAAAATAAAGCTCCCGCCTAAGAACACTGTCAAAATGATCCACAAAGCGCGCATAGTTTTCATATAATTTTATTTAATATGTTAATTAAATATTTTCACGGACTTAAAGCATCTTACCCAGAAGATGTTGCCTCTCTTTTCACTGGTAAGACAGGAAAAGATGACGATGGTCCTATATGCGTTGGAAAATAATATACATTTGATTCAACCCCCAACCATGCAAAACATCCCAACATCGCCGACAAAGCATCGCATTGCCTCCATCGATATATTACGGGGGCTGGTCATGCTGATCATGGCCATCGATCATGTCAGGGATGCCCTGCACAAGGGCCACCCTTCCCCTACCGATCTCGGTGTCACCACCCCTATTTTGTTCTTCACCAGGTTTATCACCCATTTCTGCGCGCCGACCTTTGTCTTTCTCAGCGGCATTTCCGCCTGTCTTTCAGCGACAAAACGCACCAGCGCCCAGCAGGCCCTATTTCTGGTGAAGCGAGGGCTATGGCTGCTCGTGATCGAGGTGCTGGTAATAACTTTTGCTATCACCCTCAATCCTTTTTACAATCTTATTATCCTGCAGGTAATATGGGCGATTGGCGGCAGCATGATCCTCCTGGGTTTACTGATAAGGCTGAAAGCCTCTCCTCTGGTGATCGGCGGCATTGGCGGCATCATTTTCCTCGGTCATAATGTCTTCGATATCATCAAACCCGGTGCGGCAGCCGGGACGGCTGTCTGGCAGCTGCTGATATCCGGCAACGGATGGGACGGGGTTCTTGCCCTCGGCGGTAATCACTTTATCAACGTACCCTATGCCCTGCTGCCCTGGACAGGCGTCATGCTGATGGGATATAGTGTAGGGTCGATATACGCGCCCGGATGGGATGCCCTCCGGCGAAGGAGGTTATTACTGTATTCCGGCCTGGCCATGCTGGCCTTCTTTTTCATTTTCCGGGCATTCAACATTTATGGTGATCCTGCGCGCTGGTCGGTACAAAAAACAACGGCCCTGACAGTCATCTCTTTTTTTAACGTCACAAAATACCCCTGTTCCTTATTATACCTGTGCATGACGCTGGGTGTGTCGCTGGTGATCCTCAGTCGTACAGAGCAGGTGAAAAACAGGTTTGCATCCATATTGACCGTATACGGCAGTGTTCCTTTTTTCTATTACATATGTCATTGGTACCTCATCCAGTCGATCACGATCTGCCTATTCTTTGCGATGGGTTACACGGGCCGTCAGATCATTACGCCTCAGAGCCCTTTTCTTTTTGCGCCGCCTGATTTCGGCATAAGCCTGGCGGGTGTTTATGTCGTATGGCTGGTGGTGATAGCGGTATTGTACAGACCGTGTAAATGGTTCAGCAATTACAAAAAGACACACAGGCAATGGTGGCTAAGCTATATTTGACGTGGATGTTATATATTCCCCCTCTTCATTTCCCCCACAGCGTAGTCGCAGGCGCGGGCTGTAAGGGCCATGTAGGTTAAGCTTGGATTAAGGCAGGCGCCGGAAGTCATGCAACTGCCGTCGGTGATAAATACATTGGGCACTTCATGCATTTGGTTATGGGCGTTCAATACACTGGATCGGGCATCACGGCCCATACGGGCAATACCCATTTCGTGATTGGCATTTCCGGGGTAGCTTATGCTGCCTTCCACCTGTATATTGGTATAACCTGCGGCAGTAAGCATTTCTGCAGCGCTGGCGCCCATATTGGCATGCATGGCTTTTTCGTTGTCCCGAAAGCTGCAATCCATCACCAGCTGGGGCCTGCCAAAAGCATCCTTTTTGGTTGGGTGCAGTGTCACCCGGTTGTCATGGTAAGGCAGGCATTCTCCAAAGGCATAGAGACCCATCTGCCAGGGACCGGGTTCGGTCATTGCTTCCTTTAAGGGGGCGCCGATACCCATATCGCTTCCGGCTTTAACGCGATAAGCATCCCCGGCGAAATGATAGCCACGTAAAAAATCATGTGTTCGCCCTGTTACATTCTGCCAGCGGGGAATATAGATCACGTTGGGTCTGCGGCCATAGTAATAACTGTTTTCGAAGCCCGGCACATCTGCGGTAATGGAGAGACCCTTGTGATGATCCATGAGGTTGCGGCCTACCTGGTCGCTGCCATTCCCCAACCCATTTGGAAAACGCCGGCTTGTGCTGTTGAGCAATATAAAAGCGGTGGCCATGGTGGCGGCATTTAAGAAGATCAGCCGGGCATGGAACTCCTGCGTCTGTTTTGTTTCGGTATCGATGATCTCCACACCGGTGGCCCGCTGCCGCCGCTCGTCGTACAGCACCCGGTTCACCAGCGAATAGGGCCGCAGGGTGAGATTGCCCGTGGCATGGGCTGCAGGCAGTGTGCTGGCATTGGTGCTGAAATAGGCGCCATAGGGACATCCGCGGTGACAAAGGTTCCTGGCTTGGCATTGACCCCGGCCTTTCACAGGACGCGTAAGATTGGCAGTCCGGCCGATGATCACCTTTCTGTCCTTGTAGTGTTTTTCAATTCTTTGTTTAAAATCCTTTTCCGCGCAGTTCATTTCAAAGGGTGGCAGGAATTTACCGTCGGGCAAATGAGGGATGCCGTCATTGCTGCCGCTGACACCGATGAAGCTTTCGACATGATCGTACCAGGGCGCCAGGTCCTTATAGCGTATAGGCCAGTCGACCCCATGCCCGTCCTTTGCATTGGCTTCAAAGTCAAGATCGCTCCATCTATAACAGGCCCTGGCCCAAAGAAGGGATCGCCCTCCCACCGTGTCGCCCCTGATCCAGTCGAATCGCCGGGTTTCTTCATAAGGGTTTTCCAGGTCGCTGATATAAAAATGCTTATTGTCTTCCTTAAATGAGTAATGGCGGCTTTGGATGGGATGGCTTTTAACATCTTCTTCCGAAAGTCTCAGGTGATGCTTGAAGTCCCATGGGTTCATGGTGGCAGTGGGATAGCTGGGATGTTCCATGGGCCGTCCACGCTCCAGCAGCAATACCTTCAGGCCTTTCTCGCAGAGTTCTTTGGCGGCCCATCCCCCGCTGATGCCGGAGCCGACAATGATCGCGTCATAAGTGTTTTGGGCAGTGGCTTTGATGTTCAGGTTTGTGCTGTCGGTTGGCATAGTAGTTTTCCTCCGGCATAAATATAATGCAAATGGGCTTCTTCACCGCAGGACTACCTTAGAAGAAATATGCGTCGCCCAGAAAAGTCCCAGGGCGCCCCCACTGATATTGCCCACGGCCGAAGCAGGCGCCGGCTTGTATACATTGCCGTCATCCAGAAATTGCTTTTCCAGCGCCTTTAAATATTCGTAAGTCTCTCTGGTCAAGGCAGACAACCTTACCTGGACAGGATCATAGGGTACTATCCAATTGGGTTTATAGCCAACACGCTCATCCCGAATTACGCCGCCAAGAAGCGCTAGTACTTCCATGCCATTAATGTACGGCGGCAATGTTTTATCGTCAAAAATATAGAAGGGGAAGACCCAGGTGGTTCCATAAATCCAGCGAGCCTTGTCATACAAAGAATCCCGGACTTCACTCAACTCCAGCGAGTAATAGTTATTTTCATTCTGTGGCTCTTTAAAATAAGCAAAAGCTACGTCCCCCAGCAGCCCGGAGGGGTCGGCAACCAGGTCTTTCTTTAACACCACGGAATCGATGGCAGGCACGTTGACCGGCATATACGCGGATGCCTGGAATGTTTTGTCCCCGATACTGACTTGTAATTGATACGTATGCCCCGGAATGCCGGTGATCTTTGTTGTTACGTAATAGCCACGATCAGCCGAAAAGGCAGGATCATACCTGAAGTCACTTTGATCAGGAGCCCTAAGCGTATCTGTCGTGCCCATATCATCGGCAATGATCACCTGCGCCCCTGTGACCGCTTCGGCGACATCCATTCCCGCCGAAACGTCAGGATCCAAAAGGGAATTTGCTCCTTTCGTTATTCTTACATGGTAAGGCCCCTGCAAATTGCTGATCCTTCCATCTATAACGTATAATTGCTTTGCTTTCCCCAGGTCAATATGAAAATCCTTGGTACATCCAGCCGCAAAGAGAAAAAAGATGCCCATTAAAAAGTACGAACGCATACACATATAGGGGTGATTAAAATTTAAAATTGTAGGATACAGTGGGTAAAATTCCAACCAGGTATACCATCGATGCCTTTACATCCGTAAAATCGAGTGCATCCTGGCGCGTATATAGTGCAAATATGTTCTTCCTGTTGTAGACGTTGTAAACACTGAACACCCATTCGCCCTGCCATTTTCTTATCTCATTCCGTTTGCCCTGGAATGTCACGCTGAGATCAAACCTGTGATAAGACGGCAGTGTATACCCATTCCTTGTACTGTAATAAAGGAACCTGGAGCCATTAAATACATAGCTTCCCACCGGGATCGTTGTATGCCCGCCTGTTCTGAAAACCCAGTTTGCCGAGAGGCTCAGTCTTTTACTGAGCATCTGATTATACACCAGCGACAAGTTATGCCGGTGGTCATAGTTAGCCGGATACCATTGGTTATTGTTCACGCCATCGATCTGACGCTGCGATTTTGAATACGTATAGCTGATCCATCCGTTGGAAGCTCCTTTATTCTTTTTTAACAGGAATTCAAGTCCGTACCCCTTTGCCTGACCTGCGAGGATCTGTGTTTCTATCTTATCATTCAGAAATATTTCGGCATTATCCCTGAAATCGATGATATTATATGACTTTCTGTAATACAGCTCAACACTTCCCTCATATGTGCCATTGAGGAAGGTCTTATAGCCGCCGGCAGCAAGCTGATCGGAATACTGCGGCTTAAAATAAGCATCGGAAGGGATCCATATGTCCGTCGGTAATCCCACGGAAGAGTTTGTCAGCAGGTGCTGAAACTGATAATTCCGGCCGTACGAGAGCTTTAAAGAAGATGTATTGGTTAGTAAGAGCCTGGCGGTGACCCTCGGCTCGGCGCCAAAATAGGCTTTGACAATTTTTCCTTTGCCGTAATGAACGCTGTCGATCACAGCGGTAGTATCGGCATTGTACTTGTAAACCAGCGCATCCCCCAGGGCCGCAAAGCCAGTGGTCCGGACTCCGTAGGAGATACTTAAGCTTTTGCCTATTTTTTGCTCATTGCTGATATAGGCAAATAGCAGGGCCGAACGACGATCTCTGAGTGATACCTGCTTTGCAACGGAGTTAGCATCGACAGGGACGAGCCTGCCAGGTGATATTTCCTGGCCGGTGATGCCTGCTCCAAACCTGACAAGATTATTCGAATTGATCATCCATTCCATATCAGTCTTTAATGTGATCTCCCCCAGCCGTCCTTCCAATGTAAATCGCCCGTTGCCATCCAGGTTGGTGTTGGAAGACCTGTAATTGCTGTACAGCAGCGATGTATTGGCAAAAAAGGAGGGATTGAAAACATGGTTCCACCGGGCGCTGACGGTGGTGTTTCCCCAGGTCATCCGATTGGATCGATCTATCAGGTCCAGAAAAAAATTATCGTGGCCTGTATAAGCAGATAAATAAAGGCGATCCTTACTTCCCAGGATGGGGTTGAACTTTGCATTCAGATCATAAAATACCACCGTGCTGTTGGTTGTATGGAAATTCAAATAATGAAAATTTTGGGACATGTTCATCAAGGCGCCGATATTGCTATATCTTCCGGAGATCATAAATGACGATCTGTCCTTTTTAAAGGGCCCCTCCCAGGTCAGCCGGCTTGCCAATAAGCCGACGCCGCCGGAAACGGTCTGCTCCTTGCTGTTGCCTTCCTTCATCCTGACGTCGATCACAGCAGACAGCCGTCCCCCGTATTGAGCAGGGAAAACGCCTTTGTAAATAGCGACATCCTTTATAGCGTCCGTATTAAAGGCGGAAAAGAACCCCAATGTGTGGGTGGGATTGTACACCGGCGCTTCATCCAGCAAGACCAGGTTCTGGTCATACGAGCCTCCCCGGACGGACAGATTAGTGGTCCCTTCGTTGGAGGTCTGGATACCGGGCAGGAACTGCAGGCTTTTTAACACATCGGGTTCGCCTCCCGCCATGGGGATCTTCTTTATCTCCGCAATATCCAGGCGGTGACTGCCCGTGATAGGTCTTCTTATGATACTTTTATTGCTGGCGGTCGCTACTACGACGGTCTGCAGATCATTGTTCTCTTTTCCAGCCAGCTCAATATTATTCCTGGATGTCTTCTGAAGGTCTAACTTCTCATCGTATTCCGCGAGCCCGATGTAGGAGCAGTTGAGCTGATACGCACCGGCAGGCACAGTCAATGAATAGAATCCATAGGTATTGGTGGTGGTAAAGTATGTCTTTTCGCCGGAGATGCTGATAGTGGCGCCTGTCAAGGTCTCTCCTGATTGACCGGATGTCACAAAGCCATACAGGGTCAGACCGCGCGAAGAGGATCGGGGGACCTTTTTTATCAGAATATACAGTTTAGACTGTTCGTAATGCAAAGGAGTATGGGCCAGCAGATCTGTTAATACCTTTTTAATGGAAACCTGGTGGTGTAGATAGGTTATCCCTTTGAAGTCAGCGATGTCTTCCGTCTTGTAAGTAAATCTGAAAGAAGTAAGCGATTCTATTTTAGTAAAGGCCTCGGCAAGCGTAGCATCTTTCAATTCGAGATCGATGATGACCTTGCTTAGGTCCTGGGCATTGGTGCTATAGGTGCTCAATAAGGCGCACAGCAAAAAAGCCAGCGCTGGTGTGATTCGGTTCATAAGGGAGTTTATCGGGGATTATTATTCAAATGTGAAAATTCCATTCTTATTGGAGAGCCGGCTGTCCGTTGTCCGGGAGATCATTTCGAGCGCGTACTGCAAACCATCGTTCTTATTAAATGAAAGGGTGATCATTGTTTGCTTCAATGAAGGGTTTATTATCAAGATGGAGTCTTTAAAGACTCTTTGCAGATCGGCAGCGATGTCTTCCACGCTTTCGTCTTTATAGATCAGGCTGCCGGTGCGCCAGGCTGCAATGGATGATGTATCGAGGTTCCGCAGCAGGGAGACGGTGTCCGAAATGACCTTCACCTGGCGTCCTTTTTCCAGCACAGCCAGCAGCCTGCTGCCGGCCTCCACTTTTACCTTTCCGCTGTGCACGGCAACCATCATACTTTTTTGCTGCGGATAAGCCCTGATATCAAAGGCCGTCCCCAGTACAGTGGTAGTTATTGCGCCGGAATGAATGAGAAAAGGCATCCCGTCCGCATGTTTTACATCAAAGAAAGCTTCACCGGACAGCCCGACTGGTCGTTCCCCACCGGGAAAAGTTACAGGAAAACGGATCGATGATGCCGCGTTGAGCCAGACATGGCTTCCGTCAGGTAATATGACCTCGCGTTGTTCACCCGGTGCGGTTGAAATTACACTGTCCCGAGTGGCAGATCCGGTAGCCGCCAAAAGAGGGGTATGCCTGCGATTCGCCCAAAAGTATCCTCCTAACGCCATCACACAGAGTACGGCTGCTGCGACAGCCCATCGGTATAATCTAACAACCCTGGCAGGGACAGATCTCAGCGGCCGGACACTGTGCTTGTCGACATTCATGATATCCTGCTGCATTTGCTGCCAGCGTTCCCTGTCCGCCGGGTAAGCAGGCGTCTCTTTATGCATCATTTCCATCAGCGAGGTCGTAAATAGCTCGCTGTCGGCATCCGCCTTCAAAATATTTGAAAGCTCCTCCAGTTCCTGTGCTGTTGCACTTTCTGCCATGTACTGCTGCAATAAATAATTCAGGCGCTGTTCTTCCATTTGGTTTTGTACCCTTTTATACCCGGGCTCCCGAAGTAAACGGTTGAACAGCCGGTGAGGACTATCGGGATCAAAACTTTTTCATCAAAGGAGGAAAAGATCTAATATGAAGAAGATCATGCCATGCCTGGCGAGGTATTCGCGTATGAACTTCAATGATGTAACAAGCGCATTTTTAACTGTATTGGGAGAAATTTGCAGCGCTTCGGCAATTTCAGGGATGGTTTTGCCCTGTTCCCGGCTCATCAGGTAGATCTTTTTGCGCTGCGCGGGTAATTTATGTACTGCCTCTCCAACAAGGCTTTTAAGCTCTTTTGCATCAAGCCCTTCGTGGGAAGCGATCCTTGTGTCCGGCTCCGAAGTAATGGGTTTGAAAAACTTATCATTTAACGCGCGCGCGCGCAGATGGTCATAACATTTATTGGAGGCCACTCTAAACAGCCAGCCACCGGGGTTTTCCATTTCTGCCAGCTTGTCCCTGTTTAACCATACCTTGATGAAAGTTTCCTGGATGATCTCCTGCACGGCAGATTCGGATCTTGTAAGTTTTATGATAAAGGGATAAAGTTTTGGCAGAAACAAATTGAACAAGGTGCTAAACGCCTGTTCATTACCCTCTGCTGCCTGTTGAAATAATAATTTTTCGCTGCCGGATGAGATCATTTTAACAATTGGAGCGTTCTTTCATCTTTTGCACCTTTAAAAAACTTTTGGAGCACCTGTTCAAAGACTGGACTGGCGCCGGGGACCGACGCGAACAAGGTCATCGAAGAGCGGAGTTTCATATCATCGGGGCTTCCAAATATGGCCCTGGCGTCTGTGCCTTGCAGTTGGAGTAACGCCCGGGAGATCTCAACCAGACGTTGTCCCAATAAAGGGTCAGCAAGATAGGCTTTAGCCTCCGCTAAATTGTTGATGGCATAATGCCTTGACATCTCACTGAAGCCAAGCCCCTGCAGCTGCGGGAAGATATACCACATCCAGTGACTGCGCTTCCTGCCGTTGTTTATCTCCTGCAGGGCTATCGCATAGTCATGCTGCTGTGCATCGATGAATTTATTTAGTCCTGTATCGTTCATAAATTGATCATTCTCCATCAGGGTCCACAACATCTGTTGCCGCAACCCTGCCTACCTGCCCATCTTCCAGGCGCACCTTTATCCCCCGGGAATGAAAGGCGGCCGACGTCAGGATATCTTTTACTACACCATATGTCAATTTACCATTCCGTTGGTCCTTTTTCAGGATGATCGCTACTTCCAGTCCGGGATGAATATCTTTTCTGTATTGGCCGTTCATTACCTGCTGTAATTATTGATTGAACAGCAAAAATAGGAAACTGGCAGTTTTGACCACTCACTATTCCTTCATTGCCGTCACCGGCTGGATGCTTCCATCTGCATTAAAATGCAGTTCGGTCACTTTTACATTCCGGAGATACGTCTTTCCGGAAAGTTGTACATCGTGATAGAAGAGATACCATTTGCCATCCTTTTCGATGATGGAATGATGGCTGGTCCAGCCTTCCACGGGGTTTAAAATAATGCCTTTGTAACTAAACGGGCCATATGGACTATCGCCAACGGCGTAACAGATATTATGGGTATCGCCCGTAGAATAGGTGAAATAATATTTCTTGTTGTACCTGAACATCCATGACGCCTCGAAAAAACGTTTGTCATTATCTTTCTCATGGAAAAGCTGGCCTTTTTCGTCGAGGATCTTTATCTCCTGTACGGGTCCGGAAAAGCTTTTCATATCCGCGCCGATCTTTGCCATCCTGGGTAGTATTGCCAGGTCCTGGGGTTTTCGATTGCCTTTTGTGGAATCATATTTATTATTATTCCACCGCTGCAGCTGTCCGCCCCAGATGCCGCCGAAATACATATAAAAGCTGCCATCGTCATCCCGGAAAACGCAGGGATCGATGCTATAGCTCCCTTTGATCGGTGTCTTCTCAGCCAGGAAAGGCCCTTCCGGCTTATCACTCGTAGCCACGCCGATGTGAAAAACATCCTGTTTATCCTTCACGGGGAAATAGAGAAAATAAGTATTGTTCGCAAATGCCGCATCCGGCGCCCACAACTGCCGGCCGGCCCATGGAATATTGCGGATATCCAGCGCTACTCCGTGATCGGTGACCTTGCCGCCAACCGAATCCATGGAGAGGATGTGAAAATCCCGCATGTCGAAATGACTCCCCAGGTCATCCTCCGGTATCCCCGTCGCCGTGTCGTGTGAAGGGTAGATATAAATGCGTCCATTAAACACATGGGCCGAAGGATCAGCGGTGTAAATATGGCTGACCAGGGGCTGGGACAGATAGTGCTTCTGTTCCTTTGCAGGTGCTGTGGTGTCCCTGGCAGGGGTCGATGTCTGTTCGCCAGTCTGGCCGCAGCCGGCAGCTGCCGTCAGCGCTATCATTGCAAATAAGGATGCTTTCATATCAATACAATCGTTTAGTAATAGGTAAATATATAAAAAATACGCAGAATTGCAATCGATTGCAATTTAAATCAGGACTTATTGCCCATCCAACAACTTCCGGAATATGAAAGATTGCCCAATACGACAACCTTCGCAATAGAAAGGCCGCTTCAAAACAACGCATAACGTGTTTGTAACCATCAATCTTAAAAAATGAAGAAATTGCTCTTCCCTATTGCGTTCCTCGCTTTCTCTTATACTGCATTAGCGCAGGTGGGCATTGGCACCATCACGCCCGATGCATCATCCATACTGGATCTCACCAGCAAGGGTCTTTTGGCGCCCCGGATGACTTCCGCCCAGCGCACTGCCATTGCAAGTCCTGCAACAGCGCTCCTTGTATACCAGACAGATGGCACAGTGGCAACTATGCATTACCTGCCGTAGTCGGTTCGGTAGGACAGGCGCTGACCCTTGCCACAAGCAACAATATTGACAGGGGCTCCATGCAGTGGTCAACGGTAGGTGCGGCGATGCAGTTCCATGGTACCTTAACCAATAGCGTGAGCTATTCGGGGACCATTGCAGCTTCTGCGAACCTTTCAGGTACAGGAGTGCGATTCCTGGCCATCAATGTCAATGGAACCGATGTGTTCACTGGTTCCTCCGGCACTGGCTCGGTCAGCCTCCCTGGTTCATACGCCACTACCAACACTGTTAGTGTCAGTACCCTTTATCCCCTGAGTGCAGGCGATGTGGTTCAAATCATGGTTGTCACCAACAGTATAGCCGCTGTCCCATCTACAACAGGTACTACCAGGCTGCTGATCACAAAAATGTAACTGGGGATTTTGAAAGAGTACCCGGGTCAATAGGGGAAAATGGCACTTTAATTGCATTGGGTTGCACCTGACCTAAAATGCACCAGCCATGACCTACCGCCTTAGACCTGTCTTCCTTTTATTATTATTATTATTGACCGTCTCTCTCGCCCACGCACAGCTGATCAAATCCAATAAGATCCTCGAAAAGCTTAATAAAATCACACCGGGGGTGGGCAATGCCAGCTGGAAACCCGGCGCAGCCATCACCACTTCCATAGAAGACTCCCTTCCGGCTTTCAGGATATTGAATGACGCGGATTTCGACCTGGCACAGGCAGACTCGCTGGTATCTTTTAATCTCAAGCCAGGATATTACCGGACCACTATACGCTCGTATTGCTTACATGCCGGAACCTATGCGGCGACAAAGGGCAGCGGATATCAGATCGCCCGGTTGAAAGGCAATCGCGCATCCCTGATCAGCGCCATACTGGAAAGGTCAGCAAACCGCCCTGAGATAGGGCAGCGGGACGTTCAATTGTTGATCTGGGGAATAGAGGCAGGCAGTAAATTCACTGATTTTCCGGCAGACTATCAGTTACGGATAAAGCCGCTGCTTACGGAAAAGGACATACTCCAAATGCAGGTGAAAATAGATCATGTCGCTGAAAAGCTGGTTCCCTCTCCGATGAAAGATATGGTCGAGACCTACGAGTCCCTGCGGAACAAAATGAATAATGCACAGATGAGCTATGATGACATAGAAAAAGTGGCGGTAAAGGCTGGTGTGCCGCCCACCGGCCTGGGTAGTCTCGATATCAGGGAAGGGCTGTGGTCCTACGCCGGCAATGGGTTTTATATCCGGGTCTTCCCCAGGAACTACACCACGACTGACCTGGAGATCTACAGGCCCGGCAGCTTTTCTGTGAAGAAAGACGATAAAGGGAGGATCATATCCTTTGAAAGAAGCGGTGAAAAAGTGGATATCGAGTATGACGATGATCCGGGCGCCGATGTCATTAAAAGCAAAGAGCATACAGCGGTGCCCATCTGGCGATTTAAGCATTTTACCTACACAAATAAGGACAAAGGGATCACGGAATCCCTCAGCAACAAGGGTTGGATACTCCGCGGACCATTAGCGGATCTCTCCAATTCCTTCGGAGCCGTAAATACCCAGACACCTCAGCCGGGCGCTCCTTTTTATGAGGAAAAAGAAGGTTCATACCCTGCGCAGGCTAAAGAGAGCATCAGCTGGAGCGATGCCTATGCCAGGTATAAAGAAGCGAAGCAGCGATATGATCAGGCCAAAGAAGCTATAGAGTGGTCCAAAAGGATCGACGATGCTGATAAGCTCAAGAATTATGACGAATATTTGAATGAAAAAGCTGCGCAGGAACGCATTAATGCCGGACTAAAAGCGGCTTTAAACCCGACAAGCTTTAAAAAGAAGGCCGATTGGATCTACGACCTGATAAAAATGGACCGGGACCTGATGTATTGGATCGACTGCCAGCTGGCAGGTAAATGTAATGACTCCAATGACCCGGCATCGCCGGACCTGCCCACAAAAGTCGGGCAGCCCGGTAATAGTGGTGCGCAGCGATTAGGGTTGAGCCCTTATGTGAAGAAATAGCAGACGTATCCCGGAATACGTGTTTATACGCTTTCTCAGTCGGCGGGAGCCGCCTACTTTTGCTGAAAAGTAATCAATATGAACCATCAGCATTCCATTCAGACGCTTGCTTTTGAAAGGGTGGAATATCCTGTCAGGCAGGTGCGGCAATGGCTGGGCTATACCGACCTGGATTGTTTTGTTTTCGATTTTTATTTTCCCGTTACTAAAAATCCGGCCCGGCCTATCACGCTGTGCTGCTTTGCCTGCAATACGCTGCCCGGTTATTACAACGCTTATGATCCGGACCTGCTGGCCCCATACCCGGGCGGGCTGCTGGAGCTAAGCGGCCCTCTCAAGCTGACGGGCAACCTGGTAACGGCGGCTAACATGCGCGCCTTTTTGGCAAGTATCGACCCAGCCGACAATTTCCTGCAATTCAGCCCCTTGCTCGACGAGCACCGCCAGGTGCGATATAGTATTCGCGCCTTCCGGCGTACACCTGCCGGGGATATTTTCGACGGAGGAACGATCAACACCAACGCTTCACCTCCTGCCACCGCCATACAGCCCGTAACTGAGATGGCTGCCATGCCGATCCTGTAAAACCCCGATCGGAAGGAACCACCGGCCTGGTCCGAAATTCGGCCTCAAAATAAAAAAAGTTCAAAAAAATTTTGGTAACTTGAAAGTTACATTTACCTTTGGGTAACTTAAAAGTTACTCAATATGACAAGAAGCATTCAACACAAGCTGTTCTACCCATATCCGCCAGCCATCGTCTGGGAATATCTGACAACGCCTGAGCTGATGGCCCAGTGGCTGATGCCGACGGACTTTCAGCCCATTGTAGGGTTCGATTTTCAGTTCCGGACGAACCCGATACCAAAATTTGACTTTGACGGCATCATCTATTGTAAAGTGTTGGAGATTGTTGCGAACAAGAAGCTAAGCTATTCCTGGAAAGGGGGACCCGGCGACGGCACCATTACGATGGACTCGGTGGTTTTCTGGACCCTCACCGAAAAGGACGGTGGTACGGAGCTCTTCCTGGAACACAGTGGCTTCAAGGTATTGAATAACCTTCCAATTTTCGAGGCCATGGAAGACGGCTGGCTGAAAAATATGAAAAAGATCGCCGAACAAATCAATACTTCAAAACATGGCTCAATCCAATCTTGACGCTTTCCAGGTAATCGCCGATCCCAGCAGGAGACAGATCTTAAGGCTTCTTTGCAATGATAGCATGACGATCAACGCATTGGCGGAAAATTTTGACATGAGCCGCCCCGCTGTCTCCAAGCATATAAAGATCCTGGAGTATACGGGCTTCATTTCGATAGAAGACATTGGACGCGAAAGATACTGCACGCTGAAGCAGGAAGGTTTCAACGCACTGCAGGAATGGATCGACTATTTCGATGCGTTCTGGAAAACAAAATTGAAAAAATTGGATTCATTGTTGAGTACCAAGGTCCATAAAAAATGAGTGGCCGAAGAAGGATCATTCCAATTCCTTTTTAACATGCTCCTCTACCACTGACCTGATCTTGCCGCTGAAAACCCTGAGTAAAAACGGGATCTTCAGGTCAATATTTACAGCTTTATCCTCAACATTGATGGCGCCTGAAACGGAATGTCCCCTGGCGGAACCTTCGATCTTATCCGTATAATTGACCCATTGTTCTTTTAGACCCTTTATTTGTTCGCCATATTGGCTCTTTAGCCTATCGATCAGTCCCATCATCCTGTTCTTGGCTTCGTCCCTGGCGAGGGTATGCGTGATCTCGATATTCATGGCAAATGATTTTATTTTTTTATGCAAAAATGAGGCCGGCACGTTTATGCTAATATAATTCATTCCGTGATTACAGCACCCTTTTATCGGACAGATTGAGCTTGCTCTTTTCCCTTTCAATTTCTTCTATAAGTTCTGCTTCAGTTGGTAAATACTGCATGTGCTTATCCGGAATTGTCTCCCCACAAACGAAAAGCCTTTACCAAGTTCTAATAAGAATTGTTGAAGGTTTTCTATGAGTGCGGATTCGATTTCCAGTTCTGTGGCCGATGCAGGCTGCGGAAGATTCAGGAATTCAAAGACAAATGGGTCTTTAATAAAGTCGCGGAAATATTCTTTTTGTAGTGGCTCACTATCCTGCAATGCTCCTGGTTTGTTATGTGATGACAGTAACCGCTGGTAGTAAAAAGTGTTTATGTTCCTTTCCAGCGTCCTCACACTCCAGCCTTGTTCCGCAGCTTCCTTCAAATATTACGATCGGGCTTCCGGGCCTTCAACTCTCATTATCAGTCTGTTATGACTCCAGCTCAAATTTCTACACAGTGTGTAGGAAATTTCATCAAGCGGATAAGTCATGTAAAATTGCCTGAAATTATACAAACTGGCATACGAAAACCCTTTGCCGAACGCTGCTGTCAAAGCTTTTGAAAGCTCCTTTAAAATGCTTTCTCCATAGGCTGCCCTATTTTCACCATGCTGCTCCTGCTCTACAATGCGTTTTCCAATTTTCCAATACGCATCGACCATGGCAGCATTAACGGCTACATATGCTTTTTGCCGGGCAAGGGTCAGGATCCGTTTTATATCTTCAATGTAATCCATAAAAACTAAATTTATTAGCATAAAATTAGTGATTAATGGATCCTTCAAAAAATGAAAATGGCCGGATAAAAAGCGGACGTCCACTGTATCGAAAACGGACAACCTTTTCTTTCACGTAACTAATACAGATTGATTGCGAACAAATTAAAAATCCGGACCAATATCTGAGGGAGTACGCTTATGAAATATCTCAAAGCTGCCTGGCGCAACCTCGCCTATAACAGAAATTACACGATCCTCAATATCGGCGGTCTTAGCCTGGCCATTGCCGCCTGTGCCCTGATTGGCCTGTTCGTGCAAAACGAATATAGCTTTGACAAGTATATTCCCAACGTATCACAAGTCTACCGGCTAAATGAGTACATACATTATGAGGGCACTGCTCCGCAGGTCTCCGCGGCCACGGGCGCCCCGATCGGCCGATTCTGTAAGGACAACCACAACGAGATCGAAACCTATACCCGTGTTTTTCCTGCCACCCCCTTTATATATCCGTCTGTAACACTTGCGTATGAAGGAAAAAAGATAAAGACAAATAATATTGCCTGCACGGACACCACTTTTGCCGGCATGTTTGGCGTTGCAATATCAGAGGGTGATAAGGAAGACTTTGTCCGCGACAGGAACAGCATCGTTCTTACGCAAGACCTGGCCACCAGGCTCTTCGGTACACAGTCTGCCCTGCATAAAACGCTCCTGATGATCACGGATGATACGACGGTCAGGCATGTCACGGTCTGTAATATTATACAGGATTTCCCTGCCTCCTCACACCTGCAGGTCGAAGGGTTACTTCCCATAACCGATGAGTTTGAAAAAAGATTCATGGGCCAGAGCTGGGGCGCCCTTCTCGGACCTACCTATTTGAAGCTGAGGCCGGGGACTGATATCAGTAAACTACAGGCCAGGCTCACAGCTACGCTGCATACCAAGAATAGATTCATTGATCTGCAGCTTCAACCGGTGACGAAGATCCATACGGCATCTTCGGACATCAACTATGATTTTTACAACTACCATCGGGCAGACGGGAAATATATCATGGTCTTTATTATTATTGCACTTGCCATTTTCGGGATCGCCTGTTGCAATTTCATAAACCTTACCATTGCAATTGCTGCCTATAGGGGGAAGGAGATCGCGGTAAAGAAGATCATGGGAGCAGGCAGATCGCATATCTTTTTCCAGGTGCTGGCTGAGACATTCCTTGCTGTCTTGGGCGCAGTAGTACTTTCCATCCTGCTGACGGCTATCTTTCTTCCTTCTATGAATGATGTCATTGGCCGCCGGATACCAGTGAGCAATCTCTACGAATGGCCGGTCCCCGGCATCTATATGGCCGTCCTGTTGATCACCACCTTGTTTGCCGGATTGTATCCCGCTTTGCTTGTCTCAAGCTCAAAGATCAACCAGGCGCTGAAGACCAAGGTGCTGTTTGGCGGATCCCGTACCTCGCTCCGGAATGTCCTTGTCACCGGTCAATTCACCATCGCCTTACTTTTTATCATTGGCCTGACCATCTTTCTGCGACAGCTGCAATTTTTGCGGAATAAAAACCTTGGATACACTTATGAGCAGGTGATGAAGGTGCCCCTGGATGTGCAGGAAGCCGCAAAGCTGGGCGTACTCAGATCGGAGCTGTTAAAAATAAAAGGAGTCAGCGATATCAGCTATGGGTTTATGGAACTGGGTGGCAAAGGGTCGTTGTTTGGAATAGAATATCTTGCTCCCGACGGACAGCGAAAGAAAATATCTGTCAATTTTGAGAATGCCCCGGCTAACTATGCCGGTTTTTTTGGAATGAAGATCATGGCGGGGCGTGACTTCACCAGGGACAATCCTACTAACGAATATCTGATCAATGAAACCCTTGCCCGCAAGATCGGTTACAAAGACCCGGTAGGCAAGGAGATCAATCTGGCAAGCTTTCCTCCTGGCAGGGTCGTGGGCGTTGTGCAGGACTTTAATTACAGCTCATTGCACACCGGCATCGAACCGCTGCTGATCAGCTCCATCAACTATGTTCCCGTGTGGCAAAGCCAATTATATATAAAGGTCTCCACCATCGGAATAATGTCCACGATGCAGGAGGTCGCTGCCAGATTGAAAGCCGTCACCGGTGATAACTCCCTTGACCCGAAATTCCTTGACGAACATTTTAGACGGACCTACGATGCCGAAAGACATGCCGGGACCATTATTGCCATCATCGGCGTTTTGGCAATATCGATTGCCTGTCTCGGGCTTTTTGGCCTGGCAGCCTTTGTCATCGCCAGGCGGGCAAAAGAGATCAGTATCCGGAAAGTATTGGGTGCATCGGTAGCGGGTGTTGTCCTGGCACTTTCAAGAGAATTCATCCGGCTGGTAGTCATTGCTTTTATCATCGCTACGCCGGTGACCTGGTGGCTGATAAACAAATGGCTTCAGGGATTTGCCTACAGGATAATGATCCAATGGTGGATGTTTGCCCTGGCGGGCGCCGTCGCCATGTTGATCGCATTCCTCACTGTCGGCGTGCTGGCGATGGGCGCGGCCCGGTCCAATCCGATGAAAAGTCTGAGAACAGAATAGCGCATGGGTCTTTATTCAACGCTGTTCACTGTATCCATCTTCACCCGGATCGATCTTCGATATCCATTGGGAGTCATTTGAGTGGCCTCCTTGAAAAATCTGTTGAACAGCGATATATTATTAAAACCGCATAGAGAGGCGATGCTGGCGACAGAAAACTCCGAATGCGTCAGTAAAGCACTGGCCTTCTGGATCCTCACTTCCGTCAATGCCTGTTTAAAACTTTTGCCGGTGGTGTTCTTGAAAAACCGGCAAAAGGAGCTCTCTGTCATCGCCAGTTCTCCTGCTATCTGCCGGGTGGAGATATTATTCTGGTATTCCTGCTGTATGAGCTCATAGACACGTCCGATGCGTTTGGCATGAACGGAATTAATGGAAAGGAACTTACTTGCCTCCAGGTCTTCATAGCCTGACAGCAACGACATTTCCTTTAATATGATAAATAATTGTATCAGGCGCTGAAAAGAAGAAGGCAGCTCAAACATCTTTTTTATCAGGTCCCCGATACGATGTCTGCCTTCTCCATTAACAGATATACCCGTCCGGGCATTGTCCAGCAGTTTTGCGATCCTGGAAAATTCCGGAAAAGTATCCGCCATTTCTTCGATCTTGCTGCTCTTGAACTGAATGACATATTCCTCATATCCTGCCGACTCGAAGCCGAAATTAAAAGCATTATGGGGGATATTGGGGCCTAATAATATCAGATCGCCATCGTCATACCGGCTGATCTTATGACCGACGAACCGTCTGCCTTTTCCATGGGGCACATACACTATTTCAAACTCGGGATGAAAGTGCCAGAAGTCCAGGTGGCATAAGAGGGGCGCCTTATTATAGGACATAAAGAAGGACGATCCTTCCATCGGTCTTATCTTCTCGATCTTTGCCTTTTTCATCTATTTGATTGCCCTCATTGGACTACTGAATGACAATTTAGTATAATTATTGGAAAAACGGCTGAAATAAGGACATCTCCGCCCGGGGGATCTTTGTCCGAACATCGTCATCCAATCGTCTTTGCATGAACAGGAACTTTCAATATAGAATGGCCATCGTTATTTTCTTTTTTGTAAACGGCTTTTTATATGCCAACTGTACCGGTCGTTTACCGGAGCTGAAAGATTATTTTGGCGTAACCAACAGCGTGCTGGGGACGATGCTTTTTACAACGGCGCTCGGCGCGCTGGTCGCCATGCCGCTCACCGGCTGGCTCACTACAAGATACAACAGCGGAAAGCTTACCATCTGGTCGGGGCTTTTATTTTGCTGTATTGTGCCCTTTATCCCCTTTTCTCAGAACCTCTGGGCCGGTCGTATGGCCTTTTTTATGACAGGCTTTTTTTCGGGCGCCATGGATATAACGATGAATGGCCAGGCCGTGTTCGTCGAAAGGATCTATAAAAAAACGATCATGTCCTCCTTTCATGCGGCCTGGAGCATCGGCATGGCCCTGGGGGCGGGATCGGGCGCCTTATTCGCCAGCTATCATTACCCGCTCCGGCCTCATCTGCTCTATATGGCGGCGGCAAGCATTATAACCCTGGCTATCGTGTCGCCGATCATCGTAAAGAACCAAACGGGCAACATCGTGGAAAAAGGCGGGAAAGAAAGTAAGCAAAAGATCCCTTTTTTAATATGGCTGATCGCGATCATAGGTTTTTGCGGGATGACCGGGGAAGGTTCCGTGGTCGACTGGTCGGCCATTTATATGCATACGGTAGTGGGTAAAACAAAGGCTTTCAGTGCGCTGGCCGTCGGAACATTTGGTACGGCGATGACCATTGGCCGGCTGTTCGGGGACCATCTTATCAGGAAGGCGGGGAAACAGCTTATATTATTTTGCAGCTGTTGTGCGGCGATCACGGGCTTGTCCATCGCCTTGCTTTTTATATCTGCTCCCGCGGTGCTGCTGGGACTTTTCCTGGTGGGTGCAGGATTGTCCAATGTTGTTCCCGTCACCTATTCCACTGCAGGCAATATAAAAGGTATCGAGCCGGCGGCAGGGATAGCTATAGCAAGCACTATCGGGTATAGCGGTTTTTTTGTCGGGCCGCCTTCGATTGGCTATCTGGCGGATGCTTTTGGGCTTAGGATCGGGCTCTGTTTTACGCTGGGGTTGCTCTTCATCATGATGGGGGTGGTCCTTTATATTACAAGGAGATTAAAGTGAGCCGGCGATATACACAGTCTGTTCATAAGTTCCCTTGTACAGTTGCACCAAAAGATATACTTTAATGGCATGAAGTTCTCCCCCGGCCAACAAGTACTTGTACTTGATACTACCCACAAACCCGCAGGTTCTGCGATCGTACAGGCGTATCATCCGGAGGCACATCGGTGCATTGTCCTGTTCCAATACCCGGGCTGCACCGTGCCGGAAAGTATCCCCATTCCGGAATACCGTTTGGTTCCCCAGCCTGTTATGGTTGTCTGCCCCTAAACCAGGCTGGCATGGTTTTTTTACACACGACCTAAATGACTTGCCATGTCGTGTAAAGGTGGGCAACTCCTTGCGAATCTGCTGTTGTATGTCATCCTCCTGGTTTCCGGCTGTAAGAACAAGGAGCCAAACCGAGATGAAAAAGGGCTAAAGCAAGATGAAAATGCCCGCCAATCTCCTCCACAAAACAGCAAAGGCATCGTCATTCCCAGGAACACGGCAATCCATCCGGCCGATGCATACAGTGATCTCTTCCTTGACAGCAGCAAGCTGGAAACATTCATGGACCAGCAGGCATTGAATGATACCATGGCCCAATGTTTCCGCAATTTCTATAACAACAGGAACTTTCAGTTCGCATGGTTTGCCGGCGATGGACTAACCGAGCAGGCACTGGCTTTTTCCACACTCTATACTTACAACAAGGACAGCAGTACCCATCGCAAATGGCTGGACGGTCAATTGGATTCGTTAAAAAGCGTCGATACCCTGAGACCTTTGGCCACGGATCCTTCCATATTGCGAACGGAATTACAAATGACATGGAGATTTATCATTTACCTGGCCAATCGCTATCCGGACGAACAGGAAAGGACCATGGCGCTGCTGCGATCCGTGCCTGCCAGGAAAAGAGACCCCATGGAAATGGCTGCCGATATCCTCTCCGGAAATGAAAAGTCGGGCAGCATGTTGAACCCATGGTATGATGCGCTGAAAAGCCGGCTGCAAACGTACATGGACCTCGCATCCTCCCACGAACCGGAAGATCTTCCGCCCATCCCCAAACGTCACAAAAAAGGGACCCGAAGCCATTTTATCGCTGTACTAAAACACCGCCTTGGATTGACGGGCGAGTTCAAAGACCCGAAAGACACGACGGAAATATTCGATGACCGGCTTGAAAAGGCGATAAAGCTCTTTCAGGCCACGCATGGACTACAGCCTGACGGAAAGCTTGGGGCTTCTACCATTCGTGAGCTGAAGACCCCCATCATCACCTCTATCAGGCAGATCCTGATGAACCTGGAACGGATGATCTGGATGCCTCCGCATCCCCCGGGCAGCCGGGAGGGAAATGAAAGGCTTATTTTGATCAACATACCGGAATTTGTGCTGCATTTGCAGGAAGGGCACCAGAATGTTTTCGACATGAACATCGTCGTAGGAAAAGAAGGACATACCACTGTTCTTTTTTCAGGCATGCTGGACAGGATATCTTTTAATCCTTATTGGAATGTTCCGGCGTCCATTGTAGAAAAAGAATTGCTGCCGGAAATAGATAAAGATAAGCACTACCTCGAACGGCATCAAATGGAGATTACCGGTAAGCGCAACGGGCTGCCGGTGGTCCGGCAGCTGCCCGGGCCTATGAACGAGCTGGGTCAAATGAAATTCCTTTTTCCCAACAGTTTTGATATCTATCTGCACGACTCCCCTCATAAAGAATTGTTTTCCATGACAGAAAGAGCTTACAGCCATGGCTGCATCCGGGTAGCTGATGCAAGAAAGCTTGCGACATACCTGCTACAGCCCATGCCCGGATGGGATGATAAAAAAATAGATAGCATATTGGCTACCAACAAGGAGGCGACCGTTAAGCTAGAGGATCCCGCAGCTGTCCTCATCTGCTATTTCACATGCTGGAAAGGAGATCAGCCTGTCGTCGACTTCAGAAAGGACATTTACGGGCACGATGAAAGCCTGGCTAAAAAACTCTTCAGGGACCAGGGCTTCCGGCAATAGCGTGCTTTGTACCGGATATGTTATCTTTGAATCCGGCGGTTCTACCTGCCGCCCTGGCGCCATGAAGAAAATTTTGAACCTGTTAGGACTATTTGCATGCTGTGCTGCAAGAGCGCAAACTATTGAATGGCCAAACCATAAAAAAGCCGTCATCGTACTGACCTATGATGACGCCTTGCAATCACAGCTGGATGTCGCTGTCCCACAGCTACGGAATGCCGGATTTAAGGCCACATTTTTTCTGACATGCGATATCGACTATAATACGATCCCCCGGTGGCGTGCGCTGGCAAAAAAAGGGTTTGAGCTGGCTAACCACAGTTTATTCCATCCCTGCTTAAGCTCAAAAGACAACCCCGTCTTCTCCGATCATTACACGCCGGGACAGATGGCCGGCGAGATAGACGTGATGAACAATCTTTTGTTTGCGCTGGACGGTAAAAGTGTCAGAACCTATGCCTACCCTTGTACGGAAACGACTGTCGGGGGCATAGATTATGTCGATACGCTACGGCAATACAACCTCGTGAAATATGCGCGCATCGGCGGTGATACAAGCGCTGTCATCACCGACTTCTCTCACCTGGACTTTTTCAGGGTCCCTTCCATGGGTGTGGCTGACAACACCGACACTGCCGACAAATTGATCGGGTTCGTGGATAGTGTGCGGCAGCGTTCGGGTATGGGCATCATCATGTTCCACGGTATCGGCGGGGACTATATCACCACTTCATCAAAGGCGCACCAGGACCTGCTGGATTATCTTCGGAAGAACAGGGATCTATTTTGGATCACTACATTCCAGGAAGCCATGGATTATGTCGCGCATTGGAGAGCGCTGCAGCAGCCGAAAGTGGGATTGCGGCGGTAGATCAGTCTTTTAGCGTAATGGTATAAGCATCGGATTGTTTGAGGGCCGCACTGCCCGCCGTCCGAAGGTAATACAGGCGCCGGATCCAGCCGCTGGATAAGATGAACTGGTACTCGCTCGTATCGCTTACCACCAACTTATCGAAACTACTCTTATCCAGCTCCTGCCGAAAACTCAGCGTAAAACGATCCTGCCGGCGATCAAGCTCTGTGATCTGGTAGGTTTGCAGCGCTGGTAAGGGATCGCCTCCTAAAGGATTTGACAACTGTGTGTTTTCACTCACCTTTCTGGTGGTGAATTTATAGCCATACGGCAGGTGGAACAGTTGAATTTCTTTGATCAGTGCAGCTTCAACGCTTTCCTTTGTGCTATATACGGTACCGGACAGGTGCGCATAGCTGTCCCTCACCTCCTCCCAATTGATCAATTCAATAAAAGTCCCTACGGAAGAGATCTTAAAGATCATCTGCATCCCCTCAAATACTGGTAATGGCTGTGTGCCGATAAGCTCTTTATTGCCCTGCCCGGATACATGAAACACCCACTTGATCGTATAATCCTCCTCCGTAGAGTCCAGCACCGTTATATTTGCCTCATAGGAAAAAGAAAAATGTTTGCCAGGGATATCCGGGCCAACAGTCGTCTTTTCATGGACGATCGAATAAACTTTGCTTTCGCTCTTTCTCCAGTTAGTCACACAGTCTGCCGAAGTATCCGGGGCTGCCTTTTGCGACCAGGCAGGGATAGATGCAACTGCCAGCAACAAGGTCACGGGTAATTTCATACCGCCAAGATATCTAATTCCTGACAAACCGCATCTGCCTGAAATTAAACCCTCCCTTAACGGCTACCACTTTTAGCCTGTTCAGTCCGGCCTTAAGATGAATGTTCTTTAGTTCTACAGACTGGCCGCCCGTGGAAACATTTTCTGCCAATGGTCTGCCATCGGACAGAAGGGAGAACCGGCCGTCATTGTCTGGTGCGGAAAAGGAAAAAACGATCCTGTAGCTGCCGGGTTCGGAGACATGCACGGTATACTGGAGCCATTCCCCATCTTCGATGCTAAAGACACTGTAGCCCAGCGAGTCTTTCTGAATATCAACGCCGTCATTACGGAAAGAGGCGCCGCGGTTGCCCGTCGTACGCACCGGGGGAGAGACATACTGATAGCGGGCGGTATCATTGTCCTTATAGGCAAAGCCATTCCTGCCCAGGTCATAGTCGACAGCCGCTACTACGGCCCCGTTCTTTATGCTGTGTACTTTAAAGGGGATTGCCTCAGCAGAAGTCACCTGCCTGAACATGGCATCGACGACATCCTTATGATAGATATTGTTCTCAATTCTAATATTCTGCAGCAGCTCGTCCAGCGCAGCGGTGGCTTCGGGGACAGAGGGTTTGGGGCCGTTCTTCAGCCAATAGTCCAGCAGCAGCTGGTACGATGGCGTCACTTTTATTTCAAACGGATTGCTGATCCCCATCTTTTTCGACGGCCACCAGCACCAACCGATGTTATTCGATTCCACCAGCTGGATGGCCTGCGTAAACCATGTATTTGAATTTTCCCCGGACTCTCCCAACCACAGCGGCACATTGTATTTGTCCTGCCAGTCAAGGAAATTCTGAATGCTGGCCCTGGTATTAAAGTTGCCGTATTTATGGAAGCTCAGCACCATATTATTATCCCACAACGGGAAGATGCCATTATAGTTGTTCCCGAAACCATTCCCTTCAATAATTATGATATGCACCGTATCCACTTCCCTGATGGCAGCAGTGATCTGCATCATCAGCGTCCGCAAAGGTTTATTCATCTTTTCCTTTGTACCCCGGATGTCTTTGGGATCTTCAAAGCCCCAATTGGGCTCATTGATGATGTCATACCCCCCGATGGCCGGATCGCCGGCATATCTTGCAGCCAGCTTTCGCCATAGTGCAATTGTTTTTCCCTGATTGGCCTCGCTTTCCCAGAGAGAAGGCCTGGAAGAGTCGCGGTCCGAAATGTTGAGATCATTCCCCTGTCCGCCGGGAGTGGCATGCAGATCTAAAATAAGGTACATATGATTGGCCTTGCACCAGGTCAGCAGGCTATCGGTCATTTCAAACCCTTTTGTCAGCCAGGTATTTTGTCCCGGCACCGGCTCTGCCTCCACCGGAAGGGTGTAAAGCCCGTAATGCATAGGCAGCCTGATGGAATTAAAACCCCAGGCAGCCAATGAATCGATGTCCCTTTTTGTGGTGTGGTTCTTCAGCCAGGTGTCATAGAATTCAGCAGTTCTCCCATCGCCGATGAGTTCGGCGATCTTCTCCTTTATGCGGTGCTGCTGTCCGATGCCGCCGATGCGGAACATATAGCCTTCCTGCAACATCCAGCCGCCTAACCCTATTCCCCTCAGGATAAATGTCTTTCCATTGCCGTCAACGATCGCCTTTCCCTTTGCCTTCAGGAATCCGTTGACCTGGCCGGATACAAGCATAGAACAAATTGACAGAACTGCAAGAAGCGATATACTTTTCTTCACGGTGCTTTGTTTAAGGTGTATGTTGATCTGTATTTCCGACTGCCGCCAGGAAATCAAATAAAGAAATATCATTAGCCAGCGCGAGCTTTTTCCTAAGCCTGTACCGGCTGCTCTCCACTCCCCGGACAGAGAGGTTCAACAGGTCTGCGATGGCCTTTGTAGACAGATTGAGCCTCAGATAAGCGCAAAGCTTGAGGTCTGCGGCCGTAAGCAGTGGATGATTCTCTTTCAGGATCTTTAAGAAATCGTTGTTGGACTTATCGAAGTACTGCGAGAACCGCTCCCAATCATCGATGCTCTCCAGCTGCTCGTTGATGATCTTGATGATCCTGCGCAGGTTCTTTGTTCTTTTTTCCGGCTCATGCTCTTCCTGGATGATCATTATTTCATCCTTTATCTTATTCAGTAATTCGCGCTTTTGCAGCAGGTTCATGGTATTGGAGGCCAGCTGTGCATTATTATGCTCTACTTCCGCCTCCAGCTTGATATTTTTCAGCCGGATGATCTCTTTTTCATTCTTTTCAATTTCCAGCTGATGCTGATACTGCAGCTGCTGCTGCTCTTCCTGGAATTTTAACCTTTGCTTCCTGAGCCGGTTGGCATGCTGGAGCAGGTATTTTTTCTGCTGGCGCTTGTAGAAGAAATAAAGAATGGCTGTGAGCAGGACCACATAAATAAAATACGCCAGAATGGTATTGTACCAGGGCGGGGAAATGGTGAATATGAACTGGCTTACCGAAGACTGATGACCAATGTCGTTCCTGGCCCTGACCTGGAATATATAATTGCCGGCGGGCAGGTTGGTGTAAGACCTTTCGGTCTTCCTGGACCATGATGACCATTCCTTTTCATATCCCGTCAGCCGGCAGCTGTACTCCACTATACCGCCGAAGCAAGGCGAAGAGAATTCAAAATGAAGGGAATTCCATTTATACCTGATGTCATGCTGAAATTTAACGAGGTCGCCCGCTTCACCCGAAGATTGCCCTGCAAGATAGCCGCCGAACAAAGTGCTGTCCCTTTTATGAGAGGCGGTTACTGTCCGCAGCAGGACATCGATACGATGGTCCGTCCTTTTATATTTCTCATAGTCGATGTGATAGAACCCTATTTCTCCCGCTATCAGCACGTTGTTCTTATTGACGGGATAGATAAATTCCTCATCGTTGCCCAGGATGCTGTTGTTGAGCTCGGAAAAATAAATGAGCACAGGAGCTTCGGGCGATGAGAGATCCACCACCCCTGGTTTTTTCCCTTCCACGAACCAAATATTCCCCTGGGCGTCTTCCCTTAAATAGGAAGGGGGCGCGGCGCCGAAGAGCTTTTTGAAGAATGCCGATTCCTTAAAATCGCCGATGGCGCTGTCGTATGAGAAGATCCCTTTCCTTGTCGCCAATACGATCTGACCGCGGATCTTAAAAAGGTGGTTATGCCCGGATGACAGCAGGTTATGAACGTCCCTGTAGGGTTGATTCACCAGTCCGCCAGTATCGTTGACAGAAAGCTTGTAAAGGCCCTGGTAAGGATGGGCAACCCAAATATCGCCTCCACTGACGACGGTGTATTTGGCCGATTCGAAGAAGGTATGGATTTTCGGGTTCAGGAACGCACCGGCTGCGAAATGATACAGATTGACGCCATTGTATGTGCCGGCGATCACACGTGGACAGGGCTCCCGGGCATCCATGGGTTGAAAGAACCAGAAACCGGTGGAAGTGTCCAATGGTATGCAGCTGTTGTTGCTGACCACGTAAGCGCCGTCATTCCGTCCCACCAGCAGCTGGTTATTGACCACGGAAAGCCCCCAGATGATGCCGTTGCCGTTCTTCACCAGGCTGAGACCTTTCTGCATACCGCTCATATCGTTGCTGGGGCCGAGCGGTACATTATACAGTCCTACACCCGTGCCGATGTAGAGCTGGTTGTCGCAGATGGCGGCGGAATAGCCGGGACTCTTATTTTCATGATTTGGGGTAATATGGTTGACAGGGCTATTATAGACCACCAGGTCAATGCCATTGTTCAGCCCCAGCCAGATATTCTTTTCCTTGTCTACAAAAGCCGTATTCACCGTATTGGATTGAAGTCCTTCCTGTTTGGTCAGGTGCTGGACGATCCCGGCCCTGGTATTGATGACATAATAACCGCCCAGGCGGGTGGCAATGACGGTAAGGGAAGTATCGATGGCTTGCGCAGCATGTATGATCTCCGACGCAAGCATGGCGGTGGATGGGTTTTCAAATTTATTGATGATATTATCGTGGATGATATACAGGCCGTTTTTCAAAGTCGTTAATAAAATATCATGCGCCCCAAAATCGGAAACGCTCCTTACAGAAACCTTATCATTCGAAAAATCAAGTTTATTGCCGAGGGGCTGCCATTGCCCGTCCTTGAACTGAACGAGGCCTTTCTCATATTGCTGTCCGACCAGCACCCCCCTGCTTACGCCAAGGAATCCCCAGTTGATGCTTTTAAATGCAGTGATCCTGCCATCGTGGTACCTGAAGATCCTTTTGTTGCTCCGGAAGAAGATGTCCTTACCGACCTGCACTACATGCCAGACATCGCTGAACTCAGTCTCGCCGGGCGGTATCAGCTGTTTCAGGGACTGGTAGGACAAACCTCCTTTCCTGTCAAAAAAGAAATAACCGATCTCCTGCTGTCCGCCAATGTAGATCCTGTCATCAGCGACTTTCAGGGACCTGACGATGCTGCCGTTGGGTAAGGGATAGGTTTTCCAGTAATTGCCGTCAAAGACCAGGAGGCCATCGTCATTTGCAAAATACAGCAGTCCTCTCTTGTCCTGGTCAACGGCCCTGTTCTGGTTGCCGGATTCATACACTTTTTTAGAGTAGTTGATGATCTCCGGGATCAGGATGCCATTCTGGGCAGGAACATGTGTAGTAGCAAGCAGCGCCAGCAAAATAATCAAGCTCGGTTTTATCATGTGTTTCATCATGCCTAATGAACGAATATACCGCTATTTATAAATTCCAATTTTATGCGTTCTGATCAGGTAAGGAATGTCTTTAGCCCCTCCTCCATTATTAAAGTATATAGTTTTAGAAGTTTGTAACGGCATGTGGCAATCGATACAGTTTGCGCCGACCAGGTTGAAATCCCTTTGCTTTTGCTCATTGTCTTTCAGGATATTTGTTGCATGGCTGGAGCCCTGGTGGCAGTCCATGCATATGGCGACAAAGCCGGTCAGCCTGTTGTCCTTCACCTCCGGCGTATGCGGGGAGTGGCAGGTGGTGCAGGTCATCGCGGTCTTTGTATAGCAAATGCTTGACTGGAGCAGCTGCATTTGCTTGCCATGCACATCGGGTTCACTGTTATTTGCCGCAAAATCCGGGAAATAGAAATGGGATAAAGTGTCGCCGGGAGCAAAAGCAAAAAGGGACCTTTGCGTTTCCCGGTCATTCCCTGAATGGCATACGGCGCAAACATCCAGCTGTTGCTGCCGGGTCAGGGACTTTATAGGGACGATGTACTTTGCCGTTCTGACGGCCGGGTTCTCCTGCTGATATTTTACATGCTGCAGGGCAGGGCCATGACATCTTTCACAGTCTATCCCATACACGATGGAGGTCTTGTCCAGGGTTTCCACGGTGGTCAGCGCCCCTGTCTGCTGTATCACTCTGTTGGCATAGGCAGCATGACATTCGAAACAGCGGACCCCGATGGTCCTTTCAAATCTTGCGTGCCGGGGGGAAAACCCGGGGCTATTCGCCCAGGCATGCATACTGGTGTAGTAAGTAAGAGGGAGCTGATAAAGCTTATCATCCTTCCAGTAGCCATAGGTCTGTGCCTTTTCAGCCGAACCGAAAGCGATGTCGAGCTTTCCGGATGTTGTTCTTTTGTCAGCAGAAAAGAGGGATTGGAACAGGCCGCCATTACGCTCTTCCACGCGGACATAACCGGAGTCGGAGTAATACAGCCGATCCCGGGATGAAGAGGCGATCAGTTCTTTCAGGCGCTCAACATTGACGGACGATGATGTCCTGTAATGATTGCTATGGGTATACGAGCTGCATTCACTTTGGTGACAGCTCATGCACGTATTTGCGCCTGCATACTGATCGCCTCTTGGGTCGCTGCTTACAATTGAATTACTATTGAAACATCTGGAAAAAAAGACCGTCAGAGCCATAAGCATGCTTGTGACGATAATGATCCTAAGGTACCGCATGAAAACTATTTCCATTCATCATTTTGCACCAGCTTCGTATTATTGAGCTCTGCCTGAGGAATGGGGAATATTTCATGCTTGTGTGCGACAAACCCTTTTGAGGCCAGCACGGCAGCGGCCTTTCCCCAGCGTACCAGGTCCGGCCAGCGCTGCCCTTCGCCTGCCAGCTCAAGCCTTCTTTCCTTTTCAATGTTGTCCTGGGTAACAGCTGCTTCCGGCAGGCCTACGCGTGCCCTGACCGCATTCAGCAGCCGATAGGCCCTGGTGCCGGCGCTTACATCGGCGCCTGCATTCATCAGGGCCTCTGCTTCCATCATGTACGTATCTGCCAGCCGGACCTCATACTCATCCTGGCTGAAGTTCAGCTCAGGGGTATTGGCGGCTTTGGCGGATACGCGGCCGATGAATTTGCCCAGGAAATAGCCGGTGTTGTTATATCCTGCCGAGTAGTTGGCTATCCCGTTCGTCTTTAAGCTGTCCAGGTCCGCAACAGTTGCGGGATACCTTGGATCGCCATGCATTACATTCTGGGCAAAGTCCTTTGTAAAGACGAGGAAGCTGTAGCCGGAAAAATAATCAGGAGCCGTGGCCTTCACTTGTGAATAGGACCTTGGCCCCGTCGTGATGCAGAGCAAGTTGCCTTCGGAAGCGCCGGCATCGGCCCAGCCGCCATTGGACTTGCTGCTATGAACGAACTCCACTACCGACTCCGAATTGAATTTTTTGGAAGGGTTCCACAGATCTGCGTAGTTCGCCAGCAATTTATAGCCATAGATGGAAGGATCCACACCGGGATTGGCGCCATTGACATCCGCAAACTGGTCGGCGGCCGCCTGCCATTTCTTTTCATATAACAGCACCTTACCAAGGATCGCCTTGGCGCTGCCCTGGGTAAGGCGACCGCCCTCTGTGGCTACGGGGACCGTTACAGGCAGGTCGGGAATGGCCTCGGTGAGGTTCTTCTCCACATAGGCATATATTTTATCAGGCGTGGTCTGCACGACAGAATACAGGCTGTCGATGGATACGGTGCCTTCGATCAAAGGAATATTCCTGAAAAAAGTCACCAGGTCAAAATAAAATGCGGCGCGCATGGTCTTGACCTCTGCGGTATACCTGGCCAGCGTAGCGGCGTCCAGGTGACAGTCACCCAGTTTCGACAGCAGCACGTTGGCGCGGTAGATGCCCGAATAGCCCCTGCTCCACAAATAGGCCTGCGGACCTGTGGTGGGACTCAGTGTATACAGCTGCATTACCTGCAGGTCATTGATATCCGTTGCGCCGCCGCCTCCGGCCAGCTGGTCATCGCCCGCCACATCCATGATCGCCGCCTTGTCATAGAGACCACCGCTCTGAAATGCAAACCGGTCATACACTGCGACCAGGGCCGCAAATGCATCTGCGGGGGTTTTATAAAAGTCGCCGATGGGGATCCGGTTTTGAGGATTGACGTCCAGTTCTTTTTTACAGGAACTTATAAACTGCAGGCTTACTATAAGCGTTGCTATGTATACAAGATTCTTCGATTGCATATGACTGTTTGTTTAAGTAGTTATTAGAATCCAACATTTACACCAACCAGGAAAGCGCGGGGCTGTACATAGGTACCGCGATCTATGCCATATTGTGCGCCGCCGCCCGAGTCAGGGCTTACGCCGATCTCGGGATTATAGCCGCTGTACTTCGTGATGGTAAAGAGGTTCTCGCTCAATACATATGCACGTAAGTTCTTCATGCCCCACCTGCTGGTAAGCGCTTTGGGAAATGTATAACCCAATTGGATCGTTCTGAGCCGGAAGAAAGTTCCACTTTCCAGATAAAAGCTGGACATCTTGGAGTAGTTGGCATTCGGGTCGCCGTCCACCAGCCTTGCTACATTGGTGTTGGTATTGGCAGCCGTCCAGGCATTGAAATATTTTTTCGTATAGTTGGCTGTGCCAATATCCAATCTCCGCAGTCCCTGGAAGATCTTGTTACCGCCGGAGCCGCTGCCGAATACGACAAAGTCAAAGTTTCTGTATCCCAGGTTGATGGTCAGACCATAGCTCACTGTCGGATTGGGATTGCCTAGGTAAGTACGGTCGTCCACACCGATGGTGTTGTCGCCATTGAGGTTGGCCCATTTCATATCGCCGGGCTTAGCATTGGGCTGCAATTTATTTCCATTGGGACCCGTATAGTGATCGATCTCGTCCTGGGTTTGAAAGACGCCCAGGGCCTTGTAACCATAGAATTGCTGATAAGGAAGGCCCAGACCGGTGCGGGTGATATTACCCAGGGTCTGGAAAGTGGCGCTGTTGTCCTCGATGAACTTTTGCCCGGGGATCATTTTCGTCACCTTGTTCTTATAGAAAGAGATGTTCCCATTGACGCCGAAATTAAGCTCGCCGATCTTTTTCTTATAACCCAGCTCCAATTCCAGGCCCGTATTTTCTATGTCATCGAAGTTCTGGGCAAAGCTGCCGTAACCTGCATAGGCGGGGATGGTGGGATTTTGAAGGATCCCCACCGTTTTCTTTTTATATACGTCCACCGTAAATGTCAGGCTGTTCAGCAGGACGGCATCCAGTCCGATGTCGGTCTGACGGGTCTCTTCCCATTTCAGATCGGCGCGGGCAGGTCCGCTGGGACTGAAGCCCAGGTAAACGGCGTCGGTGGTTCCGAAAGAATAGTTACGCTGGCCGCCCGGATCTACCGTGGTGACATAAGCGAAGTCGCCGATGCCGTCGTTACCGGTGACGCCATAGCTGGCGCGGATCTTCAGGTTATTCAGCACATTGCTGGCCGGGAAAAAGGACTCTCTTGTGGGCACCCATCCAACAGACACGGAGGGGAAGTAAGCAAACCTGTTGTCGGACCCAAACCGGGAAGACCCATCCCGGCGGATGAGCGCGGTCAGCAGGTACTTTTCATCATAGTTATACTGGAGACGTGAGAAGAGGGAGTTGATCCGGTGATCTGTCCCATCGGAGCCGCTGCTGTTCTGCCTGTCCTGCGGGAGGGTGGTAAAACGGAACGAGGCCTGGTCGAAGTAATTGGCATAAATATTATTGTATTGCACGGTAGCGCCCCGGGTATTGCCGTCCTTGTATTCTCCCCATCCGCCCAATAAAGTAATATTGTGCCTGTCGAAGATCCTGTTATAGGAGATGGTGTTCTCCACATTCCAATTGATGATCCAGTTCTCCTGCCTGTTGATATTCGTCTGACCGATGGACGTAGAGTTGTTATAGAAAACGGAAGGACTAAATGACTCTGATCCGTAGAAAGCTATTTTAGTCCCCAGGGAAGAATGGATGACAAGCCCTTTCACCGGAGTGATATCGACAAATGCATTACCGACAATGTTGTGGTCCCATGCATAGTTTCCCAGCCTGTTGTGGATGATGGCCAGCGGGTTCTTTATTTCCTGTCCCACATAAGGTGATATGCCATACAGCCTGCCGGAAGGGTCCCTGGTGGCCGCAGCCAGGTTGGTGGCATTGTTCCAGGGATAAAAGCTCTTCTGCTTAGCTGTATCGGTAATAATGGTCGGGGTAATAGGGTCGAGATTAAGCGCCGAGTTCACGATACCGCCAAATTCGCGGTTGACCTCCCCTACCCCGCTGTTCTTGCCATAGCTGTAACCCACGTTCTCCCCAAAGCTGAGCCAGGAGGCCGGTTTGAACTGGGTATTGATCCTGAAGTTCATCCTCCTCCATTTGGAAATAGGGGTAGCTATCACGCCTTTGATATCATTATAGCCAAATGAGGTAAAGAAAGTGGACTTGTCCGTACCGCCACTGATGCTGAGCTCATGGTTCATTTTTGGCGCGCTGTAATTAAAGATCTGTTTCTGCCAGTCTGTTCCGGCCCCGAAAATGCTTGAATCGGCGAAGGCGGCAGCTTTACCCGCGGCCCGTAATGACTGGTTGCGCAACGTAGCATATTGCATGGCGTTTGCCACGGTCACCTTTTTGCCGGGCGCCTGGGTACCATAAAATCCGGAATAGTTGATCCGGAGAGCCCCGGACTTACCCTTTTTGGTGGTGATCAGGATGACGCCGGCAGCGGCGCGTGTACCATAGATGGCTGCCGAAGCGCCGTCTTTCAGTACTTCGATGGATTCGATATCGTCCTCGTTGAGATAACCGATGCCTCCGTTGTCGATGACCACGCCATCGACTACCCACAACGGGTTGTTCTTATCATTGCCAAAAGAGGTGAACCCCCTCAGGCGCACTGTCGAGGCGGCGCCCGGCTGACCGGACACGGAAGAGATCGTCAGACCGGATGTACGGCCCTGCAGGGCTTGCTCCACCCTGACAACCGGCTGGTTCTCAAGATCGGACGCCCTTACGCTGGAGATGGCGCCGGTGACGACGCTTTTCCGTTGTGTGCCATAACCTACTACCACGACTTCATCCATTTTGGATGAGGCCGTCTGTTCCAGTGAAACATCGACGGCGCCGGAAGCCGGGATATTGATGTCCTGGCTGGCCATGCCGACGTAAGAGATGGTCAGGATCTTTCCTGCCTCGGGGACATTGAGCCTGAAGCTGCCATCAGTTCCGGTAGTGGTTGCGACCCTTGTCCCTTTCACCGAGACGGTGGCGCCGGGAAGTGGCTGACCGTTGACTTTGGAATTAACTGTACCTGTTACTGTCCGGTTTTGAGCAAAAGTGGGGGTCGTTAAAATGAGAAAATTAAAAAAAAGCAGTACATGAATGTGCAGCAGAAGTTTTGCGTTCATACAACAAGCATTTAGTTCGGTGAGGTTAAAATTTGTGAACCGTTTGACACCGCCAAAATATCGTTGTGCTAAACTTTTTCCAACAAATGAGCTACTGCATTGCTACGTCAGCTTAAAAATAGATAACAAAAAAGTGACCAAGCCGTTGGCTTGGTCACTTTTACACATGGAAGATTTAATTAATGATTATTTGCCTTTATTCCCTTTCTTCTGCTGGTCCTGCTCCTGGTCTTTATCCTTTTTGGACCATTGGTCTTTCTGCTGGCTGCTGTCTGTCTTATCCATGTCCTGTTTTCCTTGTTCTCGTCCCTGTCCCTGTTTACCTTGTCCTTGTCCCTGCTGTCCTTTTCGTTCCGGCCCCCACATATTCTGCGGGTCCTGGGTATCACGCGAGGCATTCACCGGCGCACCATCATTATTGGTGATGTGCTGACGCTTTCCCGACACCTGCTGGTCTGCCTCGTCGCCCTGCTGGGCATTCTGCGATCCGGACATGTTCTCAGGAGATGGTTTTTTACCAGTTTGCTCTTTTTGCTGTTGCTCAACAGCAGATTGATCGCCTTTATTCTTGTCTGTCGGCCGGATAGGTTGATCTGAGTTTTGCATAACAATCGTTTTTAGAGGTGAACTAATAAAATAAATTACCGCAATTCTTTTGCCAGGCAAATGGGATAAATGCCAGAAGGCATTGATTGGTATTATTTTATGTATTAATGTTTGTCCGGGTTTAAGTCATGCGAGGTTGGTGGCGGGCAATGCTTTCCTCAAAACCCTTTATTAAATGAGGCTGCCGTGATAACTCTTTTTGACCTAACCTGCGCCGGATCGTGTTCATATGTGAAAAAGCCTGCATAGTCCATTCCCTTAACATTCTCAAACTGAAATGAAGTCAGCGCCAGATTGGACACATCCTTCCCACGTAACGTTATACTATTCAGGGAACTTAATAATTTCTGAGGGTTGAGGCTGGTGGAATCCGGTGAAGCAAAAATTCTCCAGTTGATCTTATTGGATTGGTTCCAGATGGTGGAATAATAAGAGGGATGAGCGCCGTGGAATGAAACACTGAAGTTGTTGTACTGCGAGGCGGACAAGCTATAGAAAGATTCATCCGGAAATGGCAATGTCGATGGTACAGAATCGGCGTAGCTATAATATTGGGCATACCCGCGGTTATTATTTGTGGCAGAGGCGAATAGTTCATATTTCTGGACAAGCTTTTTAGGATATTCAACATCCGGCAGCCCGGAAGTAGTAGATGGTCCCGACCATAGCCAAACTATCTTCGAAAAATCTGTTGTATCCATAAAACCAAAAAGATTGGTAGGCTGCATGGTATAGTCGCTCGCCTTGTTGAAATTCAACATAACGGCCGTGTCTATATGTGCCAGGTCTATGGTATCGTCAAGTCCTTGAGGTATATGAAAATTATATAGTCCCGACAAGGGAAAAAGCGTATACAGATAGTTATTGGACCCATGCTGCGTATATTTCAGGCTCAGTGTCCCGGGTCCTGTCACCCATGAGTCAGAACCACTGCTGATAAAATCGCTGAGCCGTAAATAAGCGAACGAAACAGGAGGGACGTTCTTATAATACATAGCCGCTCTTCTTGAAGGGAGAGGGTCAATGGGGATGGCGTAATCCGTCCTGAACATTGAAACCCAACGAGATGGATCGACCCCCTTGTAAGTAGTAATGATGTATCTGTCACTGGCAGTGTCGTAGCCTATATCGGTAAAGTCAAGCAAGGTTTCATTCGTCCTAAGGGTAGCCACGAGGGAAGTTTTGATCCTTGCCACCGTATCCAGCAATACTTTCCCATTACTTTCACTGATAATGATCTCTTCATTTAGTGTATTCGGAGCGATCAACAGATTGATATTCATGCTCCCGACCGGAGGCGGCGGGGTTGGATCATTATCCTTTTTGCACGAAAACAGGAGAACCGTCAGGAATAAGGCAGACGCAGAGAGGCGCTTCATACAGGGATTCAGTTTATACCGGGCGTAAGATAATAAAAATTCAATAGCCGTCTGAGGTCCGTACGAAGTAAATCTGTAAATTAACTCATGAAACGCTTGCTATTAATCATCGGTATTATCCTCTTATTTGCCATCGAGATCCTCCGGGTATACTTCATCATGCCTTTCCCCGGCAGCCAGCGCAGGAACACGATCGACCTCGCATATTTCATCGACAGGAACAGATTGTATCTCCGATTGCTTGGGCTGCTCCTGGTCATTTTCCCCTTGTATGGCTACCTGGTGAAAGGAAAGACCTGGTCCAGGGCCCTGCTGTCGGTGGTAGTTGTGCTCTATGCCGTTGTTTTCTATTTCTTCAATTTCCGATTTGAGGCCGACAAGATGTTCTATCAGCCAGGAACGATCAGGTTTGCCGATGCGGCGACCAATACCATTCCTTTGAACAAACTGGTCATCGGCCTCACTATTAACGAGGAATCCAAGGCTTACCCGGTACAGGTCATCGGCTATCATCACCAGGTGAGGGATACCGTGGGGAATACACCGGTCATGATCACTTACTGTACTGTTTGCAGAACAGGAAGGGTTTTCAATCCAAAGGTGAATGGCAGGAGCGAAACATTCCGGCTGGTGGGTATGGACCACTTCAACGCCATGTTTGAAGACGCAACGACAAAAAGCTGGTGGCAGCAGGCCACCGGCGTATCGATTGCGGGGCCCTTGAAAAGCCAGCGGCTCGTGGAGATCCCTTCTTCGCAGTCCACGCTCAGCGATTGGATCTCACAACATCCGGATACAAAAATCCTTCAGCCGGACACGGTCTATAAAAAGCAATATGAGGACCTGGCTGACTATGATAAAGGGACCATTAAAGGAAGCCTTGAAAAAAGAGATTCCGGATCATGGAAAATGAAATCCTGGGTCGTAGGCGTTGCAACAAAGGAGGATGAAAAAGCTTATGACTGGAATGACCTGATCAGCCATCCTTTGATCCAGGATACTGTCGGCCATACGCCGGTGTTGTTATTGCTGGGTCCTGATTCCACTACTTTTTATGTATGGAACAGGATTGTCCGGGGTGAGGTGCTTCAGTTCGAAAAAGTCCCGGGAAGTACATCCATAAAGGACAGCAATACAGGATCTACCTGGACCTTAAATGGAAAATGTACAGCCGGCACGCTGAAAGACCAGCAGTTGCAGGCTGTACAATCCTACCAGGAGTTCTGGCATTCATGGAGTAATTTCCATCCGGGAACTACTCAATATAGACATCCTAGTGCCTTGGAAAAATAATAGCAAGGGCCATCAGTCCTGTATAAGGCAGGAACAAAACACTGATAGAAACTGCCAGATGCCAGCGACTATTCCGGCTCTTATGGGACTGCCCTTCATATTTACCAAAGATCTTCTGGTCGCGATCCTTGATGATAAAAATGTAGTGGAAGAGGGCCGCCGTCAGCATGTAGATAGCAATGGCAAAACAAGTGGATTCTCCTTTCGATGCAAAACGGCCATGCTTAATCAGGTGTAAATAAAGCGACTCCAGCAATAGGATCCATCCCCCTGAACCAAGGGAAAATAAATACATTGTCTGCATGCGGGGATTAAAACTGGGCCTCAGCTGGCTGATCCTGTAGAAATAGTTGTAGACATTGAAATACAGGAAATCTACGTGTTTCATAGTTTTCAAATTAGGGTATCGGGAATTACGGATTACGGACATAATATTAACGGTTTTTCATTGAATAAAGTACTGTCAAAATTAGGGGCGAAAACCAATAAACTGGCAGTCAGAGACTTAGAAATCAAGGTTTATAGGTAATTTTTTCAGGCCTTGATATACAGATGGTTATAAGGATAAGTACGTCCTCATACCTAGTCTCAGATCTATCCTTTGGCGGCTAAGTGAAATGTCTTATTTCCACTTTTTTATAGGGGAATAAATTAACTTATACAGACAACGTCTCCTCAAATACATTCCCAAACCTGTCCGTCGCCCGTACCATGATCTGCCTGGCGCCTGCCGAAGGCCTGGCAAAGAACATGTGATCATTCAACGTCGGCTCTACGAACTTATGTTTTTTGGGAAGCTCCGGACCGGCATATAGCTCCACAGCCCAGGGGTCGAAGGATACACGCTGCTCCATCGGTCCTTTCAGCGCGCCGTCCTCAAACCATTCCACCTTCCATTTATGATCCCAGTTCCATACATTGGCGGTGATCTCGTCCGGATATTCCTTTGCACGCCCTTTGGCATATACGCGCAGCTGTTTCTCTTTAGGCATCCCGGTGGATTTATAATGCCACCTGATCTCAGCGCCGTCGACCTCATAAACTCCGTACCCACTGGGTGTACCATCGCTGCAAACAGGCCCTGTCCACCAGGCGCCGCAAACGGTGCCATGGTTATGCTCCATAATATCCCCTTCTTCCCAATTATCGGAGAAATGTGTATGGCCGCTCATGATATGCGCTTTGTAGGGCGCCAGTAATTTATATAGCTGCTTCCTGTTGGAGACGGTGCCGCCCAGCTCTTCTTCTCTCTTCTCTCTTCTTGCAAGGCCGGTGTTCGTGGGAATATGGAGACTTACGACCACGGTGCTGCCGGGTTTTATCATTGCCAGGTCCTGCTCCAGCCACTGCAGCTGGCGCTCCGTAAGATAGCCTATGTATTTCTTGTCGACGCCTATAAAGAATACATCATCCAATACGACATAATGGATCTCGCCCCTGTTGAAGGAATAATAAGTAGGTCCGAACTGGCTTTTAAAAGTCGCATCCGATCCGTCATCGCTCCTTGCATCCAGGTCCATGTCATGGTTGCCGATGACATTATAGAAGGGGATACCGCATAGCCCGATGGCCTGCCGGTAGTCTTCAAATAATTCAAAATGGTCCCATACCAGGTCACCGCAGCCGATGCCGTGCCATAGCGTCCCTTTCGGATAAGATCTCACAACTGCCTGCAGGTCGGGCACGGGCTGGCTCATCAACAGCTCCACGTCCTTTTTCGAGATCATTTGCGTGTCCGCCCATACGACGAAATTATGTTTGCGATCGTCTGTCTCCAGTTTCTCCAGTTCGAAATCATTTTCATTGGAACCACTCTTCCCCAACGGCCTGTAAAATGATGCGATCCATTTTTTTTCGGGAATAGCGTATCCTGCCGGTACGCTGATGTAGACAAACTCAGCTGCAGCGCTGCTGATCAATTCATACCTGCCGTCTTTGTCCGTCCGGACGATGTTTGTTCCATCGGTGACGGCCACGCCGGCGATCCCCTTTCCCCGGCTGTATACCCGCCCTTTTAAAGTGCGATCTGAAACATGAGGCGCGGGACTGGCCTTCAACAGGGCGGAAGGTACCGTAAGCAATGACCCTGTAAATCCAATGTTCCTTATAAAACTTCTTCTGTTGAGCATATTTTTTTATTTGAGCGTTGTAGACCCTTCTCCTTCTATATCAGTAATAGCGGAAGTCTTGCTGAGCAGGATATTGTTCTGGGCCCTGGCTTTCTTCCACCGGCCCAGCGTGGCGCTGTAGACGCCGCCCAGCTTGTTGAAATTTCCCTGGCCCGTAACATACGAAAAGCTAAGCGTATTGGACCCCTGTCTGTAAAATGGCTGATTTTCCAGGGTGATGGGATTTATGACATCATAGAAATCAGTATTGGTGATGCGATAGCCTGCTGCGGGGGGACCTGCGGTGAACAGGCTGCCGCCGGTGGATATAAAGACCACATCGACAGGGCGTGAATTCGCCGTCACTGCAGAATCCGCAAACACGGCCATGCCGAATGCGTTGCCGCTATTGGCCAATAAATTGCTGGTCTTGGAGCCGAAGCCTTTGCCATCCATGTTTTTGTAATTGAAAGAGCCTATCCAGGCAGAAGCCTCCATGCTGGTGGATTGGGCGCCATTGATCATCTTCGATGTACCGCCGACATAGAAGAAGCTTCCCTTTGTCACAACGCCTGCATCCAGGTTGAATTTATATGTGCGTACGACCCCGGTGGCCCATCCGTTGGCAGGGAAGCCGGCGGGTTTGGATGCATTGGCGTTGTTGGTAGTCACCAGCGCAAAAGGGGTGGCCGCGAAATCAATGTCCCTGGTAGCCAGCAGCTGAATGTATTCATAATTGCCATCGTCACCAGTAGGGTCATTAAAAGGGTCATTCAGAAAGCCTGTGATCACCACGGGCGCAATCTCGATGGTCGAGCTCAGCACCACAACGTCATCTCCGGTACGCATATAGAACTGTGGCACCAGCTGCCCCTCTGTTCCGAACTTATTAAAAGTTATCCCATAAAAATTTGCGATGATGGGGACTTGTGTATTTGCAAATGAAGCATTGGGGTCCGTGTGCAGGGTAATGTCGCCAAAGCCGTCGTTCATCGGCTTATCTCCCGACAATACATCCGTAGGCGCCGGCAAAGGGTCGAAACCTCCTTTAACCACCACAGCCAGCGTGCTCTCATAATCTTCCGGTTTGGCCAGTAAAAGATTATTGGTCACGCGATTGAGCGGGATGACATTCCCGGAAGAGACCTTTGTGACGGCGCTGCCGGAAATGCCCGTGATCTCGAGGATGCCGTCCACTCTTTTCAATACACCGCCTTCCACTTCGATGACAACGGAATCTCCGGGATGATAATTGGCGGCAGCATCCCCAATGGAGATGGAAATGCCCCGCAGCAAGGCCAGGCGGCGGCTGTCCTGCAACACCAATAAGCCTTTGGGTAAATTGCCGCCGGAATGATCCGAAACGACTACACCCGTGATCTGGTGGGCGCCGGTCATGTTCACCGTCGTCAAAGTGACATCCTTTCCTTTATAGAGATGTTTTATATCCAGGATACCTATGACAGGGCTCAGCGTAGCGCCGGGATAGGGGGTTTTCTTACAGCCGTATGTTAGTGAGATGAGAAGAAAAAGTGCTATTAAGTACTTCATATTTTTATTTTTAGGGCTTTTGCCACCACACTTGTGTAGAGATCACATCGGGACCTTGTGCGGCCACGGCTGCTTTATAGCTGGTGGGGTTGGTAGATTGTACATATACGGGATACATTATACGGGCCGGCATCATTCCGTTGTTCCTCAGACCCGGCCCCTTTGGCAACACCGGGTGGCCGGTGCGCCTGTACTCAAACCATTGCTCCAGGTCGGCAAGGAAGAGTGCATAGTATTTCAGCAAATGGATCTTCTCCATCTTTTCGTCCAGCGAGGCGCCTTCATCCCACTCCATGTCAGCCGCGGAAAGGAAGTCCGTTATTTTCACATTCCAGCCTGGCAGCCAAAGCTTGATGCTGGCGGAAGCAGCACTGTCATAATAAGCTTCCGCAGAGCCACTGATCCAGCCTTTGACCGCAGATTCGGCAAGGATGAACTGCAGCTCGGAATAATTCATGATCATGCCCGTCAATGGCTCTGTCTGCATGTTCTGGGCAGAAGTAGTAGAATAGAAATAGGATTTCTTTACGGGATTGGAGCCGGGAGAATAGCCGCTGGGGATGCCTTCATATGCGCCTGAATAGGGGGCTATATCCCACCGGTTGAAGCCGTTCGTTCCATACGTCGGTATATCGATACGGGGATCGTGCCATGTCACCAGGTGATCGATAAAGAAGCTGGCAAGGCCCGGAGCCCTGAAGTCCTGCTCCCTCACCGCGATATAAGGGGAAGTGTAAGGAGCAACGCCTGTCCATCTCAGGATGGCGGACTCATCGTTGGTGGCCATGATAGGATATTTGGTTGTGCTGTCCTCTACGATCTCCTTTATTTTTTTGATACAGTCCCCGGCGACCTCTGCCTTACCGGAGACCCTCAGCAGCAAGCGCAGGTATAATGAATTGCCGAACTTGCGCCATTTGGTAATATTGCCTCCATACACAGGATCACTGGCGCCCGCGATGGCTGTGCCCGCCAACAATAAGGTATCGGCCCGTTCCAGCTGCCGGAATAGATCCAGGTAGATGTCCTTTTGCGTGTCAAAGGCCGGCTGGTAATTGCCGGAGTCCTTCGCAAGGATGGATTGAAAGTAAGGTATATTCCCATAAGTATCCGTCAGGATGGAATAGATCCATGACTGGCAGATGAGGGAAATACCCATATAGGATTTGTTGTAGGTCACCTCCTCGCTGGCTATCTTATAGAGATCCTTGAAGTTGGTGAGCTCGGTATACCAGTTATTGTAGAACCTGTCGGACCAGTTGGACCGGAAATCATACCGGAACACCTGTCCTTCCGCGTCGCTGGGATTTACCGTCACCTGCATCAGCTCATTGTTGAAGTCGCGGTTGCGCAGCATATTATTTGACACGACGCCGACCAGTGCGGGGGCCAGCAGCTGCTGCGGCAATGCCTGGGGCGTATTATTCGGGTCGGTATTCAGTTCCTGAAAACCTTTCGTGCAGGATGAGAGCATGATGCTGAATATCGCTGCAACACCCGTGATCTTATAAATAATCTTCTTCATTATAAAAGTATTAGAATCCAATAACCAGGTTTGCGCCCATAGTACGGGTGGACGGGAATTGGCCGATCTCAAAACCCCGTATGATATCTGTACCGTTCAACGTGCCGAACTCAGGATCGAACATGGGCCATTTTGACCAGATGTACAGGTTGCGTCCGTATACGCCGACGACCACACGCTGCAGACCCAGTTTCCTGGTGATCCGGGGACTGAGGGTGTAATCGATGCGGGCTTCCCTGAATTTGACAAAGTCGGTCCGGAATACACTGCCTTCGGCATTGTCGGCGCCATAATGACTGCGATAGTACTCGTCCACATCGGTGGCGACGACATTATTCTTGCTGTACTTTCCACCGGCATCCTGCACTACCCCATTCCCGATGATGCCATTGTATCTGCCGGGAAGGGTTTCCGGTACCTTACCCTGCTCAGCCAGCTTGTAGTGCATCAGTGAATGCGCTATGCCGCCGTACTGCGCATCGAATAAAAGGTGCAGGTGGAACTGCTTGTACTGGAAATCGTTGGTAAAACCCAGCTTCCATTTGGGTATCGTGTTCCCCAGGTATTTCACATCCGGCGAGATCAATGCAAAACCGGTATTGGCGTCATACACCACTTGTCCGTCCGGAGCGCGTACATAGCCTTTTCCATACAGATCACCCATACTGCCGCCTACCTTGGCTACGATCTGGCCGCCGCCTACAGGACCGTTGTACAGCACTACCGAGCTGTCTGCCAGCTGCTCGATCTTATTCTGATTGGCGGAGAATACAACGCCGGTGGTCCATGTGATACCATTCTTTGATGTGACGGGCGTCCCGTTCAGAGCTAATTCGATGCCTTTATTGTTGACTTTCCCCGCATTGATAAGGGATTGGCCGTAGCCGGAAGCACGATCGATGATGCGCTGGAGGATCTGGTCCTTCGTATTACCTGTGTACAAGGCTACATCGGCATTCAACCGGCTTCTGAACATCCTGACATTGAAGCCCGTCTCATAGGTGATGGTGCGAAGGGGACGGAGGTTGGGGTTGGCCAGCAGAGAGGGGTTCTCCAGGCCGCCGCTATACAGGCTGCCGGCGGAAGAATAATTATAGGCGGTAAGATAAGGGTTAGTGCCGCCGCTGCCCACGCTTGAGATGGACAGCCTGAATTTGGCGTAGTTGATGCTGGCGGGCAGCTTAAGTACATCGGAAGCGATAAAGCTCATGTTGGCCGAAGAATAAAAGAAGCCTGCGTTGGCCGTTCGGGATGGTGTCGCCAGCACGCTGTTCCAGTCCTGGCGGGCAGTGAGGTCCAGGAACAGGTAGTTCTTATATGCACCGGAGAACAAACCATAAAAGCTGTTGATACCGTATTTGCTTTTCCATGGCATGGTCACCAGGGGGCCCGCCGCGTTGGCCATGGAGTATATTCCGGGAAAGGTCAGGCTGTCGGCCCTTACTTCATCCCTGTTATACGTGTTGCGCAGTACGCTGCCGCCGGCGTTGACGGAGATGTCGATGTCGCTGTTGATCTTTTTAGCATAACGCAGCAGGAAGTCGGCGCTGTTCTCATTGGAAAAGATATTCTGCGTACGGTAGCTGCCTTTCTGATATTTGGCGCCCGCATCATATGGGCGTTCCTGGGCGCGCTGTTCAAAGGAAAGGTCGATGGAAGTCCTCAGCTGCAGGCTCAGCGCCCTGGTGAAATTGTAGGTTGCCTGGATATTTCCCGTCACCGCATTGCGGTTCGACTTATTGATAAACTCGTATGCTACGGCATAGGGGTTCTCGGGGTAGCTACTGAAAGGGAATTCTATTTTTTTGTCCTTCTGGCCATTGACCCAATAGTTCCTCAGCCAGTTGACGTCAGCGTTGGGATGCCAGAATATATACCAATACATGATCGACTGATTGCCATAGCCTGCCCCGGGAAGGTTGTCGCTCCACATATTGTTGTAATCGATCTTTGAAGTTACCTGGAGCTTATCGTTGACCTTCGAAGTGAGGGAGAGGGATACCGAATTGCGTTTGTAGCCCGTGTTGGGTAAGATCCACTTGTTGCTGACATTAGTGACGGAAAAGCGGGCCGTGGACTTGTCGCCGCCGCCTTCGATGGACACGCCGTTGGTAATGGTCCGCCCGGTATTGAAGTACGTATTTATATTCTTATGAGGCACCCAGGGCGTCCTTTCAGCGCCCTGCGCCTGCTTGACGGGGTCGAACTGGAAGAACTTCTGTCCTTCGAACTTTGGACCGTAGGCGGAGCTGGTGCCGCTGGTGCTGGCCCCATCGGCGGAGGCGCCGTAAGAATACCAGTTAGCGCCATCCAGGCCTTGCCCGTATTCATATTGCAGGGCCGGTGAGCGATTCATATGCTCCAGGGAAGCATTGGAGGTTACCGTAACCCCCAGGCCTTTTCTTTTAGCGCTGCCGGACTTGGTAGTAATGACGACGGCTCCGTTAGCGCCTCGCTGGCCATACAGGGCGGCAGCGCCAGGCCCTTTCAGCACGGTGACGGATTCTATATCCTCAGCGTTGAGATCGTTCAGGTTGCTGCCGTAATCGGCCGGCATATTGTCGCTGCTGGTGCCATATGCGGTTTCCCCACTGATGGCGCTGCGGCGGCCGCTGCCCTGGTTGATCACCACACCGTCCACAACGATCAGCGCTTCATTTTCACCGGTGAGGTTGTTCTCGCCCCGCAGGATGATCTTGTTGGAGCCCACGGGCCCGCTGTTGGACCTTACCAGGTTGAGACCGGCGACCTTGCCGGACAAGGCATCCGTCCAGTTGGAAGACATGGCGTCTGTCAGCTGTTTGCCCTGTACGATCGTGGTGGCATATCCGAGGGCCCGCTCCTCTCTTTTGATACCCAGCGCCGTCACCACCACGTCCTGCATCTGCTGTGGATCCTTTGTCAGCTCGATGGTCAGGGTTTGCAGCTCCCCGGCACTGAATTTTTTCACAGCGTTGAGATAGCCGACGGCTGAAATTTCCGCCGTTCCCTCTTCGAGAGGGATGAGCTTGTTAAAGGCGCCTTTTTCATCGGCAATAGCAACCAAGGTCTTTTGGCCGGCTTGCCGGATCACCACGGTGGCCCCGGACACCGGCAGATCGCCCTCTTTAATAGTTCCTCGCAGGACCATCGGCGCGGCGTTTTTTTTCGGGACTTCCGTTCGTTTGATCACCCAGCTGTTGCCTTTGGCTGTCGCCATAAACCCGCCGGGAGCCAGCACCTTATTCAGCAATTCCCCGATGCCTGCTGCCTCGTATGCTGCGGCCGCCACTTTTACAGCTGCCAGCTCCTCGTCGGCATAGGCCAGCGGCACCTTGAACTGGCGGCTAAAATCCTCCGCGATCTTCCCCAGGGCGCCCGCAGCGTGCTTGAAACGCAGCGTCCCCGACTGTGCCTGCAGGCGGGGCCCCCCCACCATCAGCAACAGGATCAGTACCATGAATGTCTTCGTTAGTTTTGCGTGTTGCATATTCATTACATTATAGACAATAGAAAGTCATCCCACTCCCGGAGCAGAAAAATTTTCAATCAGTCATTGAGACTTTTAGGTGTTAATGGATATCGTAGCCAGTCAACGTGTTCAGTACAGCCAGGTTATCTTTTAATGGTATCGTTATATCCCAGGTAAGCGTCACTTTCATTTTTATATTGACATTTCCATACGTCAGCTTCACGTGATAATAATTTTCCACCCTGTCCAGCAGCTCTTCCAGGGAGATGTTATGCCACCTTACCTGTTGCTGCAGCCACCAGTCGGCTGCATCGGAATTGCCGGTCTGGACAGGACCTGCCTTCCCTTTATCCGTGCTCACCTGATGACCGGCCGTCAACAGATGCCGGCCGTCAATATTGTCCAATGCCACCTTTCCTTCCTTCACGGTGAGCTGCAGATCAACGGAGTCGACCTTATGAACAGTGAAGGAAGTACCCAATACGGTCACTTGCTGATGGTTGACCGTAATGGTAAAGGCATGCCGGTCGTCCTTCACTACGCTGATGAAAGCTGATCCGCTGGTGAGCAGGGCGGTACGTTGTTTTGAAAAGTCTGGATACAGCCGTATGGTCGAATGCGGCGCCAGCCAGCATACAGAACTGTCATCCAGCGTGATCTTTTTGGGAGCTTCGGCGCTTGCCAGCTCTTTCCACCTGTCCGTATCGATGCGCGGGGACAATATTGATGTTCTGATAAACACTGCCAGCAGTACAGCGGCAGCCGCGCCTATACCAATAATAAACAGACGCTTTTTCCGTCCTTGCGCGTCCATGCGCCGGTGAAGACTTCCTAGTATTGCCTGCTTTTTTGAAGGTTCCATTTCCTCCGGCTCATCCCATGCTTTTTGCCAATCCTCGTCCATGTCGACTGTTTAATCAATGGACGTATCGTGAAGGTAGTTGGTACTATAGCAGGCGGGCAATTAACAATTTGGTCATATTGGAGGGGTCACAGGAAGAACAGCTGTACCTCGCGGAGTATCTTTACCATCCGTTGACCGGCGGTATGTAATTGATTTTTAACGGTCTGCTCACTAAGCTCCAGTTCTGAAGCAATCTCTTTCACGGACAATTGCTCTTCGTTCTTCATGGCATAGATCCGGCGCATCTGCCCGGGGAGCTTGCTCATAGCGCCTCTCCAGATATGATACACCTGTTTATACTGGTACTGCTCGTCGGGCTGCGGCCTCTCTTCCACCTGTTCCTGCAGGCCGGCATCGTCCGACAGTGTATATCTCTTTCTTTTGGCAGCCCGTAAATGATCGCTGATGCAATGCTGAACTATGGTATACAGATAATTGCGAAGGGAAGTATGGATCGTGATGGAGTCGCGTCGATTCCAAAGGCGCATAAACACTTCCTGTAATATATCATCGGCGTCTTCCAATCCATTTCCATTCAGCCGCCGGCGAATGTATGTATGGATGGGATCGGCATACTGGTGAAAAATCTCATCAAAAGCAGACCTGGTCATAAGGAAGCAAACATAGCGATCAAATTTATAGTAAAATCAAGGGCTATTTTACGAAATTTTTAAATTTTCCCCGCCGTTCCTTGTTAAAGAGGTGATCCTATTGCGTTTCGCGAAAAAGATCTTTCTCACCGCTGCCTGCTGGCTTGTCTGAATGAAGATATTCCAGCACATGGTCCTGTGCAGAGAATTCGGCCTGGAACATGGGATGATCGATAAGGTCATCACTATCTTTCAGACCGATGTCATTCAACAGGATACAATCTATGACATTGATGGGAAAAAAAGCCGTTCCTACTACTAAGTCCAGGCTCCTGCCATGAATGAAGAGCAAGGAATTGTACAGGCTGTTGATCAGGTTGGCCTGCCCGGACCCGCTGGTCTCATTCTGGTCCAGGTTACCATAAATATCATCATTCCGCAACGCCTCCCTATATGAAGACATCAATTCCTGATCGACGTTGGCAGGCTCCTTATCTACCATGTACCAAAGGAAGGCGAGGACTTCATTGAGGTCCAGGTCTTCCTCCTGTTGAAATTTTTCGTTCAGCAGTGCACCATATCGCTTGAACAAATGCTCCGTTATCCACGCTGAAAAAAAAAGTTGTCTGCCAAATGTCAGGTCTTGCAGGTTCTTTGTCACCTGCTGCTTATAATCCAGAAAGCTCATTCAAATATTTTAATGTTGTTAATGCGATGCACATTCCACGTGCGGTTTACAATTGGGACAGGATTCATTCTTCTGATTTTTGGCCCAGGAGATCCCCCAGTGGGTGAACTTAGTTCCTGGCGGCGCATTCCGGATAATGACCCTTTCGGCATGGTTCAGCAATTTTGTCGCTTCATGATCTCCCTCAACAATTTCCATGTAAGCCTTGCCGGAATAAATATTTTTACGAGGCACACCCAGTTCCACCAGTTTATCACGCTGCAGGGGACTGAGGGAGGCGCCGTTGCCGGAGGCAAATAATTCTGTGCCTCCACCATTGGGCAGTTCACCCCGGCCGATGGACACTGTCGATCCTTCCAGCGCCCTGTCGGTAGCCGTAAGGGTCGGGTCTGTGAGCATTCTCTCCCGGCCTATACCGGATATATTGTGCACTTCTTTCGCCATGTCCGCCAGCTTGTCATCGAAGATCGGTGTCAGTCCCAGGAGGTCCGTCCAGTAATTCGGATCGCTGACATAGCTGTAACTGTTGGTACCGCCCTTTAACCTGATGGGGTCCTGGTTGATATACACCCCTTCTTCCGGGCTGTAGTAACGGAACCGGTTATAGTACAATCCCGTCTCGACATCCTCATATTGCCCCAGGTACCGGAATGGCATGTCCTCCCGCCGGCCGGCTAAAGATCGTACTCTTCCATAAATATCCAATACACCTTCCCAGGATTTTTTACCGTCCCCGTCATACACAGCCTGGGGTGTGCCATGGTAGTCGCAAACAATGCTGTAAGCGTGCCCGTCCCTAAGTTTTGCGGCAGGAGCAAATCCACCCGCGTCAAAGATCCAGGTTGTCATGTCCCCTGTCGGCTCCGGCTCGCTGCGCTGCAGTTCCCCTTCCTCCGTAACAATGGCCTTGGGACGGCGGCTTTCTGCATATGTCCATTCGTGCAGGATGGTATTGCCATCCCACACCCAACGGGTGACCCTTCCATCAAAGGTCTTTTCGATCCTTCTTCCCAGGGCATCATATTTAAAACAGACCGGCTTCCCGTCCGGGCGGATGACTTTGGCCAGCATGCCATTGCCCTGCCATTGATACCGCCATTTCTTTCCCGTGACTTTCTCCATCTTGCCGGTGAGGCGGCCTTCCACGTCATAGCTGTACTTATGGGTATGGCTCTCCAGCAAGGCCCCGGAAGGGCTGTAAGTCCTGTCGCTCTTATCCTTCGTCCCGTATATGTTCCCCGTCTCATCCACCGTCCGGTGAACCATGGTGCTGTCTGCGTATTGGGCAAAAACCAGGTTGCCCCGGATGTCCTGTCTAAAGCTCGTCTGTGTCCTCGCCAGGCCGTCGAAGATGGCAGAAAGACGATCGCCGGCCTCCCATGTATATTTTTTCCAGTCGAGCACCACTTTATTCCGGGTGACCTGGTGCGCCGAGACATGTCCTGAAGGATCATACGTCCGGCTGCTGACAATCTCTCCCGGCAGCAGACGTTCTGTCTCCTGCCCATCCCCGTTATACCGGACCTGGCAAGACCAGCGGACATTCGGATCAGCAGCCTCCAAACCCACAGGCAATCCGCCGGCGCGCCGGACATTGATCTCCGCCCCCAGGCTGCTGCGGACCTCCATCCTTTTTCCATATTTATCATACTTGCTGTGAACAGCATATCCATCCTGCCACTCCGCCTCTATCATCCCCAGCTTGTCCCGTTGAAATTGCAGCGTGGTGTGCTCGTTGGCGGCCTCCAGGATATTACCGAGCTTGTCATACCGGAAGAACTCCCAGCTGCCGTCATGATGCTCCGTACGGACTACTCTGCCATTTGCATCGTATTCGTAGGTGGTGTGCCGGTTGTCCGGTCTTTCTACTTTTGTTATCCTCCCTGCCGCATCCCGGCGATATTTTCTATGAATGCCATCGAAGCCTGTTTCTCCAATGACCTCGCCTCTTTTATTGTATTGCAGGCTGTAATATTGGCCGGTCTCGTTGACGACGGCCTTCAATTGTCCGGCATTGTCATAGATATATTGCTGTTCGAGACCATTGTGCTTCCTGCTGGTGAGATCGCCCAGCGGCGTATACGTATATGCTATCCGGCCATTCCTGTCCGTCACTTCCGTGACCTCTGTATAGGCATTGTAATCCAGCCGGATCTCGTTGCCGTCGGGAAGGTGCATTTGACGCAGACGGCAGAGCGCATCGTAAGCATAGTGTCTCATCTGTCCGCCGGAATCGATGGCGCGGGTGCAGTTGCCCAGGTGATCGTACTGCCACCGGGCCTTGCCCGAAGACCATTCCATGGCGATGAGGTTCTCGTCCTCGTCATATTGAAAGACCGTCTTCTCCTTGCCGTTGAGCACCATGGCCGCCATCTGTCCCTTTTCATTGTATTCATAAGCAGTGGTCTTACCATTGGGAAAATTGACAAAACGGAGCCTTTTGTCTTTGTCATACCCGTAGGAATCGCTGTTGCCGTCCGGGTGAACGACCAGTTTCACTTTTTGGTCATCATTGTAAAAGATCTGGGTGCTGGTGTGGTCCGGCAGGATCACTTCCTTCAGCCAGCCTTGTTCATTGTATACATACCCTGTGACATTCCCCATTTCATCCGTCGTTCTATAGACCTGCATGTCTTCGGTATATTCCGTATAGCAGCTGGAACCATAGTGGTCCGTCTCCTGCACACAGCAATTGTTCTCATCATACCAGTAGGTCGTGGTGTTACCCAGGCTGTTGGTCACTTCGGTACAGCCGTTGCGGTAAACGATCCAGCCTTCCTGAATACCGCCGTCACCCCAGGTATGCACACAACGGTCTTTCTCATCATACTCCCAATAGAAGCTTTGCCCGTTGCGGTCCGTCTTCCTCACCATCTTGTGATCGCTGTACTCCATACGGGTGATCTGTCCCAGTGCGTCAATGACGGCGTCCAGGTCGCCTGCTTCGTTGTATTGATAGGCCACGAGCGTCTGTATATTGCCCCGGTGGTGCAGGTCTACACGCGTGATGCGGCTGCGATCCCGGTGCAGCAGCAGCTTCCTGCCGGCGCTGTCCGTAATGGCGGTCAATTGTTGTCTGTCATAGTGGAACTGGATGCGCCAGCCGCTGTAATCCTCGATGAATGACAGGCGGACGGTATCGGACGTTGTGACGTGATTGAAATGGAGGTAGAGGGAGGTGTTGTAGTCTTCCAGCAGAAAGTTACCATTGGGCTTCCGGTGCAACAGTAATTTCTCCTGTTTGTGGTAGTATTCTTCGCCGGTCTCCAGCCATGGGAAAGCCGCCACTCTTCCGTCTTCCAGCAACAGCGCCAGGGCGCCTTCTTCCGGCATCAATATGATCGAACGATCATAGCAGAGATGCGTACCGTGTCCCAGTAAGCCTTCCATGCCGGAGTCGCTGTCCCAATTCCGCAGCCACAACAGGGGGATCGGTCCCGGCAATTCGAAATCCGCATATTCGTAGTTCACCCTGCCGGTGATCAGGTCCACAGGTTCGAAGCCCATTTTACAGAGCGCCTTTTTCAATTTGGCGCTGGCGCCTACCTTTCCTGCCAGCTTGCCGTTGAGCTTCTTCATCGCCCTGGCGGCAATTTTCCCCAGCACTTTCAGGAAACAGCCGAATACAAAAGCTTTCAGCAGGGCCATCAGGCTGAAATTAGGCACCAGCGGGCCGCCGACATTGACCGGGGCGCCCCATTGCAGGGGAATGCAGTAGGAAGTTGGCAGGTAGAGGGATGGGATAGGGATGAACTTGCGGCCGGGCCGGAAGCTCAGCGGAATGCCAATGTCATTACAGGTCATCAGCATATAGCCTGCGCCGCTCATAGGGGCGCCATCCACCATCACTTTTTTGCTGCCGAAGAAGTTCTGGCTATTATGCCCGATGATGGGAAACAGGGTAAAGCCGGCGCCAAAGGGTATGTGCACGAAGGTGATGATCATGCCCATGGTGTCCGTATTGCCGCGGGGTACGCCATTGACCTTCACGGTAGCGCCGATGAAAGGGATATAATCGAAGGGATCGATCACCAGCCCGATATACGGATGCGGGATGGGGACAAAAGGGAACGGCAGGTTCACAAAGTGAATATCGATCCCGATCACTGGTTTTAGATGTGTGTTGACTACGTACATAATGCTGTTTATTATTCTTCCATCAGTGCCTGTTGTTCCACTTCCCTCACCCGCTGGCGCGTGTAGTTCTTTTCCATCTCTTCCACCCCTTCACGCCAGCCGGCTCCGCAAGCCTGCTGCATTTTTTCTTCCACCTGCTGCTGCAAGGCAGCCCATTCGCCCTGCCTTTCCTGCAGGAAAGCTGCTGCCATGAAAGGGTACTCCGATGAAAGGACCTCTTCCGTGCCCAGCTTGTCCGTCAGCTGCATGGCGGAGAGCACAGCCTTATCCTTTTCGGCGTCGAAATTTTTGTAGCGGGCGAAAATGAATGTCTTATACCAGGCGGATACGGCTTGTGTGAAAAAGCCGAAGGCAGCGGCTTCCTCGCCCATACGCATAAACCAGCTCAGCGCCTCCTTTCTTTGCTTGCGGATCTGGCAATGGGAACCTTTGTAGGCATAGTATTGAAGAAGGAGGGACTTCATGCTTTCTTCCCCTTTCCCGATGCCTTTTTTGCAAACGAGCAGCCCCTCTTCCAGCAGGGTATCTATTTTTTCATGCGTTTTAAAATTGAACAGCATTCCGGCATAAGAGATATAGGCAGTGGCCAGCAGGAGGGCATCACCGGACTTCCGGCCCAGCGCCAGGGCTTTTTCACCCCAGTCATGTAATCTTTGCCTGTCTTTTTTTGCGGAGGCTTCGCCCATTTCGAACAGACATTGCCGGAAGGATGCCTGCGGATCGGTGGCGGCGCCGGAGGTGGCGATCTCGCGGATGGCCTGTTCCATGCGGAGGTCGTGCTGCATGGTGCAGCTATGGGAGGGATGTTTGTCGAAGCTGGTACCCCAGAAATTGCCTTGGGCATGATCGAAGAGCAGGAGCTGTACGCCATCGGGCAGGTCCTGCTGCATCCAGGACTCCAGCCAGGCATTGAAGGCCGGGGGCGAGGGCATTTCTTTAGGCAGGAGGGCGAGTACCAGGTCTGAGGCGGGCATACCCAGCCATTCCCGGTAAGACCGGATCATCTGCGGGAGCAGGGCGATACAAGGCGTGTGGTCTGCGGCTGCAACGGCTGTCCTAAAGACGGCTGTGTCCCATTCGCCCTTGACTCCTGCCGCAGCCAATAGTTTCTTTTGTTCGATGTTCTCATCATGCTCCTGCAGCCAGTTGACCATAATGGCGTGACTATAGCTTTCCGTTTCCCGGAAAGGCGTATAAAAGAATACAAATAAATTGTTCAGGCTGCCATGCTGCGAAGCTTCCAGCCGGCAAAACCCTTCGTACATGCGGTGGTCTTCGGGGCGCAGCATCCACCTGATCAGGCGATGCCGTGGACGGACCTCCTGCTGCCATTGCCGTGCCATGGCATTAAGCCGCTGCATAATCGGATTGTGCGGGTGTATCATAGCTATGTATTGAGGTTGACCATGCCGCCACGGATATTCGTGACGTCCTTACCATTGGCTTCCACCATCGTGCTGTTGAGGGTGACCTTGCTGTTCCCGTTGAGGTTGACCTCCGTATTGGCGGATGCTTCCACTTTGTTCTGGGATTCCAGGCTTATCATGGTCTCGGACTGTACGGTGACATTGTTCTTACCGAAGAGCGTGGCTGTTTCGGACAGCTGGCCATCCAGTTTCTTTGATTCCAGGTACACTTCGTTCTCGGCCAGCATCGTGATCTTCTTCGTCTGCAAAATAATTTCATCGGTGGCATTGATGGTCACGGTCTTATTGGACTTGAAAGTGATATTGCCGGCCCCGTCCATCATCATGCTGTTGCCGTCCTTATCTTCCACGAAGACGCTGCCCGCGGCATCGTTCATGATGACCTTATTCCCGCTGCGGGTCTGCAATGCTTTTACGTCGTTGCCGCCATTGCTGAAAGCGTTGCTGGCTGCGCCATGGTACACCGTGCCAATCACATAGGGCTTGACGGCGCTGTCGCCTTCGAATCCGGCGATGATCTCCTCTCCCACTTCGGGTATGAAGAACATGCCTTTGCCGCCGCCGCCATGCGGACTGGTGACTCTTATCCACGGTGTTTTTTCCGAACCGTTCATCCAATAGAATTTCACCCGCACCCTTCCCAGGCCTTTCGGGTCGTGGTTGTCGGTGACTACGGCGCTCTGCGCCTCACAGGGAGGCGCCATCGGGGTTGCAACGGGGGGAACCTTTATACTGGAAGGAACAGCTACAAAATCATTGTTGTAATTGCCTTGGCCGTCAGCAAAATGATTGACGGAGACCACGGTGTAATCGCCATAGGACTCATCGCCCTGGCTGAAGAAGTTCTTGCCCTGTATGCTCACCTGCCCTCCGACATTGATACCGGGATGGCCGCTGGCGCCGTTGAAGCGTACATGGTTGCTGCTCTGCATGGCAGACTGGATATTGACGACGTCGTCCAGCTGTTTTTTATTCGTCAGGAAATGATTGTTCCAGACTTTTGGCTGGGCGGCATAGACGGTCTGGCTGGCCTGGAGGGCGATCTTGCCCAGGTCGTTGAGTCCCGCCCGACCTTCAATGCCGCTGGGCGTGCTTGTATACACCTGGTGATTCATGTAGTCGTAGGCCATCATCTGAAGGGCGGCAGGCCGCACCTGCAGGGCCATGGTAAAGCGGCTGAGATTGCTGCCGAAGGTAAGCGAGGTATTACTGCCTCCCGCGGGAGGGCCGATCACCAGCGAACGGCCGTCGTAATACAACCACTCGCCATAGGTGGCGCAGAGACGCGAGAGGAATTGCCAGGCCGTCTCTTTGTACTGGACGTAATAAGCTAATGTTTCAGGATACAGCGGAGCGATCTTCGGGTTCAGCAAATTCTGCGGGAAGTGCTTCAGGACATCCTGCGCAATGTTCTTCACCGCCTTTTTTTCCCAGCTCTTGCAATGGGGGCCATTGTCCAGGATAATGGTGGGGCTATGTCCCGTGATAATGATATCTCCTGTGTAGCTGGAAAAGCGGGAGGTCTCCACCTGGGTGACGACACCGCTGAAACGAAGCTGGCCCTCCATGCCCACGGAATTGATCTGTGCGGTCAGCGTGGCGCCCATCAGGTTCTTCGACTGATGAAATATATTGCCCGTGCTGCCGTCGATGGACACGGCGGGGCACACCAGCCGGAAGACATGGTGGGAGAATATGCCCTGGGTAAGCTGAAAAGACGAAAATTGCGTGATGGGGTCACCGGCAATGCTGATATTTGTGCTGACTAACTGTGCCATAAAAAATAGTATCGTTTATGGAGGTAGCACCGGGCGAAATAATGTCTGTCCTTCGGACAACGAACCTCCGGTTCGTTCTTATTCCGGCCAGTTGTTTTTAAAATTAGATCCATTCAGTTTCAATTCTTTTGCACTCAATACTAATCCGATCTGCATGGGGAATTCGCCGTCATGCTGATAGACCTCGTTGTAATCCACGCAATGTGCGTCCGAAAATTCCAGCGTCTTCAATTTGCTCATGGTATCCCGGCGGTAGAAAGTGATCGTGCCGCTCTTCTTCTGGGTAGGACTGATCATCCAGTCGAAGAGGTCCACCTTTCCGGTGCTTTCAATGGTGAGATTGACTGTCCCTCCCTGCGGGACGGAAGAAGGCCTGCCGGTGGTATCCGTCACCTGGGAGAAGCGAAAGCCACAGTAGAGAATATTGGAATCTTCTCCGTCTATCGTTAGTTTAGCCAGGAATGACATGTAAGATAATTTAAGGTGGGAGGTCGCATGACCTCCCACCTGGTTAACTTTTTACATTTTTACCCACTCGTTGGTGTGTGTACCGCTGCCTACGGCTATTTCCCTCGCGCTGAGCGTAAAGGACTCCGTTACGGGATTGTCCCCCGAAGCTTCGAAGTTCTCCTTATAGTCTACGAGGTAGGCCTCCTTGAAATTAAGCTCCTTCATGGTGGCATCGGAATCCCGTTTGACGAATGTGACGGTACCGTCCTTCCTTTCGAAGTTGTTGCACATCCACTCGAAAAAGGTAGTGTCGCCGGTGGACTCCACAGTCATCGTGATCTTGCCGCCTCTTGTAATGGAGGATGGACGGCCCGTGGCATCTGTTTCCTGTTTCAACGCATAGTTACAGTTCAGCACGTTGACTTCCTTGCCGCCTACTTTAAGTTTTGCCTTGAATGACATGACATTTTAATTTTTAAAGATTAAAAAATGGTATAAAGACCAATAAATAAAAAAAACGGATGAATAGACATGGAGAGTCCGGTACACCTTTTGGGCATATCACACACTCATGCAGCTACAACCAGTTGTCCGGCCTGAATGGCCGAATACCAGGGGGAAATTTGCTACGTGTCGGGGGCAAATAAAAAAAACTAAAAATGGGGAGTATATTCTATAAAGACGGATAAGGCATTCAAAGGTTGGATCGTAGTATTGAGATTAATTCAGGTAGTGATACAATATTATTGAAATTATTTTTTAACAAAGCCAAATAGGGTGCCAAATTATCCACATTACAGAGAAACGTATACCTCTTATAATATACTCTCATCCCTATTCGTATTATTATTTTATACTATTACTCCTGTTCGTATTCAGATGCCCATTCTGTTTTTTCAGCGTCTTCGCCTTTCTGACCTTCGAGCTTTATCAGAAAAGTTTTCGCGGGGAAGTATGGTTTCAGGTGAATGTCGAGATGGATCCTGTCCTTTTGCAGCGGGTCCTGTTCAAAACGGCGGATAGTAAAATTCTCTATCAGCTTACCCGGTCCCGTGATACCATCCAGGAATCGTACGATCTGTCCCATCAGCTCCTTACGGGTGCTGGCATTGAAGTTCTCGAACGCACGCCTGTTGAGGAAGTCCATCATCACCTTGGTAACATAGTCGAATACGCGAACAACGGAATATGTTTGCAGGCCGAGGTTATCTCCATTGAAAAGGGTCTTGGCGGAGAAGGCCATGACCTTGCCGTATTCCTTCACCATGGGCACCAGGCCTAATTTTTCCAGGTTGGCGATCTCGCTTTTCTTCAGATCGAAGCGCACGCCATCCACTTCATTCAAACCGCCGAATTTTTTACCGGCCGTCACCTGGGACATCAATGTCTGATAGATACGGCCTCCTAATGCCGCAGCGGGCGGCACATACAGATGATCTTCTTCGTCGATGTCATCCAGCTTGCCGCGGCCTACCAGCCAGTTGCAGGTCATGATGACATTGGACCGCCAGGGATCGCCGCCTGTGAGGTTAGCTGTCTCGAAAAGCTCCATGACATCGTCCGGCGAATCGAGGTGCTCGAAGTCGGTGATCAGCATCACCTTATTCTCATAAGCGATCTTCGCCCATTTTTCCAGCACCTTATTGGATCCCAGGTAACCAGGGAGGATCAGCAGGCTGTAGTTGCTACGCAGGTCGAGCCGATCGTAATTGTTGATCAGCTCTACCCGGATGGCATCGATAAAACGGGTGTTGTCGAGGTCTTTCAGCTGATCGGGCTCTGCATTGATGACCGAGACATTTTTGATCTTCAGGCTTTCCGTGTTCTTGAAGAAGAGCGCTACGGAACGGTAAGACCTTTCCAGCTCTTCCGTTTCTTTCACGGCGGCTTTCAGGTTTGCATTCAGTGTTTGTTCAGCGGATACTGCCTTCTCGTTGCAGGCGGCCACCATTTCCACGATGTCGCCGGAATCCCGCAGGATCTCTGTCCACCATTGCAGGATCTTCTTCAGTTCCGTCCGCTCTTCTTTTTTAGCCGGCTCTTCCAGGAAGATCTTCCTGCGCGCCTTCCTGGAAGGATTGAGGTTCTGCACTGCGTCGATGGCGGACTCCAGCAGGTCGAAGCCGCCGAATTTCGCCAGGCCGTTCAGCTGGGTCTCCAGGGCTTCAGCGGCCGCGGCTGTTTCGATGATCTTATATTTTTGCTGTTCGGCTGTTTTGATTTGTTCAACTGACATGATCGGATGTTTGAATGTTTGAATAAATTTTAAGGCGCTGTATCCAGCTCGCGGATCAGGGACTGTAATGCCTGGATGAGGTTTTCCTTTGTCTCTGCGTTGGCGATGGCCTGTTTCAGGAGCTTGTTGGTCTTCAGCTGCCGGATGATCTTGTGATACTGCTGCTGCTTCATATTCAGTTCCTTCAGGTAGGGGCTCTGCGCAGTGATACCCCTGGTGCCGAAATCTTCCAATCCCCGGAATTGCAGGGTTTCGCGGCGGATGGTTCCTTCCTCCGTGCCGAACTCCATTTCCACTTTGGGGCCGAAGTGTTCAAAGACGGATGCAATATCAGTCAGGCCCTGCACGATGTCCGGTTTGACAGGAGGATCTTTCGTCAGCTTTTCTGCGATGAGAACGCGGTTCTGCGGAATATCGGCAAAGGCTTCGAATGCGTCTGTTTTAATTTCTGTGCCGCCAATTCCATAAGGTTCAATAGCCATAATCTGAGGTTTTAAGTTTTTAAGAAAGGTTTTACTATTCGGACTTGTCCGTGCACCAGATCAATCGGCTGCCGGCGCCCAGACCAAGGGTAATTTTACTTCCGGGTGTAAGCTCTCCGCTGATGATCATCCGGGACAGGGGCCTTCTCAGCTGCCCCCGTATAATGCCGGCCAATGGTCTTGCCCCATAGTCCGGAGAGAATCCCAACGCGGCGAGATATTTCACTGCGGCGGGAGTGAGATCCAGTTCGATGTGCTGTCCTTTCAGCAGCTGATGCAGCCCCTTCATCTGGATCCGGAAGATATGTTCCACCATGTCCGGGTCGATGGGACTGAAAGGAACAATCTCCGTCAGACGTCCTAAAAATTCCGGACGGAAATGCGCCGCCATGCGGTCGAGCAGGTCGGCGTGCGAAGGCACGCTCCCTTCGGCGAAAGCTTCCGCCACATACTTGCTGGCGATGTTGGAGGTGAAGATGATCAGGGCATTGGAAAAATCACCTTGCCGCCCCAGCTTGTCATGCAGCCTGCCTTCATCCATGATCTGCAGGAAAATATCGAACACGGAGGCATGGGCCTTCTCGATCTCGTCGAAAAGGACAACGGCGTAAGGCTGCTGCCTGATCTTATTCACCAGCAGGCCGCCTTCTTCATACCCCACATATCCCGGAGGTGCGCCATACAGCAATGCGGCGGCATGCTCTTCCTTGAATTCCGACATGTCGAAGCGGATGATATACCGTTCGTCCTGGAACAGCAGCTCTGCCAGCGCCCTGGCCAGCTCCGTCTTGCCCGTGCCGGTAGGGCCCAGGAAAAAGAAGGATCCGATGGGCTGGCCGGGCTTGCTCAGCCCGGACCGCGATTCCAGGATGGCCTCGCTGATGGTGCGGATGGCATGGTCCTGTCCTACGACCCTTTGCCGCAGCACCTCCGGCATATTCAGCAGCCGCTCCCTTTCCGCTGTCTGTAGCTTCCCCACAGGGATGCCCGTTTTGTCCGCCACGATGGAAGTGATGTCCTGCTGATGCAGTTCTGTCCTCGTCAACGGCAGGATCTCTTTCAGGCGCTGGTAGATCACCGCCAGCTCCTGCGGGTCATCTCCGGGCGCAGCGGCTGCCCAGATGATGGGGCCAACCGTTTGTTTCAATTGTTCCAGGCGCCATTGTGCTTCTTCTGCCTCTGTCAGTTCTTCAAGCTTTTTAATATTGTCAGCTCCCGTGTCGATGGCCAGGCGCAGGCTGGCCATGCTGCGGTCAATCAGGTCGATGGCCGCGTCCGGCAGCTTCCTGTCCTTGATATATCGTTTAGCCAGCCGTACGGACTCTTTTATTGTCTCATCGTCTGCCTGCAGGCGATGGTGGGTTTCATAGCGCGGCAGCACCTGCTTTATCATCCGGAAGGCAGTGGCGGCATCGGGCTCGGCAACGGTAAGAATTTCAAATCGCCGGGCGAAGGCTTCGTCCTTTTCGATGTGTCGCCTGTATTCTTCCAGCGTGGTGGCGCCTATGACTGTGATGGATCCCCGGGCAAGCTCAGGTTTCAGCAGATTGGCGGCTCCGGCTGCGGCCCCTTGTTTATCCAGCAAGGCATGGATCTCGTCTATGAACAGGATGGCTTTGTCGAAGGTCCGGATCTCCTCCAGGATGGACTTTAATCTTTCCTCTACCTCCCCTTTATAGGAAGCGCCGGCGACCAATGCGCCATTGTCCAGCTGGAAGATCCTGGCGCTGCGCAGAAAATCCGGCACTTGTCCGTTGTGGATGGCCAGGGCGAAGCCATCCACGAGGGCGGACTTGCCCACCCCGGGCTCACCGATGATCAGCACGTTGGGTTTGGTCCGGCGGCTGATGATCTCCGCCATCATACGGACCTCCTGCTGTCTGCCTGTAATGGGGTCCATGCCGTCCTCCGCCGCCTGCTGCATCTTGTCACGGCAGAATTTCAGGAGTGCCTGGGTTTTGGGGTTTGCGGCAGCCGGGATATTCAGCTGGCGAAGGGTATTATTGTCCTGATCTATTTGCATTAACGCCTCCCTTTGCAGGGGAAATGTTTTCAGCTGCTCGAAGCTGAAGCCGACGCCGGGCGTACTGAGCGCAGTCAATAGATGCAGCGGTGTCACTTCTTCTTCATTCAGCTGCAGCCGGACATTGTCCGCCTCTTCCAGTATGGCAGAGATATCATCGTCTCCCGCGGGCGCTTCTTTGGGTACGGGTGATTTACGATATGATTCCATTCTTACGTCTGCCCATTCTTCGATGTAATAGACGTCATAGTCCCGCTGCCACAGCTGCTGCTCGATCTCCAGGTCCTTGTGCAGGAGGGCCTTCAGGAGATGAGGCGCGCCAAAGGCGGCATGCATATGTTCCCTGGCCAGCGACTGGGCGATCTTCAGCGCCTTTTGCGTTTCGGTGTTCAGCTGTATGTCGAATGCTGCTGTGCTCATGATCAGAATATTTTATTAAAGAGTCCTTCTTTCTCTTTCAGGTTCACAAAAAGGGCGATGATACAATTGGTCTTTTCATTCTTCACCAGCTGGATGGTCAGTTTTTTTATTTTCTTTTCACTTTTCAACGAACTGAACTTATTGCACAACTCTGTAAAAGGCATCATCTGGCCGTTGAGGTTCGCCTGCACGTTGAGGTTGCCGCAGAAATAAGGTGAAAAGTGGTCTGCGGTCTTTTGTTTGTTGGCTACGGCCCGCAGCAGTACCTCGAACCCGGCATCGCTGATCTCCGGGGCTTTCACTACCGGCGCTTCTTCCTTCTTCACCGAATCCTGCGGAGCCTGCGCCGGGCCGGCGGCGGGCCTGTTTTGCATAACGATGATGGGCCTGTCACCCGCCTGGTCTTTCCGCCGTGGCGCCGGCGCCGGATTGACATAGATCTTGCCGATGCCCATCTGCCGCTCGTCATTATTGATCACTACCGTCACTGTCTTCAGCCCCGGCGTGGTATAGGTGTATTTCGGCGTTTTTTCCGTGGCGTCGACGGTGGCCGTCTCGCCAAAACGCCATTCCCATTGTCTCGCTCCACCGGTGGTGTCGGAGAACTGAACAGGTTTACCCACTTCGGCCGATTGAGGGCAAATGAAAGTCGCTGCCATCCGGGGATTCTCCACATGCGGAGCGGGAATGATGACGACCCGTACATATTCCCTGCATTCGCCATTCACCGTCAATGAAGCAGTATACTCGCCGGGTTCGTCATAAGAGTGGACTGCGGAAGTGATCTTCGTGTCATTACCCTGGCTGTCGCCAAAGTCCCAGCGAAGGGTATTGAAAGAGGCGATATTGCTTTCAAAACGCACTACTTCCCCTGTGTAATAGTGGTTGGCCCGGGCCGTAATGCTGAAGGGCGAGCAGGAAGTGTGATTGGTAAACCGCCAGGCCATGATCAGCAGGCTCAATACTGCCGGGATGATCATGGTGAGGATGGCCCTGTCATCCACCCGCGAATTTAAAATATGCCTGTTCATGCTGTTGCCGTTTCGTTGGTTTAGAAAGAAGCGCCCTGGGTGCTGACGCTGCTGCGGCGCAGCACATCCAGGTCACGCCGTGTATTGTCCAGGTCACGTTGGGCCTGCTCATATTTCGACTTGTAATCTTCCAGCTGCCGGGGAAGATCGCCGATGCTGACCACTTTGTTAGCAGCTTCCTGGTAACGGAGGAAAACGTCCAGCACGTTCTTATTCAGCCGGCTGTACATGCTGCTGTCCTTGTATTGCAGCTGCGCCAGCTCACGGATCTTTGCGGCTATCTGCTGGTTGAGATAGACATTGTTGCTCCCCGGCCGGCTCAGGGAGTCGATCAGGGCCTTTGCGTCATCCATGCTCCGGACGAACTTTTCCTGAGAAAGGGCCTGCGTCTTATAGCTGCTGATCTGCTCCCGCATGATGGCATTGTCCCTGGAAGGGATGCGGGTGTCGAAATAGATAGCGCTGACCACCAGCAGGGTGGAGAGCAGGAAGAAGCCCAGGAATTTCCAGAAGGCGGTGTCTCTCTCTTTTGCGTTGACGATATGTGCCATATATTATGATTTAGATATTCTTATTCTGCTATTCTGCCAAAAAACTTTTGCGACGGGCTGCGGGTATCTCTTCGGCCGGCACCACGAGATGCTCTTTCACGAAAATGCCAGCCTCCCTTTTCCTTCCGATGTATTCCAGCGAAGCCAGGGCATTGAAGAGCCGCAAGGCAAGCCGGGTGAATTGTTCCGTCTGTCTCACGGCCTCACGGGTATTCATGTGATCGTAGCGGAAATTGCAGAGACTGGTGATGGTCGACTCCCACTCCACCTGGGTGATCCCGCACCATTCGGCGAAATAATTCATCAGCTCATCCTTCGCCGGGCCGGTGAAGATGTCCAGCCTGTTCTTCATCAGCCTTGCCAGGCCCGCAACGCCCGTCACCATGCGGACGGGCGGCTGCAGCTTATTTTCCAGCAAGGTCCGCTGGTATTCGCTACAGAGATATACGCTCATCGTATTACAGAGTTCCCCGATGATGGAAGAGAGGTCGTTCTGTTGATTCTTCTGCAGGATCTTCTGCTGGATCCTGAGCACATAGGATTCCATGCTGCCGAAAAATTGCTCCACACCCGCGTGAAATTCCGCCAGCGCGCCGTGAGCGCCTGCATTGGTGCAGGGTGGAATATATTCTTCATCCGGCAGCACCTTCCCTTCGCTGATCCTGATCTTACCCAATGGCAGATGGAAATCGCCGGGACCTCCCGTCCTTTTATCCCGGACGTCCACCAGCTGCAGGCTATAGCCGGGCGCCGTAAAGGGCGGTCGCAGCTGCGTCTCTTCCACATCGGGCTGTCCGGCAGGGACCCTGTTGAAGGGATCGACGGCCAGCATGACATAATATTCGGCATCGATAGCGATCAGCTGCGCATAAGGCACCTGCAGACCGGGTAACGGAGACATCAAAGCATCCAGTTCAGTCAGCGAACCCTCCCGGATATGGACCAGGTGACCGCCACGGGTAATGGCATGACAGGTCAGCAGCTTTATCGTCACCTGCTGCTGGTTGTCCGTCGTCATGACAATGTGCTTGTTTGTACCGTAAGTCTGGTGAGACAGAAAGAGCCCATAGTTGTAATCATTGAGCAGGGCGCTGCTATGCATGGCCTGCTGCCAGCCGTAGGCCTGCTGATCGCTCCGGAAATGATCTTTGTTGATCTTCATCCCGTCGGCCCAGTTTACGGGCAGGTAAGTCTTTTGTGGTGATTGCATCATAAAGATTTATCAGAAAGGTTTTATCAGGTGATCTATCAGGACACCCTGTTGCAGATGATGACGTCGTTCTCCCGGATATTGTTGATGAATATGGTTTTTTCCGTGTCGATATAACGGGTGTTCAGGTGGTACCATTTGGGCTTCCGGTAAAAGATCCATCCATGCAGATCACCCTGGTGATCGGAATAGCGGATGGTGGACTCGCCATGTCTCTCGTTATAGTCGTTGATGAAATAATAGAACAGCTGGCCGAATTCCATATCTGCGGGGGCCTTGGCGCGAAAGTTGGTGAAATAGCGGTCGCTCACCTGCTTCTGGAATTCAAAGCTGATGACAAGGAGGTTCCGCAGCTGCCGTTCGTCCAGGTCCGGCTCCTTGCTGTGTACGGGATAGCGCCACTCTTTGAAGATCTTCGGAGGAATGGACACCGCACGCCGGTAAGTCTGATAGATAAAGTAGGGCAGGATAAAAAATATCGCGGAGGTGGACATGGCGATCTCGGCACCTTCCCTGTTGACGATCCGGTAGGTCATGATCATTCCGACAGCTCCCAGGAGCATGATCACCAGCAGGTGCAGCAGTTCAGGCCAGAAAGCACCGGGCCCTGTCCATTTCAGCCAGCGGCGCATGGTATACAGGTGCAGCATACCCGCGCTTGTATACAGGACCTGGAAGAAGATGAAGTAGTGCAGGTATTGGGAGAACCAGGGCAGCCAGATGCTAAAGCCGGCCACAGCAAAAAAGGCGACATAGGCCAGCGTATAAAAGATCGTACGCTTGCTGAATGCCTTAAAGCCACCACGGATCCTGCCGATGAGCATTCCCATGAGCGCGGAGAGGCCGATGGTGCCAATGCCCAGTAAGATCATCCATCGACCCATTTCAGGATATAACCATTTTTCTGCTCCCATATGATCTTTTTTTACACGGTGAGTAAGGAGGAGTAGCCAAGAAGAGGCTCATTGCCTGGCTCCAGTCTCATTCCTGCCGTGGTTCTGTCTATTTCTATTTGTGTCTCCGTGCCTGCTTCCGCAGGCACAAAAAATCTATTGAAGGTCTCAATGACGACATAGCGCTGTCCGCCTGGCAGGTAGGCGCTTATCTTCTCCTGCTGCAAAGGGCCGATGACATACCTGTAAACAGGATAGCCTTCCATGAACGAGTTACCGCAAACTGTATCATTGCCCAGTGATTGTTCACCCAATCCCTTTTCCAGCCGGCTGTCGATGCGGGTGGGTGCGGGAGGCACCAGCCTGATCTCCGTCTTTTCCCCCAGCAACAGCTCCAGGCACTGCTCCATGAGCGGGAGACATCCTACAATGCGATGTGCGTAGGGTATCAGCATAATGAGGCTGCTCGCGGCGACGTCATCCAGCTGCGGGGGCAGGTCCCAGAATATACGGAAATAGCGGTGCAGCATACCTTTCTCCAATCCTGTCAGCAAGGCCCTCTCCTCTTCCTCCAATTGCAGGAGCTGGTAGAAACCCGCATGTTCGAAAGGCTGGAAAAAGCTCCTGATCCCTTTTTCCTTCGTCTTATTCCAGCGATGCAGGGCGGCCATTTCCGCCACCCCCATGGCATTGTTGTATTCCGCACCTGTGGGCTGAAAAAAAAGACCTTCGGGCAGCATATCATAAAACCCCGGCCGCGACAGCTGTATGCGGACCAGTCCATTCAGCCAATCGTCCTCCTGGAAGCTGGCATCGAACAGGTCATTGGAATAAGCCCTTTGAAAGAACTGTCCGGCGCCGACAGAGAGGTCCTCTCTCGGGTAGCCGGCAGCAATGAGGTGTGCCAGCAGCGCTTCCGCCTTCAGGCGGTGTGCATGTGACAAGAGCGCGGCAGGTATGTTCTCTGGCTGCATAGTATTAATTAGCTGCGTTAAAAAAAACCCTGAACGGCATGAACGCGATGGATCTTTCCGCCAGCTTGTGCTGTAACAGTAGTTGCCAGTGATCTATCGTCTTATTCTCTTTCAGGGTGTCGTATTCATGCTCATCCAAAGAGATGGACACATCGATGGTCTTGACATACCCTGCGTGGCGGCCCTGTGCGATCATGACGCCTTTCTTCACTTCCACCGAACGGGCTTTGGCGCCAGTCTCCCGGATACAGAACAGGCGGATGTCTTCCGGACTGAGGATCCTGTCCTTCGATAGGACAGCGGACTTATACGCCGGGATGCTTTCATGCGGCAGCAGGCGGTTGCGTCCCCCCTGTGTCCGGGTCATCAAAAAAATGCTGCCCTGCCGCAATCCTCCGTTCCTGTAGGCCATCAATGGCGTTCCGCTCCTGATAAGGTTGGCTTTCGCTCCTCCGGTGCTCCAGTATTCGACCACTACGTGCCGGTGAGCGGAAGTCTCGTTGCCCGTGATCTCCAGGTAGGGGACGGGATCTGCAGCCACCTCCCTCCCTTCCATTTGCCGGCTGAGCCGGTGGATCGCCTGCTGGACCTGTTTGATCTCACTCGTGATGAATTCGCGGTTATACATGGCGAAGGCCGCGCTTTCGTCCCGCAGCAATTGCAGGAGGTGCTCGGTGACAGCTCTTGCATCCCGTTCGTCAAAACGCCCGGCGCCGCCTTTGCGCAGGAGGACAGAAGAAAATGGAGCGCCGTCCTGGTCGATCACCGTACGGAGGTCGAAGAACTGCTGTCCCTGCTCACACAGCAGGGGAATGATATTGATCCAGTCCCGGAGACGATAGGTAAGCTCATGCAGCCGGCGGTTGATCACCGGGAAACAATTCACCTGGCAATGCAGGTCCGGGAGCATGGACACGTTGATATTCTCCGGGAAAACTATTTTGATCCAGGTGATCTGTTCAGGGGAGGCTATTGACTTTTCGGGGAATACGCCGCTGCCGTCCGGCTCATCCAATACGTGTATGAAGCGGTCCTGATAAAACGCGCTTGCCAGACGTGTTGCTGTGCGACTGATATTGTGGGGCGCCTGCAGCCATGTGGAGAGTTCGTTCTCTCCGGTGGCCGGGCTATTGAAACCGGACTTTGTGTTGAGCTGCTGATCGCCGCACCACCATTCCGCCTGTGGAAGATAATGGTAGAAGGTGGCGTTGTCCAGCCCGAAATAAAATTGAGCGCCCCTGATGGTTTTGCCTGTAAGGCCCAGCCAGATCACATTCGAGGGCAGGGGCGATGAGAGGAGCGCGCCTGTTTCTTTCACGGCAGGGCTGGAATAGCTTACCAGTCTGCCGCCTGCCGCCAGATATTTCACCGCGGCATCCGTGATAAAATAATCTCCTGCAGGCGAGAACCACGTTTCTTCATCCGAAGATGCCGTGTGCTGGCGGGTAAGGAAAAATTGTTCCCTGGATTCCAGCAACAGGCTGCCTTCCAGGCTTTCCGTATGGAGGATGGCTTGCGCGGGAACAGGCGCCGTGAGCACATCGGGCGCCATCAGCTGGACCATTTTCTGCAATACCCGTTCACGGCTCATCCCGATCTCATTGGACATCTTCTCCAGCTCAGCGGCGTATACTTCCATCAGTAAGGACAGCAACGGATCGAAATCGGACGCTGCGATCTTATCCGGGTAGCCCCATGCAGCCGATGCAGCCTTCAGCATCCTATCCCTGATATGTGCCCTTGTCTCTGTCATATGACGGCGTTGTTAATTGTAGGAAAGCGGACTGATAAAGAAATGATCCTTATAGACGACAGGCTCGTTCGTGCCTTTCATGATCCCTGCAACAGTGATGTCCAGCCTGTTCTTGATCCGGCGGTTATTGCCGGCAGCAGCGATCTCTTCCTGGTGGAGCTGAAGGTCTGTCCGCACCCGCTCCAGCCTGGGCTCGTGGCTTTTGATAGCATCTTCCAAAGCCTTCACCAGCCCGTCTTTCAGACGACTGCGGCTGGAAAGGCTGTCAAAGTCCGCATCCCAGAGGCCGCAGCCAAATGCTTCGTTACTTGCTAATTCGCCCAGCGAAGTGGTGAGAATGAGATGGATGTGATGTGCAATGGATTGCCTGATCTCACAAAGCTGTAATACACCGCGTTGCGGAACGAGATCCAGTTGTAATGGAAGTGAAAGAAATCCGGATGGCATGACCCTGTATTTAAAGATGGAGGAAAAACTGGAAGCCAGGGTCAAAAGAGATTGTCTTGACGAGCTTGCCGGCGAAGATGCCTGAATTTAAACTGGAACAAAAACAATGCCAGAGAAAAAAAATAATCATGTGTCATTCGTGTCGAAAAAAATCCTACTTTAGGATATCACCTCTTCCTGAACCGCGCTGTTCACATCATTCAATAAGACATTAATATATTGTAATCACATGGCAAATGCAATTCCGCCTTATATTGTCGTGGGGATAGACGGCACCAGTTCCGCGGCCTGGCGCAAGCCGGATGGGAGTAACAGTCATGTATATCGCTTTGTCCATGATCTCCAGTTTGGCGCCATGGGCGTGGACAGGCTGTATCTCGACGGACCTTCGGAAGTAGTGCAGGGGCGGGATTCAGAGCCGATCCTGCAGAAGGCGCTGGATTTCATCACGCGCCGGCTCCGGACGCTCTTTCCCCGGCAGCTTGCCGGCACGGTGCAGCCGGCGCATGCCCTGGAGATGTTCGACGTGAATTCTTGCGTACAAAGCCAATACTACCGGCAATATTACGGTGATGAATATTCGCTTCTTCCTGCGCAGCAGGGAGTCCCCCGTGTGCCCGTGCAGGTTAATTCCGCCATGCTGGCCCATCAGTCGCTTAGCACGGACCAGGTACGGGTGGTCATTGTGGGGCATAGCCGCGGCGGCCTCGTCGCTACGCTGCTGGCACAAATGCTCAGCCCCATCGTCCGCGTATATTTTCTCGGATTGTATGATTCGGTGGACCGGGAGCCCTGTCTCGACGGCACGCTGATAGAGAATGTCAGGATCGTCTTCCATGCCAGGAGGAACCCGGATGTAGGGTCCAGGTCGTCATTCGGCAATACATCCACGCAGCACCGGGTGGAGCATTACGAGGAAAGTTTCTTTTATACATCCCATGGAGGCATCGGAGGAGACTTCGTAGCGGATGCCAGTAAGGTCAGTACCTTTGGCGATAGTTCCTGCACAGCGAGGCCGGATACCCGTATGGTGAATACACGCGGGAGGCCGACGTCGATAGACAACAGGCATCCGCTGACCAAAAGATTCGGTAAGCCTATCGAAGAGATCTGTGCGGAAGGACGTGATAATGCGGATGCGTTCATCCGTAATGGAGCGAAGCGATATGGGCTGCCGCTGCCTTAAGAACAAATATTTCCTTACTGCTTTAAAAATCGCGAGATTACTGCAAACCCTTTACGGTTGACAAGTCGCAGGAAATATATACCACTGTTCAGCCCTTCGACATTGATCTGCGCTTCCTTCCTACCAACCAGGGAATACACTGAAGTTACACGTTGGCCTATCACGTTATAAATACTTGCCGTTTGCCAGTTGTCCGCAAGACTAAGCGAGTCAATATAAACGGTGGCACCTGCAGGATTAGGATATATGCTGATCCTGCCACCACCGGGTGTAGGCAGAACCGCAGTGATCTTATTTATGTGGAAAATCAATGACTGGCTGTAAACGGTGTCCGTTCCCGTGCAATCCATACCGGTGACCAGTCTGCATCGTATTTTGTCACCGGTGTTGGAAGGCACATAACTGATGTCCGCATGCGTTGCGCCTTGGATGTAGGTCCACCCGTGCGCAAGGGTACTGTCCTGCCATTGATAATCAGGTGTATTGCCGCCCATGATGACAGATGCAACAATAGTTGTGGCGCTATCCTGCTTTAATTCCGTTTGCCCACTAATGGAGATCAACGGTGTAATGGCATACCCTTCCCTATCGGTGCATGAGATCGCGGGGGCCATGGTATTGCAATTCCCCATTGCAATGTATAATGAATCGTCTATCGAATAATTGGCATACATACGGTAGACACCCCCATAATGCAGATTTGACAACGCCACCGTGTCAAACGTAAATGTACCCGTGTTGGAAGGTATGCTAACACCAAAATATATGTTGCCCCGAGGGGAATAGGAGAAGGTCTTGGATGCCATATATACACCCCTGATATTCTTTAACCACAAAAGATTGCCCATTGTATCAACCTCTCCAAACACCGTTCCGGCGTAGATCTTTCTATCTTCAATCACAGAGGAATCGGAGTAATGCAATCCTGCGAAAATTATCCGGTTATTAGCAGTAAAATCCAAATGCTCGATCGTAACACCATGAAGATACCTGTCCCATATTTTATTCCCCTGCAGATCAAAAAACCCGATGCTCCTACCACCCACGCTGTCATTCACTTGAATGGCTATGATCGCACGATCGTTCTTCAACTTGACCGATCCATTGTAATAGTTCGCGCCGAAGGCAGGAAAATGCAGCGTTCTTAATAACCTTCCACCCATGTCGTATGTACGTACTCTGGTGTCGTCACCAAAAGCGCCATCATCCACCGGAGCGTACATCCTGCAGCTATCTATAATTAGACCACAGTCGATAGCAGTTTCAGAATCATAATCATGTGCAAATAAATAGTTACCCATTGAATCCAATCCCAATATGAATGGTATCCAGCCGTACCAGTTGCTTTCCAAGCTTCTATAAAAGGTCAGGCTATCGGAGAATTGAATATATTTGTCGTAAAGCCCGGCTACATATACCCTTCCTTGCGAGGTTGCCCGGATATAGGTTGCGGAAGATTCCAGTTGCTCATAAGCGCCATTGTCCGATGTCCTCATCCACCGGGTATGCCCGTCCTTTGCAAGACTCATGACAAATACATTACCAGCGGAATTCTCGGAATTCGTCAATAAAGGCAGCGTGTCATGGGAACTTGTTGCCAGGACGTCCTGGTAATTTCCAGAGATATATAAATTATCATGGTCATCAAAGTCAATGTCATCAATGATCCCTCCTTTAATATATTTCACCCATTTGACATGATTAGACGGATCGATCCTGGCTACAATCAGGCGATAAAGGTTGGTGGCTTGAAACTGCTCGGTATTAACATCCAGCACCGAATTATAATCCAGGAAGCTAAAACTTGTGCCTATCTGACAAGCGATGACTCTGTCACCATCAGGAGATTCCCTGTATAGGTAGGGCTGGCTGACATCCCCGCCATTAAGGGTCATGAGGTCGGCTCTCACAAGCTTTTGTGCATCGATATGATTAACAAATAATAAAGGTAACAGGAAGAGGACAAAGTCACGGACTAGGCGCATGGTCTGGGTGTTAGGTTAACACGCGCAAGTTACCCAATCTTGCTTAATTCGCCATACAATCCCGTCATCCCGCGGTCAGCAAATCTCCATCGTATGATAGATATGCGTATGCAGATCCTTCACACGCAGCATCCGGTGCTCATTGTTGAATACTGCCTCGATGTGGATGCATTCGTTCTCCGTGCTGTTGACGGCGCTGTTCACCAATTCCGATAGAACATAGGCAATGGTGTTCTGGTCGGCATCGACGGAGAGATCCCTGGGGATATCATTCAATAAAATGTTATTGCGTTTGACTGCCAGTGGCTGGAGGCTGGTGATCAGTTTACTGACAAGCTGGTGGATGGAGACCCTGTTTTCGGAAGTCTGGGGCTGAGTTGTTCCTTCAATTTTCATAACGAATAGTTTAAGAGGTGAAAGCAACAGGGGTCTTAATAGCGTCAGCGAACTTAGCAACGGGAAGGACACCGGAATTTATGTTCTAAAAAAAAAGGAGCAGTATAGAAATACACTCCCGTCTTTAAATCCAATATCCTATGAAAAACCGAATATGTAAATTCAATTGGCATACCGAAAAATAATCTTCTGATTATCAGCCATTTGATATTCAGAACAGCGTGCCACCCTTCCAGAATTGGGAGAAAAAATTGCAAAAAGGGAATCAGATAGGAAACCGGACCTTTGTGAGATTAAAAAACCAAGGAATGAACTGGATCATTTTAGTTATTGCAGGATTACTTGAGATCGTTTTTGCTTCTTGCTTAGGAAAGGCTAAAGAAACAGCAGGCAGTGAGGCTTATTGGTGGTATGGCGGTTTTTTTGTTGCAGCGACATTAAGCATGGTGTTATTGCTTAAGGCAACGCAGAGCCTTCCAATCGGAACGGCTTATGCAGTCTGGACAGGGATTGGGGCCGTTGGAACAGCCTTGATGGGGATCTTCGTATTTAAAGACCCCGCTAACTTTTGGAGAATTTTCTTCCTTATAACACTTATTGGTTCGATCGTCGGGCTGAAGTCGGTGTCCCACTAAACAGCGGCTATGTGTGTTCCCGTCTCCACACCCGGGAGAAGTATGATCCGCAGTCTTTAATGTATTTATAGAATTCGTAGTCGTTTTCGCAGTTCTGGATAAACTCGTAGCTGGGCCGGTACATCCGCATAAAGGTGTCGAGTGCCGGCGCCTGCAGTCCTGTGATCTTTTTTACTAGTGTCTTATTGAACCGGTGATTGACATATTTGTCCTGTTCTTCCTCTATCAGCCGGCGCTGCAGGGCCAGCATCTGCCTGTTCTTCTTCCCGCTGAGCAGCATATCCAGGTTGAGGCCTACGCCCCCGCTGCCGCTGGCAAAATAGTCGGGTTCATATTCGAAGACCCTGCGATATTCCTCCCGGTTCTCCAATGAGTCGTACCGGTACAGTTTGGGACGTACGACGACCAGTGGCAGGCTGTCGATGCTAACGGCGAGGCTAATGTTCAAGGGGTATCCGGCTACAATGCCTTTTACAGGGAACCTGGCGGTGTATTTACCCAGGTAGGAAAAATAAATAGAGTCGTCCGGAGCCAGTTTGATGATGTAATGTCCCGTTGAATCCGTCATGGTACCCTGTCCTGCCGTTCCCAGCACGCTGACCCCCTGCATGGCAAAAAGCCGGGACTTGTCATAGACAGCTCCCTTTACCTCTACCTGGGCATGCGTTCGCAGGCTGGCCAATGGGAGGATAAGTGCTGTAAAAAGAAAGCATTTAATATATACCGTATTCGTAAACAATTAAATTATAGGCATTAAGAATTGATAAAGCAAATATTTCCCTCGTAAAGATAATTGTAACCGCTGATTGTCCATGGCAGGCGCCAGATTTTAACAAGTACCCCGAAAGAGCATGGGTATACCCAAAAGGAGCCTATGAAGGTGAAAGACATTTAATTTCACATTATAAAAAAGTTGATATTTGCTTAGCCCTTCAGTAATATTTGATCCAGAGGAACTTAAAACGCCAAGGAGAAAATTTGAACAACCTTTCAGCAGAGATTGCCGCGGACGTCGAAGCCGTAAGAAAAATTCCCATCGTCACCACTTTATTGGAAGTTGTGTGCCGTACAACTGGTATGGGCTTTGCGGCCGTCGCAAGAGTGACGGATGATAAATGGGTGGCCTGTGAGGTCCGGGACGAGATCAGTTTCGGGCTCAGGCCGGGAGGCGAGCTGGCGCTTAAGACCACTATATGTCATGAGATCAGGCAGAGCGGGAAAGAGGTGATCATCGATCATGTTGAAATTGATCCTTTATTCTGTAATCATCACACACCAAGACAATATGGTTTTCAAAGCTATATTTCCATTCCCATTATTTTAAAGGACGGCAGGTTTTTCGGCACCCTCTGCGCCATCGATCCCCGGCCGGCTAAATTGAATAATCCTGCGACCATCGGGATGTTCAAACTTTTTGCCGAACTTATTTCCTTTCATCTTCAATCCATGGATAAGCTGCACGTAACGGAGTCGACGCTCTCCGAAGAGCGCAAGACCTCGGAGCTTCGTGAACAATTCATTGCTGTTCTAGGGCATGACCTCCGCAATCCGCTGAGCGCTGTAGCCAACAGCGCAACGGTGCTGCTGCAGATGCCAATGGAAGAGGAAGCTATGCAGCTGGCGGGGATCATCAGGAGCAGCGCTGCCCGGATGGCAGGATTGATCGAGGACACGCTGGACTTTGCCCGCGGCCACCTGGGCGAAGGTATCACGCTCGACCTTAAACCTTGCGAATCGCTGGAAAAAACATTGCACGAGCTGATCGCCGAGCTGCAAGCCCTTTATCCGGAGCGAAAGATCCTCACCACTTTCGAACTTGCTGAATCCGTCCATTGCGACAGCAGCCGGATCAGTCAGCTTTTTTCCAACCTGCTCAGCAATGCTTTTAAGTATGGTAATCCGGGTACGCCTGTGAAAGTAGCTGCCATGAGTGGCGATGGCCGGTTCGAATTATCGGTGACCAACTACTGTCACAAGATTTCCGAAGATGTGCTGCACCGGATCTTTCAGCCATTTTGCCGCGGAGAGGTCAGGCAAGGCCGTGAAGGGCTGGGTCTGGGCCTGTATATTGCCTCGGAGATCGCCCGTGCGCATGGGGGCCAGCTGAGTGTGAGCTCTATCGAAGGCGAGACGACATTTACTTTGAGGATGCCGTCATCATCATTGATTCTATGATCGCTCTCAGCTCTTCCGCCGGCATCTTCATCGTGAGATAAGCCTGGTCCCCGGCGGGATCATCCTTCCATTCATTAGATCCTCCTTTCAAAACGATGTGTCCTTTATGCTGTCCGAAGTAGGGATGCACGCCCCTGATGGCTACGAGCACAGCCGTCTCGTCCCAGCTCATCCGGCCATGGTGGTCCTGTTCCGAAAAAGCCATCGAGAGTGCAAAAACATCTTTTACCGGACTTAGTAATTTTTCATTGGCTATCAGCTCCCGGCCCGTGATGATCTCCCGGCCTATCTCAAAGCCGCTGTAGATCACCGGTGTCGGCCAATGCAAAAACACTTTCTCCGAAGCGGCCGAATCTACGAGTACATTGTACTCCCTGCCTTCAGGGAACCTGCCCGCCATGGATACCAGGTGCTTTACCTTCTTCCTGATCAGCGCTGCGCCGGAAAGGCTGGAATACCCATCGGCTTTAGACTCCAGGAGATTGGCCAGGTTGGTCAGAAAGCCCACCGTCACAATGATGACACTGGTATCGGGCGCTGCAGCCAGTATTTTCCTGTAGAGCGGGACAGCATCCGGAAGTTCAGCAGTAACATTGATGTGATGCGGGTATTTCTTCACCAGCATTTCGGGCCATTTTTGTATGGCGCTTTTGTCCGGTGCGCCGGCGCCTTTGGGTGCGCCCACGGGCAGGTGAGGACGGCCGAAATAGATGTTCAGAATATCGATGGTGGGCCCTACCAGCTCGTTCCTGTTGCTTGCCATGATGGCCAGCGGCCGGCACTCCCCTTTGTCGGCCAGCGCATGTAAGATGGCAACTGCACCTACATCATCGTAGTCCGGGCCTATATCGGTGTCGAGAATGATGGGTACAGGCGTTTTTTGCTGCGCCTGTGACGGTGCGTTAAGCGCTAAGGCGGCTATGAATAAGATAAGTTGTTTCATCAGACTTGCACCAATTGAATGTTATTACCGCAGGTGTCGTTGAATACGGCAAGCTTTACAGGGCCCATGGGGGTCGGCGGGACGCAGAAGACTACACCCAACTTTTTCAGGCGCTGGTACTCTGCCTCGACATCATCCACATGAAAGGCGGTGGCGGGTATACCCGCTTCGAGCAAGGCTTTCTGGTATACGGCCGCGGGAGCAAAGCCCAGGGGTTCCAGCACCAGTTCCACGCCATCCTGCTCCTCTTTCGACACGACGGTAAGCCATTTGTGCTCTCCCATGGGGATCTCTGTTTTTTTGACAAAGCCCAGTACTTCCGTATAAAATTGCAGGGCTTTATCCTGGTCCTGCACCGTGATGCTCGTTAATTTTATTTTCATATGAATGCTTTTGTTAAAGGTGGGGAATTACCCGGAACCTTTCTTATCCAAAATTGCGGTTTTGGGTGTAACCCCGGTCATCGATTTGAACAGGCGGGTAAAGGAGGGGATGCTGTCGAAACCTACGGCCATGCAGACGTTCCTTATGGGTATGCCCTTTTGCAGGAGCTTTTTTGCATGGGTTAGCCGGACCTCCCTTAAATAAATGTGCGGTGTCCTGCCGTAGTATTTTGCGAAAGTGCGGATGAAATGGAATTTGGAAAGGTGTGCTTCGCGGGCCACCTGGTCGAGGTTTATATCCGCGGAATAATGTGCGTCGATGTATTTTTTCGCCCGGATGATCTTCTCTGTCAGGTCCCGGTGAGGATAGACGGTTTTCCGGAGAGATAGTACTTGTTGGTAATAATACGTCATCATTCCTGAATATAATGATTATTCAGGATAGTTACTCTAGCACTCTTTCAGATGGAGGGCAAAATTAAAAAATGGCCAGGGTCGCGAGATCTCTTTTAAGGAGGTGACCGTCGCCCCTGGCCAGCAAAAAAATATCCAACTATAACTTATCGATCCATGCCTTTATCTCTTCTTTCGTCTTGCCCGTCTTTTTCTGGATCCGGCCGTACAGCTCGTCTTCCTTCCCTTCTTCGTATAACAGGTCATCATCCGTCAGGTTAGCCCAATGCTGCTTAACTTTGCCCTTTACTTCATTCCAATTGCCTTTCATCTTCAGTTCTCTGCTGCTATTATTTGCATTTTTCATAACGCTGGGTTTTAAAATGATTTAAATTAAGGTGTTCTATCCTTATTTATTCAAATCACCTGCCACGCCTTCCCGCCTGTAAAATGCAGGACCACTGTGCAATTCTCTACCCACTCCCTAGTTCAAATGTTGCTTTTTAAACTCCTTGGGTGTCATGCCTACCTCTTTTTTAAACAATCTCGAAAAATAAGGAAGGTTTTCAAAACCAAGTGAATACGCGATCTCTCCTACAGAATGATCTTCTCCTTTGAGCAGGTTTTTAGCCTCCGCGATCAGGGAAATATGGATCAGCTCGAGGGCTGTCTTGCCTGTCTCGGTCTTCAGCTGGTCGCTCAGATATTTTGGCGTGAGGTGCAGCTGCGACGCCATGTAGTTGACAGTGGGCAGGCCCCGGGACTGTAACGCCCCGCTGCCAAGATACGCGGAAAGCGCCTGCTGAAATTTTCCGTCCATTCGTCCCGTGGCTGTGCTCCGATTGAGGAACTGCCGTTTGTAGAACCGCTGGGCATATTTCAGGATGGCATCGATGTGACTCAGCGTGATGTCCCTGCTGTATTCGTCCTGGTTGTTGGCGTGCTCGGCATCTATCTTATGATACAATTCCCAGATAGTCTGCTCCTCTTTCGGGGACAGGTGAAGCGCTTCATTGACGTCATATTCAAAATAGCCGTATTTTTTGATCTCGGAATGAAGGGGGTGTCCATTCAGGTAGTCCTCATGGATAAAGATAATAAAACCATCTTCTTCCAGTTCGATGTTCCGTATCGCCATTACCTGTCTGGGTTTTATAAAGAACATCGATCCATTGTCATGATCGTATTTTGTCTTGCCATACAATATCACACCTGCCTTCATCTTTTTAAACGCTATCATATAAAAGTCGCCGGTGAACTCCACCTCGACGGTGTTGCAAGATGTATTACAACGAAGGAGGCTGATCAACGGATTTTCCGGCGGTGGAAAACCATTGGCGCGGCATAGTTCGCCCAGGCTTTTAAAATGCTTCATATCTGCTGCTTTGACCTTTCAAGTTAAAGACAATTTCCTTACTTTCCATGGGCTGCATCAGCCACTTCGCTCCAATCTTCCCAGGTGGCCAGGCGTTCTGCGTAGACCTGTTTGGCCCATGGCAAAGCTACTTTACCCAGGAAAAGCCGCAGCGGAGGTTGGGAGCTGTCCACTAATTTCAGGATGGCGTCTGTCGTCGCTTCGGGGTTACCGTAGAAATCTGGCGTGTTGCTGGAATAGAGGGCCGCCTTCACCCCCTCGTATTCTTTCATTGGGGTGGTATGCGCTGCCGAAGCATTACCAAAGTCCGTGGTGAATCCATTGGGTTCCACCAGCGTCACGTTGATCCCGAAGCCTTTGACCTCTGCTGCCAGCGATTCGCTCAATCCTTCCACGGCAAACTTCGAAGCGTTGTAGAGCCCGAGGACAGGCAACGTCGCTATGCCTAATACGCTGGAAAGCTGTATGATATGCCCCTGCCCTTGCGCCCGCATGATAGGCAGCGCCGCCTGTGTCACCCACAACAGGCCAAATACATTGGCTTCTATCTGGGCCCGGGCTTCCTGCTCGCTCGTCTCCTCGATGGCGCCGAAAAGGCCATAGCCTGCGTTGTTGATCACAACATCCAGCCGTCCAAAATGTTCTTTCGCTTTGTTGATCGCAGCAAAGCTGGCCCCTCTGTCGGTGACATCCAATTGAATGGGAAGCAATGCAGCGCCATAGGTCCGTTTAAGATCTGCCAGTGTATCTGTGTTCCTGGCCGTGGCGGCGACCTTATCACCACGTTTTAAAAAAGCTTCAGCCCAGATCTTACCGAAGCCGCGTGAGGCGCCGGTGATAAAAATTACTTTTTCCATTGTTTGATCGATTTGTTTGATGACACAAAGCTACCCGGGGATTGCCTGCCGGACCATATACGAAAGGCGGCAAAAATGATACATTTTGCCGATGTAGTACAATTATACCATTGTCAGACGCCGCATTTTGGGGCATGTTTGCAGGAAATTTATAATTATGCGTTTACTACTTTTCCCCGCGTTTATGATCCTGTTTGCCGTCACCGGCAATGAAAAACTGGTTGGCAGATGGGAAAGCCCGGTCTCGCCAAAAGGAAATACCACCGGCGTGATCTTCAGGGCGGACAGTACTTTCGATGCCTATGTGAATAATAAGCCGTTTACCTCGGGGCCCTATAATCTGAAGAATGATACTTTTTCGTTCACCGACAATGGCTGCGATGGAAAACAGGGCATGTATAAGCTCATCTTTTTCAGCAATGAGGACTCCCTTCGTTTTCAACCCATCGACGACCCATGCGAAGAAAGAAAGAATGGCATGAGCCAATTGGTATTAGGCAGGAAGAAGCTCAGCGATAAAGTGGAATTAGGTAAGCTGCTGTTCTTCGATCCTATTTTATCAGGTGCCAGGACGATCAGCTGCGCCAGCTGTCACAAGCCGGCATATGCATTTGCCGATACTACCGCGCTGAGTCCGGGTGTGTCGGGCCGTAAAGGCACGAGGAACACCCCCTCCGCCATGAACATTGCAATCCAGGACCTATTCTTCTGGGACGGCCGGGCCCGGACGCTGCAAGAGCAGGCGCTGGCGCCCATCGGGAACCCCGTGGAGATGAACCTGCCGCTGGACCAGGCCCTGCGCCGCCTGCGACGCAATAAAAAGTACCGGGATCTTTTCAGGAAGGTGTTTAACAGTGATCCAACACGCGAGCATCTCGGAGAGGCCATTGCGGCCTTCGAGCGCACCCTGGAGACGAGCAACAGCCCTTTTGATAACTGGAAGATGTCCGGTGACGCCTCCGCCGTATCGAACGCCGTGAAACGAGGCTTTGCCCTCTTCGGCACCAAAGGCAAATGCACCAAATGCCATTTTGGATCGGATTTCACCCAACGGGAATTCCGGAATATCGGTCTCTTTGACGGCAAGGCGCTGAATGACAGCGGCAGGGCGTCTCTCCCCGGCCAGGAAAAAGAGCTGGGGAAATTCAAAGTGCCGGGGTTAAGAAATATAGCCGTCACCGCCCCTTATATGCACAACGGCATGTTCCAGACCTTAAGGGAGGTGATAGAATTTTATAATGATCCGGAAAAGATCGTACCGCATTCCATCAACAGGGACACCGTGCTGGCAAAGCCCCTGGGGCTGACAGAAGAGGAAAAGGCCGACCTGGAAGCCTTTCTCATAAGCCTTACGGACCGGCAGTTTGCGGGCGCAGGCAGACCAATGGATAAGTAGATGAGGCCAGGTCGTTTAATCGGCAAGCGCCAGGTTGAGCAGCTCGATGCTATTGCTGACATTGTATTTCTCAAACAGCTTGCTTTTGATGTTCCGCACGGTATGATGGCTGATCTTCAGCTGGCAGGCGATCTCCTTGGTGCTGAGGCCCTTCCTGATAAGCGTGACAAGGTCATTTTCTCTTGGGGTCAGGGGATTGCGATCCATACCGGGCCTGTACTCCCGCACTTTGACCAGGGTCTCATCCTGGCGAAATAATTCCAGCTTTACGCCGCTGTAGGGCTTTTCTTTCGAAATATCCCTGAGCAGGATGTAATACAACATTCCGGCGCCTTTGCCGGACAAGTTCAAAGCCGCCTTTTCATCCTGCACATGGATATAATGTCCATCCGCATGCCTGAAACGATACCACATTACGACCCGATGCCCGTTATGCTCCTCCGGCGGGATGCTTTCCAGGTAATCGTGCACAAGGGCTATACATTTAAAAACGTCCTGCTGGTCATCTTCATGCACGAGCGCCATGAACTTGTCAAGACTGCTGTTCCTGATCAGGAATTCCCGGCTATACCCGAATTCAGCGGAACAGTTCTGACTGACATATTGTACTTCCGGATGCATCATGGGGCAAACGCAAATCACCCAGTGGGGGAAGAACCGGTGCATGTTGTCAAATAGTTCCAAGACCTCGTCCCGTTTTTCGGCGCCGACGAGTTTTATCTGGTTATCAATATAAAGGGATACTTTCTCTGCTTCACGCAGCAGCATTACTTCCTGGAGCATGGGGTGGGTGTGTTTTTAGGTTAACAGTGTTTTGCGCCAAATTAGCGTGCAAAAGTTAGCGTGTAATATTTACACAATAATAATACCAACCGCCCTCCAATACCACTAACAGGTGATGCCTGCGGACCGCTAAAGAAAAACTTAGCGGTACTATTTGCCTGTGAAAGAATATACACCCCCCGGCTGTGTTTTCAGGCTGTAGGTCCATCCATGATCTGCCGCTATGCCTTTGGGCGTGTTGGCGCCCGCTATGGCATTCGGTACGCGGAGATTGCAATTCCCTCCGGACAAGGACCTGATCGACAATTTTATTATCCTTCCATTGGTCCATTGCAGGTCCGCGATCTCAAAACCTCCGCGGGCCCTTAGTCCTTTTACATGGCCATCGCGCCATTCGTCCGGCAATGCAGGGAGCAGCTGGACCTCTTCCGCCTGGCTCTGGACCAGCATCTCTGCTACCCCTGCAGTATAGCCGAAATTCCCATCTATCTGAAAAGGAGGATGGGCGCAAAGCAGGTTGGCATACACGCCGCCGCCCTCGTTATAATCCACTCCGGAGCCCCCCACCAGCGTTATGAAGTTCTTAAGGATCGACCAGGCATGGTTCCCATCCTGCAGCCGTGCCCAGAAATTCATTTTCCAGGCCATGGACCAGCCTGTGGAAGCATCTCCTCTCGCCTGCAGGCTGACCTTTGCCGCAGTGGCCAATTCGGGCGTCCTGGTGACGCTGATCTGCCTGCCGGGATACAGGGCGAAAAGATGAGAAGCATGGCGGTGGTTGTCTTTCGGATCATCACGATCCGTCTCCCACTCCTGCAGCTGACCCCATTTCCCGATCTTCGGCTTAAGCAAATGATCCCGCATATCCGCCACATGGTCCCGGTAAGTTTTGTCGATCTGCAGCACATCGGCCGCCCCGATATAATTGGTGAAAAGATCGTAGACGATCTCCTGGTCATAGGTCACCCCGTCTTCTGTGGGTCCATGTTCAGGGCTCCAGCCCATGGGTGACACCAGTGTCCCGTCCGGCCTGCGTTTGAGATGGTCGTCCCAGAACTCCACGATCTCTTTCAGGATGGGATAGCCGAAGCTGGCCAGCCAGGCCTTGTCTTTGGTAAAAGCATAGTGCTCCCAGATGGCCTGTACATACCAGGCGCTGCCGGGTGTATTCCAAAGGAAGCTGGAACCTCCGAAAATGTTGTTCTCCGTCTTCACCGTCCATCCGCGAACGCCGGGATATTCTTTCTTCGTGCTCTCCTTCTTTACTTCCCGCATGCTGTTGATATAATCCAGGTACGGGAAGTGGCATTCAGGAAGATTGGTGGGCTCGGCAAGCCAATAGTTCATCTGGATGTTGATGTTGGAATGATAGTCGCTGCGCCAGGGCGGATCATTGCGCTCATTCCACAATCCCTGCAAATTAGCGGGCAGACCGCCTTTCCGTGAGGAGCTGATCAGTAAATATCGTCCGTACTGGAAGAGCAATGCTTCCAGGTTATGATCGGGGGTCTGCCTGTAGTTCAGCAATCGTTTGAATGTAGGAAGGTCCGCTGCCTGCGTATTGCCCAGCTGCAAGGACACTCTTCCAAACAAAGACCGGTAGTCATATACATGCCGGGACAACAATTCCGCATAAGGCCTGGCCGCCGCAGCGGTCAAGATCCGCCGGATCCTTCCCGTGGGGTCCTGGGCCCGCCAGTCCTGGGAGCGCTTGTTGCTGTAATCTGTCGCGGCGGAAAGGAAGATAGTGAAGCCGTCGGCGTTGTCGATGTGCAGGGTGCTGTCAGAGGATGCCGTTGCGGCGCCGCCTTCAGTTCTTATCAAAACTTTTGCATCGTACTTCAACCCGTTCTCCAGCCGGCCTGTGATATCCAGGGTCATCCCTTCCGAGGTGGTCTTAGCGCCATGTGCATCTTTCAAATGAATGGTCGTGGTATAAGCACTTTTTTTATCTGCCGTGAAATGCAGCACCATTACCTGGTCGGGGAAGCTGCAGAAATATTCCCGTTTGTAATTCGTCCCGTTATGAGTGTATGTAATTTGCTGTACGGCGCGGCTGATGTCCAGCTCCCTGCGGTAGGCTGCTGCAGTATCGGCATGCAGAAGATCAATGAACAGGTCGCCAAAAGCCTGGTAGGCGCCTGTGTTGACCTCATCTCCCGTCCAGAGGCTGATCTCATTGAATTGTATATGTTCCTTTGTAATTCCTCCGAAGACCATGCCCCCGAACCTGCCGTTACCCATCGGGTAGGCTTCTGTCATCCATGCGGAGGCGGGGTGGATGTCCCATAGTTTCAGGTCCTGGGCTTGGGTAAGAAGGGAAAATACTGCTGCAATTAAAAAAACAATTGATCTTTTTATCATCGTGAGCGCCGTTTATCAAGGGGCTCAAATATATTGAGTATATTGGAAAATACTTTTTATTATGTTGAGAAATTATATCAGGACAGCTTTTCGCAACCTGCTGCGCAACAGGACCAGCACGATCATCAATATCATCGGCCTGGCGCTGGGCCTGGCGGCCTTCATCTGCATCAATGCCTACGTACGTTATGAGCGAAGCTTCGACAGGATGCTGGCGCCGGCCGGTGGATCTGTCTATAGGGTGGAAAGCCGTTTTTACCGGGGCAGCCAGCTCACCGACGACTGGCCGACGAGCACCAATGGATATGCCCTTGCGTTAAAAGAACACTTTCCGGAGATAGCGGATTTTACCAGGATCAACTGGAACAATTCCGAACGTGTCGTCCGGAGTGGCAATACCCGCTTCAGGGAAGCGCATGTTTGTTTTGCGGACAGCAATTTCTTTTCTTTCTTTCAGTATGGATGGTTGAAAGGGAACAAGGCTACGGCATTGAAAGACATCAATTCGGTGGTTATATCCTCTTCTGCGGCGCGTAAATATTTCGGGAACAGCGATCCATTGGGAAAGATGCTGGAGATCAGCACCATTTCCAGCGTTCTTCCCTGCCGCGTGACAGGCGTCTTCCAGGATGCCCCGCCCAATTCCACCATGCAATTCTCCATGCTGATCTCGTGGGCTTCTTCGCCTGAATGGCAGAAAAAAACATGGTACCAGCATGAAAGCTATACTTTCCTAAGATTATCGCCGGGAGCCAGCACCGCTTTGCTGGAAGCTAAATTCCCGGCAATGGCGGAAGGCTATAAGGACGGTCCGGCGCTGAAAGATCTGCGGTGGGCTATTCACCTTGTGCCCCTGGAAGAGATCCATCTCAATACAGCCAAACAATACGAGGTAGAGGCTAAAGGCAATCGCCGCGCTGTACAATTCCTGGATATCCTGTCGTTGGTGATCCTGCTGATAGCCTGTGTCAATTATGTCAACCTCTCCACGGCCAAGGCGATGGAAAGAGCGAAGGAAGTAGGTATACGCAAGGTCAGCGGCGCACGTCCCCGCCAGTTGATGTTTCAATTTCTCCTGGAGTCCCTGTTGCTCGGCATCCTGGCCTTTGTGCTGGGCATAGCGCTGTCGGGACTGGCAGGCGCCCTGCTGCCTGCATGGCTGGGCATTGATCATGGATTTGGAATGGTGATCGACGCATCCTTCTGCCGGGCCATCGGGTTAGCGTTCCTGGCAGCTGTCGCCGTATCCGGCATTTATCCGTCTTTCGTGCTCACGGGATTCCAGCCAATTACAGTGCTTAAAGGACGCTTTGCCTTCTCGAAAAGCGGCGCCTATATAAGAAAAGGATTGGTCACTTTCCAATTCGCCGTCTCGCTCGCCCTCATTGCGGGGACATTGGCTGTACAGCGGCAGATCATGTTCATGAGCGGGCAGGACACCGGCGTGGAGATACAGCAAACACTTGTTTTGAAAGCGCCCGTCAGCACTGCCGGCTATGACGTGAAGGCGGCGGCCCTGAAACAAACGCTGCTTGCTTTGCCGGGCATCAAGGGGGTCACCGGTTCCGGCGCTGTACCGGGCAGGGAGGTGGGAATGTTCCTGGCCAACCGTCGTTTTGGCGCGGACAAGTCCGAGGAGCGTACTTATGAGATGCTGAAAGTGGACCATGACTTCATACCCCAGTACCACCTGGAGATGTCAGCGGGAAGGTCTTTTGATCGCAGCCGACCGGCCGATAGTCTGGGCCTCGTGCTGAATGAATCTGCCGTCCGGCAGCTGGGCTTTGCCTCGCCGCAGGATGCCGTCGGAAAACAGGTATGGCTGGAAGTGAACCCCGGCCGAACGGACAAGGTCATCGGGGTAATTCGCGATTATCACCAGCGATCGCTGCAAATGGCATATACGCCCCTCATCCTGTTTATGGATCCCGCATATGGATGGATCCCCACGCAATATTTTTCCGTGAAAGTGGCTACAAATGACATGACGGGAACGGTGAATGAGATACGAAAGGCCTGGGATAAACTTTTCCCCGAGTCTTCCTTCGACAGCTTCTTCCTGGATGAATTCTATGGCGGTCAATACCGGGATGACCGGAATTTTGCCAGGCTGTCAGGATTGTTCTCCGGCCTGTCTATCTTCATAGGGATCATCGGCCTGCTGGGATTGACAGCTTTTGCAGCGGCCCGCAGGAACAGGGAGATCGGGGTCCGCAAGGTATTGGGCGCTTCCGTCGGCCAGATCATGTCCCTGCTGACCTGGGATTTCATCCGGCTGATCATGCTGGCTTCCCTTTTTGCCCTTCCTCTTTCACTGATGGCTATCCGCCAATGGATGCAGGGCTTTGCCTTTCGTGCCTCCCTTAGCTGGAGCCTGCTGCTGGCGCCTGTGCCAGTGCTGATCATTATCACCCTGGCAACGACGGGATGGCTGACCTTACGGGCAGCGCGGGTAAACCCGGTCAGCTCGCTGAAAGATGAATAAATAGAAATATTAATTCAATGAACATTAAAACTATTCAACTGCTGATCCTGTTCGGCTTGCTTACCCGGACAGCATATGCCCAGCCGGACCCGGCCACCAGGCATTTTTTTGTGCAGCCCAATTTCATGATAGGCGGCCAATTCATCGATTTCGCCGGATTGAATGGCCAGCTGCAGCGAGCAGGTATCGATAAGGTTCACGCTGGGATGTCCCTGTTAGGATTCGGTCTGGTATTTAATTTCCGTGGCATAAGCGCGGGGGTCGATGCGTCTGTTCTCACAGGATATCAGCAAGACGTAAGCGCAACAGGCTTCAACTCCCGGCTCTACTTTTTTGTAAAGGCGATCAAATCTGCAAATTGGACCATCGGCCCGGAGATAGGCATAGGCTGGCAGGAATTGAAGGTGCAGGTGACGCGGCCCGGAGCGGCGACAAGCTTTAATGATGCGCTCACGAACACGCAGAACCAGGTCGAGCTGCAGCATAGCAATACGCTCCTGGATGGAGCGCTGTCGTGGATGCGCCGAAGGACAGGACCAGTAATTTCTACCTGATGCTGGTGCTGGTCCTTGGCCGCTGAGAAAACAAGATGATCAATAGCTGAATGTATTGGTCACCAGCCAGCGTTGGAAAAAGATCATGGGACTGAACAATTTCACGGCGATTTTGTTGTTCCGGATGTCCGTCCCGCTTGCTGCCATAAATCCTGCCTGACCGTGATTTACGAACCTATCTAAAAAAATCGCTATGGCAAAGATCGCATTACACGGATTTGGCCGTATTGGCCGTCAGTTCCTCCGCATTGGCCTGGACAAAAAACTTTTCATTCCTGTTGCTATTTCAGACGTAAAAGATGAAGCCACATTAGCCGCCTTGTTTGCGGTGGACACCAATTACGGCCGCTGGCACGAGCCCGTTTCCGGCAAGGAGGGCAGTTTACAGATCGGGGACAGGACGATCCCTTATTACAATGCCGCGAAGGAGATCCCTGACTGGGACAAGCTGGGGGTAGACCTCGTGGTGGATTGCACAGGCCGTGCGACAGTGCGGTCCGGGGCGCAGGCGCATGTCGACCGGGGTGCGAAATATGTACTGGTCAGCGCGCCCAGCAAAAGTCTTGCAGATTGCGATGCCGTACTGCTCAAAGGGATCAATCTCGAACAATTCGATCCGGCAGCGCATCATATCATCAGCATGGGCAGCTGCACGACCAACGCGCTGGCCGCTCCCATCAAAGTGATCCTGGAAAATTTCGGTATTCAGTACGGGCTTTTTTCCACTGTTCATTCGTACACCAATTCCCAGTCCCTGACGGACCAGCCGATGAAGGACCGCCGCGATTCCTGGGCGGCCGCGGAGAATATCATCCCTTCTTCTTCGGGCGCGGCAAGGGCACTGCAATTCATCTGGAAAGACCTCAAAATAACGGGCAAGGCCTACCGCGTACCCACCCGCACAGGCAGCATTGCTGAACTCAACCTGGTCACGGAGAAAGATTGCACCGTCCAGGAAGTGAATGACGCTTTCCGTAAGGCGGCTGCGGCCGGTCCCCTGAAAGGCGTGCTGGATGTGCTGGAAGAGGAATGGGCTTCTTCCCGGATCGTGGCCGATCCACATTCTTCCCTTATGGACCTGCCCCTGACGGCGAAACAGGGTTCGCTCCTGTCGGTGGCCTCCTGGTATGACAATGAATGGGGATTCTCCAACAGGCTGGCGGAAGTGGCGGCGTACCTGGCGGGGAAGGTCTAAACTCCTTCTTTCCAAAAAGTTAAAAACGTCTTACCTTCCATCCATGCGTGTTATTATTGTCCTATTACTGCTGGCAAGCCAATCCTCATTCGCCCAATTCAAACGTGCCCGGGACCTCGGCCTCCGCATCGGCGTGCTGCAACCCGGCAAATGGGACGCCATCACCGACGTCCCCGGCGTAAAGGTCGGTCATACCACCCTCAACCAGGGCGATTCGGTCCACACCGGCGTCACGGCCATCCTGCCCGCCGGCGGCAATCTCTTCCAGCAAAAAGTGGCAGCCGGCATCTTTGTCGGCAACGGCTTTGGCAAAATGACCGGCAGTACCCAGGTCACGGAGCTGGGCAATATCGAAACACCGATCGTCCTCACCAATACATTGAGCGTTGCCACCGCCATCCAGGCCGTCGTCGAATATACTTTGCACCAGAAAGGCAATGAGGAAGTCTATTCCGTCAATGCTGTGGTGGGAGAAACCAATGACGTAGAGCTGAATGATATCCGGGGCTTCCATGTACATAAAGAAGACGTATGGCAAGCTATACAATCGGCAAAGACAGGTCCGGTGGAAGAAGGCTGTGTAGGCGCCGGAACGGGCACCGTCTGTTTTGGGTTCAAAGGAGGCATCGGCACGGCCAGCAGGAAGCTGCCTGCCTCCATAGGCGGATATACTGTCGGCGCCATTGTACAAACCAACTTCGGAGGCGTGCTGGAAATAGATGGCGTACCTGTCGGTAAGGAACTGGGGAAATTCTACCTGAACGATAAGCTGAACGATCCCGTCGATGGCTCCTGTATGATGGTGATAGCGACCGACGCGCCCCTCGACAGCCGCAACCTGACAAGGCTTGCTAAAAGAGCTTTTATGGGACTGGCCAAAACAGGCGGCATCGCCTCCAATGGCAGCGGCGACTATGTCATCGCCTTCTCCACGCATGATTCTACACGCGTGGCCTACCTACCAACCGGTCCGACGCAGATGGTGGAAGTGCTGAATAACGACAACGCCTCTCCCCTCTTCATGGCAGCCATCGAAGCCACGGAAGAAGCCATCATCAATTCCCTGTTGGCAGCTAAGACTACGAAGGGCAATAAATATGGGACAGTAGAAGCCCTGCCTATTGATAAAGTCATCCCTATCCTGAAAAAATACAACCGTCTTAAATAATGGCTGATCTTTTCGTATTTGTCAACGATGATCTTATACCTTCTTCGGAAGCATCTCTTTTAGTCAGCGATCTCGCCATCCAGCGGGGCTATGGTATCTTCGACTTCCTGAAAGCCATCGATCATACGCCCATTTTTCCTGACGAACATCTGGAACGATTTCTCCATTCTGCCCGCCAGCTGCGGCTGGATGTAGCGAGGACGAAAGAAGAGCTCCTTGGATGTATCCGGCTGCTGATGGAGAAGAACAGGATCCCCGACTCGGGGATCAAGCTGACCCTTACCGGTGGCTATTCCCCGGACGGCTATGCACTGATAAAGCCCAATTTCGTCATCACGCAAAGCCCGCTTCAATTCCCTGTTACCGGCCTTTTTGAAAAAGGCCTCCGGCTGGTGAGCTATCCGCATCAACGGCAGATGCCCGACACGAAGACCATCGATTACCTGATGGCCATCTGGCTGCAGCCTTATATCCTCGAAAGGAATGCCGATGACGTGCTGTATCACCGGGGAGGGCTGATATCGGAATGCCCCCGTTCCAATTTTTTCATCGTGACGAATGATGATACGGTGGTCACTCCGCTGGATGGGATCTTAAAAGGTGTGATCAGGGGAAAGGTGCTGGAATTGGCGGGCAGGCAGTTCAAAACTGCGGAGCGCCCGGTCACGCTGGATGAGATCTGGAATGCCAAAGAGGCTTTTATTACCAGTACGACCAAGCATGTGGTGCCAGTGGTGGAGCTGGATGGGCGGAGGATCGGGGATGGTGTGGCAGGGAAGGTTTCGCGGTGGATCAGTGAGCGGCTTGCGAATTTGATCAATGCTATCCCAGCCGGCGTGCCCGGCGGCCCATCATCCACTGCTTAAGCGAAAAGATATGCAGCGTATAGGCCATGGGCACCAGTAGCCCGGGCAGGAAAATAAAAGGGAATTGGACCACCAGCGTATTGGCAGGCTCGTTATGGAATACCCGCAATGGGGTGGGCATGGAAAGGACTGCAATGACCACTACATTCAGCAGCAATAACAGCCCCCCAATATTATACAGCAAGACAACCGACGCCGGCCAGGTCTTTTTTACAAAACAATAATAACCCACGGGAATAGCCAGCAATCCGCTGAGGATATCAAAATTCCTTCCTTCGAAGCTTATTTGCTCAGGCAGGAGTCCACGCAATACACCCAGCCATAATACGATCTCGACGACTATCCGGAACGTTTGCAGGTAAATGATCCATTGCGGAGGAACCTGCTTCAATAACGCTTGCCCGCCTTTTGTTGACACTACCCACAGGACCACGGGTAAAGGGACCAGCAGGGCCAGGGGCAGACGGGGCGGAAGGCGGGAAAAATCCGCGAAGAACCCGCGCAGCGACAAGGCGCCCATTAACAGGATCCAGCCGGCCAGCAGCAGCAGGACCCTCCAAAACACCTTCTTTCCGGCTACTTTCCGCAGTCCCCGGAGAAAGATAATAATAGTGCCTATACTGCAAATGCTGAGCAGGATGGCGGGGAGAAGCTTGTTGTTCATGATACAAAGTTGCACTAAACACAGACTATCCCACCTAACCAAAATTGCTATTTTGTAAGCGACCGGTAGACAGTCGGAGACACCCCCATGCGTTGGGAGAACAGGCGGCTGAAAGACTGGCTATTCACAAATCCAAGTGTATCAGCTACATCGGATATTGGAATGTCCGTCCGGGATAGGATGGCACGCGCCTTTTCCATCCGCAGCTGCTGTATGACCTGATGAGGGGAGTCACCATAAGCCACCCGGAACAAACGTAAAAAATGGTATTTGGAAAGACAGGCTTCCCCGGCCAGCGCTTCCAGGCTGAGAACTTCACCCGAACTGTCGTGGATGAGATCCATGGCGCGGGAGAGTTGTTTGTAGATCTGAAGACGGGTGGAAAGCCTGACGGCAGGGAGCCGGCGCACCCGGTCCGTGATCTCGCGATGCTGCCGTAAATGATACGCAAACAGTCTGACGAGCTGCTCTTCAAACAGCAGTTTATTAAATCCGTCCTGTTTATAGGACTGAATGATCTGGTGGACCAGCGTATCGAAGGCTGCATCCCTGCGGTACAGCTGGTTGAAGAAAGAAAAGAGCGCCACCTGTTTCTCCGTACCTTGATCCAGGATCCTGTCGGCGGGAGTGATCATGGAATGAAGGACGGTTTCCGCGAAGTTCTCTCCGAAGTGAATGTTAAAGGTTTCCGTTTCTACACCTTTCTCTATTTGCAGCGTGTAGGGCTGCGCGCGATTGGAGATAAAATAGCTGCCTTCACCTATCCTGCTCGTCTGGCAGTCCACCGTGCAACGGCTGCTACCCCGTATGTTCAGAAAAAAGGAAAAGGGTCCCTTGATATCAGGCCGGTAGCATTCGTGACTGATGGTATGGATGACGACGCTGGGAAAGCCTGCTGCTTCCAGGGGAAGGTTACCCCAGCCCAGGCGGTTGTCGAATCCGCTGGCGATCTGGCCCTTAAGCCAGCTGAGGTCTGGAAATTCATGCAGGATCACACTTAAAGGTAGCAAAAAAAGAGCTGTACTCTTTGCAGAACACAGCTCCCGTTAGATGCCTATTCCTTTTACTTTTTACAATGCTGCTTTTAAACAGTTTGTAATTGTTTAGCGGGAAATCGCCATCTATATCCACAGGTACTATATTTAAAAACCATGCCACGTCCCTTTCAAGCGGGTTTATGTCCATTTCAGCGCCTTAAAATGTGGAATCGCTTCCTTATGCGGGAAAAAATTATACATTACAGGCATTTTCTTCCATGGTACCAGCCCTCTCCATAAAAAAACAGGCCAAAGTAGCGCTTTATACTACTCCTGTGATCGCAGCGCTGACCATGACACCGATTGCCATCCTGAGCCGTTATTCCTTTGGCAGGTACCTTCCCGCTATCCTGATGACGATGAGTCTTGTGCTGTTCTTATGGGCGGTGAACATCTTCATATGGCATGCAGGCGTTCGGTCGGTTGTAAAAAGGTACCTGCTGAACATCCTGGTCAGCGGGGTGATCGCTTTTTTTGTCGTGATGTTCCTGGTCCCCGTTCATTCGCAGGAATCGCAGCTACATCAGGTGAACTTCCATTTCCATATTATCCTGTTCTTTGCCGTCAACACGGTGATCATCATTTTGCAGGACCTGCTGTCCAGCAGGGAAAAGAACGCCGCGATGCAGATGGAGAACCAGGAGCTGAAGCTGAAAAATATGGAGGCGATGAACCAGCAGCTGAAGCAGCAGATACAGCCTCATTTTTTGTTCAATTCCCTAAGCACCTTAAAGTCGCTGATGACTGCCAACCCCGAAAGGGCCGAAGACTATCTTGTCAGATTGTCGGATTTTTTAAGGTCCTCCCTCTCCTCGCATGCGATGAACACCCTTCAGCTGGGGGACGAATTGGATCTCTGCATCAACTACCTGGAGATGCAAAAGATCCGCTTTGGCGAAGCATTGCAGTTTGACATCCGCGTTCCGGAGGATGTCCGGGCATCACATCATCTGCCGGCATTCTCTCTTCAGCTATTGGCGGAGAACGCCATCAAGCATAATATTTTAACTTTGGCGCGTCCGCTGGTGATCACTATTTCCTGGCAGGATGGAGTGATCACTGTCAGCAATAATCTGCAGAAAAAAGAGACGATCACACAAGGCGCCGGGGTGGGATTGGTCAACCTGCAGGAACGGCTCAGGATCTTGTCCGGAAACAATATTGTCATCCATGACAGGGATAACCTATTCTCCGTAAGTATAAAAGCCCTTACAAACGGATCGTAGGAGCCATCCGGCCCGAAAAAAATAAATAACAACGGATGAAAGTAGTGATCATTGAAGACGAGCAACATACGGCCAGCGACCTGGCCGCCTGCATCAAAAAGGCCGATCCATCGGCGGAGATCGTTGCCAGCTTGTCTTCCGTCAGGGAAGCAACCGCCTTTTTCAGCGAGGGCAATGACCCGGATCTCATCTTCAGCGATATACAGCTGGGAGATGGCCTCAGCTTTAGTGTTTTTGACTTGACGAAGAACAGCATCCCGGTGATATTCTGTACTGCATATGATGAATATGCGCTGAATGCCTTCAAATCCGCCGGCATCGACTATATCTTAAAACCTTTTACGTCCAAAAGCATTGCCGCCTCCCTGGCTAAATACAAAGAGCTAAAAGAGAGACTTACAAGGAACAGCCTGTCTTACGGAAATTTTGGCGAGCTTTTCCAGCGCGGCAAAAAAAATGAACCTAAGTCGGTGCTCGTCTATCACAAAGAAAAGATCACGCCTGTCAGGATCGAAGATATCGCGCTCTTTTATCTGCAGCATGACCTGACCCAGCTAATGACTTTGGACAGGCAGCATTATTTCATCAATCATACGATGGAAGAGCTGGAGAAAATGACAGCTGGTGATTTTTACAGGGCTAACCGGCAATATCTTGTCAACCGCAGGGCTGTCAGGGATGTATCACAGGGTCTTGGAAGAAAATTGCTGATCAATCTCACCATACCTTTTGCTGAAAAAATAACGGTAGGAAAAATGAAGGCCAACGCTTTTTTATCATGGCTTTCGGATCATTAATGACGGCTGTCCTCTTCGGGTTCAATTTTGTCCTCTTCACCTGGTATTCTATTTTTTCGTTGCAGCCTGAGCTTACTTTAGCAGGGTCAACTATTTTTTTCACTTATAAAACCAACAAGATGAAAGTCACCATCATTGCCGCAGTATCGCTGCTGACCCTGGGCGCCGGCATGCACCACTTCCGGTATTGTCCCCTGCAGCATCTGAAGTCTGCGCTGGCGCATCACAAGACGGTTGCTCCCGCCAAGGATGCAAAGACTGTTAGTACAGCAACCCTGGCTATGAACAAGTAGCCTCATTTGCCGGCACCGTCGCCGGCGCTTGCCGGCGGCGGATTTCTTACGAACAGGACAGCCATCAGGGCCCCCAGGAAAGCAAGCCCGGCCGACAAGCGCATGATCACGGCATAAGTATCGATGAAGCTTTCGCGGTACCACCGGACGATGAGGTCTTTGTCGTGGGCATTCATGTCCACAGGAGGCTTTGCATTACCCAGGTTGACGGACTGTGCGATGGCTGCTTTTTTCCCTTCCGCACTAAGGGGAAGGTGGCTTAATCTGCCGGTAAGCGCTCCCGTGAACAGCAGGACGGCCAGCGCCCCGAAAATGGCATTGGCGAAAACATTGGAGATCCTGGTCATGGCATTGTTGATACCCGATGCCGTACCTGAAAACTGGTCGTTCACCGAGCGCATCACTGCGGTGGTCAGCGGCGCTACGGTAAATGACATACCCAGTCCCAATACGAGGATACCGGGAAAGAAAGTGGTCCAGTAGGCTGAGTGACCTTTTGTCTCTCCCACAAAAGAAAGGATCAGGAGACCTGCACCCACCATTGCGGGCCCTCCTATCAAAAATAATCTCGGACCCGCCTTATCGGCATAGCTGCCGGCGGGTCTTGCCAGTGCGATCATCAATAAAGTAAACGGCAGAAAGGTAAGCCCGGACTGCAGTTGACTATAGCCTTGCGCCTGGACCAGGTCCAGGGACAGGAATAACATGCCGGAACCCAGTCCCGCATAAAGGAAAAAAGTCAGCAGGTTAGCCCCGCTGAAGGTCCTGTTCGTAAATAAATGCAAAGGCATCATGGGATGACGGCTCCTCTTCTCCGTAAAGATAAATGCGATCAATAACAGCAAGCCGGACGCCAGGGCCAGGTATACCTGCCAATTGTTGATCCCAACCGCGGGAATACGCAGAAAGCCGAACGTCAGTAATGCCAGTCCCAGGGCGGTCATGATGACTCCGGGATAATCCAGAATGGGATCGGCATCGGCTTCCTTGCTCTCCGCTATTTTTTTCCATAAAATGATGAGTGCTGCAATACCAATGGGTACATTGATAAAAAAGATATAGCGCCACAGGCCGGCATCCGCCAGCGCCCCTCCAAGGATGGGCCCTCCCAGTGTTACGATGGTCGTTACTGCCGACCAGGTCCCGATGGCCTTTCCTTTTTCACGCTCATCGATGGAGGAGGAGATCAGCGATAAGCTGCCTGGGATCATCAATGCGCCGCCGATACCCTGTATGACACGGCATGCGATCAACAGATGGACATCCGGTGCAAACCCGCAGGCGGCGGAGCCGGCGATAAAGATCAGGATGCCGATCATGTAGATCTTTTTCCGTCCCAGCTTATCGCCTAATGATCCGCCGATGAGGATCAGCGAAGCCAGCATGAGCAGGTAGGCATTCAGCAGCCAGAACAAGTCGGCGCCGGTTGCGTTGAGACTTTTCTGCAGGGCGGGCAATACGACGTTCAGGGCAGTGGCATCGATGAATGCCATAGCTGAGGCAAGGATCGTGGCGGTCATGATCCATTTGCCTTCGGTACTACCGAGGGAGACGGTTGCCATGGATTAAAGGTAGGGAAAATCATTCCAGGCTAGTTCCTGGTGGGGATGGTCCTCTTTTCCACATTCCACCCCTCCACCGTCACCTCCGGCGTCTTCTGTCCGGGCACAGCCTGATACTCCATCGTAATGGTCTTACTCTCTCCCGGAACCACCGACACATAATTATCACTATAGAACACCGGCAGGACCCTCTTCTTCGTAGCCGGATCCACCAACGACAGGCGATTGAAGAACGCTACAGGCCCACCCGCCGGGTTGTGCAGCGTCACCGTGACTTTTCCGACGCTCGTGGAACGCGCCTCCGCACTGACCGCTGCCTTACTCATTTGCTGCAGTCCTGAATAGCGGCCGGCGGAATCCGTCAGCCAGTAGAAATTATCGCTGATGGGCTGTCGTTGCCCGTCCAGCAAGCGCAGAGAAAGAAATACACCTTTTTCCTTTCGCATTTTATACAATACTTCACCCAGGGGCAAATATTTCCGCACTGTGGAAGGGCCGATCTCTTCATACACCTGTGTCAGCGTTCTTTCCTTCCCCGCTATATCATAGGCCCGTACTTCCAGCATCATGTCCCTATGGAAGGAGAAAGTATTATTGACGATCATCACCATATTCTCCACCGGGTCGAACATGACGTGCAGAGGTTCGCTGCCGCTGTGCAGGCCATAGAGACAGGCATTCACGTCCAGGTAATAGTCGTACATCTGCCCGCGTAATGCCGTCCAGGGATTCTGCGTTTTCCAGATGATCGTGCCGGTGTACCAGTCCCACATGTGGCTGCTGAAACCTTCCATCAGGGCCCGGTACTGATCGTAATTCACCAGCTGGGCCTTAAAAGCAAAATCTTTCAGGTCTTTCACAGGCCCATATGCATAGATGGTGGAGTCATACCCGATGTATTTATGGTATTCCCATACGGAGTCCTGGCGCCTGCCGGGATACTGCGGCGTCACGCGGTTCTCTTCCGGCAGAAAACGTTCCAGCGATTCATAATCGCCCATGCCCACAGAACCCACTTCGGAATTGAAAGGGAAAGTGCGGTCGGCCCAAAAAGAGCGGATGGGCTGGACACCATAGGGACCATCTCCATTTCCTCCCAGGAAATTATAGGACATGCTGTCGGAATTGGAATAGTCGAAAAAGTAGCGGGTGCCGTCCAATGCGGGCATAAGGGAATCTTTCATTGCCCGCAAAATATCGCCGGGAGGCGTGATCTCATTGCCGCCGCACCAAAAGGCTAAAGAAGGATGATTGCGGATCATCTTCACCTGGTCGGCCACGGACGTGAGGAACAGCGAATGATCATCCGGGTATTGCCTCCTTGTCCACTGGTCTTCTTTTTTCATCGGGTCGGTCCAGCGGCCATTGCAGTCGCCGGAGTTCCAGAAGTCCTGGAATACGAGGATACCGTATTTGTCGCAGGCCTGGTAAAACTCGGGGCGTTCCGTCAATGCGCCTCCCCATACACGAATGAGGTTGAGGTTCATGTCCCTGTGGAACCTGACTTCCCCATCGTAGCGTTCGGGACTGAAGCGGAGCAGCTCATCGGAGATGATCCAGTTACCGCCTTTGATAAAGACAGGCTGGCCATTTACCCAGGCCTGCCGGCTGCGGGTGGTCGTGTTCCAGGTGGTGGTGATCTCGCGTACGCCGAAATCCAGGTGCTGTGCGTCGGACGCGACTTTTGCATCGTCGACGAATGTCATTTCCATCGTATAAAGGGACTGGGGGCCGTATCCATTGGGCCACCAGAGCTTGGGGTTGGAGAGGGTATGATCAGGCAGTCTCACTTCTTTTTTGGAGTTGGCGGGCAAGGTCACGGGTATAGCGACAGTATTACTGGTGCCTTTCAAGGTGTATTTCAATACTCCGCTGACGTCTCTTGCTGTGGCATTCACCAGCTCAGCACTGACGATAAGGGTGGCGGGCGCCTGGGTAGTTACCTCCGGGAGACGAGTGCCGGGAACATGAGTAACGATATGGGGGTTGAGGATGTTCACCGATCCGGTCCTTTCAATCGTCACCTTATCCCAGATACCCGTATTGCGATCGCGGATGGGCTGTATCCAGTCCCAGCCGGCAACATATTGATGGGACACATTACGGGCGACCTCTCCGTCCCCGCCCTGCCCGCCGTTGGGATTGCCTACGGGGTCGGGAGGATAAACGATGACGGCCAGTCTGTTGGCCCCTGTCTTATTTATGAAAGGTGTGATGTTATAGGTTTGACGAAGGAACATACCACGATGGGTTTGGCTGTTGAGCCTGTGCCCATTGAGGTAAACGTCACAGCTGTAGTTTACTCCCCGGAAATGCAGCCAGACCTGGCGATTTCCTTGCGGAGCGGCCTCCGTAAAATCTTTTACAAACCAATAAGTATAGTAATCCCGTCCCACCCTGTAGATATCGGGGATCTTTTCATTGTTCATCCCATAGAAGGGATCCGGCATCAGCTTGTTGTCGATCAGGGTGGTGAGGACGGTGCCGGGGACGGTGGCTGGTATCCAGTCCTGCGTGGAGTAAGCTGGTAGAGAGATCTTTTCTCCTCCGGCCGAAACCTTGCCAAGGTTGATACATTTCCAGCCGGTGTTCAGCTCGTACTGGTCCTGGGCGAAAAGGGAAAAAAGCGAAATAAGTAATACCAGTGTAGTGGTCAGGCCTTTTCTATACATCTTACGACTTTAATAGGCCCTAAAGATAAGCCGGAAAAAAATTGCCCTGAAATTTGCATAGTTGCCTACAAATGACTACTGATGGGCCACTCAAAGCCTTGGTGTCCCGGGCTTATATGGCGCTTCGAAAGGATTCGCGCCCCGGGACTTTAACTTCCGGCGATATACTTTATCAACACAGGTGACATATATGATATTGAACGCGCTGCCGCCAAAACATACATTGGAAGCCTGCCCTGAGGGGACGGGCAGAATGGCGTTCACACGGCCAATCTGGTCCAGGATCTGTATACCCATACGGGAACTGGTATATACCCTCCCCGCCGTATCGCATTTGAGCCCGTCGGACCAGGCATTTTCCTGGTTGTCCGGGACATGCAGCCAGCCGAAACGCTGCTTATTGGCGAGGCTGCCATCGGGCATGATGGTATAGACCCAAACCCAATGGGAGGCAGACTCGGTGACATAGAGCTGTGTCTGATCAGGGGTGAGCGCAGCGCCATTGGGGAACTTTATCCCTTCATCCACTACTTTCTTCTCTCCCTTAGGCGTCACCAGGATGATCTTGCCGGGTTTATCCGATCCGTTGGGAGATGTGACGTATATATTTCCATTGTGGGCTACCACCAGGTCGTTGCCGGCAATACTATCAGCCACCAGCGTAACGTCTCCGGCAGGGCTATACGAAAGGATCTCATGGCTGCCGGTGCAGGTATACCGTTTCCCATCCGGGCCGAAACAGGTGCCGCTGGCTTTTTTGGAATCGATGGCCAGCGGGATGGGTTTGCCATCCGCTCCGACCCTATAGGTCTTTCCATTGGGGATATCCTGGAAGAATGCTTCGCCTGCTGCATTAGCCGCTGTCCCTTCCGTAAAATTATAGCCCTGTCCCACCAGCTCCCAGCCTTCGCCAGGGATCAAAATGTCATTCAGCACCTGGTTCTTCGAGCTGCCCCGGGTGATGGGCTGCGGCCAGTCTTTCCACAGCCAGCGCATGGCATCCGGAAAGAGCGACGTACCCTGCGCACCACTGTGCCCGCCCTCTCCCCAGACATGCTTTACCTCGTATCCCGCAAAGGTCAGGGCGCGTTCCATCATCTCGTTGGCCTTCCACCAGTCGCCGCCATAGTGGTTATTATCGTTGGAGCCATCCTGGAGAAAGATACGCAGGGGCTTGGGTTCGTACTTGCGGATCAAACCAGGATAACGGTCACCTCCCCGGAGACTGACATAGGTCCCGATGGCGCTGAATACACGGGAAAAGGCATCAGGTCGTTCCCAGGCGGCTGTAAAGGCGGCGATCGCTCCACTGCTGGAGCCGCCGATAGCCCGGTCGTTCCCGTTCTTCGAAAGGTGAATGGGGCGGCCGTCTGTCGATCGTTTAGTTTCCACTTCCGGAAGGACCTCGTCCAGGATAAAGCGGACATACGCATCGCCCAGTCCATCGTATTCAAAGCTGCGGTCGAACCTGTCCAGCGCGGCGGCGGGATCGGAAGCCCGTACCCGTCCCGGTGTGACGAAGACACCGATCGTCACCGGCATTTCTTTTTTATTAATAAGGTTATCGAAAACTACAGGGGCTTTCCACTGTATGCCGTCCTGGTTGACATATACACAGGCCGGTTGATCGGGCTTGTATTGGGCAGGAATATATACCCAGTATTCCCTCCAGGTGCCGGGGAATACCTTCGAATGATCGAATGTGAATTTCAATATTTCTCCTTTGGGGACGCCGGCATGTTCGACGGAGGCAGAGTCGACGGGATATTGTTCGGCCGGAGCCTGGGCGAAAACTGAGCAACATTGGATAAGGGCAGCGAAGATGAGAAATATACCTTTATTCATACGACAAGCATTTTTTCAATATAATGATAAAGACTGATTCACTGCGGATATTAATTAAATTAGTAGCCATTGACCTATCTTCCGGAATGTTGTAAATTCGCCCATTAAACTCCTGTTCATGCCTAAAAAAGAGCTATTGTCCGGATGGGGCAATTATCCCGTATCTGAATCGTATGTGATCTCCCCCCGTCTGGCCGATGATTTTCAGGGCGCCCTGCGGCATGACGACCTGATAGCCCGGGGGCTGGGAAGAAGCTACGGCGATCAGGCCCTGAACAAGGAAAACTATGTGGTGTCCTGCACCCAGTTCAATAATTTCCTCGCATGGGATGAACAGGAAGGGGTATTGGAATGCCAGGCAGGCGTCAGCCTGGAAGAGATCATTTCCGCCCTGGGACCCAAAGGCTTTCTCCCCATGATCTGTCCCGGGACGAAGTTCGTCACGGTGGGGGGCGCCATCGCCAATGATATCCACGGCAAAGCGCATCATATCGACGGCTCCTTCGTCAATTGTGTCCTCTCTTTTACTATTCTGATCGCGGATGGCACCGTATTGACGGCTTCCCGCACGGAAAACGCCGACCTGTTCTGGGCAAATTTCGGCGGTCTGGGACTGCTGGGCGTCATCCTCACGGCCAGGCTAAAGCTCCGGAAAGTAGAGACCATGTATTTCAGGCAAAAAAGTGTCGCCATCCGCAACCTGGACCATATGCTGGAGACCCTCAACAAGCTGGACCATGAATACAACTACTCTGTCGCCTGGATCGACGCCCTGGCCAAAGGCAGCAAGCTGGGCAGCGGCGTCATCTCCTTCGGCAATTCGGCTAAGTTGAGCGAGCTGCCCGATAAGCTGAAGAACGAACCGCTGAAATTGCATTCCAAAGGCAAATTGTCCGTCCCCTTCTTCCTGCCTTCTTTCACTTTGAACAACCTTACGGTGAGGATCCTGAACAGGGTCATCGCCTTTGTACAGAATTCTCCCAAGCAATTCGTGCATTACGAGAAATTCTTCTTCCCCCTGGATGCCATCAACAACTGGAACAGGGGCTATGGCAAAAAAGGGTTTATACAGTACCAGTTTGTCATACCGGAAGAGAATGGACGCCAGCATCTCGTGGAGATCCTTGAAATGATCGCAGCCAGCGGCTGCACGCCTTTTTTAAATGTCTTCAAAAGGATGGGCGCCGCCCAGGGGATCCTCTCCTTCCCCTTTTCAGGATATACGCTCGCCATCGATTTTCCCGTCACGAAAGGGCTCCATGCTTTCACCCGGAAACTGGATGCAAAGGTCCTCGCGGCCGGCGGAAGGCTCTATCTTGGGAAAGACGCCATGCTGGACGAAAAAATGTTCAAGGACATGTACCCCCAGTATACAGAATGGCTGGCTATCAAAAAGAAATATGATCCGGCCGGCAAATTCAACTCCGATATTTCCAGGAGGCTGGGACTGACCCCATAGCTTATGTAAGGTTTTATTTTAACATGACGGGGACCGTGAAAATTGCTTTATTTGCAGCCCCGGTCATTGGGAAAATTTAAACCTTATTATATGAACAAGACCCTTCAAATCGCGCTGGCGGCGTTCTACGTATCGCTGACCGGCTTTTGTTTCCTGCTATCACTGGCCATTTCCGGCGTATATATTTCCTGGTTCACATTCTATGTTGTCATGGCGGGTTGGCTGCTCTTTTGCTTTTTATCCGTTCATATCCTTGGTCCGCTGCGTCTCTATTTCCATGGGCGCCTGCGCAAGCCGATAATGGAAGAAGAAGCCAGGCTGCAGGATTGTTTTACGGAGGTGCTTCAAAGAGCAGGTTGCGTCAAAAAATTCCGCTTGCGTATTGCAGAGGTGGAAGGTGAGGAAGCCTTTGCCTGCAACAACAACGTGATCGCTATATCAAAGGCCATGTTGGACAGGCTGACGGATGAGGAGTTAAAAGGCGTATTGGCCCATGAGCTGGGTCATTTGATGAGCAAGGATACCATGGTCTGGTGGGCATTCGTGACGGCAAGTGATCTGCCCCGGATGGTATGCCGTGTCTTTGGTATGCCGGGGCCCATCATACGGCGGCTATTAGCCTTAACGCTGATCATACTGGCTATGCTGTTCCTGTTCAAACCCATGCTCCTGATGCCTGTCATCGCGATAGCGCTGTTCGTAGTGAGCTTCTCCCTGCTGGACCGGCTGTTTCGCTGGCTGCGATTAGTGTTGTCCCGGCAATGCGAGTTTAAGCAGGATGCCTATGCGCACCGGCTCGGATATGGGGCAGGACTGCGGGATGCCCTGAAAAAACTGGCACAGTATGGCCGGGAGCAGGTGAATGCATATTTCATTCTCATGAATGGTACGCAGCCCGTGATCTACCACCGCATCCGGCGATTGGAAAAGCTGGAAGGGATGCGGGAATAGCGCTATTTCTTCCCGGCCCTAACCACCGCCGTATCTTTCGTCAACACCGGCAGGGTGTCTTCGGGCAGCGCCGGATCTTTATCGGGTGCGTTGCCGGGTCCCTGACGACGATCCCTGGGCGGCATGTGGTGAACAGCGCCGGTGAGATATCCCTCTCCATGTGTCAACGAACCGCCGAGGTAGCCGGTGATTGCAATGAGCAGGAAAAGACCTATGCTTAACAGATTGCCTGTACGATCAAAGACCTGTCCGAAGAAGCTGCGGGCACAAAGCGCAAAAGCAACGAATGTCAGTGTTACCGCCATCCACATGTGCCAGGATACCAATGAAGCGTCATAATCGCCACTGCGAAAAAGCAGGAAGCCCGTAATGCATGACAATACCGCTGAGATCAGCCCTGTCAGCAATATGATGGGGATAGCGGGGCGGAGTGACGCGAATTTTTCTTTACGCGCCAATGCCTGTAACAACAATCCCATCAGCAGGATGCCGATGGGCAGGTGGACCAGGGCGGGATGCAGGTGAGCGATAAATTCTGTAATAGTCAGCAGGTGCATAGATTATTTCGTCTGCGGTGTGAACCCACATCTAAAAATAACCAATATTCCGCATTTAGAACAGCTGGCTCTTCTTCAGCTCTGCCAGAGCCTCCACCAGCATGATGCCGCTCAACTGGATGGTAAGGTCGGTGCTGCTGCCGGGAGCTTTATCCCAGGCGCTGCCGAAAAGAAGATTGCCTTTATTGGTTGCCTTGCTCCACAGGCTTTCCCCGTTGGCCCGGAGAAAATTGACATAATTTGTTTTTTTCTGGCCGTCGAACGGCGCTTCAACGATCAGCCGGGTGAAATAACGGACAAAGATCCCTTTGAACAAACCTCCATCGCCACCGCCCTCGTCTTTCAGGATCCCGTTGCTCGTGAGGAAGCCGCTGTTCAGGGTGAAATCCGCCGCCTGCAAAGCGTCGCTCAGGTACTGGCTATTTCCTGTGTTCTTATACAGCTCCAGCCCGGCGCCCAGGAAAGTCCCCTGGTTATAGGTGAACTTCCAGTCCGTGTTCTTATTGCCATTCTTATCTATATTGTCATACACCAGGCCGCTGCTGTTGTCATACAATGTTGCCTTTTCCCAATTATAGATCTTTTGGGCCCATTGCAGGTCATCCGCATTATTAAATGCTTTGTAACGACGGGCCGCCAGGATAGCCGCCGGCATATTGGAAGGCGTATTCTTGGAAGGGTTGTCTTTGCGCCACCAAAGCCCTCCGCCCTGGTCGACGCTCCATCCCTTTTTAATATCGTCCCACAAAGTGTCGCAGACCCCTTTGAACCGGGCATCGTTGGTGGCGGCATAGGCGCGCAGCGTGGCCAGGGCCATCCACTCCATATCATCATAATAGTAATTGATAAAGGTATTGCCGTTCTTGGCCCGTACACCCGTCAGCAGATCGTTCATCTGCGCCTTCAGCGTTGTCGAAGGATTGCGCAGCCAGGCGTCCACCAATACATCCAGGGCATGTGCATTGGGCCAATACTGCGCCCAGTCACTGGCGGTATTGCTGCTGAGATAGTATTTTCCGGAGGCGGACCAGAAATAATCCAGTGACTTCTCCGCCGTATCGGCAATGGTGGACCAGTTGTAGCTGACATTGCCGCTGCCCGGAGGCAGCACGGGCGGAATATCGTCATTCTGCTTCAGACAGGAGGACAGGCTTACAGTCAGGGTGAGGAAAAGAACACTCGTATATGGTAATTGCTTCATGAATAGTGGTGTTGGTGCGGGTTTACTCTTTCTGATAGTTTTCCGTATAGGCAGGATCCGTCGCACGCAGCGAGATCCAGAAGTCGGTGATCGTGTTGTCCGTCAGATAGGTCTTGTCGAACTTCCAGCTCCAGTCATACTGGCTGCTGTTGTTGGCGTCGAAATTGATCGTCTTGTAAGCCAGCGCATGGGGATACTGGCCGTCCTGCCCGGGACTGTCGCCGGAAGAATAATTAAGCCACTGGTCCTTATCGCCCGTACCGTCGTTGATGACCATCTTGTATTTATAGCGCTCCTCCCGTCCCCAGGGTACGGCATCCAGCACCACCTTGTACCCATTATAACGCCAGACGCCATTGGAAGTGTAGGGCAGCGTGAACCAGAAAGTATTGCCGTCACAATACCACAACTGTATAGACTTGACCTCTATCATGCTGCTGTTGATCTGATCGAAATTGATCCGGATACGTACGATCTTCGAAGCGCCGCTGAAAGTATTGCTTCCGTCAGGAAGGATGCCATGGTCATCCGCCAGGTAGAACTTCCTGGCCGTACCGGTCAGTCCATCGACAAACTGGTAAGTGCCTGCGCTGAGCTTTGTATAGATCTCGAATACGCCGTCAGGCAGTCGTTTCATCTGCAGCGCTTTGGTAATATCATCGCCCGTCTCGGTGGCTGCACCTGTGATATAAAGCGCCGTGGGCGGATTGTCGAATCCTGCAGGCCTTTCCAGGTCGATGGTCCTGGACTCCTTCGCTTTCACCCTGTTGGTGCCTTTTGAAGAGAATACAGTCCATATGAACTTCTTGCGATCGTAAAAGTCGGCGCCGCCCAGGGCGGCGATCTTGTTGAGATCACCGTGCGTAAGGGTCAGCATATTCTGCATGCCTTTGCCATCGGAGACCACAGTATAAAAAGGCTTGGAAAAGTCGCCGCCTGTCTGATCGAAGGCCACTTCATACAAGACCAGCGAGCCATCCTCTGCCTTGGCCTGCTCCCACTGGAAAGTCTGTGATGGATTGTTCTTCGGGTCCAGCTTGATATATTGATCGTCCACCGGGGTGTACAGCGTCGCTACGGCCGTCACGTTGAGATCGATGCTCCGGGAGTCTTTCTTGCAGCCCCCCAGCATCAAGGCCAGCACAAGAGGGAAGAATAACTTATAGTTCATATGGTGTAGTTTGAAGTATTAGTAACGGTTATTGATAATTTGGGTTCTGACCGAGCTTGCCGTCTTTCACCAGCTCCGCCGACGGCACAGGCCAGAGATAATGTTTGTTCTTATCGAAGGTCCGCAGCTGCATACGTATATAGCCATTATCCGTGGCAGGGTCGCCATATCTGGCGCCATGCACCCAGCCATTCATGACGTTCCCGGCGATCTTCCACCGGCGGATGTCATCCGTACGCAGCCCGCCTTCAAAAGCGAACTCGGACCTTCTTTCATTGCGGATGATGGCCGTGAGGTCAGCCGCGCCGCCAGGAAAGCTCAGCGCCCCCGGATCGGTGAATCCTGCCCGCTGGCGCAGCGCTCCGATGGTCTTGTCCCATACATCCGCCGTCATCTGCCCGAGACTGTTCTTTGCTTCCGCATACATCAGCAGCACCTCTGCATACCGGATCAGGATGAGATTGCTGCCGAACTGCAGCGTCGGCACGGATACGGAGTCGAAATATTTCCGCCAGTAATAGCCTGAGGCCGTCCCCTGCCCGGAGGTCTTATACTCATTCGTCCCGGGCTGCACCGGGTCGGAGCCGGGCTCGATATAGATGGTCTGTGTCGTCCCGTTGGGGTTCTTCCAGATGAACTTATGATAGACCACAGTGGCCGTCAACCTGGGATCGCGGTTGTCATAGGGATTCGCCTCATCATAGCCGGAGCCCGCATCAGAGATAGCCTTCCCATTCGTCATGATATAGGAGTTCACCAGCTCCTGCGTAGGCGCGAGGTTATTGCCACGGGCACCCAGCGTGATGGGAGCAAAATCCACATATTCAGTCCACATCCGGCTATTCAGCACGTACTCCAGGTCAAAGATGACCTCCTGATTATACTTCGTGGATTTGAACAGGCTTTCATAATTATTAAAAAGGCCATACGTACCATTTTGCGTCTGGTTGTTCATCAGCTGCTCGCAGATGGCTGCGACCTCATCCATGTGGCCGCCTTCATACAAGAGCACTCTGGCCTTCAGCGCCAGGGCAGCGCCTTTGGTGATCCGGCCCCTGTCGGCATCGGGGTACTGGTCCCGGGTCGGCAATGCAGCAGCGGCGGCATCCAGCTCGTCGGTGACGAACTTTATCACGTCCGCATGCGGTGTACGCGTCAGCGCTTTGGCCTGATCAGGCGTGATATCCGCAGACAGCAACGGGACATCACCCCACCATTTTGCCAGGTTGAAATGATGCCAGGCGCGTACAAAACGCGCTTCCCCCTTCATCCTTTCCCGCGTGGCGGCAGGCAAAGTCGTATTCTTGTCGACACCGTCCAGGAAAATATTACAGGATTTGATGCCGGCATAATAGAAGCTCCAGTCGCTTGCAAACCTGTCCAGGTCGATGGTGAAAGAGCCCGAGGAAATGGCGTCCACATTGCCCGCTGAAATACCCAGCCGCGTATAGGCATTGTCGCTCAGGGCCTCGTTGTAGAAATAGCGGTTGCTGTTGTAAATGCCGTAGTACACGTTGTTCAGCGCATTGTTGACATTGTCGTCCACCTGCCAGAAAGTGAGTTCCGTATACCGGTCGCTGGGCGCCAGGTCCAGCTTTTTACAGGCGGCAAGGGACCACACCAGGACTACAAGAGGAATGATAAATTTTTTGACTGTCATATCGCAATGATTGGATAATTAAAGGAATGTGATGTCGATGCCAAAGCCGGTAAAAACAGGCATGGGATAAGCCCGGCCGCTATTCGCCCCTGTCCCGAATGCGGTCCTGTTATTGAATTCCGTTATCTCCGGGTCCAGGAAGCTTAGTTTGGTCAATGTCACGAGGTTCTGACCGGTGAAATAGATCCTGGCCTTCTGGATCTTTGCCTTCCGCGTCAGCGCCTGCGGCAGGGTATAGCCGATCTGCAGGTTCTTCAGCCGCGCATACGCCGCATTGAACAGGAAGAGGTTGGAACCCGTGCGATAATTATTCGTATTGGACGGGCTGCCGTTCTCCGCCAGCTTGGGGCTTTTGGCATTGGGATGCGTCGGCGTCCAGAAATCGGTCTGGTGCGTATACAGGGTGCCGCTATAGCCTACGTGGAAAGGCTCCACCTGCTCACCCCGGATCATTTCGTCCCGCCGCCCTACGCCCTGGACAAACAGCAGCAGATCGAATCCTTTGATCGCAGCCGTATAGGTAAACCCATAAGTATAACGGGGGAAAGGGTTGCCCAGGATGAACTTATCGTTCTGATCGATCACCCCATCCTTATTCCTGTCCACGAATTTTAAATCGCCGGGAGTGACAGCCAGTCCTGCAAACCGTGGATACTTATTGACATCATCCAGCGTCTGGAAGAAGCCATTGGTACGATAGCCCTGGTAGACGGTGATGGGCTGACCCACCTTGCGGATGATCTGGTATTCCTCCATTTGCTGGATCTGCTGGCTCTCACCGCCGGACAGTTTGCGCAGCTCATTGAGGTTATCCGATAGATTGACCGAAAAGGTCTGTGTAATCAATTTGCTGCTCCACGTATAAGTAGCCCTGACCTCCCAGCCACGATTCCTTACCTCGGCCACATTGTAGTCGGGCAGATCGTTAGCGGGCACACCAAAAGCGCTGGGGATATCCTGCCGCTTGTTCAATATATCACGGGTGGTCTTGTCGAAATAATCCAGGCTGACGTCCAGCTTCCTGTCGAGCAACGTGAAGTCGCCGCCGATGTTGAAAGTGGCAGCTTTCTCCCAGGTGACATCAGGATTGCCCAAGACATAGCTGGCCCTTGTCACCGGAAGGTTGTTAAAACCATATGCTGCCTGGTAATTGGAGAAATTCGTCTGGTACCGGTAGGCTTCGATATTCTGATTGCCCAATATGCCATAGGATGCGCGGATCTTCACGTCGCCCACCCTGTTCTTTACTTCCTGCATGAAATCCTCTTCCGTCAGCCGCCAGGCCACAGCCCCGGAGGGAAAGAAACCCCAGCGATTACCGGCTGCGAATTTGGATGAGCCGTCAAAGCGGAAGTTGAACTCGGCAAAATATTTATTGCTGAAACTATATGCGGCACGGCCGAATGCGGAGTTCAGGCTGGTCTCTGTCGTCGCGGGCTTTCCGTCGGGCTTGGTGGCATTGGAGTTATAGCTGCTGGCAAGGTCGATATTCTTGGGGTCGCCGGTGGGACGGCCCAGGGCATCCGTTTGTTTCCAGATCAGCTGCGTCTCCTCGCCTTTGAAGGATTCATTGGCCGCGCCTGCCAGGACATGTACTTCATGGACCGCCGCAAAGGTATGGGCATATTCCGCCAGCAGCTGTATGTTTGTGAACAGTCCTTTATAGCTGTAATTGGACACGGGCCTGTCCTTGCCATAGGAGCTGCCGGGCACAAAATCCACTTCCAGGGTTCTGCCAAATGTGCTATTATTAGTCACGGTGCCCCCAAATACGCCTCGAAGCCTGAAGTCCCGTGCAATGGTCATCTCCCCGTTGAAATTGCCAAAGATCTCGTTATTGTCTATCTGCCTGTAGCCGCCCTTTTCCAGGATGCCTTTTGGATTCAGCTCGGCGGAGACAGCATTGGTGAGATAGTTTCCGGCGCTGTCCTGGAAATTATAATACAAAGGCACCCTGCCTGCATCCACGATCAGGTTGCCCGAGTTGGAGCTATGGTCCTTTATACGGGTCTTGGCATAACCCAAAATAGAATTCACTTTGAACCTGCCCCATTCCGTCGTTTGATTAAAACGGAGATTATAGCGTTGCAATCCGTAATCAGGTCCGATATAATTGCTCTTTTGGTCCAGGTAGCCAAGCGACAGCATATAAGTATTGTATTCTCCCCCACCCGCAATGCTGAGATTATGCGTCTGCTGCGGTGCGTCATGCAGGATATTGCTCAGCCGCCAGTCGCCGTCGCCCTGCGTTTTGAACTGCGCTATCTGGGCGGGCGTGAACACAGGCTGCAAACCGGAATTCACCAGGGACACGTTCTTATAATAAGCATTCTCCCAGGCATGGACCGGCTCATAAGTGATCCGTGGCGACTGTATGCCATAGTTACCCGTGTAGTTGACAACAGGCCGCTGATTACGTCTTCCTTTCTTGGTGGTCACCAATATGACGCCATTGGCAGAGCGGGACCCATAAATGGCGGCGCTGCCGGCATCCTTCAAAATGGACACCGATTCGATGTCATTGGGATTGAGCACCTGGATATCACCGCCCGGTATGCCGTCGATGACGATCAGCGGCGTATTATCTCCCGTCGTGCCTAACCCCCGTATATTCAGATTCACAGGCTGTCCGGGCTCAAAATTCGTTTGCTGTACGATCAGGTTGGGACTGGTGCCCTGCAGCGCTAATAAAACATTCGTAACGGGCCGGTCTTGGATGGCCTTCCTGCTGATGGCATCTACGGCGCCAGTGACTGAGATCTTTTTTTGCGTGGCATAGCCCACGACCACCACCTCGTTCATCTCCTTATTCTCGGACTCCAGCCGGACGAGCAATGACCTTTTGCCGGCAAGGGAAAGTTCCTGCCGCAAAAAACCTACTGAAGAAACGGTGATGATGCCACTGGCTGCTTTTTCCTCCGGTATACGCAGGGTAAAGCGACCGTCCGCATTGGTAGTGGTGCCGATATTCGTGCCGGCCAGCTGGACGCTGGCCCCTTCCAACCCTTTGCCCGCGGCATCCACAACCCTGCCTTCGATGGTGATGTCTGCGATAAGTCCGGCAGCAGCGGGTTCCTCTTTCTTCAACTCTTCACCGCTGCTGCCGCCTGCTAAAGGGGCAGCCGGCCTGATCGGTTTGAGAATGATCTTGTCGTTGACCATCTCGAAGTTGATGTTCAGCGGGGTCAGCAATTCGGCGAGCGCTTCATTAAGAATCTTATCCTTTATAGAAACAGTGACCTTTTGTACTGTGTTGACCTCATCGTTGGCATATACAAATACGAAGCTGGACTGTTTCTCGATCTTTTCCAGGATCATCGCCAGCTTTTCATTTTTTGCCTGTACGCTGATCTTACGATCTTTCACCTGTGCGGCGACCCCGTTCTTCAAAGGTGATGAAAAGGCAGTCTGCGCCCGGAGAGGATAGGCGTTCAGCAGTAACAACCAGGCGGCTAAAAAGGAGGTTGACGAACAACGTATCAACAGCCGCCGTGAGGCGGGGGTTGCTGTAGTCATATAGCAATCGTTTTAGTTGATGAACTCTATGGGAGCTGCCCGGCCGAAGCCGCGATCAGCAATTCGCTATTGGTGATTTTATAGTTGAAATTCTTCGTCCTGGAGAGATAGTACATAATTTCGTCCAGGCTATTGTTCTCGAATGACCCGGTGAAAATGAACTCCTTTGGCCTATCGTCGACGAATATTACTTTCTTTCCGAAATTCCTTTCCAGTTCCATAGCGATCTGCTCCATTGTCAGGCTTCGGAAAACAAGCTTGCCTTCCGTCCAGGCCTTGTCTTCCTTACCGGAAGTAATGCTGGTGCTCAGCTCCTCCCTTGTAAATGTATAGCTGGCCTTATGATCAGGCGCCAGGTATACAGTGTCCTGTTTTTTCCGGGGCGTCCGGTATTTAGGTATGAATGCAATCCTGCCGGTGGCTACGGAAGTCTCCACCACGGACTCGTTGTCGTAGGCACGGACATTGAAAGATGTCCCCAGCACCTGCACGGTACCATTGGTCAAATGAATGATGAAGGGATGGTTCGTGTTTTTGGCAACATCGAAAAAAGCTTCCCCGTTCAGGTATATCTCTCTTGTTGCTCCTTTGAATATTTCAGGATATTTCAGCTTGCTGTCGGCATTCAGCCAGATCTTGCTGCCATCGGGCAGCTGTATGATGCTCTTTGTCCCCTTGGCATTGCGCTTTTCTGTCAGGGACGCCAATACAGCTCCGTCCCTGCTCACCGGCCGACGGAGATAGATGATCGTACCGATCCCCAGCAGGATCAAAACAGCGGCGGCTACTTTCATCCGTCCCCCGATCCGCCGTACAGGCCGGTCTATTTGCACAGCTGTTGCCGAAAGCTGCAGCTTTCCCAATACCTTCCGCAAATTCTCTTCCACGGAAGGATGCGTCTCATCATCCCGGCGGGACCAGAACTGGTCGAGGATCTTCCCTCTTTCGCCGGCTTCGGCATCGGCGGATAAGAGGTCCTGCAGCTCCCGCAGCTCTTCGGCTGTGGCTTCTCCGGAGAGCTTGCGGGTCATTAATTCCAGTATGTGGTCCTTATTCATATTTTTAGTCGTATACAATAAAGACAGGCAAATAGGGAGAATTACTTACAGGCGGAGGAAAGATTTTTCGATGATCTTGTCCAGCTTTTTAATAGCGCGGAAGAGCTGGGTTTCCACGGTGCGGGGAGAGATATTGAGGATCTCCGCCACCTGCTTGTAGCGGAACCCTTCCTCCCTGATGAGCCTGAAGACGGTGCGGCACTGGTCGGGCAGTTCGTCAATAGCCTGCTTAAGGCTGAAATGGAGCTCTTTCAATTCCAGCTCTTTATTGGGATCATGGAGGTCGACCAGCTGCCCCTGGGAAGTGTCGGGCTCTATGGAGACATGATAGGGAGAATATTGGGCTAAATAATTCAGTGAATGATTGCGAACGGCCACGAAAAGGTAGGTTTCCAGGTTGTTGATGCTGTTCAGCTCCGCTTTCTTGTTCCAGACCTTCATCATGATGTCATTCACGATCTCTTCGGCGACTTCTTTTTTATGGATGTACAGCATGGAAAAGTTGAACAGGCGCGTGAAGAACAGCCTGTAGAGGTCCTCGAAAGCCCGCTGGTCTCCGGCGGTAACGAGCTGTTGTAAATGCGTTAGCTGGTTGGCGTCAATTTTCATTTGGCAGTGCCTCACCTATAAGACAGGTAAAATTATCGGATTACTTACAAGGTTTTGGTTTTTTTCTTTGGCGGCAGCTATGAGCCTTCCAGTGCTGTATATTTCATTGCCGGCAGCTATATAGCCTTCCAGCGCTGTATTTTCGGTACCGCTCAGCTTTTTTACCTTATTGGGCGGATGTTCTATTGGGCTTTTGTGACTGAATCTATTAGCCGAAAATAAGGCGCTTCCAGGCATATAGCTGCCTACTAGCCGAGGAGGGGCGAGTTCCACTGACTTAAATGATGAAGCTACACTGCCGGGGGCTGGCGCCATGCCCTGCCGTGGAGGAGCCTTAATTTGCGTGGGTCATTCAGCTGCAAATGCACAATAGAATGGTCTGCTGATCAATGCGTTTATGCTCAATGGTAACGAAAATTACAGCGACGGAACGGTTAGGGCTGGCGCATCAGCAGAGAGGATGTAGCCGGGTCCAGTCGCCGGATCGCTTCTATACAGGCCCGGCTGTTATGATAAGGACATTTCCAGAAGCCGGCCTTGTCCCCGCCTTCCATAATGGCGCCATCCGCCGTGCGGCCCCAGAACCATTCCCCTTTCCGATCGTCGATGATATACTTTCTCGTATATGCCCAGACGGCCAGGAACTTCCGGTGAAAATGCATCTCTCCCGTCAGCTGCCAGGCATTGAGAAAGCCTACTATCGCCTCCGCCTGGACCCACCAATGCCTTTCGGCGATCAGGTGATTGTCTGCCCGGGAGAACTCATAGCTCAGGCTGCCATCCGTATTCAATCCCCCCGTTGACGCAATGGCTATTTTTACTGCCAGGTCTTTTACTTCCCGCGTAAGGGCCTGATCTCCCAGCGCTTCCGCGGCTTCCAGCAGCAGCCAGGAGGCCTCGATATCATGGCCATAGGAAATGATATCGCTGCGCAACGCCCAGTCCTCGTCAAAGAACAGATGGAGATGATGGGTCCGGAGGTCGATGATATGATCCGTAAAGTTGTCTATCAGTTCCTGTATCTTCCCCGCAAGGGACTCATCAGGCCAGATACGGTACAGATTCGTGTATGCCTCCAGAATATGGAGGTGCGTATTCATCGTCTTTTTCTCATTGGCATCCTTGTCGCTGAGCCGCAGATCAGCAATAGGCTGCCAGTCGCGGGTGAGGGCCTCCACATAACCACCCCGGATAGTGTCATAGCTGTGTTCCTCGATATCCCTGTATAATTTTTTAGCCAGCTCCAGCACGTCTTCATCAGCCTTAGCCTGGTAATATTCCGCCAGACCATAGATGGTAAAGGCGATCGCATAGATCTGCTTCTTCATATCTGCGGGCGCACCCCCGGCCGTAACGGACCAGTAAACGCCCCCCAGGTCATGGTCAATGAAATGTTGCCTGATATAGGCCAGGCTCCTTTCCGCCAGCTGCAGATAGACAGGATCTTCCTCCAACAGGTAAGCCGCAGAGAAGCTCCACAGGATCCGGGCATTCAGCACTGAACCCTTTACGGCGCCTTCCACCACTTCATTATCATGGGTCAGCCTGCCATAAAATCCTCCCTGTGCTTTGTCAATGGTAAACTGTGCCCAATAGTCCAGGATATGCCTTAATTCGTCACGGAACTCCGCCTGCAGCGCTACATTACTTTCCATCACCGGAAGTTAGGGATGTTAGTTCATCCAGCAAGGCTGTCTGTGCGGGATTGATGATCTGCGAGGCCGTCGCCATGTCAAACCAGGCGCCTTTGCTGACCTCGGGAAAGGATTGCATACGCCCGCTGCGGGGCGGCCATTCCATCTCAAAAGTGTTGCTTTTGATAGCGTCAGCATCCAGGTCCCCCTGCGTAGCCCAGGCAAACACCCGCTTACCGCCTTTTTGACGGATAGGCGCCAATGGATAAAAAGGTCCCGGCAGAAGATGGCCCGTCTCTTCATGGAATTCCCGGACGGCTGCGTCCAGGGCCGTCTCATTCCCGTCGAACTGCCCTTTCGGGATCGTCCATGCGCCAATATCCTTGTTTTTCCAGAATGGACCTCCGGGATGAACAAGGAATATTTCCAGCTTTTTATCCGCTGTCCTGTAAAGGAGGATGCCGGCGCTCTGCTTCTTCATGAAATTATTATGAGCAAATTATTAGCCAACTATTCCTGCACATTGAACACAAAACCCACGCCATACACATTGTCGATGCTGATAAGCTTCGAAGCGCTTAAATGTTTCCTCAGCCTGGAGATGAATACATCCAGGCTTCTCCCCAGGAAATAATCATTCTCCCCCCACAGCTGCGTCAGGATCTCCTCGCGCCGGAGCACCCTGTTCTCATTCCTGAATAAATAATCCAGCAATTCCGACTCCCTTGGTGTAAGCACGATCTCTTTCTGCCGTCCGATGTGGAGCTTCAGCGTATCCTTGTAGAATTGCACATCGCCCCGGACGATCGCGCCACGGTTTATGGGCGTGGCGGCAGGGATCCTCCGGATGATATTCCTGATCCGCAGCACCAGCTCATCCACATCGAAGGGCTTCGTAATATAGTCGTCTGCGCCGATCTTCAGGCCGTGCAGCCTGTCGGCTTTTTCATTCCGGGCCGTCAAAAACAGGAAGGCGATGTCATGCCCAAGACCGACGATCTTTTCCGCCAGCTGGAAACCATCCATTTCGGGCATGGAAACATCGATGAGCACAATATGATAATGCCGCGGGTCCTTCCGGATCTTCTCGAAGGCCAGCCTGCCATTTTGCAGCCAGTCCACTTCGAAGTCGGAGATCTCCAGGTACTGCTTCACCACATTACCCAGATCGGCCTCATCTTCTACCAAAAGCACTTTTGCCTTCATCCGTATAAAAAGATTATTATTAAATTGGGATACTGATAATAAATTCACTGCCTTCGCCTTCCGTACTGCTGAGCTCAATTTTCCATCCATGAGCGTCGACCGCCTGCTTTACGTAAAACAATCCTAGTCCCAGCCCTTTCACCTGTCCATGATTGTTCTTCATGTCCCTGTAAAATTTCTCAAATGCATGTTTGCGGATCTCCGGCGTCATGCCGATGCCATTGTCACGGACCGTGATGCTGATGCCCTTTCGATCCTCCATCGTCGTAACTGTGATCTCTTTTCCTTCCCGTTCGTTGTATTTTATGGCATTATCAAAGATATTGAGAAAGATGGTGGTGAACCAGAATTTGTCCAGCATGACCTTATCATGGGTGGCATGCTTGTGCAGGCTGAAGCCGGCATTGATCCCTGAAAGCTTCAGCCTGTAATCCAGCAGGATCTCCTCCAGCAAATGATGAATCGAATGCTCCTCCTTCTGCAGCGGGATCTTATTCATGGTAGTGATCTCCAGCACCTGGCTGATCAGTACCCGCAATCTCTCGGACTGCCGTTGTATCACCTCCGTCAATGGCATGATGCTATCCTTATTGGAGATGATCTTTTCATTCTGCATGGTCTTGTTGGCAACGATGATCGCAGCCAGCGGCGTATGGAACTCATGGGTGATGCTGTTGATGAAGTCGGACTTCATCTCGGAAAGCTTTTTCTGCCGGAGCCAATTACGGAAAGTGACGAAGAAGATCAATACCACGGACAGGATGGACAGCAGGGAAAGGAGAAATGTAGGCATCATCAGCCTGAGAACGGTGAGGCGCCTGTTAAGGATGTCCACATGGAGACCGAAACTGGCGCCATAGGTATGGTCCGCAGCGCTGCTGACGCTGAGAAAGCCTGCCTGATTATGCGGGGAGATATCCTGCAGGGTGCCGCCGATCCGGATGCCGCTGGGGGTCTGGATGGCTTTATCGAGATGGTCGTTGGCCTCCCGCTTATTATATAAGCTGACATACCTGTTGCTCTCGAAAGCAATGTCGATGGACTCCACCAGCAGGACATATTCCAGCCGCCTGTTGAGTCCGTGCTTCTTTATGATGCTGTTCAACAGGCTGTCGATGTTATTGGCTTGCCGCAAAGCCTGAAAAATGCTATCGCAGACACGCCGCTTCAGCTGCGTGAACCCGGCCGTGTCCTGCCGGTACAGCCGCTCCAGCTCAGGCATATTGCCATAAATGAACCGATCCACTATCTTTTGACCTCCCGGCATGATCTTGTCATTACGAATGGACGCATAATAGCCTGTCTTGATGATCTCTATCTCGGAAAGATAGTAGTGGTCATTTTTCAGCTCATAGGTATTATACAGCAGGAAGAATTGAACGGAGGAAAGGACCAGCAGGCTGACGATAGCGATAATCTTATGTGCGGTGGTAGTAAACTTCAACATTAGCAATTTTAGCAAAGCCGAAAAGGAAAGTTATTCGAAATTTGGTTCACAAAAAAAATATCTAACAGGGCGTTTAAGATCCGTTAACAATCCATTTAATGTTTGTTGACAACATACCGGAACTGCGGTAAATACCTTTATTTCGCCCTAAACTTAAAAAACCAGGCATGAAAAAAGTCTTACTGTTGCTGCTGTTACCCGCCGGCTTCTTAGGGAGGGTGCAAAGTCAAATGATCAACAAGGTGGTGGACCCGGTGGATTATGTCAATCCGCTGATGGGCACCCAGTCTACAGGGGGCCTCTCCAATGGCAATACTTTTCCCTCCATCGCCCTTCCCTGGGGCATGAATTTCTGGACGCCGCAGACAGGCAACATGGGCGACGGCTGGCAGTACACCTACACCGCCGAGAAGATCAAAGGTTTCAAGCAAACGCATCAACCTTCTCCCTGGATGAATGATTACGGCGAATTTTCCATTATGCCCGTGACAGGACAAATGCGTTTCACCGAGAACGACAGGCAGTCCTGGTTCTCCCATAAGACTGAAGTCGTCAAACCCTATTATTACAGCGTATACCTGGCGGATCATGACGTGACCACCGAGATAGCGCCGACGGAGCGGGCCGCCAGCTTCCGCTTCACTTTCGCAAAGACGGACAGCGCTTTTGTAGTGGTCGATGCCTACGACAAGGAGTCCTATATTAAAGTGATCCCTTCGGAAAATAAGATAGTCGGCTATTCCACCCGCAACAGCGGCGGCGTAGCGAAGAACTTTAAGAACTATTTCGTCATCGTATTTGACAAACCCTTCCTCGGGCAGCATACCTGGTCCGGCAAGCAATTGGCGGACGCTCTCGAATTGCATGACAAACATGTCGGAGCCGTCGTTCAATTCAGCGCGCTCCAACGGGGATCAGTCGTCAACGCCAGGGTAGCTTCCTCCTTCATCAGCATAGAGCAGGCGGAGCAGAACCTGAAGGAGACGGATCACAGCACTCTGGAATCCGTGGCTGCCAAAGGCCGGGACATCTGGAACAAGACCCTCAGCCGCATCCTTGTGGAAGGGGGAACCATCGACCAGGTGCGTACTTTTTATTCCTGTCTTTACAGGATGCTGTTCTTTCCCCTGAAGCTCTATGAAAAAGACGCTGCCGGCAGGATCGTCCACTACAGTCCTTACAACGGCAAGGTAGAAGCGGGATATTTATTTGCCGGCACAGGTTTCTGGGATACTTTCCGCGCCCTCTATCCATTCCTGAACCTGGTATATCCTTCCATCAATAAGGAGATGCAGGAGGGGTTGATAAATGATTACAAGGAAGGCGGCTGGCTGCCTGAATGGTCGAGCCCGGGTTATCGCAGCGTCATGGTGGGCAATAACTCCGCGTCGATCGTAGCGGATGCCTACCTGAAGGGACTAAGAGGCTATGATATCAATACCCTTTATGACGCACTGCTGAAAGATGCCAATAACGAGGGGCCCATCCCTGCCGTAGGCCGCGACGGAGTAGCTTATTACAACAAGCTGGGCTATGTACCCTACGACGTGAAGATCAACGAGAATGCCGCCCGGACATTAGAGTACGCCTATGACGACTTCACCATCTACAAGCTGGGTAAGGCGCTGGGCCGTCCAGCCGAAGAGCTGAAGCTTTACGCACAACGCTGCCAGAACTACAGGAACCTCTTCGACCCGGAGCACAAGCTGATGCGGGGGAAGAACCAGGACGGCAGCTTCCAGTCCCCATTCAATCCCTTTAAATGGGGAGATGCCTTCACCGAGGGGAATAGCTGGCATTACAGCTGGAGCGTATTCCATGACATTCAGGGACTGATGGACCTGATGGGCGGCCGGAAAACTTTTGTACAAATGCTGGACTCGGTCTTTATCATGCCCCCCACTTTTGACGACAGCTATTATGGCGGTGTGATCCATGAGATCAGGGAAATGCAGATCGCGGGTATGGGCCAGTACGCACATGGCAATCAGCCTATCCAGCATATGATCTACCTGTACAATTATGCAGGCGAGCCATGGAAGACGCAGTACTGGGTAAGAGAGGCCATGCGCAAGCTGTACAAGCCTACTCCCGACGGGTATTGCGGCGATGAGGACAACGGTCAGACCTCCGCCTGGTATGTTTTCTCGGCCCTGGGCTTTTATTCGGTGTGCCCCGGCACCGACCAGTATGTTCTCGGCACTCCGCTCTTCAAAAAGACAACCATCAACCTGGAGAATGGGAAAGCCTTTGTCATCAACGCACCCGCCAGCAGCGAAAAGAATCTGTACATACAAGGCGCAACCCTGAACGGGCTGCCTTATACAAAGAACTGGATCTCCCACTTCGACATCCGGAAGGGCGGCCGGATCGACCTGTCCATGAGCGCTGTTCCCAACAAAAGCCGGGGAACGGAGCCCGGCGCCTATCCGTACTCCTTCAGCACCGACAAAGAAAAACCCGTAAAATAAAAATGAACAGTCTATCCATCAGGACCCTTGCATTTATTCTTGTAGTATTCACGACCAGCCCGGCCAGCGCTCAGCATCGTCGTCATCATCAGCCCAATGTGCTGACAGGCGACTCGCTCACGTCTGGCAAGTATACCCTCATCTTTGTGAGCAACGACCCCAGCTTCGATTCTTTGACACGCCAGAACATGATCAACGTTTTTTTTACGGTCTATCCACTGGAAGTGGAAAGGTTCAACAAAAATTCGCTGACAAGGATCGTTTTCTTCATCGACACCGCCTATGATGGCGTGGCGGCGACAGGCGGTGGCGTAGCCCGCTACAGCCCGGCGTACCTCAAAACCCATGCACAGGATGTCGATGTGGTGACACATGAGGTGATGCACGTGGTGCAGGCATACCACAACTATGATCCCGGCTGGCTGACAGAAGGGATCGCCGACTATGTGCGGTATGTATATGGCGTGAATAATAAAAATGGCGGCTGGAAGCTGCCCGAATACCAGGCAGGCCAGAGCTACCAGAATGCTTACCGTGTGACGGCAAGGTTCCTGCTATGGGTGGAGAAGAATAAATACACTAAGATCGTGGACGATATGGACAAGGCTATGCGTGAAGGGACCTATACGCCGGCGCTGTGGACAAAGCTGACGGGTAAGACAGTGGATGACCTGTGGAGCGAATATGCGCAGAACCCTACGCTTGAACTCTCGTATAAATAATTTAATTTAGTGCCTGCTCTTTTTTTAACGACCCGTTGCCTTGCTGCAACGGGTCTTTTATTTAAACCATCATTATGCTCCTCCGGTATTTTGCTTTCTTAGCGCTGATCTTCTTTTCAACTATCACAAATGCACAGGTGGCCTACACGAACCCCGGCGGTCTGCACGCCCTGCAGCAGCAATTTGTCGACCTGCGTTTTGGCATGTTCATTCACTTCAACATGCCCACTTTTGCCAATGCGGACTGGCCGGACCCGGACCTGCCCGCGTCGACATTCAACCCCACAAAGCTGGATTGCAGCCAATGGGCCAGTGCCGCCAGATCCGCCCATATGTCCTATGGCTGCCTGACCACCAAGCACCATAGCGGCTTCTGCATCTGGGATACAAAGACGACGGACTACAATGTGATGCACAGCCCCTACAAAAAAGACGTGGTCCGTCAATATGTAGACGCCTTTCGCGCACAGGGGCTGAAGACAATGCTCTACTATTCCATCCTCGACACCCACCACAAGCTGCGACCCGGCTTCATCACCCGGCAGCATATCGAAATGATCAAGGCGCAGCTGACAGAGCTGCTGACGAATTACGGTGAGATCACCGCTCTCATCATCGACGGATGGGATGCTCCCTGGTCCCGGATATCCTATGACGATGTCCCTTTCGAAGAGATCTATACACTGGTGAAAACCCTCCAGCCGAATTGCCTGCTGATGGACCTGAATTCCGCGAAATATCCGCCGGAAGCATTGTTCTATACGGATATAAAATCCTATGAGCAGGGAGCAGGACAGCACATTGCCAAGGAAGGCAACCGCCTGCCGGCCTTATCCTGCCTGCCCCTGAATGCCGCCTGGTTCTGGAAAACAGATTTTCCCACCACCCCTGTGAAAGATCCGAAGATGCTGGTGAACGAGGACATCATTCCTTACAATAAAATATACGACAACTTCATCCTGAATGTAGCGCCAAACCGGGATGGCCTCATCGACAACAATGCCCTGGCAGCGCTGGCGGAGATCGGTAAGCTATGGAAGAACGAAGGGCCTGTGGCCGCGCTGCCACCGGCGGATGCGCCCATCATCTCTTCCAACCTGGCGAAAAAGCAGCAGGCGGAGGCCTCGTGGAGCGATGATATGTGGATCATGGATTTTGGTACAGATGATAATTTTAATACTTCCTGGCGATCCAACCCCATGGTAAAAGCGCCCTGGTACCAGGTGTCCTTTGAGAAAGAAAAGGCTTTCAATACAGTGGTGATCACCGAAGAGAGATCCAATATCAGCCGGTATCGCCTGGAATACTGGCAGAATGGCGGCTGGAAGCTTTTATTCGAAGGGGAAAATAAAGGAAGGGTGAAGATCCACCGGTTCGACCGCAAATGGGGCGGAAAAGTCCGGATCTCTATAACGGCATCCGATACAGCGCCGGCGATAGCGGAGCTGGCGGTATATGACGAGCGGAGGTAGGGTCACAGCTGTTTCAGCCTATGCAGCCTTGCGGCTTCCACCTTGTGGATAAATTCCTCTATCTGATCATCATCCATCTGGTCTGCCATGAATCGAAGGGAATGGCCTCCTTTGGAGCAAAAGGTCACCTGGTGCCCCCTTGTGCTGAGCCAGAGGCTGAGAAAGATCCCGCCGAGGATAAATCCGCCGTAAATGCTGGGTTTGGTTTCCGGGTTGCCAATGCTGAGGACGCCCAGCAAAAAGGAAAAGGCCGCGAGAACAAGATAAAAGACGTTGCTGATATTTGCATGCTCGATGGTGGAGATATCCTCCAGGAAAATAGTGATCCGATAGGTCCTTCCCCATTTCCTGCTGGTCATGTGGATCCGCAGGTTGGTGAGAATGATCTTGTCGTCATTAGACTTTACCAGCACCGATTCATTGGATAAGAGATTCATACGCGTCAGGCTTTTATCAAATATCCGAAAAAAAGGGGGTATGGAAAATTAAGCCTTCCGGGACTGTAGATTGGTGCTCAATGCTATTCCCGACAGCTATAAAGCCTTCCGCGCTGTAAATTCGGCACCACTGGACATTTTTTCTTTGCTGGGCAGGAAGGTCTATTGAGCTGTCGTGCCTGAATGCTCTAACCCGAATTTAAGGCGCTTCCAGGCTTATAGCTGATCGGATGCCCGCGGATGGGGTGAAGGCAGGTTTGGTGAAGTGGGCTAATGGCAGTCCGTGGGATTGACAAATGAGGCGAGTTTGAAAGAGGTGAAGATGGCGACTTGCCATTCAGCGGCCTTGAGGTCGGCCCTGCCGTGGAGGAGCCTTATCTTTCCGATGAAAGAAATGTGTGTCAATGTCTGGCAATAGTCCTATTTCAGTGTTTTACTTACGTTCATCGGAGACAGGAAAGTACAGCGACGGAACGGTTAGGGTCGCCGAAAGCGCGGAGAAGTATATAGAAATCCGACAGCTATAATTCGCGCATGATATTAAGATGGTGCCTTTTATGACGCTTTTGTACCTGCTCTTTCTGCAATGTTCTTACCAACTGATCGTGCTGTGAGGCGAGCTTTATCCACAGCTGGAGCTTTTTCCCCGGGTCGGGATCCTGCAGGATGCTGGCTTCCTTGCGATGGGTCAGGTGGAGCTGCTGTGTGTGGACCAGCTCTTCCAGGGTTTTGTCCAGTTTCGTCCTTTGGAAGATCGACAGGGCTGTGTATCTTTCTCCCAGGTCGGTGTCGCGATAAATGGTGCTTTTCTCAAAATCGATGTAATAAAAGCCGTGGCCATCCTGTGACTGGGTCTGGCGGCCGCGTGGAGCGTTCTGCACTACCAGGATACGTTCTTGTTGTAAATTATTGACCAGCTTTTCCAGGGGGTCGCCTTCTTTTTGTTTGAGCATGTTCCAATCGATATAGGTTGTTATGCGGCTCTGGTGTTTTTGGACCTGGACCTGGTTTATTTCAAACTTCCGCTCCAGGTAATCCAGGGTGGGCCGGCTCTCGAAAACGCTGGCTTTGATGGGAGCGCCGATCCTTTTTCCCTCATCGTCCAGCATACGATAGTATAGACCCCGGTACTGATAGAGCCGGCTATGTTCACTGCCTCTGTCTGCCATGACATTATAGCGGCTGAGTATGGCATTCAGGTGATCGACGGAGGTATAGGCGTATCTATCTAAAACATGGTGCAGCACATTTTCGATGCCTGTGCGGGTGGCGCCCTGGCCGTATTGCAGGCGTTGGAGGTATTTCTGCGGCGTTTGACGGAGGCGCTGGGCTTCGGGGCTCAATTCCCTGACAGGTGTGAGGTGATGGGTCTTTTCCAGTTGCTGGCAGATCTGTTTAAGGTGGTAGGGAGACCGGAGATCGTTGCTGATGCGGGTGCCATCGGGGCGGATATTGGAGGCGACGATGTGAGCGTGGGGATGACCGGCATCCAGATGACGGTAGACCAGGGCGGGCTGATCTGCAAAACCGATCTCTTTCAAGTATTGGGCGGCGATGAGCTTCATATCCTTGTCGGAAAGCTGGTCCCGGGGATGGAAGTTCAGGGTCATGTGGGCCGTGTTCTTATACACGCGCTCGCTGCGGAGGGAGCGTTCGTGAAGGCGATCCAGCTTCTGGCTCCATTCCAGCTTGTCGGGATCTTCCCAATAGTTGAAAGCTGCGATGAACAGGGCTTTGCCCTGGGTGAGCTTGTGCTCATTGTAATCCAGGGTGATGCGCGGGCGGTGGGAGCTGTCTACGTATGCAAACATTGTAAATATATTTTTTGGATGATGGTGCGGCCCTCTTTTATTTCTTCCAGCAGTTGCGGACACCCTTTATCAGCGGCCTTGTCTTCGATGAGATCAAGCCGGGTCTTCAGGTTGATGAGACATTCCAGGATGTCATCCTTCGACTGGTCGCGGATCTTCATCACGACGGGCTTGTTGGTCAGTACTTTTTTGACGTATTCGGTCTGGCTTTGACAGGCGGAGGAAGCGATGAGCCGTTGTACCTTCTGGAACTCTGCTTCCGTCAGGCGGATGGAGATGAATCGTTTCTTTTCTTTTTTTTCCATGGTAAGGTCTGCACAGGAGAATGCACCTGTGCACCGACGAAAGTAGGCGGCATGGAGGTTTTAAAAAGTATTAAAATAGAGTTTTTTTGATCAGAAAATTTCGTAAATTCCTTCTGCGCCCACTGCCGTGTGGCTTCAGTGAATATATCCGGACAGATCCAGGTTGGCACGGCTGACACCGTTCTCCATGTCCTGGTATAAAATACGAAGCAGGAGTTTATTACCAGGCTGGCGTATACCCAGGTCCACTTCTACTACCCGGGCCGTCAGTTGATTGGCCTGTAAAGTTCTGTTCACATCGGTCTTTTCCAGTCGCCAGGTATAGCTGTTGGATAACCCATAGGCGGTGATAAAGGTCGTGTTCATATTCGGGGAAAAAGGGATCGTGTCGCCGGCAAAAGTCAATACATGCTGCCCCGGGTAGAATTCCAGGTAGTTGAGGACCCGGCCATCGCCTTCTCCCCTGAAGCTGACCTTCCCGTCTTGCCGAAGGATAGTGATCTTTTGTGTGTCGACTATTTTTAAGGCGGGATGGAGCTTGTCCATGTTCTTTATCCTGTCATATTCCATCCTTGTGATACCGAATTTTTCGTCATAAGGCAGGGGTTGCCCTCCGATGGCCTGGCTGCTGTATTCAGCGAACCAGTCTTTATTGGCGGCGACGGCATTGTTGAATTTCAGCAATATACGGAGGACATCAGGAGGGAAATCGAACTCCGATATTTCAAACCGGGCGTCGCCGGCCTGTAAAAGGGAGTCGACAAGGGTAAACGCCTCGGACTGAGGAGTTTGAGCGGATACGCGAAGGCCGGCGACCAGCAGTATGAGACAGAGAAGATTTTTCATTGCAGGACAAGATTACGATTTTTATCATTGCCGGAAAATCCTTAGATTTGCCGTCCAAATTGCCTGATAGTATAATGGTAGTACGTCAGATTCTGGATCTGAATGTCGAGGTTCGAGCCCTTGTCAGGCAACAAGTGACCCGCAACAAAGTTGTGGGTTTTGTTTTTCCGGGAGCTACGCGGCTTGCTCGCAGGAGGGGACGGGAAGGCAAAACCGCCCGATGCAATCGGGCTGGGTCACTTGGGTTATCTAAGGAGGGGTGGATCGGCCCGCGCACCCGGAGGGTGGCGGGGTAATCCAGGTAAGGCAATCAAACCACACAACTAATTAATCATCAAATCTTTATAAAACTTTCTACTCCAAATAGAACCTTTTTTTTGTTGTCAATTCGCTTGCCCCTCTCCGTTACTTGGGTTATTTTCAACCATTTACGCTCCTGTGTGAAGTCATTGACCAATTTTAACAGTTCCAATTTGACGATTTGTAATGCACTTAATGTCGCACTTTTTGTGATACCAAAACGCTTCAGCAATGCGTGGAAGAATGAGCAGAATGACGAGGGTCAGCCCAAAAGGATAGTACCTATATGCCCCTTTTAACTGGCTCAATTTTTTGCATGCGCTCGATTATTGTACGTTGAGAGTACTTTGGATCAGGTTGAAAAGTTGGGGGATTTAAAAGAAAGTGGTTGTTTTGTGGGCAGATGAATAAAGGACAGGATACGACTAAAGAATTGATGGGTTATTTGTTACCAGTAGGGACATTGGAATATTTTGAACTCACACACATAGTAAAGGATAAGGAAGGTCTGGTATTGTTTTTAGAAGAAAAGAATCTTCCGCCAGCAGAATACGACGGTCAAACACTTCACTCCAAAGGCTTTTTGCCAGAAGTCCGGGTACAGGACTTTCCAATCCGCCAGCATAAAGTTGAACTGAACATAAAACGCCGACGCTGGGAGGTTCAACCAAGCGGAGAAATAGTAACCCGTAACTGGGACCTGGTCATGAAAGGAGCACGACTCACCAAGGAGTTCGCGCTTTTTTTAAAAGAAGCATTTAGATAATCACCCCGTCAGCTGCCATCAGTTGGGCCAGATGTACCAAATAGATGGCAAACAGCTTCAGCAGCAATACAAGCATCATATCAGCGAATATAAAGACTGTGACCAGCGGGAGCATGCCACAGAATGGATGCTTTTTGAACAGAATATGGGTACTCACCTGAGTATTGATGAGACAGCTTTGTCCAATGACGAGCTGTATACGGTGGTCACCAATAAATCCGCCAAAGGCCGTAAAGGCGCCATCATAGCGATGATCAAAGGTACCCAGGCCGACAAGGTGATCGAAGTATTACAGCGCATAAATAAGCGGTTGAGGCAAAGGGTGCAGGAGGTAACCTTGGACATGGCAGCAGGGATGCACCTGATTGTCAAACGCTGTTTTCCTTATGCACACCGCGTTGTGGACCGATTCCATGTACAACAACTGGCGACAGAAGCTGTGCAGGAAATACGCATCAAGCACCGATGGCAGGCTATAGATGAAGAAAATGAGCAAATTAGGCTGGCCAAAAACAAGGGATTGCCTTACATACCACAGCTATTGCCCAATGGTGATTCTCCCAAACAATTACTGGCACGTAGCCGCTACCTGTTATTTAAACACAAGGACCGCTGGACGTCTTCCCAGAGACAGCGGGCAACCTTAATGTTTGAGCGTTACCCGGCCATAAAGAACGCCTATGATATGTATATGAAGCTGGCCGATATCTTCCGTTACTGCACCTGCAAGGAACAGGCTTTTAAAAGACTGGCTTTATGGTTCAATGAAGTAGAGATGGCGGGAATTGAATCTTTTAGGACCGTCTACAGATCTATCGAAACCCACTACGAGGGTATCCTGAACTACTTTAATAACAGAAGCACCAATGCTTCGGCCGAATGTTCAATGCAAAAATCAAGGCCTTCCGGGCTTCCGCCAGAGGCGTTCGTGACATCAATTTCTTCTTATTCAGACTAGCTAAAATCTATGCTTAAAACGTAAATCCCCCAGAAATTTGACTTGATCCAGTACTTTAAACAACTAGTCATTGCGGGTTTTCAAAAACTTTGCAATGTTACTTTTGTCTTGCAAAGTACCCGGTCACCGGGCAATATACGGTGGCAGAAATTTACAGCGTTGGTATTAAGGTCACTAATAGCTAGTTAAGGGCCTTCTTTCTAAGTCTTGCAAAAAGAAACAAGGCAAATTCCCAGAGTCCCACAAAGATAATACTATAAATAATAAAGAACACAATAGCTGCCGTAATTGCATCAGAGAGTAATGAAAAGAAGAACGATTGAATATAATATGAACCTACCAGTGACAAAGACGCTATCAGAAGCCCAATGCAAATCCGGACCACCACATTGATTTTTAAAATCCAAATCGAAAACAATAAATTTATTGACAGATATACAATCAGGCTCGTTTTCAGGCTGTTATCGTGAAACCCGGGCATCGTTACAATTATAAAGAAAACGAGGGCCAGAAACACTGCGTAGCCGACTCGCCTATTTCGTGCCATTTTTGTCATTTGTTGATTTATTTTGAAAGTGGATTTTGCTATTATTACAATATAGACCCTCGGGCAGCCCGCATTTCTTGGAGGAACGAATCGAATTTAGCTTGCAGCTCCTTCGCCTTCTGCTTTTCTGCATTCACGTGAATGGCTCTAAGTGCAAGCGCCATACCAACCGTTGCCTGCATTTTCTGTACCGCGTCTGCAAAACGCTTATGCATATCCTTAACGGTTATAAATCCATTTTTCCCGTCATTTTTTTGAATCTCATGCGGATTCTCCTTGTCGTTGTGCCCTTGCCAGTGCTTTAAACTATACTCAAGGGGTCGGCCATTTTCATCCCTATGTGCAGGCGAAGTAATATCCATAATGGTATGTAATGCGTAACCCAGCGTTACAAAATTACCTGTCTCTACAAATTCGTTCACGTTATCCTGAATCCAAGCTTCAGCAGCATGTAGAGCCTGTGTTTCGGTCATGCCTTTGGGTTTCATTCCATGCATAAATTGTTTTGAATCGGATTGGTGACCCAGCAACGGATCATCGGCAAAATCGCTGCCATACTTTAGACTTTCCAACTGTTGCACGGTAATAATATCCTTGTATTTGCTAATCGATCCGAACGCGTCATCTAATAATTTATGATGAACCGGAGTAGGCCATTTACCGTCAAAGTCAATCATTAAAATGGGATTGTTAAGATCAAAATTGTAAGGAGAATACTCAAATCCCTTTTCAGAGGAGGGGTCAACTGTTCCCCATCTCCCAAGTTGGGGGTCTTCCATCCGGGTGCCGTAATCATATTCTTCTAATCCGCTGCCATCAGAAAATTCTTTACTTTGGAACTCTTTCTTGTTAAAGCGGTATTTATTCTCGGCGTAACTGGATTTGAGTGCCTTGTCACTTATCCCCGCCATCGTCAATCCAAACGGATAAAATAATCATCCGCCATTTCCGGCCCCATCGCGTAGCATTAATGATTTCTATATGAAATACCCCCATCACGATCTATCATCATCGTTACACCAATGCCAACATCCGTTAATGGAATAGAAATACTGTAATCCAGACCAATACTGTCATTCTCTAACCTCATGGACGGGTATCGTAAAGTTCCAAGTTCTCTTAAATCTTTGTCTATCAATTTTCCAAAGTCTTCTTTAGTTACCGTTTTTTGAACGATTATCCTGTTGTTCTTGTCAAGCCTTAAGGTCGTCGCAAAGTTATGGGTTACAAAATTATCCAACTTGTACATGTATACGTATTGTCTGGGGACCTTTATAGCGCTATCATTCAGGCAATAATGCGTTAGCTGCAGATGAAAGGTATCAACTCCGAAGACAAATCCAGAATCGATTGTATATCGTTTTTTATATCGAGCCACATATTCATTAAACATGTCTCTGAGCTCTTGATCTCCGTCAATTTTGGTCGTGTCCGACAAACTAGTGTGAATACTACTGAGATTGGAATCTATATTTTTTTTACCAACGCTATCTCCTTCATGCGTATTATTAAGTGTTGCGTTATTGCACGAATAGAGGGAGATAACTAAGAAAAAAGGGGAAATTAGTTTCACTTTTTAATGGTTTAAAAGTCTATTACTTAAAATTGCTTTGATAAAGCTGTTTAGCCATATTTGAATAAAAATTTGCCACGTTGTAATTACCATTCGAACGGGCATCACTTGCCATTTCTGAATATTTATGAATTTGACCTGATATTATTGCAGCTTTAATCGGATTGGTCAGCCAAATATTAGCACCGGTATTGCCCGAAGAGTTTTGATCCGGCTTGGTATCCCATTTATAATAGCCATAAATATGCTCACCCAAATATCCAGCACCAGGGGTCACAGATCTTTCATCAGGGCCTGTCCCACTATGAGAATCTATCATGGTAAAAGAAATTATATTTCCATTTTGATCTTTTACAACATCAGTTAAAATCCCCGTATGCGTCGGCCAACCTGAATCGAAATGAAATGTTACAATATTTCCAGGTACCACATCATTCTCATTATCAATTTTCGTAGTATTGCCCTCAATTCTTTGCACGCCAGTACCTGAAACACCAGGCGCAGAATGATTGGGATCGGATTCCCCGCCTGCAACCACACAACCAGATACCATTCCAGAACAATCAACTGTTTGACCCGGCCCCCCCTTGTCGCCATTCACGTATGAATTCCCTGCGGGTCTTTTATCCACATATTCTTTTGCCTTTTTTACTGCTTTATCTCTCTGCCCTTTATCAAAATTTAAGCCACTTAGAAAAGATTTAATCTCATTCGGATCGCTGGTAGAATATCCATTTGCATCTTCCGACCACATTCCATCAGGGTCTATAAACCTTATCGGATTATCCATTGCGTAATTATAAGGGCTCCATCTCCTGCCGACTTCAGCTAATGGATCAATCGTTTGCCACCTCATAATTTGAGGATCGTATATTCTAACTCCATAGTCATATTCTTCCAGGCCACTCCCATCACTAAATTCCTTTCTCTGTAACTCCTTTCCGTTAAACCGATAATTATTCTCAGCATAATTCCCCTTCAACGCTTTGTCGGAAATTCCGGCCATAGTGAGTCCGCCCGGATAATATTCCGTAGTCTCGAGCAGTGGTCCCCTGGTATGTACCAACTGAAGATTATCAAAGAACACGTCGAGATTGCTCTCGTTGCTACAATATACATACAAATATCCACTGGCGGATATACTCACTGCTGCACTATGGCTTTTTACCGCATCGGCCGTAGTATTTACAAGATCAAATCCGCAATTGGAGGCCACCGGCACAAACTGATCGTTGAAGAGGATCCAGTTGATATAGGCACGTGGGACGGTATTAAGCCCCGGATTGGGAACGCCGGAGGTGACCCAACTGTTGACACCGTTATAGGTAGCAGTTGAACCCTGCAGTGCCGCTGCTGTGGCCCCCTTGCCCGACCCTGCTACGGCGGAAGTGCCTGCGAAGGCGCCAATAAAACTGTTTAAAACGGTGTTGATCAGGTACGTATTGCTGGGATTGGAACCCGTCCCGTTGTGCCAGAAGGACTTGCCATAGATGTTCACCACGTCGCCGGTCATGACCTTGAGGGTAATACCCAGGCCTGTCTTGTCGCCGGTGGCGCCATTCAGCTTATACACGACGGCGCTGGTAGCAGAGGTATTTGAACTGGGGTTGGTATTGTAGGGCGGGTTGCCGTTGTTGTTGGGATAGCCGTTACCGGAGGTGCTGCCCCAGGACGCGATGCGGGAGGTGGAGATTGTGTCGGCGAGGTTGATGGTGTAATAGGTCTGTTCCACGGCCATGGAAGCACTACTGTTCTCCAGGGTGGCGGCGGGGTAAACATCCTGCTGCTGTTCATCGGTGAGCACGACACAGGTATTGCCGAGATGATCTTTTTCAAAGAAGTCGTAAGAGACGGTATCGCTCTTGCCCGGCGACCGGGGCCGAACCCGTCCCTCTTCGCCCAGGATGAACTGCAGGGTGTCCGAGGCAATACCTGAAAGGTTGGTGGTCGTATACTGGTAAATAAAGGGCCCGATATAACTGGTGACGGTCTTCTTTGTTACCGAATTGTCGATGGTGATCTTCTGTTGTTTGCTCCCAGAAGCGTCGTAGACATATTTGACATAACCTTTGTTGGTAAAGGTGATGCTGTCAGGTAAGTTGAGGTGGTTGTAATGGATATTGGCAATCCTCTTATTGTTATCCGCTGTCAGATTGCCGTTCCCATCATAGCTGTAGTCTGTAGTGCTCCCGGTATTGTATTCCTTGAAGTCTCCCAACAAGGTGGCGGTGTCGTTCTGCCTGTCCGTCACATATCCCAGTTTATTGCTATTGGTATTGTAGCCATACAGAAGGCTGTCGATCACGGCGACGGTATTGAGCCGGAGGCCCACCTGATTCATGGTAAGGATATTCCCATTCTGGTCATAGGCGATACCCCGTGTGGTGAAGTCAATGCCGGCGCTGGTGTTCCAGGCGCTGCCGGTGTATTGGGTAAAGTCCGCCCGGGTGAGGCGGTTGATGGCATCGTAAGTAAAACCATAAGCGCGTTGTTGGCCGTCCCCTTTATTGCGCCATTTGATGCCGGCAATATTTCCATTGAATTGGGATTGCGTGAACCCATAATCGTAGTTCAGCTCCATGCCGAACCAGTTGACGGCACTGTTCGCTGCATTGCTATAGTCCTTATTTATGCCCCGCACCCAGCCCCTAATGTTATAAGTATAGCGCAACGAGTCGATGGGGTTGGCCGTATAGGCAAAATTGGTGAGGCTGGCCCTTGCCCGGCCCAACTTCTTGAGCGACAGCCGCCCCAACTCATCGTAACTATTGACTGCCAGGCTGTCTTCCAGGCTGTTTCCTACTTTCTTGTTGACGGACACCAACCGGCCAGCTGCATCATAAAGATTCTTCGTCAATACGACATAGTTCAGAGTATTGACCCCCGCCTTGCCATGATTTTCCAGTATCCGGAGCGGTCTCCCGGTAAAATCATATTGGGTGGTCAAAGTGTCCTTTCCCCCTGAATTATTGGTGCTGTGCGCCTGGATCACCCGACCGCGATCGTCATAAAAGCTGACGTTGTACAGGTACGTCGAGCTGTTCAGCACATTCACTTCTGTGCCTGTCACCAGACCCCGGGTAGCATTACTGGCCGTAAGCGATCGGGGATAAGGAAAGGTTGCATCGCTGGCCGTATAGAAATAGCTGGTATTGCCCGTATAGGTGGTGATAAGGTTTGCGCTAAGTCCTGAACCTGTGCCGGCCACCCAGGTATAATCATCATAATGCGTACGTGTGAGCACGGTATAGGTGCCAGTTCCGGGATTAGGCCATACCAGCGCAGTGTCAGCATAGCTCTTTTGCGTGGAACGGTCATAGCTGCTGGTCCAGAGCCCTGCGAGAATGGGTCTGTTCAGCGAGTCATAGGAAGTATAAAACCACTGCCCTTTATTACGCAAGGCACTATCCTGTGTGAGCACCAGCCTATCGCGGACGTCATAGACCATCCATATCTCGCCGGCGCCCGGGACACGCTTGACGACCATCCGATTGCGCTGGTCGTATTCATAGCTGAAACACAGCTCTTTGGAAATTGAAGAGGCTGCAGTGGTCGTTGCATCGAAAGTCCAGCTATTTGCCTTCAACCAATCGGTAGTCTTGGGAGGCATGACAAAGCGTAGATTCCCCAGATCATCATGTACATAATAAGTACAAAGCCACCCTGTATATGCAGTGGATGGCACGCTGGAGGCCGACTGCACCTTCTTCAGGACCACCCGACCGTCCTTGTCCTTATATTCCACTACCTGGTGGCCTGCTTCATCCGTAGCGACCGTTTTTAGCAGCTGTCCGTATGCGTAATACCCTCCATTGGTTGGGGTGAGGCCCATCGTGTAGGTGACACGCCAGATCACGAGGCTGTCGGCTAGGGTACTGGTTTGATATTGCATGGCGGAGCCCAGCGCACTGCCGGCCCAGCTGTTGCCAGGGGCATAAGACGCCAGCACACGATTCAGCGGGCTAGCTTCATACATGGTCTGGCCGTAAAAGAATTTTTCTCCATTGGTGGCACTGGTGGGATTATACAGCGCCGTCATAAAGGAGCTTTGCCAGTTGAAAGGATTGGCCTTGAAGCCACCGAAAGTGCCTGTATCGACATAGGGCAAATATTTAAAGACCTCCCTGCCAAGGCTGTCATACAACATAGGACTCACCATATCATAACCCTTAGGGCTAATGCCTTTTACTACTGTCTGTATCGGCCGGCCCAGTCCGTCGAAATACTGCGTCGTCTGCTTTACCTCCTGCACCGACCTGGCGTTGGAAGTGATCATGGTATCGGCCGTCAATGGCCTATCCGCCTCCCAGCTTCGGAGCATATTCAGGGCAATAGTGCTGCTATACGACGAGGGTATGGGGTTCAGGGTTTGCGTGGTGGCATTGGGCTGGGTCTGGGTGTTGGGTATCACCTGGGCCCCCGCATCGAATACTGCAAGCCAGGCAGCAGCCACCAGGACAAATTTGATCTTTATCATTGATAATCACTTTATAGGTTGCTAAATACCCATTTATGGCAGCGCCATCCTCAATGCCTTGTTGCTGAACATGGCTGCGGGATCGAATACGTTATATAAATTGCCCTCTTCGTCGATGAAATACATACTTCCTCCACCCGCAATGTCGTCGTCAAAATGAACATTCATGGTTGCATGGGTAAGGAATTGGAAAATACTGTCCTGCTGTGCCCCTGAAGATTTATGCGTGTACAGCGGCCGGCTCAAAATGATGCTGGTGTCAAGGCTATTGCTATACCAGTTCAGCAACGTCTTGGCGCTATCGGCAACATAGCCGTCTTCAAACGAGGGAACAGCGATTATTTTCAACCTTCCTTTGCGGGCAATGGCAATGGAGTCCAGCCTGGCAATGAAGGCGGTGTCGGTCGCTGTTTGTGTGGATGTCATGACTACAAAGAGGATTTTCTCACCCTGATAGGCGACTGCGGGAAATGTCTGGCCACCAGGGGTAGTGATCGAATAGTTATAAAGAGCCGTCTGACCCGAACAGGCCATTGTTGAGAGGTACATCAAGGTGGAAAGCAGAAGGGTTTTATTCATCATTTTATCGAATAGTTTAGTTCACGGTATCGATTTGTACAGTGGCGCAGGTACTGTTTATAGCTACATTACTAAATGTCGAAGAAACGGCGCCTGCATGGCCTACACTGCAAACGGTATAGAGATATTTGGTGGTGCCGCTTTTGGCCAGGGTTACATTATACGTCCCCTGGATCAAGGATCCCAGTGTGCCGCCTGCCGCCGGAATATTGAAGACCGTTTGCTGGTTGGTACTGGTATTGACAAAGGTTGCGGTGAAGCCGGTAATGCCTACATAATTGATCGAATTAATGGTAATCATTATAGGGGTACAAACACCATTCGTGTTGGCATAGTTTTGACCGTTTGCCGCGACATCGTTTAGCGCGAGTGTGTCGGCATTGCCCTGACTGACCAATGAAGCATATTTTCCTGCAGCCACGGTATAGGTTACGGTGCTGCCGGTATAGTTGGCTCCGCAGTTGTTCCGGGTATAGGTGCCGGATTTTGCGTTGTTGTAAAATTGGGAGCAGGCGATCGACTGGCCGGAATATCCATAGCAGTATTTTTTAAGGGTATTCCCATCCTGGTCTTTAACGATATACAGCCTGTTGAAACCATCATATTGAAAGTAAGTGATCCGGTTGTTTAGGTCACACTGGCTGCTGACGCCCACCAGGGGTGTATAAGTAAATGTCGTCATTTGGGCGCCCGTGAGATACAGCCTCAATTCATCGATTTTTCCTGAGCCTGAAATGGCGATGGTTGTCGTTCCGGTGATCGTATGCTCATAATACGTCCAGCTCGTCCCACTGATGTTGATGGTCTTGCCTTGTTTTGGCGTTCCTCCATTCGTGAGGGTATAGCTACCATTGGTGCTCCAGTAGGAAACGGTGTATGTTCTTGTACTGCTCAACGGCATCGTTGAACTTATCGTCCCATTTGACAGGTTGTATGATTTATATCCCGTAATGGCCGGCGTAACCGAATCTCTGGCAGATGACACAATGCTCCAGTTGCCACTTCCATCGGCTTCGAACGAAGTATAGCCCACTGAATTACTGTCCGCTCCTACTACTTCGGCAATGGGATAGAAGCCAGCATAGTCCCAGATATAATCTTGTTTTACATTGGCCGATTTTTGCTGTTCGAGTAGGTTGCCGCGGGTATCGTATCTCGGGAAATATACTCTTGTTTCGAGGGCATTGCTGGCATTTTGAACCATCACATTATCTGGCTGAACGTGGCCATTGCTCTCGAATTTGTAATTGGTCAATGTCTTATTCGTTACAATACTCTTTGTGTATTTCTCCGTTTCAACCGGTATTCCCACCATGTTCCGGTTGAGCATGGTATCGATGGCGGCAATGGCAGCCGTGCTCAACGGGATACTGGAATTAATGGCTGGCTCTTCCAGTGCCGTTCTTGTAAAGACGACGACGCTGTCACCCTTACTATTGAAAGTAACCGTCCTTGTAGGCTGCATATTCGCGGCGTCATCGTAATAGAAAGTTTTGGTTGCGCTAAGTGAGTCACCCGTGTTGACATTGTACGTAACCTCAGTGGTACTGGTATGCTCTACCTGTTCGTTAGTGAAGCTATAACAAGGACAGGAAAGCCCGGAATTGACAACATTTTGATTTTGTTCACCTGTATAGATAGTCAGCCAGCCACACTTAAAATTCGAAATGCTGAATGCCGGAACAAATTGATAGGAATTAGCCGTTGATTTTAGAACCTTACCGGCTGCGTTGAAAGTTTGCTCGCTGGTTAGCAAGCCGCCCCTCCAGGAACGGCCGTCGGTGGGGAGAAAAGGGAAATTGGTTGACGCAGCAGAGACGGGGATAGGCGCGGAAAAATTGGAAACGGTGTAGCCATCCGCGCCATTATAACCATGGTAGGTAGTGACTTGCCCATAAGCCACTGTGCCTCCCTGAATGGCACCCAGCTCACACTTGCTGGACGTTGTGCGCGTGAGCTTTGTATAATAATTGGTCTGCCCGCTCGACGGATCGGTGACTACAGAATACTGAACGGTGGTGAAGTCATTAATCGAATCAAGCGGATTGACGACGGTGGGGGCGGCATAGGCAAAATACCTTGACTCCGTAGGCGTGCCGGACACCCCATCGACCATTTGTATACTTTTTATTCGCAACCCACCCAGCAGCTGGGCAATCGTCTGCGTACCAGCGGCTGCGGAATAGGTCATGGTTGCACTCGCATTGACAGCATTGGTACCGGAAAGGTCACTCTGCGGCACGTTGGTAGAGAGGGTTAAGGTGTATGTCCCAGCTAAAAAAAGATTTATCCACTGATTAAAATTCCCGGAGCTATTGCTCATGACTATATTGCCGGAGGCGTCCGTGATTTTAGCGGTGACAGAAGCGCCGGGGAAATCCACATAGACTCCCGAACTTATGGTACTTGAAACATACAGATTGACATAACCAGGCGCCGACAAGGTAAACTGGCTGGATTGGGATTGGTTGTAAGGATTCGAAGTAGCCGTAAGGTTGAGCGACAAATTGATCGAGGTGTTGTTGGTGACTACAGGTACGGTCGCGGGCTGACTATTGGGTTCATAAGTGAAAACGGAATAACCACCCGTGGGGTAGGTAATTTTGGTAAGCATTTCGGCCTGCATATATGCCGGATTCGGAGTTCTGTTGTTGCCAATGTCATGACTGGGTGACATAAACCCGGTGCCTGTAAAGGAACTCAACGTCAGGCCGTTTACAAACGACCCCGTATAACTGCTCGGATAGATGGTACAATTCGAGGCGTTAAGAGGAATGTTGGGAAGCATGGAGGAATTATTTGTCGCTCCATTGTAAAATCCCCAATAGTCCTGTGCATAGGATATCTGGGAAGGCAGGCTGGTTGGATTGTAGGTAAACGACCATAGTTGGGAAGGGGTTCCGTCCGTGGGTTTTTGGGTAAGGGTCATTAGCTTCAGCCGATTGTTATTATAAACCACGGTGGTAGTTGGAGTACTGGCTGCGGCCTGTGAATAAGTATAGCCGAAAAGCCAATCTTCGATGTATTTGTTGTTGATCTTGGAAAGCACTTTGATCTCGGACAACGCTACCCCCCCATTAAGATCTCGCCGAAGGGTATCCGCGGGTATGAAATAGACCCGGGCAAGATCAGATTCGATAGTACTTAAACTGAGCTGGGTTACCGTATTGAAGGAACTCAATGACATTGTACTCGCCGAATTGGTGAACCCCTGATTAACGCCTCCGTGTCCACCGGTCCAGTATTGTATCCAGTCCGACTGCGAAGTATGGGTGGGCTGGCTTATACCATTGGATGTATAGGTAAAGGTGATCATCTCGCCGGTGGGCGTCACGATAGACTGTAGATACCATGCGGAGATAAAACTACCGACCCCGCTGGACATGCTACTGTTTGTGGTGGTTTCGACAAAACTGCTGTTGCCGCCAAACAGCAGTTTTGTGCCATCTTCCAGGATCATCGACCAGGTATAACCATTGTTCTGGAGAAAATCGGCGGTGATCCTGATATTGCTCCTGGGCATCGTATATGCACTGTCATTGGCCGCATTGATATATATCCTATAGGACTTGCCCAAAGCACTCAGGTTATAGATATCCATTTCGGTGTCCGTTTGTCCCTGTGCGGCCTGGTTTTCCGTTGTTTGGACGAGGCTTTGATTGATAACACCGGAACCGCAGGTATTATTGGGATTGGTATAATTAGAAGAAGTGCTTAAATAGCCATCCTCATCCGGCAATCCTTGTACCGACCGGGAAATGCAACCGCCGACGTTCAATGCCCAGCCCAGTCCGACCCAAGAGGCGATCTCACCCACCCTGATCCCCGCAGCATGATAGTTGATCGAGATCGGCACGGTTATACTGCGGCCTTTTAGTTCATAAATGGGTATGCTAATATCGGGCACGCCGGTATTCAGATTCACGGGCCATTCGCTAAACTTGGCAATACTGGACGCATTGGGCGATGGAGGAACTACATTTTTGAGGTTGTCCAGCAAGATATCTACCTGGGCCCTGGCGGCGCCGGGCAGAAGCAAAACGCCAAATAAAATAATAGCAGTTAAAAATAATTTCCGGATCATCGCAATGTTTTTGTCGCTAAAAAGAATATCCAACTCTGAATTTTACGGGGCTTGATTTCGGCAGCACCTGTCCCGCCATAAAATCGTACAGCAGCTGCATATTGCCCTCGCGCTTTCCCACTGTATATTTTTTAGTCAAACCAAGCAATGCACTCTTTTGCCAGATGGATACATCCCGATGCAACTCCTGCAAGCTCCTAAACGACGGCATGTAGTTATCTTCCCAGGCCCCGGTTATCCAGATGCTGCCCTTTGCTCTAATGTCCACATAGCTCCTGGCGCTCACGCCTTCGTTGCTCAAATGCATGCATTTAAGCGTCCCTGTACCAACCTTGTAACTCCCTCCTACTCCAATCTGGATTTGGTCGCTTACCTTCAACCCAAGTTGTACACCGATGTCTGTGATTGCCGGGAGGTATCGCGTCGCCGCCTGTGTTTGCATATTAAACCCATATGTGAGGCGTTGCCAAAGGCTTTTCCCATGCTGCTGGTCAGGTGTGAAATCAGGCAGCGATCTGTCGCTGCTCGTGATGCCTGTCTGCGAGGCCTTGTCCTTGATTCGCGCTAATTGTTGCTGTGGCTGCTGAAGGTATTGCTCCGGAATTGGGGTAGCGGCAGCAACACCAGCGGACGCTCTGTTTATCCCAAGACTTTGCTGGATGGCAAGTGTAACGGCGGCATTGGTTTGAAGGCCAGCCAGCGCAGCATCGGTGCCGTAATTGGCAGGAAGCGGGAACATCTGCGCCAGGAGGCTGTATTTTTGCCAAAAAGAGGTGAATGCGGGAAGCGATCTGGCTGTCCTTATTATAGCGGCTTCCAATTTTTGTTTATCGCCCAGCGTATTTTTATAGTCCGCTATCTGCTGCTGAAAATATACGACTTCTTTATTGACACTCAACAGTTGCTTACGTATGCCAAAGCGCATCAACTGATCCTTTAGCAGCTGTTCCCGCTGCTTCACATATACTTCAGCCTGAGAGGCCGCTGCAAACGTGGCCTGCAGTTGTTGAATTTGTACGGATAGACTCGTCAGTTGCTGCGTCTCTCCTACGCTCAACCCTGAACTGTTTAACAACAAGAATCGAAGAGAAGTACGCACACTGTCGATGTGGGGTATATAGGATCGAAATGCATTTTCGAGCGAATAGTTGCCGGGTTCGCTCAAATTATCCTGTAGATGTTGGTATTCGCGCTGTGACGAGGCAAAAATTTGTCCAGCCTTCACGCTATCTATATTGGCCACCCGATGCTGTAATGTAGCTTCTTTTTGCTGCATATGCGCAAGCATGGTTGATGTCTTCTTTTCAACCTCCCTCTGCAACAAGGAATATTTTTTCTGCAGCACATTCAGAGAATGGCTGTTGAACGTGTTCAATGCCAATCCTCCTCTTTTGGAGACGGAATCCGTTTGAGCGTGGACATTAAATCCAACTGCCAATAAAGAGGTAACAATGAATAAATTACGCGACAAGGTGTTCATCGTTGATGTTAGGGTTAGGTACAATAAATCCATCATGCTTGTTATGGTAGCATTGTTAACTACAAGGCTCAGTCTTTTAAAAATTGAGAGGATGACAGTGGAGAATGGAACAAAAAGGGTATAGATGGTTTTGCTAAGTAAAACAAAATATTTTAATAAACCAATGGCACGGTCGTCAGATTTCACAGACGTGTCGAAATTACCAATACCCGTGTCGATTTAGACAATATCCGTGCAACTCGTCTATTGCGGAATTCCGCAATGCATTAAATCACTAAAGCAACGATACTTAGTACAAATTCGTCCAAAACTTTCTGAGAAAGTAAAAACTTCTCGACCAAGGAGCATTTGAACCTAGCAGGGATAACCCACCTTGCGCAGAGGGTCATCTTCTTTTGAAATTAGTTGGTTCTCTCTTAACAACAACTAACGAAATATTCCTTACCTTTAGATCTGCTAGTCAACTCATTTGACTGTTGAAAAATGAGATTGAGCTGTGCTGCACTTTGTGCTGCAATGGCCATAAATGACTGAAAACGAACAAAAGAGATTGCCCTTGTCAGGCAACTCCCCCAAAAAAACATCGCGCCTGTTGCAGGGAACTAGCATTTTTATCACCTTGCTAATTATACTTCCTATGCAACCCAATTTCCTTTTTTTCTTCGAGAATTTGCAAATGGACATGTTCCAGGCAGGCATTGCGTGCCTCGTTATTTTTGCCGCTGGTTATTGGATGGGCAGCCGGAAAAGCAGGAGGCTGCTTAGGAAAATGGGAAAAATGGAAAAAAAGATCATGGACCTGAATTCTGAATTGCTGTATGGCCATCCTGTGGCGGATCATTCATAGCAAGACAAAAAAAATAGCCCCCGGTCTCCCAGGGACTATTTAGCTAATGAGCGCCGGACTGCGGCGCCTGTCAGCCAGCTATCTTAAAGGCCGGAAGAGCATTTTTGTACTTTGGACCGGCAACCCGTCGATCATCAGCGAACAGATATATACCCCCGGAGGCATCAGGAAACCATGGTTGAACAACACTTCATTCAACCCTTTTTTCAGCGGCACTTTCACCTTGCTGATCTGGCGGCCATCGATGGAAATGATGTTGAGAAAAGTCCTGTCTGCAAAAAGGTCGGTGCCGGACTGTATGGTGATCATCGTCGACTCGTCAAAAGGATTGGGTTTGTTAGGCATCAGCTGGATCCCATAAAAATCGGGAGATGGTGCGGCAGGCGCATTGCTGTCTGGCTGCAGGTACAGCGGCACCAGCTGGGTAGAAAGGATATACTCGGTGGAGAACTGGCTTTCCGTGTTATGGCTGTCCACTGCGGAAGCACTGAGATAAAACGTCGTATTGGTGCCGTAAGGGACCCGGATGGTATCCACGCTTTTGCCGGTGACAGTGTACACCGTATCCCAGTCGTTCGTGGCGGAGCGAACCGCCACCCGATAGGCGGGGGCGCCGGCGGGCGTGAACTGCACCCGGAAACGGTTGGCAGTGATGATGGCGGCGTTTACTGTGATCGTATCGGGTCCCAACGCCACCATGGCCATTGAATTAGCATTGATCAGCGCATTCCTCGCCAGGTAATTCACATCCACATAAAGAGAGTCTTCTATGCCATCGTTGTTCTTATCCAGGCCAAGGCTGTCCCTGATGCTGTGTTGCCTGTCCTTATAGGACGGTCCACCACTGCAATCCCCATCCTCATAGGCCTGCGTAAAGCGAATTGCCGTATAATTCAGGGGAGTGAATGCTTCGTGGTCCCCTCCCCTGCCCGTCCTGTCCTCGTTCTGCTGGATCTGGATATTCATGGGTACGGTGACAAGGTTGCGGAGCTGTTCTTTGTACTCCAGCTTGACATAGCGTGCCCATTGTTTGTTAGGAGAGTTGAAGCTTCCTAAAGAATACAAACGTATATCCGTGCTGTCGATGGCGCCATAGCCGGGGCAGCCGGGAGCAGAAGCCGTATGACCACAGAAAATGCCGCCGGAGACGTCATTGTTGTTGACGGCCTTTATGCGGATACTCTGTCCACTGAGATAATTGGCCAGCGCTTTTGCGCCGATCAATCCCTGCTCCTCACCCGTATTGACGGAGAAGACAATGGTATTCCTGAAAGTATATTTGCTCATTACGCGGGCCAGCTCCATTACAAGGGCGGTGCCCGTGGCATTGTCACCAATGCCGAAAGCATTCGTCGTTATACTGCAGAGACTATCGTTGCGGCTGTCCATATGCCCTTCCACAATGATCAGGGATTTATTGGTCGTCTGGCTGCCCGGCAGTACGGCGATGATATCACTGTGTTTGGTGATCAGGCTGATGCTGTTCGGACAACCGACGGATCCGTTGGTGGAGGGGACGTAGTTGAACTGCAGATAGCCCGTCTGCAGGCGATTGTCATGCGCTGCGCTGTATTCGTTGAATTTACTGAGGACCCAGCGCCGGGCCGCTCCGATGCCCCTGGTGGAAGACGTTGTGTCGGAGAACATATTCCTGTTCTGAAAGCCTCTCAGCTTGAACAAGGTCGCCTTCAGGGAATCCGGCGAGATCTCATTCAACAGGCCGGTCGAAATGATGTCAGGATCTGTTATCACCACGCTTGCCTGATAAGTAGCAGGCGTATAAGTTCCTTTCAGGACGTTGGCCAATACGGTACTTGAGACCGTAGGGCTCGTCTGGGCAAACAGGCTCCCGCCCTGCCAAAGCAGGAGAAAAATTACTGAAGGGGTTTTCATAAGGATCTGGATTTAAGGTTAATGATACCTCACTCCCACTGATCTACCGATTGAAAGCCTTTTTAATAAATGTTTGATCCGGCAATACGATCTGCACGAAATACACTGATACAGGCAGGGTGGTCAACCCCGTCAGCGGCAGGATATTCTGCCCCTTGGCGCCGGAGAATACTGCGCTCCGCAGCTGCGATCCTTTGCTGTCCAGCAGCCGGATAGAAACTTTCTCAGCTGCCGCCAGGTTCAGCTTCACATTGAGGACATCCCGGAAAGGATTGGGCGTCACTTCCACCACGGAGCTGACGTCCGCGGTATTGATGAGCACCTCGCTGCTGTACGAAGCAGTTCCGGAAAGATCCATCACCTGCAGCCTGTAGTAATTGGTTGCGCCGGGAATGGGTTGCTGGTCTACAAATGTATGGTTGCCTGCAGCGCCCGTCGTGCCGCCGTCGACACGCCCGATGTTCGCGAAATTCACGCCATCGGAAGAACGCTGGATGATGAAGTAAACGCCATTGGTCTCATTAAAGCCGACCCAGCTGAGCACATTGCCATCATCGCCGGTCTTACCCGTGAAGGACCCCAGGGTAGTCGCCAGTACCGTCGACATATCGATGGTATAGATGGCGGGTGAAGGGTCCTGCTTGCCTGCAGCATCCACATACGCATAGTAGAAAGATGTGCTGGTGACAGTGATGGAAACGAATTTGATCGCCAGTTTCGTTGGATCATAATTGGATATGGTGGTATTATTGGTCACCAGCACGCCATTATAATACAGCTGTTCATTGGACGGTACCTGCGTGATCACGACTTTTTTGCCCGTACCCAGCGTGCCATCCTCAGGGTCGGAACCCTTCAGCGGACCCGGACTGGCGACAGTGCCCGTACCATTGAGGGTCATCGTGGAATTCAGGATCGGCGTGGAAATGGTATAATGCTGATCCACAGAGTTCGGCAGCTGCTCGATACCAAAGTCAACACCGGTGATATTAGACGCTACTGAATTAAAGGAGTTGTTCAATGGGGAAGTGTTTATCCAGGTGGCAGGAATGGAGCCCAGGGGAGCATTGTTCCCAACGATCCCGGCTACAGTGGAAATGACCACCTGCATGCCCGTCGAATTGATCGGGCAGTTCGGCAATGAATAGGTGCCGTTGGAAGCGACAGCAATCGTAGACAGCACCTTATTGGTGACAGGATCGATCAGGCTCGCATAAAGGCTGCCTCCTGCATTGACCCCCACTTCACCCGTGGTAAATATATTGGTAAATGTACCGGCAGCGCTATTGTTGGCGTCATCCCAGACCGTACCGGAAACATAGATACAGGCCAGCTTAAGTGTCTGGGTAGTGGTCAGCTCGACACCCCAGGCCCAGGTATTGATAAGACGGGCATTCCCGAAGTCATTGGTCTGGTCATTGTCCGTGTTATTTCCTGAAACATTGGGAGCCGGCTTTATCATATTAGGGTTGCCGCTGCCGCTCCAGGCATGGGCCGGGGCCTTTTGTCCCACGACAGAATTATCCCATCCCGAATCAGTCAGGTTATAGTTATTGGCGAGTACTGCCGGAATGGTATTGGCGTCCACTTTATACAGCTGGGAATCATCCCAATACAAGGTAGTGTTGATGGCCGCCTGCGGCTGCACGCCGTCCACGCTGAACCCGTTGAGGTTGAGCTCCACGTCATAAAAAGGTATGTTGATACGGCCTTTCCTGAAATAGAAAACAATAGGGAACGAGGTATTGGACGGCACCGACACTCCCAGGCCATTCAATCCATTCCACGCATAGGTGACAATACCCGGTGACTGGCTGATCAATTCTATAAAGCGGTCGGCTGAATTGGCCTGGTACCCTGTAATGCCATTCAGATCCAGCAGCAAATAATAATCCCCGGCCTGCGGTGCATTGAAACGGATATTATAAGGCCCGGGCGGACAACCGGAGATCGTCGGCGTCACCAACTGCGGAGCTATGGGCAAAGGGGAAGTGATCCATATGGTCGCATCAGGCACATTCAGGAATACATTATACCCTCCTTTCAGGTATGTACTATCGAATTTCGGCAGCACGATGGACTTGCGGTCCACCAGCCAGTTGCCATTGTTGATCACGCCAAAGCTGTTGAAGGCAACGATATAAGACAAAGGCTGAAAGCCCGATGAAGGAAAATACACTTTTGCAACGACAGAGTCGGGCGTATAGGTATAGAACTGGGCGTTGGAAGAACCCAGCGGATCCTGCCAGTCATTTTTCGACGGGTTATACACGGAGAAAGCCCATTCATTACAATGGGCCCGACCGGGAAAACGGGTTGTTACACCGCTGACGGTTTGCGCCACCGTAAGGTCAAAATATTTCGCCAGCATGGACTCGGCAATATTATGCGTTACGCCCCCATCGGAGCTACGGTAAAATGTGACATAATAGTCGCCGTTCTGCGTAGGTGTAAATGTCAGTGGGTTATACCCGGCAGCCGGAGCACCGCCGATCTTGGCGCCCCAGAAGGCCGAGAGCCAGGTGCTGATAAACCCATTACCGGAGGTCGGCAGGTGTACTGTAGTGATCAGGACCCCATTCGCCGAAGCATCCTGGTAAAAGATATTCATGTACACATCATTATAGGTAGTGATGGTCCCGGAAGGAGCCAGAGTCTCCCAGTTGAACCCATAATATAAGGTCTCTTTGGTAAAATCCTTAATGCGTATGTAAATGCGCTGGTCCACAGGGGCGCCATAATATGAACCGACATTACCCAGGGGAAACGTAGTGGTGGTGGAAACAATGATACCATTCCCATTGGCGCTGTTAGGCATTACTTCCCGGGTGCCTTCAGCCTGTACGGCCTGTATACCGGAAAGCAACAAGAGTACGGCGTAAAAAATTTTCATAAGTATGGATTGAGGTACGTTACCCCGAAGATCTTACCCATTCATACGAATAAGGGATCAACGGGATATAATTCAACCCGAAAACTAGACAATATCAACTGTACGTCCAAACCCGGAAAAACTCATTTATAAAAAGGCACCCACATAGGACAGTTTTTTCGAGGTATATCCATATCCGTCAAAAACTTATAAATATTATACTTCTGAAATCTAACGTAGATTTACGAATAAGAAGTTTTCCACATTCAAAGGAATTTTAGAGCTTTCATACAGGTTTACACCGACCCGTTAGGCATCGAAAAATCCGCTGAATGGTGTTGCCGGGGATCAAATAGAAACCTGGAGCTTCCCTACACAGGTGATCAGGCCTTTGCGCCAGTCCGGCACCTCGATGCCATAGGTCTTTTTGATCAGACTTTTGTCCAGTAAAGAATAATGGGGTCTTTTGGCAGGCGTGGGATATTGTGCCGTTGCGATGGGATTCACAGGGCAGGGGCTGCCGATAAGCTCCTTAATGGCCAGGGCGAATTCATACCAGCTGATCTGTCCTTCGTTGCTGTAGTGATAGATCCCCGGGACAAAACGGGGGGCGGTGACGATCTTTAAGATAGTATCCGCCAGGTCCGCAGCGTAAGTGGGGGAGCCTATCTGGTCGTCGATCACGGTGAGCGAAGGTTTTTCCTTCATCAGCCGGATCATGGTCTTGACGAAATTATGCCCGAACTCCGAATATACCCAGGCGGTGCGGATGACCACGGTATCCGGGTTGTTTTGCAATGCCAGCTGTTCGCCTTTCAGCTTACTGGCGCCATAGACATTGATGGGCCCGGTAGGGTCGGTCTCTTTCAGGGGAATGGCGGATTCCCCGTCAAATACATAATCCGTGGATATGTGGATCATTTTTGCTCCTACTGCCTTACAGGCGGCAGACATGGCGCCCACGGCATCCCCGTTGATGACAAATGCCAGGTCCTTTTCCGTCTCGGCTTTGTCCACGGCGGTATAAGCGCCACAGCTGATGCACCAGGAGGGACGGACCTCTTCTACCACTGAGCGTACCATTTCAGGCTGATCCAGGGGCATTTCATCCTTATCTACAAATACAAAATCAAATTGGGGATATGCTTTACCTGCTACCTGCAGTTCGCTGCCAAGCTGGCCACCTGCTCCGGTGACGAGTATTTTCTCTTTTGCCATGGGACGCCTTAGAATTTAAAATTATTCCTGCTCTCCGCAAAAAGGGGCAGGTCTTTGTCTTTCGAAGATACGATGGCTTTGTCCAACGGCAGCCTCCAGTCGATGTTCAGCTGCGGATCGTCAAACCGGATACCTGCTTCGCTGCCCTTGTCGTAAAGATCATCACATTTATAGAGTACTTCGGCCGTATCGCTCAGCACGGAAAAACCATGCGCAAAGCCCCGGGGCACCAGCAATTGCCTCTTATTGTCCGCCGACAGCTCGACACTTATATATTTTCCAAAGGTCGGCGATCCCTGACGGATATCCACCGCCACGTCCAGGATCCTGCCCTGCAGCACCCGGACGAGCTTTGTCTGTGGATGCGGGTTCAGCTGGTAGTGCAGCCCGCGGATCACACCGAACTTGGAGAAAGACTGATTGTCCTGTACAAAACGGTTGGTAACGCCTTCCTTATGAAAGGTCTGCTCATTATAAGCTTCGAAGAAATATCCTCTGTCATCCTTATACACGGAAGGCTCGAAAATCAATACGCCTTCGATCTCAGTGGTTACAAACGGCATCTTATCTCTTGTTGTATTGTTCGTTGTAGTATTTCTGGTAGTCTCCGGATGTGACGGCTTTCACCCAATCCTGGTTTTGCAGATACCAGTCCACCGTCTTCTCCAGCCCTTCTTCGAACTGGAGGGAAGGGGTCCAGCCCAGCTCTTTATTTAGCTTTGTAGCATCGATGGCATAACGGAGATCATGTCCCGGCCGGTCTTTCACATACGTGATCAATTTGGCGGACTCGCCGGCGGGCCTGTTCAGCTTCTTATCCATGATACCGCACAGCAGGTGTACGATGTCGATGTTCTTCCATTCGTTGAAGCCGCCGATATTATATGTTTCACCATTCTTCCCCTGGTGGAAAATGGTGTCGATGGCGCGGGCATGGTCTTCCACATACAGCCAGTCACGAACATTCTCGCCCTTGCCGTAAACGGGCAGCGGCCGATTGTTGAGAATATTGTTGATCATCAGAGGGATGAGCTTCTCGGGAAAATGATGCGACCCGTAGTTGTTGCTGCAGTTGGACAGCACGACTGGCAGGCCATAGGTATGGTGCCAGGCCATCACAAAATGGTCCGAGGACGCTTTGCTGGCTGAATACGGCGACCGCGGATCATAAGGCGTCTCTTCTGTAAAAAAACCTTCTTTTCCCAGTGAACCGTATACTTCATCCGTGGATACATGGTAGAACAATTTATCATCCAATGCCCCTTTCCATTTGGCGTACGCCACGTTCAGCAGATTGGCAGTCCCCAGCACATTGGTCCTGACAAACGCCAATGGGTCCAGGATGCTCCGGTCCACATGGCTCTCAGCCGCCAGGTGAATGACGGCATCGAAACCATAGGCATCGAAAAGCTCCTTCATACGTACCTCATCCGTAATATCGCCTTTTTCGAACTTGTAGTTCGGCGAAGACTCTACATCCTGCAGGTTCGCCAGGTTGCCGGCGTAGGTAAGCGCATCTAGATTGACAATCAGGTACGTGGGATATTTTTTCACAAATAATCTTACCACATGGGAACCAATAAACCCGGCGCCGCCGGTGATCATGATCTTTTTAGTGAAGTTGGCCATTATAAGCTCCAGTATTTTCTATTTGTTATCTTATTCTTATAAATACCCCTCAGGTCGGCAACCAGCGCGCCTTCCCGGGTGATGGACGTGAAATAAGCATCGTCCAGCTCCACATAGGGTGCATGGGGTACGGTGACGATCACTGCGTCATAGTTACCCGCCCCCTTCCGAACAAGTTTCAGGCCATATTCTTCATGGACCTCATCTTCCATGGCATAAGGGTCTTCTACATCGACAATAATATTGAATGACAGCAGCTCTTTTACGGTATCTACGATCTTGGAATTGCGGATATCGCTCACATTCTCCTTAAAGGTCACTCCCTTCACCAGCACCCTGGGCTCATTGGAAATGCGCAGGACATGCTTGATGATCTTGCGGGCCACGTATTTGGCCATATCGTCATTGATATAGCGGGAGGACGAGATGACCTTGGATTCATACCCCAGGGCAGCGGCCTTATGCGTAAGATAATAGGGATCAACACCTATGCAATGCCCGCCGACAAGACCCGGGAAAAAACGCAGGAAGTTCCACTTCGTGCCCGCAGCGGCAATGACATCGTAAGTATTGATACCCATCCGGTCGAAGATCAGGGACAGCTCGTTCATCAGGGCTATGTTCAGATCGCGCTGGGTATTCTCCACGATCTTACTGGCTTCCGCCACTTTAATGGATGGGGCCCGGTGAACACCGGCATCTACCACCAGCTCATAAGTCTTCGCTATCTGCTCCAGGGAGCCCTGGTCATTGCCGGACACCACCTTGACGATGGTGCGCAGCGTATTCTTCTTATCCCCGGGATTGATCCGCTCAGGCGAATAGCCCAGGTAAAAGTCCTCACCCATCTTCAGCCGGGAGGTTTTTTCCAGCACAGGCAGGCAGTCCTCTTCAGTGCAGCCGGGATAGGTGGTGGATTCATAGACCACATAATCGCCGGGTTTCAGGACCTTCCCCACTGTTTCTGAAGCGCCCAGCAAAGGTTTCAGGTCAGGAACATTGTATTTATCGACGGGAGTAGGCACGGCCACGATAAAAAAGCTGGCTTCCTTCAGCACCGACAGGTCGTCCGTGAAGACGATGTTGCGGCCCTGGAACTCTCCGGTCTCCACTTCTTTGGAGGGGTCGATCCCCTCCCGCATCATCTGGATGCGCTTTTTATTGATATCAAATCCGATAACTGAGATCTTTTTCGCAAATTCCAGGGCTATGGGCAGACCTACATAGCCAAGGCCAATGACGGCCAGCTTAGCTTTCCCGCCCGTCAGTTCATCATATATTCTTTCGTTCTTCATTTGGATCAGGCTTTTGGATCAGGCTTTTTTCGCGAATTCCTTTGGCAGTTTATTCCATTCTTCAGGAGGCAGTGATTTAAAATAATCGTAGGTGATCTTCAATCCATCCTTACGTTCGACCTTCGGCTCCCAGCCAAGGATCTGTTTGGCCTTGGTAATATCAGGCCTGCGTTGTTTGGGATCGTCCACGGGCAGCGGCTTGTAAACGATCTTTTGTTTGGTGCCCGTGAGCGAAATGACCTCTTCTGCGAATTGCTTCAGGGTGATCTCGGATGGGTTGCCGACATTGACAGGCTGGTGATAGTCGCTCATCAGGAGGCGATAGATGCCTTCCACCAGGTCATCCACATAGCAGAAGGAGCGCGTCTGGCTGCCGTCCCCGAAGACTGTCAGGTCTTCGCCCCGGAGGGCCTGGCCGATAAAGGCGGGCAATGCTCTGCCGTCATTCAGCCTCATACGCGGGCCATAGGTATTGAAGATCCGTACAATGCGGGTCTCCACGCCATGGAAATTATGATATGCCATAGTGATGGCTTCCTGGAAGCGCTTGGCTTCGTCGTATACGCCGCGGGGGCCTACGGGGTTGACATTGCCCCAGTATTCTTCCGGCTGGGGGTGTACCAGCGGATCGCCATAGATCTCCGAAGTGGAGGCTACGAGGATCCTCGCCTTTTTGGACTTGGCCAGTCCCAGGCAGTTGTGGGTGCCAAGGCTGCCGACCTTCAGGGTCTGTATGGGGATCTTCAGATAGTCGATGGGACTGGCAGGGCTGGCAAAATGAAGAATATAGGCCAGCTCACCCGGTACGTGGATGAATTTGCTGACGTCATGATGATAGAATTCAAAATCCTCCAGCTTGAAAAGATGTTCGATGTTCTTCATGTCCCCCGTGATGAGGTTGTCCATCCCGATGACATGATATCCTTCCTTTATAAAACGATCGCATAAATGGGAGCCTAAAAAACCGGCGGCCCCTGTGATAAGTACTCTTTTTTTGGCCATTGTGTTTGGGTTGGTTTAGGATTTTTTTCCAGACGGGTTAGAGGGAGCGCGGCCTACACTTTCATAATAGAATCCCAGCTCCCTGATGGCGGCGATGTCGAAAAGGTTGCGGCCGTCAAAGATCACCTTGCTCTTCAGGGTGGTGACGATCTTCAGGAAGTTGGGTGTCCGGAATTCATTCCATTCCGTGGCAATGATCAGCGCATCGGCGCCTTCCAGCGCTTCGTACTGGTTCTCCGAATAGCTGACCTTATCGCCTATCAGCTGTTTGACATTGTTCATAGCCTCCGGGTCGAATACGTTGACGGTTGCGCCTTCAGCGACGAGGGCGTCGATCATATAAAGAGCCGGCGCTTCCCGGATGTCGTCGGTATTGGGCTTGAAGGCCAGACCCCAAAGGGCGAAATGCTTGCCTTTCAGGTTGCCCTTAAAGTAATTCTTCACTTTGGGCATCAGGTGCAGCTTCTGTTTTTCGTTGACGTCCATGACGGCGTTGAGTATCCGGAAATCGTAGCTCACTTCCTGTGAGGACTTCACGAGGGCCTGTACGTCCTTGGGGAAGCAGCTGCCGCCATAGCCGATGCCAGGGAAAAGAAAGCGCTTGCCGATGCGCTCGTCGCTGCCGATGCCGCGCCTTACCATATCCACGTCGGCGCCCAGCTTTTCACACAGCAGCGCCACTTCGTTCATAAAAGTGATCTTGGTAGCCAGGAAAGAGTTGGCCGCATATTTGGTCAGTTCCGCGGAGCGCTCGTCCATGAAAATGATGGGATTGCCCTGGCGGACGAAAGGATTGTACAGGTCGTTCATGACCTTACGGGCACGTTCGGAAGAAGTGCCGATCACGACCCTGTCCGGCTTCATGAAATCGTCTACGGCGACCCCTTCCCGGAGGAATTCGGGATTGGATACCACGTCGAACTCGCCTTTATAGTTCTTCGAGATAGCCGCATGCACCTTTTCGGCTGTGCCGACGGGAACGGTGCTCTTATCGACGATCACCTTATAATCCTTCAGGATCTTGCCAAGGCTGTCGGAAACGCCTAAAATGTATTTCAGGTCGGCGGAACCGTCTTCGCCGGGAGGAGTAGGGAGTGCCAGGAATATGATCTGGGCGTCTTTTATGCCATCTTCGAGACTGGTGGTGAACTTAAGCCGTTCCTCTTTCAGGTTGCGAAGGAAGAGCTTTTCCAGGCCAGGTTCATAGATGGTGATCTGACCATTGGATAATTTTTTTACTTTACCTGCATCGATATCAACGCAGATGACATCATTGCCTGTTTCCGCGAAACAGGTTCCGGTGACCAGTCCTACATAGCCGGTGCCTACAACAGCAATTTTCATAAAAGACTAATTTTTAAAATTTGTTTAGGTTAAGGTCATTTTTATTTATCGATATACTCCTTCACCGAAACGGTGATGTACTGTAACTGCTCTTTATCCAGCTCTGTATGCATGGGCAGGGAGATGACCCTTTCCGTCAGCCAATCGGTGACAGGCAGGGACCAATCGCCTCCGCCAAAGGCGGCAAACATTTTTTGACGATGGGCGGGTACGGGATAATAGATCATGGACGGGATATTCTTTCCAGCCAGGTAATCATTCAGCCCGTTGCGGTCAACCCCTTCCAGGACAAGCGTATACTGATGAAAAACGTGATGGCTGTAAGAAGCCCGGTATGGCGTCGTGATCTTCGGGTGCGCTGAAAAGGCAGTGTCATAAAAATCTGCGGCACTGCGCCTTGCGGCGGTATAGGCATCCAGGCTCTTCAGCTTGACATTCAGCACAGCGGCCTGAATGGAGTCCAGCCTGCTGTTGCAGCCTACAAGGTCGTGATAGTAACGCCGGCTTTGCCCGTGGTTTGCAATCATTTTCAACCGGCTAGCTAACGTGTCATCATCCGTAAATATTGCTCCGCCATCGCCATAGCAACCCAAATTCTTTGAAGGGAAAAACGAGGTGGTGCCGATGGTACCGATGGAGCCGGTCTTTTTTGTCCTGCCATCCGAAAAGGTATAATCGCTGCCGATGGCCTGGGCATTGTCTTCTATGACATACAATTTATGGCGGGCGGCAATTTCCATGATCGCTTCCATGGGAGCAGCCTGCCCATACAGGTGCACCGGGACGATGGCCTTTGTCCTGGGCGTAATGGCTTTCTCGATCGCGGCCGGGTCGATACAGAAGGTCTTCGGGTCTACCTCCACGAACACCGGTTTAAGTCTTAAAAGGGCCACCACTTCAGTGGTAGCGACATAAGTGAAAGAAGGGGTGATCACCTCGTCACCGGGCTGCAGGTCCAGGGCCATCATGGCGATCTGGAGGGCATCGGTGCCATTGGCGCAGGGAATGACGTGTTTGGAGCCTGTGTAAGTAGCCAGGGCCGCCGCAAAGTCAGTGACAGCCTTCCCCTGGATAAATGCGGCATTGTCTATCACCTCCTGAATGGCCGAATCTACCTCCTTCTTTATCTTAACGTATTGCTGCTTCAGGTCTACCATTTGAATCGGCCGCATATTCATACTGTATCTTATGTTTACCGGGTGTTTTAACGAGGCACAAACCTACTGCAAAAATGTGGTTTAACCAATGCCACAGACTGGTATATCATACTATGTAAGGCAGAGATTTATAAATTGTTATCTTCGTACGAGTGAGTATTATCTTCTATCATGTTTTTTTATGGGCCTACCGGCTGGGTATTGGCCTGATAGCCCCCTGGAACAAAAAGGCAAAGTGCTGGCTGGAAGGCAGAAAGGGCCTTTTTGACAGGATGCAGGCGGAATTAGGACCTGACTGGCAAGGAAAATACCCAGTTATCTGGATGCATTGTGCGTCGCTGGGAGAATTTGAACAGGGCAGACCGGTCCTGGAGCGCCTTCGGGCAGCCTCGCCGGAAAGCAAGGTCATCATCAGCTTTTTCTCTCCTTCAGGATACACGGCGCGCAAGGACTACAAGGGGGCCGATCATGTCTTTTATCTACCCCTGGATTCACGCCAGCATGCCCGCCGGTTCATCGACCTGGTGAAACCTACCCTGGTGATCTGGATAAAATACGATTATTGGTACTATTTCCTGGTGGAGCTGAAGAAAAGGAAGATCCCTACTTTGCTGGTATCAGGCGTCTTTCGCACCGATCAACCCTTTTTCAAATGGTGGGGCCGGCTGCACCGGTATATGCTGGAATGCTTTACCCATCTCTTCGTACAGACGGAAGTCTCCCGGAAATTGTTGGCGACAATTGGATTCACCGGGAATGTCAGCATCAGTGGTGATACCCGTTTCGACAGGGTGATAGAGATTGCAGAAAACCGGGAATCCCTGCCGGACGTCCAGGCTTTCTGCGGCGATGCGACAGTGGTCGTCGCCGGCAGCACCTGGGAAGAGGATGAGGAGGAGCTGGACCACTATGCCAATACCCATCCGGATATCCGATTTATCATTGCTCCCCATGAGATCGAAGAGGGGCGCCTGAAAGAGGTCGAGCTGCTGTTCCGGCACAGGATCCGGTACTCGGAGTGGGTGGCTTTAGCCGCGAGCGGTGAGCGACGAGCTACGAGCCAGGGACCGGGGGAAGCGGTGAGCGGTGAGCGGCGAGCTTTGAGCCAGGGAGTTAAAGGTTTGCCCGCGGGCCGTCCGGCGCCGAATGTCCTGATCATCGACAACATCGGCATGCTGTCCCGGCTGTACCAATATGCGACTATCGCCTATGTAGGAGGCGGATTCGGCGACGATGGGGTGCACAACGTGCTGGAAGCGGCAGTCTATGGCCGTCCGGTGGTCTTCGGACCCGTGATCGAGAAATACATCGAGGCAGTGGAGCTGACGGAATGCGGCGGTGGCATCGTCATCGATAGTGCGCTGGAAGCAGAGTCTGTATTCCGCCGGCTGCTGAACAATGAAGAAGAATACGGGCAGGCCTGTGAAGCGTCCCGGAATTATGTATATGGTAAGAAAGGTGCGACGGACCAGATCGTCAACTACATTCAGGAAAAGCGCCTTTTGACGAGCTGATAGAAGTGCTTCACGGTCTCCCGGGTCTCATCCCATCCCAGCTTAACCTTCAGCTCCCGCTCCATCCAGTATTCTGCCTCGGGCAGGATGCGGAATCCGTTGATGGTCTTCAGGCTGCGTTCGTACATCACTTCGTCTCCCCGGAAAAGCTGGCTGATGAATACAAAGCGGTCATTGACGCCGATGGCCTTTTTCAGGTCACGTACGGGCGTATCATTGAGGGCTGATTTGAGCTCCAGCCTGTCCGATCTAAGTTTGTCATTCAGTGAGGACCCGTTGTTGCCAATGACATCGTTGAGCTCACGGGGCAGCTTTTGCTGCTGCTGGGCCAGTAATGTAGGGATCTCGGCCAGCGGATCATACGGCCAGGGGCCCTTTTCCTGTTCTTTGGCCGCCGGTCGGGGCGGGTTGCCCGGATCGGGGGCCAGCCGGACCTCGGGAGGCGGCGGCGGGGGCGGAACATTGACCACAGGGGGGACGGCTACGCTGGCAGCTGATACGGCTCCGACAGCTGCTGTCCTTACCTCCTGCATAGCGGCCTGTCCGGAATATATTTTCATGGAGGATGGCATCATAACCGCTACTTTTGCCGATCCTTTGCTGACAGCTGCCTGGGTTGACAAGAGGGCAAGCTCGGCTTCCAGGAGCCGGATCGTCTGGAGCATATGAGAGGGGTCTGCTTTCCTGTCATGCTGCTCTTGTAGCTGGTTAATAAGTTGTTGTAGTCTTTCCATGGTACAATGGGGAGCCTTTTCGGGTTAGTAATCGCGATCCACCGTGGTCCGCTTTGGTAATCACTATAAAGTTATAACAAATTCCGAACCTAATTTTGTGCACTTATGTTCATTGAACCTCATATTAAGGGCGAGAGACGTGGCTGGATAGAGGTAATTTGCGGATCCATGTTCTCGGGAAAGACCGAGGAGCTGATACGGAGGCTTAAGCGGGCCAAGATAGCCCATCTGAAAGTCGAGATCTTCAAGCCCGCCATGGATACCCGCTACCACGAGCAAAACATTGTTTCGCATGATGAAACCGCTATTCAATCCACACCTATCGACAATTCTCAAACGATACTTTTGCTGGCAAATGAGGTCGATGTCATCGGCATCGACGAAGCCCAGTTCTTCGATGACCAGTTACCTGAAGTCTGCGACCAGCTGGCCTTTCGCGGAATCCGGGTCATCATTGCAGGACTGGATATGGACTACTCCGCCAAACCTTTCGGACAAATGCCTAACCTGCTTGCCAAAGCAGAATATATAACCAAGTTGCATGCCATTTGTGTAAAATGTGGAAACATTGCCAACTATTCCTACCGTAAGAAAACCACCGGCGGGCAAATTATGCTGGGAGAAATGGATATTTACGAACCCCGCTGCAGGAATTGTTATTATGATCCGAATTGTTGAAATTGTCGCATATAGCAGATGAAAAAGTGCTGCGGGGTATAATTTATAAAAATGTTAAAATTGTTTCCGATGGGGGGATCAACCCGGTATATATGGTCGCTTTTCAAGAAAGATCTCTTGCTGGAGGTCCGTCAGCAGTATACATTTTACGGCGTGCTCCTGTACGTCGCTTCCACCATCTTTGTATTATATCTTTCCATGGGTGAGCCCGAAGGCGCTGTCTGGAAAGGGTTATTCTGGATGATCCAGCTGTTCATTTGCGTGAATGCGGTAGCCAAAAGCTTTCTGCAGGAGGGGCGAGGCCGTTTGCTGTACTTCTATTCAATAGCCGGGGCGAGGGATTTTATCCTCTCCAAATTGTTGTTTAATGCCCTACTCATGCTGTTAATGAGCCTGGTCAGCCTTTTCCTGTTCATGCTGATGCTGGGTAACCCGCTGGCCCACCCTATGTCGTTCCTGCTGCTCAGTTGCCTGGGCGGTGTAAGCCTGAGCCTGGTCTTCACTTTTCTGGCGGCGATCGCCGCACGCGCACAGCAAAGCGCTGCCCTGATGGCCATCCTGGGCTTTCCGCTGATCATTCCGCAGCTGATGTTATTGAATAAGGCATCGACCATTGCTTTTGAAGATGTCGTGCAGGGTGGCCTGGGTAGTATGCTTGGTTTGATCGCCGGGCTGGATCTGATGATCATTGCTCTGGCCATTATACTTTTCCCCTTTCTTTGGAAGGATTGAAGCTTAGTCAGCAGTTATTTAGATTTTTTATTGCCCTGACCGAAGAATACCACCGCTTCAATTAATTTTCGCGTTTCGGAAAGCTGTTTGCGGAATATGCTGGCGCTTTCCCCTAATTTTGCTGATCCAAACCGGGGGTTATGCCGATTTGCATTGATTAACAACGAGTTTAAGATGATCAACCCCTTATAAGAATGTGATATGCTTCGACAGAATTGGTGGAAAATATTATGCGTTATACTTCTTACCTACACTTTTGTGGCCGGATTTTTAGGCCCGGTGCCCGCCAAGCCCATCCTTAACGAAACGATCCGTAACTACTATTTTCATATAGCCATGTGGTTTTCCATGATGATCCTTTTCATCATTTCACTGGTCTATTCCATTAAATACCTGCGTAGCAACAATCATATATTCGACATTTACGCGTTAGAGTATGCCAAAACCGGTATTGTGTATGGTGTCCTGGGGCTGACCACCGGCTCTGTCTGGGCCGGGTTCACCTGGGGTGCGTTCTGGAGCAATGATCCCAAGCAGTTAGGAGCCGTCATTGCCTTGTTGATCTATCTGGCATACCTGGTATTACGGAACTCCATGACCGATGTGGACAAACGGGCAAGGATCGGCGCCGTATATAACATATTCGCCTTTGCCATGCTGTTCCCTACGATCTGGATCATACCCCGCCTGGTAGATAGTCTTCATCCGGGCGGATCGGGTAATCCGGCCATCAACGCGGATGCGCATATACGGATGGTCTTCTGGCCGGGAGCTATGCCGGGATGGGCATTGCTGGGAGTGTGGATCACTACCTTACGCATTCGCCTGCAATTGTTGTCCGAACAGCGTCTTCATTGAAACTTCTATTTGAAAAGAATATAATCAGCGATGTATAAAAAAGTTTGCGCTCTCCTGTTGCTCGTATCTTTTTGGTTCACCGGACAGGTTGTATCTGCACAGGATAGCACCGGCCAGCTAAAGGTCGTCGATAGCGCTGCTGCACAAAGAGTGGAAATGGCGGACCAGCTGCGGGCCAGCGGAAAGATCTATGTAGTGGTCGCTGTGCTGGTGGTGATCCTGCTGGGCCTGATCCTCTATGTTGTCCGGCTGGACCGGAAGATCAGCCGGCTGGAAAAAGAAGTAAGCATGGATAAAAAATAAAAAACGATTAAATCCATATGTTATGGCGGAACAAAATGAATACAAATTTAACGAATACAAATTTTTTGACGCAGTAGAAAAAAGTTTTGACAAGGCGGCAAAGCATACGACCTGGGATCCCGGTATCCTGGAGCAGATCAAACAATGCAATGCCGTATACCGGATGTTCTTCCCTGTAAAGATCGGCGATAAGATAGAAGTCATCAAAGCCTATCGAGTTCAGCATTCCCATCACAAAACACCCTGTAAAGGCGGGATCCGTTTCGCGCTTTCAGTCAACCTGGATGAGGTGATGGCCCTGGCCGCCCTGATGACCTTCAAATGCGCCATCGTGAATGTGCCGTTTGGCGGCGCCAAAGGCGGGATCACCATCGACCCCAAGAAATATACGCCCTACGAGCTGGAAAAGATCACCCGCCGCTACACGTCCGAGCTGATCAAAAAGAACTTCATCGGCCCGGGCACGGATGTCCCCGCACCGGACTACGGCACGGGCGAGCGTGAAATGGCCTGGATCCTGGACACCTATATGAGCATGCGTCCCGGCGAGATCGACGCACTCGGCTGCGTCACTGGCAAGCCCGTCTCACAAGGCGGCGTACGCGGCCGCCGCGAAGCCACCGGCTTAGGCGTATTCTATGGCATCCGCGAAGTCTGTAACATGGAGGATGTGATGAGCCGGCTGAAGTTGAAGCCCGGCATCGCAGGCAAAACGGTCGTCGTGCAGGGGATGGGTAATGTGGGCTACCATGCCGCCAAATTTTTCCGCGAAGGCGGCGCCAAGGTTATCGCACTCGCCGAGTACGAAGGCGCCATCACCAACCCCGCGGGTCTCAACGAAGAAGAAGTATTCCAACATAGAAAAAAGACGGGCAGCATCCTGAACTTCCCCGGCGCCACGAATATCCCTTACTCCGGCGAAGCGCTGGAGCTGGAATGTGATATCCTCATACCCGCCGCATTGGAGAATGTCATCAATGGGAAAAATGCCCCGAACGTAAAAGCCAGGATCATCGGCGAAGCCGCCAACGGTCCCCTCACACCCGATGCGGATGAGATCTTCATCAAAAAAGGCACCCTCGTAGTGCCCGATATGTACCTGAATGCAGGCGGTGTCACTGTCAGCTATTTCGAATGGCTGAAAAATCTTAGCCACGTACGTTATGGCCGCATGGAAAAGCGCTTTACCGAGAACATGAATACGCATATCCTGGGACAGATAGAAGGCCTTACAGGCAAGAAAGTGTCTCCCACGGAAAAAGAGTTCATCCTGCATGGCGCCGATGAGGTCGACCTGGTGTATAGTGGGCTGGAAGAGACGATGATCGCCGCTACGCGGGAGATCATGGAAGCCTGGAAGAGCATGCCTGATATACCCGATATGCGGACAGCGGCTTATGTGGTAGCCATCAATAAGGTGGGGACCAGTTATGCGGAATTGGGGATCTTCCCGTAAAGATCTTAACGAAAAAGCCGTCCGCCAGCTGGCGGACGGCTTTTTTATGCCTTCCTTAATACAATTGAGGAAAATGACATATATGAAAAAATGATGGAGCGACGGCGTTGTTCACTTTGACTATTAAACGAAGATATATTTGACGATAGTTCCTTAAATTGTAATTCAAATTACTCAACCTCCATGTCGCCCTCCTTGCAAAAATTAAGCTTTTGCCTTGTCGTCTTTTGCCTCTCCTTATGCACTTTTGGCCAGCGCGCCGGCAAAGTCATCGAACAGAAGATCATCAGCAGCGCCATTCTCGGCAAGAATGTAAAATATACGATCTACCTGCCTCCGGACTATGAAACCTCGGAAAGGACCTACCCCGTTGTCTATCTCCTCCATGGCTACACGGATGACAACACGGGCTGGCTGCAATTCGGGGAGATCAACAGGTATGCCGACAAGGCCATTGCCGAAGGCACCATTCCTCCCATGATCATAGTCATGCCCAACGGGGACTCCAGCTGGTATATCAATTCCTATGACGGCAAGGAGAAATATGAAGACTTCTTTATCAAGGAATTCATGCCCACTGTCGAAAAGACCTTTCGGATCAAGGCGGAAAAGCATTACCGCGGCCTGGCAGGCCTATCCATGGGTGGATACGGCAGCCTGATCTATTCCCTGAAATACCCGGAGCTTTTTGCCGCAGCGGCCCCGCTGAGCGCTTCCTTCTTTGACGATGTTACCATGACTACCATGCCGGATGATCGTTATGACAGAACCTTTGCTCAACTCTTCGGTCGCGGTCTGAAAGGAAAGGATCGCGTCACCAAAGCCTGGTATGCAAATTCCATTCTGAAGCTGGTGGACGAAAGATCAGCGGATGCTTTGAGGTCAGTTCGTTACTGGATCGATTGCGGTGACGATGATGGCCTGTCCAGGGCGAACTGCCTGCTGCATATTGCGCTTATGGAAAAGCATGTTCCCCATGAATTCCGCATCAGGGATGGAGGGCATTCCTGGACTTACTGGCGGACAGGGATCACGGATGCGCTGGCGTTTATCGGGGTGAGTTTTCATCAGTAGGATGTTTTTAGGTTTTTCTCCCCGGCTTTGCCGGCGACCCTAACCGTTCCGCTGCTGTAATTTTCGTTACCATTGAGCATCGGTGCTTTGATCAGCGAGCCATTCCATTGTGCTTTTGTAGCTGAATGACCAGCGCAAATTAAGGCAGCTACAGGGCAGGGTCGACCTCAAGGCCCGGAATGGGCCAGCCCCCGCCCTTACTTCTTCGAACTCGCCGTATCCGCGGGCAGTCGATCAGCTATGGCCTGTAGGAGCCTTAAATTCGGGTTAGGGCATTCAGGCATCACAGCCCAATAGCACTTCCTGTCGATTGATGAGCAAATGTCCAGTGGTGCCGAATTTACAGCGACGGAAGGCACATAGCTGTCGGGAATAGCAATAATGAAAACCTGCCATCGCCTAATCAATCCAGGAGAAGAAGGGAAGCCTCCTCATTCATCATACCCCGGCAACGCCGCCATCTCCTCAAAATCCACCTCCCCCCGTACAAACGCATGGCACTCCTCCCCGTTCGTAATAACAATATATTTCACCGGGATAGCCATATTATAGCGCAGCACCTGCCACATCACGCGGGTATTCAGCTTTTCTTCCATGGCCTTACATTCCACTAACATCCAGGGACGGGCGCTGCGATCGAACACCATGAGATCGAACCGTTTATTCAGCTCGCCCAGCTTGATATTCCTTTCAGCCGCTATATAGCTGGCCGGGTAATTCTTCACCTGCAGCAAATATTGTATAAAATTCTGGCGGACCCATTCCTCCGGGTTAAGCCGTACCCAAGACCTGCGAAGCTCATCCCATATCTCTTCCTTGCCGCGCTCAGGCTCCCGTATCTTGAAGGAATGTGTAGGATAGTAGATCTTGATCATGTTTGACGAAACTATTTGCTAAATTTACGCAATGAAAACCAAAGATGAGATTGTACATAATTGGCTGCCCCGTTATACAGGCCAGCAGCTGGAAAACTTCGGCAAGTATATCTTACTTACCAACTTCGAGAATTACGTGCAATTGTTTGCCGACTGGCATAAGGTCGAGGTAGTGGGTCTCCACAAACCCATGCAATGCGCTACCGCGGGAGAGATCACCATCATCAATTTCGGAATGGGCAGTCCCGGTGCGGCCACGATCATGGATCTGCTGACGGCCATCGAGCCCAAAGCCGTCCTTTTCCTGGGGAAATGCGGCGGCCTCAAGAGAAGGAATAAGCTGGGCGACCTGATCCTCCCTATTGCCGCCATCAGGGGAGAAGGGACCTCCAACGATTATTTTCCGCCCGAAGTGCCCGCCCTGCCGGCCTTCGCACTGCAAAAAGCCATCTCCACCACGATCAGGGATTATGCCGTGGATTATTGGACGGGGACGGTCTATACAACTAACCGGCGGGTGTGGGAGCATGATGAGGCTTTCAAAGAATACCTGAAAAAGATCAGGGCCTATGCCATCGATATGGAGACAGCCACCATCTTTTCCGTCGGATTTTTTAATAAGATCCCCACCGGTGCCTTGTTGCTGGTGAGTGATCAGCCCATGGTGCCGGAAGGGGTGAAAACTGCGGAAAGCGATCTGAAGATCACCTCTCAATATGTGGAAAATCACATTAAGATAGGCATCGACAGCCTGAAGCAGCTGATCAACAATGGCGCTACGGTAAGACACCTCCGGTTTTAAGCCCCTGGCATTCACACCGCTTCATGCAACGATGCTATAGCTATGCTTGTCAAAGAAAGAAAAGCTATGCGACGCCTATTTCATCTACCGGTGCTGTTTGGCATTATCTTCTTCGCCTGCAAGCCTTCCAGGAACCATTCATCGGGACCGTTCACAGGCAAGGTCATTGGCAGCATCTGTTCGCAATACACCATACAGCTGATCTCAGGTGATATGGACCCTTCGCGGTACCTTAAGACCTGGAAGAATGCACAAAACGACAGCACCTATCACAATGTATTTGCCGTCAGTAATTTCTGCTATTTCAGCACACAGGGACTTCAAAAAGGAGACACTTTTCAGTTCAGGCTCCTGCATGACTCTACGAAAGAGTCCTGCGCCGTATGCCTGATCTACGAACCTACCCCGGATGTTCAAAACACGATCAAGGTCATCCAAACAGTAAAATAGCTATCTTACGGCTGCGTAAATAAAAACTTCGTCGCCGCAGCATGCCTTCTTTATTATCGATCAGAGATCTCACCATTGATTTTAGAACAGAGGCCGGTATATCGCCGGGCGTGCAGGCTATTCACCTGGAAGTAGACAGAGGGGAGATCGTCGCATTGGTAGGCGAATCCGGATCGGGAAAATCCATCACATCCCTCTCCATTCTCCAATTGCTACCCATGCCTCCGGCTCATATAAAGTCAGGACAGATCCTGTTTACTACACGCGACGGCGCCGTCGTCGATCTGCTGCGGCAGGACCATCTCTCTATGGAAAAGATCCGTGGCAATGAGATCGCCATGATCTTCCAGGAGCCTATGACATCTTTGAACCCTGTATTCACCTGCGGGCACCAGGTGGCGGAAGCGATCCGGGTCCATCAGCAGGTGTCCGGAGATGCAGCACGCCGCCAAGCCATACAATTATTTGAGAAAGTGAGACTGCCGGACCCTGCGGGTATCTATTCCCGCTATCCCCATGAGCTCAGCGGCGGACAGAAACAACGGGTGATGATCGCGATGGCCATGAGCAACCGCCCTTCGCTGCTGATCTGTGACGAACCTACGACGGCCCTGGATGTGACGGTGCAGAAGACCATTCTGGAATTGATCCGCGACTTGCAGCAGACGGAGCATATGGGCGTCATCTTTATCACCCATGACCTGGGTGTCGTGGCCGAGATAGCGGACAGGGCGCTGGTGCTCTATAAGGGACAGGTGGTAGAAGAGGGCAGCGTGGAAGACCTGTTCCGGCGTCCGCAGCACCCTTATACGAAAGGCCTGCTGCTATGCCGGCCGGGGCTGCATGTCAAAGGGGAAAGACTGCCCGTCGTGAGCGATTTTTTGGAAGGACGGGACCTATCGCCCCGGCTCGAAGCTCACAGCTCGCAGCTCACAGCTGACATACTGATCCGGGTCCGCGACCTCAAAGTCTGGTACCCCTCCCGCAAGAGCTTCCTGGGCAAAGTCCTCGCTTACACAAAGGCGGTGGACAACATCAGCTTTGACATCTATAAAGGAGAGACGCTGGGGCTGGTGGGTGAATCGGGCTGCGGCAAGTCTACGTTAGGCAGGGCCTTGCTGCGGCTGATCGGTCCGACAGGCGGCAGCATAGCATTCGAAGGAAGGGATATGGCCGCCTACACCAACCAGGAGCTGAAAAAACTACGCAGTCATATACAGATCATCTTCCAGGACCCCTACTCCTCCCTCAACCCGCGCATTACCATCGGGGCCGCCATCGCAGAAGTGCTGAAAGTCCATGGCCGCGCCGCTACATCCGCGCAGCGCCGTCAGCAGACCATACAGCTGCTGGAAAAAGTCAGCCTTTCCGCCTCCCATTACGACCGCTACCCCCACGAGTTCTCCGGTGGCCAAAGACAGCGGATCGTCATCGCCCGGGCGCTGGCGCTGCAGCCTTCTTTCATCGTCTGCGATGAGTCCGTATCCGCACTGGACGTAAGCGTGCAGGCACAGGTGCTCAATCTGCTGAACGATCTGAAAAAAGAATTTGGATTCACGGTGGTGTTCATATCCCACGACCTGTCGGTGATCAGGTATATCAGCGATCGTATCCTGGTGATGAATAAAGGAAAAATTGAGGAGCTGGGTGAAGCGCAAACGATCTATGATCACCCGCAATCATCTTACACAAAAAAACTGATCGCTGCGGTGCCGAAGGGGCTGTGAGCACAAGTACTGGCTCGTAGCTCATGGCTGGTAGCTAGTAGCTTAAAACGATCTCCACCCGCCTGTTCTTTGCCCTTCCCGCCGGGGTATCGTTCCCAGCCACCGGACGACGAGAACCATACCCGTTTACAGACACCACCTCACTAAGTCCTGGCAGCCGCCTGACTATAAAATCCCTGATGCTGACAGCTCTTCGCAGCGACAGCGCGTCGTTGATCTCATCCGAAGCCGTATTATCCGTATGACCGTCGATCTCCATGCCGGCAGGCTTCTTCAGGCTGATCTTCGCGATGAGGCTATCCAGCTGCCGTGCGTAGATGCCTTTTATCTCGTTGCTGTTGGTAGCAAAGAATATCCCCGGGATCAGCAGTGTATCTGCCGGCGGCGGAATAAAAAGAGGCGGCGGCGGCTGGACACCGGCCAGGGTGTCGTGAGATGCCTGCAGCGGAACGCTGTTGTGCGGAAGCGAATCCAGGTAGATATGCCGGGTATGCCTGTGATGTTCTTCATATACGATGGAATGCGTGTAAGCATAGGACGGGCACATTTTTTCGGCGGTATCGGCGGCAGAAAGACTGATATCGTCTATACAAAAGGTAATATTCCCGCCGCCGGATCTCTTTAGTTTCTTTTCCATGCTGCGCGGATAAACCTCCGGCGCCATTACATTGCCGATGAGAAAGAACCTCTTTTCTCCGTCAGCGGCAAATCTTTTGCGCATCAGCATCCATCCGTCCTTGTCTTTTTCCACGACATCGGACTTTGACAGGCTGAACGACGGAGTGATCTTTCCGATGACGGAGGAAGCCCGGGTTGGGTCTGTCTGGCTTAGCACAACGTCCAGGTGTGTAAAGGGGAATTCGCCCGTGTACAGCCACAAGGACAGGTCGTATTCTTTTCCTGCTTTAAGGGAGCATAAGGTCATGGTATACGGAAAAGTCCGGCCGGTCATGGGTGCATATATATTGTCGTAAATTACAGGCATGACGGACTCGCCGTCTTTGGGTGGGGGCCATTTCACCTTCGTGGTAGTCACGATAAACCATGCCGCCGGCGCGCACTGCGCATGATATTCCGTGCAGGTATTGACATCCTCAAAGCTGTGGTTGGCAAGCAGGTTCGGCTGCTGGCAGATGCCCTTCGCCGGCAGACAGACCAATAGCAGCCAGGCCAGCCTAGTCTTCATCGCCATGATCGCCATAGTAATCGTTGTCGAGATAGAAAGAATTGGCACTTTTGCGTTTGGAGAAGAGGAACTGCTTCAGCTGTCGCTCAAACTGATCGCGCACGGGGATATCGGCACGGATCTTTCTGCCCGTAAGGCGTACAAAGTCATCGCCGGTGCTGACCTCTTTCAGGTTCAGCGGCTGCAGTCCGCTGAGGCCTATCTGCCATTCATCGTCCTTGCCCATCTTATACCGGAAGAAATAGATGTATCCTTTACGCTGCCGGAACTGTATCAGCCTTTTATCCACCAGCTGAACGTCGAAAAAGTCATTGCCGGCTTTGCTGCTGACAAGCACGCTGCGTGCAATGTCCACCTGGTTATGGAAACTATGCGGGAAGCGGTCGCTCTTATGAATAGCATTCAGTTCTTTCAGCAGATGGCTCCTGTGCTGATCGCTTGCAGCCAGGGCACGGATGATGGAATCGGCGACAGGCCGGTTGTTCCGCAGCATCAGCACGGTAGTGCTCAGCCGAAGAGAGGGGTCGCGGCTCCGGAGCAGCTTGTCGAAGAAATGCGGCACTGTGGCATTCCTGTCATAGAAGGGCATCAGCAGCACGGCATAATCCGCCAGCAGATCATCCGTATCGTCATCCCCGTCCGGCCTGGCGGACTCATCGCCTTCATCCTCCTTTTTCTGCAGTCTTTTTTCATCACGGCCCTCCTGCTTCTTCCATTGTATTTTGGCATCGAAATACAGCTGTCCGAAATAGGATTCATAATCGGTGCTGCGCAGATACCCGCTGTCCACCAGCGTAGCCAGCAGGGACTGGATATTGAACTTATAGTCATCCACGCTGGCCAGCTGCAGCAGGTCGGGAAAGAGCGTGCGGGCAAGGGCCAGCGAATCCCGCAGGTCCTGAAAAAGCGAATTATAGTCGGCGCTGTTGTCGAATACGGGCGGATCCTGCACCAGCAATCCCCTCAGCATCTCATAGGCCGGCAGCGTCCGGTGGCGGGCCAGCGCTTTGAACACGGCATTCTGGAAAGTGCTGGTATCGCCTGCCCGTTCATAGATCTCCCGGAGACCTTCGACCACGGCCTTCGACGTCGAGGGATCGTCGATATAGCCCAGCTCATTGATCAGGCGGGCCCTGGTCTCGAAATAATCTTTTCCATTGTAGGGAAGGGTTTGAATAGCCTTCAGCAATACAGGCAGGCCGCCACGAACGCCGAAGTAGACGTTGGGAATGGCTTCCTTGGCCCGCCGGCGAAGCAGGGAGTCCCGGCTATAAAAGTCGCTGAAGAAAGTATCCAGCTTATTGGCAAACACCGGCGGCCCCAGCTTTTTTTCCACGGGACGGATGCTGGCGTAAAATTGATCGGTGAAAGCAGCGTTCTCCTGCAGCGTATCCCCCAGCGAGACCACCCGGAAAAGGCGGTTGTCCTTTAAAAAAAGCCAGGTGGTGATACAGCGGGATGTATTGGTGTCGACGATAGTGTATTTGTATCCCGGTGCACCGGAGGAAGGATCACCCAGGCGAAAAGGCTGTTTATTACGGATGACAAGGTCTTCCCGTATGCGGCGCTCGTTGGTCTCGTCTTTCCAGAAACTGGCGGAATCCTTGGGGAAATAGTATTTAGGAAAGGTCTCCATCGATACGAAAATGGCCTCTCCCGTGGAATCGTCCTGGAACAGGGCCGTCTTGGACCGGGGCCAGTAGTTGTTGTAATCCGGGACGGCATTGAGGAACTCTTCACTGGAAGCACGTTCGAGGATACCTCTCATCCCCGCATCGATGTCGGGCACCACGGGCGTCGTGACACGGATATTGATAAAGGTGTCCACATAATTGCGGAAGATGCCGTATTTATAGGGCTTATATTCAAAGGAATTAAAAAAGAGGGGGAACGTCTTGTCCTTGCTATGGCTCCTGCTGGCCAGCAAATAATAATGGGGACCTTTGATCAGGAATTTTGTTCGCACATAGGAGCCGTCCTTCAGCTGATAAGCCGCTTCCAGGCATGGAGAGCCCCTGTATACACCTGTGTGGCGGCTGAGAGTTCTTTCTATCCAGTCGGAAAGGCGGAAGCTTTCTTCCATAAGGGCCAGGTCGGCAGTGTCTTCTTCCAGGAAATGGTAGTTCTGCACCGCTTTTTTCCAGATGAGAAAGGCGTCACCGGTGGCTGAATCCACGGATTCATATTCCCAGCGGGTGATGCCATCGGGATTGGAGGTATTCCTGTATGCAGCAGGCGGCCGTGGAAGAATGACCTTGAAGCCACCCTGTGGAGGGGTGAAGTCTGTCCATCCCGCCGGACCGGACTGATGCACGGTGATGGAGCCGAAGAACTGATCCGCCTCTTTGCCTTCCACATAGTTGTTATTCCCGCTCATTTTAAAGATCAGGACCTCATATGGGGTGACAATAATATTGTATCGCTGGATATCGCCCCGCCGGGTCCTGCCTGTGATATCAAATCCTTTATAACCGCTGCGGGTAATGGCGGTCCTTTTCAGGATCTTGCCCGGGATATTCTCATACAGGAGACTGTCCACCTTTCGCAGGATAGTCTCTTCTTTCTGGCCCAGGAAGGAACCATGGGTCTTCACCCGCCCGATCATATAGTAAGCGCCATTGCTCATATCGGCATATTGCCAGCTGTCGGCCGTGCGGCTTTCGCTCCGGCGGTAGAGCTTGCCGGGGAGCCGCACCGAGAAATCCCCGTCGTCGGATGTAAAGGTGGAGAAGCTGACAGGCACCCTGATCTTGTCGATGTCATCTTTCTGGGTGGCGTCACGGTCAGGCATAGTGACGGGCCGGAGGACATAGCCTTTCTTACGAAGAAGTTCTATGACGCCCCGCTTGCCGGGCAGGTGCGCAGCCCCTACCCCGACAAAAAGGGAATGATGCTTTACGATGCTGTCGATGGAAGCCGCCTGGATCTCATTCCGGCGATAGAGGAACTTCTCCAGATAGGACTCAGAAGGCTGCAGGAGCTTTTCCAGGGAATCCAGCATGTCGAGATCCCCTTTCCTGTAAGCTTCCTGCGTCTTTCGCTCCAGCTCATAAGGGGATGCGCCGTCCGTATCGGGGGCTTTCTTCCTTTTATCCTTCATCATATCCTGTGCCGCCTCCATGACAAGCTGCTCCGTCTGGAAATAGTCTTCGACGCCTGTGGCCTGTTTGCCCAGCTTTTTGCCCGTCTGGTAAATATAGAGGTCCAGGTAGGTATCTTCCTCGAAGTCGGCCCGGGACTGGAAGGTGCGGTAAAGGAGGCCGTTGATGATGGTCGGTTCGTCGCTAAGGGCCGATTTCAGCTTGTCTTCATATTTCTCCAGCTGGAAGGACCTTTCATTGATATAGTCGCCGGGAGCGCCCTGGGTATAGAAACGGAGGTTATTCTGCATCCGCTGGAAACGGAACAGCTGGTCCTGCCAAAGCTGAGGGTCCAGCTCCAGCGCCACGACGTCGGCATTGCGGATGTCCAGGTAAAAGGAGTCGCTGAGATGAAAGACCAGTTTGCTGCTGACATGCATGGTTCCGAAGAGATAAGAGGGCTTTTGGAGGCCATTCCCTGTGATCTCCCATAATAAGGCGGGATATTTCTTTTCCGCCCGCCGCTGTGCTGTCAGTAAGGATGCCTGAAGAAGGAAAAGAACAAGCGCCACAAAAAACTTTCGCGTAGGGGTCGATCTCATTATCAGGAGCGTTACTTCATGAAGTTGCATAAAAGACGGGAAATCAGGAAAATTATTTTATCGCCGGTGGAATTACCTGAAAAGTTTATTTGGATACCCTCCGTTTTTTTCCTACCTTCGCACGCTTAAATCATGCCGTAACATGATATCGAATCGGGTGCCGTAAGACCTGGTTTGTGCCGGATGCCCTCCGTATATCAATTACCACCTACCTGGTATCATGTGCGAATAAAAAAACAACAGCATCCACATGAAGCTTTCACAGTTCAAGTTTGATCTTCCTTTAAACCTTATTGCCCAGCACCCTGCGAAAAAAAGAGAAGACAGCCGTATGATGGTTGTCCATCGCCACACCGGCCAGATCGAAAACAAGCATTTCAGGGACATTCTCGAATATTTCGATGACAAGGACGTTTTCGTCGTAAATAATACCAAGGTTTTTCCCGCAAGAATGTATGGCCGCAAGGAAAAGACAGGCGCCAAGATCGAAGTATTCCTTCTCCGCGAGCTGAACAAGCCCAACCGCCTTTGGGATGTCATCGTAGACCCGGCCCGTAAGATCCGGGTGGGCAATAAACTATATTTTGGCGACAATGATGAACTGGTAGCGGAAGTCATCGATAATACCACCAGCCGCGGCAGGACCATCCGGTTCTTATGGGATGGCAGTGACGACGAGTTCCGCCAGGTGCTGGAGATCCTGGGCGAGACCCCCTTGCCCAAGTATATCAAGCGCAAGCCCGACGAAGAGGATAAAGAACGCTACCAGACGGTGTACGCAAAGCATGAAGGCGCTGTCGCAGCACCTACCGCAGGTCTGCATTTCAGCAAGGAGCTGATCAAGCGCCTGGAGATAAAAGGAGTGCGTTTTGCCGAAGTCACTCTTCACACGGGATTAGGCACCTTCCGCCCCATCGAGGTGGAAGACCTGAGCAAGCACAAGATGGACGCCGAGTACTATCGTATCGAGGACGATGCCTGCAAGATCGTGAACAAGGCCCGCCTGGGCAGCCACCGCATCTGCTCCATCGGCACCACGACAATGCGCGCAGTAGAGTCTTCCTTCACAGCTGAAAAATTACTGAAGCCTTCCGAAGGCTGGACCAATACTTTTATCCACCCGCCGTACCAGTTCAATATCGCAGATGCGCTGGTGACCAACTTCCACCTGCCCAAGACAAGCCTCCTGATCATGGTATGCGCTTTTGCAGGCTACGATCTGGCAATGGAAGCTTACAAGAAGGCCATCAAGGATAAGTATCGCTTCTTCAGCTACGGAGATGCCATGCTGTTATTATAAGTCGCTTAAATTTTTTTGGAAAAGGGGTCATTTCGGCCCCTTTTCCTATTTTTATAACTACGATATGCATATGCTATTCAAAAAAATACTACCCATCCTCACCGCCTTACATTTGATGACCATGGCCAATGCCCAGCAACGGGAGATCCCGCTATACGATGGAGCGATCCCCAATTCGAAGCCCGCTAAGGACCAGGAGCAGTCGGAACCCGGCAACAAGTGGAGTCTTAGTCTGGTTAGCCGACCGACCCTGAAGATCTATTTACCTCCAAAAGAAAAGGCCACGGGCATGGCTATCGTCGTCGTCCCCGGCGGGGGATATACTCACCTGGCCATGGGGCATGAAGGAATAGAAATAGCGGAAAAGCTGAATGAGATGGGTATTGCGGCCTTTGTGCTGAAATACCGGCTGCCCAGCGACGAAACGATGGTGAACAAAGAGATCGGCCCCCTTCAGGATGCACAGCGGGCTATTCAGCTGGTACGGCAAAACGCGGGCGCCTGGGGAGTGGACACAGGGCGCGTTGGCATCATCGGTTTCTCGGCAGGCGGTCACCTGGCTTCAACGGCTGGCACCCATTTCAGCAAGACTTACATCGATAATCCGGGTAATATCTCCCTGCGCCCCAGCTTTATGATCCTTATGTATCCCGTCATCAGCTTCTCCGACAGCATTGCACATCGCGGCTCCCGGGATAACCTGGTCGGACAGAACGCTCCCCCGGAAAAGATCCGGGAATATTCCAACGAACTACAGGTAACCCCCTCCACGCCCCCTGCCTTCCTGATACATGCCGGAGATGATAAGACGGTGCTGGTGGCCAACAGCATCCATTTCTATGAGGCGTTACAGCACAATGGCGTTCCCGCAGAGATGCATATCTATCCCCATGGCGGCCATGGTTTCGGATTGCATAACAATACGACAAAAGACCTTTGGTTCGACAGGTTGATCACCTGGCTGGGAGACAATGGATGGCTGAAGAAATAGGATCGTCTTATTCCAGGCCGAACAATCCCTTGTTCAGCAGCTGCAGGGTCTGTGTTTTATAGGCCGAAGGGATCAGCAGCGATACATTGTGCCTGCTGCCGCCATAGCTCACCATCCGGACAGGCACTGGTATCAGCGCCTCGAAGAGCCTGGCAAGGACATCCTGCGTCAGGGAGATCTCGTTGCCGACGATGCTGACGATGCTGTGATTGTCTTCCACCTCGACGTTGCCGAAAGGTTCCAGCTCCTTAACGATGGCCTTCAGGTCCACCGCATTGTCGATGGTCACGGATACAGCTACTTCGGATGTGGTGATCATATCGATGGGTGTGCGGTATTTCTCGAATACTTCGAAGATCTTGCGCAGGAAGCCATAAGCCAGGAGCATGCGGCTGCTGCGGATATTGATGGCGATGATGCCGTCCTTGGCGGCAATGGCTTTCACGCCAACCGAACCTGCCTCTTCTGTGATCAGCGTGCCTTTTGCTTCCGGCTGCATGGTGTTCAGCAGCTTTACAGGCACTTTATAGAACTGGGCGGGCCAGATAGACGCGGGATGAAGGATCTTTGCCCCGAAATAAGCCAGCTCAGCGGCTTCTTCAAAGCTCAGCTGCTCGATAGGTACTGTCTTCTTCACGACGCGGGGGTCATTGTTATGCATGCCGTCGATGTCTGTCCAGATCTCGCAGACGGATGCATTGATCGCTGCCGCGATGAGCGAGGCGCTGTAATCGCTGCCGCCTCTTTTCAGGTTGTCTACCTCTCCTCGGGCATTGCGGCAGATATATCCCTGGGTGATAAAAAGGGTCTTGTCACGATGTTGCTGGAGCAGGTGTCCCAGCCGCGTCTTGATACTGTTGACCTGGGGTTCGTCATGATTATCGATGCTCATGAACTCCAGGGCGGGCAGCAGCACGTGGTCGACGCCGTTCTCTTCCAGGAAGACGGAGAAGAGCTTGGTGGACAGCAGCTCTCCCTGAGCCAGGATATCTTTGTTCAACGCTTCGCTGAAAGAGATCCGCAGGATGATGGTAAGGAATTCGAAATGTTCGGCAACGATAGCCTTCGCTTTGGTGAGGGATTTTTCACTTTTGACCAGATCCCGGATGAAGGTCTGGTAATGGGCCTCCAGCTTTTCAATCTGCTGGCGGGCAGCATCCCGGTCCCCGGAGGCAATGGAATTGCCTATTTCCACGAGAGAGTTGGTGGTGCCGCTCAGCGCGCTTAACACGACGATCGTAGGCTCCGCATCTTTGGTGATCAGCTGGCTTACCTGGCGCATACGTTCGGGCTTGCCGACGGATGTGCCTCCGAATTTCATGACCTTCATCTGGTAATATTTTTGGGATGGCAAAGATACGGGCTGATGAATTAGAAAATTTCAAATTATCGCACCAGGAGGACTGTACCTTTCGCCAGCACCTCTCCCTGGATCGTTTTGCCTTTTATCATGTAGACGTACGTACCCGCGCTGCAGGCCTGGCCTTTCCGGGTCCCGTCCCAGCCTGTGCCGGTATGCCGCGTGCTGAATATCTTATTGCCCCACCTGTCGTAAACGGAAAACTCTTCCAGCTCAAGGGTGACGAAAGGGGGGATCCGGAATACATCGTTCCTGCCATCCCCGTTCGGCGTAAAGCTATTGGGCATGGCCAGCTTATAAAAGACCCTGACCTTTACCTCCTTGTATACGGGACAGCCTTCCATGGAAAAGGCTGAAAGCCGGAAATCCGTCGTCGTAGTCATCGGGACGGTGAGGGGTGTCAGCGCAGCAGGGTTGATCAGTCCATCGGCAGGGCTCCATTGCCAGGATCGCACATTCCCCTGTATGGCCGCCTGAAGGATGATCTGCCGGCCAGGCAATACCATCGTATCGACAAAGGGCAGCGCGATCTCAGGCACTTTCCAGAGGGACATGATCACGGGATCGGAGATCACCGGCTGCCCTGTATTACAGGGCGTATTGCCGGGACTCAACGCACAGCTGACCATATCGCCATCCTTTAAATGCGCATTTCCATACTTATCGCTGCTGACACCTGTCCGCACGCCGTTGACCAGCCACTGATACGAAAACCCCGCACCCGCGTCCTGCGCTGTTGCCGTAAACACAACGGAGTCGCCCGGACAAACAGGATTTGCAGAAGCGTTGATCTGAACAGAAGGCGGGGCAGCCGCAACTATCTTCATTTGGATCGGGACGGAGGTCACCGAAGGAACAGCGGTGCATGCAGTGGTCAGGTCCGTCGTCACCCGGCATTCCACGGCATCATTATCCATAAGACCCATGGCATCATAGGTGTCGGCGTTACCCCCCACGGGACTGCCATTCAGGAGCCATTGGTATCCCGGATTGTCTCCCGCGTTCGTGACAAAAGCGGTGAATTCGGCCGTATTCGTTCCGCAGAGGATCGTCGAAGTCGTGGATATGCTGATGGAAGGCGAAGCCAGGGGCAAGACCCGGACAGTCACATCGGCCCGGGTGGCGCCGCAAATCCCCGCACCGGAGATCGTAAGCTCGCAAGCCACGAGATCACCGTTAGACAACCCCCCGGTGCTGTAGGTATCTGAATTGCCGCCAACAGGATGCCCATTGACGCTCCAGTGAAAAGTACCACCATTGGCATTCGACACCTGAGCCGTAAATGTCACAGATATCCGGTCGCACACAGGATTGGCAGAAGCGAGAATGGTCATCGGCGGCAAGGCAGGTGGCGTTACTATTTTGCGAACGCGGTCGTTCAGCAATTCACTAAAGCAGATATTGCCCTGCCCGTCGATGGCAAGCCCCATGGGATAGTTGATGCTGGAAGCCGTAGGCGTTACGCAATCCGGTCCTACACCGGGGGAACCATCGCCGGCAATAACGGTACCGGCTCCGCTCAGCAGGTCGACGCTGATCACCTGTGCGCCCGTCATGTCGGACACGATGAGATGGCCCAGGCCATCCATGGCAACATCCATCGGCTGTTTGACAGGCACGTTGATCGGTATATCCGTGATAATCCCCGTCACAGGGTCGATCTTGCTGACCCCGCCATACAATCCACCCGCGGCATACAAATTGCCTGCGGCATCGCAGGTGAGGCCCGGAGGGCTGCCGCCGTTTCCGGGAGTATCGTCGGGCTGACCCCGACCGGCAACAGTGGTAATGATCCCTGTGGCAAGGTCCAGTCTGCTGATGAGTAAATGGGTAGTTGTCCCCGGATCGGTCTCCGGCTGTGAGATATAGAGATGTCCTGCCTGATCCACCGCAATTCCGAGGGGTACAAGCCCGCCATTGACAGCAAGTCCGCCGTTGGCATAGTTCCCGGTGCCATTGCCCGCGACGGTGGTTATGATGCCCGTAGCCAGGTCCACGCTGCGCACACGCCGGTTCTCATAATCGACTACAAACAGGTGATTGTTCTTATCGGCGCATACCCGCAGGGGGTGATTGAGCTTCGCACTGACGGCAGGGCCTCCGTCCCCGGAAAAACCATTGTTGCCGCCGGAGCCTGCGATCGTACTGATATCCCCCGTGATCGCGTCCACCCTGCGCACACACTGGTTGCTGAAATCGGCAATGTACATATTGCCGGAAGGATCAAAACAGATGCCCAGGGGAAAATCCATCAGCGCCTTAACGGCAGGGCCTCCGTCACCTGAAAATCCCGGGACGCCGCCCGTCCCTGTGATCGTAGAGACCACTTTCTGGCTGAAAACAGGCGCCTGAAGAAATAGCAGGCCCTGGATGATAAGTATTCGGAGTGCGACAGTACAAAATAAGGTTCCAGGCGATTTTCGGGGAGGCATAAGACGCCCAAAATAGCTAAAAAAGCCAGGAAATAAAACCATATCAATAAGCTCGAAACTCCACCCCCAACTTTTCCGCCAGCCCTTTCAGGTCGGCCACGACGGGCGAAAGCAGCGGTATGCCGATGGTGAGCCGCTCGGCCTCCATTTCCCGCTCCGGATCACCCGGGATCAGCACTTTCTCCTGCCCGGGCGCCGGTGTAGCGCTGCGGAACCGGCGGATCCAGTTATCCATGTGCTCCCTGAACTCGGCGGCAGGCCGGAAGGCATCGATGCGCATGGCGCCAAAAAAATGCCCGATGCCCTTGCCTGGCATACCGGTGGGCATGGGAATGTAGGCGGGGAAAGGAGGGACCCAGGGACCGTAGTTCGCACCACTGAGGACGGCTGAAAATATATCCACCACGGCGCCCAGCGCATAACCCTTATGGCTGCCATGGTCACGGTCGCCGCCCAGGGGCAGCAAAGCGCCGCCTGTCTTCAAAGCATGCGGATCCGTGGTCGGATTGCCATCCTTATCCTGTATCCAGCCCAGGGGGGCCTCTTCATTTTTTCGTTGAAGGATCTCCAGCTTGCCATTGGCTGCTGTAGTCGTGGCCAGGTCGGCCACAAATGGCGGTTCTTCCCCGGCGGGGACGGCCACACAGATGGGATTGGTGCCAAGCATACGTTCGATGGAAAAAGTAGGCGCTACCAGGGCGCTGGCATTGGTCATGGCAATCCCGATCATATTCTCACGGACGGCCTGCAGCGCATGATAGCCGGCGATGCCGAAATGATTGGAATGCTGCACACTGACCCAGCCCGTACCCACGTTCTTCGCCTTTTCGATGGCCACCTGCATGGCGAAAGGCGCCACTACGAGCCCCAGTCCGCTGTCTCCATCTATCACTGCCGTGGAAGGCGTTTCGTGGATGATGCGGATATTGGGCTTTGTATTCGCCCTGCCGGCCTCCCACAAACGTACATAGCCGATAAGCCGCGCCACGCCATGGGAATCAATGCCCCGGAGGTCGGCGCTCAGCAGTGCGACGGCCGCAGTGCGCGCATCTTTTTCCGGGCAGCCTATCTTAGTAAAGATGTCTATTGTAAAAGACAGCAGATCTTCATAGGGAAAGAAAAAGGCTGTATTGGCGCCGGCTGTCAACGATGGATCCTGCTTTTTTTGGTGCTGTGGCATGAAGTGGTCTTAGGTCCGCAAAGATCGGGAAAAAGCGCCAGCTCTCATGCCTCCTTCAGCTGCATATTCACTGCATCCCAATGCACGATCTTCCGTTGAAAATAGCTTTCATTCGCAATAAGGCAGGGAGCAGCGGCGCGGAAGCCGAAAATGGGGTCTTCCACCACAGGGCTGCCTGTGCGCACACCGGCAAAGAAATTCTTAAAATGCTCCACATGCTCGTCGAATCCTTCAGGCAGCTGGTAAACTGTAGGTTCGGCGCTGACGCTCTTCCGTTGATCCGGCGTCCAGCGCTGCTCATACTGCCGTTTCAGCTCGTCCTGCATGGCTTGGGGATAGGTGGTCAGCGCATCCCATCCTCCGATGTCCGGGGCAGCCGGCATTTTATGATGCCGGATGGTAAATCCATCATAGCCCATGTCCAGCACGCCTTCCGAGCCAAAGAACTTAACGGTGCTGGTCTCGCCCTGTCCGCTGATGAAGTTCACCCGGAGCATCAGCTCAAAAGCAGGATGTTCTTTCGTATCGGGGTAATGCATGATGGCGGTCATCACGTCGGGAACATCACGACCATCTTTCCAGTAAGCTGTCTGGCCCGTGGAAATTATCTTCTCAGGTCCCTTCGAACCTGTGATCAAATGGATACCCGACAGGAGATGCACGAACAGGTCGCCCGCCACGCCGGTGCCGAATGCCCTGTAGTTGCGCCACCAGAAGAATTTCTTAGGATCGTAGGCCTGGTGGGGAGTGCCGGCAATGTAGCCGTCCCAATCGACCGTGGTGGGGGAACCATCCGTGGGCATGGTATATTCCCATGCTCCCAGTGCGCTTTGCCTGTCGAAACTGGCTTCGATGCAGGTCAGCTGGCCGATGGCGCCTGCCCTGTAGAGCTCGGCCGCCCTGGCATAAGCGATGCTGCTGACCCGCTGGCTACCTACCTGCATGGTCTTTTTGGAGCGCTGCCAGGCAGCTATCAGCGGAAGGCCTTCTTTCAGCTGGTGCACCATGGGCTTCTCGCAGTAGACCGATTTGCCTTTTTCCAGCGCTGCCGTGGCAATTCGTGCATGCCAGTTGTCGCTGGTGGCGATGATGACAGCATCGATGTCCTTCCTGTCCAGGATCTCCTGGTAATGGCGGGTGGTGAAAAGGTCCTGCCCATGCACCTCTTTGGCCCTTTGCAGCCGGCCGGCATACAGATCACAGGCCGCCACCCATTCCACACCGGGCACTTTCAGCGCGGTGCTGACGTCATTGAATCCCATGATGCCCATTCCGATGACGCCGAGGCGAATGGTGTCGTTAGCCGCGAAAGCAGGAAGGGCGCCTGTGGAAAGGAGGAGGGAAGCGCTTTCTTTGAGGAATTGACGACGTGAATTCATATGACAACATTGTATTTAACAGCTCCAGCCCCACAGGGGCTGGAGCCTGGTGACTAAAGTTTGGAGGTCTGTTCCCTGAAGTACTTCTCCGTAGCGATCACATCCGGCACATTGTTGTACCAGTTGTTCTCTCTTTCGATGGAGAACATGCCTGTATTGAACCGCTGACGATTGAGCTCCCTGAAGATCGCAGGGAAATCGATCTTGCCCGTGCCGACTATCAGGTCATTCGCTTTCGTGTTACCGATGGAGTCGATGTCTTTCAGGTGCAGGCCGAAAATATGTCCCTCCAGCTTTTTCAGACATTCCACGGGATCCAGGCCATTACGCGCCCAATGCCCTACGTCTGCGCAGGAGCCGATGTTGGGATGCCCCTGTACCGCAGCCAGCACGGAGTCAGGATGCCAGTATGGATTAGGCCTGGGATGATCGTGTATGGCCACCTTGATGCCATAGGCGCCTGCCAGGCTGTCGATGGCGCCCCATTGGTCCTTCAGCGGCTCCGCTGTGATATAGCTAAGACCGAACTCTTTTGCAAGATCGAAATACTTTTTCCACTCGTCGATGGATTTCGGTTCAATGACACCCATTGCCACGATGCTGATGTTTTTAGACTGCAGCAGGTCTTTCACTTTTTTCTTTTCCTCCGCCGTCATGTCCGTGCCGAACTTACCTTTCATGCCGCCGCCCAGTTCCTGGCCAGGGTAGGCTTCCAGGTACCTGATCCCCGCACTGTCCGCCTTTGCGATGGCCTGTACGAAAGGAACGAAATGGAATGTCCATAATTGAACGCCGATCTTCCAGCTGGCGGCAACAGAAGGTGAGTCGACGGGTTTGGTGACGGAATCTTTGGTCGCATCGGCGGCCGGCTGGCTGCCACAGGAGCTGAGGATCAAAAGGACAGAGAGACATAGCAATGATACTGCTGATTTCATGTTGAATGTTTTGTATGGTCCAATTTAAGGGATTTTTTAGATTTACACTATGAACGTCACAAAGCGATCACTGTCCGCGTGCCTCCCGCTTGCCACAGCGCTCCTGCTGTCCTTGCTTACACCGGCAGCCGAAGGTCAATCCCGGAGAGAAGACATCTATTCCGCGTCCGTACTCTACCAAAATCGTATATCGCTGGAGAAAGACCTGCGGGAACGTATCACCGGCAGGAACATGAGCTTGCCGCTGGACAGCAATACAGAGGACAAATATCTGTCCGCCTGCTGGGCTATCTCTCAATTCCTCATTTACTCCCCGGAAGTGGAGCACGGTCTCGATACTTTATTCAATAGCTATTCCGCTTTGTCCTATGATACAAGAAAGGCCTTGCTGGAAGCAACCTATGCCGTTGCGCCAAAACGTTATGTTCCGGCCGTACAGCACGTCCTGGAGCAGGAAGAGGATCCGAAGCTCTTCTCCATGTGCGCCGTCTATCTTTATCGCGCCGACACCAGCACGGAGAACAGCAATGCCCTGAAGATCCGGATGGTGGAAAAATTCCCGGATTACGATTCGCTGGCGATCTTACACGAGCTGGCCGGCTACCTCAGCTACCAGGGGCAGCTTGTGAAAAACAGGACGCCGGACCTCTCCTCCCTTTTTGCTTACCAGCGTGCGCGAAAACAAAAGACGATCTATTCTTTCCAGCGATGGAGCAGGGATTATCCCGGACTGGCTGTTGTGCAGAATGACAACGGACAATTCGTCCGGGATGCACAGGGCCGTTTGCAGGTCTTCCAACAACTGGCACGGTCGGGTTCTGACCTGCCCTATTTTATAACGAACGGCAGTACGCCGCAAGGCGTATACAGCATCCGGGGTACGGATGTGTCCAGGATCAATTTCATCGGTCCGACTACCAACCTGCAGCTGCTGATACCTTTCGAGGGCAGCTGGGAGAAATATTTTCAATTGCCGGGTGACACGCTGCCGGTCAGTCCGGAAGGAGTGGCTGCCATCGATTCTCTTGGTTACTATCGTGAACTGCTGCCGCCGGACTGGAGGGATTATCCTCCCATGATGGAGTCCTGGTCCGCCGGGCACATCGGCCGGACGGAGATCATCGCCCATGGCACGACCATCGACCCGGAATATTATAAGGACAAACCTTTTTATCCCCTGACGCCGACGATGGGCTGTCTGTGTGCGAAGGAGCTCTGGAACCCCACCAACGGCCATCCACTGGTGAGCGAACAGCTCAACCTGGTAAGCGCCTTTTTGTCCACTCCCGGAAGAAAGGGATATTTGTATGTCATCAATGTGAATGACCGGCACGCGCCTGTCAGCAGAGTGGAAGTGGAAGCATGGATATCCAAATGGGAAGGAAAAAAGAACCCTGGCTATTAATCTCATCTATTTATGAAGAAAGTCTTATCAGCATTTATTTTCTCCATCTGCCTCACCGGCTATGCCTTTTCACAGACAAACTATGACATCTGCGTTTATGGCGGCACCTCGGCAGGCGTCATAGCAGCCTACACCGCCGCCAAAATGCATAAGAGCGTCCTGCTCATAGAGCCGGGCCATCACCTGGGAGGACTGAGCTCAGGAGGACTGGGCTATACCGACATCGGTAACAAATATGCCATCGCCGGCCTCTCCCTGGATTTCTACCGCCGGGTAGGACGCCATTATGGTAAGTTCGAGCAATGGATCTTCGAGCCGCATGTGGCGGAAGATATTTTTAAGCAATACATCCGGGAAGGAAATATAAAGGTCCTCTACGGCTTACACATCGCCACCGCATCGAAACAGGGTGACCTCATCACAGCCATCACCCTGGACACATCCATACCCGGCCCGGCCGCCGCACGCACCATCAAAGCAAAGATGTTCATCGACTGCAGCTACGAAGGCGACCTGATGGCTAAAGCCGGCGTATCCTATACGGTGGGCCGTGAAGCCAATGCGCTCTATGGCGAGACCTATGACGGCATACAATTACGGGATAAGCACCAGTTCCCCGACGGGATCGATCCATACAAAGTGCCCGGGGACCCCTCCTCCGGCCTCTTATGGGCCATCAGCAGCGAGCCTTTGGGGCGGCAGGGAGACGGCGATAAAAAGGTGCAGAGCTATAACTACCGTATATGCCTCACCGATGATCCTGCTAAACGCATCCCCATCACCAGGCCGGCAGGATACGACTCCACGCATTACGAACTGCTGCTAAGGCTGCTGGAGAAAAAGCCCGCCAAAGACCTCTGGGGCTTTCTGAAGTTCGACCTGCTGCCGGGTCACAAAACGGATATCAATAACAATGGTCCCTTTTCCACGGATATGATCGGCATGAACTACGATTACCCCGAGGCGGACCCTGCCACGCGGCTAAAGATCGCGCAGGCGCATACGGACTATGTAAAAGGGCTGCTGTATTTCATCGGGCATGACGATCGTATGCCGGCGCACCTGCGGACCCTGATGCTGCAATGGGGCTATCCCCGTGACGAATACACCGACAATGACCATTGGACGCCGCAGATGTACGTCCGGGAAGCAAGACGGATGACAGGCGCCTATGTCATGACGCAGGCCAATTGCGAAGGAAGGGCCGTCGTGACGGACGGCGTGGGACTGGCGGCCTATACGATGGACTCGCATAATTGCCAGCGGGTCATCGTCGACGGTATGGTAAAGAATGAAGGGGATGTACAGATCGGCGGATTCCCTCCTTATCCCATTTCCTATCGCTCGCTGGTGCCGAAGGCGGGGGAATGCCGCAACCTGCTAGTGCCCGTATGTCTGTCCGCCAGTCATATTGCTTATGGCTCCATCCGGATGGAGCCTGTCTTCATGGAGCTGGGACAGTCTTCCGCCATTGCAGCTATAATGGCTATCGATCGTCATATCCCTGTTCAGGAAGTGGATGCCGCGGGCATTCGGGCTGTCCTCGGGGACAATCCCCTTGCCGATGGCAGTACGCCGCAGATCATTGTCGACAACGATGATTCGGCCCATGTCCAGGTGGAAGGAGAATGGACAAGGGAAAAGCATGACAGCTATGGATTTTCCAGGCTGGCTGACGAACATAAGGACCGGGCATTCCGGGAGGTACGCTTTAAGCCCGTGATAAAGACCCCGGGGTCCTATTCCCTCTATATCTATGTGCCTAAAGTACAGCACGCCAGCTCGACCACCCCAGTGATCGTTTCAGCCGGCGGCAAGGTCAAGGAAACAAGTATTCCCACGGGAAAGCTCCGGGTGGAAGGACAGACTTCGGGAGAATGGGTGGAGTGCGGGAATTTCTCTTTTGTGGCCGGAGGAGATAACTATGTGTCTATCAATAACAAAGGGGCCGACGGTACCGTGATCGCGGATGCAATCCTACTAATTAAAAACCCCGGTCGCTAGACCGGGGTTTTTTCTTTTAGTCCGTTTTAGAACGGAAGATCGTCGATAGGCTCTGTGATATCGCCGGGAGAGGACACGCGGGAGGCAGGCGCACCCTGGGAAGCATAGCCTCCTTCGGCACCGCCGCTGTAACCACCACCGCCTTCAGCACCTCTGCTGCCCAGCAACTGGACGCTCTGCACACGCAGGGTCAGGGATACACCCTGGGTCCCGTCATTCTTCGGATAGGTCCTTACTTCAGGCGTTCCTTCTGCGTATACTTGTGTTCCTTTTTTAAGATAGGGAGCAATACCGGTGCGGTCGGTCCAATAGGCGCATTCTACCCAAATGGTCTTGTCCTTCTGATTGCCCTGCGCATCACGGAACTTCTCGGTATGTGCCACGTTGAAATTGATCACGTTCTTCCCGTTCACTGTATTGGTGACACAATCCTTACCCAGGTTTCCGATTACTTGTAGCTTTATCATAATGGTAGATTTATAGTGAACGGCAATTTACGATTTTTGCTTTTGGCCAAAACGGGAAGTTTTCCATAAGTTTCCCACTCCTGCGGCCAGTCGCTGGCTCGATCAAACTCTCTGAAATCACCTCCATTCCCGCCAACGGCTCAATTCCAGGGACAGACGGCTCCTGGATAACCCTTTGTATGCGTAAATTTAAAGGTGCAAAAATGCCTGCTTACCATATTGTTGCTCTGCTGCCAGGCTGCCACCTACGCCCAGCCCGGCAAGGGGGACAGAAATCCTCTGATCGACAATTTGTTGGGATTGTTTCTCCAGCATGCCGGCCATTACGATGATTCTGCCGGGTGGTATGCGGATAGGGCATTGGAGGAGTCCCGAAAAGCCAATTATATCCATGGCATTGCATTAGCCACGGCCTACAAGTCGATCTATACGATATATTACACAAATGATTTTATCCAGGGTGAACAGATCGCCCGGCTATCCTTGGATTGGTTCGGTCGCACGGCTAACAAGGACAACATTACCTATGCGTATTATGCATTGGGATTCGACCTTTACGCCCAAAGCCGCTTTGAGGAAGCGATCCACTATATACAGCTGGCGCAGGACTATGCCCAACAGGCTCGTGACACCGCCAATGTCATCAGGAGCCTGTCCCTCATCGGCTGCGCTCACCGGGAGAGCGGCGACTATGAAAAGGCCTATGAGATCAACCGCCGCTGTCTGCAATTGGCCGGGGAAAGCCATCATCCCGAGCTGATGCAAAGCGAATATTATGAGCTGGCCGAGCTGTTCATTCAAATAGAGGATTATGGCGCCGCCAAAAAATATTTTCACATTGGGTTCGGGCAAGGCCAGCTTTCGATGTCCCATGCCTGGAAGGTCCTGGTCTATGCCGAACTCCTCAGCCGGCAAGGTCTGTTCGACTCGGCGCTGCATTATTACAACCGATTCGACTCCGCCACCCTGACGCCCGCCATGCTGCGCTCCTACCTGGTCAGCAAAGGGGAATATTATCTGCTCCAGGACAGAAGCAGCGAGGCCTTGCCTTATTTCGAAAAAAGCCTCGTATACCAGCGGCAGCTGAACGATCGCAACCAGGTCATGCGATGCCTCAAGGATCTTTCCCTGGCCAACCAGTGGCTGGGCAGGGACAAGGCGGCGGCCCAATATGCCAGGGAAAGCCTGGCTATCGCCGAGCAGTTCAAAGCCCGTCAATATATCAGGGACAATTGCCTGACACTCTATTCACTGTACGATAAGGCGAAAAGGGCGGACAGCGCGTACATATTTTACAGGCGCTATAATGCCATGAAGGACAGCGTCAACAGCGAACAGCTGAAAGGGAAATTCGCCTCCTGGGCATTCGAGCAGCAGATCGCCCTGCTGAATAAGGAAAAGCAGCTCAGCGAGGTCTGCCTGCGGGAAACGCTTGCCACAAAAAGATTGCTTATCGGTGGCATCATTGCATTGTTCCTGATCGGCTTTATCTTCTCCCGTTATGTGCTGCAGAAAAGAAAGAACGAGGCGCATCTCCGGAAACGGGCCGAAAACGAGCTGAAGATCCAACGGCTCGAGGGCGAGAAGGCCAAGGCAGCCTTGCAGCAGCGGGCAAAGGAGCTGGAGATCCAGGCCCTGCGCAGCCAGATGAACCCTCATTTCATCTTCAATTGCCTGAACGCCATCAACCGATTTATACTGGGTCATGAAACAGAGGCTGCCTCCGACTATCTTACCAAGTTCTCCCGGCTGATGCGGATGATCATGAATCATTCCAGGCATTCCGTCATCTCGCTGGCCGAAGAGCTGGAAGTCCTGCAGCTATACCTGGATATGGAAAAGCTGCGTTTTAAGGACGCGTTCGATTATGCCATTGTACTGGACGATGAGCTGGATACAAGCGACATCCACATCCCACCGCTCCTGCTGCAGCCCTTTGTTGAAAATGCCATCTGGCACGGATTGATGCACAAACAGGAAAGAGGCCTGCTGACAGTGACCCTACGGGCGGAAAGCGAGATGCTCACCTGTATCATCCAGGACAATGGCGTGGGTCGTCAAAAGGCGGGCATGCTGAAAAGCAAATCCGCGCAAAAACATAAATCGATGGGTTTGCAAATAACGGCAGAACGTCTGAACTTACTGACAGGCACAGGCGCCCCGGGACATTTTTTCAATATCGAAGACCTCTATGATGCAGCAGGAGGGCCGGCAGGCACCAGGGTGGTCCTCAAGATAAGGATCAACAGTGCCGCGGAAGAGCCGGCTTGATATCATTCAATAAAATTGCACTTATGATCAGGGCTATCATTGTCGACGACGAACCTTATTGCTGCGAAGCGCTGGCTATCCTGTTGGAACGGTACTGCCCCCAGGTGAGCGTGACCGGCAGCTATCATTCCGGTGAGGATGCGCTGACGGCCATTAAGAAACAAAGTCCACAACTGCTGTTCCTCGATATTGAAATGCCGCGCATGAATGGCTTCGAGCTGCTGGAAAAAATAAAAGAGATCCCCCTGCAGCTGATCTTCACTACCAGCTATGATCAATATGCCATCAAGGCCATCCGCTTCAGCGCCCTGGATTATCTGCTGAAGCCCATCGACCGGGAAGAGCTGCAGCGTTCCGTGCAGAAAGTGGAACATCGCCTGCTATTTCCCCTGCAGATAGACATGCTCTTCCAGAAATTGCAAAATCCCGCCCATCTTTTCAATAAAATAGCGATCCCTACCATGGAAGGGCTGCAAATGGTGCCCGTCAACGGTATCATGTATTGTACTTCGGACAGCAATTACACCATCCTCTCGCTGAAAGATCAGCAGAAAGTTGTAGCGTCCCGCACCCTGAAGGAGATCGAAGAGCTGCTGGAAGACTATTCTTTCCTTCGTGTGCATCATTCCAGTCTCGTCAATCTCAACGAAGTGAGTAAATATGTCAAGGGCGAAGGCGGCTATCTCGTCATGTCCGATGGATCTTCCATCAATGTCTCGCGCAGCCGCAAGGAAAATCTTCTAAAAAAATTACAACCCTTCCGGTCCTGAATATTTTCCGGTTGCTCATTCAAAAACACCGATGGTCCGCCATCCGTGTCCGATGGCTGGTTTTGGCTGGCAATAACAGTGGATCCTGGCTAGATTCGGGTCATAAAACTTATCGTCATGACACGCAGTATCACTATTCTTACCTATCTGTTCCTGATCGCACACATACCCGCACATGCGCAGGCCACCAACAATACTTTCCTCAACATCCATAATCTAAAGAACGACAAAGGCGGCGTGAGAGCCACGCGGGAATTCTGGAAACTGGCCGGCGAAAATAAAGAAGAGCGCTGGTACCAGCTGCCTGGAGGCTACCTCGCCGAATTCGAAGAAGGAGCGATCCGCAGCAAGCTGGTGTTTGACAGAAATGGTACTTGGGTTTACACCATGCGGGAGTATTCTGAAAAGGAGCTGCCCGGAGAGATAAGAAGGCTGGTGAAAAGCACTTACTATGATTTTTCCATCGGTTGGATAAAGGAAGTGTCCCAGCTGCGGTCCAAGGCATACGTAGTGCATATTGATAATGCCCCTGAATGGAAGGACCTTATCGTAAGGGATGACGAGATCGAAGTGATGAAGAGCTACGAGCCGTGAACCCGTCATTTAGCTGTGAGCCGTGAGCTTCGAGCTGTGAGCGATTGGTTATGAACTAGTTAGACTTAACTAAGTCCTGCTCATAGCCCATAGCTCGTAGCTCGCAGCTTATTTCGTAACTTTGCCGTCCAATAAATTAAATTATGAGCCGTAAAGGAAAGGTCCTGGTAGCAATGAGTGGCGGTATCGACAGTACCGTTACGGCTCTCATGCTGCACGATGAAGGATACGAAGTAGTGGGTATAACGATGAAGACATGGGATTATGCCAGTGCAGGCGCTTCTAAAAAAGAGACGGGCTGCTGTAACCTGGACAGTTTCAACGATGCGCGGATGGCGGCCGTACAGCATGGGTTCCCGCATTTCGTACTGGATATCCGTGAGGAGTTCGGGGACTTTGTCATCAACAATTTCGTGGATGAATATATGGCCGGCAGAACGCCCAACCCATGCGTTCTTTGTAATACGCATATCAAATGGAGAGCGCTTCTCAAGCGGGCGGATGCCATGGGCTGTGAGTTCATCGCCACGGGCCATTATGGTAATATCCGACTTCATGAGAATGGCCGGTATACCATTGCCAAAGGGCTGGATGAAACAAAGGACCAGAGTTATGTACTATGGGGCTTGCAGCAGGACCTGCTGAGCAGGACGCTCCTGCCGCTGGGGCCTTACCGCAAGACGGAGATCCGGCAGATGGCCCTGAGCTATGGCTATCCGGAGCTGGCCGCCAAGAGCGAAAGCTACGAGATCTGCTTTGTTCCCGACAACGATTACCGGGGTTTTTTAAAGCGCCGGGTAGAAGGCCTGGAAGAGCAGGTAGCCGGCGGGAATTTCGTAGACAGGGACGGAAAGATCCTGGGACAGCATAAAGGCTATCCTTTTTATACCGTCGGACAGCGTAAAGGTCTGGACATTACATTCGGAAAACCGGTGTATGTGACGGCCATCCGCCCCGAGACCAATACGGTCGTGCTGGGCGACGAAAGCGACCTCGACGAACAGGAAATGGTCGTCGGCAAGCTGAACCTGATGAAATATGACTCCATAACACCGGGCATGGAGGCAATTACAAAGATCCGCTATAAGGATAGGGGGTCATTGAGCAATCTTTACCCTTCCGGGGACAAATTGAACATACGCTTCTATGATAAGGCGAAAGGTATCGCCCCGGGACAAAGCGCCGTCTTTTATGAGGGGGACGAGGTCATCGGCGGCGGCATCATTCAGCGCAGCGGGGCTTTTTGAGCTGCAAGCTATGAGCTGCGAGCTGTGAGCCAGGTTCTTAAAATGTCACTCGAAGCTCGCGGCTCACCGCTCACAGCTATAATAAATCTCCCGCCAAAACGTTAGTTATTAGACTAATAGCGTATGATGAAAAATATTCGCCTGGCCGGTGCTATATCCCTTCTAACCCTGATTACTATAATTAGTTGCAAAAGAACGCTTTATAATCACCCGGATGACGCCTTGACCCACTATTACCTCCCCCTGGAGGTAGGTAAATACGCCATTTACCAGGTGGATTCCCTGAATTTCTATTATTACGGGCAGCTGGATACCCTGACGCATTATTTGGTGAAAGATTCGGTGGAAGGTTCCTTTGTCGACAACCTGGGCCACACTTCCTGGTATGTCGTCCGCTATATCACCCCTGTTTCAGACCCCGGCGGCTGGATGCCTTCCCTGACAAATGTCGTGACACCCTCCACGAAATCGATCGAGGTGTCGGAGAATAACCTGCGTTTTATCAAGCTGGCATACCCGCTGACGAATGGGCTGACCTGGAATGGCAACAGCTATATACCCAATGCGCCTTACCAGGATATTTTTAAATTCACGGCGCCAGGCAATGTCAACCTCAACCAATGGGTCTATACTTGCCAAAACGTCAATAAGCCTTTTACCGCGGGAGGCGCCGCTTATGACAGTACGGTTACTATCCTGCAGGAGGATGACTCCGCCAATGTGCCCATCGTTATAGACACTGCATTCGCGTCCAGGACCTATTGGTCGGAGACCTATGCAAAAAACATAGGCCTGGTATACAGGCATAGTATCCTCTGGGAATACCAGCCGCCTGTTCCCAACAGCTCGCAGGGAGGGTATAAGATCGGCTTCGAAGTGACCTTCACCTTGCTGGAGCACAACTGATCAGCTAGCTGTCCTGTATCGTGCTGAATCTTGCTGCATACATAGTATCCGCCTTCTGGTCATATCCCTTTATAGCGCCCGCCTGCACCTGCTTCAACCCGAACTTTTCCCTGAGCAGCCCTGTGATCGCTTCATTCTCTTTCCTAAACACGGAGCAAGTTGTATACACGAGAGCAGCGCCCGGCGCCAGCCGCTGTACGATATTGCCGACAATAGCCCGCTGTGCGGCACTATACGTCAGGATCTTCCCGGGATTGAAAAAAAACAGCTCTTCGGGCGTACGGCTCCAGGTGCCGCTGCCTGTGCAGGGTACATCCGCCAGGACGAGGTTGTAAGGCAGCGTATCGGAAGAAAGGGCAGGATCCTTACGCGTGAGATCAGCGATAAAAGAATAGAATTTTGTGATGCCTGCCTGCCGGAACCGCTGCTGCAGATTCCTCAAAATGGACTCGCGTATATCCGATACAGTTATAATTATGCCGGGTATCATATCATACGCAAGGATCGACTTCCCTCCGCTGGCCGCACATGCATCCCAGAAGACGACGGGCGATGCCGGCGATTGGAGAAAGCCGGCGATCCGCTGGCTGCTGTAATCCTGGATCACGACTTCCTTGTCGGGAGTGAACAGCGTTTCTACTTTGGTACCGTTGGGCAAGCGTAATGTAAAGGGCGGAATGAACTCGTGCGCCGCTTCATTCACCTTGCTCAGTACCTGTTGTTCATTTCCGGGCCGGATACGAAGAAAAAGGTCAGGCTGCCGAAGGAACGAAAGACAGAAAGCATGGTGATCTATTCCTTCGGAAAGCTCATCCTTCCAGGGAAAGATCTCATCTGGCGTAAAGTCGATGCCCGCCTGGCGCACAAACGCGATCTTTTCCTCCAACGGCCGGCCCGCCTGCGAATTCCATTCCGGACGAAAGTATTCCAGCAATTCACCCGGCTGATCATGAACAAGGAATAATCCCAAAAGGATACGCTGATCGATGGGCAGTCCTCTGACGGCATGACCCATCCGGTAAAAGGCATAGACCATATTGCTTACCGTCTTACGGTCGCGCGAGCCCATCTGTTTATGCTGGCGGAAAAAATCTTTCAGCCAGGAATGCAGCGGGGTTCCGCCCTGGTAAGAGGTGAGGATGGTGGTGGCGTAACGGAGCTGGTTATCGAATTTCACTATAATTCCAACAAAGCTTTCACCGGATCTTTACCAAAGAGGAGCTGGTCGGGATTCTCCAGCAGCTCCTTGATCCTTACCAGGAAGCTGACGGATTCGCGGCCGTCGATGATGCGATGATCATAGCTCACTGCGAGGTACATCATGGGGCGTACGACGATCTGCCCGCCCACGACGACGGCGCGTTCTTCGATCTTGTGCATTCCCAAAATGGCGGACTGTGGAATATTAATGATGGGCGTCGACATAAGGCTGCCGAATACGCCCCCGTTGGTGATGGTAAACGTTCCTCCCTGCATTTCCTCCATGCTGAGCTTGTTATCCCGCGCCTTGGTAGCCAGCTCGACCACCTTCTTTTCGATGTCGGCCATACTGAGACTTTCGGCGTTGCGGATCACGGGGACCACCAGGCCTTTAGGGGCGCTGACGGCGATGGAAATATCGCAATAGTCATGGTACACCAGCTCTTCGCCATCGATGTAGGCGTTGACGGCCGGCCATTCCTGCAGGGCATAGCAGGTGGCTTTGGTGAAGAAGCTCATAAAGCCCAGGTTGACGCCGTGCTTTTCCTTGAACTTGTCCTTGTATTTCGTACGCAGGGCCATGACGGCGCTCATATCCACTTCATTAAAAGTGGTGAGCATTGCCGTGGTATTCTTTGCTTCGACGAGGCGGCGGGACACCGTCTTACGGAGATTGCTCATCTTTTCACGCCTGTCGGCACGGGTGAACAGCGCTTTGCCGGGCGTGCGGCCGGGGTGGGCCAGGGCTTCCAGCACGTCGAGCTTGAGGATCTTGCCGCCTGCACCGGAGGGTGTGATAGAGCCGGCATCGATCTTCTTGTCGGATATGATGGCTGCGGCTACGGGTGTAGCCTTGATATCATTGGGAATAGATGTTACGGGCGCCTGGGCGGCAGCGGGAGCGGCCGGCGCCGGGGGAGCAGCAGCCGACACGGTAGCTGCGGGAGCCGATGGTGCAGCAGCCGTGGCCTGAGCGCCATTACCGCTGCCATTGGAGGATGGCTTTGCGGCCGTCTCATCGATCTGCGCTACGACATCGCCGATCTTCAGCGTATCTCCTTCCTTCCCTATCGGATTTAAAACACCAGCCTGTTCAGCGTTGACCTCGAAAGTTGCTTTTTCACTTTCCAGTTCTGCGATCACTTCATCACGGTCAACATATGCACCTGCCTGTTTCAACCACTTCACCAGAGTAACTTCGCTGATAGATTCACCTACTGCCGGAACTTTAATATCGATCATTTAATCCTCCTTCTCCCCGCGGGGAGTGTATTTATTTGAAAAATTTATCTGCTCTAAATGCTAAATGCCGTCTCGATGATCTCTGCCTGCTCCTGTGCGTGCACCTTCGAATAGCCGGTAGCGGTAGCAGCGCTGGGCTGTCTGCTGATGACTCCGTAATTGATCGTCTTCAGGTTCATCTGCAGGAAGGAAGCGGCGCCCATATTCAGGGGCTCTTCCTGTACCCAGAACCAGGTGGCTGCCTGGCTGTATTTCTTGTATAAGGCTTCCAGCTGGGGCATGGGTAAGGGATACAGCTGTTCCAGCCGGACGATGGCTACGTCCTTACGGTTCTCCTTCTGCTGACGCTCAGCAAGGTCGAAATATACCTTTCCGCTGCAGAACAGCACTTTCTTCACGGCGCCGGCATTATCCACGAATGGGTCGTCCATGACTTCCTTAAAGCCCCCTGCAGTAAATTCTTCCATCTTCGACCAGGTGCCGGGATGACGCAGGTTGGCCTTTGGCGAGAAGTTGATCAGGGGCTTACGGAAAGGCCATGCCAGCTGTCTTCTGAAAGCATGGAAAAGGTTGGCGGCCGTCGTGATGTTCGTAACCACCATATTGAGCTCGGCACACATCTGCAGGAACCTTTCCATACGGGCGCTGCTGTGTTCCGGGCCCTGTCCTTCATATCCATGGGGCAGCAGCAGGGTGACGCCACTCATGCGCTGCCATTTCTGCTCTCCGGCGGAGATGAACTGGTCGATCATCGTCTGGGCGCCATTGCTGAAGTCACCGAACTGCGCTTCCCACAATACAAGGGCATTGGGGTTGGCCAGGGCGTAACCGTATTCGAATCCCAGCACGCCATATTCGCTGAGCAATGAATTGTAGATACGGAACTGTCCTTTGGCATCGGGCAGCCGGCTCAGCCGGTTGTATGCTTTATCCGTATTCTCATCCGCCAGGACGGCATGACGATGGGAGAAAGTGCCTCTCTGGACGTCCTGTCCGCTCATACGCACATCCTTTCCTTCCAGCAGGAGACTGCCATAGGCCAGGAGCTCGCCGGTAGCCCAATCCACTTTCCCTTCATCGGAGAAAGCCTTCACCTTATCCTGTAATATCTTTTCGACCTTGCGCAACGGCTTGAAATCTTCCGGCCAGTGCATGATCGCGTCGAATACTTTCTTAAAATCCGCTTCACTGATGGCGGTAGCGGGAGATTGATCGAAATCCGCCGGATTGGCCTTGCGCAGGCTGCGCCACCAAAGCTCGGGCTGCTGATAGTGATAGGGCAGGGGATGTTGCTTCACCTCATCCAGCCGCTCCTGCAGATCCCCCCAGAATTTCTTTTCCATTTCCTTGGCCAGGTCCTTGGCATCGGACTCTCCGTTCTCGATAAGGAACTGGGTATATACTTCACGCGGATTGGGATGCTGGTCGATCAGCGCATACAGATGCGGCTGGGTGAATTTCGGGTCATCCCCTTCATTGTGCCCATGGCGGCGATAGCACACCATATCGATGAAGATGTCCGTATTGAATTCCTGGCGGTAGCGGGTGGCGATCTCAGCGCATTTTACAACGGCCTCTGCATCGTCGCCATTCACATGCAATACGGGCGCATGGATGGCTGCTGCCAGGGAAGTGCAATAGTCGGAGCTGCGGGCGTCATCGAAGTCAGTGGTGAAACCGATCTGGTTGTTGATGACGAAATGTATGGTGCCGCCTGTGTTATATCCTTTCAGCTCGCTCATCTGCAGTACCTCGTATACGATGCCCTGCCCGGCAACGGATGCGTCGCCGTGGATGAGGATAGGAAGGATCTTGTCATAATCGCTGCCATACATGACGTCCGCCTTGGCTCTGGCAAAACCAACAACGACAGGATCGACGGCTTCCAGGTGAGATGGATTGGGCATCAGCTTCAGGTGGACTGTCCTGCCCTTGTCTGATTGTATCTCACTCCCGTAGCCCATATGATATTTCACGTCGCCGCTGCCCATGGTCTGGTCCAGCTTGGCCGTTCCTTCAAATTCACTGAAGATCTGCTCGTACGTTTTCCCCATGATATTGGCCAGTATATTCAGCCGGCCGCGATGGGCCATGCCGATGACCACTTCTTCCACGGCGTGATCTGCAGCCGTATTGATGATGGTATCCAGGGCTGCAATGGTAGTCTCTCCTCCTTCAAGGGAAAACCTTTTCTGACCGATGTATTTGGTATGGAGGAATTTTTCGAACATGACCCCTTCGTTCAACTTTTCCAGGATACGTTTCTTCTTATCCAGCGGAAGAGGGGTGAGGAACTTTTTCTCCATCTCGTTGGTAAGCCAATCGACCCTCTTCTGGTCGCTGATGTATTTGAACTCGATCCCTACGTGCGCCGCATAACAGTTCTGCAGGTGCTGCAGGATCTTCCGGAGCGTGGTGGCGCCCAGCCCGATCAGGTTGCCGGCAAAGAAGTTCTTGTCCATATCCTCTTCCGTGAAGCCATAGAAGGCCAGGTCCAGGTTGGCGCCGCGATCCTTGCGGGGACGTATAGGGTTTGTTTTGGCCAGCAGGTGGCCTTTATTGCGATAGCCCAGGATGAGCCGGTAAGCTCCCAGCTCTTTTTTCCAATCCACTCCGTCTGAAGTGGTCAGTACACCGTCGGCGGATCTTGCGCCGGCCGCAGCCGTATGAACGCCATTGGCGGACCCATTAACCACGTTGACGGCTTTCCCCTGGGTGACGGCAAAGTCGAATCCTTCAAAAAATTTTCTGAACTCAGGATCCACCGCATCCGGGTTCTTTACAAAATCCTGGTATAAACCCTCAATATAAGAGGGATGTGAATTAGTTATAAACGAATAGTCCTTCATAGAAGCGCTTATGCATTATTTCATTTCCAGAAACATCTAATATTGGTGGCCTTCGTTGGAGCTGCTTCGACACGCTCCGCCGGGTCGGTTCGTTTTTGGCCTACAAATATCGTTCAAAATTAGTCATTTCCGTCCCCGAACCCCTCCATTTTCTCTTGTTTTTAACCAACCTTGCCCCGTCTGTTGCATTTTTCTTCCCCCCGGCCGGATCTTGTCAGTCTCCTCCCTAATCCCCTTTGGCCCCTCTAAAACGGCCCGATAGCCCTCCAAGTGCCTGTCTGGAACTTTTTATGAATAAAACCTGTATGGATTTGGAAAATTCGTAGCATGGGGCTACCTTTGCCGTCCTAAAAATGTCGAAGTAATGGCAAATCATAAGGCAACCAAAAAAGATGTAAGGCAAGCCACCAAGCGCAGGGATCGCAATCGTTACAATGGTAAGACTACCCGTAACGCAATCCGTGACCTGAGGGATATCAAGGTGCAGAAAGAAGCTGGAGACAAGCTGCCGGAAGTAGCCGCTATGATCGATAAGCTGGCTAAAAAAGGTGTTATCCACAAGAACAAGGCTGCCAATCTGAAGAGCAAATTGGCCCGGAAAGTGAACGCCTTAGGCGCAACTGCCGCTAAATAAGCGAATTAACTACCTCTTTATAGAAAGCATTCTCCTTCGGGGGGATGCTTTTTTTGTTTTTGGTACTGGCAGGATCCCCCTGCCGGAAACCTACACCTTGGTGTTAATTTCGATGTTATTCAGGGTCTTATTGATCCTGAAAAATATGATGATCAGCTCGCACCATATCCTCCAGGCAACGTTGCCAACGATCAGCATGATCAATCCTCCGAGGAAACCTCCGCCTCCCAGCAGGCTGAAAGGGCTGAAACCTCCCCCTCCCCCGAAATCTTCGAATCCACCACGGCTGTGGCCGCCGCCGAACATGGTAGCAAGACTGGCCAGCGTGATGAGCACAGCAACCACCGCATAAACGATCTGGATTATCTGTAAAGTGATCATGGTACGAAAAGAGAGGAAATCTCTCCAATTAAAGCCTGGGTTGGCACCCGGAGCCGGCGCAATGTTCGTTTGTTCCATGGTTTATAGTTTAAAGATGAAAAAAAACGCCATTGTTCAGAGTCGGACAGGCAGGACAAAGATCACTTTTTGCCGGATGAGAAGTAATATGAAAAAGCCCATGCATATGTAGCTGACATGGTGCAACTTATGCGAGAATCTTATTAATGGAAAAATAAAAGCCTGCTGGATTAGTATCTTCTTCCCCCGCCGCCGCCGCCGCCACGGTCTCCGCGATCGCCGCCGCGGTCTCCACCACGATCACCCCCGCGTCCACCGCCGCCGCCATATCCACCGCCGCCGCCACGGTTGCCGCCACCACCATATCCACCGCCACCGCGTCCGCCGCCGCCGCCATATCCACCTCCGCCGCCACGGTTGCCGCCGCCACCGCCGCCTCTGCCTTGCTCATCCGCCTCTTTCACGGCCAGCTTTTTGCCTCTTATGCCGGCGCCGTCCAGGGTCTCGATCGCACCCTTTGCTTCCGTATCATCAGCCATGTCTACGAAGCCGAAGCCTTTGCTTTTCCCGGTCTCCCTGTCAATGACAACTTTAGCGGAGTGAACTACACCATACAATTCAAACATTTCTTTAAGATCAACATCGTCGAAATCAGAAGGTAAACCTGCTACAAAAAGCTTCATGCACGTGAATTTGGAGTAAAAATACAAAGATGGCTCCTATATCTGGTAATTATATTGAAATTTGTTAGGTAATTTTTTAGAGCGTGAATTTCGTTATAAAGCCCTCTTCAGAAGGGTTGTAAGTGTTGCTAAGTGATTGCCTGTAGGACGCACTGCCACAGTCCATTGCAGCGATCGACTGCACTAATCCACGCCGCCTTTACGGATGGATTTTACCTGCGCAGGCCATTGTGTCGGCTGACCCGTTCTTACATTCACCGGAAGGATGCTTTTTTCACGCGATGTTCTGACAGGATCTTCACTGGCCATATAAGCCAATGCCGCGGCCAGGATGGCATTGTTACGCAGATCATCAAAAACGATCTTGTCATACGTGTCCCTGTTCGTGTGCCATGTGTATGCAAAGTACGACCAGCTTTTGGAGCTCAGGGAAAAGGCGGGTGCGCCAACAGCAACGAACGATGCAAAGTCAGATCCGCCGCCGCCCGGAGTGCCCGGAAAATGCGTTTCTATTGAATCCCTTATGCCGGAAGGCAGCGGAGCCAGCCAGCGGGTGAGGTATTCATAGGCATGAAGGAATCCCTGTCCGGCGAGAGAGGCCACCCTACCTGTGCCATTGTCCTGGTTGAAGACGACCTGGATATTTTTTACGATCCCGGGATGATCTTCCACAAAAGCCCTGGAACCATTTAAGCCTTGTTCTTCGCTGCCCCAGTGTCCCACCAGGATCGTGCGTTTGGGATGGGGATATACTTTCCTGAGGATCCGCATGGCTTCCATCATGGTGAGCGTGCCGGTGCCATTGTCCGTAGCGCCGGAGCCGCCGTCCCATGAATCGAAATGCGCGGACAGGATGACGTATTCATCAGGCTTTTCACTGCCTTTGATAGAGGCGATCGTATTAAAAGTGGGTACAAGCCCCCGCTCCTTCGATTCGGTGTGGCAGCTGATCCTGGGCTTGTCACCCGACTCTGTAAGCCTGTAGAGCAGGCCATAATCTTCCAAAGCAATGTCCACGGTGGGGATCTTTTTGGTGAAGGCGCCAAAGATCTTGTCTACGCCAAAGCCCTGCGACCAATTGCAGGAAACAATGCCCGCGGCCCCTGCATTTTCCAGCACAACGGGCAGCGTCCGGGTCGTGTAGCCCGTCTTTTTGATCCGCTGCGCCCACGCATCCGTCTGTGCAGTGCGCTCTTTCTTCATCTTCTCAAACGATGCTGCCGTCGCCCATTCCTGCCAGTTGTAATCGGGGCGGCCGGTGGGCTGCATCATAGAGACCATGACAAATTTCCCCTTTACATTCGGCAGCCATTGCTGGAACGCGAGGGAGTCTGCCAGGTCCGGAAGAATGACCAGCTCTGCCGTCACCGTGTTCTTGCCCATACCGGGGCTCCATGCCAGCTGCGTACCTTCCAGCGTCTTCGGGCGCGGATAAACCATATCGATATGCGAGATGCCCCGCTCCCATCCCCTCCATTCTCCCCATTTTTCACTGTAGGCCGGTATGTCCCAGCTGCTGTATTTGGCGATGGCCCAGTCACGGGCCTGCTCCATCTGGGGTGTCCCGACCAATCGGGGGCCAATGACATCAAATAGCTCATGGGCCAGCTTCTGCAGCTGCGAGCTGTCATTCTCTTCTTTTATGATGTTGTCGATAACGACGTCTTTCAGCTGCGCAAGCACAGGGGAGGCAAAAAAGCAAAGGCCTATAAATAAGGGGGTCAATTTTTTCATAGGTCTAATATAAGAAATAAGACCAGGTTGAGATAACTCCTTCCCGGGCCCGGGATTTGCATAGCAGATCTTACTATGGCAAAGGAACTAAAAAAAATATCCGTCTCCGGGCAGGAAGAAGCTTTCCAGGTGATCAACCGGTTGAGCCAGCATTATGGGATGCAGCAGGACACGCAACGTCATCAGTTCCATGTATCCAACGATCTTTACGCTGCCTATTATGATGCGGAAGAGCAAGTTGTCAAGATGGAGTCTATTCATCCGGAAACCACCGAAGAGCAGATCAGGGAGTTTTTGATCAGCTTTCCTACTTTTTTTTGATCAGGTGGATTGATTATAGCCGAGAGCAATCATAATAAAATATTCTGTAAAGTTCGTGCTTCACAGAAACATGCTTCATAGCAGCTCTGCAAATATTTTTTGCTATCGTTTCGGCATTATGTGTTTCCGATCCCTTGTAAAGGTCGTAATACCGTTTTAGAAAGAATCCGCCATCAATAAGGACGGCTACAGTTGGTTTCATAAAAAAAGCCAAATAAGAATCCCCCTTCTCGCCGCACTTTTATTGCAGTAAATGAGCTTCTTAAATTAGTTTAATTTTATTCCATTATGCTCAAAGCCCAATCCAAAGACCGCCCATTCATCACACGCCTGCTCGCCCAATGTTTTGACGACAATAAAAGCGTCAACTACATCATTCCCCAGGATCGCCGCAGGCCCGGAAGGCTCCTCCGGCTCATGGAATATTCCTTCGATTACTGTCAGCTCCATGGCAACATATTTCTCTCCGACGACCGGCAAGGCTGCGCGCTCGTCGTCTATCCCCATAAAAAAAAGCCCTCTTTAAGATCCACCCTGCTCGATCTGCGATTAATAACCACCTGCATAGGCCTGACCAATCTCAGAAAAACCTTACAACGCGAAGCCCTCCTTAAAAAACTCCATCCCTGCGACCCCTTCTGCTACCTCTGGTTCATCGGCGTATCCACCAATGCACAACAGCAAGGCACCGGCAGCGCCCTGCTGCGGGAGCTCCTTGAACAATGCGACAGCGAGGCGCTCCCCGTATACCTGGAAACTTCGGTGGAAAGGAATGTTCCCTGGTATGAACGGTTCGGCTTCATAGCGTATACAGCCCTCAACCCCGGCTACCTTCTCCATTGTATGAAAAGAGGCGCCCGTCTTTACGCTGACTGAAGCTGCCATCCCCATCACATTTCTCCCCTTTTACATCTCTTTCATCACTCATCTATTTTCAGGGCAAAGTTGCAAAAATTATTAAGCAACCATCTGACATGTACATCCGTATACATAAGTAAGGTTGCTAATAAAAAGCAAAAAAGATCAATTCACCGCAACAAAAACCGCATTCACCTCAACATTGGAACACAGGCACAATAATGGACGACATAATGAGTAAATATTTATAAAAGCAAACATCAACGTTCACTATTCATTCTGATCTAAAAGTAGACTTATGGAAAGAAAGCAATTCTTAAAAGGCGGCCTTGCCGCACTCGGATTAGTAGCTATCGCACCCCTGGCCTGTAAGAAATCTTCAGGAGATTCCTCTTCCAGCAGCTCCTCTTCCGACAGTTCGTCTTCCGGCTCTTCCTCCGGTTCCTGTACGGTGACCTCTTCGGAAACAGGCGGTCCCTACCCCACTATTACTCCTTCCTCTTATGTAAGGAGCAACATCGTCGATGGACAATCAGGTGTACCGTTGACCGTCAAAATTTACATTAAGAATACTAATAACAGCTGCTCCGCCCTCTCCGGCGCCCTTGTCGACATATGGCACTGTACGGCCCTTGGCTATTATTCCGAGTATACGGATACACCGGGCGGAGGTTATGCAACTGTTGACTATACGGCTTCTCACTTCCTGAGAGGACGACAGACAACAGATTCCGACGGGCTCGTCACCTTCACCAGTATCTTCCCGGGCTGGTATTCGCCCAGGGCGCCGCATATCCATGCACACATTTATAATTCCGGTGGTACTTCACTGCTGATAACGCAGATCGCCTTCCCTACGGATGTCTGCAATACGGTGTATACCACGGCCTCCGATTACACCGCACGCGGCACCCAGGATACATCCAATGCCAACGATATGGTCTTCAGCGATTCCCTAACCAACGAACTGTCAAGCGTCACAGGCAGCGTATCGGCAGGTTATGTACTCACCCACACTATCTATGTAAGCGCCTGATGAAAAAAAGAGTTATCCGCCTGGCATACAGGAAGATCATCGACACCAGTTCCCGAAAGCAATGGGAAAAATATGTGTTCGAAGACAGTTATAAGGAGTTCCTTCTGCAGGCGCAGTTTTACAACCAGGAAAAAAAGTATTCCACGTTCGGAGAACTGGCCGCCCATGTACCGAATGCGGAGAAGCTTCATTTCCTTGTCAGCGCTTCCATAGTCGGCTATCTGAAGCAATTGAACGGGAAAATTCCGGATATCCTGAATGTCGTCGGGAGACATTTTCTCCCGTTCAAAAGCTACCGATTCGAGATCATCAACTCCGATGTCAGGAAAAAGGAAAGTCACCAGGTTGCCATAAATTTTCTGACAGAGCCGATGATCTGGTATGACACCATCGGATCACAGCTATTGGTGGCTCCCGCTGACAACAACGGTGCAGAAGGAGAGGAGGTCCTGACAGAACTCTTCCCGATGCAGCCTTTCCTCACCATTCATTCTTTAAAAGAGTCCCCCTGATCCATGGTACCACAATCCAAAGGGAAAATATTCCTGGCCGATGAGCGCGGCCATACGGAGCTGGAATGGTTCCGAAGCTACAATACATTCAACTTCGGCAATTATCGCCATCCCCATAAAGACCCCTTCGGCGCTTTATACGTCCTCAACGAGGATACGCTGGCCGGGGGCAGCAATATCAGCCTGCAGGCGGAAGAAGACTCGGAGATCATCCTGCTGCCTATCGTGGGGGCCATCACCTATACCGACAGCCTGGGCAATGCGGGCAGTGTGGAAGCCGGACAGTCGGTGATATTGGATGCGCCCAAAGGAATGTCTGTCAGGATCGGGAATCCTTATGAGGACGACCTGGTCAAATTCCTGCAATGGTGGGTCAGGACCTCTCCCAAGACAAAGCCGCTCGCGCCGGAAATGTTTTCTTTTGACCTGGACGGTAACAGCAACATGCTTACCATGGCATACCCCCGCCGGCAGAACGACAGCGCTATTCTCTTTCACGGGGCCATGATCGGGAAATTATCCGGACGGGAAGAAGCCGTCTATAAACCATTGGTTCCCGGGAATGGGCTGTTTGCCTTTGTGATCCAGGGAGAAATGGAAGTACAATACAGGCTGCTGCAGGCCGGTGATGGGCTTGCCCTCTGGGATCTCCCGGAAATAGAAATGGAGGCCCTGTCAAAGGAGGCTATTATCCTGGTGATGGAAGTGCCGGTGTGAACACCTACTGCACCACCTTCACTGTCCCCGCCCCATTATACGAATGATATTCTCCATTATACATCGCATCTGCGCCCACGGGTCCCATCCTGTAAACACCCGGTGACACCGCCCGCACCGCATAATAATACACCTGCTTATTATAATGCTGGTTGACAAACAAATTGATCCTGTCATCCCGCACATCCAGCGCCGTTGGCGTCTCCGCATCCTTTATCCAATCCATCCCCGGAATATCCTTCGTCCGCGGATTCTCGATCTCAAAACCTGCCGGCAGCATATCCGTGATCACCACGTTATCGATGTCGGTGCTATATGTCTTTTCCAATGTGATCTGCACGATCACCAGGTCATTCTGATGGAAGGTATTGCCGGCGATCGGCCGCCCATTGCGATCGAAGAAACGCTTGCGTACTTTCAAATAGCTGTCTTCTTCCTTGTACGCCCCCGTAGCGCTGATGCCTTCCAGCTGCCAGAAATAATACACCTTGCCCGAACCCCTGGTAACGATATCCACCTTTGGCGCACCGGCGCCGGAACCCTTGAAGACAGCAGACCCCAGCTTCACCGGACTGCCATTCATTGAACCCACGGTCCTGCCATCCACTTTGATCTCCGCCGTAGCCGTAGAGCCGGCTTCGCGTCTTGCGACCTTACCCATCGACAGGAAACTAAAAGCCAGCTCCTGGGTGCTGAACCAATAGCGTTGCTTCAGCTTGCCTGCTATATGTCTCACCATCGTCGGGATCTGCGTATTGTCCGGGTCCACATCCACCAGCACATTCAGCGCCAGCGATTCGTCCCGGATATCGGAATAGAAGCTGCCGCCCGTCTGCGCCACCGACTCTTCCCCTGCAAACTGTGTAGGCAGGAATTCCCGGAAGCTCTTCTTATCGCCCGACAATGCATAGGCGGCCGACAACAGGTACTTACAATCCAGGCTCAACAGGGCGGGATTGGCTTTATAGTAGTTCATCACGCTGATATTGGGCCTGCCTGCCATGGACAGCACATATAGCCCATAGGCTACCTCCTTGGGTGCTATCTTCTTATTCTGGTCACGATTGTAATAATAAGTGATCGTTTCCTTGTTTTTCAGCCGGCTGTTGATATAACCGAGCATGGTCTCGATCAATCCCTTGTCCACATCGAAGCCCGCCTTCTGCGCCTCCAGCAGGAAATGCGCGGCATAGATCGTCGCCCACCAGTTCTCTGTGCCTTCATTGTCCCATAACGTCACGGCTCCGCTGTACAGCTGCCGCATTTTGATCTTGCGGATCGCCTCCTGGATATTCGAGTTGGCCG